>Ga0265300_10000028_pt1 | contig 198445 bp, 163 predicted proteins | sample AusTroGonzalo_MG_FD_193482 | JGI IMG/M metagenome (GOLD analysis project Ga0265300, IMG submission 193482) | Bovine rumen microbial communities from tropical cattle in Woodstock, Queensland, Australia - Gonzalo_03 | ecosystem: Host-associated > Mammals > Digestive system > Stomach > Rumen ... | reverse complement strand
TTTTTCACCCCGAAACAAAGGCGGGACAGCATTCCCGCCAGTACCAGAATTCGCTTTCTGTCGTCCAGGTGACCAATACGACCACCGGTCAGGCAGTTATCTTCAAGGACATCGAGGGCAGGGAAATAACAGTATTTGTCGATGTGCGATACCCAAAGTCCGATGCAATCTACGAACTTAAGTGGAGTCCCATTGGGGGGATTTCGGAATGCGAACCGGAGGAAGTCGATTCGTATGTAGAGCCACAGGTAGATGCAAAGGGCTACTGCCAGGTAGGGAACAAGGTATATTATTCTCCAGGAAACCGCCATTTTGCCCAGGAACTCCTGAAACAATACATCACCCAGTACATGATCCGGGCAAAGAATGAATACGAAAAGTTCCTGGAACGAGCCAGGAACGATTGGAAATCACTTTGACGGAAGCTTATCCATGATTAACTCACAGATTTCATTGTATCCATCACGGTCCCCGTTGAACGTGTAATAAGGGACCTTCTGTTCATTGAGCATATCAAGTATATCCATGTCAATTTCCTTCGACTCGTCCTCACTCTGGTTCCGGCCATTTGGATTATATGGCTTGACCCGTTTTAGAAAGATGTCGATTGAGTGGAGATTGAACTGGTCAGCCGCTTCGACACATGCCAATCCAAGCTGGGTAAGTCCAATGCGGTCGGCGTAAATTTTCCCAAGGCGAATGGGAGAATCAGTGACAATCACATCAACCTTGCCGAAACATCTTGCTATACGGTAAGTTTGCTTCCCTGTAATGTAGAATTGGCACTTGAAAACTTCCGAGTTACCTTCCCACACCTTGTCCTTGGCAAATTCAGACACATATTCAGCATCTATGCCTTTCATCTTCAGTAAGGAAAAGATATAGGCTGCACCGGTGCTTTTCCCTGAGCCAGGTCCGCCATACAGATTCACGATGATTGTATTTTTCATATTACATCCCACCTGTTTTTCAATTTCCTTGGTTTTTCAAACACCCGCATGATTCTAGCCAGTATGCGCTCAAAGACACTCGGCTTCTTATACGAGGAAAATATTATCCCTCGGGGTATAAAGGCATTCCCTTTCATGCCTGGGCTCCCGCGGAAGAATAAAGAGCCCTTCCGTCGGAATCCGTGCTTAATGACACCGCTTTCGACTTAATGAAAAATCCTCGTATTTTCCCGAAAAGGCGCACAAGGATATTCGGCTTCTTGTACGGGATAAAGAATATTCCCGGTGCATCAACGGTCTTGCCCTTGTATCCTACGAGGACGTAACTGGGGTCTGAGTAGAAGTCCCTATATATCCTGATGTCACCATCATTTAACGAGTTCGGTTTTAAGTTCTCCATTGGAAACCTCCATCTTGAGATTTACTTCATGCACTGATGTTTGAGGATGGACTATCAAGTCATAGCGGAGATCAACATCCCCACGATGGGCCTTAAAGATGCGCTCCTCGGCAATTCTATAGTATTCCTCGTCGATTTCCATGCCAACAAACCGGCGACCGGTATTCAGGGCAGCAACGGCGCAACCTCCTGCACCCATGCAGTTGTCCAGCACGACTTCACCCGGATTGGTGTACGTCCTGATAAGATATTCAAGAAGCTGTATTGGCTTCTCGGTACGGTGGTTGCTTGCGGACGGGTGCGGCTTGTTAACCTTGACAATAGATGTCGGGTACTTCTGGGTACTTCCCTTCCTGACATCATCGGTTGCCTTGAATGTGCCGTAGTTGTTATTTATCACGTCCTTGGACTTGTAGGCGTTCCCGCGCCCATGCAAGGGCTTTCCCTCATGGAACTGAGGATTGTAAGTCGGAAGCTGCTTGTAGAATACGGCAATCTGTTCATGCTGGCGCAACGGCATCTTCTTGGCATTCAGGAACCCGGTCGTAAGCACCTTGTCCCATACCATGTCATAGCGGAACAGCTTGCGGTTGGATGCCACCAGGTCCACGTAGAACATGCCCTGGGCGAACAGTACGATAGCCCCGTTGTCCTTGATGATGCGCTCGTATTCCTTCCAGAGCAGATCAAACGGGAGACGCTTGTCGTGTGGATTATGGGTGACTCCGTACGGGAGGTCACAAAGAATCATATCGACCGACGCGTCGTCAAGTTCCTTCATCTTCTCCAGGCAGTCGCCACAAAACGTGAATGTCGTGTAGTCGCTCTTGCGCGGGTTGACCCCTTTGGGCATAGGCATGATTTGGTTATCCATTCTTGGCACCATCAAGTAAATTGCTTATTGCATGGACGAATGCGGTTTCAGCAGTTACAAGGGCACCATCGTTAGAAATACAGGCGTCCCACGGTGCCAATTCCTCGAAACGGGTGAACTGTCCATCTTCGTCTGCGCTGCGCATCTTCCAGGTGAAATTGTCACCGTTGCGCACATTGGCCCGCTGTTCCCTGATGCTGCCCGCGGCCTTGATATAGACCACCTTCATGTTAAATCTGTCCTTGAACTTGGAACAGTAATCGTAGCCATTCGGGTCGATAATATAGAAGATGGTGTCACCGTCAAGACGTTCAAGCATTTCGACCGTGGAGCCGTACCTGAACCCAGTCTCGCCAATCTTGGTGTAGGCGAACATGGTTTCCTTTTCCATCAATTCATCGAACTGTTCCTTGGTGAGGAAGGTATGTTCGACCCCGTCCGTTTCGGTGGGGCGGATGGGCCTGTCCGTATAGGAGGGAACCGATGCAATCTTATGGAAATCTTTTAATGCGTTTGTCGCGTAGCGGACAAGGGTGTCCTTGCCGGAGCCTGAACGGCCAATGACCAGTATCAAATTCTTCATGGAAGGTCCTTTTTACTCTAGAGTTAATAACTCTGGAATAAATATAGCAATTATTTTGCCATTTGTGGCAAAAATAAAAACAGGACAGCAAAACCGTCCTGTTTTTGATACTTGTTTTAAGGTTTATCCTTTCTTTACATTCATCTCCATCACGGTAAACGCGATGAAGTACAGGATGGCGAGTACCAGGTATAATGATGTGCCCGTGAACGTATTGGCAAGCAGGGGTCCGAAGATGCCGCCTACGCTCCATCCGGTAAGCGTGAGCGAGTGTATGCGCGAGGCGTTGGTCATCCCAAACCTGCGTGCAAGAAGGCTCGGGAGGACACTGAAATTGCCACCGTAGGCAGCCTCGCACAGGAGGATACCGATAACGCTCATGACCGGGTTGCCCGTGATGCAGAACAGGGCACCCATGATGCCGAAGGAACATACGAAGTGATAACTGGCCTTGCGCCCGATCTTGTCACTGAGGGTCGAGAAGCCGATGCGGCCACCTGCATTGGACAGCGCGGTACCGGAGAGAATCGCGGCTACCGATGCAATTCCCAGTCCAAAAAGGAGCATCTTCTCCTGCGATATGATGGCAAGCCCGCAGCTGATGTTCACCATGAACATGAACCAGATAGCCCACCATTCCTTCCGCTTCAGCAGGTCCGAATAGCGGAAGTACGAATCACCATATTCCTGCGCCATATACGGGTACTTGCGGAGAAGCAAGGAGGAGCCTACCATCACAGCGGCATAGATGCCTCCCATGATGTAGAACATGTTGGCCAGGGACACGTTAGCCAGTAGCCATTCGATTACCGGTGACGCAATGAACTTCGCCAGTCCAAACCCAGTAATCGCCAATCCGGATGCCATTCCCTTGTGATCCGCAAAGAAGGCCATCAGGGTCTTTACCGGGGTGACATACCCGATGCCAGTGCCGGCGCCTATGATTGCCGTGGCGATATAGAACGCGGGCAGGCACTGGATGGAAACGGCGGTCCCCAGCATCAGGAAGCCCGTTATGAATACGATAGTGGACAGCCAGGCACCCAGTCTCGGATTCTTCTCGATAGTACTGCCGAATATGGCCGCACACATGCCCAGGAAGAATATGATTAAGGTGAAACCGATGTCCGTCTGGAACCGGGTGATGCTAAATGTCTGCATCAGGTTCGCCGAGAACTGCGACCAGCAGTAGACGGAACCGAGACAAGTGGGTATAGCAACTCCGGGTACCGCACAATTTACCCATTTATTTGGAATGTATCTATTCAAATCGTTCATTTTTACTGTTTATACTATATGTAGATGCTTAAGTAGTTAGCGCCACCGTTATCTAAAATCTACTCAAACTTACTCACAATAAGTCTTTCGTGATTTCCTATGGCCCGTTTGAACAGACCATCGCAACGGCATTTTTCTAGGAACTTCCTTACTTGCCACCTGAACAAGCTCTTCGGCTGGAAGTACCTATATCCGCTATCCCCCGCTCTTTCGAGCAGGTACCCTCTTAACACGGTCGAGGTAAGGCGGAATTTGATATTCTTGGCTGAATGAATGTCGGCATTCTCGGAGTGATGACATTCAATACAGCAAAATTCTTCTTGTGTCTGGCGGTTACGGTTGTCGATACAACCACACTCACCACACATTTTAGAGGTATATTCGGGCTGTACAAGCGATACGAGCAGTCCGTAATGAGGCGCAATATGGATGAACTCATCCTTCAAGGACGAGAGTCCAGTCCTTAGATACAACCTTCCCAGATTAAATCCTTTTGAGTCATCAGCATGGAGTTTGCTTCCTTGGAAGCCATCGAGGTTCTCCATTGCGATGTGCTTGATTCCCTTAGCAGCAAAGGCTTGACAGAGAAGTACAATGGATCGCTTGTTGGACTCGCTCAGCTTCAATGTAATAGCTTCGATGCGAGCCTTGTCTTTCTTGGATATCTTGAATGCATCATGTTCTTCATCCTTGTCAAACCGGGCATTGTAGTTCTTCTGTTTCTGGTCTATCTTGAGCAGTTCAGTTTCTAGGTCGGCAATCAAGTCATCGTCGTTAGGAATGAACTCCCCGGTACTCAAGGCGAACATGTTGTGCTTGGAGTTCACATCTATACCAACGGTATTCTCTTCTGTAATTTCATCGGTGTTCTTGTAGCGGTAGCCATCTCGTGTGAGAACTACATGGATGTCCTTTTCCCGGACTACCATAGTATAGGATGTGTCCCTTCCGTTGCAGTAGCGGTTCAACGATCGATGATATGCCTTGTTGTATTTGAATGGCATACATAGAGTGTTCTTGCTGTCGCCACGGTAACCTTGGTTGAACCAGTCCCAGGAAATTTCGATAAAGTAGTCAAACTTTCCAGTTTCATTCCTTCTGGCACCTACGATAGGCCGCGTGATTCGACTGCGACCACTGAATGTAAGTGATTCAAAGGTAATCTTTCCACGCTTCTCGTATTCGGAGAATACGGCAGTCCGTCTTGATAGCGCCAACCGCATGAGGCGACTGAAGCCGAACTTCCTAATCTTATCCAGTATCGTTCGGTAGAACTTCTGCTTGGATTCCTGCACGGTAGGAATCACGGATTCAAGCCAATATACAGTTTCTTCTTTCCCATATCGTGCAAGCCAAGTAAGAACCTTCGTTAGTTCTGTCTTCTTTGTATGAACTTCGATGGATTTCAGCTCGCCCTTCTTATGCCCCTTGACATTTATCTTGTAGAAGGAAGGCACTAATTCATCAACCTTGACGAACTCTATCTTCTTACGGATGGCATCAAAACGGAACTGATATGCTCTCCATACATCCTCTATTGCCTTCTTCAAGTAGTGACCCGAAAGCCTTGTATTGAATGTCGGATTGAAGAAGTTGAACGCCTCGAACTTTGTCATGTCCTGGAAGCCGAGCATATCCGAGAAGAATATCTCCGATATGTCGTTGCGAACTGAACGTATTTCTTCGGCACGATGGATGATTTCAACTCGCTTCGTGTCGGACAACTGAATAGGATAGAACGCAACCGAAAACTGCGAATCGTACCTATCCTTCAATGTCCAACAGTGCTTGCTCATAGATGCAGAAATGGCTCGTTCGATACTTTTTGTGGCTTTCAGCATCAAACGAGCCATCATAAATGGTCTCTCATTGTCGTTCAATGAAGAAAGCCACTAATTCACTGAACTTCTATACATCAAGTTTATATATTTACTACGAAATTATTGCTGCACTTCACTGCACTTGGTTGGATTTCCGTCAGAGTTACGACGGAGTATATAGATATAAAATTTCCCGTTCCAGTGTCTCAGGTATGCGTTGTTTGTCGATGTGTCACATACGATGAGGGAGAACCCAGTAGGTTTAATTGGCACATAGTGACGACGACCATTATATCCCCTATTTTCAACACTCTCGCATCGGCATCCTACCAACAGGAATGCAACAATGAACAAAATGTAAACTTTATTTAACATTTGTGTCCTCCCAGACACTGACCACCTTGTCGAAAAGTGGTTTCAGGTCGATAACTCGTTCAACTCTCGCGCCGTTTTCCCAGGTGCTAATCTTCGGGTTTTCCAGTGGCGCCTCGGTGAACGGGCCGTTTATGTCGTCCCAACAATCCTTGCAGTACGGGCAAATCCATCCCCTGGAAATGAAAACATGCGGCTTGCCGCACATGCAGCAGAAATAGCCAGCAAGTTCCTCCCAGGCGAGGCACATATCCGAGAACGCATGGCCCTCGGTAACCGGTGTCGAGAAGTCCATGCGGAGCGAACCGTACTTCTCCTTGGCATCGGTCATGTAGATCCTATCCATGTCCATTCCGTCCGCCTGGATGGCAGCCTTCAAGGTCATGAGCATGGTTTCCATGAACCATGGCTTCTGCCACCCGTTGGGTATGCAGTCGAGGAAGGTACCCGTTTCACTGAATACCGGATGCTCCCAGTCCGTCGTCTTCTCGCAATCGACATGCCGGATGAAGGGGAATGCCTTCAACAGTTCGTCCTTGTTAAGAACACGTTGAGAAATTATTGGTTCATCGGCAAGAGGAATTTTGGCAATTTCCGCCTCCTTCCTTGTCGCATACATGGCAAACTCGGGAACATACCAGAGACTCAGGAAATACATTGGCTACACCTACTTCGCGCCCATTGCGGCGATTTCGGCCTGGAAGGTCAGCTTGGCAACTGCTACGATAGCAGCCTTCTTGTCGGCATCAACGCGGAGGGCAGCAATCTTTTCATCCGCATCGATAGTCGCGAGGATAGTTGCTTCGGTCGGCTTCTTGAAGCCAGCCGGCATCGGATCCGGACATGCCAATTCAAGGAACTTCTTGCCCTTGGCTACACGGAATGCTTCATATGCGGCATCCGCTTCGTTGATAGCGTTCAAAAGGAATTCGCTATTCTTCTTGATTTCATCGTTCGTCATAGTATGACTCCTGTTGGTTACTCGACATGGACTGCAATGGCATCGGGCGAGAAGTACTTCTTCGCTGCCCGCATGGCCATGTCGAAGGTGAGAGATTCAATGTTTTTGTCTTCGTCGATAAAGCCCAAAGATTGCTTAATCGGGGAATCCGGATTATCGTACAGAAGTATTTCGTGCTTGCGCTTCTTGACGGTAACCATACCCTTGATGATTTCGAAGCGTTCTTCGGTAAGGTACTTATCCAAGTTACCGAACACCTCCATGATGACATCAATAAGGGCATCCTTCTTACGGTCATCGGTGCTGGAACAGATGGTCGGGATGAAATTGACACCAACTGAATTGATGAACCCGCCCACACCATAAGTAAGACCGCGCTTCACGCGGGCTTCCTGCATCAACGGGGAATTTAGCCCAGATGCAAGCATCTTGAATGCAACCGCAGCGGAAGTTCCAAACGGTTCAGCCACAAGTTCCTTCGGGAAGATGATGAGCTGCTTACGGCCATTTTTCACAACAGGGACAAGCGGTGCGCCGGAATCTTCGGTAAACACATACTTGTTGCTCGGAATGTGTACCGGCGGATAGACAGCGAGCGACGGGCACGGGTCTTCCGGGCCAATATAGATGATGCTGTCCGGCTTGGAATACACGTCATTATAGGTCTGCTTGTAGTCGTCAAAGCTGAAAGCCTTGATATCTTCTTCATATCCAATGGCAAGGTAACAACCGAAGTGTTTACGCATTGCATTGAATAGTGCGGTCATCGTCGGGTCAATAAAATTGTCCCCATATTCCTGTAGAACGGTTTCCTTTTCTTTTAGAAAACTATCTTCCGTAATGCTATCCACACCACCAAGAAGCTTATCCAAAAATTCCTGGGTGAACATCTTCATACGGTCGGCAAGTCCGGACATGTGGACAACCACCTTGTCGGTGCTGGTGTATGCATTTGGCATCAATCCGTTCTGCTGCAACTTGTCGAGCATGCTGTCGGTATTTTTGCATATCATGTGCTCCATGAGATGCGACGTGCCATAGCGACCGGCTCGTTCGCCTACGGCGCCAACTTTGCCGTAGCAGATATAGAGGCCTGCCATGCCAAGGGGATTGTGAATGTATTGATAATTCATGTGTGTTTCCTTATATTTCAACAATGAAAAACTCGTGATTTGCGTTAACGACTCTTCGTTTCAGCTTTTTGCCAGTATAATCAAGCGTTTCCATCTGATGGGAGTGCTCGCCCGGATATCCAATCGGATTGCACCATATATGGATATGGTTTCCTTTCGAATTTACGTATTCGGCATTTCTACGGCCATGCACATGTCCACAGAACCAATATGTGCCGTCATCCATTTCATCCAAGTATTTATTGGCGTCGAAATAAAAGACGTAATTAAAGGGATTGTTCCTAAAATCAAACGACACCCCTAGCTGATATGGAACAAAATGGGTAATCATAATCTTAGGATGCTGGGCAACCAGGTCCGTCATCAGCAAATCATAATGGTCCCATATCTTTCTAGGCTCCTGATTAAAGTACCGCATGTATTTCCCGTCATACCACTTACGTCTCCACATGGTAAATGGATCCAGGCCATATGTCGGAGGTTCACACTTGAAATCACAGAAGCCGGTGCATCCCCCGATTCCATCCTGCACTGCCCCGTCAAGGAGGAATATGTTGGGATAGCCCGAGCATAATTCTTTCATCTTGGCAATTTTCTGCTCGGTTGATGCAAACTGCCTGTTGCTGACAGAATCCGTAGCCCCTCTGCAGGTCAGGTCATGGTTTCCAAGCACCATCCAGACCTTCGAATACTTTTTGCTTAGCCAGGGCAAAATATGCGTAAATCGGCCAAAATCGTTTGAATAGTCGCCAGCCAGGATAAGACCGTCAGTTTCCGGCACCTGGTAAAAATTCCAGATGTATTCCAGCGTATCAAAGACCACATCCTCGCTAGGTTCGGTAGACATCAACCTTGCAGGGTCTACCGCATACCGTTCATAAAAGTCAATATGGATGTCACTTAGAAGCAATACTTTCATTTATGCCCCGCCAATAATAAAACGTGCTAAACAAACGAGAATGTATCCAAGCAGAGTCATCCCCGCGACAGCCAGGATAGTCTTGACAATTATTCTGAATACCGCATACTTGGTGCAAAGCACAACAATCAGCACCACTCCCGCCAGTATTCCACAGAATTCCAACATGCCTCGCATGAATTCTGGGAAGTTTACCCAGATGGTACCGACAATCGCCACCAATATGCATATCACCATAATGCCGGAAACAGCGTATGCACACCAGGATATCAATTTGTTCAGCACCTTGTCAGCTTTCTGAATAGTCATCTGCATATATGAAATTTACCAAACTGCGCGTTCTTTGTCAATGATTCCAATTCCTGTAAGCGTGTAGTCCGTAATTTCCTGGACATCGTTTCCGGACTCATGGGCGGTCGCCTCCGCGATTCCAAACGGGGCCGGTACTAGCTGTCCGTCGTCAAGTCCCTTGCAAATACGTTTTGCAAGTTCACTGTCGCTACGGATGCGCATATCGGCCATCAAGAAATCACCCTTGATGGACAATTCAGCAAGACCCATTGTAGATTCGTGGTTCAGTTCAAATATGTCCGCTTGTTCCGGATCAGGCATATTAAGACGGCATGGGACTGGCCTTCCATCCAGCTTTTTAAGCGCCTCCTGAACTACTTCCTTGCTAAATATGCGGTTATTGCGGTTTACTGTCCCAATGGGCAAAATCTCGCTGTGAAACACCTTGTAATCTACGGTATCAGACATTTCAGGTCCATCCTTTATCCAGCCCTTGCGCTCAAGGACATTTTTCAAACAATTTTCCATAAGTTACCTATCGGAGCCGGGGAGAAACATCGCCCAGTCGTCAAACGGGAACGGGTGCATAGTGTACAGCTTGCGACAAACGGGGTCCAATGCCCCACCCTGATGATTTCCTGCCGGATGGGCATACATGAGGGCATTGTATACTTTCTCGTTCGTTGTACGGACGTGATTGGTACGGTAGCCAGCCCAGGCTGACCTGCCGAACAATTCCTCGTTTGTAATTATGCAGTCATATTCAGCGTTCGGCTTCCACCACCCCTTCTCAACACACTCTTGCACACGTTTCATGTATTTCATAATCAGGTTATTGCTGACTATGCTTGCAAGAGGGAATTCCGCTTCGCCCGGGCAGTCATCACAGATAACCGGGATAGTCACTTCGAGTGCAAGTCCGCGCCTGCACATTTCGCGGGTAGCATACCAGTACATGTTGCTGAACAGCATTTCCGGGTCGTCAGTCACCATGAACCGGTCAACTTCTGGCTTTTCAACCCCGTAGCTGTCAACAAAGGTCGAACTGCACCGGAGCTCGTCCACGTCGAAATCGGCATATGCGCTAAAAAGATGCAGAGCCTTGTTGGACCTGTATGGCACACGTCCGATCTCGTACACATCTTCAAGACTGCACAGGGAAGTTTCCTCGCGCAGCTCACGGTACGCCGCTTCAATCGGAGTTTCGCCTTCTTCGATATGTCCCTTGGGAATATCCCAGGAATGCCGACCGTCCTTAGGATTGCCGGTAGGGTGGGAAACAAGGAGACGGTTAGTCCCCTTTTCGAAAATGATGAAACCTGCACTGATTTCCTTTGGCATTATTCATCCCCGGTGTTGCTGGTTTCGCTAGGAACTTCCTTTTTCCAAGTAGGCGACTTTGCCACTCCGCACAGTTCGTCCTTGGTAACGAGTTTGAGCATCTGCTCGGTGAGTTCCTCAGTCGAAGTGCTGTTCCGGTATTCGACCTTGAAGTCGAACTTCAAAATTTCGGAACGAACCACCATAAGATCCGGGTTCGTGCGGGCCTCGTGGCGTTCAGGCAGCTTCTCGATTTCGGCCTTGGTGAACTTGCGGGCGGAAAGCTTACGCCTGAAATAGTAGCCGAAGATTTCAGCGGTAGAGTATTCCTTCCAGAAATCGACACCCTTCTCGGCAAGCATCTGAACCTTCTCATCCGAGTTCTTGTTTTCGAGCTGCTTGTGGGAATAGTATGCCCTGGAGACAGCCGAAATGGTGTTGCGACAAGCGTCATTCTGACGGAAGCACTGGTAGTAGCCGAGTTCTTCCTCGTTCGTCATGGCGAATGCGCGACCATCGAACACGGGGAGCTTCGTAAGCTTCTTGCCCATGTAGAATTCCATGTACTTGATGAATTCGGCAGTGGCGATGGCTGCAGCGAGCGATGCGAGCTTGTGCGTCCTGCGCCCGAAATCCTGTGAGTTCTTCGGGAGAACAATGGTGATTTCATCGGACTGTGTATAGCCGTAGCATGCAGAGAAGAACTCGACCAGCTTCTTGGTTGCCTGGCACATGGCCTTCACCATATTCGGATCGAACGGCTTCTTCAGTTTCCTGGTGAATGTGTGGAAGCAGTGACCATCAACGCGGATAACCGGGTACATCCCGTCCGGAATAACCGTATAACCATTGAAATAGGGCCAGCCAATCGGAATCCTGCAACAACCGACCTTGTTGGACGGGTGTCCGTTTCCGGTGAAATAGCCTTCACGGTCCTTGCAGAAGTCACCAATGGGTATGCGCTGTGTATCCGAGTCCTTCTTTTCCGGTTCCGGCTTCGGTGCCGGTTTCTTTCTGAATAGGTTCCAAAACATAATTAACCCACGGGATATCCGTGCTCCTTCAAAATACGGGTTACAGCTTCTTTCAATTCGGTTGCAGTTCCGACATCAATGCTGTTCCAATGCGAATATAGGCTTCCTAGCCCCATGTCTCTAAACGCTTCATCAATTTGGTCATCCGGGTCATCCGCCTCCAGGTTTACCAAAGTGTCACATTCGCTCTCAATCGAGTCCAGTTCGCACTCGATAGCATCTTCTACCCCGGAATTCCTGATAGACCTCAGTTCACCTCGGATGGATTCGACACAACAGGAAATATCATCTTCAATCGCCATATCACTTCCCCTTCGAAATAACAAGTTCGGTAATCTTGGGAGCCCTGCCGCAGCAATGCTGCTCAACGCAGAACTTCAAGTCCGGGTTATGGATCTTGTACTGTTCACATGAAGGCACAAACAGGTTTTCTGCAATCCAGGCCCATTCGTCGTCAACGGAAGCAAGCAGTTTCTTGAATTCGTTGGCAAATCCGCGGATTTCCTTCAATGCGCGGGTGCAGAGGCGCCTGTTCATGAAGTTGATAAGCATGCGGAGATTACCCTTCCAAACCATCTTGGACTCCATGCCGAGTGGGAGGATGTTCGCGGCATCTTCCTTGGGGACGCCAATCAGCCCAACAAGGTTGCTGTATGCCGCCTGGATGGTTTCCATCGTAGAGTCGTATTCGGAATGCCCCTTGCAGCTTTCCGGTGTGTAGAATTTGAACCCGCCCTCGTTTACATAGCGTGTAGAAGACTGTAACCTGGTCGGGCCACCGCCGATATGCGTATAGAGCTCACGCATCATGCGGGCTGAGTAGCCGTCAATGACGATGATGAATTCAGGAAATTCAAGCACGCGGCCATGGTTGGCCTTGATACACTCGATAGCGCGTTTCTTGTTCTTTTTCGGGTCATCGACCGGCGCATTCCAGCATACGCCGGTGCACTTGCCGATAAGTTGCAGAGGGTTCTTGGTAATGTCGATAATTTCAATCATGATTCAAATATAGCTATTTTTGTTCGGATTTGAGATTCCGGTTCAATTTTTCTTCAATTTCACTGCAGCGACGGTCGTTTTCAACCCTGTCAAACCCGTCCTTCACCTTATTGAACGCGTCTTCGGTAAGCCACATGAAGCTAGCCTTTCCCTTCTTGGTTGGTGCATTGATTTGGCGGGCGATTTTAAGCATCTGTTCGACTGTAGGGACCATGGTTATCCTTGTAAAGAAATGTTTACTAAGCAGTAACTGCCGCAACATGAATATAGCAAATTGTCGCCATGCTGTCACCACCGAACCGATATAAACTGTCTAGCATGAATCACTGCCGATGCAAAAAACCACTGCCGCCACTGCCCCCGCCGGTAAATCCGGCGAAACCGTGCAACTGTCCGCCACGGGTGTACCGCAATCCACCCGATGTGATTGTTGCACCCGGCGAAAACGTCAGCGTGGACGAGAGCCACGATGATGCCCAGGTGAAATACACCGTCAACGCCCATATCCCTGCAAAGGAGCCGGTGAAGGTTGACCCGGAAATCATGTATGGAGACGGCATTAACGAGCCATTGGGCGTATATGATTACGACGGTGAAAAGGCAGGTCTTGTTCCAGACGCACCTGATAGCGATACCGACAAGAAGTTCCTCCGCGCCGATGGCCAATGGGGAACGATAACCATCCCTGAACAAGTCCAGTCTGACTGGGCACAAAACGGCGAACAAGAAGTTGACTTCATTAAGAATAAACCTAATCTTGCTCCGGTTGCAACTTCTGGCTCCTATGATGACTTGAAAAATAAGCCGCATATTCCCGCTGATCAGATTCAGTCTGATTGGGCACAAGACGACGAACAAGAAGCTGACTTTATCAAAAACAAACCGGAACTAGCTGATGTCGCCACGTCTGGGTCATATGATGACTTGGAAGATAAGCCGCATATCCCAGATGATCCAGTTCAATCGGATTGGAACCAGTCAGCTACAAATGAACTAGATTACATCAAAAATAAGCCGGGAACGTTTGGCCCTGCATCTGCACAACAGGCTGGTACGGATGGTTTTGTTCCAGCGCCACAAGCTGGCGATCAAGACAAGTACCTCAAGGGAGATGGAACGTGGGCAACTATCACGATTCCAGTCGTCGCGGACATGACCGGTGCAACCGAGCAATCCAATGGCGCTCATGGTCTTGTACCACAACCATTAATTGCCGACAGGGAGAAGTTCCTTAAGGGCGATGGAACGTGGGCAAATGTGGACAATACTAGGGCATGCACGGTGGCAGAAATGGATGGCTGGCTAGACGCAGTTGACAACGAGGGTAACAACAATGGCTAATGATAAGGTTTATGTAGGCGAAGAAGGCGCAAAGGAACTGTACCGCAGGATTAAGGGTTCAATTCCGGCAGCAAACTCCTGGAAGCAATGGTCGGAAGAACATGAGTCATCTGGTACTGGAAACTCTGTCTATCTAGGTGAAAGCAATGTCCTTACTCGAAACGACGCGTATTCATTGGGTAAAGGCAATACTGCAACAATTACCGATAACACCGACTACACCAATACCGATGTCGTTATGCTCGGTTCTAGCAACTCCGCTACCAATGCCGCAAACGCATACCAGATCGGTAGAGAGAATACCATTACTGGAAATAATCTCGCCAATAAATTGACCTATCCGCACAGCATGGCGGTGAACATGGGTCGAAACAATGCAATCACTGGCGAAGGTGTTAACATTGGTAAGGATAACGTCGCTACGACATTCGGTATCAATATCGGTCAAAACAACACGGCAGCAAACGCATCATGTGCCATTGGCCAGCTAGTGAATACGGATGACGCTTCTATTGCTATGGGTAACGGAAGACTCGCGTCGCAAATTCCTACGGTTTATGGCGTTCCGTCATTATTAGTCAATAATAAATACGAGCATGTTGAGCAGTTTAAAGTTAATAAGTCTTATGAGCTTTATGATTACGCAGTAGTCGCTAAAAATCCGGATAGCAATCAATATGAATGGGCTCACGTACAAAATACATATGTAGAAATATATCCGAATTTTGAACTAGGTCAATATTTAGTATCATGGGGTTCAGCGTCGTATTCTGGAACCAGGTACATTGGCTATTTCGACGAAAATGGGCAATTTGTTTCATCAGATGATCCAAGTAAAGACATCCATGAATATGTTTTGATGACCACGGTAGGCAACCCATCAGGATCAGAACGAGTGCAAGTTCAGTTTTTGGCAAATGCCCAATCGCATTCGCCGACTACATCCGTATACATGTTCCGCATTGGTGTCACGAATATTCCAACGTACGGCACTATCCTAAGCCAAGCGGAATATGATACTTTCACTAATACCGCCATTAAAGTTAAATCAGTTAATCACAAGATTTCAAACTTGTTCGTTGATCCATCCGACTTAACTGCCGATGCTTATACTGTAACCGCATTCAGCGCAAGCACTGAATTACCGTTTGTATTAACATATGACGTATATGGATATAAAGATAACGGAGTATTGATTCCATATAACGAGCAAACCAAGGATAGTGACAATACATTTGACTGGTACGAAGTAAATGCATCTGATTTGACTGCACAACGGTTGCCGCTTGACCAAGTCCAGCCAGACGCTACACCATTAGCAGCCATAAATAAATCTGCCATTTTCGGTGTTGGCTGCCTTCAAGCAAAACGCCGGAGTCTCATTCTTGCAACAAACGATAACGGGTATGAACTAAAATACAACAATACTGATTCTACCTATGTATATCGTACATATAGCAACCAGAATAATAGAAAATATACCATTGATCAAGAAAATGGGTCATATAATTCCACCAGTATGGCATCGTTTTCTATATTCACTTGCGAAAATGTTACAGATTATACAAACTATGTATCTCCGGCTGGTGCGTCAGCTGATAACGGTAGTATGGTATTAAGTACTGGTAAAGCCAGCGCAGATAGTGGAAGTATAGCCATTGGTGAAATAACCACAGCAACCGGAAAAGGATATACCTTTGGTGCATATACGACAGCGAGTAATAACGCAGTGTCAATTGGTAATTCAGCATCCAGTAATGGTAGCAGTATAGCAATTGGTATTAACGGTACATCGGCGACTAATGCATCTATTGCATTCGGTCAAAGTGGCGTATCATCAACAAATAACTCGCTATCAATTGGTTTTTATGGCCTATCAGCATCTGATAAATCAATGGCATTTGGTTTTAGTGGATCCGCCACTAAACAAGGCATGATTATTGGCTATAACAATAACGCCAGTGAAGATGGCATTGCTTTTGGTCGTGGCAACAATGCATTCAAAGAAGCCGTATCGATTGGCGTTAGCAATACTATGTATTATCAGAACGTTGCATTAGGTTTTTACAACTATATGCAAGATAATACCGATGATACGTCACATGCCGCATTGATTGGTGTGAGAAACATGTCTGGTCCTGGTGGATACAATATTGGTATCGGTGAATACAATACGTCGTCTCACGAAGGCATCACGATTGGTCGAAATAACCAAGCATACGGATGGTCTATAGCACTTGGCGTAAGAAACCGTTCCGCATATGTTAAAGGCGGTCACTCCACGCTCATTGGTTATAATAACGTATCGTCATCGACTCTAGAAACAATTGAAAAACCAAATTATAGTCTGCTATATGGAATTCCGTTAAATGAACAAACCACTATTATTTCATATTTTATCGCATTCAGTTCTAAATACGCAGACTATATAGAAGACCATATAGATGTTTTATCGGGCATGAAAGCCGATATGCAATCGGCATATGAAATCATGAGCGAATACATCGATGATGACGAGCTTGATAGTTCATATGAGACATTGTCGAATTCGGCGACCGTAGACTCATTAATGAATCAAATACCATATACAGTTTTCGGTACTTATTGGTCTGCAATAATGCAATCTCAGTATTCAGAAAACCCAGGTATGGTTGAAGGTGATCCAATAACATATGCAAATAACTCTATTATAATGGGTACTGGCAATACGTCCAACCATTACAACTCGATCTTACTTGGTATTGGGAATACGTCGTTACGACCAGCTGAAGAAGTTTCTGACACTGATGACGACGGATTTACCGTTGCAATCGGTTTCAAGAACACAGTCGAACGCAACTACGACATGGCCATCGGCTATCAGAGCGTTGCTAAGGGCGGTGAGAACATTGCCATTACTAATTCCGAAGCTATTGGTTATCGAAACCTAGCATACAACCACTCCAAGGTCAACGGTATATGCAATATACTCTTAAATGAATCTGTGCTTGATTGCAAGCGCTGGGACGATGAGCCTCTCAAGATTGAGTACAATACGTTCAATACGCTTAATAACAGTAACGTATCGTACAAATGCGTCACAGCATCTGAAAGCAATACTGGAGTCACTTTCTTTGGAAACCATTTCGAAGGCGTTAGATGTGAACTTGTAGCGAGCGACTGGGGTGCTCATGCCAACGTCATGCTTGGTAATGGCCCTAGAATTGATGATTCGTATAGCACATGGTCAAATGACCCTGATATTAAAATTGCTGCTGGCACTATAAGTAACAACATTATAGCCGATTCTAAACAGCACTTTGAAATTGCTTTAGGTAATAAAGATTCGTCCAATTCCATTGAACAGAACTTATTTATGTTCAACGACGTACAAATGCATAACATTAAACAGCTACGTCAGAACATGTTCATTTCATCAGTGTTCAATATAGAAATGGACTCTAATGCGATTGGTAAAGGCTATTTCTATGATAATATAATCGCAAACTCCACTGTTACTGGGCGAATTGATGGTTATACGCTTGTTCCCGGAGGAGTTAAAGCAAATACAATCAACCATAACGTGATTTTAGGCAAGTCTAACCTATGCCTAAATAACACACCTGGAACGGTTGAATTTAACGTGCTTCTTGGTCATTCGACCTTAGACGCCTACCATGAGGACCCGATATGGTCTAATTCTACCGACGGGATTAAATGTAACTTCTTATTCGGTAGTTCTGGTAGAAAAATCCATGACTGCGTGAGCTTTGGTGACGGTGGTGGTGCATATTTAGAAAATGCAATGCACAGCCGTAACTTCGGCGATAACACCTTATATAACACGAATAAAGTATTCGTTTCAGGTGACGGAAACGCATTAAATGCAGTTCAGCATAGTGTTGTATTTGGAGAAACCAATGAATTCAACTCCGATGAATATTATGGCCGGCGTGATTTGTCTGCTGGTAACATTCACATGAGCGAAATCTTTGTGCATGGCATCTCCAATAAATTCAATTATACGGGCGGATCTAATTTCTTCTCAAGACTGTTCGTGGCTGGCAACGGAAACACTGTCAATGGAAATAACGTACACGATAGTTCCATTTTAGGTTCAAATAACACCATCGGATGGTTCGAAAATGGCGTTCCGGTAAAGAAAACATGCGAAGAAGTATGGTCATTTAATGTTAATAAGCCAACCATCATAGAAGTAACCGACCGAGGATATTTGCCACCTAATGGCACGTCTACTGTATCTGTATATTCTGGCGATTATTACTATTACCGAGGCGGTGCGGTATATGAATTATATAATAGTCCAACATCATATACAAGTATTTCTGGCAATGACTTTGTACAAAAAGTTCGTAACAAGGAACTTGTAGACAATAGCTACTATTATATTACATCATCGGTACAAGGCGATAAGGCGGTTCTCCAGTTAAATGCAATTACGGAGTATAGCTATCTATGTGAATATTATACTAAATATCCAGATGGAACGGTTCGCAGCACGTCTCTGGCTAATATGGGTACACACATATTGGGTTGTCAAGACAAGATTGCACCTAATGTGATGTGGAGCACCATACTGGGCGTAGAACACAAGGTAACAAACAGCCTGCCATATGGAATATCTGGCCTACTAGTGCAAGGTATGAGCCAGACCGTTTCAGATGGTTCCAACATCATCTGTATGGGTGCCGGAAACGTATCGTCTGGACATGGCTCTATCGCAATAGGTAACCAGCTCATTTCAGACAAGTGGCAGACCGTTATCGGTAAGTACAACGAGGCTTTGCCGGGTCCTGAACGTATCATCCCGAAGCATGATGAAAATAAGACATACAACGCCGGCGATATTGTGTACGACTCTCTCGGTTCAACGTACTACAAGTGTACATCGCCCGTTCCGACTGTCGGCATGATGCAGAACTCGCTGTGGACAGAGGTCGACCCTGATTCGGAAAAGGCATTGTTCATTGTCGGTAATGGTTATGGAGAAACGGATGGTAGCGGTGACTGGAACGATGAAACCAAGATTCACCGTTCCAACGCAATGGTAGTGTACGCCGACGGTACGGTAAAGGCTAAGAAATTCGTTTCCGATGAACCGGAAATGGAATTGACCGAAGGTACTGGCATCACTATTGAGAAGAGCGTGTCTTCTGGAACAGTTACAATCTCTGTTAAACAGCCGTTGCCGGCAACACCAGCCAACCAAGGCACTTATGCACTACAATGTGTAGTAGATTCCAATGGCGAACCTACCCTTAGCTGGGTAGCTATCGGGATGTCTAACGTATAGGAGTCAATATGAAGTGTAATCTTATCGTCAACACAGATTACGTGAAGGTGACCATTATTAACAATAGTAATTGGGTTATGGTCGCCAATTACAAGTTTGCCGATGCCAACAGTACCGTAAATATTCCGTTGGTATTCCTTGAAGACGCCGATGCATCTTGTGTCGCGACATCTGTTGGTACAATATCCGGCAATACGCTATCGGTACCGGTTACCACTAGTAACGTCACTGTAACATTGACCAATGCGAAAGCCCAGGTCCGTGTAGAAAACAATGTACAATACCACGTTACCGGAATAACGCCTAGCGTTCAATATGTGACCGTTGGTCAGTCAGCCCAATTTACATTGACGTATGCGGAAGGATATACGCCGACTGACTTGTGTGCAACAATTGGTACAGTGAGCAATACAACGCTCACCGTTCCTACGCAAGCCGGCGATATTTATGTTGACACCACTATATTCCGTGGCTCGATAGAAAATGTTGTGTTGGGGGGTTCGTCAACTGGTTCGCATGGTTCACTTCCGACCAACATGAGTTATAAATATGACATATCACAACAGTTATACACATCCAGCGAAGTTGGTAATAGCGGCACTATACGGACTATTTCATTTAAGAATACCTCTAGTAAGGACTTTAGTCGGCAAATTGACATTTACATGGAAAATGTAACTGCCACATCGATGTCATCATTTAGCGTCGTTACTAATGCACAGAAAGTATATAGTGGAATCATATCATTTGTGCATAATGACTGGACTACTATTACTCTAGATACCCCGTTTGATTACGACAATACTAAAAACCTTTTAATCACGGTTCATGATAATACTGGCGTTAGCAATGATACGCAATATTTCGCAACATATACTCGTTCCGGAAACTATAACTATGAAGCTGTGTTTAACAAGCGGAGCACAAGCCCATACGACATTAGCCAAATAACGACTTACGGTGGTGAATCATATACTAGTAGCAAGAATAGCATCAAATTGTTTAAGATGAATGTAATCGAAGACGGGCCAGACCCAGAGCCAGTACCTGAACCGACATTTATTGAAATCGGGTCATTGGAATCTGGTACGGCGGTAAGTTCAGTAGCGATGTACACTACATTGCAAACTCCATTAACTAGTAGGTATAAATATTCGTTATCTGAACAGATATACCTGCCGTCAGAAATCGGGCAATCCGGTACAATTACTGATATTGGATTCCATTATGCGGATGATACTGCAACGATTAGGTCATTTGATTTATATTTGGCACATACGGATAGAACTAAGTTTACCCCGGATGCTATAAGTGGTACCAAGAGCTATGACAGTATAATACTTCCGTCTACCGGTACCTTAGTATACTCGGGCACCCAGTTATTTACCAAGGGTTGGGTTAATATTCACTTGACTACACCATTTGTGTACGATGGTGAACATAACTTATGTGTCATATTATATGATAACACCGGAACAGCCGAATCAGCTGCATATATGTTTACTGTTAATGAAGGGGATACCAATGTGCGGCGGATGATTGGTGCATCAAAGGGAACTGCTTTTGATTTAACCAATTCAACATTGGGTTCTACCCGAAAAGATGCATGCAATTATCGAAATGTGATACATCTTGCGTTTGAATAAAGGGGATATTTATGAAGATAGCAGTAGCGATAACGAACCACAACCAGCACTACCAGGTGCGCGATACGGTGGATGCACTCTACCGCCAGACGGTCGCCCCGGCAGCAGTCTATGTTCTTTCCGACAGCAAGCCGTACTGGAACCTTCCCACAGACCGTCACGAGGTAATCCCAATCAACAACCGGGGAAAGTTCATGGGCCGGTGTGGCAACCGTAACTCGGTAATCAAGCCGTTCATTGATTCGGACTATGATGCCCTTATCTTCATGGATGGGGACTGTTCCCCGTTGAACCCGGATTTCATTGAAAAATATGCCAAGCACCTGGCAAAGTACGACCTTGTCTTCGGTACCCGCAGGCACAGCGACATATCCGGCCTTGCCAAGCCCCCATCTGACCTGCTTACGGCAAACATGGACAACCTGTATGCCCAGCAGCCAATAGATTATAGCGACCTGCGCGTGGTCGCGGGTGCCGTCAGTGCATGGGCCGACTCGAAGACCTTCGAGGAACGGCTGGACCTGATGCTCACCGGGATGATTGGTTGGAGCTGTAATTTTGCCTTTACCAAGAAGGGTCTGAAGCGCCTCAGGAAGTTCCAGAAGTCTACCTACGGCCTTGCCGAGGGCATATTCGACTCGAACACCTTCAAGGACGGCTGGGGCTACGAGGATGTCGCCATGGGCATAGACGCCCTGTATGCAGGTCTTAAAATAAGCATAGTTGACGACGTGAAGGTATACCACCAGGTACATAATCGCACGGACGGCCTTTTCGATCACGTCAAGGGAAGGCACCTGATTATGAACAGATACCGCGAACTGGAAAAGAACACCAATACCCCGAACATGGTCGGCATCGCGGCAATCATCGCCACTGCATTCTTTACCGCAGGCTTGATTGCCGGCCTGGTAACGGAAGCGATAAACTTTATGAGCATACTGGGTATGTGAGGAACTTATGGCCGAAGAGATTAATGCACCAGAAAACATGTTTCAATCGTGGGACGGTAAGCCGATCTACGCAAAGAAGGCTGAACGTGACGTAAACGGAAACCTGCTTGAACTTACCATAGTTGACGACGTCGTTACCGCCATCGGCGGGAAGAGTGTCGGCGGTGGCGGAGGTGGTTCTGACATACCTTCTGAAGGTGAAGTTGGCCAGGTTCTCACTAAGACTCAGGACGGGTATGGATGGGATGATATTCCTGCTCCTGACCCGGAACTCCCTAGCGCGGCTGCCGGGGATGTTGGAAAGCGTCTTACGGTAGGAAATAACGGTAGTCCTATATGGGACAGTGACTTATTCGTTGAAATTACTGACTTTAATACCCAAGTGCCATTGAGTAGCGCACGACGCGGCGAAATTCAGCAGTTGTGGTTTAGTCAAGGTAAGATTCCTTACATTAAGTACCAGCAGCATTTCATGCCGATGTACGGTCTGTTCGGTTCCAATATGGAATTCATTTCGATAGCCAATAGTCGAAACGGGATGAATGGATATGCCACGATAAGTATGGTTGATGGTACATGTAGTTACAGTACTGACCATTTTAGTTATCATGTGGAAAACGCCGATGCAAGCAACGCTAATTATTATACCGATGGCCGGTATAATGTCCCAATCAATCCAAATTACTACCTGATATTTGATTTCAGCAATGTCGCAAGTGTCGCCGACGAGACCCCTGTCTGGATAAGAGTTGGGCATGACAAGACTAACGGCGTTGTTGCAAGGAATTTGGTTTATATCAAGGATATTACCGTTGCCGGAACGAGTCCTCTTATCATTGCGCCCGGAATTTCTTCGCCGGGAACAGCGTTGACACCGTTGCCGGGGTCTTTGACTGAAATATCATCAAGCGGCGATTACCTGATTAAGGTAGAAGGCGACTTCTACAAGATGATTAAGCTTGGTGTACAAGAGAAGATTTCCCAGTTTGATAATGATTCCAACTACATCGCTTCGCCAAATGGTGGAACTGCTGGGCAAGTTTTATCGAAAACTGCTAATGGGGTCGCATGGGTGGATGCGCCATCGGCGTCTCTTCCTGTAGCTACCGAAGATGATTCCATATTGTATACCGCCGAGGCTAACGGTGAAGCTGCGTGGGTTCAGCTGAACAAGACTGAATATGCTACTATAATGACCGACGAAGAAGGTACTCCTATTCTCGACGAGGAAGAGCATACTATCCAAAGTGAGGATTCCGATACTCTGTGGACTGGGTTCAACGGGGTAGGATTCGGTGCTGAAAGAGCTATAGCCGATGAGAATGGGAATAACATTGTCAGTGCCTACGCCACGAAGGCGGAAGTTGCCGAAGTCGTAGCTAAGATAGGTTCTATTGCCGACGGTGGAACGCTTACTGACGGTGTAACTATAAACGTAGCTAACAACGCTGTATCTATGCTTACTACAGCACAAAGTGCTCTTACGTTAAATGTCAACCTGGAACTCGGTGAAATAGCAAATTTCGCGGTAGAAATAACGACATCAGTAAATGCTACTCTTACGGTTACTAGCACTATCGGCAACACAGTAACTACTTTACATCCTTCAGTTGCTGGTGGAACCAGTCTCGAAAGTAGTAAGATATACCAAGTTACTTGTGTTGGTTCATGTTGGACGGTTGCTGAATTCGAAGTTATTTCTGCCTAGTTGAGGTATATATGATTTTGACACATGGCGCAAATAGTTTAATTCGAGCATCATTTAAACTGCCGGAACATTGTATTTTGCTTGATTATTTTGTTGATGGGTATCGAGGTGGTATTCAAGCTATCCAGAACGATTCATATACTTTTACAACCGGGTTTGCTCCATATGACTCAAGTAGTGATGGTCATATCAAGTATTTTGATATTTCCAAAACTCCGTTTGAAGGGCTTCCTTATGCACGTTTTGCAAACAATATTGGTGAAACTAAATCTAATACTGGATGTCTAACATATAGAGGATTTAGTAAAACATTATACCCTAACGGCATATCAGCTGAATTTTTGGCACGGCTCTCTGGTCCAGAAGCTTCTGGACACTCAAATACACCAGTTCAATATTTTGAAATGGAAGCATTAGCAAATTTTACGAACATGACTAGTTATAATTCCACTGTAGGCTCATATTTATACGAAAATGGTTCGTATAGTCTAAATTGGACTATAGGGTATTTACGTAATGTACTTACTTCAGATACAACAGGGTACAGCTGGCATCACTTTGCAGTAACATTCGACTATCCTAATAACAAGATGTATCTATTCATAGACGGATATCTTTCAAGAATTAGCAACCATAATCATTCGTCTAATTATATGATTTTGCACGCTGCAGCAGCGTCAATGTACAATCCAAGTATTTTAATTCGGTCATACGATATAGCACAATTGGCTATATGGGATTATCCTAAATATAAAGAAAGCTTTGATATTTCGCATGATTTAATTGGATGGGTATAATTCACAACGTATAAACTGTAAAATATAACGGAGGCTTTCAAATGGCTGAAACTGGCAAGAAAATGGGCGACTATACCCCGCTCGAATCTAATAAAAAGGCATACTTCTTCGGTGACGGCGAAGGCGGTGTTGTCGCTGTTGGTAAAACCGAGGCTGGCGGCAAAAAGACTAACCGACTTGTGAAGCTAAGCGATATCGCTGGCGACACGGAATGGTCAGTAACAAGAAATACCAGCGGAAATACTCCCGATATAGGTATCAACGTCGGCATGGCATATGATATAAATATTGGTGGGACATCCAAGCTTGTTAACATGTATGATTCAAATGTCAAGGCTGGTTATGATCCATCCGCCGGTGGAACAAGTATAGAACCTCCGCTTCATCTTGGACAGCTGTGGTTTGATGACCACAGTGGCCATCAAGAGAACCCCGATGTCTATGTCGCAACCGGAACCAGCGCGAACTCCCAGTGGAAGCTATTGCATAAAGGTGGCGGCACTACGGGTCAAGTTCTCACCAAGACGGCTACTGGTGAAGCATGGGCGGATGCTCCGAAGGAACTTCCGGCAACTACGTCGGCTGATGCCGGCAAGGCTCTTCATGTAGGAAGCGACGGTGCTCCGGTGTTTAAGTTTGCCGAGCTTCGCCAGATGCCTGACGTAGTTCAACAGAGTGCATCCGATAATGGCCATATCTTTACGAATAATACTTATACAAAGGTTATTCTTAAATATAATACCGATCAGGATTTGTATTCTCCGCAAGTTAAACTTGCGTCTGATGAATTACTTAATTGTATCATTGATATTTATATTGATAGCACTTATAGCTTAGACGGACATGATTTATTTATCATGTTTGATATTCAGAGAAATGGCGGTTCTCTAAAGCAGATTGCACGTCCGCTTACTGGCGACCATTTCAAACATTTGGAAAAGGGAAGCTATGTTCGTGTTTATGCTTTAGGCGATTCTTGGTCTGCTCAGGTTGGGATTCCTTGGAATACTCCGGGTTGGTTGCCATGCCAGCTAGTACCGCCAGCAGAAGCCGGTGACAACGGCAAAATGCTTCAAGTACTTGACACTAATGGTACCCTTGGGTGGGGTGTAGGTATCCCTGCTCCGGCAAATGGTGATGTCGGTAAAGTCCTTACGGCGTCAACCTCTGAAGGCCACTTAGTAGCTGCATGGGAATCGGCATCTGGCGGTGGCGGTGGTAGCGGTGGTAGAACAAAAGTAAGCATCGACGTTAGCAACAGCGAATACGTTAGTATTTCCGGTAATACGTATAATATCACTATCCCAGCAAACAACTCTTACGTCATGCTAAGCAACTTGCCGGATTCATACGAGAAAGACTTGGATTTTATCCTTCCAAGTGTGGCTGAAACTGAAGTCGTGGATGTTGTAATCGAAGGCTGTGGAAGAGCACGCAACGATGTCTATGTCAAAAACTCTCAGGGTCAATACCTTCACAAAATATGCGAAGATGATACAGGTGGTAAGAGCAACATAGAAATCGATACATACTTCCAAGTTCTAGTATTGGGAGAGTACTCTTATCGTTTCTTTGTAGAACGACCTCTATCTTAACATTATGCTTAATTTAAACGATATCGGTTTATCCTACAGAAAGGATATAGAAGAACGGTATTACCAAACATTCGAAAAGTCATTGGATTTAAAAAATCCAATGACTTTTTCTGAAAAGATTCAATGGTTAAAGATCTTTGGTAATACTTCTCTGAAAGTAAAATATGCCGACAAAGTAGCTCTCCGTGATATTGTAGAACAACTAGTTGGCAGAGAATTTTGCTTGCCTTATTTGGCTGTCTATGGAAAAGAATATATAGAAAGTATAGTCCCGAAGCCGGGTACCATTCTAAAATGTAGCCATGGCTCTAAGATGAATATTAGAATCGAAGACAACGTAGACACAAGTTCCGTTCTAGAAAGATTAAAGCGATATGCAGACTACGATTACTCTACGAGGTGCTACGAGCCTTGGTACCATTTCATAACGCCAAGAGTAGTAGAAGAGAATTTTATTAGCGATAAAGAAGAGATTAAAGCATGGTGCTTTAATGGTCAAGTTCTGTTCTTTCAGGCCTACAAGGTTCTTAAAAATGATGAACTCAAGTTGTCTTACTATGACTTAGATTGGTCATTTATGGATTGGCTTCGCCCAGCAAGATCCTGTAAGCTCTATGACGCAAATATTCCCAAGCCCAAATTTCTAGAAGAGATTAAAACAGTATCCTCAATTTTGTCTAAAGATTTTGCTTACGCAAGAGTAGATTTCATCTATACCGAGAAGAACTTGTACGTAGGCGAAGTAACATTTGCTCCATTTGCCGGATTTATACGATACAAGGGCGATGCTGATAGAAAATTGGGTGATCTCTTATCTCTGGAGAAGACAAGTGAGAACAAGATATACAATCCTAACATTTAATTTTGGCGACTATGACTGCATTCGTGAACCACAGGTGAAAGACCCAAATGCTTCGTATCTAGTGGTAACGGATAAAGCGCAGAAGCCGGACAGTGCTTGGACTTTTATTAATGATAAAGACTTAGAAGGGCGCGATCCGATCTACTCTTCGTTCTACGTTCGCTTTAACCCGTTCAAGTACACACAGAATGATATTGTTGTCGTTATAGATGGTTCGATTCAATTAAATAGTGATTTACGCTGCATAGTAACAGAATTCGAAAAAAGCGAATCATCCGTTTCCCTGATGCTAGGAAATTTCCTGTCTGACAGAGAAAAGATTAGTGCTTGGCTTCATGCAAACAGAATAGACCGAATGACAGCTAATAAGCTAAAAGCTTTTATGGCAAAATATAGCTACGACGGCCTAAGCTCTCTTGGGAACGTCTTTCGAATGTTCAAACATACGAAAATCTCTGAAAAGTTTAATAAACATTGTTGGAGATGCGCTTTAGCTCTTGGAAGTGGAAAAGATCCTATACGCTTAGATGATGTTATAACATCAACACTTATAGATACAGTTTATAGAAATGAGGAAGTATTTCTAGTAGATACACACATTCTTCGTTCATATTATATGGATTATTATAAGCATAATAACAACGAGTATCTAGGAGCATTAAGATTTTATTCTAAGTTAAGCTTTAGAGGGCAACCGGCAAACATCCATTATTTTGATCCTTATTGTTATCCTACGGAGTATTCATATAAATCCGAAGCTATACTTATTACAAAATATTCAAACCCTAAAGATCTTGAAGAATGGTTAGATTGGCATCTAGATAAAGTTAAATTCGACCATGTGCATATATTCGACAATGAAAGCGGCTATGATATAAGTTCAGTTGCAAAGAAATATGGGGATAAAGTGTCTATAGATACAGTTGTAGGTCATCCTAGACAATATAAATTATATGATTGGTACATAGAAAGACAGTCAAAGGCAGAATGGATAATGCCTATAGATGATGATGAGTATCTGGACATTACTGATTTCGGTAGTATAAACGAGGCTATAGAGTATTATAGCAAAAAATTAGATACTAACATGATTGCTGTAAGATGGAAGCACTTATTTCCAGAAAAATTTCATAGTGAACGAAATGGTAAAGTCTTAGACTATTGTACTAAAGAAGATTTTAAATTAGCGGAAAAATTTTCTAGACTAGGAGACTGCGGTGTAAAAACTATAGTAAGAAGATTTGGAAAGATTCATTATCAAGAGACACACGAAAATCCAGCTGGAGGACATGTTCCTCAACATGGAATGTGTAATTTTGCTAAAGCTGTTGATGGTAGAATAGTACGAGGGTGCGGTATAACAGGATATAAACCTACTCTTGAAGATGAAAGAATAAGGCTTTTACACTGCCGATACAAGGGCTACTCCGAGTACACCCGGAAGATGAAGGAAGTGGTTACCGTGTCGGACGCGACTCCTCGAAAGAAGCACTTCAAGTTTGACGACATCTTGGAAACACTCGACTAAAACAAAAACCCACGTCAAGTAACGTGGGTTTATTCATACCAGCTCACTATTAAGCGTTCACGCTAGCGGTAAACACGGTATCGCCGTCATCGGCATATGTGATGGCGTCAGCAGCGGTGAGCATGTCCGCGTACTTTTTCAGGCGTTCCGGAGTCAAAAACGCGTCAGTAGGAAGAGCCTTCAGAAGTTTCACCGCCTCACGGAACGAACCAGTCTGCACTGCGGCAATTACCTCGTGCAGCTTGGCGAATATTTCCATAGGAGTGATGGTCTGGAAGTCTGTCAGAGTGCATTCCCTGTGGAACAGGGACACGAATTCCTGGCTTACCGATATGTTGTAGTCGCTCTCGCCGTACGAGCCGTCCATAGCGGCGACCCTTGACGTGTTGGAATAGTATTCAGTCTCGAACCGACTCCGTTCCACTGGTTTGCCCAGAACGTCGATTACGGTGTGGGCGTCGTAGTCCTTTAGTACTTCCGGAGCGACGTTCACCCAGAAGTTGATGTTGTTGTATATGCACGAACCGTCCACATACACGATAGCAGATATGTACTTCACCCCGGTATCCTCCGTGATATAAAATTCGTTCTTGTCCCTCTTAGCCGTCTTGATGGCGTTGAACAGCAGAAGGAGGCTTCCGGATATGAAAGCCAGCTTCTCGGTAGTCTTGTCTATTGCATAGTACTGGTGCATCTTAAACCTCGTTTCCGTTGATTTCAAGGTAATATTTCTTTGTACTCTGTACTGGGTATGTGGTATTGTCCCTCAAGGAAGCCACGATGCTTCCGTCGCTGTAGTAGGTGGAGAGCATGTCGGAGTTGTTGCCCACGTAGTCGAGCCAGTTGTACATTTCGACCTGGTCTACGTACTGCAAGAAGTCGGACTTCTGTTCAAGCCATACGAAGTCCGTATTGCCCGTTCCGGTAACCAATAAAGGGCATGGGTTGCCGTTATGCATAATGCAGTACAGTCCGTTAACGACCCGCAACGACTGTGCCGGAATGGTTTGCAATGGGGTGTCCGATGTCACCTGGGATGTATATCCAGCCTTAAGGGACAACTTGTCGCCAAAGTTAAACCATTGTTCGCTTGGATGAGACAGCATCACTACAGTAGGATTGTCATGGAGCCCATGAAGTATTTCACACGTTGAATACATGTAGGACGGCTCGGTTTCGCACACGCCAACCCACGACGCCGTATTAACCGTCTTAGCCCAGATCTGTCCGAAAGACATACCGGTCTGCTGGTGGCAATACCAGATGAACTCGCCATTCTGCGGTCGACCAAGAACTGCACTGATATCCGCTGCGGTTACAGGACGGTACGAACTCGACGGATCGCCAATGACGCCAGTAAAGATGTAAGTCTGTCCGACACTGCTACGCACGTAGCAGTAGCCAGGAGTCATGCCGACGTTGGAGCTTCCGTTCCAGATGAAGAAGTCGCCCTCGTTCATGTGGAATATGGCGGAGCTGTCTGTAATCACGCCCTTGTATTCATTAAAGTTCGCCATGTTGACGGTCTGCTTGTTCTGCACGTTTCCGTAGTACCAAACCTTGTAATTTCCCGGTGTTCCGTCATAGTAAGCCGGATAGAAGTTCGTAGACGTGTAGTCGGTCTGCTGGGTGTACTGGATGTAGTACTTCAGACCAGCCTTCAGCGTAACTCCGGAAATGCCGTCGATATGCCTACGGCGTCCGGACAGCCCGTACTTAGTCGAGACCGCGTCGATGGTGTCGACGTTGTGGCGGTAGACGACCAGTCCGGACTCGTGATATACTGCAATGTTGCAAGTCGTGTTGGTATTGTTCGAGTCGGTGAAGATGCCGATACTTATCAAAGACACGTCAGAAGAAGGCGTATACTCGAAAGCGATCGTCTCGTGACCGGCTGCAAGATCATCAAGCCATGTCCACACGACATACTGCTGGAGGTCGGCTACGGAGCTGACGGTCGCACCAGCCGGAATCGCGTAAACCTTCTTGACACGTACCAGCAACGCCTCGATCTGTGCATCGGTCGCTCCAGCCGGTATTACCGTACCAGCCGGGAGGAACTTGATGTCATCCACGTCATGGTTCGGGTTGCCCGAATAATTCGGAAAGTGACACGCTATTTTACCAGTATGAGCCATATTAACCTATTCTGAAAATGATGGTTCCTTCGCCCTCGGCACCGCCACCGTAGATGATATTGATGATTTCCTGGTCGGAACGGGCGACATACATACGCTGTGCAAGCAAGCCTTCCGCACCAGACGCCGGGTTAGACTTGTAGACGATTGATTCGGACACCTTCTTCTTGTCGGCAGCCGTCATCAATCCGTTGGATGCCCCGGTCTCGCCGGTTGCGATGGCGTTTGGAATAGTCACGACGTTGCTGGACGGTGTAAGAGTACTTGCCGCACCTTCGAGCTTGATTTCCGGAACTTCGACGTTGACAGCCTTGTTTGCGTCCGGAGTCAATGCGGTGTTGTTAACCTTGACCGTATCGATGACGTTCATCTCTCCGCTGCTCGGAGCCGTTTCCCATGAGTAGGAACCGACACCGCCACTGTATGTCGCCTTCAATACCTTGCCGTTGTCGGAACTGCCGACAGTAGGAACTTCTTGAACATCGTCCCATTCGATAAAAGGTTTCGGCGAGCCTTGAGATGGAACATCCCAACCAGCCCTCAATACTTTACCAGCATCAGCACTAGTAAGGTTCGCTGTCAAGTCTTCTTGTATGCCAAATTGATATATCGGCGATTCATCGTCGCCAAGAATTATTTTAGCATAATTGGTCGATTCGCCGTGCTCGGTATCAACCCAAGCACCAACAACCACGCACCGATCTGGGTCTACCGTCATAAATTGGATGGTAACCCGTTTTTCGTTACTTACAATTGTTGCTTGAACGGTTTCTGGATATAGATATCCGCCATTGACAAAATCTGCCGGAGATGCTGGATTGTAATTAATGATAAGCGCAATCGATTGACCATCTACTATCCAATCATAAAGGTCATCCGCAGTTACACGAGGATAACTTTGGCTAGTCGAATCATAAGTGCCTTCCAAGTCTTGCAAATATCCGTATGTATCACCAGTAGCGGCAGAATCAGCGTCATAATAAATGCGATGTACTTTTCTACCAGCTTCGGGAGCCGCCCATGCAGCCGTTCCGACACCGCCACTGTACGAAGCGGTCAACACCTTACCGTTGTCCGAACTGGTAATTCCGGGGACGTGTTCGACCATTTGCCACGTGTATCTTCCGTTACTGTTTACACCAAGGAACTTGCCAGCGTCCGACGAATCAGAAGCCGGTACACCACGAGTCGCCAAGTCAAAATCTTGAAGTATTCCGCCATTGTGCGACAGCAACGCCATTCGGCCTTCTGGATATTGCGTTGCAGAACTGCCATTGTACCTAGACGGCGTATAAATAGATGTCGAATGCAATGTATATGGATAGCTGCCATACATACGATAAAAATCAAGACGAATGCCTGGATGTTCCACTGTACCTTGCAGTTGAGAACTAGCCATTATCATAACGTCTTCGTCACCACCAGGAGCCGTAGAATATGTATATAATCCATAAATGTTGCCAGCTTCAAGGCTCGCCTTTATTTCATCATACATAGCATAGTCATAGCCATGTGGCGACTGCGCATTAGGCTTATCCAAGTCAACTACCCACACGCCATACGGAGCCGGATCTTCGGAACTAGCATTCACAAACATTAGCATATGCAGATGCGACGTTGTCATTGCATTCAGCTTAGCCTTGTCAGCCGCAGTAATAGCACCAGAATTTCCATTCACGCCAGTAGACGGAGCCGTAGCGAGCGGTATTGCAATACTCTTGTCAGCAGCGGCATTTGTGGTAAAAGAATCAAACGCAGTTGAATCACCCTCGATCTTCATCGAGACCGTGGAATCGTTCACCGTAGGAATCGTCGGCTTGTTCAGAATCTCTGCATCATCACCGGCAGCGGCTTCCCAGTCTGGCTTAATGTTCACTTGAGCGCCAGCTTCGATACCACCTAGCTTAGTAACGGATTCATCCAATGCACGCTTGTCCTCGCCAGACATAGCACCCTTGACATATGTCCAGTTATCGCTACCGTCATTAGTAGCGGACGCCATCGGAATGACAATGTTTGATGCTGAGCTCTGGTTGGTCGTCAACGTTCCTACAGCGGTTTCGGACGCACTGCCAATCTTGACGGAAACCGTACTGTCGTTTACCGTAGGCTGATTGACCCATGAAAGTGACTGGCCTTGGTTCGTAACGCCAAGAACCTTTCCATCATCAGCAGAGGTTGCTGATGGAATACCACTGTCAGCAACGTCCCACTTGTAACCCATTGCATGAGTACTAGGGTCCTCATACGCCTTCAATACCTTTCCATCATCCGTGGACACCGGAGTAGGCACGTTACCACTAGCGGCAATTGCCTGTGCAACTGCCGTACCGCTCTGCGGATTCGTAGACGATGCGTTGTACGTTTGGTCAACTTCGGGGACAGAAATATCGATCGTCTTGTTAGTAACGGTCTGAGTCGTCCCGTTGACCTTGATAGCCTCAATTACGTTGGCTTCGGCTCCGCTTTCGATACCGCTCAACTTATTCTTTTCAGTCAAGGTAAACGGTTCGCCATCGAACGACTTCATCGCACCGATGTTGGCGAGAACCTGGTCTTTCTGCTCCTGGGTGAGAGTCTGCGGTTCATAAATAACACTAGGATTTACTGTTGCCATATCCGTTATCCTTCATTAAATTGTCCATTCATTGTTGCTGGAGTCTTTGAGCTTCAAGAACGTTCCTTGAGCATTGTTTTCGCGGACGTAATAGTACGGTACATTCGCACCGTCATCAAACGCAGCAAGGTTCTTCTTTACCGTGACACCGGTGTACTGCACAAGCTTATCAGAGCCGTCAAAAGCGACACCAGCCGGGAACCAGTAACTTGTATTGGCTCTCAACGCCAGGCCGGTGCTGTACACATACTTATGTTCGTAGTAGTTCGTTCCGGAAACTTGGGTATGAGTAGATGTAACTGTACCGCCATTAACCAATTCCGTATCGAAACCAGATGTATATACTCGTGCACCCCAGTTGTTGGAATCACTAGCATTGGTATCGTAGAACGTCCACTCGGTAATCGTAACATCCTTTGCCGGCTTTACCGACTGCATAACAAGGTCATTGCCGTCTGGGCTGAGCGGAACCGTCGTACTCTGGAATATATTGACGATGCCGTTTGAAGCAGACAGGCTATATCCAGTAATGTTGACGAACGGGTCAGTTGCAACGCTACCGCTACCGGCACCGTTACGAATCTGCATAAAGAATCTAGGTGCATTCGGATGTTCGTTATACGAGTTACTCCACGGACCGATGTAGTATGTTCCGTTACCGTCATTGTAGTCGAGGCGTCCCACGGAAGCATCAGTCATTGAAATTTCGGCGCCATTGTACGTAATGTTTTCAACACCCACAGTGAAACGCGGGATTGCATTAATCTGAGATGCTGAACTATACGATTCGCACCCACACAACAGCAACCCATTCACGTTAGCCTCGCTAGGCAAGTATAGAGAAGCATAGTAAACACAGTCAGACCGTAACTCGTTAATGTTCGGGTTAATATGCTTAATCGGGAACTCGTTACGGCCAGCCACGACTTCTACTGGACCGGTATCAGCGACATAGTCAGTAGCACCGGTTTCAAAGTCGTACACATAAAGTGCAAGCATTATCTTATGGCCCGAGAACGCTTGCTTTGCGTAGATACCAAACACCGTCGGCGTTTCACTCAACGCTTCGAGACGGATTCCGTTGTTGATAGGAACCGTAAATGCTTGACATAGCATGCAAGCACCGCTTGCCAACGTAGATACTGAACGGTCTGCGAAATCATAAACATGGGTAATCTGAGGCATCGCGAAGTTCGTGGTCAGCTTCGTATCAAGATCAGTTTGCATCTTTTGGACAGCCTGAACCACTTCCTCGGTCGGGTTGTCAAGCGTAACAACCGCCTCGGCAGACCCCGTAGTGTCAAACTTCAACCCGGAACCAAGCTTGACTTCAAGGTTTCCGGTTGTTGAATTGATTCCTAAACCATCGCCATGCTTTACGGATATGAGGTCGTTAGCGATAGATATCGCTTCACCCGCGCCAAGGGTAGAACCAGAACCGGTGTGCTCAATTATACCCACCGCAATTTCCATGGCGGAAACATGTGCCGTAAGGGACACGTGGGCATTTCCGGCAGGGTCGTCTTGTGTCGTATCACTTTCGCCGACATAGGTTATGCGATAGCAGCAATATTCCTTGCCGTCGATTGTCACCGTGTTATTCGAGGTATTCTTGATCGTAAACGTCTGGTCTACGGAGCACTCCCCTACTTGAGACGGATAAGTTTCAACCGACTGTGACAGCACAACGTTATTACCGACATCGTGAATGTTAACACCAGCCCTGTAGAAATATCCGTTTCCGCGAGGCATATAAGCAACGTTGATATTCACAGACAGTGTGAACAGGTCAACACCAGCTACCGCCGGAGTGCTGCCAGACGCCGGTATCGGCTTGAGGGCAGCGAGGTAGTTGTGACCGCTGGTGGCGTCATTATAAATCACGAAACGGTCGTCACCGGATGTGCTAATTGGATTGGACGCCGATACCGGAATGATGATGTCATCACCATTCTTGATATGAGAAACACTAATGGCCGTATCAATGAGATAACCCATGTGACCGCCCTTGACACCGACTTCATAGTCAGTGCCACCACCCTGAATCGGAGTTTCAGTAATCTCAATACCAGCACCCGCGGAAACCGTCACCGGGTCGGCAGAAGCCGTAATCGTAACCTTGTTGGAATTAGTGTCCTTGGCGAGAGCGATGTTGTGACCGGCTTCGAGCGTGAGTGTGTCATGGTCGTTAGATGGTTCACAGTCGGCTGTAGACGGCGTAGGAGTTGCGCCATCGCTGATAGTGACCTTGGAGAAGTTCTTGAGCGTCTTGAGGTGTTCAAGGGCTTCCTTGTCGGTAGCACTCATCAAGCCGTGGGTGTACACCGGAGTAGCACCACTGCTGTCCACAGCGGCTTCCGGAATCGTTACGACCTTGCTTGCATCCGGTGTAAGCGGATTCTGTTCACCATCAAGCTGTACGCCTTCAATGATGTTAACGTCAGCACTTAGCTCAATTCCGTCGAGCTTGTCCTTGTCGGATGCCGACATGATACCAGCCTTAGCGGAAGCAACCGGAGAAGTCGTAGCAGATGCAGCCAGCGGCAATGTCACGCGCTTGTCTGTAATCGTCAAGTCGGCGGTTTCGCCTTCAATCTTGATATGCTCGATATCGTTGACCTGAGCACCATCTTCAATCTCGTCAAGTTTCTTCTTATCCTGGCCAGTGATTACGCCGGATGTATAAGTAGAACCGCTGTACTTAGCCTTCGGAATGGTAACATTTTCCTGGCTAATCGGAAGAGCTGATTGATCACCTTCAATGGTAATGCTCTCGATGCTGTTGACTTCTGCGCCAGCAGCAATACCGTTGAGTTTTTCCTTCTCTTCACCGGTCATCAAACCGTCAGTATACGTAGTCGGAGTCTGCGTATTATCAAAAGATGCACGAGGAATTTCAAAGATTACGTCTTCATTGGCGTCAGCCGTAAATCCAGTACCAACAGCATTGGCAGAGCCAAGCTTGATCTTAAGTTCCTTATCGTTGACAATGACATTCGCCTTCTTGTTCTGGTCGAGAACAATGTCGGTACCGTTCTTCTGCACGCCCTTCACAGCAGAGTTGGCAAGGTCATAGGCTTGCTTGACGCTGTTAGGAGTAGCTGCGGTTGTGACGGACGTACTGTCAACGGCATCGTTTAATTGAACAATACCCTTCTGCGACGTATTTCCGTATTGAATATTCTTACTATGTACATCGAGTTCACCATTTTCGTTCTGGGACACTGAATCGATAAATGAAATACCGGAACCATCTGGGCTAGGACTCGATACCGGAGTCTGCTTTGTCTTGTAGTTGCTCAAGTCAACAAAGCCAGACAACAAGTCAAACTTGTAAGCATCTGGACTTGAGCTGACCTTACAAACGCCAACATTGTCACCAATACGGATAGGCTTACCAGCGCCTTCGATAAAGTCCGCCGTAGTCGTACCGGCGTCCGTCATGTTATAGACGCAACCTTCGTTTTCAGCAACCAGTAGCAAGCTTGTAAGGTCTGCTACAACCTTTGTACCGGCGTGGTGATAAGCACTTGCAACTGCGTTAGAAATGGCTTCACGAACCGCTCTCGGTGTAGGAGCCGTCGTAGTACTTGATTCGTTAGACGCGATGCTATCCTGCAACTGGACGACACCCTTCTGGGAAGTTGACGCGCTCTGGACGGTTTTCTTGGTGAGTGTCGTTAGAACGCCATTCTCATTCTGTGCAGTTTGGTCTATGAACGTAAGACCTTCTCCGAACGCTTGTGGATCAGCAACCGCAGTCTGTTTCGTCTTCAAATTCCCAAGGTCAACAACCTTAGCACTGTCCGGCGTAAGCGTAGAGCCGTTCAACGTGACACCCTGAATAGCGGTGTCCGCCTTTTTACCCTGTGCGGCAGTCGCGAAATCAGCAGTCTTCTTGCCAGAGTCGGTCAAGTTGCCGTTGGCATCCAGTCCGGCAAAGTTGCCACTAGTTGCCGAGTTTACCTTGTCCGCCTTTCCAGAGAGGTCTTGGTGTTCGACAACCACCTCTTGAGAAAGCCCGGTCTTGAGCGTGATTTTCTTCTTGGTACTGTCACCGGCGACATCATCGATAGCCATCTCTGACTTTTCAGCCTTACCAGAGATATCCTGGTGAGCAACAACCACATCGGTAGCCAAGCCATCCTTCAGTTGGATATTCTTCTTGGTTTCATCGCCGGATACAGCGGTGATAGCCATTTCGGACTTCTCAGCCTTGCCCGAAATATCCTGGTGCTCCTGGAGGGCTGTATCAGCCTTTCCTAGCGAATCCTGCACATCGGATGCCAGGTCGCTCTTCGGGATTCCAGTGTCCGGCTTCTGGTAAGCCGTGTCAGCCTTTGCACCCTGTGCTGCCGTGGCAAAATCGTCTATCTTGGCATGCGAATCAGCCAAGTTTCCGTTGGCATCCAAAGCGGCAAAGTTACCATTGGTTGCACCTGCCACCTTGTCAGCCTTCTTGTCGAGGGCAGTCTGCGTAGCCGTACTGATTGGCTTATTCAGGTCAGCCGTGTTGTCCACGTCACCAAGGTCTATCGCATTCTTATCAACAGTAATCGACTTGTCACTGGCATCATTCGCGGAGAACACAACGGGGGAAGCATTCCCTACCTTGATAGAGAGTTTTCCATCATTTACGGTAGCAGATTCCGGAATGACGATTGTACCCTGTTCAATCGGCAAATTTTCGCCATCACCAATCCGAGCACCGGTGACAGCGTGCTCCGTAACCACAGTCGTAGCCAACCCGTCTTTCAACTTGATATTCTTCTTGGTCGGGTCACCGGCGACATCCGTAATCGCCATGGCGCTCTTATCGGCCTTCCCAGAAATATCCTGGTGTTCCTGAAGAGCAGTGTCAGCCTTTGCGCCCTGTTCAGCTGTGGCGAAGTCAGAAGCCTTCTTGCGGGAATCAACCAAGTTCCCTGTTGAGTCAAGGGCAGCCAAGTGTCCGCTGACCGCATTGAGAACCTTGTCAGCCTTCTTTTCAAGGTCAACCTTTACGCTGCTTGCCGAATCGCCATAGACCACATAGAAGTTATTTGCCGTAGCGCTGGTTTCCGGCTCAAAAATACGGAAAAATACCGGGCGTGCGGCCTTGCGTGAAGTCCATACAGGATCGTCATTGATAAGCTCGTTTGCACTGAACTGGACAAACCGCAACACGCGGATAAACGCTTCATCGGCATAGAGGTAAACCTTGTCATCTACAAGGTCATGATACACAACGCCATCCACCGGGTCGATTTCGATGGCATGATATATGTCATAATAGAATTTCCCATTTTCGGAATCATAATAGCCCGGAATAGAGTCATCATGCGGGCGGTAGTCCGTATCCACGTCGGTAACACGTTCAGCCATGTGGTCGCCATCCGGCCAGGTATAGCCAGCTGCATTCAGTGATGCATACAGGCCGGTACCGGATTCGCGGTTGTCAAGCAAGATTACCGGAATGCCGCTCTGTAGTGCACACCAAATCTTTCGGAAATCCGTTGCATGCGGCTGGATCTGTTCGCTAGGGTCATATGCCAATGCGACAAAGGTACCCGGCATGAGACCGGCATCGGCCAGGTTGCCGTTTTCATCGGCAACAACCAGATGGCCCTCCTCGGCACTGACCTTGTCAATCTTCCCATTCAAGTCTTCCTGTACGATGCCAACCGGCTTCCACACATTGTCTTCAAGAACATTCGGCCAGTAGCGTTCCACTCCGCCATCGGTTTCCTTGACGACATAGATAACATTCTTGTCAGCGGGTTCAAGGGAACTGACCGCAGGAAGGGCATCAACCACCACAAACCGGCGGTTCAATCTGCCATACATGAGCTTAAGGTCATCTTCGGTCAAGTACTTGATTATTTCGGGCATATTGCTCTCGTACATTAGATACCTCCGTCATCAACGGAATCAAAAATTTCGGTCAATTCTTCCTGGGAAAACGGCTGCAACTCATAACGCTTCTCAAACCCGTCGAAACTGACATGATAAGTAGTGTCATAGACACCTTCCTCTTTAGTGACCGTCACATCGCCAATGCCATCGACGATTACAGTCTTGTTCTCGCTGAATTCCGGACACGGCTCCGGAATAGGCACCGGTGGTTCCGGTGGCATCGGACGGTACGGCATGGGACGCGGTCCCACGTCAGGGTACAGCATCGAGCCCGTGTGCTGGACAGGACCCGGAGTATGAGGATGAAGCGGATGTTGACAGTTGCAGCGTTTCATGCCAGATAGTTTATAGCTTATGCCGCTCCGGGAACAGGCGCCCGCGGTTATAAACTGTTACCGTAAAGCGAGGTCCCGCCCATGTATGATTTTGTAATAACCAAGAATATTGAAGATCTTGACCCGATTGAGGGTACACCGGAACAGAAGCAGGCTTTTATCGAAGGCGGACTTCTTCCTATTGCCGGCCCTGTCCAGACTGGCAACGAACAGATGGCAACCAAACGCATCGGCGTACAAGAACTGCTTGGTAACATTTCCGGACAAGGCTCCGTAATGGTAGCCGAATCGGTCACAGACCTTACAGCCGACGATACGTTCGATCTGCATGAGGTTGAACATACCGGGACCCAAATCACAATCAACGGGAGCAACGTCCAGCTTTCCCAGGGATGGTATCGTTATGAAGCAAGGGCAGACATCACATTCAACGGCCTCACTCCATTGAACGTATGTGAACCGCTTACCCTTCAAGCAAGCCCGTCCGGTAGACACCAGGCTACCATCAACTTCGATTTTTCATATGGACATAAGGAGCAGATAGCGCTTTCCGGGATTATCCATAACCAGTCATCCAATGTCCTAAATTTCGGCCTGTCATTAAGCGGGCTCACGAATTCAGGGGCCACCGGGGTAACCGCCCACCTGTTTTTAACGATTCAATCCACATAACAGAAAACCCGGCGATTGACCGGGTTTATTATTTTAGTCTTCTTTAAAGTTGCATGGCGGAATAATGTACGTTGGATGTGCCATATCCTTCCTGGGGAAATCAAACTGTCCCCACAGGACTGCATCGCCCATTGTACCGCCAGCACGGGACTGCACTCCCCCGTCAGCATATCCAGGAATATCTGTTCCGTCAAGGACAGAAACCGCAGGGCGCAAATGCTTCCTCACTGACCAGAAGTTTGCATGCGGCATGCCAGAGATGATAGACGGACCGGCGGAACGCCCGTTTGCATCGCAAGGGGCATTCAGTCCAAGACCGCCTTCAGACACCGGCATATACGGACGTTCAAGGCGCGGCATGGATACACGGCTCGTATAGAGGTCGGTGTTGTTCTCAAGCTCAATGGCATCCGGGTCCACTGGGGCATTTTCCACCAGCTTCGGTATAGCCACCGGGTTGATGTCCATCGGCGAATACTTGTAGTATGGATGCATGATAATATCCTTCCACTCGGTGATATTGCCACACAGCGACTCGGACCACACCCGAACACCATCAACAGTCGCTTCAAGGGCGTTTGCGCCATAAAGCGGGGTGAGATACGACATCGGGGCCTGACGGTAGTCAACGGTGTACCACCGGCCAGCCTGTGCCGAGAACTTGAACTTCATGAACACGCGAACATATCCGCTAGGGCCAGCAAATTCTCCAGTTCCCGTAAATGTCGCCTTGTTGCGCCATGTCTTGCGAGCCTTCACCGGAGGGGCGCTCCAATCCATATGGAGGGATGTTTCCATTTCAACCGCATTGAGGTTTACATCCAATGCATCTGCACTGGACGAGCGGGAAATGAAATTGTCATCGACAATATCACGGCGGGTTTCATCAGACATCGTGCATTCGTCTTCCGGCCACACCATGCGGGGAAGCAAAACCATGTCATTGTCCTGTTCCCAATTTATAGGTATAGCGACACGGGTGCCATCCCAGAAACGTACCGGCATCCTGGCGCCAAACGGGCTAACCATCTTGCGTAACATGTCGGTGAGCGCGGTGGAACGGGCGGATTCCTCATCATAGAACGGAAGGTTGGTTGCAGTGAAATCTACCGGGTTTTCAGAGGCATCGTTATAAGATGCCATAGGGTCTCCAGACAGGAATACCTTCTGCGCATCGGTCAGCTGAGGAATTGTATTCATATCGTCAAGTACCGGGATGGTATCGACCGAGAATACGTTTGCAGTTGCCGAATAGATGTCCATCCACTTCTGATAATCAGCACCGTCAACCAGATAGTCATACGGTGCCCGGAAATCATAATCCAGTCCAGTCTTCCAGTTGTCTACACTCACCTTCTGCAATTCAGCGACACGGTTCGCATCGTTGAACAACGGGTGGGTTGCGGCATCAGGATCACTTGCAACACGGGCGGAAATCACGCTGCGGTAAGCAAATGCGCGGTCATTCCCGAGCAATTTTACTTCACACGGTATTACTTCATGTCCATCCTTCGTTTCATAGTATGTATTACCATACTTGTCTCCAGCGAATCCTGCATGGTAACGGACACTTACAGTGTCATCGGCAAACGGATCTACGCCAATAATCGAATTTCCCGCTACAGACGTATCCTGCCCGGACACAAGCACATATTCAGGCAGGTGTCTAGCCTTGCTCAGCCATGCAGCAGAGGAAATCTTGTTATCCTGCACATCGGTTGTAGGCTCAACGGCATCATCCCATGTTGAAAAATATACGGAAAGGTCTCCCGAAATGGGAGAGTCCGACACACGAATCTTGGACGCACGGCTAATCTTCGGAAGCTTGCCGCCATGGAACAGGCGCATCTTTCTAAAATCATCGGCGAACATTGCCACGGCCTTGCGAGCTTGGCGCACCGGGTTCGTGGCAGCACCATCCCAGGCTTCGCCATCAAATTCAATTCGCACCTGAGAACCAATGATGGACTTGTCGCTAGAACCGGCGAAATTGCATACGGAATACTTGACCGGCATAGTATCTGCCGTGAATCCATAACATGCATCGCCATACCCGAAGAAACTGAGCGTGTCAGGGAAATCAATCAACTTGCGGTTGGAATTCCAAATCATTGCAGACACGGAGTTTTCACCAAGGTCCCATTCGTCCGTCATGAGCCTGTCAAGATGCTTCATCTTGTGACGACCGACAAGCGCCCACGGGAAGGTATTTGTCACCGTAGGATAGACCGTAGCGACTATCTGTCGGGCATCGCCCACGCACACACCCTGACGGCCATCATCGGAATTAGGCGTCCGAGGCTTGATGAACTTGTTGAACTTGTCAAGGTCACCACCGGTCGGGCTGTCATCCCCAAGCGTAGTGTCAGTTCTGCTGTATAGGCCAAGCAAGTTGTCAGTTCCAGTCGACTTGTCTTCTTCATCCAGGTAAGCCACCCCGCAAATACGCATCTTCGTATCGCGAAGACGGGATGTGTATGGATAGCCTTCAAGACTCGAAATGACAATATGGCCAGGATCATTAACAGTGAGAACGCCAGACATATCGGTATATCTCGGGCAATTCAAACCGCCATCGAGAGTAAACCTGATTTCCGTCCTCGTTCCCATCGGCACCGGTTCACCGTCTTCCATGACCATGAACGGTTCAATGTCCGGATCGACAATTTCAATCTTGCCAGTTGAATAAGTGCGTTCCCCGGTCTGGGAACTTTCGCGCCACACCACTTCGGTATCGCTAAATTTCCAATGCCCGCTAAGGACAATGACTCGTGGGCTTGAAACGTAGGCATAATATGCGCTTAGTTTCTGTGCATCCGTTCCATTGCCGTAACTGTCCGGACCCTGAACAACAGGCAACGAAACGGTCAACTCGATTTCATCGCCATCCTGGGTATCAATCGGAGCCGGAAGATGGACAAAAGTAGTCTTGAAGCTGGTATTGCCATCACTGTCGGCACTAAAGTCATTGTTCACACACAAATGCACGCGGTTTGAAATGCTGTGCGCCTTTACTAGTTCACCCAAGCCTGAGCATTCAGGACATGAAAGACCTTCATATATCCCGGTACCGCCGCACATGGGACAAGTCTCGGTAATGTCAAAGTTAAGACCGCCCAGCTTGCCGGATCCGGTCATGATGGGGGTTTTCAGCAGGGTAATGTTATTTTCGATATCACTGCCCGTAAATCTGCTAACCGGAGTAAACGGCCAATCCCTCGGCAGCTTGTCGTCACTGTCAGTCCGCTTCGTACCAATAGAAAATGTCGTAATGGGCGATTCCACGGGAATGCCATCATTTTCCTTTGGGCGACGATGATAGGAACACATATTGCCATATGTGCATTCGCCGCTGCTAAAGCCGCCTAGACCAAAACCTTCGACAGTTACCGAATCGCCCCCATTATGCGAATGTCCAAGTTCAACATCGCCGCACTCAACAAACCAGCGGGTCAGCTTGCCGGCACCTGCAAGGTCTCCCGGTTCAGACATCGGGTGAGTCGCATTGGCTATGATTTCACCGGCTTTTTCTTCAACATACTCCATTACTTCGCGGTCGCTATAACCATGGCGGATATGCCCGCACACCTGGCTGTTATCAATCGACGCAGGGTCATTGTACGGATTTTCGCCATAAGGCAATTCGCTCGGGTCCATCTGCACATGGGCGATTGAAGCGAGCCTGACCCACGGCTCACCGTCACCGGTAACCTGGTATAGACCATTTTCGGCAGGATTCTTCTGTGCAGTAAGAAGCACATTCTTGCCGTCTACGTCCAAGACTACATTTATGCGTCCCGCGCCAACACGGCCCGTAATCTTGCACCCGGCAACCATAGTAGTATCGAATACAGTATATCCGTCATCATCAAGTTCGGGATTGAGCACATTTACCGATGGTGCAAGTAAACCAGTTACCGAGTAATCTTCGTACCCGGCATTTCCAAACGTTATTGAGCCGACGGTTACCAACGCGCTTACAATGTCACCGGACACTTTCACCCGGTAGGTCTTTGTTGCCGCATCGGTGCATTCCAGCAATTCAACAGGTATCCGAATTTCGGTCCCATCCAGCTCACCCACCGGTGAACCGATTTCAATATCGGCCTGGGTAGAAGCGCTTGGAGTGTCGATGCTGAAATTTTTAGACTGGGGAAATTCCGGATTTCCATTGGCAAGACATTCCTTGTCATCGTTGCATATGCCGATATCCGGGAAGCCAAGCGGATTCACAGGATAAACACCATGCACATCGGGAGTCGTTGCTGTTACAGGATCCAGGGAAGGCGATGTAACATATTCATGGATAGTGGTTTTATCCTTATGTACATACTCAGTCATCAGTCCTCCTAATCCTCAATTCTGTTCCGGAAACTATCATCTACCAGCACGGGCGACAGGTCAACACTAGAGAACGGATCCTGCACGAGCGGGAACCCTGCCGTTTCGACACCATATGTGTCATCGGAAGGCGTACTAGGATCGACAAAGCCGTTTGGACTCAGGAACACATGGTCGGGGAGCTGATAATAGTCGTAGGTCTTCCATGCCATGTCCTCAGCCGAATAAACGAATTTCGCCTTGACGAGAACCGGACGGTTAGGCACTGCGATGTTCTCGGAGAACACGTAGAAATTCGTCAGTCTAGCCATGCTGAACTTTGCGATAGGAGCAGCATTGCAATCCATGCGTTCGCGGCTAGGAATACTGTACACGTAAATCTGGGCCTTGTTGATAATGAGGTCAGCCGTTTCATGACCGTTGTATGCCGGATTCGGCCATATACGGAACAGGAATTCAAATGTGCGTCCGTTCTTCGGATACACCAGCTGTCCATCGACTACCGATTCAACAGGAAGGTAGATAATCAACCCCTGGTCAAGGTCAGGACCATCGTAATTTATAATGTTGCACTGCTTGCATGCAGGATTTGCATGGTCAAAAATCATCGACGCGCTGTAATTCTGCTTGTCCAGGACACCCTTCGATGTATCAGTCGAATACACGTGGTTTGCAGACCATTTTGGGGAAGTTCCCGGCCATTCAACATAATTGGCAGTGTCGAATATTGCAAGCCCGCCATTGTCCTCGGATGTTCCTCCAACAATGCGGACATTCGCCTTCGCTTCTATATCCGGCACATTGTCGGCAGTCCCATCGCTTGTCCGGAGAAGAACCAGCGATTCGATGTCGGTCGTAGTAGTCCATCGAACTGCGTTAGTCTTGCTGAAGTCAGATGTAACAGGCAGAAGGATTACGGACGGATGCTGCCAGCCGTCATTGTAAACTCGTTCGGGAGCCGAATTTGCTTCGGTACGAATGTCATACGGAGGATATGGGTAGGCAGTATCTTCGCCGGTATAGACAAAGAATTCGGCATACTTGTAGTCAGTATCGGTATCATCCGGGTCATACAGATACACCTTGCCATGTTCCAGCGCCTTGCCTTCGGAATACACGTCGCAATAGTATTCCCAGCCGCTTGACGGGGAAGTTGGAACGGAACGGGTCACCGACCCGGTAGGGCGGTAAACCTTGTTTCCATAGACAGCAAACACGTATTCGATTGTCCTTCCGCCACGGTATGCATTTATGCGGGAAAGGTCCCAGCGTTCAACCACGGTGGACGTGTTGGTTTCATTGATGCTTTCATCCTTGGCAATACTTGTGTTCACCCACCGTAGCGTGGAATACCCATTCTCCGGGAAATAAACGCGGAGGAACTGTCCGGGTATATAATCTGTGCTTGCCTTCACACCATTCATGATGCTAATAGGGCCGCGGCTACGGTCACTCTCCGACACATGTCCAAGCAATGTGTTGGTGCCGATGGACAGAACTTCCGTACGTTTTGTTTCATCATACAGAAACGCACTAAGGCACAGTTTCCATGTCGCGCCGCAACCTTCGTTTACAGTGATTCGGATATCGACCTTGTCGTTATTCGAGGGGTCTTCCGAAATCATTGCAGAAAGCGGCAAGCGCTGAATATACGAGTATGAACCCCGCCATGAGTACGGATCGGCTATGTTGCCCCCGTTACCCTCAGCGGCACGCTTGGTCGGGAAAGTATAATCGACTACCCCCGGTTCCGTATTGCACATGAGCCGGACCGTGACATCCTTCAGTTTGCTGTTATTCCATTCAACAAGACCATTCAGGATGGATTCGTAGTTAAACCTGGCCTTCGCCAAATCCGCAGTAAGATGTTCCAGCGGATTGATATCCCGAATGTTAAATTTCTGTGTACCCATTAGTCAGCATCCTCGTTGTAGACCCCAGTAAGGGTAATGGACATTTTGGTTCCTTTGACCTGGTTTGGATTCTTGATTAGGAACTGTAACATGTTATTTGGGTTGTAATATGATCCCAGAATTCCCAACGGAGTGTTATTCAGCTTAGCCATCGTGCAGGTCACCGATACGCCCTGATGCCCAGCTCCGCTTAGCACGAAACTGTCGGAGATTCCAAGCGCTTCGAGCGGAGAGCTGTTTAGCACCAGCAACACTTCGGTATACTTGACCTGTGGCAAGATATCCACTGCAGGGAAGGCAATTTCCATTGAACATGCGACCACCGAACCAATCCGCTTGATTGTAATATCAGTGAGGCTATATTCCGGTGCCCGCAAGGCAGGCATGGCATATACCAAGCCGGTAAGGACAGGCACTACGCTAAATGGATGCGCATTGCGGGTAGTGTAACTGCCAAAGTATCCGGCCATGTCATTATCAATCGGGAGTTCGACATTTCCCATCACGAACGTTCCTCCATCGGTAGATGTTGGACGGCTGTATGTCCCGTCATCAGCCAATGCCCTATAGAACGTCCGGGAAACCGTGTTCATCTTAATTTGAACCGTCTTGTTCAGGCATGACTTGTCCAAATCAGACAGGTATGCAAGTTCTTCGGTCACATAGGTATCGCTTGGCATTACACCGCCGTTGCCGGTACCGGAAATGAACGAATTGATGACCTTCGGATGCGGCGGGTTAGTAGCATCCTTATCGGCAACGGTCAAACCCGGAAGAGCAAGACATGCCACGTCATATCCAGGAACACCATCCGTGTTCACGTAAGCAACCGCCGAGTTGATGATATGGAAAGCCCTGCCCTGGTTAGCATCCCAGGAACCGGTACGCTTTTCAGGAAGATTCAACCGGTTGGCGACAGGTGTCGCTCCGGCATTCCCTTCATTCACGCCAAAGAAGAAGCCGCTCTGTGCAATCACGTTCGGATAGTCTACACAATGCCCATTGGCGCCAAAGACATGCGTATAGTCATTCTGTGCATTGTGATACACCCAGAAAGACCTTGCATCATCCGTCGTCGTGAGAGCGCCCCAGGTGTTACCTGTAAGAAGCAATCCCTTAAAAGTAGCTGCAATGTAGCCGCTATTGTAGAACGACATGTCATAGCTTTCATCAAGGTTCCGGATATCCATGCCATGTTCAGAATAAATCGCAACACCTTTATCACCAACGTCAGTACCGATGGGGCCCTGCTGGAGGAGGGAATCGTAGTTGCTGTCAGAACCTACGTAACTGGTGGCATTGATTATCACCGTACCCGCATTGCTTTCAAGACAGGCAGTAACATCATGTGTCTGCGACAAATAGCTCGAACCGGAACGCACGAATGTAAGATGGCTACTTTCAACGTCAACGCCGTTCCTATACAATCCAGATTCGACGCGGGTATCATTCACCCATGAATATCCGGTATATGTACCTTCGCCGCTATGCATCAGCCATGCGCCGCTTGCGACAAACATCGCATCGTAGTCGCGATACGGGATTCCCGCATAATCGCTGACACCAATGCTTGCGGAACGGCTTGCCGTCTGCATATAGCCGTAACCCGGAGCAACCGCAAGGCCGTTACGCCTGAAGGAATCCGTACCGACATAGGACGAACCCGTACCGACCACAAACTTTGCATCGCGTTCACCACGGTTCATCTGGCCGACAACCGTCTGGTTGACACCGGCGGTGAACGTATTGTAGTTCAATGCTGTAGACGCTTCACCTGGATGCCATTCCTTGGGCGTCAGCGGTGTACCTGAATAGTTGATTTCACCAAGGGTCAAGCCGACGCGGCTGATGTAACCACCGGACACCAGCATCGAGTTGAGTGATTCGCCCTTCGGGATAGAACCGTCAAGCTGGACAAGGTAGTCGTCATTTTGACGGGTGACCTTGACAACCTTAAAATACAGCGGCTTGTAGGCATATCCATCGACGGCAGTCGGGACAACGGAACCTGTCTCCACCTTTCTTGTCTGTGCATAGATGACGACATCATCGCCAGCCGCAATGTTGATGTGGTCGAAACCGTTTTCAGTAACGTACACATTTGAAATGCGTACAGTATCGCGACCACCGCCTTCAAGAACACTCTCGCCACCATCATTGATTATGCAGTTTCCGGTGACAGGATCCTTGATCACTTCGCAATCGACAACCTTGGGTGTCGAGTTATCCCCTTCGATGATAAACGGGTAGGTGTAATCGCCTGAAACCGTTTCGCGGTTTAATGCGGATGAATAAGGCCCGATTGCATGGACGGCATAATTGGCTGCAAACGTATCCTCGCCGACAGTCGTATTTATGTAACCGCTTGCAACCATGGACTGCGGACCAATAGCCAATGCACGGACACCGCCAACAGTGGCAGAATCTGTGCCGTATGCAATGTTCAGCAGGCCACCGAGCGCGACGGAACGTTCACCGAGTGCATAAGTTTCATATCCAAAACTCATGCTGTATTTGGTTTCACCATAGTTTTCGAGACGCTGAACCGGGTTGCTGTGATACCCAAGTACAATACGGGGAGCAGTCACTTCAATGGATTCATCAATATCCCACACCCAGCTTTTGCCACCGCCAACATGTTCCTCGCCATCCCCGGGCATGCCGGTAATCGCGAGCTTGTTGTAGCCACTAGGGAACAGGTAGGTTTCGTACTGGGAAAAACTCTTGGTTGACAAGTCCGCATCATAAAGCGGGGTACGCAGGTTAAGCGGAATCGGGGCGCTGTTCGTCACCAGCTTTGGCGATGACGAATTCCGGATGAGGTCCAGCCAAAAGTCCGTGCCTTCCTCGTCCTTGTTTGTGGAAACAAGATAAAGTATCTTGGAGTGAGTGACGATAGACTTGGTCACAGACTGGTCATCGCCGGTCCATTTCGCGTCGCACCGGGCAACGATATCATCAAATTCTTCCTGCTTATTGGTGAACGGCTCATACCCATACGAACCATTCGCCCAGCACTGGTAGAAGTCGTAAAGACGGAAGATGTCCGCCCGTGTCAGGGTAAGTTCCTTCCCATAGCGCCGGACCGTATATCCATTGGATGAACCGGCTGCAATGCACGAGCGTACCAGTGCATTCAACACGGCGCGTGAATTGTAAGTTAGCGCATCAATCTGCTTGGTCAACTTGTACATCGTATCCATTGTATCCATCGGTAACCACCATTAGATTCTATGAAAAACGCCCACATGCGAGCCTTCCGACCGTCATGTGGGCATATTTTGACTCTCGGTCTACAGCTTATAAGATTTTAGACCCCTTAAATGGCAAAACTTCCGAACCCGCCGATGCCACCACCGATGGGCCCGCAGTTAGCCATGCCCATGAACCCGCCATCCTCGACATGTTCAAGAGGCATCGGCTCAGCAGTCTTCAAGTCATAGATTTCCTGCCGCTCGATAGCCACATCGACATTGTTGATGAGGCTGGTGATATAATGGCGGTCGTAGATCTTGCGACTGTGCCACAATGTGCTCTTGTCGCTTCCATTCAGGCGCATCACCTGCATAAGGCACTTTTTCGCCATATGGTAGTTCTTGGTAATGAACTGGTACCGGGCGCGGTAGAAATACCCTTCCGGACGGTCGGGATATTCCTCAATCATCTGCATAGCCCTTGCGCCGAGGTCTTCAAGGTCCGGAACGCCAATCAGGTAAATTTCACAGATGGTTTCCAGGGACTTGAACCGGTTTTCGTTATTCACCGTCGGGAACTCGTCGACTACGACAGCATACCACTCGGCAGCCTTTCCAAGGTCCTTCATGTCCTTGTAGGAGTTTCCAAGATAGAACGCCCCTCGCTGAGTACGGTCCTGCTTCCAGGCCTTTTCGAGGGCCTTTAGGTTACGGCGGACATCGCGGGTATTCTTGTAATTCTCGAATACATAGCGAATCCTGACGCCATTCGTGTGGCCATTGGGATCTTCCATCGTTTCGTGAATCATTCCGGTAAAATGCGCCTTGTCCCTGCGCATGATGCGCACTCGCGGGAACTGGAAGGTGCTGGACACCTTGGTGTCCATTACGATGCTCGCTTCCGGATTCTTGGCAACGATGGCCTCAAACTCCCTGCGGGCTCCCCTGCCATCCTTCAGGATGTCATTTGCGTCCACCCACATGACATAGTCGCAGTGGGCGAGCGAGATGGCATAGTTCTTTGCCGCCCCGAAGTCGAATATGCCGTCCTCATCATGAAACTTGCTTCCGACTTCATCGACAATGAAACCAGGATTCTGGTGCTTTGTACGCCACTCCTTAATCAATTCCACCGTACCGTCGGTAGAACCGGTGTCCACGATGACATACTCGTTCGCCATAGGAAGGAGGGCATCAAGACATTTGACGATGCTACCCTTCCCATTCCGGATTACTATGCAGGCACTGAGTGTAGCCATGCTTATTCCCTTACGATACCGTTACCGTCGTTGAACAAGACATTCCAAACCTGCCAATCGTCACGGTCGATGATAATCGGCGGGAGTTCATCCGGAGTAATCGTCCTGAGTTCAACTTCAATGTCTTCAGCAAGCGTTTCGTTGCGAGCCTTGTTGATTTCGTCCTGGGCCTTGATGGCATCTTCATACGGTTCAGCATAGACCTTGATGCGTTCTTCAAGCGCACTCATCTGTTCCTTGTCAAGCTTGGCCAAGTCGGCATTGGTATTGACACCGGCGTCATGGAGGATCTTGAGACGGCCACGTTCGTATTCAACCCACTTTTCATCATTCGGGAAGCCTTCATCAATTTCCTTGGCTTCTTCGTTGCACCGCTTCATGTTGACCGAGAATGCATAGCGGACCTTACTCGGAATCGGGTTGCCGAAAATCTTGTCGGCGTTTGCGAAGATGCTGCGGAGTTCAAAAAGATAGCTGCGCTTTACTGTCATTTTCATAAGGGTTTCTTCCTTGTTACGCTTTGTTACGCCAAAAAACTACATCAGATGTGGAAAACCGTCCGAAGTTCGGACGGTTTTTTGATTTAAGCAAGCTGGGTGACCATAAATACCGGTTTTGAGGTAATTTCCCCAGGTTCAGTGTACTCAACTTTCCGAAGCAGATAGCTATGACCAGACGACAATGTGTGCTCGCCAATCAAGTCGCCAATTGCATCACCGTATGTTCCAGTCGATATACCTTGCACAGTAACCGTTCCATCTGATCCATCCTTTACGACCACACAGCATTCATCACCGTAGTTCATACGGTTGCCGTTGCGCAATATTGTAATATTCGCTCCATTGCTGCAGCCAACAATATAATGCATTCCCTTTATCGGATCAATATTTTCATCAGCGGTGCAGTTCTCGTAATTTAGTCCCCCGTCAAACTGCGTGTTGGTCGAAGGAACATTCCTGCGCAGCACAAGATGCATCGTACCATCAAGTTCCTGCTCACTGTCAATTGCGAGGACCATGCCGCCATATGGACAAGTCGTCGTGCCAGTGATGGAAGTTGGACACAGCAAGTTGGCGGACCCCCAGCCAATTACTGGGTTTGCATTAATGTACGCCACCGGTTTTGATTCATGACCAAGTTTAATTAACCCATAGTTATCCTTGCCAGTACCTGTCGGCTGCCCAGCCAGTGCAATACCGCCTGTATAAACCATCGGCGCATTCGGCTTAGTAATCATGGTTCGGATTTTTGCACGAGTTTTTCCGACAAACGGGTCGTTATAACCATACAATGGATGACCTCGATATATATCATCTTCCTGCTGGTCAAGCTCTGCCATTGCCGTAACCGGACCCCAGTCATCGGAGCCATACCCGGTTTCGGTTCTGTAATTTTCCCATATCGTAAGACCGTTAACTGGATCGTATTGAACCCATGCACGCTTGTAATTTTCAAAATAGCACGGATCAATATGGAACGGTTCATTGTTTGCGCTTATATTACTAAATCCAATTGACCAAGTTTGATGTAGAGTACCGTCATATGGAATTGAGTTGTATTTCACCGGATGCGGGAAAACGCCCAATATCGCCGGAAGGTTATTATCGTATGCATCGGTAAGGTTTACAATAGCATTGTTAAACGAATGCGTTGCATATGGATCGGTAGAATCCAATTCCAGTGTAATGCCACTACCAAAGATATGCGTGTCTTTCATGGATGGATACACCGGTCTGCCATCCGATGCCAGATATGCCTGACCATTGATAGTCGTTTCATTTGCGAATATGCTCACATTAGCGATACCGAGTTTTTCAACAGTATTGGAGTTGCCTACAACGGACAGGTTGCAAGTATCAATGCTATCAATGGCATTCTGCCCACCCAAGATAAGCGAATATTTCAGTTTCTCCGGGTTAAGACGGGCAAACCGGGCATTATACTCGCCAACCGTACGGTCGTAGTAATTCGCGGTAAAAATCACTTGCTTCTTTGAGTTATAGGTAATCACGCCATCGGCATCGACAAATATGCCAGCATAGATGCCGTCGCTCTCACCGCTAAGCACCTGGTCAACGTAACCGCCAAGTCCGTCAGAAATCTTAATGGTCCCGTCACCAAGAATTACGTAATGGGCATTGAGAGTCAAATCACCATCACTAACATGCTGATTGAACTCATCCGGTGTCATCACCTTGTCATCTTTCCAATCAGAAGCACCAATGGTGCTGCCGACAATGATGGAACCGACAGAGTTGTTTGGAATATGCATTTGACTGCCTATGGCAACAACACTGTCAATATTCTCACCATACACGTTACTGTCACCAATCAAGATGGAAGACCGTGCACCAAGTACCGGGTTACCGCCCTCATGTGTCAAGGTATTGTTGATGGAGAAATGTCCGAGTTCGGAATTTCCAGTTGACATGAGAATAGATGTCTGAAGGCGCTGGCTGATACAGCCGCCCACCTGCATGGCACATTGCATTTCAGGAGATTTTGGTGTTTCGGAATGGAATGTACACCACGTTTCCAGATTATGTGTCAAGTAATTGTGCGTATTGCCAGCAATATTCAGCGAACTATAAAAGTTGATATTTCTATCCAGGTCATCTGCATCATGGCCTTCCGTGTACACTTTATCATACCCATCACCAATGGCAATGGAATTATGCATCTGGCCACGGACACGGAATTCCGGGTCATCACCAGTACGCAACACAAGTGCATTTCTTGCGGCATCGTACATTGGAGTTTTACCAAGCTGCATATCGCCGATGAGCAAGGAGCCCCGTACATCGCTCACGGAACCAACAAAGCTACCACCCAGGATAGATTGGTGTACGCCTGACAACTCAGACGGTTCATCGGTACTGTTAAACCCATTGCCAAACAGAACAGATCCGTCGCATTCGGATACGCTGTAACCGGATGCGCCAAGCATGGTAACGCCGGAAGAGTCCTTGCACCTGACATTTTCCGAACCCAATATCGTAGTGTAGTCACTATTGCTGTATGCAAGCTTTCCCTGGACAATGGAATTTTCGCCGGATGCCGCAGTAAAGTCGCCAAGTACGAGAGAATTCGATCCAACCGAGTATCCGCTGGCAAACATGCTTTCCGGTGTATCGTCATCGCCAAACGGAGAGACAATGCCTCGGCCATCGCCTTCCTCGCAGGTATAGATGCCACGAACTGCACCTGGCTTGCCAATGCCATCGACAAGATTTTTCAGGTAGTCATGGGTATGGTTCCTCGGTGCATACTGGTCCTGGTTGGTCGTCTGGGCACAGCATTCCCGGCCTGCACTGCCAACCTGCTGCTTAATCGCATTCATTTCAAGGGAAAGGTCAGTAACCGCCTCTGAAATGCTTGCCGATGCCAAGAGCTGATTCTTGTACCATGTAGTGGCATCATTTTCATAAAGGTTGTAGTACACCGCAGTGCTAGTTTCCAGTTCCGATTCATCGGGAACATGGATAATGAAATCAAGGCCGAACTTGGCAACACCGCCTTCATTGGGATTATCCGATATGATGGTGTCATTGACATCGGCAACGGCAACCAACATCGGTTCCGCATCTCCGTCAATTTCGAACTGGACCTTCTGGAGGTTGCACCCTTCGGCATCACGGTCGGTAGAATAACGATGAATTGACATCGGTACTGCATAGATACCAACACGGTTAAACCTGAAGCTAATATGCTTGGACGTGTACAGTTCCTGGTTTTCAGCATCCTGGTCATCGCCAGAATCGCCAGCTTCATAGTTAAGGGCGGTGTACCCAACATCCGATGTAATCGGTGTCAAATCAATGGTGTACTTGATTGCTGTTGCATTCGGGGACGTATTCTTGGTTTCGGCAACCTTCTTCCCATTGTCATTGACCACCGTATAATGGCTAATCGGGAAATACTTGGTAGCCTTGCTCATGTTGTGGCACGAAGATACGGAAGACACTCCATATCCTTCGCTGCTTACCGGGCCATGGAACTTGTTGAAGTTTGAAATGGATTGTAAAAGTGGCAAATCATTCTTATCAACAACCGGATCAGACTGCGTATTTGCAGAATCTTGCCAGCCATACGGGCCACTTGACCTAGTGCCGACATAGTAACGATAGTCGGCAGAAACCATAGGATCTTCGCTGTTTCCGGAATTCGGCACATTTCCTACATCAGGTTCTCCGCGATAGTACAGCGGAGCCGGGATAGGAAGCCCAACATCTTCTTCAGCATCGTCATTATCGGTTACACCGTAATAAACAGCCGCACCCTTTCTTACCAGGGTATTTTCGCCATGGCCATCACTCACGCTTTCCCATGCAACCAGCGTGTTGCGCGGTTTTTTCGTTACGCCATCACCCGGCACATAGACATACCGGTAGTTGGTACGGATGCTCTTGTCATACAGTGTAAGGCCAAACAGTGATGCAGCGGCGGTGTCATCTGGGTTTTCGGTGGCATACCCATTGACCATATCACCCTGCCAGATGTTATAAATTACGTCACCAGTCGATGTAAGCTTACTATACTTTGCCGCATCAGCTAGCGAGTCAACCTTCCTATTCGGAACATAGGCCAACGCATAGTAGCCAATCCAATATTTAGGAGCTCCTGCCGCATCGTCAAGCGGGGTAAGCAAATTTCTGCCAAGTTCGGTCAATTTGATGTTTGTCATACGATTATAAACCCAGTTTTTACGAAAACTAGTTTATAATCTATGGCCTCACCAAACCGCTAGAAAGCGCAATTAGTCAGTTCCGGATCGATGTATTCCGGTTCAATGACTTCATCATCCTCGTCATCCTCATTGCATCCAATTGCCGCGCCGAATTCGGTTATTGAGACAACCGGCCCTTCAATCTGGGGATACAGGTTGATTTCATCGACATAGCGGACGATGATATCTCGGAAGACTACGTTAATCGGCTTCCATACGCGAATCTGTTCCTTGATGCGCTTAATGTCGTCAGCCTGTATAGAAAACTGCGGGAACCGGGAATCGTCAGTAAGCTCGATGTCGATATAGGGGGTGGATACCCACGTACCTTCAAGAGTACCATTTGTCGTATCCTCCCTAAGGCGGTTTTCCACTTCGGCACGGTTCAGCATTTCATCATACGGGTGCATGGTGTTGGTGTACAGAGTAAGCACTTCGCCTATGACACCAAAGGCGCCCATAAGCATCTTCAACCCGGCATTAGTGCCACCAAGGGCATAATACTGGGGCAAGTTGAGCACGGCTTCCCTAATCGCAGCTTCCTGCTGCTTTACCGTCCTGTACAGGTTGCTGGTCTGCACATCCTCCGCCATCGGCGTAAGATCGTAGCCCATGAACCTGGCGAGGTAGCCGATAAGCTCGAAGTCAATCACATTCGCATCGCGGAGATATGCCAGACGCTCAATCTTTTCTATGAGCGGATATTTCATGTCAGGCACACCCTTGAAGGAACGCTTCATGTCATCCCTGGGTGCCACGTTCGCATAATCTTCTGCGGACGAATATTCAGCATTGGGGTCACGGGTAGTATCCATGTTATCTATTGCCGGTTTCGCAAATATCGGGTTTCTAACCATGTACATGCGGGACGCATAAGCCCACTGGGTAGACTTTGCGACATCCACGTCGGAATAGGTGGTATACTTGTATTCATCCACATCCTCGTCGGCATCGGCATCCATGAAGTAGCTATTGCGGTACTCATCGACACTGATTTTCCGAATCTTGACGATACGCTTCTTTTTGAGAATGCTCCACCTGGAACCTTCGCGGACAAGGTAGGACATGCGCTCGGACGGAACAAGCTGTCCAGCCGCAATGACAATGTCGCCGTTGCGGAACTGATACTTTTCGCCATCTATGCTGTCAAGACGCATGAAATATTCACCATAGCGCTTCACGATATTGTCGCTACCCGGAAGGGTAATCACGCCACGGTTGATTGACATCCCCGGCACATAGTTGCCAAAGACAATCTTCACACCCACATTCATCTTGTCAGGAACCGACACCACCTTGCCCATCGCATAGTCAGACAGTCCGGTCGTCTCGTCAAACCTGTCAAATGCCGTACCCAGAACAACATAGTCGCCAACAGCCAATCCATGTTCATATTCGCATAGCAAGGTCTCCACGCCATTGTCGTAAGCGACCCTGTTCGTAGTGTTCTTGCCGGTAAATGTAGCCTGGGAACTGGTCTTTTCCCATTCGACTTCATCCACGGTAAACTTGTACCATCGGCATTCCGAGAGCGTCATGTCCAAGTCGCCGGTCGGGATTCCGACATTGGTGTAGGTATTATACAGGCGCATGGAGATTTCGATGGAGGTCGGGCTGTTTATCGCCTCGACGACATGGTAGCCATTGAAATCACTCGGAGTGATGTTTTCAAGCAGCACCACCGTTTTCCCTTCAATGTACTTGCGGTTTTCTGCCGTGAAATGCACCAGGGGTTCGGCAAGATGCACGGTAGCACGGTCTTCGCCCGTATAGATGATGTCACGAACCTTAATCGGGTCACCCAAAGCAATCGTCGGGTTCGTGTCGGTCACGTCAAACAGGTTGGTTTGCGAGAACAGGTCAAACGGAGTAACAAGCGCATTGCGCTCCACTTCCGGCCATATGCCGCTTTCAACTTCATAGAATTTGACCGGTTTGTCACTTTCGTCAGTAATGACCACGATATCGCCAACGGCAATAGGTTTCCTGACCTTGGCTCCATTCACCGGAACAGGAATGCCAGGATTGGAATATTTTACTGTAATCCCGTTAAACGCCGAATTCACCGAGGCGACCTCATATGGGCCTGCAGGGAACGGGGTGCCGTTCAATTCACAGCCGTCGAGATAGACCATGTCTCCGGCAATCAGACCATGAACCCTGTTCTTGAACAGGACGGAAAGCCCTTCGTCGGCATCAGCCGAAATTGCCGCAATTTCAACGAAGTAATCCTGGACATATTCGATGTCGGCAGCATCATGTTCGCGAAGTGCAAAACAGCTTGTAGCCTTGATTTTGGGGTCTGCCTTGATATTGTAGGTAAAGGTGTCGCCATCGACCACGTCAACAGAAACCAGCGCCGTATTAAAGTCTATGCTATAGCCCCTCACCTGTGCTTCATTCAGACCAGTGACGGTCACCATTGCACCATCAACTAGTCCATGTGCAGCAGAATGTATTGTAACCTTCCATGTGCCATCATCGTCAATCCGTTCCGCTCCAATGGACACCGGGTCATCGACATCGACCTTGAATGAGGAAGAACATCCCTTCGTGACTATAGGATGTGTGTAGGACCATGAGCACCGGTCAAACAGGTCACTGCTGACGATATCCATCACATCGTCCGCAGTCAGGCATTCACCAGTCCCGCTACGCTCGGTGGTATGGAATTCAACCATGCCGTTCCTGCTCTTCCCGGACATGTTTAGGCTGTCACCGTAGTTAAGGAATTCACGGTGTTCCCATCCGTATTTTAGAGACTTCTCTTCAACCTTAGTAATATAGAGCGGTGCCATGAAGACTTCCGGGTCGGTAGTATATTCCACCGTCCCTTCATATTCAAGCGACGTAAACGGCCCATAATAAGGCATGAACGCGTTAAACTTTTCTGCATAGGGTACGCTGTAATGAACGATGCGGTCTTCACCGAACAAATTACTGCTTGAAGCTATATTGGGATCGGTGACAACGCAATCCTCGGTACAGCGGTAAACCCTCTTGGTAGCCCTGTCATAGACATATTGGCCCTTCTTGTACTCACCCACTACAAGCGGATACACTTCATCGCCATCCGAATACACGACCTTGCCTATGCCCATGTTGCCAATTTCATCAGTGAGCATCACGTACGGACGAGTAAACAGGTCTCCACGGCTCCTGGACCATATGGTCGTCGTAACGCCATCGGCCACATCGACTTGCAACAGATTCCTCACACGGTCATCGGTCTTTTTAAGGATTTCCACGGAGTACGTGTCATCAGGGACATGGGTGCTGAACGTGCCGTCAGCGGACATACGGACAACCAGTTGTTTGTCCGTGCTATGCAGCACAACAACCGAGCCGCCTTCCGAAAGTTTGGACTCGTTGACATATCCGGTAGTTATTACATCGGATTCGACAGAGAAATAGCCAACCGTTGCAGCCCTGACTTTTGCGGGGGTTGCGGTGCGGATTGGACGGATTGGAGCTGAAATCCCTTCCAGCTTCATGGCATAGCCATCGGCTACGGCAGTGAAGGACCTCACTATTGCCAGGTCATCCCAATATTTGTTTCCACTCTCGATGTAGATACGGTCACCCAAATCAAATGCCGTCCCAAAATTCCGTGCAATATCTGAATTGAACGGAACAACGATTACATAGCCGCCATCCATGTATGATTCGTCCGATGAACGGGCAGGATCGTCCTTCTTCACAATATTCAGGGACCCGATTTCCGGGTTGCCTTCGGCGGTACATGCATACGCGGTCATCTTCGCATCGGGTATGATATTCAGGCCATCCTCGTCCTTGTAGTCAAGCGTTTCAACCATGCCCAGCTTGATAATAGGGGACGCCTGCGTATAATCAAGGACACCCCTTCCATAGAACAGCGGAAGGTCGATGAGGACCAGTTCGCCATCGCCATACCCAGAAATGTCCGGCATAGTCCCTGTCGGTATCAGCCTAAGATCAAGACGGCCACTTTCACGGCTATCCTTGACCACGTTAAACTCACCAAGAATCTGCGAATTTCTCTTTACCGCAAGATACACGGTCCCATTTGCATATTCAGGGTAGCACGTATCCAGTTCGACCGTAAGTACATTGTCTTCTTCCGTAGGAGTGCCGACAATCGCATATCGGTTAGCTGTTTCAATATAGGACGGGTCGGTGCAGGCGTTCGCCGGCATGCAATATTTGTCCAGTCCCTTTATGACAGCTAAATTTCCTCCGCTGGTTTCCGAAAGGTAAATGATTGCCGTTGGAAATCCGTTTTTCCACTTCCAGCCGTTCTCGCCATCAAAGCGTATCGCAGTCCGCATCTTTCCGGACTGGGTACGTTCCATCCCATAGTAATCGATGACAGCCTTCTGTCCACCCGACAGCGTTATTTCCTTCACCGCATTATCAGACTTGACATCAAATATCCTGGCTGTAAAAAACACTTCCTTGTACTGGTTGCCGTATTCATCACTGTATCCATAACGGGTTTTCACGGTAGACACATCGGATGCCTTGAACGACAGCACCCTGCTGGCTGAGTTGTCGGTATCGGTAAACGGGTCCTGCGAAGTACCTTCCGGGTCCTTCACAAGAGCATTCGTCTGGGCATCGTAATAGTAGGCAACCACATGACTGGTTTCACCCGCAATGTTGTCGTAGTTTACGAAGACTACGTCACCGTCATTGAACCAGACGATTCCCGGATCGACCGAAGACGCATTGTCAATGCGGTCAGCTATTTCTGAGCCGTTGTAGTTAATCGTGTATGGGGAGAAGCCGGTGTCCTGCCCGAACACGGCGTTCGACTTTACATTGGCACGCGGCACCGACATGAAATTCACATAGTCGCCACGTGCACCCGCGAGGTCAAGCATCGTACGAAGATACTCCATGCGCTGTATGGCAATATCCACGTTTCCGCTAGTCGTAACGATAGCGAACTCAAACTTTTCAACAGTTTCAATGTTCCTGTATGCATTGTTGATGTAGTCGCTGAACACCTGCAGTAGCGTAACCACATCCGGTTCGTTTTTCAGATACTCCGGTATGTAGGCGACAAAATCACTAAACCGGAACTGACCCCTATCATTGTAAATCGGTGAGCGCATCTACATCCCCTATTTGGTAAGCAGCGAGGAATCATATGCCACAGTCAGTTCAATCTCCTCGCTAGGAATGTTAAACTGGACAATTTCGTTATCGTTCGTGTAATTGGTGATGTTTCCGGTTTCCGGATCAATAAGAGCCTTCGCCGTCTTTGTGCACAGGATATTCCTCACGAGCTTGATGTAGTTCATCCCGTAAAGGAGGTAATCGAAGAGAACGGAACCGTCAACTTCATGAAGATTCTTTACGGTTTCAGAATCCTTGAAAGTCAGCACGTCAGAACCGGGTTCCATGCTCCAGGTCTTGATTGTGTTGATAATCGCCTCAAGGACACCCATCTCCGATGAACCGCTGTTCTTCGCATCTTCCCATGCGTCCACTATCGGCCTGTACACCTGTTGCATCACGTTGGACCAGATATACCCGACATACTTATCGGTAATTCGGTCGCTCGGATCATACGGCTTGACATGCGATGTGTAGTAATACGTCAGAAGAGTCTGCATATCCTTCTGGTTCGGGAGCTTGAAAGTGAAAGAACGGTTTTGGAGAGTCCCGTTATAGGAAACATCCGCATTTAGCGTAAATTCAGGTCCGTCAAACGTGACCGTGCCGGGCGCGATAAAGTCAGACGTGAGCACGCCAAGCCACGGGTAATCTTCAAGGTCAAGCCCGTCATATCCATTGTCGGGGACAGTAAACGTCACATCCACCCCGGCAACTTCCGGCATCGTATGGACAATGGACGCAATCCTTGAACGGTAAATCGGTGAACAGAATTCAGTATTGTCCTTCAGGAACTTGTAGACAGCCTTGGTTATCTTTTCACGCACGTCGGTAAAGTTGTTGCCCTTGTAAAGGGTGACATCCATGTGCATCGACATGTTGTGGACGGTCGGGAACACGAAGTTATGGTATCCGCCACCAAGCGTAACCATCGAACGGCGGTTCAGTGCAACCATGATAGAATGAAGCTCGCTGCCATCCACCACATAGTCCAACGGCGTAACCATTGCGCCAAATACGCGGTAGTCCGGCTTGACCACCGGAATATACGGCAAGATAGCCTTCTGCATAATAGTCGCAAGCGTGGTCTCGTCCACGATTTCGGAAAGCGCCTTGTTGATGTTGGACACAATCTTTGCGCCATCGTGTGCAACCACGGAATTGTCAAGTTCCTCGTAGTCGTATTCCCACGTGTTCATGAGACCGTTCACCTTGAAGCCGCTGAGGAAATATTCCGACGGGGCAGTCGGGTAGTACTTGCCGTCTTTTTCACGATAAAGGTCTTTCAGCGCACTGAACCGAATCTGGTTCATATACTTCACGTTGATTCCGCCATTCGGGAGCTTCGTATTCAAGATGTCCTCGCCGTAAGCGGATGCATACTTGATGTCGGCGTAACGGCGAAGGAAGGTCTTGTATCCACGGCGGGTGACAAGGCGGTCAAGCGAATTGTAAATCTGGGAAGCGTTGTTCTTGATTGAATCGATGCTCTCGATGTTCAGACCACCGCGAATGTCGGTAGTAAGGAACATGTTAAGGTCGGAAACAAGAAGGTCGCTTTCCTTGCCATTTGCCTGGGTGATGCGAATACCGCCACCAGCAACGGAAAGCGTGGTGCCTTCCACGCCAAGAAGGTTTCCCTGTTCCCCGGAGGTGGAAAAGTACTTGACGATAATGTCGCCGTACGGGATTGCGGATTTCAGCCCATCGCCAAATCGCAATTCAACACCGCCATCATTGGAAGTCCCTACGATTACAGTATAGTTGGTCGTAAAGTTCTTGTCGCCATCCGCAAATTTCTGAATGTCGTTCGCATTGTCTTCATTGCTCGGGTCAATAAGCCCGCGGCGGGAAATACGCCAATACAGACGGTCGTTCTTCACCGTATTCGGGTCGATGTTGTCAACTAGCGTGGCATCGCTGGTGACAGTCGTAAAACACGCGGCACGCTGGGTAATATGCCCATCGTCCGCATAGTTCGGATCGTTTTCGCCAAAGTAATCGGAGAATGTAGGGTCATTGAGGTAGAATACCTGGTTCTGCTGCCCATTGGAAATCAATGCGTCAGTACGGTACGTTCCTTCTACAAGCACCGCCACGCCGGAAACAAGCTTCATCAGTCCGGTCGAATCTTCGTCAGTTGCACGGTCATATCCGAATTCCATGTCGGTAACGGCAGTGAGCGTTCTTGCACTCATTGAAAATACAGTCCCCTTCGGGATATACACCCGGACAGTGTCATAGACACCGGACTTCGTGAGGCGCAGGCCAATTCCCGCCTTTGCAGGAACCGGACGGCGGACGCTGTAACCAAGCATCCTGGCACCGGCATAGACCGATGATGAGTTCTCTGCGGTTTCAAGGAAGGCGTTTGCAAATACCGCTTCGGCATAGTATGCCATAAGGTCGCTCTGGCCTGCAAACAATTCAATAAGAGTCTTGCCGTAGGAGCTTGCGCCGAAGTCAGCCAGCCGGCCTTCCTTGGCCTGGAGAATCGAAACAAGATGGTCCCTGGCCTCTTCAAATGAGATTATTCCATACTTACGTGCAACTGCCATACATCATTTCCTCTTTCGCCAACAGTTTATAACGTTTTTGGGGTAGGTGCCACTATAAACTACACCAAGAGGTTCAGATGCCGATTTTCGATTTACCAGTTACAGGATTTTGCAGGGCTACCCGAGTGGTCGTCCCCAATTTCAGCGTGCTTGCACATGTGCAGGAAGGCATGTGGGACCCGAAGGCCACCGGTAACGTCGAACGTTCTGAACTCGCGCAGGCCAACCAGCCCGTATTCGAGCATACCGGGCGCCTGGGACGCATCATGACCTTCCGCAAGCAGAATTCCTTCAAGACGCAGAATCTTATCGCCATTGAACAGCGTGCGGCGACACTTGGCATGGGTGGCATCAACGTTTCCTATTATACCACAACATTCAATGCCTCGGCAAACCCGGTTACCCACGAAGACAACGCCCGCACCATTGACAGGGTATTTGATATCCCGGTGATAGGTGGATTCGATCCGCAGACCGAACTGTACAGTAGAATCGGTCTGCAGTTCAGTACGAAAAAGGAAATTTACATCAACATGGACCTATTCCTCGAACTGAATTACCAGTCATTGAAGGAACATGGGGTTATCCCAGAATGCAACCCGGCTGACCACGACCCGATTTATTCACAGCGCGGCTACTCAAAGTTCAATTACTATGGGTATTCTGCAGGGCAAATATATCCCAAGGCCGGCGACCTCATAAAAATGCTGAACGACAAGATAACCTTCCAGGTTACAAGCATTACCGACGAGCTGCCCGAATTCCAGCCCGGTTTCCGCAAATACTGGTGGAAGGCATATCTGGATGTGGCTGTGGACAGCGGCCAGATTGTCGCGGAAGATGTTGCAAACAGCCCGGTCAACAAGCACTTCATCGACAACCTGTTCGGTCAGGCTTCCCTCGGAAAGGCCACCGACGGCACATCGACGGAAAAGGAACTTACCGATTCCGCAGGCAACCCGCTTGCCATCAGGGACGAAGACCTCGCCAAGCTCAAGGACGCCATCTTGTTCCGTCCACCCGAAGTGGACGAATGTGTCAAGGATATCACCGGCGACCCGAACTACCAGGCATGCCCATCTATGGGAAGCTGGTAATTACACAAGTTTCCAAAAGTTTTCTTCAAGCAACTTTGCATCATCAGGATCCAGCGGTTTCTGCGACGCTATCCAATCCTTAATGCGCTGTATAATGGACTTCTTAGGTTCAGATTCCTTTGATTCGGGATGGGCAAGCTCTTCAATCGTGTCCGCAACCTTGTATTCGTTGTTCACGCAATGCTCCAGGCCATTTTCGTCTACGAGGAACTTAATCATTCCCTCATACTTGAGAATGTAGCTCGTTTCGCTTTCCTTGTGGTACAGGTAGACACGGTGCTTCCCCGTGCGCTCATCAAAGTACCAATAGCCGACAACGCCGTCATACGCCTTGACGAACAAATATCCAAGATTGACGCCATCAGCCACGGCATGGTCAATCACCACCCTGCGTTCATATCGGGAAGCCATCTTGTCAATCAGCTTCAAGGTAAGCGCTTCATGGAAAATCCTGAGTCCGGGGCAAGTCACCGCCACGTGCTCATTCCCGATATTCTCGAAGAAGCACCGGAACTTGCCGATGAAGAACTGGCTCTTGGAGATGGGGTCCACCGCCGTTTCGCGGAGAATCGTGAGGTCTTTGTTCAAGTTGGCTGCCTTGTCGTGTGCAGCAATGTATCGCAGCATTTCAGCCACGGTGATAAGGTCGTATTTCGGGTTCATATGTAAAATATAACAAAGTTCAATGTTGTATGCAACGGAAAAGGCCGGCAAAATGCCGACCTTTAACACATAGGAGGAAATTCAATTAGTCGTCTTTCTCTTCTTTCTTGTCCGACTTGCTGTTGTACTTTGCACCCTTTTCGGCAGCCATACGCTGTTTAAGCTTCTCGGTCGGGATGTCATGGAACATCTTGCGGTGGAGGTCCTTGTAGCTAGCCTTGACATTGTTCCTGTACTGCGGGTCAAGGTACTTCGAGTCCATCCAAGGAGCGTCTTCTTTGACGCCTTCGAAGCAAACTTTGGCTGCGGAACGGACTGCCTCACACAATCCGGTTGCACCGCTAGCCTTCTCGAAATTGGTGAGGAAGGTGTTAAATTTTTTAATACGTTCGTTGAGATCCATTGTTAAACTCCGGAATGTTTTACTACAGCTTATATACCGGACAAATCGGTCATCATGAATGCACCCGGCGATTCCTTGATAACCTTCTCTTCCAGCTTTTCAAGACGGGCAGCAGCCGTATCATAGATTTCCTTGCCGTTGATGGTCAACCCGCCCGGCATCGTAAAGGTATGCTTCTTCAAGATGATGCCAAGCTGTTCCTGTGCCCGCCAGAAAGCCATGTCACGGAATAGGATGTTGTTGTAGAGCTCGGACTTCTTGGCCTTCAGGTACACTTCAGCAACCGCGTTCGTCCTGGACCTCGGGGTCGGGTATATCCTCAGGAGATGGTCCGTCGGATGGAACTTGATATGATACTGCGTGCCGACAAGCTTCTTCACGTCCTCCAGGTAGCGCAACGCGCCTGAATAGGTAATGAGGTCAAACTGCCCAAGGCCACCAAGACCGGCACCACCGACACCCATCAGGGATTCACCCGGCCCAACGTCCCATGCCATCATCGGGCTGAACGTGTTGCCGTAACTCGGGTTCACTTCAATGACGTTGACGACATTAGGCGGAACACGATATTCCATGACCCCCGGAACAAGATGGAGGACCATGAGGTCAATGTACTGGGCTTCGTCCACACAATAACGGTAGAAGAAGTCCTCGGTGTCCTCAATAGCCATGTGTACATGGCCGAGACCACGGTCTTCTTCCACGACCATTTCAATTTCCTGACACTGCCCGCCCATCCTGGAAATGATACGGCGCACCATGTCATCGCGTGTGATATACTTGGCATCCATGCCAGCAGTTTATAAGCTATGGTCATGGAACCAATCGAACTACTGCGAACCAGCGTCTTCAGGACTACGAACAATCCCGAACTGACCGATGCCATCATCAGGATATTCGAGACTGCCGGGGATGATACCAATGTCGCCATGGAAGCTCTTGGCAGGCTGGTAGGCTACGAGTTCGGCGAGTTCATCATGCAGCTCGCCGATATCGCATTTGACCGTGAACCGGCACTGTGTGTCGATCCGTTATACCAAGATGCCTCGGTTGAAACCGAGGCCCGCCCGAAACACGCGACGGGATGCTTTGTCCAGCCAATAATCGCACAGGGAAACATGGCAAAGAACCTGCGGGATGACCAGCAGTGGAAGCACATCAGGAAATTCAATCCTATGCTGGAACAGGAAATCATCAAGTTTAACAACATGAATGAATTTGAAAAGTTGCGGTACTTGACCGCCAAGGAAATGGCGCAAAAATATCCGATTGGGCGGACCCGTACTTAGCGGAACATTCGCGGGAAAGCATCTACCGTGCCAAACAGTTCAAATTTCGGGGAATAATCTTTCCAATCCTTAATCAGGGTTGAATTCTTCGAGTGTCCGCCTGGCGGAATGGCAACCGGAATATGCGAGTGTTCAGCAGTAGATTTAAAATCCCCCACGACCCCAACGGCAAACGCATCGCCCGTAATACCAATCGTATCAACCAGCAGTTTAACCTTCTTGCCCAAGTTGGCGGCAATGTATTCCTTTACATCAGGATGGTCATCTGGAACCCCGAAAGACAATGTGCAGCGTTCACATTTCATTTCCCACCCATAAGGTGCCAACGGCTGCATTACATCAATTAGACGGCGTGTTGACGCCCCATCAAGAAAAATCCCGAAGAAAACGGCATGGTTTCCTTCGGGCAGTTCCATTAAATGTTCGAGGTTGAAATTATAGCGCCAATCAGCACCATACTGTTTGGTCCACTGAATCATAACAGAATCACCCAGATCGTGTCCAGCTTTTTCCGACTCAATCCACTTGTGCCGGAGCATTTCTTCTTTCTGGGCAGCCATGATATCAGCCATCTTCATATTAGATCCCCCTCAGGAAATATAGTACGAAAATGTTACGCCATCTACGGCTTAGCCATCAAACTGAGTGAACTTGTAGATGATGTCGGTCATCTTTTCGTCAAAATCGGCGTAAATATTTTTCACGCCTTCCGACATCTTAGGATTCTTTGCCGCCACGTCAGCCATGTGTGACTGAAGTTCTTTGAGCTTGGCAATGACGGTCTCGTCATCGACCTTCACATCAGCAGCCGGCTTCCCCGTGATGGCAACATAACTCTCGGCAAGACGGTCACCGACATCACGGCAAAGGTCATATGCATCCTGCAATAGAGTATGCTTCGACATCTTTTTGACCCCCCAGTGTATCTTATTCAAGTCATTGGAGGAGTCAAGGAGCCAATTGGCAGTGTCCTTGACACTGTCGTAGTTTCCGCCCTTACCATCAGCAGCTTCTAATCTGGCAACCATGAGGGCGATAGACTTCGCAACCATCGGATCGCCGGTAATCTTTGTGGCTGCTTCAACAAGAATCTTGGTTTTGACGGAATTCATAAGAACCTCTTTTTAACAACAGCAGTTTATAGTCATCACTACAGGAGTCCGCTCCAATCATCATGATTGAAGAATATGACCCCGGCAGCAATGACTACCGCAACTATCACTAGCGACGACATGGTTTATTCGCCATCGGCTGCTTTGACCTGTTCAGGTTCCTTGACAGCAGCCTTCGGCTTGCGCTGACGCTTCGGACGGGTGGACACAGTTACCTGTCCGCCCATTTCGCTACCGACGGATATGCCATTGGCTACAGGATTCGCATCCACGACGACTTCCGCATTGGCAGGAACGTTCGGTGCAAAGATAGGTTCGGCAGGAGCCTGTTCAGCGGCGGGAGGAGCCATGAACAATTCCTGTCCAGACAATTCCTGGTCCAGCTTGGCGAGGAATGCATGATAGCGTTCCTTAATGGACTCGATGATAGCCTTCTGTTCGCCGGAAAGCACCGGGCTGATTCCAGCAGTAGCGGCCTTCTGTGCTGCTGCGGTTGCACGCTGTCGTGCAATAATTTCCGCAACGGAATTGTTCTGTGCAGGCTTGGCACCCCGTACAGCAATAACTTTACGTGCAGCTTCGCTTGCCTTGCGTTGCGCGGCAAGAATATCGGCCACGGAGTTGCCAGCTGGCTTAACTGCCGGACGTGCCGGTACAGCCTTGCGCGTTGCATTAGATGCCCTCTGCTGGGCAGCAAGAATTTCTTGGATTGTCATTGTGTTATCTTCCTTTCGTTATAAAATTATTTCCTTATGGACGCATGCTCCGCATGATATCCAAAGTGCCCTCGGTATCGACAACCGGGGAAGGTTCCGAGGCAGGAGATGGCGGTGGAGGCGTCATGGCTTCCGGAGGTGGAGCCATCCATGTCTCCCACTGCTGCGGGGGAGCCGCCTGTGGAGCTGTCGGTTGCATCGGTGCCGGAGAAAGCCATTCATCCCAACCACCCTGCGCACCCTGTGACGCAGGAACCGTGCCCGCTGAAGCTCCGCTTGCCGACCACGGATCATATTCAGGGGACATGTCAAAACCAGCGGCAGAACCGACATAACCGGATGGACGGCCCCATGGATCCGTCAACCTCTTATTAGTTTCTTCCTCACTCGGCTTCCGGTACGGATTCCCATTGCTGGGCAATTCCAAATCCTGCATCGACACATAGCGCCACGGGACAAATGTACGCGTTCCGTCACGGGCCACATATTCATCCGGACTTTCCCTCCGGATAATCCTCGCCATATCACCTTCAGGAGCCTTCCCGTCATAAGTACGGTCTTCGATGAAGGCACGTTGCCTATCGGCTGGAGTCATCGGTTTCGGCTGAGGGGCAGGTGCACTAGGCTTCATATTGGGACGGCGTTGCTGTCTGGCAATACGGTCGGCTTCACATGCCCTTCGCTGCTGTTCGATTATTTCGGCGACTGTCATTGTTCAACCTCCACCGTCTTCAGCGCAACCATGGTATCATTGAGGTTAGTCTTCACGCCGAAGATGCCACGCTGCCCGTGGTCATACAGTACGAAATAGAACGAATAAATCATCTGGTTGTCAAACTCGAAAGTCTCGGTCTCGAAAGTCTTGCTCTGCGTGGTGGTGTGATAGGTGAAGTAAAGCTTGCTATCCATTACACCCCAGTCAAACCATACGCTTTCAGCAGGTATTACCGTACCATCTTCAAGAGTCACATCATCCGGATTGTAGAGATACTGGAACAACGTATCGCCCGGAACACTTTCATGGAACTGCAAGGTCGCCTTGAAGGTGTACGGACTTCCGATAGTTCCATCCTTGTTGTCGCCGAACCAGTTGAGGATCTGGCTCCAGTAAAGCCGGGAATCATCCGCGGTCGGGGTATCATAGACATAACCGCCATCGGTGTTGGTTCCGTTGCCTGGAGGGAGTCCGGGAATGAACTTCCGTGTATCGTCATTGACCGCAACGAAGTCCCTGCCAAGCCCGCTCATGTCTGCGGCAACCGGACTATCCTCGTCAAACGTAAGGTGGATGAGGTCAAATGATGGTACCTCGGCAGGACGTTCAATGTCATCCACTATGACCTGTTCCCAGTCGTAGATAGGTATGCGATCGCCATCGGCATCAAGGATATACTCGCCGTTTTCGTCCTTCTTGTATCCCTTTAAGATTGGGTTCTTTCCAATATTGCTCCCTGTGGTATCGACACCGGTAATTTCGTTGTAGGTAAGCATCGCGTAGCGGAGCGTTTCGTCCGCCCAATATTCTTCACCATTTACCTCGCCCCGGCGAACCAGCGTCTTGGCAAACGTTTTCAGGAGAGAATATCCTTCCCTGATGGAGGGTTCAACCGTTTCCCATGCACGGCGCCTCTGTTTCGCGATTTCATCAGGATATACCAAAATCTGCTCGACATCGTTATACTGCTTGTTTACTATGAAATTCATTTCAGCATACCGAATTTCAGCCGGAAGCGCATATGGCTTGTGCATCAGTCCATGGGCTTCAAGCTGGTAAGTCGTCTTGTATTGCTGGAACTTGGCACCGGTGTTATCCGTTTCATCATCAAGCTGGTCAGAAACTCCGGCCAGGAACACCGGCACCGGCTGTTCAATCTCGGGAGCGAAATCAAACTCCTTCAAGCGAACCGTACGGTAATCGTTGAAGTAAGGCTCGATGTTTTCCTTCAACTGCGCAAAATCGGAGAAATTGCTAGAAAGGACAGTCAGTTCAAATCGAAATACAGTCGGCTTCGGCTGGATGTCCCTAATCCAGAAATCATTGCTCCGGGAATAGATTTCTCTTGCGTAGGTAGGCTGGACAAGATTGCTATCGTCCTTAGACGTACCGATAAAACGCAGTCCGGCGACTGGCAGGACCTGCAGCTGTTGCTTGCTCATCGTAGTGCTTAGCCAGTTGGCGAAGTCATCCGAATAATGTGTGACCAGCTTTACCCTGACTGTATCGGCAAATTCGGTCCTGAGCATGTCAGTGTATTTGTTCACGCGCAGATTGTCGAACATGTCGTAGATGGCAACAAGCAGTTTTTCGATTTCTCTTACATAGTAGAACGGTGTCATTTCAGCGATAGATTTATAAGTTCATGGTTGTTGAAACCTTATAAGTCTATGGGTGAGGTATCCCCGATGAACGAAGAATTGGAAAGATATTTTAAGGAAGCACGAGCAGTTATCAAAGATAATGCCGTCCTGGAAAGTGTGGTCACCGGAATGAAAACGGTGATTATCGAAGCAACCGGCGATTGCCCTTGCGGCGATCCTGATTGCAACGGCCACTGCAAGTACGGCCTCGAAGAAAACAAGAAGCCAGAAGAACCAAAGCAAGAAGCGGTTGAACAGACTCCATTGCAAATCCTCGAAGCAGCACGAGGGGATACCCCCAAGAAGGACTTTGTTCAGGCTCTCCGTGAGGCGATCGAACAAGTCAACAAGGCGCCATTGAAAGCTCGACTGAAGCAAAAGCTAGATAAATACGCAAGCATGTAGCAAAAAGGCCACCCAACGGGTGGCCAATTTTAATTCAGGGATAACCTTAGGCAATAGTCAACTTGCGCGGCTGAGATACCTTCTTTACCGGAATAGCAACCGTGAGCACGCCATCCTGCAAAGAACATTTGATGTTGGCGGTCGTGTCAGCCTTTTCCGGGACGGCAACTGCAGCCTTCATCTTGACTTCGGTGTCGTCAAACTTACGGGTAGCGTTCACTGTCAGCACCTGGCCATTGTCACTAAAGCCGATATCGATATCGCTCTTCTGGACACCCGGAACGTCAAACATGAACGTGACATCGGATGCGGTTTCCGACTTGTAGCAGGCAATGTCATATGCATTGCTCTTGACTGCAAAGTCATTCAACATATCATTGAAGCTTCTTGCAAAAGCGGAAGGGAACGGGAAAATACTGAATTCTTTGGACATTTTATACTCCTTTTTGTTTTCACTACACAATATGCAAAATGCGTGCCAACAATAAAAAATGCCGATTTTATAAGAAAATCGGCACTTTTTAAAAGAATGTTTCAAACTGAAACTTATCGGAGCTTGATTTGCCCGTCGTAATCCTTCTGGGTAATCGGCGTATTGCTGACTGCGCTTGCGGTAGTGCAGATAGTCCATTTCTTAGACTTAAGCCGTTCAAGCAATTCTTCCTTGGTAAGAAGACCCTTTTCTTCGGCAGCCTTTCGATCCGGTTCGGCACCCTTTCCATTCGGGTTCTTGATGATATCATACTCCATGCGACGGAAGTTTTTGTTTCCACGCCCCGGAGTATTGTTAATCATGTCATCTTCCTTGAACTTATCCTGCACTTCGGCCAGCTTGTCTTCGGTGTGCCACCAGTTCTGTTCATATGCACGTTCAAGGAACTCATCGGCCTTGCCGCTAGACACGTCACCGATGCCGCGTGCAAGCTGCTGCACCTGCAAGAAAAGATCATGGCGATAGTCCGGATGAGTATCGAAATTGTTACCAATCATCCCTATTGCATCACCGTTGTTTACTCTGATTCCCATTGGACACCTACGAAGCTATATATTTCGTCGTAAGTTTATAATTGTTCCATATCTTCCGGAAGGACATTGTCGTCATTAACGGCCTCAGCCGTCTTTTCAACCTTCTGGATAGCCTCATCAATCGATTCACCGGTAAGACCGGCATTAGCGGATGCGTTCCAGTGCCTGCGCTGTTTCTCACGCTTCACCATGCCGGCATACTGGTCAAACGCGATGCACGAATGAAGAATGCCTTCATCAAGAGGGACAAACTGGACCAGTTCGCTGCGCTTGTTCAATGTTTCCCATTTCTGGAAGAAAGCGCACTTTACGCAACGGCGGACATAGTTGTACGGGTCGTTGCTCTTGGCGGTCTTCGTCTTGGCCGGGTCATAGTTGTGGAGATAGTTCAATGCGAGAATCAGGGCATGACCCCTAAATTCTTCCTTCCATTCCGGCGTATATCCGGAGAAACGGGCAGAACCGAGAGTCTTCTCAATGACAATCTGGACAATCCTGGCAAGGCGCGGATCCATTTCCGGACGCGGAATTTCCTTTGCCTTTTCCTTGCCGACTTCCTTACAAAGAGCTTTGTACGGCAGCATCTTTTCCCTGTGCTCTATCAAGAGCTTCATCAGATACCCTTTGTCGATGGTACCATACAGCATGGAAAGTTCGGTCTGGTTTCCATTTTCATCAAATTCCGGCTTCATCTTTGTCGGCATGCTAGCCTTCATTTTCGATGAATAATGAGTAACCTTGTTATCCTGGCTCATTGCAAAAATCCTTTAACTTCTGTACAGGAAGTAAACTACTTCTTAATGCGGCATCGAGTTCCAGATGCTGCACAGGCGAGCCTTCGACAATGCCTCGGTATAGAGCTTGAAGCCCCAGGTATCCGGTGTCGGATGGACGGATGTCATCACCGAGCTGGCAGTCTCGACATTCTCCATGTCGGCACATGACGTACGAAGGATGGAATCGGGATTGTAGTCCCGCTTGGCACAAATCGTCGTGGTACACTTGATTGCCCACGCAGAATACAAAGTTTTCTCATCAAGAACATGGGTGTATGAAACCTCATCGGTTTCTTCATCGGTGACCTTGAAATTCCAGGTGTCGTCAAACAACCCAAAATCCCGTGCAAGCCGTCCACCGTGGTTTACGAACCACGCATCGCGGGTTGTTTTCTTCATCGGAAGTCCATCTGCACCGATTGGGAGAATTTCGACATTCTCGTCTACATCGGATTCAGTCGCAATGCCATTTGTACCCAGGTGATATACATAGTAATTCATTCCAAGGTCATAACGACCGGCGCCTATATATGCATAAAGATGCCAGTGTCCATCCTCGTACTGCCAGAACACTATGCTAAACCCGTTACGGTCTCTCGACGAGAATGCGGCATCGTTACCAACATTGTACACATGTTCGCAACGGCAAATCGACAAACCATTGGGAGCCGTTATGACTTCACTGCCGCATTCAAACCGAGTATCCCTAATGTTTACTCGATAGTCGGCATCATAGTTTTCAACTTCTTCCGCACAGGTTTCCTTGACCGGATCGCCAGCAGTCCGATGGGAATCGACGACAAGTTCCGGATTGGCATCAACGGAAATTTTATAGTCGGAGACATCGACACCCTTCGACGGGAACAACGTACCCTTCAAGCCGCATGTAATCTTGACCGTACGTTTCGCACGGGAAAGATAACAGGCTCCGTTCAGGTAGTAATACCAGATGTGGAAAATATTCTTCCCGCCATGTTCGCATGTACAAAAATCAATGTCATTCTGGACAATAACAAAGTCATCGCCGGAAATAGTGTTTCCGCTATGCACAGGAACCGATTCAGTGCGCTGAACCCACTCGGCACAGGTAACTTCCCAAAGTCCATTGGCACCATCGCTCTGGTTGGTAAGTAGAACCGTATCACCCGGACGGACAATCGTATTGCATATTTTCTGCGACCCAAACCGCATGTCTTTCGGAACATCGCTATCACATGCTATCGTCACCTTGTCCTTGACATGTACACCAAGGTCGGCAATTACATTTGCATCAACCGGAAGCGGCACCTGTTCGACCCTCTGGCATGGCTTGTAATATTCACCATAGCCGCCCTGCCCTTCAAGATACGTCTTCAACCCAAGCCATTCGCCTGTCTGGACAATCCAGAGGCCATTGCCCCCGTCGAACTGTTTGTCCAACCACACAAGGTCGCCTTCAATCAGTTGAACGCCATCAAGAGTAAGTTCACCAGCCCTCTTTGGGAGATTGCTTGAATATTTCAACTTGACCAGGTAGTAGCTAAGCTTCGTGCAATCGGTGTCGGGCTTTATCCTGAAATAAATATCGGCACCAAGCTTACTGCTCACACCGCCACTTGTCGTCTTGCTGTCAGACGAGTAATCGTCTGTGACCAGTTCAAGTTCACTGGCGTAAAAGCACTTCGGGTCAACCGTAGTCATTGCGCCTCCGGGAGTCTGTTCACTCAGCTCCTTGTTGGCGCTGTCATATTTATACCTGATTAGGTACAGGTTGTTGTTCCAGGCAGTTTCATAATCAAATGTGCCAGCTTCCGGGCTGTTTGCACCGCATTCGCCATAGCCGAGGTGAATGGCATACGTTCCGCAAATTTCATTGCACTTGGAATCCAGGGCAACAAACGGCTTGCCGAATATGAACGATATCGTGTCATATCCATCAGAAGTTCCGTACTGCCGGTAAAGTTCCGTTCCAGACAACTTTACACATGTCCCGTCAGGCCGGTCAAGGAATACCGACAAATCATCATTGAAATCATGACCATAAATTGTCACGTATTCGGTAGAACCGACCTTGGTGGCGATATTGTTGATATACTGGATAGTCGGCTTCTTGACCGTGTCACTTTTGCCATAAACGACAAAGGTCCCTTTCCAGTTATCCCTGTCACCAAATGCGTTGACATACTCGACATAAACAGGGACTTTGAACCGTTCCACAGTATCAATCGGCTGGGACGTTCCACCTTTCCAGACTACGTTCCATGACTCGCTGAGATCATCCTTGGGCGACATATATGCCATCTCGAATTCAGACGCATCGGCATCAATATCGGCATACGTTATCTTGATACCGGATGTTTCATCCAATATGGTAAGGACGCCCACTTGTTCAGATGGCTTGTCATGAAAGACATAATTGGAAAGGGCAAACATCAGACTACCTCAACTTAGCAATCTGCACCGAGTAGTTTTTCAACTTGTCAACGATGGGCTTTCCACCGGCACGGACAGATTCAACATACTTTGCACGGGTAGGAGGAATCCATTCTTCCGGGAATTCAAGAAGCTTGATGACGCGAAGCAATTCATGATATGTCGCATCGACGCTCTTGGTCGCAATGACACCGCCGGCTCTCACCTCGGAAAGTTCGGGATCGATACCGTTCAGCTTATTGATGAGTGCATCATACTTATCGACAGCAGCATCAGCATCAGCCTGGTTCATGACATCGGAAATGGAATTCGGGTCCTGGTGTCCCGGGGATGCCCATCCACCGCCTATATTCTGCATATGCTGCTGCTGAGGGAAGTTTCCCTGTACATACCCAACACCGCCAAATTCCGCACCCATCTGGTTATACGGGTAAGGATTGGGGGCATAATTGCCACCGGGCATAGTCATTTGTTGAGGAGCAAAACCAGGCTGTGCCGGAGGCATGGTGCCCGGTCCCATACCTGGCATGACAAGCCCTGGCTGTGGTTGCTGGTTATAATCTCTCTGTGAACGCATAAATACCTCTTCTACAGTTTATACCCGCCCAATGGGCAGTACCGTATCCGATGGAAAACTATTTCTTTTACGGAAACAAGAAAAGCGGCACCGAAATGCCGCTTTATGTCAATTTCTGGCAAACTTAGCCGAATCGGCCACCGATTCCGAGTTCATCGTATGCCGCAATCTGCTTCATTGCTATGCCAACGTCATCGGTCGGTTCGGCATTTTCCCCACGGATAGCCTCCAAGGTAACGGTTGTTCCCTGGAGCCCGACCCTTTGTGGCTTCAAGCCACGACCGACAGCCTCAACGAAGTTGCGCTGGGCAGGAGTCTGCTTAGGCTGGGCAGGTTCCTCGTTGCCATTGAAGTCCAGCTGGAAATCATCGGCATCCTTGATGGCATTGCGAATCTTGTCCATGTTGATGTCGCTCGGATCAGGATCGACATCAAGGACAAAGCCGTTTTGGTCATCGATAAGATGCGCATTGATGAATGCCGTAACGCTTTCCTTCGTGATTTCGCGTTCATCATGGCCACGGAAATGGTCGAGGACATTGCTGACCGTATTGGGGTCGAGACCCTGGCAAAGCCTGAGAACTTTCGTTTCAGCATTAGCCTTGTTAAGCCTGTCAGTAATCTCTTCGTGCTTGATGTAGTTCTCTTTTAGTTCAAGGTTAACCTTGGCCAATTCCCTCTTTAGTTCCTTCACGGTCTGGGTATCACCAAAACCATCGACACCAAGGGAATTTTCAAGGATAGCGGCTACGCCTTTCAACGCGGCATACATCTTTGTGTTGATTGCGTCAGTCTGCATGTTGTTCATACATGACTCGACAGCCGCATTGATTTTATCTTCAACCTTAGCATTAACTGATTCAAGAAGCTTGGAGAACTTCTCGGCAGTTTTCTTTGATTCCGCCTTTACACCGGCCTCCAACCTCGACTGGTAGTCCGACTCGATTTTGGCGGCAACGCCTTCAGGCAATGAACCAATTTCGGCTTCTGTCAATATCTTTTCCAGCACCATATTATCCCTATCTCATCTGGCTCAGGTACCCAATGAGCGATTCACGGTTAAAGCTGCGATACCCGGTGGATATCAGGGCCCTATTGTATGCCACTTCACGGCGCAGCGAATTGATTGATTCGGTGAGGACCTTTGCAGGTTTTTCAATGGATTCACGACGGGAATTAAAGATTGCGCTCTGACCGAAACTCGGGTTGCCGACCACATCAACGGTAATCATTGTGTAGTTGTCGGCAATCTGCTCGTATTCTTCACGAGTAAGCGCATTTATCTTCTTGACCGTATCACCGGCACCACGAAGCGAATATCCAGGATGATACCCAATCTTGATTAGACCGGCCAAATCATGCCCAGCATCCGTATCCTCAGCAACGACCATGCGGCATTTAAGCTTGTCCCCTTCCATATGGAGGTCTTCAATGACAGCGCATGTCTTCTTCAAGTTCATTTCAAAAATCGGATAATCGCGGGGCTTGCCTTCTTCATCAAGTCTTGGATGATTAAGTTCGGCAGCCAGACGGCCATAAGCCACATAATCACGATTCAACCGATCAACTTCCCTGGCAATAATTTCCCGAGGATAGTCACGACCATTGATACCGACAACACCGCAAACAATGGCGGTGCCTTCAATAATCAGTCGTTTGACCGGTTTGCCATCAAGGCCGATACGCTCACCGATATGCGAAGTGGAACCTTCGAACACCGGTGTCTCGAAAATGCCCATACTGTCTGTTATTGCACCCATCTTCCAAACTCCCCTGGATTAACCAAACTGAGGTTCCTGGTCAGAAAGCATACTTTCAAAAACAGCCTTGCTGGTTTCTTCGACACGGCGTTTGAATTGGCTTTCAAGCCGGGCACTGACAATCCGATTGATTTCTGCGTCATCATTATTGAAAAGTGCCGTTACCAGTCTCTGTGTTTCTGCTTTCTGCATTACAATACCACGATTTTCCAGTAAGTTTATAAGGGAAGCGCAGTTTTTACTGCACAACTCGGTGCTTTACGCTAAGAAACTACATTAGATGGCAAATAAAAACACCCTCCGATTGAGGAGGGTGTCAATGTTAGGCTTCTTCCCAGCCGTCCTGGACCATTTTAGGCTTCAGTTTCTTGGGAACTGCCCCGGAACCTTTGCATACGGGACATTCCTTGTCCCGGTATTCCCACTTTTCGCCCCAGTATGAATCCGGGAGCCCTTGGGGGTATGCATTATACCGTTCCTGGATTATGCCGGTTCCCTTGCACTCCGGGCATTTGAAGCCTATAGGCTTAAAGGAACACAATATCAATCCGAGTACGGCCTTGTCGCCATATTTATTCATCAGGCGCCGTACCGTGTAATAATCATCGGGAAATTTATAATCATCGGTGTTAACCCACTGTGCACTTTTGGCAACGGCCCTTTCCTTCATTATATCGGTACAGCTGTTTCCCGGTATGGTAGACATATTACGGCTTCTTCTCATTCGATCAGTAACTCCATCCGTTTAAAATTTTTATTAGCATATTTTAAATATAATAAAAATGGCCGCGCATGCAGCCATTTTTTATTCTTTGCGTAAATGTTTTCTAGGCATTCACCGGCTTACGGGCAATTTTCCCGGTAAGTTTACGAGCTGCTGGATTAGCAGGGGACGTAGTTCCGCCTTTAAACATCATCACGCTTCCGAGGTTATTGATAAGCCTATCAATTGCCTTCCAGGAATAGCCAGCAAGCGGACATCCCTTTCCAAGCATGATGGAACGAATCATGTTCACAAAATTCGGCGGCACCTCGGCAAGACTTACCGTCTCATCATTCACTTGTGCATATCCAGCCGGAAGTCCCCGAATGATATTATCCATATAAATACCGAAACTGTCCTGGATCAATCTAATTGCATTGGCACCCACCGCATTCTTAGTTGCTTTATTCAATGCATCGCATTGTGCTGCAGTCAAGGCAGGATTTTCTAAAAGTGGCTCACCCTGTTCAAGTTTTTGCATAATCTCCGGGTTACCGGACAAAATATCTTGAACAACCCCAGTGGTCTTGTCAGGAATCCCAAACAGCGTCTTAATTAATACAAATGTCGGTGTGCCCTTCCCAAGTACACGAAGAAGATCAAGTATTGTAGCACCCGGGTTTAACGGGTCGCTGCTATAGATTGCGTAGCCGTCATTAAGCGACGCCTTGAGTTCATTGGCACCATCTTCAATCGTTTCAATATACGCATCCGGAATTTCATCCTCAGATACATCACTTAATTCAGAACCGCCAAGCGAACTTACATCACCCACCCACACGGTCGGCATGATTTCTTCCACAATCGATTCAGTGGAAGGTACTTCGCCCTTCTTATATCCCAACTTTCTAAGCAACCCGGCTAGGTCAGTTTGGTTACATTCTTCGGCATTGAACTTACCGGAATTTACAAGCTTACTTACGGCAAAATAGCACTGCTCCAGTTGCGACCAGTCCATGTTTTGCAATTCAGGATTGGTGTAGCCCAAATCATTAATCATCTTTATCAGCCGAGAACCAATCGCTGCATTATTCTGGTTAGGTTCTTCTTCAGGTGCCTCTTCAATTCCAACACCAAGTTGTTCAGACGCATCCTTAGCCGATGAGAAATGCTGGTCCTCTTCATTATCGGAATGGCGGACTTCCTGTGCGCTTACGTCTTCATCCAAGTTGTTGTTTTCTTCAATTTCAAACGTGCCTTCATTAGACATCACATCAGCGGCAGTATCATCAGATTTCTTTTTGGACCCACCCTTTTTACCGCTGCCTTTTTCAGTAGTATCATACTTGCTATATACCGCCCCGCTATATTGCTCGTCATCACCGGCAATATGCTGCTTTTCCACACCGCCCATATGGCTTTTTGCAAATTCAACTAATTGTTCATTGGTCGGCTCTGACAAACCTATGGATGCAAGGGCATCATTAGTTGTCACTTGTCCAGGCCATGGTATATTACGCGATTTATACTGGTCAATTGCCCACTGGCGCTTAATGAAATTCTTATTTTCCTTTCGGCTGACAAGATTCTCTATATTAGTGCCATACAATTCCTTTCCACAAATATATGCGGAAACCCCATTGCTTTCCAGAAGAACGCCAGCAACATCCATGATAGCCTCTACCTGAATAGTGTCAAGACCCATATCGAACAGGGTGTTACGCATCTTGTCTTCACGGCTTTCACCAAGGGCATGACGAAACTCCGGAGTAGGGGCAGCATCATCCTTATACTGTTCATACGGGACATAGTCAATCCATGAATCCATCGACTCCACGACACGTGCCTTGAATTCTTCCGGCGTACCGCTACCGGCTTCACTCGACCCGTCACCGAGATAAATGGTGTAGGACAATGTTCCATCGCCATTGTCGGTGCATTCGGCGAGCGTTCCCTCGCTATTCGGGAGAGACACTACAATAGTGCCATCCGCTTTCTTAGAAACGGCTGCCCCACTCTTGGAAAGCAGGTCCGAAATTGTGTCAAAGATTTCTTCGTTCATGGTATAGTCCAAAAATGTTTCTTTTCAGGGAGTTTATAAGGTTTATCAATGTCTACCCAAGTGCCATCGCGAACAACCTGGTGTATTATTTGAAAATCTTCCTGTGCAGGGACATTACTGATTTCAAACGTGAAAATGCCCAGAAGCACCAAAAGAGCCATAATCAGAAGCAATATAGGATGCTTCATAGTCAGCTTGCCGCACCAGCGCCGGCACCGCCGCCACCACCGCCACCGGCGCCATCACCGGCATATACGCCATTCTGGTTGTTCGGGCATGTGACCGAATATCCGCACTGCATTGGCATGCGGGTCAAGTTGAGATTCCACTGCATCGGGTTGGGCAGATGTTCCTTGGCCCGCTTAATCATCTGATCAATGGGCACGGACTGCAGTGCATCTGACTTGTATTTGTTAAGTCCGGTAATCTGTCCCCCGGAAATCAAGTCGGGAACATTCCATTTCGCATCGCGGGTTTCCTCGCCTATGTCACGAGTGCAATGCCCACTTACGCTAACTCCGCCATCAGGAAGGACATCAGGAGCCGACGTTCCGGATGTATTGGCGGCATTCGGGACTACGTGGGTAAAGCCCTTCCAGTCGATTACGGCATTCTGTCGTACCGAATCAGGCACCATAAGCGGGCGGAAAAAGTTCCCCTCGCAGAGTGCACGAAATGTTTCCGCAGCTTCTACCACACCACGGTCACCAGTCGCCTCGAAGAGGCCCTTCATAAATTCCAGGTACTTGATTGCCGGAACCATTTAATTACCCCTGCGCATTGGCAACTTGTTTCTGGTTCTGTTCATTCAGTGTATTCTTGGCATTCAGTTCCTGCTGCAATTCACCAAGGGTTTGCCCTGCTGCAGCGGTAGTCTGGTCAAGCTGGGCCTGGGCATTGTCAACCTGCTGTTTTTCCTGAGCGGCCTTGTTGGCAATGTTGGCAAGCACCTTGGCGCCTTCCGGATTTTCCGTAAGGGCAGCCGGGTCAACCGGGATACTGTTTTCAGTAGTGCCACCATTCTGAACCTGGGTAGAATCGGCCTCGAAAAGGCATTCCCACGCAGCCACAGCTGCATTACCCATTGCAGGAACACCCGCACATGATTCCAAAATTGTCTGCTTAAAATTCATATTAAACCTCGGCTTGCAGTTTATAAAAAATGCCTCCCGTAGGAGGCTAGTTCCTGAAAGAAATCAGGACGCTGTAAGTTTAAGGTCTCCACCACGGCGCATACGGCCAGTACCATCGGTAATGGGGTTCCGCACACGGTGAACAGCAACCGCATGGCGGGGGTGGGGGATCCGGCTGGTTCGGTATGTAGTATGGGTGACATACATGCATCATCCAGTCAACTGGACGACCAACCATATGTTCAAATACGGGCCGCGGATGAATGGGACCATGATTTCTGTAATAGTCAGGGTCCCGTTCTACCCCAAAATATCCGTAGTCACCCGTCTGATAGCAATCCACGGTAGCCATATCTACTTCCTCGGTGCCCGTTTCCGCGAGCCGGTCTTAGGTTTAACTTGTTTGACAGTCGTTTCATTCGGCATGACTGAAATCAACTTATGGATAGTATGGATATAAGAATTGCCCCCAAGCTTTTCGTATGCAACATTCAGCTTCTCGAAGTTTTCACGGTCATTTTCATAGATAAATCCACGATCAATCGACCGGTAATATACCTCGGTAAGTTGGTTACGCAATGTAGCTTGAAGGGCTTCCTTCACCAAGTTCATTTCGGCTTCGAACGCCTTCTTATTGGTGAATTGCTCCACTATCCAGTTTCGCAAGGGTTTTACGAGTGTACCCACTGCAATGAGCAGGCCTGTTACAGCAACAATGAATGTTGACACCATGTTGATTTTAGCAGTAATGAACTCGAGTGTAGACATTTAGTTCCCCGGGATTGGCTTTCACCAACTGAGTTTATAATTTACCTGTAATTTTCTAACAAGTGTACCCGGTTCCGTGGCAAATTGGACAGGCATCCCCGGTGAACGAATCGACACCCGTACCGTCACAGTGGGAGCAAATCCCCTCGTCTTCCTGTTCTTCGCTGAAATCGTACCCTTCCCGGTCCCTATCCCACGTATGAGACGGAATCTTGCTAAATTCCTTCTCATCGGAGAAGTTTCCGCTGTTCGCCTGGTATCCCGGACGTTCATAACGGAGGATAATTTCCTTCATCATCGGGTGGCGGACGATATCATCGACATCCAGTTCAACGAAACCGATACCCCGGACCCCGCTAAGCAGTCTGATTGCATCGGAAAAGCCCGAAGTAGCCTTGTCCGGCAAGTCGCACTGGTTCGGGTCCCCACAAATAATCATCTTGGAGCCTCGCCCAAGCCGGGTAATCATCATCTTCATCTGCATCGGGGTGACGTTCTGGAACTCGTCGCACACGATGTATGACTTGGACAACGTCGAACCACGGATGTAGGCCAGGGGGCAAACCCTGACCCGGTCATAGAAGTCCACCTGCGGCGGAACTTCCTTCGCGCTGGCCCGAAGCCGCTTCTTTTCCTTTGCAGTCAAGGGTTCGCGCTTTACGACTTCCTTCTCAGGATCGTGCTGCTTCGGATAGCCCTTAATCATTGCAATGGCATCTTTCAGCGGCTGCATGTAAGGGGCAACCTTCTCATCCAGTGAACCTGGCAGGAAACCAAGCTCCTCGCCACCGGTAACGACCGGTCGCGTAAGGATGAGCCTTTCGTACTTTCCATTGTCGATACCGTCTATGCCGACCCAAGTGGCAATGGCGGTCTTACCGGTTCCGGATGGACCTGATACGAAAATGATGTCATGGGAATTGATTGCGTCGACCAGCTTCTGCTGGCCAAGCGTCTTTTCATATATAGTGCGACCGTTGCGGTCGTTGATGATTGGTCTCCCGCAAAATTTGTTGTCCATGCGATAGAGGTCCCGCGTTGTCGTGTGGCTGAATTGCCACACACTTCTAGCTTATAACTACTTCTGATATGCCTCGATAACCTGTCCGATGGTGTCAAATTCTTCATTTTTGCCATCTTCCGGTTCGACAACCCACTTTTTGCTGTCATAATCGTAGCGGAACGGTATCTTCTTGATGACATCCTTGTCACGGAAGATGAGTTCATCGTCCTGTTCACCAACATGCTTGGCAATGACGCCATCGGCCTTGATGAGGAACGCGCAGTCACCATATCCAAGGTCATAGTGCTTCAAATACGAACAACCGACCGGGAGGGCGAACAGCCACCCCTGCTTGCCCCGTCCTCCGTCATACATCGTAGTGTAGGCAAGGTGGTCAAGTACCGTAGTACCGTTGGCAAAGCCACCCTTCTTGATTTTCGGGTAAGCCTTATCGTTTGTAAAGTGAACCGCCCAGGCGCCTTCCTTGATATGGGCGTCCTTGAAGTAATTGAAGGCTTTCTTGGTTGTATCGACATACCCCTTGGAGTCCTTGATGTCTTCCGTCGGTTTCTTGCCGAGATACCTGTTCAATTTCTTCATATTCCCATCTACGGATTCCATTGCACCTGCGTAGCCGGACCGGTACGCGTTACGCACAGTATCAACAAGTTTCTGATCTACCTGCTTATTCGGCGCAATCTCGGGATTTTTCGATGCAGAGTTCACATATGCATCACGGAATTCTCCCGACTTAAGAAACTTTTCCCACGGATAAACGCCATGCCTGGTAATAAACACCTCGATCATGGCCATGTCGTTTTTCAGCTGCGCAACTGCATAGTCACGATTGCTCGATTCACATAAAGGAACTACATGCGTTCTGGAAACGCCTTCAGTGATGTCATACAGTGACAGGATTGATTCTATGAGAGCTCGGTGCCCGGGTGTCACCTTGCACACCGAATCCATGATGTTACGGTACGCGGCGCGGTGTTCATCACGGATTTTCTGTGGATTCACCCTAATGTAGTCATCCATCAGGTTGCCACGCTTTTCGGCTTTCTTGAAGTCGGGCGTTTGCCTCATCTGGTTAAACTCACGGTTGCCGTAGGTTTTCAGAAAATATGTGATGTCGTCACATGCCTGGAGGAAACGGTTATAATCATTTTCCCAAGTCTTGCGGTCATTGTCAATCAGGAACTGCTTTGCCTTTTGTTGCTGAGGCGTGAAGTCACGATGTTTCAAGCCAAGAGTATTTTCGGGTGGCGGGGTCCGCTTGGCCGCATTGGCTCCGCCAACGATCTTGTTTTTCAGTCTTCCCACCAGGCTCCGGGCACGGTTAAAGAAATTATCCATGCCTTCCAATACCACATACTCCTTCAAGGCGCATTCAAGCAATGGCCGATTCTCGTCGGTAGCCAAAGCAACAACTGAATTTATGAACTCTCGGTGTCTCTGTTCCATATTGCAATTCCTCTGCATGGAGCAGTTTATACAGAAAGGGTGCCTAACGGCACCCTTGTTGATTTAAGGAGGTCAGTTACGAAAATAAATTACTTGCTCTTTTTGGCCTTTGTTGCAGGCTTCTTGCCCGTCTTGGTGGTCTTGACGGCCTTGCCGGGCTTGGCAACCTTACCGGACTTCTTGGCTGTTTTACCCTTCTTATCATCCAATTTCAGGAGATGCTTATTGACAAATTCCTTAGAAAGCACGGGTTTCTTCTCGTCATTCGAAGCAAATTCCCCCAAAGATTTTTTTAAAGCCTTCTCGGCAGCTTCGGAATTCGGCTTGCGCTTACGAACAGTATTCTTTTTGGCAGCCGGGGCAACGGTTGCCTGCTTTTCAACGCGCTTAACCGGAGTGGCCGGGACTGGATTCACCGGAATCGGTTCTGTTGTAACAGCCGGTACCTGAGTAAGCTTAGGTTCATTGGCAAACTGAGGGTTTTCTTCTGCTGGTTCACCAGCCTGTTCGGTAGACGGTTCAGTAGATGACTCGGCAACGTGTTCGGTTTCTTCTTCGGCCTCTTCGACCTGGATTCGGTTGCGACGGCGAACCACGTAGAGCGGAATGCCAAATACGATTACTGCAATGAGTACCGCTATAATAGCAATGATAGTTTCTCCACTCATCACCGCAACCGGCTCTGTCGCAGCCATTGTAGCTATAGATACTGTTTCTGACATGATAACTCCTGGTGTTATGGGTTTCAGGTTTCTAAAGGAAAACTACATCACTCGGATGATATAAACTGATTTTTATGGCACGTAAGAACAAAAATAATATTGAAAACGAAACAATCGACATCATCCAGGATGCCGAAGTGCCGGCATTGGCCGAAATGCCGCCTACACCCATTGAACCGGAACCCCAGAAACCGGTAGCCACCAAGTACCCATCAAGTACCCATCAAGCACCCGTGCCGCCAAAGAAACGGATACGCATCAGGCCCAGCCAGAAAAAGAAGCTGTCGGTCGCTGTCCTGTGCACAAATCCATTAACACGACGTTTTATTTAAGAAAAAAGGTGGCCAATCGGCCACCTTTTCCTTTATGAAGCTGTACGGAATGCACGGATTGTAAATGAACTACCCACACGCTAAAGACGTGTGGGTTTCCACAGCATCTGCGAGTGATGTTTCCAAGGCTGCTCCCCTAACGGGGTTCATAGAATCCTCGGCGTAAATTCCGGCTGTCCGAGCCGTATTGTTTAACCTGAACGCGAACTTCTTGATGTTCTGTGCAGCGAGAAGGTCACGTTGATTTACGGAACTGCAAGCAGGACAAGTCCACACCCTATCGGATAATTTTAATCCCCTATAGACATAACCACAGGAACACATCTTGGAAGATGGCTCAAATCGTCCAATCCTTATGATGTTCTTTCCATACCATTCAGCCTTGTAGTCCATATAGGTATTGAATGTTCCAATGCTTATATCGGACAATGCCTGGGCAAGTTTGTGATTCTTAACCATATTGCTTGCAGACAAGGTTTCAAGGCATATTGTATCGTAGTGGTCTATCAAATACTTGGCGGTCTTATGTAAGAAATCCTTGCGTTTGTTCGTAACCTTCTCGTACTGACGGGCAAGCAACTTGACGGCTTTCTTCCGCTTGTTGCTTCCCTTGACTTTACGAGAAACGGAGCGTTGCAGACGCTTGAGTTTCTTCAAGACTTTCTTTAAGTATTTGGGGTTCTGTATTTCAGTCCCATCGCTTAATGTGGCGAACGTCTTGATACCCAAGTCCACGCCGACCGCTTTGTTCTCGTCTATCGGTGCTTTAGTTGGTAGGGTATCTTCGGTTTCTACAAGAATGGATATGAAATACTTACCCGTTGGTGTCCTGCTTACTGTACTTGTCTTTATCTTTCCGTTTAATTGTCGATCGAACTTGCATTTGATTCCTTCCTTGAACTTCGGCAAGAACACCCGCTTGGCATCATAGTCCACCGTAGTATTCTGCGGAACTTGGAAGGATTGTCGGTTGTCGTGCTTGGACTTGAACTTCGGGAAGCCCTTCTTCTCCTTGAAGAAGTGGGTGAACGCCATATCCAGGTTAAGCAGGGCTGCTTGGAGCGAGAGTGAATTGACTTCGGAGAGCCATTTTGTCGCATCGGCTTTCTTCATCTTCGGCAAGTCTGCCTGTATGGTGAAGCGGGACACGCTTTTCTTGGTTTCGGAGTAGGACTTTATTTTTCGTTCAAGCCCATAGTTGTAGATGTATCTGGCACACCCGAAATGCTTGGATAGAAGCACCTCTTGTGTTTTTGTTGGACAGAGCCGATATTTGTATGCCTTCAACATCATACCTTAAATATACACTATCCTTTAATGAGAAGCAAGTATTTTCTCTAAAAATTATAAGTTTCTGCTTACGGGCAATTCAACTCGCCCCACTGAAGATGGGTGGGATTTCTTGCCTATTCCGTTAAAATTCTTCTTCGCTTTCATCCGTTTCAGCAATCGGAGTAAACACGACCGGATTTTCATCCAGCGAATGAATTTCCAACTTAATCGGAATGAGAATCTTTTTGCCGGTCTGCGGATTGGTTTCCTTGCGCTTGATCCATTCTTCCAGAACATCGTTCGCTTCGTCACGGTTCTTGATGCCGTCGATGGTGCATGTCATGTTCTCTTCAACGCCATCACCGGCGTTCTTGCGGGTATGGGTGAAGGTTGCCGTATTAGCAATGCCGGAGAACGTGACCAGATGTTCCAGTTCGGTCCCAAAATCGACCTTGATGAACACGCCGTAATCGCGGAGGTCGGCCTTGACACTGCCCAGCGGGAAATTGATGTTGATGTCCTCGACACCGAAAGTATTTTCGAGGACTTCAGCCATTTCCTTGGAATCGGAAGTACCTGTAATCTTCAACTTGAACTTGGTGACGGTAGTGTCCTTGACGACGGTCGGGGCCATGGACATGAGGGTACCAATGGCAGTAATTTCGAGCTTATTTTTTGACATTGTTCTAGTTCCTAATTGCTTGTTTAATTGAAATATAGCAAAAATGTTTCATGTTTGATATAAGACTGTAGAAAAATTGCGAGAATCACATGCCAGCTGACATCAAACATGTACCACAGATGGAATCGATGATGGCTTTCTACACAAAATTTGCCAATTCATTCGATTGCCCGACTATCTTGGCCGAGGCTGCTACCGAGATGTTCAAAGAAGTCCTTCTGGAAGCTTCTCAGTCAAGCGACGTTGCTGACCAGCTCCGTCAAAAAGTGGGTGTAAATCCAAACGAGACCCAGGGTATTGATGTGTTCGGACTTAGCGGCGATGACAACCTTCCGCGGCAAACTACCATCGACAACGAGATTTCGGATGCGATGATAAGCGGTTCGTTTGATTCTCTGGGCGATGACATTTCCACCACAGATCCAAATAGTTTCGATGAAACTGCAATGGGTCTCGGAAGTTCAGAATTTGACACTTCCGATAACGAACTAAACCCGGACGACTGGACAGCAGAAGAGCAAACCTCGGATACTGATATACCGGAAACTGCTGAAGATGCAAACAGCACCGGTGGTGATGAACTTGAACCAGCTGCCGATGAAGGTGGCATGGAAGATGATTTAAACTCGACCGGCGATGATGCCGAAATGAGTACAGGGGAATTATAATAAGGAGACTCCAAAATGAATAAAATCCAACAAAAGTACAATGCTTTCATGGAAAGCGTATGCACTCAGTTCAACTGCAAGCAGGCACTTCCGGCCCTCAGACAGGGTTTCAAGGCTTTCTGCGAAGCCGTTGATGTCGATTACGACCCGTTCGACATTGACAATATGGTCGCCAACGCGTCCGATGCCGAATTCGGTGCCGAAAACAATGACAGCCGGTATAATATCGACCGTGTCACCGGTCAAGGAAGCGTTGACTTTGACGAAGGTGACGCCGATGATACTAACGTCGCCCTCGTGACTCAGAGGCTTGCCAAGAGACTGCAGGTTCTATTTGATCGCGAATCTTACCGAGCTCTCAGTGCAAGACTGGATGACAGACATGACAACTGGATTGTTATTAATGTCGATGGCATTTATATGGGTACGGTAGTAGTTACTGGCAACACCGTGTCAGCAGAATATCCAGAATTCTCTGATGGGAATGGCCGCGCACTTCCTTTCAGCAATGTTAAGTGTTCTGTAAGTAAGTTCGATTTAGATGATCCTCAACTAGCAGACAATGTGGCCGCAGTATATTTGGATAGGGCCATGTCTGTCAGTTCCAAAGTGAATGCATTGAACAGAGAACCTTATGAAGTCACACGCGAACGCCAGCAAAAAATACTTAATGCCGGCGCTGATATGAATGATGATGAATTTGCGAATGCATTGCGCAATCACGAGTTCGACAATTTGTAATATATAAAGCATCTACCTATTTAATAAAACCACCGGGATTCCGGTGGTTTTCTTTTTAGTTCGGTGTAACGGTAGGATTGATTTTTGCCCGTTCGTTCTTGTCCTTTCGCTTTTCAGCCTTGGCAATTTCCCTGACCTGTGCACGAGCTTCCTTGTCCCTTTCGCGCAGGCGTTTCATCAGGCTCTGCCTGACTTCCTTGTTATATTCGCGACGTTCATCCGGAACATTACCTTCACGGACGAACTTGTCAAGATTGCCGATAACCCTGGAGAGCTTGATTTCTTCATCGTTCATCACGTTCACTGCGGTAAGACGTGCAGTGGACTGTTCACGGACATTCTTGACCTTGTCATCAATCTGATCCCAGATGCCATACAGCCTATGGAAATTCTGGTTGATGTAGGTCAACAGCCCGGAACTTGACATCGGTTTCTGGTTGATGCTACCCTCAGGAATCCAGCGGTCCGCCTTCCAAGTCTTTCCCTCGACAAACACGGGAACAATCATCAGCCGTCCGTCGCTGCCAACACGCACCAGTGTCATATGGTTGGTATCAGCTGCCCAGCAGATGCACTTTCTGCGTTTCACGCCGCCATCGTCAAATGCAAGGCTCACTGTTTCCGGACACTGGAAAATCACTCCCCAGTAATAACCCTGGGTATCGGACGGTTTCAGGTCAGACAGCTTGGTGACATAGATATAGCCGTTGCGACGGCCACCAACTTCTTCCGGCTTTGAGTTGGTTTCAATTTTCCAGAACGCATTTAGGTTCGGGCTTCCGTGATACACCTGCTCGGTAACGATATCACGAGCTTCAACCTCGGACTGCATTAGGTCAATGAACCAGGTTTCATCCGGTTCAATTACCGGTTCGGAAGTATGGTAAAATAGATTCAAGGTACCGTTCACAAATTCCAGCCAATCCTTGTCGGTGTCGTTCTGGAAATCATAGTTATTGAACCATTCTTCGTATTTCTGCTGTGCCGCTGTAGGCAACTGGACCACGCGGAACATGTTACGAAACTGGAACGGGGAATAGCCGGCCTCTTTGCATTTCTTGGTAATCCAGAAATCCAATATAACGTCCTTGTGGGACTTCCAAGTAATCCCATCTTCAATGTAGTTGATGAGACGAATGCCAGCAATCTTACGAGCCTTCACAGGTTCTCCTTGTTTCTAGCATCAGTTTATATCAAATAATGTCCCATGATCAGCCACACCCGGACATCCGGTATCCCAAAACATATAAATCTATCGGAAAATCCTGCAGGAAAATATTTATGATGGATAACAAATATTCGATAGACATGTTTGACTTGCCCACCGAAAGCGAACTCGGTGTAGCAATTATGGAAGCTTCCAAGAAGGCCCCGAAAGAAGGCGGCTTCGACGAAGAAACTATGTTCCCGTTCTGGAAGCCACAGGGCGGACCACATGCACTCAAGGTCAGCGACAAATCTGGCGTGGTGAAGCCGAAGGTAGATTTTGTTGCTTCCGAAACCAGTATCGATGCCGCATGGGAAAAGTTCCTCGGTAGCGACAAGGCCAAGGCAAAGACTGCAAAGCCGATTACCGAAGTTGACAATTTCGGCAGCGTAGTGCTCGACAGCTTCGCACAGAAGCCATCGACAGACAAGCTTGTCGGTTCCATCAAGGCATTGAGGAAGACTACGGTCAAGGAAATGTCCGGCAAGGTCACCCACACCGTGGAAGAACTCGGAATTGGCAAGGTCGTTGAAAAGTCCAACGCAGCCAGCCCGAAAAAGAACAACACCGGCGCCGTAAAGCCGAAGGCTGCCATGGGCAAGCAGAACATCCCGAACATCTTCAACGAAAAACCGAAGATGATTGATGTCAGCGGAACCGTGACAACTCTCGATTCCTATGATGCCAAGTTGAAGTCCACGCCGAACGATGTCACCATCCACAGCAAGGCTGACCATCCAGGCAAGGACAATACCGGTGCAGTGAAGCCGAAGGCTGCACTCGGCAAGCAGCGTGTTCCATCCAAGGACATGGGAAAGTAATCCACTATGGCAAGAAGGCATGTCTATGATAGAAGGCTATCCAGAAGCCCCGCGCCCGTGCACGGAGGGTTCTGGCGCCTGCGCATAGGACCTCTGCCGGTATCGTGGGAGGACGAGGCAAACGATGCCGAATTTACCACGGTGCCTCACACCGCTCCCCCACCGGAAATTACGAATGCGCTAATCCAGAAATACAACTGTCCAGGGCTCAGCATCAAGTATTCCCCGGAAGGCCATTATAAGTTCGTTACCAATATTCCAATCCAGGAAGACAACGAATACGAGAAGACTTTCCAGGTGACGATGCTCTGTGACAACTGGTATGAAAACTGGTGGGCATTCCACCGGTACATGGACACCGTAATGAGTGGACGTACCGGAGGTTTCCCGGAACAGGATCCGGAGCACAGGATTTACGGCTTGGACCGGTCGTACAGGAACCGTCTGACCTTCATCCCGTACATCGAGATGCACGCGGCGGACGATTGCGCCCAGGAACACATGATTGTCAGGTTTGAGCGGTGCCGACTCACGGATTTGAGCGACCTGCAGCCTCAGTTGCGCGGAGTCGATCCGCTCCCGTTCACCATAACAGTCAAGTATGAAATCAAGCGCATCATCCGACTTCCCGACCCGAATAACTTAATGAGTGCAATTTGCGTCTCGACCAGTAACAACAGCTACACCGACGGACAAACAGGTTAACCATGGCAACACCAGTACCCAACAAGACATATCAGACCGGTCAGGATGTTGGAAACACCGGCGTAAAGGAACGCGGGGTCATTGGCCGTAAACTGGTTGATTTCTACCAGACCGCCAGGGGCCACATACCTAACCGGTATGAAGTGTACCTATACGGACCGTATGTCGAGGAAGCACTGCGGGTCATGGACCGAAATTCCTTCGCCGACAAGTATCAGATGTCGGAAGTCAAGGTATTTCCAAACACGCTCGACTATTACAAGAAGAATCAGTTTGACGACTGGTTTGCACATGCATGGAACAACGATGACAAGACCCTCTGCATGAGGTGGAACGCCAAGGCAATTGATGTTCCGGGCGCCAAGGCGCAGATGGAATGGTTCATGGTCGATTCCACGAAGACGATGGAATATCCGCTCATTACGGGAAACGACAGACCGTCCGAACTAGACCTCACGGTGCTGGATGACAGCTACATGATGTGGTTCCAGTTCTTCAACGCACTATACAACGTGCAATTCAGCCCGCTTGTCCTGAAGCCACGTAGCACCATGCAGAAAATCAACCTGTATGTGAACATGTACTATGAAGCCATCACGATGGGCCGCTCACATGACACCAGGACATTCCTGAACTCCAAGGATACCGACAAGGATCCGGTCATTACGGATATTGACGTTGGGCAGATGTTCGAGTTCAACTCATGCGTGCTTTTGAATGCCCCTCAGGTAAAGATGTCGTATGATGAACAGAACCAGTTCCAGTTCTCTGTAAAGCTGGCCTACCCGAACTCCTTCCAGGGTTCCTTCAAGAAGAAATTCCGTTATCTTCGCGACAATACCACCAGGGGTGTCGATGCCGGTCACGCTCTCATCAAGGAATCAACCGAAAGTTCCCCATACGGAGAATACAACAAGGGATTCTATGAAACCCCATACACCACTTGGCAAGGCACCAAGAGTGCATACACTTACGAGACCTATAATCCGAATGATTACAAGGAATACATGAAGACTCACCCGACGGCATTCAACACGCCAAACAAGTATAATTACGACATGCGTGACGCTTACAAGAAGTAGCTATCGGTCGCACGGTGAATCGAAGAAATCTAGGTCAAGCGGTTGCTTGGCCATTTCTTTACCAATTCTTTCTATTGTATCGGAAGAATTGTCTGCATCACAGCTATGCGATGAATATGGGTTGCAGCCATCCATACCGTAAATAACGGCATTGTTCTTCCCTGTGGGCAGCATAAAGATAGTCACCCTTGCACACCAGGCGCACAAAGACAATACCTTTCCGTATCCAAATGCCTGGGCATCCTTCAAACGCGGCAGCGGACTGGAACCATCGAAATATATCTGGGAGAAACGGCTGATGCGGTCAATCGCAGCCCGATTCATGCCAAAGTTACCAATAGAAATGCCATATCCGTTCGTAAGGACGGATGAATTCTGTATGATTGTTCCATTGGGATTGAACAGGTTCAAGCGCTTGGCACCGCCAACTTCACGAAAGTCTTTCCAGTGACTCTCCTGATGCAAAACCCGGCCACATGTAATCAACGGATACAGGTGGTTTTCGAGATGTTCAACATGCGACTGGATGAGGTCATCTTGCATTGCGCAGTTTTTACCAATGAAGATGACATTGTCGCACCCGGCCTCCATGAAATTTGCCAGGCCAGCATTCAGTTGAGATGCGAGTCCGCACGGTATCGCCGGATTTGCAATAAACACCTGGTAATCACCATATTTTTTCGGGTCAATAAACCCATCGTATGCAAAGATCCCGGTCTTCATTTTATTAACGTCTCCACTCGCTGGCCAAGCATGAGTTCCTTGTTCCCAAACTGCTTAATCAGGTTGACATAGGTATCGTACATCTTGATGTTCGCCTTGGTTGACGGTATTTCAGTGATGTCCTCGCCATACAGCGTTTCAACCACTTCGGACATGAACCGTTTGGCCTTTCCATTGAACACGGACACCGCCCAGCAGGATGAAAACGGAGTGTAGAACAAGCCATCGCCAGCAAATTCAAGCTCCGGAGGGACATTCATGTTGATTGCCGAAAACCTCTGACGCTCAAACCGGCCACCGATATAATCAACGAACTGGTCCACCCTGTTATCCATGATTATTGTATGACCTGGATATTGATTGTCCTTGATAATTTCGCCAGCTTCTTTCAGAGTAATCTTGCGATAGCCAATTCCGAACCGTTGCATAATCTTTGCACAGATGTCATGGTACGATGTCTTCGGATGGCAGAAATATTCGTTGTAGTCTTCCTTGGCAAGATATTCCAGCGGGAATTCGTACTTGAATCCCTGCATGGACAACTTGGAAAGCTGCACCCCGCGCCAGCGGGTGACACCCATTGCCTTAATGAAAGTATCAACAAACTTGGACGGCATTGCAGTTTTCATTGCGGTAATGACCTTGGTCGGCGGAAGGGCCAGGTCTGCCATGCACGCAGTGACCGTCTTATCGGCAATACCCTCCACGCATTCATACCACTCGCCAACATCATCGAAAGACTTCTTGGAAAGCGGAAATTGGATAACCCCATTCCGGCGGTTGGCGATCTTTACATTGTCAAATGGAATATACAGGTGGCGAGGATTCACATACTCCTCGAAGGTGACTCCGCCACCCATCAGTTCGGAAATGACATCCGCATAGCGGCTGCTTATGCAGTCGCCATATGTATCAAGAGGGTCACCGGGCGTAGCCGTTCCCAGCAAGACAACTTCCGATTCGGCACTGGTTGCCAGCCGGACCGCTTCCAGGATGGCATCGAGAGAATACCCTATGATTGTAACTCGCTGTTTCATAATATTTTGGAGTCCTCCTGCAAATAAGGAAGAATGTACTTATCGAGCCATTCGGCATCGGGAAAATCATAGAGGATGTCGATAATCTTTCCATCACCGTCTGTGAAAATATGCATCGGGAGTTTACTTATCCCAAGTTCATTATAATATCTGTTCGTATGCGGCTCATCCTCGACAACCATACGAACTCCACGTACCGGATCGTTCAACATGCCGTATTTGTGGAACCAGTTATACATCTCGTCAAGTGAATGCTTGCATACCTTGCAATTCGCCATGCCGTTGTAGAAGCTGAAGACCCACATGATGACACGCTGGCTAGAAGTGCAGTCAGCATATACCTGGTTGCCAAATTCAACCAGGCGTTTGCTCAGAGGCAGATAAATGCCGTCAATTTCCGGCGTTTCTGGATAAGGTTTCGCCATTAGTATTTCTGCCCACTGCTACCATGTACGACCCTGGAGATAAAATCCAAGGCATCAATGCCGGCACGGCATTTTTTCACCAGTTCGGTAAATACGTTTTTCCAGCGTTCAGCTTCGGCAGTGAGTTCCTGAATAACCTTGTCCTTTTCGGCAATTTTCTTGTCGTACCCGGCAGCCGCACGCTTCATCCCGGCCTCGATACCATCCTGAATACTCATCTTGATGCATTCGCGAAATGGAAGATATTCCGGAAGATTCCAGTTGCTGCGGTAAACTTCGTCAATGGTGTCAACCAAAGTTGCATCGAATTTACGGTTTACCCCGGACGTGGCATGGTCATCCTTGGTATATACGCCGTTGACAGTAGTGCTCAATACCCCGGTATCATCATCGATTACCAGGATTTTCCCTTCCTTGTCATTTTCCGCAATCCCATTGGTTTTATTGGCAATTTCAGCGCCGTGGATAAACCAGGCCGGTGTTTCTTTTTCATTGCACATGATGTTTCCTCTCTATACAAGGAAAACTACATCAAACACCCTTCTTTGGGCTAAATAGCCCCATCGTATTGCTCTCATTCAGGATCAGCCAGTTTACCCCATGCAGCTGGCACCATTTTTCGGCAGCTTCCCACTTGGCATAGTTGGTTGCAACATCCATACTCTTGCGCTGGTAAGCCAAGTTCCGCTTTTGATAATTGGCAATCTGCTTGGAAGTAGCCCCTTCCATTACCGGCTTGGGGGCGTTAGGCATCACCGAATAGGCAACCGGCTTTACCTCGATAAGCCACCGTTCCTTCGAGCCGTCCGCATACTGGCACTCGACATATATGTCCGGCTTGTAAATCGACTGGCGCATCTGAACCGGGGAGAAGTACGATATGGAAAACGGCTCATAGCCCCACTTGGTCACAAAGGGATTATGGTCGCAGAATATGAACACCTTGCGCTCCCAGTCAGACTTGTAATTCACCGGAAGCTGCTCAATCCGTCCCTCGCCCTTACAGCATGGACATACCGACCCGTGGATTTCCCCCTTTCCTCCACATTTAGGACATTCCACCCACTCGCGGGCCTCCTGGAACATATACTTATCCATGTTGTCCACGTAGTAGAAGTCATTGTGGCATCCGGTATAATACGACTTCTTCGTCATAGCTACACCGCCTTGGCATACATTCTCGCATAATAGTCAGCCAGGGATTCCGTCTTCGGCGGCTGGTCCCAACTGACAGCCAGCAAGGCCTCGACCCGCTGCCGGTTGTAGTCATTATCCGGCCTGTAGTTAGGTTGACGTTCTTCAGAGTCTATTTCAAGCGGCAAACGCTTCTTTGGGCCAGGAAGGTATGCACTGCGAACCACCGTCCTCTTGTAAGACTCGGTAAGGTCATCAGCATAATCCTGCAACTTCTTCATCCCGTCGTCAGAATATTCCTTGACAGCCTTGAAGCGAAGATACTGATACCATTTCTCGTTGTAGTAATCGTCTCCGCCTTTCAAGCCCTGCACAATGGAACCGGCAACCTTGATGAGGATATCCTCGTCAGTCTTGGAAACATATTCATTTCCGTTGATGATGTTATTCTCAAGGTCAACACCGGTCGAGAATGTGGCTGCTTCCCTGTACGGGTCATCATACGCTCTTTCGGTATTACCGGTAGCTTCGCGACGGCTTTCTTCAATAGTCGCCGACAAGGAGCCACGTGTAACCGCGCTGCGGTTTTCCTCCACCACGACAGATGCCTTCTGGGTCTTGGATACAAGCCTATCCCACAGGGAATCCCACATGTCGCGCAACTGGGTCAATGTATATCCCCGCTCAGCATCAGCATCAATACAGCACATGTACAGGTCAGCTTCGAACGCCCGGTTCCAGAAATCATCGGTCAGCCGGAAATCCTCATTCAGTTTCTTCACCTTGTTGCGGATCTTGTCGCCCAATCCCGGACAACCGTATTCCAGACAAGGAACCATCCGTTTCAGGGTGGTCATCATGTCGAGTATGGACATGCCGTAATACTTCCGGTCACCGTCATATTCGGTCGTGTAGACAAAGAGGCAGTCAAGGTGAGCATCCTTACACCCCGTAATCATGGCAGTAACGTCCCATTTCTTGCGAAGGAAGTCGGCATATTGTTTGATGAGCCACCGGAACGGGGCTATAATCATACTGAAAATAAAATCAATGCCGAACTTGATGAAGTCAAAGAACATGACAAGGTATCTGCGGATGTATTTTTCCATCAGCCTGGATAGGCCTGTAGCAAGCGTGGCCCCGTCAAGGAACGAGAATTTTGTCCTTAAACAGTTGACAATTTCAGTAGGATTGTCAGATATGCTATTGCCGTCAGAATCTTTATCGCATCCGGTTATAAAGGCTATGAACCTGGAAACACAAGGACATGTGCTCATGAACTTTATAAGGCCATTCCAGTCAATCGCAATCGACAGCTCGATTGTGTTCTGGAGATACTTGTCAATCGAATCATAAACGTCAAGGAGACAAGCCAGGGTCGCATTGGTGATGCGCTTCGTGGCCCTTTCAAGTTTCTTGCGGGCAGCATCTATCTTCTCAAACAATACAAAGGCAGCCTTGGAACAGATTTCCAACCATCCGACAAGGGTACCGTAGAACGAGGTAATGGCGTTGCAAATTGCCTTGTTCACCGTATTGGTAGCCATAAAATCTTTCAGCTTCACTCCACTGCTGATAGAGTTCAGGAACTTCTTGGCCGTATCGACCCCGTTAAGTCCAGTCTTTAGCCATGGGCACAAATCGGTAATCCAGTCATACAGATGGTCCGAACAGTCATATGCATACAATTCGGTAGCGCTTTTCTGGATAGCCTGAGAAGCGTTGTTGAAAATATCAAAAAACTCGTTGACATGATCATTCAATGAGAGTTTAGAATCCGAAGTCGGCTCCGGGTTGCTCGGAATCACCTTTCCGGTAACGCCGGTAAGGTTTTTCTTATCCCCATCGAGGACTTCTTGACAAGTCTTGGCTGCCATTAGTATTCCTCGTATGCTTGTAGGTTAATATACGACACGTCCAGCATCGAGCGCTGATATGCGAATACTGGCGGCTCGCCATCAAGGCCAAACGTCTTGACAGCACTCGTGCGGATCAATGCCAGTTTATCCATCTGGTACTGGTTGAGCGTGCCGTTTCCATAGAACATCACCACGATTGCATCGACATTGGCCTTTTTGTTGCGCATTTTGGACAGCTTCATGTCCTTGCCAAAAGTGGCATCATTCTGCAGTTCAATGAGCTGGACGAATCCGTTGTTCTTCAAGTCGCCCGCCATCACGTCATTGGTCCCGATTATATCCGGCTCGCCACCGCCGAGCCCAACAAGATAATGCGGAACACACTTGGCGTCAGCATCCATGAAGTCAGACAGCTTGGTGGAGAATGCCACGTTGTCCGTGCAGCAGATAAGGATATGTGTAGCCTTCTTTCCATTCCTGAGGGCAAATCCATCCGGGCCACATGGCTCGATTGGAACGGTTTCGACAACGTTCCCGGCTGCATCATACAATTCAGCGACATTGGTGCCATCGGAAATCTCGTCCGGACTGGGAGCCTTTTCTTCCTGTGGACCAGCGCCGCGCAATGTTTCGATGGTCATTGCAGAAATATGGGAAACCGACAGATATTCACTACCCTGGGTGACCCCGCTTTCGCCATGCCCAACCGGCATGCAGGTAAATATGTCAATTGTCCCCTCGGTCAAGACAGGCAACGACTTGGCACCTTCTTCACTGCTGTAACTATCCGATTCGATGGTAATCGCGCCGTTCGGGCCCCATACCATGTTGCTTCCGTTACCCGGATTTTCAATCTTGGTGACATGGGTATCCCTGTTGTGGGTGTAGAGAAAATTATGCTCGCCTAGATTGGCGACCGCAAGGAACGGGTAGTTTTCGGTATATTCCCTCGGGAGGAATGACGGAGTCGCCGACACGCCATAATAGAGACCCTGGGTAATATCGCCATTAAGGAACTTGACAAGCAGCCAATAGCCTTCCTGCGGAACGGCTTCCAACCCAAGGCCAAGCTGAGGATAAACCCACGGCTGTTCCTCGGTTTTCCAGTCATCAGTAACGCCCTTGATTATCGCCTGCACAGCGCCGGTATGGTTTGTATCAATCATCGTCCCAACCACCTGTCCATAATAGAACGGGAGCGGCAAGCGCCTAGTGAGCGAACTGTAGTTCATTGATGATTCAACCATGTTACTTTTCCTTCATGTTGTCAACTACTTGCCGCACAGTATCCATGACTATGCCATATTCCTTCGACGGGTCCTTGGAATACTGGAAATTCGTAGCCAGGACAATATCTGTTTCATATTCACTGGTCATCGTGGTTGACGGGTTTCCCAACGTACCGCTAGTCACGGTATTTTTCTTGTTGACCTGCTTGCTCAATACGATGTAGCGGGCAGTGTAGTTAGGGTCGGCATTCAACTGTCCCTGCTTGATGAGGATGTTGTTTGCCATCAAGTACACGCATGAACCGACCGGCGGGCCAAAATGGTTATAGATGCGAACCACCGCCACGCGGCTGTATTCAGCAAGAAGCCTTGCACGGATAGTATCGGCAACGGCATATTTCTTATGCACATTCATCGGGAACGACATGACAAGCTTCGGCTCGCCATAAACGCCTGTGCTGTTCTTGGGCGGCTTCATGCCGGAAGGAAGCTCGTTCGCCCCCGCAGTCGCCATGATGACATCAAGACATTCACCACCGCAGTCGCCGGTTTCCTTCTCTCCCTTGTTGTTTGTTGTATCGACCACCAGGTTGGGAAACATTGCGGCACGCCATGTGGATGAACGGTCTTCACGGGTCATGGACTCGTAACGGTAAATAGTAGTTCCAGCAAGAGCCTTCGGCTTGTATGTAGCATCCTTGGTGGAAAGCATCGCATCCTGCGAATAGAACATCATTGAACGAGTCTTAGACGCCTTTTCCGTATTGAATGTAGAGATGATGATTTTCCCCTTCAATTCATCAAATGCCCAGAACAATATATCCGACGGGACATAGGACATACTGACGATGTAATTCAGGTTTTCTGCAAGATTGCCATTGACCAGTCGCCATGTCATGGTGTCAGAATTTTTACCGTTATCGACATATCTGGAAATGTATTCCATTCCACTTTTCTTGATGCATTCCTTCAACGCTGCCGAGCTCGTTCCCGTGCATGCAAAGTTTACCTGTTTCAAATCGCTTTCCTTGGACCCGACTACGAAATCGAAGGAGATATTGACACTGTCGGTAGTATTCTGGGACTGTTTGAAGTTGGAAATATAGACGCCAAACGCAAAGTCTTCTTTTAATTCCGACCCATATTCCTGAATAACCATGGTCCCATAGCTGCCACCAACGGGAATTTCATCGGTGTGGTTCAATGTACATTCGGCATGTCCATACGGCATGGCATTCACGTCAAAGAACATGCCGAGCTTGCGCACACTAGGTGCGTTTATGGCTATATACCCGTCAACCTCGGGATTGAGTGACTTCGGTAGCGAAAACGCCACTACGAAGTTTGAACCGGTTTTAGATACTGCACCCATTACTCTTCTTCCTGGTCGCTAACCACTTCATTTAGTTCGTTATACCGTTCATACCACTTCACTGCACTGTCCGGAGACGGAACGAAAATCAGACGGTCCGGCTCGGCATCCGTGATATTTCCATTGCCGAAATCGGAATACCCCAGCCAGTCGCGCACTCCCAATACCATCGTATCGTTTATGCGGCGAATTTCAGACTCAAGTGCAGCTCCACGATAGCCACGTAAAACTAGTTCGTTGCGAATCGATTCGTCCGTCGGGCGAATTCCAGGACGGGTCAGCATAGGATTTGTCATCCTGTTTGCCGCAGCAAACACCTTGTAGGCGGTTGGGGTATCGTACCTGTCGGCACACACCAAGTCAAGACGACCGCCCCGATAGAACGGAAGCTTGAATGAACTCTGAATTGGCAAGTCATGATTACGAAAACGTGGGAATTCTTCCTTTGCCATATATTACCTGCCTTTCTTATTCCTGCCCTTCTTTTTGTTTCCACCGGTGGTCCCGGTAGTTCCTTCCTTCTTGTCTGCATGCGCGCTTTTCAGGTAACGACCGCTATTGAACACATCGTCACCCATCCAGCGAATGAAGCCCTTCTTTGGATCGGGAGTCATCCACATATCAAACTGAATGTCAGCCGTTATGTAGAGCGGAATGTGGGTGCCGTCTTCGGAAATGAACTGTTCCTTGCTGGAATGGAAAGTCACTCCCCGGATAACAAGGGGTTCAATATCAAGGATATGGCCAAGAGTCAACCGTACCGGGAATGGATTCACCGTGATGTTTCCGCCAAAGAACGAGTTAATCTTCAACATGAAGTTTAGCCCATCGTTGGCAGCCATCTTCATCACGTCACTGGCAAGCTTCATCGTATCCGCATCGGGTGTCAATTTATTCTTTGCCGCGTCAATAGCTTCACCGGCTTTCTTGCTGTAAAATTCACCAAGGTCATTTCCATAGTCCATCATCTCATCGCCTAGCGGAACGTATTTTCTAATAGCCCCGCCTATCGCCCCGGTAACTTCGCCGACCTTATTCGATACAGCGGATCCAAACTGCGATAATCCCTTCTTGGCATCGCTGGCAAATTCTCCCACGGACGCCATTGTATCTTTGTAATCTTGACTGCTAGTCAATTCAGCAACAGCTTTGGTCAGTTTGCCCACAAGATCCTTGTCATCCATGTTTGCCGAGCGCACAAACGCCAAAGTAAGCAATCTGGAAATAGACAATCGCGCCATGTTTTCCTGTTCCGGCATATACCATTTGCATTTTACGGTCTTGTCGAAATTAAACGTAGCGCCCTTAAAATCCTTCAATGTACAGGCACCCGTAGAGTCGGTATTGAGACCGGCAGCATTTGCCATCTTGGTCGAAAAATCACCAACAGTTTTAGTAATCTTTCCCATAAACCCAAGAGCATTGCTGCCAGCTTTTCCAACCACAGGAATGTGAGAAACTGCACCGGCAACGCCATTCAGCGTCTCAGTTAACTCACCAAACCCATGTTTTCCTTTCTCCCATGAGGCGGTCAATCCAAACTCAACACCTTCATTGTCCTTCGGGTCGAAGAATCCATAGAACGGCTTGGTCGCATCGTTATAAAGCATGGATTCCATAAGAGCTTGCTGGAACCGGTTAGTCATGGCATACAGGCCACCATTCAAGTAGGTCGCCTTTGCAGATGGAGACAAAACTTCAATACGCACCACGTTCGGGTTTGGCAATTTCTCCGAATGGTATAACTTTGACAACTTGTCATTATGCCCCGGAAACGGGGTGTATTTCTTCTTCCTGATTTCCTTTGCTGACCACGCCATGCACTACCCCATCAACTTGTGTTCTACCGATGTTCCAGCAGCCTTAGCTGTCGATGTCAACACCGCCTGCACTTCCGGGAGGAGGAATGCATCCCGGATTCCTTCAAAAGTAAACTGTTTGAACTGCCTTGCCTTTTCCTCGGCAGTGATTATATCATCAGTCATTACGCCCGTGCCGGCGTTTATGACATTGGGAGTCGTATTCGTGTTGGAGCCGACAGCCAGCGGAACTGCAGTTTCCTGTTGAATGTTCGGCTGGGCATCCTTCTGGACAGCAGGCTGCTGCGGATTCTGCTGCTGATTATTCGGATTCTGGCCATTGGGCTGAGTGCCGTTATCAAGAGCTTTCTTTTGTGCAGCCTTGTATCGTTCAAGTTCCTCATTCTGGAACTTGATGAAAGCACCCTTGTCTTCAACATTGACCCCCGCCTTGGTAGCAAGCTGTTTCTGTTCTTCGAGCCATTTGCCAACCGCCTTGCTATCAGTACGCTTGATACCATATGCTTCTGCACGGTCAAGCATTTGCTTATGGCGTCTCAGCTCGATTTGGCGGTCAACTTCCGCCATTTTGGCCTCATATTCCTTATTCCGGACTCCCTCGGTCTTTGCCCCAAAAACTGCATCGGCTACAGATGCCAAAATCCCATTCTTTTCTTTTGCCAATTCAGCATCAGCCTTATCCGACTTGATGTTGGCATCGCGCAAATCATCGTTTACGCCATTTTTCATCTTGTTATTGGCATCAGTGGCGTTCTTGAGATTCTTATCGATGTTTGCATTGGCCTCGCTGCTGGCCTTGTGCCAGTCCCAAAGCGATTTTCCGGCCATACCAATCATGCCAAGCGAAGCAATGGTCGCTGCACCAAGTGCGGCTATTCCACCACCCTTGACTAACGAACCCAAGCCACTCGTCTTCTTGACAATGCTACTTGAGTCGCTATTGGCTTGGTCACTATGAACATTAAGTTCATCATTCAAGATTTTATCAAATACCTGATTACCCTTCGACATGAAGTCAGGAGCCGTCTTCGACAAGAACTTCAGTTGAAGGTCATCCTTCATTTTATCACGGCTACGTTCCGTCCCAGTTTCGTCTTTCTTTTTCTTCGGTTTTAGCTCGGCATCTTCATCATCATCAAAGCCTGCCAGTAACTTGTTAAAATCGAAGAAATCCGTTCTTAGTTCAGGAGCCGTGATATCGTTATTCCCATTAGGGTCAAACTGATTAGAGGCCTGTTTGCCTTTTTGAATAAAAATATCATTCTCGGGCAATCCAACTGCACGGTCAATATCATGCTCAGGCTTACGTTCATTCATTATTTCATGTATGCCATGAACATCATCGCGAATCTTCGCATTCACATTCTTTTCGGGATTCGTGCTGGCATCAATGGATTTGCGGTCATTTTCATGCTGCTGATTCTCATTTTTGCCAACATTATGTTTGTCAAGCGACTTGTCAATTGCCGTTTCGAGGGAATTTACTAAATGCTCATTCGTATCCAGCGTTTCAACGGCGAGAAGCTGAGCCTTGGTAAATCCACGCCCGCTGGCATCTTCTGCAGCTGGCTTGTTCCTGTCTGGTACACCAAACACTCCTTCATCATGAAGGTCGCTTATGCTGTCATGGGTAGCCGAGGCAAGCGCATCATACATGGCGTCGTTGGCGGCATCGCTCGCAATCGCCCCGGTAAACGCCTTTTCAAGCATCTCCGGCAACGCGTCTTTCAGTTCGCCTATCGCAGTCCCGATGGACTCGATTGCAGCGGAGAAATCACCCTTATCCGAGGCATCTTGGGCATCGGCATTATTGACCACGGTAACCTGGCCGGTTGTTGTCGTATTTCTGTTAAAAAGTCCGCTCATATTAAAAATCCGGTGACTGCATCATCACCGGACAGTTTATAATTTTACATGGTGCCCGGGGCGCCAAGTGGCACTTTGGCATTGGTGCGCCCGTACAGTTCAACAAACCGTTTTTCGGCGTAGGCCAGGAGTTCAAGAAATTCCGGGATAAACATCCGGTCGCAATCGGCCATGCTGTTATTCGTTATTTCCGAAACAAGAGCCTTGTCCTTCGTAAGGGAAACGATATTAAAGACTGGAAACAAACCGCCGTACGAGAAAGGGATATGGCGTTTCAACCATACCTCCGCATCGGCTACAGGTAATGACCGCAGAAATGTTGCATGCAACGGTCCCGGCCACCACAAGATCTTCAAACACCGGCTTTTCCTTAGGGGAAAGCTCGGAAATGTAACTGAACTTATCCCACATGTCTTCACAGCCTTCGATTTCCGTAACGGTAGCAACACCGGCAATCTTACGGATTGCATTCGGGGCATCCATTTCAAACTTCTGTTCCCACTCAGAAATGAACTTGTTAAGCTCCATTGCATGGCGGAGCCGATGGATATAGACATGGCATTCCCGCCCGTCATCAAGAAAGCCCTTGTGATATCCGTTTACCCTGTGCAACTCATAGAGCTGATCAATGTCCTTCGTTAATGTAAACTTTAGGTTACGGAACCCAATCCGAAATTCATTGTAAACGTCTTCCTTCGATGTATCAAACTGACAATGTGGACACTTGTAGCCCGGATGCCACAAACCATGCTTGGGAAACGACGAGGCGCGGAGCCAATGAAGCAAGTACGATTCATCTATGGTTGCAATGTCTTCCGGGGCGATTCCGCGAATTCTACGCTTGAGGATGGAGTTAATAGCCAGTCGCGTAGTCATCGAGCCATCAACCACGTCATCAAGGAAATAGTTGTCCACTAGCTTCAAGGCCTGACCCATGATTGGGGCTGGATAAAACAAGCCCTTGGAAGGAAGTCTGGAAACCCGGTTAAACACGCCAAACTCGCCTTCCTCAATATCATACGGACGGTCATTCAATTCCTGGCTTGGCACAGCATGTACAATAGGAGTTTCAGCCTTCGGCTCAGGGGCAGCAGGTTCCGGCTGGGCTTCCTGAACAGGAGGAACAGGAAGAACAGGAGGCTTTTCCGCAGTATTCGACTTGCCACGGTTGCCAATCTTGGAAAACGTCTTGCGCATCTCGTTGGCATCGACTACGGATTCAGCCGGTGCAGCTTCGGATGGCAGTTGCACTTCCGGAGCAATATGTTCCGGGTTGGACAACGGCATCACATTTTCCTGGGTCACCATGCCACGGCGACGCTTAATGGGCGCCTGCCGCTTGATTGTCGCCATGACCGGGTCTTCACCAAGGATTGCAGCGCCACGGCGCCTACGGGCCTCGGCATTCTTACGTTCCATATCCTCGGCAAGCTGGCGCTGTTCGCTAGCCTGTATTTCACGCATGCCCATCGCCCGCATGGAGGAATCCATTGACATGGCCTGTTCCAGAATTTTCCGGCTATCCGGATCCAAATTTTCAAGTCCCTCTGCCATATACATCATCCTTTCGTAGTGTAGTAAAAATACCGGGGTCCCTTATAGTGTTCCCCGTTCGGTAGGTCAACCTCTATTTCTTCACCCCGACCGTGTGCCATCATATCGAGGACCCGCGCAGCAGCTTCATCATGGGTACTGTATGACGGTTCCATGAGCATCGGAGCTTCCACTTTAAGGTCATGATAATCAAGAGAATGGCCTGGCAGGTCCTTGTTTGCTGCCAGGCTCATAATGTCCACGCGGACGGCAAAATGCCGCTCACCGGTCATTTTGTTATTCTCCGTCCTTCTGTTTTTCAGTGGTTTCAACCGTTTCGGTTTCCGGCTTCGTATCGCCATCACCGAACTTTTCCTTACGGGCGAGCGAGAGCTTGCGTCCGAGCATGGCGTTGAAGAAACCGCCCATCACGTTAGGCGAGCTGACCAGACGGCGAGTAATGAGGTACTGCTTCTGCTTTTCAAAGGCCTGGTCCCAGTTGGAACAGATGGACCACTTGACAATGAGACCCTTGATGTCATCAACCTTGGTGTTCTTGCCAAAGGTGAGACCCGTATCAAGGCAGACATGGGTACCCTTGCTGAATCCAGCATCGTCAATGCATGCGATTGCAACGGAACCGGAAGCGATTGCAATGAGTGCATCGGTATCGGTCATGGTGATATTGTAGATGTCATCTGCAAAGTCATCCGGACCAGTAAGGATGGTGAAATCAAATGCGGCATCGCGTTCGATTGCAACCGTCTTCTGGATGTTGCGCGGGTTGATTCGCGGGTTTGCCCAGTGCACCATGTTGCGGACACACGGACCCTTTTCCGTATGCTTCGGATCCTTCGGAGTAGTAAGGAGCTTCATGAGACGTTCATCGAGTTCGCCGACGCTGCAAATTGTGAAATCGTAGCGGTCATAGCCGTGGATGATGAAGTTCTGCACATTCTTCGGGATGCAGGTACCCTTCACCAAAATCTTCGGCTTGTTGATAATCGTGCTCAACGATGTCATGCGGCTGTAGATTCGGTTAATCGGGTAGAAATACTCGTTCATGAATGTCGGAATGACAAGAACATCGGTGTATTCGGAGACAAGGCCGAGATCCTTGATGGCGCCCGCAAGTTCACTGTTCGGCACGACAACTTCGTCAGCCATCTGCATGGTTTCCTGGACAGTCATTGCGCCGACGATGGTGTTCTGACGGCCAGCAGGGGCTTCCCACACAAATTCGTCAAGGGCATACACTACACGGAGAGTCATTGCGCGGTATGCGTTGGCATCAGCAATATACTGTTCATAGACGGTAGCCTTTTCCTTCAAGGCGTCAAGCTTTTCCTTGACGCTTTCAAGATACTTGTTGGCTCCTTCCTCGTCTTCGCCAAATTCAGCAACCTTGGCATCGACTTCCGCCTGGAAATCTTCATAAGCCTTACGGTCGCCTTCAGAATCTTTCTTAATCTGTTCAGCATCCTTGCGCCAGTCCGGTGCAATCTTATTCATGACAGCATTTACCTTTTCTTCAAGGGAAGCCATGAAGTTGCGGTTGGAAATGTTGTCAATCCATAGAATGTTGTAGAAGGCAAGGTCCGGACATGCCCTGATAAACGTCTTGCTGTCGATACTCGTCAGGGAAATGTCGGCAAGGTTGCCATAGAAATGCTTGAACTCCTGCATGGCGGTAAGGCCACGGCAGTATGAGAGGCGGGAAGTTTCATCGCCCACATACAGAATATTGAACTTTGGCTTTGATGCCAGGTTGGCGGCAATGCCGTCCTCGATGAGTTTCTTAAAATCGGTCATAATGAAAAAGTTTCCTCTTTGATGAGGAAACTATATTCAATTTTGAAAAATGTACAGGTTTTAACCCACTCTGTCCACATATTTTTTCAAAAGATCGGTAATCATCACCCTGGAATCGGTTCCATCATCAAATTGAGGGAGCAATTCGGCATACCGGTCCATGAACATGGTAGCCAATCCAATGGTGTCGCTTTCCATGATTCTCTTGGCTTCCTCATCGTCAATGACCCTTGCATCGTCGAGCGAAGTACCATTCCCGCCATAAGGAACCATCTTGATATAGAGCGGTGCATAGGATTCCAGCTTCTTCTTCAACTCGGCGCTTTCGTCGGCATTGCGGCCAGTCATTGCCATGTAGCGGACGAAATAGTTGGATATATCGCCAAGGCCATCCAGGTGTTCATCATCACAATCCATGAATCTTGGTGATTCAGTATTCTCGATGAACTCAAGGTTCATGTCATCATCAAAGAGATAAATTCCGCAATTAGTCCCGACATGGGCGAAAGTCAGCTGGAACGGCGTGCCCAGGTAGACAAGCCTGTTTCCACGATATTCCTGGTCAGAACGGCAATGATAGTGGCCACTGAATGTGTACTTGGCTGCCTTCAGGAATTTTTCAGGTTCAAGCCCAACTTCGGAAATCTGTCCGGCATCCATAAGGACACCCATCATGTCGAAGTGGCCAAGAATGACGGTATTGTCCCGTTCGACCTTCGGTTTCTTTGCCATCTTGGCAAGCCATTCGTTGAATCCAGGCATCGCGGACGGAGTTACCCACGGGACCATGTGGAACTTCATCCCGTGAAGCTCTACGGTCTCGATGTCATCAATGTAAACATGAACATTCGGAAGAAGGCCCAGGTAGCGAATACTGGATACATGGTTGGTATTGTCGTACAGGCAGTCATGGTTACCGGCGATAATATGGATGTCAAATTTTGCCAGGGTCTTTCCAAACAGCTCCATGGCGTAGTTCAATGCCTCGACAGTAACGAATGTGCGGACACTAAAAATGTCGCCCGCAAAGAGTATCGTATCGACACCGGCGGCTTCCAGTTTTGGTGCAAGGCCGTCAAGATACGCCTTCTGTGCAGCGACCACACGATTCCTGATGGAAGTGATGTCGCATTTTGGGGAAAGGTGGATGTCACCGATAATTGCAATTTTTGACATAAAAAATTCCTCTTGCGAGGAATATAGCAATTTCACTCCGGTTTGGCATCTTCATCCGGCTTGGAAACCAATCCCCGCTGGCGAGCATCCGCTTCTTCCTTGACGAGCTGTTCCGTTTCGGCATCACGTTCCTTGCCCCATTCACGAACAAGCGCAATGACTTCCTGTGGAGTCATTGGTCGTCCCTTGGTACTGCCAAGCGGGTCAGACGGATCCACGGCTTCGCCTGGCGCATCGCCACTTCCACCCGTCGTCCCGGAACTGGTTGCATTATTCGCGGAAAGCTGAAGCTTCATCAATTCGTCTTCCTGACGCAAGGTGACCAGCATGTGAGTCAGGTCAGTAATGCCCTTGGAAACCGTCTTGTACATGTTTGCTGCAGCGGTCCAGTTCTGGTCAGTAGGTTCAAGAGTGCGCATGACCTGTTCATCAAGCGTCTCAAGCCACTTGTTCGCCATGTCCAGATTCTTGAATGCAAGCTTCCTAAGACGCTCGCGGTCTTCCGCCAAACTCTCGATATTGTAACGGGGAACAGGCAATGCCTCGTTAAGCTGTTCCTTAGTCTCGATGATGGAGTACTGACTTTTCACATTCTGGACAGCCTGGGTAACTGCCTTTGTCGTTTCCTTGGCAGCCTTGATGCCTTCCTTGGTACTGCCGAGCGGAAGACCGAGCTTGTCCTCGATTGCCGCAAAGGCGTTCCCCTTCATCTCCTCGCGAATTTCCTCGCGATGCTCCTCCGGAGTCTGCTCATGCACAGGTTCTTCGACCGCAGGCTTCGCCGAGAAGTCTACGTCCATGCCAAACAAGTCATCACCGGAATCAAGCGGTTCAGCGTCTAAAAATTGGCTCATCCGAAAATTCCCTTATCGACAGGAACATCAACACGCTTGTGAGGGGTGACGGGAACACCGTCGCAATGAACGGCATCTACCTGGACCGGTGTCCATTTTTGAAAATCGACACCCGTGCCGCACTTCTTTGCAAGCTCAGACTCCTCATTGACAACTTCGGTAAGCACTTTCTTGTTACACGCGAGGCCAGCCCCCACAAGAACATGAGTGCATTCATCGGCATGAGGTACCGGTGATTCCTGTACAATTTTACAATCCGTTTTCATGACGTATCATCTCCTTGCGTTTCTCCATTTCCTCATTGAGGGCATTGATGAGGCGCTTCAATGATTCAATGGATTTTCTATTCCATTCAATTTTCTGCTGCAGCTTCGATTTCTTTTTATTGTCGGCTTTTGCAATACGCTTTTCCAGTTCATTAAGTTTCTTCTCATGCCACTTGATATCCTTAGTGTACCTGCATTCCCACCATGTACCGGTAGAATAGAAGTCAACAACGGAGGTATGCGACACATTATCGTAGGAGGCGACACCCGGGATATTCCACAAGAACTGAAACAAGTCATCCAGTGTGTTGATTTCAACCTGTTTCCCGTCAACTCGAATTATATCCCGGTCGGAATCAAACTCGTCCATCAGGGTGCCGTATGCACACTTGCCAATGTCATTGTATGTGGAGAGTTTCACTTTCATGATGCCCCCTATACGATGATCTTGCCAATTTCCTGACCGAAGTTATGGACCTTCACGAGAACATCCGCGTTGCGAGCATAGTAGCGAATCTGTTCCTGCTGCTCAGCCAGAAACTGGACAAAATCTTCCTGGTTGTCAATCATCATCTTTTCCTCGGCCAAGTTGGCATCGCCGCTTACCAGGATTTCCTTTTCCTTGTCATTCGGCGCCCATCCCCTAGAACGGTCATGGTGCAACTTGTCAAGGCCTTCCTTCTTGTGGATTGCATAGTCCTTCTTCATCTGGTTCAGCCGGAAACGGTTGCGCATCGCAATAATGCCTATCTTCGTTCCAGCTTCAGCCATGCAGTAAGCCGCGTTGTAGTAGACCGTCTGCGGATCGACTTCCCAGGTACCATCCGGCTTCGGCTTCATGGTATTCATGGTATTCCGCAGCCACAAGCGCAAATTCTTCAACTGTTCATTGAGGCTAAGGTCCTCGGAGCCAATCAACTCGGCAATAACTTCTTCGTCCGTGAAAATCATACCATAAAAATAGCTTATTTTGCCCCAAAATGCAAGAAAGGGGCCTCCGAAGAGACCCCCGTTGGAAATATTCCAGCTTACACCTTGCTGTGGTAGCCACCCGGGAACCAGATGTTCCAGCGGTCGTACTTCAGCGTAAACTTGAACTGGGCAAGTTTTGCCTGGTCGTAAGAGAAGTCAGTCGGTACCGACACCTTCATTGGCCATGCATTGATGTAGCGGATAGCCATGATGACTTCGCCGTACATCCAGTCATAGAGTTCAAGTGTAACGTTTTGGTTACGAAGCAGGATTGCCGTCGGGTTGCTGTAGTTCTCCTGCTGGCCGAGACCAAGCTCGATAGCATTCTTACCCTCAGCAATACGGTTGCTGCCCGCATTCGTGTCACCCTTGCCGTCGGAGTTCAAGATGCCTGTGTTAAGGCAGCACTGGTTCCAAGCAAGAATAGTTTCATACGCCCTACCATCTTCAAGGAGAAGACCGGTCAATTCGGCTTCACCAGCAAGTCTGTCTTGCTGAACAGGGTAGAATTTCTCAAAACCCATGTACTTGATTGATTCAGCGCGAGTCGACACTTCCGGAATCCTCGGGCCACCCACGATGTGGATGGTGAAGTTCTTCTGGCTTTCGAAATCCTTGCCAAAGCTGTCGCCATTGGTAGGTTCGATGCCAGTAGCCTGGAAGATATCCTGGTCAACGATGAAACGCCAACGAGTGGAACGCACCGGATCGGGGAGCTGGTCTATGTTGCCGGCCCAAAAGACCTTATCAATATCAGGAGCAGTTTTTCCTATCATAGTTTACCTCCCTTACACGTTGCTGATAGTGATGCTGTTTCCAGAACTCGTCGCGAGGACTTCAGTTCTGAGGTAGATGTAGCGGGTACTCTTTGTCGGCTTGAGCTTCAAGTCAACATAGAGCTTGTTCTGGTCGATGACTTCCGGGGTGTTGTTGGTGTCGTCGCAGATTGCAACGGCATCATAGAACGCCGACGGGTTGCTGTCACGCATCATGTTCAACTTGGCCTGCAAGTCGCTGGAAATCTGGGAGCGGAGTGCAGCCGTGTTAAGGCGGAACACCTTGCCATCCAGGTACTTGTAGAAGATCTTGTGGATGCCCGCGATAAGCATTGCCACATGAATCTGGTTGAATGCGGAGTCTTCCATCTGCATGGTGAAGTCACCCCAGCAGAAGATGCCGTCATCGTTGGTGCGGAACGGGTTGACATGAGCGTCACTGAGACGTGCAATGTCGGAATCCGAGTCCTCAGGAATGTTGAACTTGCGTTCATACTTGACCCTGGTGCACCATGCGCTAGGCACGACACCGGTATCCTTACCGGCGGGGACATACCAGAAGATTGAACCGGAACGGTTAGCCGTAATGAGAGAAGCCATCGCGATGGACGGTGCGATTTCCACGTTACGACGAGTAATCATCGAATCGTAGAAGATCGGACGTGCGTCATAGATAGCACCCCAACGACCGAGCGTCGGTGCGAACCGTACGACATCCTTTTTCAAGGCATTGTTGACGTTCTGTTCAGCCACGCCATCAAACAAGGCGAAGCAGTCCTTACGGAGTTCGCAGATATTCAAGATAGCCTGGATAACCGTCGTATTCAACGTTTCACGACCTGCCCAACCGAAGTTGTTGATGTCGTTACCGGCAGCGACGAAGAACGTCTGGTCAGCCTTGTCCTTGTCAAGGAACAAGGAGTAAGCCGTTGCAAGCGTTGTCGTGCTGTTGTTGTTCTTCGGGTCATAGCTCCAGATTGCGTTCCACACAATGGCCGGGTCCTTGGTGTTGAAGGATACCGCAGTCACGCTGGAAGTCGGGATGCCATCCACGATAGTTTCCGAGAGGTCCCAGGATTCGTCTTCAAGGAAGGCTTCCAGGATACCGGATTCGTTGAGGATGAACTTGAGGCCAGAACCTTCGAATTCAGAGTCAGCGGCATCGCCGATGAACAACTGGGTTTCGTTGTGGACATATTCAACCACCGTACCGTCGAAGTCATATACATGGCCGTTGAATCGGTATGTGCAGGCCATATAGAGTCGAGCGACAGCTTCGCCTTCGTCGGTCAAGTCATAGACCTTTTCCGTCACGCCAGTGAAGTTAATGTCTTCATAGCGAACCGTAGCAAGCCCGAGACCCACAAAGTTGGCACCGATATCGGAATCACGGAGAACCTTTTCAGTCTGCTGGATGCAAGCACTGTCTTTCTTGGAACTCTGGAAGTGGAACACTCCACCAAGAACATCTCCAGTTTCCTTGTTGGCAACATCCACCGGGAGAGTTGTCTTCTGAATCTGGCCATTGACCGTAACATCGTAGTTACCAATAATGTAGAAGTCAAGAACCATACCGGTCGTTTCTTCTCCGGTAAAGATTTCGATGTCGCCCGTAGCACCTTCCGGAGCCACGATGGAAAGCGTGTAATGGTAATCAGTTTCAGTGCCAACTACGTCACCGCGTTCTTCGATGGTCGTAACGTACCACACTTCTTCACCATCAACACTTGCCTTTACCTTGACAGTTGAACCTTCAACATATGCCTTCGTGGAAACGAATTCCATCTTGCCTTCCGTGCCAAACTGCGTAGCAACAGTTTCGTCGAAATGCTTAACGGTATCCGTAGTCATTGCGGTATACACGGTCTTATTCGTGGTGGAAAGATTAAGCAACTGCAACTGGCGGTAATCATCCTTGAATTCCGGATCGGAACCTTGAATGGTCTTGGTAACGGTTTCGGTAAACACGCTATCAACCGCATCCTTAATGGTAACCTCGTTCGTAAATCCGTTGATTGCAGTGACCGTGCTGAGCTTCAGGATATTATCGCCGCTAAACGTGAGCGGGTCACCATTGGATTCACGCTCGGTATCAAACGAACCACGGACAATGGCAACGGTATCGCCTACATTGTAGTCGAATGCGGCACCCGGTGCCAACTTGAGAACCTTTGTCTTACCAGCAACAAAATCCTTTGCCTTCATCCAGGCCGGATCAGTGTTGGTGTTATCGTTCGTCATGTTAATATCGTTAGTTACCACGTTGCTTGCATATCCAAGACGAGAGCCACGGAATGCAGCAAGCAAGGCGTCGCGGAAACGAGCCAGATAAGACATGGACGTGTACTCTTCATCATCACCCTTGGTCGGGACGACGAGAGTTACGAAATCATTTTCGCTATACCATCCAGACGGAAGGTTATGAACGACGATTTCCGAGAACTTGGTAGCATCGGCAAGATCTTCTTCATACCAAGCCGATTCCTCCAAGTAGAGTTCCGCCTTGGTCGGAGTTCCAGCATCGTTAAATTCCGTCACTGCATAAATGAACGTACCATTGTGGATTGCTCCGTCATACTTCCATTCAAGCGTAACAACATCGGCATTGCACACACCTGGAATAGCGTCAATCTCAACCGACTTGCCAATTTCAGCTCCCACGAATGTATCATTCGGAAGAGTTGAGAAATGGCTATTCGAGACTCGAACATCCACCGACACATTCTTCTGGTCTCGCACCGTAAAGAATTCGCCGTTGAAGACCTCGGTAGCAATCTTTTCAACGCCAACACTGTCAATCCGGAGAGAAGAGAACAGCTTTGCGCCACGTCCCGTGACAGCCGTCTTCACAGTCAAATAGTCAGCATCGTCATCCGCAATTGCGTCTTCCGGGGAGAAGATCAATACGGAAGTCGGCTTGTAACCCATCATGCAGGCATTGTGGGTAGCCTCGTCAGCTGCCGTAACTTCGACATCCTTTCCATCAATTCCAGACACAATGAACTTGCCAAGCGTCTTGGTATTGGTGTCAGCCGGACCATACACGGTATCGCCAACGATAAAGCCAGGGTTGACAGCCAGGGTAACACGGAATGTATCCGGATTGCGGTCCTGCAAGTCATCCGGCTGTGCAACAATCTCATACGAGGTCACTGCGCGACGAGCGGAGCTCGGGTCAGCACCCATGATTGCAAAGAGGACTGCGTCGCCATCGCCACGAGCCTTTTCACTATCCTTGAAGCTTTCATCGGCGAAAACCCTAAAGTCCACGTTGGACCCGGAATCGACCGTTTCAGCGATGTTGTTGATTTTACGAGTTACACCGTAGCCGGAAGCGCCGTCAGACTTGTAACGGGTAGCCGCAAAGTATTCGATGTTAATCGAATTCTGCTTGCCCTTTTCCTGCTGAGCGGCCTTGCGGTCGAAGGACACGACAAAGCAGTCGGTCTTCAAGTCACGCTTGCGGGCGTCACTCATGTCGATTTCTTCGCCATACGGGCGGACATACTGGGCAAAGCCACCGGCATCAAGCACGGCGCGTGCAGCATATAGGCCCTGGTTGTACTTCCAGTTATTGAAACCGATACCGAACGTATTGTCCATCACCGCAGTATTGTTCAGCTTGGTGACCTTGTTCAGCTCACCCTTGGGGGCAAAGCCAACAATGGCGGCAATCGCATTCGGATTCTCGATCACGGTATACTGAGAACTGTCTTTGAGCTCGGTGCGAACCCCAGCTGCTCCCATTTTTGTAGCCATGGAAAACCTCACGGTTGTTATTTTTCTGCGTGAAGTTTATGCCGTGGTCAAATTTTTTTCTCATAAAAACGGCCAAAATGCATCAAACCTTATAAACTTTCCGTCAAGAAAGAGGTTTTGCATGGACAAGCGTGGTATAAATATCGAACTCAACCGGCTAAAGGCCAAGAATCCGGGGCAGGAAACCCTCATCGAGGGTGTCCAGCACCTGTTCAATGAGAAAGTCGAGACTGCCACGCCGGAAGAAAAGCGCTCGCTACTGATGTTCCCGATGCAGTATGCCGCTTACCGTATCAAGACAAGCCCGAGCGAATGGACGACCCAGCTCCATAAATGGGCCGACAACTTGCTGGACACAATCCTCCAGCTAGACCCGCTGTACCTCACTACACGAGATTCGTCCGGGGACACCGTGCTGCACCGCCTAGTGAAGGCAGCGACAGGCGAATTCACCGACGAGGTGAACTACGAATTTATAAGGAAGCTGCTTGACAAGGACATGGGATTTATCGCACTGCAGTCCCCATTTGAAAACGGAGGCGCCCAGGCGGGTTCCGCGTGGATGATGCAGGACGTGGACGGCAAGACCCCTATGGACCTTCTCGCCGACTATGCAATAGGAAAGCCGGAAGCGGGCATCCCGGCAGATGACCAGCTGTTAATGATGCTGGATGAATTCGCAAATTCCCCTGTTGCCGAAATCGACGTGACCGAAGTAACTACACCCGCACCCGTGCCTCCCCAGCAGAACGGCGAACAGCAGGCACAGCCAGAACAGGCTCCACAGGAAGGACAGCCGGCACAGCAGAACGGACCGAAGCCACTGGTCGAACCGCAGATGTCTGCCGAGAAGTCGGAAAATGAAAAAACGCCGGAAGACGCAAAGCATCATCCGGCACCTGAGGCACGGCCCCAAAATACCGTGCCAGGAAAGGTGACTAAGTCAATCCTTGAGGCCCTCCTCCGCCTTTAAGCCATCAAAGTCCTTCTTCACCTTTGCAAACATTCTATTGAGGCCAGCATCGTCGTAGAACATGTTGGCCGCAATTTCATTGGCGGCATCCCCGGTCTTGAAACCGGCATCGACAATCCTTTTGGCGGTAGCCTCGTCTACGCCGAAAAGGTCCATTATCTCATTCAGGTTCGCACTCATTTCAAATTTGCCGCCTTCTTGATATTGCGATTGATTTGCCGTTCTTCACCCTGCATTCGGGCAATCATCTTCTCGGGCTCGTACTTCCGCATGTAGGCCTCCTCGATTTCATCCTTGTCCACATAGCCATAGCGGATTGCAGCCTTGACACAGTTCCTTGACATGCCGGTAATCTTCATCATATGATCAATGAATTCGTCCTTTTCGCGGACAACGGTAGTCTTGGCGCGAGTCCACCTGAGATTCAGGTTCGCCCCGTTGAACGCATTGAACGCACGCGCCTGCAAGTCCTTCGGGAGCTTCTGGAACTGCAGGTCGTTCAATACCTCCACACACCTCCGCAGGTTCGGATTCATCGACAGGTACCGGCAGGCAGTAAACATCTGGAACTCGTTACAGTCGGCTTCAGAAACCGGCTGCCCCGCCTGTCGCTCATCCACAAACCGGAATGGATCGAAATTGCTCATTACACCCCCTGAGCCGACTGTACCTGTTCACCGACCGCATTCGTATTGTTCGGTGCATAAATCGGCTCGCTCGGCAACGGTGCAGCCGGAATCTGGAATGCGTTGAATATGTCAATCAAGTCGGCAAAATAGCCCATGAGCATGGTTTCCTGGTCAACCAGTCCCTGTGCATGGACAAGGCCGTCACGGACGACCTTTGTCATTGCCAGGTCCATCTGGGGAGGAAGACGGTCCATGAGGTATCGTGTCAATGGGATATACACGTTCATCGGGTCATCCACGTTCATCGAAATATAATACCGCAATCCGCGCAAGTCGCGTAAAATCAAAAACTTCGCGATAGCCTCGACCGTCTGGTCAGTAATCACATGCGGATGCCCGATAATGTTACCTTCATTTTCGTCGAAGGTATTCTTCATGACATTTATCATGTTGCGGATATCCGGGTAGCATGCTTCGATGATTTCCTTGATGGTATCCTTCTCCACCTTGCCACCATGCGGCTTTGTTTCCTCGTCCGCAATGTATTTCAGCTTCCGATAAATAAGATTCTTAAAATCCTTGTCATCAACCGGGTGGTTGAACTTCACCGGGGTGCATCTTGACTGGACAGGTTTCGGGATGCGCCACAGGTCATTGCAGGTAAGGATAAACCTGAGGTTCGAGGAATTCGCTTCAATCTCATGCTGGATATTGCGCCAGAAGTCTTCCGGGTTATTCGGATGGTCGCATTCATCAAGCACGAAGAAGAACGGCTTGCCGTTGCTTTTCAAGACGGAATACCGGTCAATCAGTTCAAGGATTTCACTTGATTTCTTTGGCGACACCTCGACACACTTGGCGCCGAGAATGCCCGGAATCGCCAATGCAAGGGAAGTCTTTCCCGTGCCAGGGCCAGAATAGAAGATGTAGTTGCCAAGGCCGGTATTGGAAATCGCGGTCTTGATCATAGTCTTCAACTTATTGGGCAAAACAATCAGCTTGCTGATGTCAGTCCCGTCAATCTGGGTACCCTGGTACTTCTTGGTCCAGTATCTGTCATCAATCGTACTGGCGGCAGTTGCAGTTTCCCTGTCAAGCCCGACGCCCGAAATCATGTCTAATGCGGCCATATTGAAACCTCTTTGAAACAAATATAGCAATAAACTGTCCGGTATGGACAGGTATCTAGCTTTTATCGACCGTTTTCGCGACCAGGACCCCGTAGTATGCGAGGCCGTAGCCAAATTATGGACAGCAATAATGGAAGCATCGGCAACCGATGTAAATCCAACCATGCATGCCCCGATGCCAGGTCAGTGCACCCAGGGCATCATCCCCAACCAGACTACAGGATCCAAGGACCCGTTCATCCAGGGCTTAATCAACCGTTCATACGCCAGCCGCTTTGGGCGGGGCGCCGGATTCAGCATGCCGGGCCGCACCACCCTCGGCATCATGGGTGGTGGCAATGACAAGCCGGGTGCCGTATCCGCCACCGAATCCAATAGCTAGGATGCCGCGAAGATTCTGAATGAATCCTTGCCGAAATACTTCCGTACAACACCCATCACATACTTGTACGTGATGTCCGATGTCGCAGGCTCGTCATCAATCATGCCATAGCGGGTATAGGTTCCGGGTGACGTAAAGCGCATGATGTCTTGCTGTTTCAAGATCATGCAGAGCATGTTCTTGGTGCGGTTGAACTGCTCCTCGGTGATGTACTTTTCCGGGGCACTCAACACCTTCTTCATGACACTGATTACCTTCGGCACCTTCTTGGCCGTAGCGCTCGTGAAGAAAATCGGAATTGCGACAGTACGGAACGACTCGACACTGACCCCACATGAATACACAAGATGGTTCTTGACGCGCAATTCGTCATACAATGCGCTATCGGAATCACCGCCAAGGATGCGGCAGGCAATATTGAGTGCAGCATATTCCTTGTTAGTCGTTACCGGCTTTGTACCGAAGGCGGAAATCCCGACATACTCAGCATCTTCGTCAATGGCGATGTCAGAACGCTTTGCCTTGACTTTAGGTTCCAGCTTCAATTTCGGGTACTTTCCGATGTCATACTTTCCTACCTCATATTTTGCCAGGTCGGGGATGTCAAGAGTGCGCGGACCGACATACACAATGTCGCTCGGATGTGGCACGTACGTGTCATAATCCTTCTTGAACTGTTCAAAGGTATATGCTTCGACATCTTCAATGCAACCCTCGGGTGGATAGATACCGTAAACCTTTTTCAACCCGTCAGTGAGCATCACGTTGTTGAAATCGGAACCAAGTTCAGCAATCTCGTTGAAAACGGCATCGCGCTCCATCTCAAAATCGTTCTTCGCAATTTTCCTGGACGAAGCCTCGATGACCTGCTTAAGAATCTTAGGTACAAACTTCTCCATCGCTTCGGCAGTGCCGGAGAATGAAGCGATGACATGTTCATGGCTGGTCATCATGTCGTCGCTGATTGCATATTCATGCAATTCCGGAAGAATCGGGTCAAACGTCACCCCAATCATATGTTCAATAAGGTGGCAGATGCCGCGACGGCCCTTCTTTTCATCCAACGGACTAAGGTTGTTGTAGACGATGTTGAGCGATGCCATTTCCAATTTGTTGATTTCTTGTTGTACCATTTTTAATTATATCCTTTCTGCTATGCCCAAAATGTAGCAAAACGGCCACCCGGTGTCAACCAGGTGGCCGTTCCACTCCAATCCAACCGATTCACACGGCGGTTACTTCCCCGATGTGGGAATAGGTACCGTCATATTCGACCATGATCTTATGGTCAAACTTGTCGGCAACCACCTCTCCACGGTGAGTAATGACCACGACACACCCGATGTCATCGACCATCGAGCGGACAATGTCGAGCATTTCCCTCATGGCATAGTTGTCAGTCGAAATGTCAAGCACTTCGTCAAGACTCATGAAGTTGATGCTAAAATTGCCAACCAGGGACACGAAGTCACGGAAGGCCATCGCGATTGCGAATCCAACCTTGCGCTGCTGACCCTGTGACAGCATGGTGTACGACGGGGCGTATCCAGGGGCACTGATGAACTTGAAGTTCATAGTGTCATCGAACTCTATGACGAACGGGAGGTTCGCCTTGAGCAGGTTCTTGCGGACCACCTCGTTAAAGTGGTCAATGTACAGGCCATAAATCATCTTCTTCATGCCGCCATCGGAAAGCATTGTGGTGATGTAATTACATGCCGCGATGGTCTTGCTTGCACTATGCCAGCGTTCAGTCGCCTGTTCAAGGTCACGCTCGGCATCGGCGAGACGCTTGTTGGTCATGGCCAACGCATCTTCACTGGTAGCTTCCCTGATGCGCTTGATTTCGCCCTCGATACGGGCAATTTCCGCTTCCATCTGGGTAATGGAACCGCTGATAGAAGAATACTCGCCATTCTTGGCAGAGTAGGCATCGTATGCGGTCTGCCATTCGGTACGGACACCCGCGATACGTTCCTTTTCCCGCGTCAGGCGGGCTTCTTCGGCAACAAATTCATCGACATTTACACCGGCTCCGGCAATAACCTGTTCACAACAGGAAATGTTGCGTTCCAGCTGTTTAACCTTGGTCTCGGCAGGGACAATCGTTCTATTGTAGATGGCGGTGAACCCCTGAACCTCGTTATAAACGACACTCCTGTTAGCGGTGAGCGTAGCCACCTGTTGTTCAACTGACACACGGCGCTCGTGCGCGGCAGGCAATTCCTCCGCAAACTTGGCAACTTCGGCAGCCGCCTCAGCCCGACTACGTTCAAGTTCAGTAACTTTTCCTTTACATTGAACCCAGGCATCGCGGAGACGGTTGACATCGGCGGTGATGTCATTGATAAGTTTCTGACGGATTTCGCCCTTATGCTCCTCGATGTCGGCCTCGGTAAGGGTATGTCCGCATGTGGGACACTTGGTGCCCGCCTGCATCATGGAACCGAGGTTAATCTGTTCATCGACATGGGCAAGATCCGCCTTGCGCTTCTTGCCGTCATCGGCAAGTTGCTTCAACTGGGCAGAGGCCTGTTGGAGTGCATAGTCCCACTTATTGACTACACCTTCAGCCTTTGCCTTGTCGGCATTGATTTCACCAATTTCGGTCATGATGACCTGGAGACCAAAATTCAGTTCGCCAATCTGCTTGTCAATTCCTGCCAGTTCATCATTCTTCGCCTGGATTGGCAAAGCATTGTAGGAATTCATCGCAGCAGCCAATTCGGAATTCGCCGTTTCGAGATCGGCACGGAACTGCTGCAACGGCACTATCTGGGACTTTGCATTATGAATGTCCGCGATTGCCGAGTCAATACTGGACTCGGTATCCAGCACAGCCTTCATCTCGCCAAGTTTCTTCTGCAATGACTGAAGCTCGGCAGCAAGGACACCCGCCTGACCCTTATATTGGTCGACAGTGCTGCGCTTCTCGGCAACAGTCGCTTCCATCTGGGCAATGTTGGCTTTCTTCTCCTCTTCCATGTGGGCGATGATTTTCTTGAGATCGGTTATTTCGTTCTCAATGCGGTCGCGGTCATTCCCGGCAATGTCAAAATTAGTCTTCGCAGCGGACAATTCCTTCGCATTTTCTTTCTTTATGCGGTCATTGTCACACATGATAATGGAATCGGTAATCTTGCGACGGTCGGCAGCTTCCAGGTCGATAAACGGCTGTGATTCCTGGGTATTCTGTGCAATATTGTGCTTGAACAGCACTTCATTGAAACGGAGGATATCGTCTTCAAAGTCCTTCTGGGTAAACCCGGCACGCTTATTCTGCATGACCCACTTGTCGCCCTCTTTCTTTTCGACAGAGAACTTCATGTTGTTCTTCGGATCGACGGTACGCCTGATAAAGTATTCTTCGGTGACCGTACCCTGGGTTCGTGTAAATTCAATAGTGACTTCAAGCGTCGCTTCGGTGTTCATCGTGTTACGAAGTTCTTCACGCTTTCCACCACGGTAAGACTTGCCAAAAAATGCAAAGTTGAGCGCTTCGACGAGAGTGGACTTGCCGGAACCGTTAGCCGCACAAAGCCAGTTGAGTCCGTTCGGGAACTTGAACTCGTTCACGTCGTTGCCATAGGACATGAAATTACGGAACGTAATCCGCTTTACATTGATATGATTCTTCGAAGAATTAGCCATGACCTAAATGTAGCAAAAAGGCCCGGTTGTGGCAACCGGGCACGAAAAATAGGGCAATTAGGACTACTTGGTGGGAAGGTCCTTGGACTTGCCGATTGTTTCAAGAGAATCAACGGCAACCGAGAACCCGACCAAGAGCGCACCGATGAACATGGAACAGATGACCATCGGGAGCATTGCGAAGAACTTCAAGGCGTTACGCATTTTCAGTACCCCCTTCAGACGCATGCGCGATTACCGAATCTGCGGACGCATTTTCGATAAGGTCGCTTTCAACATCCAGCTGAAAGTCTTCGGATTCGGTAGGCGGGACGAATTCGTTAATCACGACACCGCCATCGTCTTCGGTTCCTTCCTCGACAGCCTCGACCCCGACGAGTTTCGGCTTCTTCGGCTCGTCACCCTTCTTCTTAGGCTTGCCACCCTGCTTGACGCTCTTGCGGACACTGCGTTCCTTCTCGAAATTGTCAATTACTTCCTTTTCGAGTTCGGTAAGCTTATGGGTTTCGACACTTTCATTAAACGCGGACGCAAGTTCCTCTACGCTTTCAGGCTCGCCGACTTCAAGCTTGAGACCCGGGTCGGCAGCAGTTTCTGCTTCTTCGGTCGCATTTTCACGCGGAATGTCAAGAACCGGCAACGCCTTCACCATGCGCGTATATGCGGTATGCTTGATGAGCATCGTCTTGCAGATTTCTTCTTCGGTCTTTCCTTCATCAAGAAGCTCCTGCAACCACTTGTAGGAAGTGTCGGATGCAATAATCGCTTCGCGCTCCTTGTTGAACACGCGCTCAAGTGCTTCGACATCAATATCCTGATACTTTGCATGGAGTTCGTCGCGGATGTCTTCAAAATACTTGCCGGCCAGAATCATCTTGCAGATGCGGGCCTTGGAAACCGGGAGTTCGCGTTCGGCAAGTTCTTCCTTGGAAATCTCGCTCGTAGTGCCATTGGAATTTTCCACGACGGCAGGCGGTTCAGGAATGATATCCTTGGCAAAAAGGTTCTCCGTATCCGGGTTCACCGGGACGCGCATGAGGAGGCTGCGGGCTTCCTGCATGGACATGTCCTGGATGTCAAAACCCTTCGGGACGGCATTGTCGGCAAAGCTCATTTCAAAACCGCTCTTGGGACAGAAGCGGTAGATGCGGGCGCGATAGCGCATCGGGAAGAATTCCTTGGAGTGGATATAATGACCAAGTTCTTCCGGAAGGAGACGGTTGCCGTTGGCATCCATCCAGCGCGACGGATTCTTCGGAGTGAGCTTGTCGGCAAGCGGCATGTCCGGGCTGGTAATCTTGAAGAAGGTAGCGCCGGTATTCGGGCACACCTCAAGTGGCGGGACATAACCTTCCGGTTCGCGACGGATGTGGGTGAAGCAGTCAATCTGCGTGCCCACGCGGCTCTTCATCGGTTCCTTGGAGGAAATGTACTTGGTGTAGAGGGTGCATGCAGTTGCGCCACGGCGGTCACATTCGCCAAACACGAAATCCTTGATGTTTCGGTAAAGCTTCGGATCGATCCAGATGAATTCATCGTCAGAAAGGCAGATTGCCCAGGACTGCTGCTTGCGGCGGGCAACGAACTTCTGGATAATGGTAGACTGGTGGGACCAGTCTTCTTCACCCGGCACGATGACCACATTCTTGTCGGCGCGGCGTTCACACACTGAATTAAGCCAGGTATGGTTGCCGTTGTTGAACACGAAGATGGTATCGAACCCGAGCGCGATATGGTAGTCGAGCCATTCGGCGAAATCAAGCTCGTTACCGTTGACCTGTACAAGACAGTGGATGTTCATAAAGAAAACCTCGTAATTATCTACGTGGTTAAACTATATCGGTTTGCTTGTTCCTTAGTTCAATCCAAGTTTTTCACAAAGGAAGTTATACAGCTTGACTGCACGCGGCTGTCTCTCCGGATCCAGCGCAGTTTCGGTCGAGCAAGTCGGGTGGTCACAGAAGATACCGGTCACTGTATAGGTGGCGCCGTCCTTGAATACCCTCGTGTCGATTTCCATGCAGCGCCTGCCATACTTCCGTGCAGGTCCGATTGCAATCACCGCCTCAAAGTATTCCGCCCCGCGCCTATATACGATACGGACATTGTCGGAAACGTTGATGTTGCTTTCAAGCGCGAAATCGTTACCCGGCTGTGTGAATCCCAAGAGCACGTATTCGGGAATGTCAAACTCTTCAATCTTCGCCGTTGGAAGCGGAAGGACAAACCTGGACTCCGGAATCACGGGAGCCTCGGATGTAACCTGCCCCGGTACGGTCTCTTCATGGTTGATTTTCTGGACCGTATCATTCATTCTAGCGGCTATCCGCTGAGTTTCACCTAGTCCAGAGACTTTATCACTGAGGAGATCATTTATTCTTCCTTCTCCACTGCCGGAGAATTCAAGCTGCATGACACCCTGGTCAACAGAATCCTTGAGCTCCTTGTTCCAGTTCTTGCTAGCCAATGCGGCATTTATCTGTTCAAGAAATTTTTGCTTTTCAGCTTCGTTTTTGAATGTAAGCCATTCCGGCAAATCGGAAAGCCTGACGCTGCGGTCCATGGGCACCCTGTCGAGTGCCTTACGCCAATTCTTCGGCGTGCCGTCCTTGTTGAATTCAAGCTTGGGGAAACCAGCCTTCTTGGCAGATTTCTTGATGGCTGCCTTAATCTGTTTTACTGTTTTCTTGGCCATAAAGCCTCTCCTCATAAAAAGCTTCCAAAGTCATCAATGCCGGCGGTGTCGGCATAGGTAAATCCCTGCATGGCGGGCTTGGTCACGGTCTGCGCGCCACCCGGAGGAATCGGCAGGAACGTCCTGTCGTCAAAACTTGAAGGCTGGATAGCGGGCAACGCGACTGGCGCCTTCTTCTTTGCCATTTCCTCGGTAATCATGGAACGGTAGCCATAGGAGCGCATGCTCTGCATGAGGTCCTTGTAGTACGGCTCGACATCCCAGAAATCAAGCAACTCGAAACCGCAAAGCTCCGGTTCCGGCTGATTGAGCAAGTCGTTCAGGCGGGTGACCACTTCCGGCGGTGTGCAGGAAAGGTCAATCAGCTTACGGTTGCGCATGTACTGGTCACCCCAACCGTTGTTCTTCGCCACATCATATACATTCGGGAACGTCTGGATAAATGTGGCGGCAGTGCCCTTGCCGAAACGGTTCTTTACTGTAAAATCCAGTTTACCTGTCTTCGGCTTGATGAACGACATGCCGTGAATGTTATCGGAATCGTCGCCGGCAAGTACCTTGATGTCGAGGTACTTTACCGGATCGTCCACGGTCATGAAGTTGCAACTGATGTGGTCAAATACCTTCACCTTCGGGAAGTTCAACTGCAGCAAGTCGGAGTCATGCGTCACGACAATCACATCGTCAGACTTTCCACTGAACAGCTTAGCTGCCGCATATACGACATCGTCACCTTCGGCGTCTTCGCATGCAATTGCACGGGCACGGAAAAGCGGTGCGAGTTCCCTCGCAAACTGTTCCTTGTACTTTCGCCAAATCTTGCGGTCGACGGTAAACGGCCAGTCATTGCTGTTTCTGGTACCCTTGTATGACGGAAGAATCGGATTCTTCCCGTTCGGCGCATAGATATTCCAGAACATCTCCTGCTTTTCAGGCGGAAATTCACCCAGCTGCTTATGCTTCAACTCATCGAGCTTGGGAAAATCGGCAATAGGAATCGGGATGACGACAAACTTTCCATCCTGGGCCTTGCGGACTTCATAGCCGAGATTGTCTGCGCGGACGAAGTACGCCTTGTTATCAGGTTCGTTTATGTAGTACACCGTGGCATGTTCGGCATAGTAGTCCTTGACAAACTGCTTGCGCCATGAGCCCGGACCTTCAAGGGCGAGCACGATATGCATCGGGTCAAAAAGGGCGATGAGCTTCATCACCTCATCGATCATGAAAGAACGCCAAAGCTTAATTTCACCCTCTGCACCGATGAACCCGTACTTTTCCCGGTTCTTGGCGGTATTTATCGAAAACATCTTGTGATAGGACATCGACGCCCAGTCCAGGACCAGGCAACGGTTGTTCACCGACCTATACGACTTCAGGGGAGGCAATTCAAACGCAGGTGCTTTGGGTTTCTTCTTATTTCCGGCCATCGATATATTCCAATTCCAATATGGTAAATGTAGCAAGTGTTGGCAAACTTTGACGACTACTTGGCAAATTTTTCATGCATTTGTCAATCTATCAACAATTTCAACGACTTATCAACATTCTATCAACATAATATCAACAAAATCTAAATCAACGAGAACTTCGGCTTGTATGGAAGGTTCAGTTCCGTCTGGTCCTTCTTCTGCTTCTGCAACCTCTCGGCGGCACGGTCGGCAGCTTCCTTGCGATGTTTCTTGATATCCTCCGGGGTAAGCTGTGCCTCGTAGATGCCGTCCATGTGCTGTTCCTCTATCGGGATGTTCTCGGCATCATAGTACGTCATGCGGTATCTGGAATGGACAAGCATGTAGTTGAACATCTGCTCCATGGTTCCATCCCTCTTGCGCTGCCAGCAGTTAGCATCGTCCACAAGGTCATACACGTTGGCGACAGTCTTGTTCGGGTGCTTTCTCACCACACGGCCAATCGACTGCATCACCTTGTACATCGACTTTGCCGGTTCGGCAAGGACGAGGTTGTTGAGCTGCTTGATGTTCACGCCCTGCTTCATGCACCCGTAGGTGGCAATGAGGATATTTCCGACACTCCCTTCCAGTTCCTTTCGGATCGACTCGCGTTCGGATGCGCTGACTTCACCCTCGATGATGTGGTAGGTGTACTGCGGATACTTCTCTTTCAGGAAGTCATAAAGGTCGTGCAGGCGTTCAATTCCGTCATACAGGATGACCGAATTCTGGTCGGCGCCAAGATGCCCCGCGTCGATGAGCATGGCAATCACGTCCTTGCGGGAACTGTTCCCGAGGACGATTGCCCGTTCCATCTGATATTTGGCATAGCAGATGCCATACCTCGTGTTCTGTGGATACGGGATGTAAATCATGTGCATCTGGACCGGGGTCAGCGTACCGTTGGCAATCAGGTCACGCAGGTGCACCACGTCATAAATCGGGCCCAACTGGGATTCGATGTTGCATGCGTCAATGAACTCGGCGCTGTCGGTAACATCCCTGGGCGCCAGGCTGAGGCCAATCTCCCCGTTCCTTCCCCTGTTCTCCTGGGTCGGCTTGATCAGTGGAAGCGTCCCGGAAACGCCGACCTTGAAGTTGTTGGCGTTCACGCAAAGTTCAAGTATGCCGCGCAGGACAACGCCGCGCATGCCGTGCGCCTCGTCGACGAGTACTGCATCAAAGACCTTGAAAAAGTCCGGGTGCTTATGCTGGAGCGTCTGCCACGTCGAAATTGTAATCTGCTTCAGGAGCTTTTCTTCACCAATCGACTGCTTCTGCAACTCTTCCAGCTTCTTCTTGGAAATCCTGTCGGAAGATTCGCCATGCAGCAGGGTGCAGTAGTCCCTTGCCTCATCCCATCCGTAGTCGGTGTAGAAGTTGTCATACAGCTGTTCCACCAGACTCTTGCTCGGCACGATTATGAGGATTTTCCTGTTTTCCTTCTCCATCAGGTACCGGGCGATAATCATCATCGACACCGACTTCCCTGCCGAGGTGCATGCAAACAGAAGGCCCCTGCGCCGGTTTAGCGCAATCTCGACAAGGCGGTACTGGTGTTCATAGGGGACCAGCGATTTTCCGCTTTCGCGGTCATGGATGTTGAGAGTCTTGGTAAACTCCTCGATATCCTCCCGCGTCACCGTGCCGAATGGTGGGGAGAACATTTTCCTGATATCCTTGGAAATCGTCACGGCGACACGGTCGCCATACTGCATCTTCAGGTAATCGCGTGCCCTCGGGATCATCCCGGTCGGAATCCACCCCTTGGACTTGTCATAGAAATACTCGTTGCAGTCAAACCCGCGGATATGGTGCTTGGCTTCCCATGAATACTTCTTCGCCTTGTTGTAGAACGTAAAGGCGGACTGCATGAACATGTGGACTGTCTTCGGGTTGAAATTCGGGTTTACCGGATATGCCCTGACAGCGGTGTGCGACGAGTCGCCCACCGAGAACTGCACAACAAAATCGTATTTCTTTTCGGTTTCCGCCATTGGCTACACCTTGTACCTGTGTCCCTTCGGTTCATCGCTTCGGATGGCATCTCTGCTGACTGCGTCAGTGGAAGCTATCCACATGGCGGTTATTTTACCCGGAGTGTCCGTCACGAACCAGACAATCACCCTGTATTCGAAGCCTGGCCGTATGTACCCGTCGGTCGATGAAAGGATCCATGACCAGTCGCCCTTCCGCTTGTCGTTCGGTATTTCGCCTTCGGCCTCAATTTCGGCCTTGACAGCCGACATGACCTTCCCGGCGACATACATCGGGTCCAGACCTTCCACGACATCCGGAAGGTCACCTACCATTTCGGCATTGAACGACACCGATTCCCGATGAAATACCGGGAAAAGCTCGATGGTCATCGTCGGCCTTTTCATGCCGGCGTGCCAGTCCGTAGGGGAATATACGACGACCCGGAACTTCCGGTCCTTGGCAGATATGCTGATACTTCCTTCGCTCATGCCCTGAAATGTAACAAATTTGCTACCGGATGTCAATAACGGGCATGATTTTTCCACCAGGAATCGTAAACATCTTTATGGGAAGTGAGTGACTTTGCCGCAGGCCTGAATCCAGAAACCTTGCCTCCCCGGGCGGCCATGTACCTGTAGAACAAGCCCGCTTTGCCTGGAACTTACGATTCGCTTACATGGCCCGTCCATGGCAAGCCACGTCCGGTGCCTCCGAATCGTAAACATCTTTATGGGAGGGAAGTTACTTTGGCGTGAGCCCACAATCCAGACCCTCCCCGGAACGTTGTATCTACAGTATTATGTAAACTTAAATAATTTTTTACAATGTATATCAGTGGCAACCTCTTGCTAAAGTCGAAAGCTTTTCGTAACTTTTCCGCTTGAGCCTGAGCTGGTGTAGTTCAACTGCACCCGGATATAAGCTACGGGCAAACAAAAAATCGGTCTTCGCTGGACCCACGCATCAAGAATTTTTACATTAAGTGCCCCCCGCTGTCTTCTGTCCAGCGATTCATTATAGAGGAAGACATGGGGGCACTATCCGTTCAGTAGGTGTCATGCCGGAAACACGAACCAAGTTCGAATATGAAATACGGGTTCTCGACAAGTTCAGGAAACCCATCCGTGCACTGCTGAAGGAGCACAACATTCCCGAAAGGGACCATGACTATTACTGGTTAATCATACACTGGATAACGAAAGGGCTCATCGAGTCCTATCGCAAGGCGTATCTGGCAACCATGAAGCCGCCAAAGTGCCGCGAATGGTACTGCCGCCTCTATTCGAAAATCATGGACAACGCCATGGGACACAAGTACATCGAGGTCTTCGAGAACTTGAAGACCTGGGGTGTCGTCATGCGCGGCGCCTCGTATTGCAAGGCTACCGGGAACGCACCCGGACTGAGCAAGGCGGTATGGTTCGGTGAAGGGTTCGGGTGGATGCTCAAGGAATACTGCTATGCCAAGGATGTGGCCCATCTGTACGGCAAGGGCAATTTCCATGCTGGCCGTCTGATGCCGGTGAAGCTCAAGTCAAGAATCCTGTTGAAACGGTTGGAAAAGTGCGCCGAGGAGCGTAAACGGGTTCAGCTCATGGACCCGGTTGTCAATGATGCGCACCGCAACCTGAAACATTTCCACATCGACCGCGCAAAGGCACAGCGTGCCCTTGTGAGGGCCGGCGTCAAGGGGAAGAAACTTGTCAATGAGATGCGCAAGGTTGACCGGTTCAATGACGCCGAGAAAAGCGATACTTCCCTGTTTGTCGTACGTGACGACTATGGCCGCGTGCATACCAATATTACCCAGGTAAAGCGCGAAGTCAGGGAATCCGCATTGACATGCGATGGCGGACCTGTCACCGAGGTTGACATCAAGAGCAGCCAGGGTGCCTTCCTTTGCTACATCATCGAGGGGTGCCTGAAGAACATTCCGGCAATGATAGGGAGAAACGGGCAGTCGTTCATCTCGATACCCAAGGACTTTGCAGCCAGCATAGGGGCGGACAGGATAGGACGCGAATTCAATGATTTCCGTGACAGGCTGAACCGTCATGAACTCTATGAATTCTTCGCTTCCGAAATGTCGCAGGATTGCGACCTCGACATGGACGTGGACAGGGATACCGCCAAGACGGCGTTCCTTGCAACATTGTTTGCCGGCATTAACCTGGACCCTGGCTGTGACCAGACATGGCACGCATGCCGCAGGGTTTGGGAGGAACATTATCCATGCCTGAACCGTCTGATCCAGGAGCTGAAGCGAATTAACTACCGGGCCCTTGCTTACGAGCTGCAGAGGATGGAAAGTTCCTTCGTGTTTGACTGTGTCATACCCAGGATACAGAGGGAAATAGGATGCCCGTACTGCACTGTCCATGACGAGGTGATTGTTCCGTCCGCCCATGGCGATGCCGTGAAGCGGATAATCGACGAGGAACTTGACAGGTTTGGTATCCCGACGACTACCGTGGAAGAAAAGGCCGTGCTTGATCCTGACGATGCGACAGTCAATGCCGAGATGGCTTCGTTCTACGAGGTCGGGTATTATTGCGGATGGGGTGACGCGGTTGACATGCACATCGCCGACGAGTACGCTAACGCGATATAATGTGTTGGCAATATCCGCCAAGAACTATAAACTCCTGAAAAACCGGGAGTTTCAATGAAATCCTTCAATAGTAATATTAAGAACCTTGATGCTTTTGCATCGTTTAAGTCCACCTTGGAAGATGCCGGTGCAGTTGTCGATGGGTCGGTGATATGTTTTGAAGCCGATAACTCGAACGCCCGCATGCTTGTTGAATCGCTTATCGAATACGATATCGCCTCCCCGCTCATGGAGGCGGTGACCGATCCGAATGCCGCAAAGGACATGCTTATCGGTAAAGTTGACGAGATTGTGAATGATGCCTACCAGTCATCTTCCGAACCATTGCGTGCCAAGATTGCCCAGGCGGTCAAGAAAAGTATTGAAAACGCGGTCAGTTCCTCGCCGGATGTCCTGACGAGAGCCGCTACTGCGCTTGAAGGCAACGATGTGAACGGTTTGAAGAAGATTGTTCACCGTACCGTCAATGCCCTTACCGCGACAGATAGTGAATTTGCATCACAGGTTGACGCTGCCGATGATGTCCGAAAGGGTCCTGTCGATGAGCTGGTGGCAAAGACACTAGAAAAGCTTGGACTTGACGCCGACAAGCATCAGCAGATTGTCGCCACGGTGAAGAACTTTATCCAGGCAAAGGCTGAAGCCAATCCGGATTATTTCAGCTATCTTACCAAGAATCCGCCGACTCTCGCCAAGCTGGTGTTTACGGCAATTCAGAAAGAGGCGCCGGACCTTTATGAACAGTTGAAGACTTCCGGAAAGTTGAAAAACCGCAATGATACAACTGCTTCCATGGCTGGCAAGCAAAGCGTTGACGATATCAAGGCCGAATTGATGCGGGTCTTGAACCAGGTTGAAGTTCCTAGCGCATTGGTTCTTGAAGAAGAAGATGATTCCGAAGCTGACAAGGCAGTCGTTACCGCCTATGGCTTCCCGATGATTAATCTCACCTCCACGTTGGTCAGGGAAATGCTTCGTGCCCAGGATCCGTCTGCGCAGAAACGCGCTTACAAGGTGTTCAAGAAGCAGCTTAAGGCTGACCCGGATATTGCATCGGCGCTTAGCATGGGAATTGGCGGGACGCTTGGTGTGCGCGGCAGCGGCCAGTCTGCCGGTAGGGATACTGGTGCCCGTATCGATGCAAGTGTTCCGGAAAAGAACGAAAAGACTGAGGCTGTTGGACAGGATGGAAAACCGCTTATGGAAGGTTTGCTTGCGACAGTCAAGAACGCATTCAAGAGTCCGATTAATATATTGAAGGCAATTGCACAGAACAAGGGTACTCCTTGCCTCAGAAACAACCTTGTTGTCATGTATGATGATATTGCCGGCGCGGACAGCGACAGCAATAATACCGTGAAGGCTACACCGCTTGGCGTAAGCGCGGGTGTTTTTACCGACTTGAACAAGCAAGTCCAGGTTCCTGCTTCCCATCTCGCCAAGTTCTATAGCGTGCTTGACCCGAAGAAGGCGTTCGGCAGCTATGCAAAGGCTATGGCTGAAGTGAATACCAAGAGCAATAACGCTAAAAAGGATGCCGCATTGGCAACTGGAAACAAGAAAGCCGCTGAAGATTTGGCCAAGTACTTCGTCGAAAACGGCCATCCTCCGTTCTATCTCCTTAAGCCGAGGAGTGAACCGAAGGAAATCGCCCGCTGGTGCGATGAAGACATGAGCAATGGCTTCAACATGATTTTCATAACGCTTGAAGACCATAAGTTCGGCATGGTCGTCAAGGAAGACGTTGCCAAGGCTCTCTTTAGGGTGGGTTAATGCGCAAATCGCTTATACAGGCCAGACTCAAAACCTTCCTGGAAGGTACAATGAAGGACTTTACAGCCCCTCTGGATTCTGGCCGTATCGAGCGGTCTAAGAAACTCACTTACAACTACAAGGGAATCGAGAAGAATCCATCGGGCGACGCTGTCGTCCGGTGGCATATTCCTTCCCAGACCAATCCAGGAACAGTTTACGAATGCTTCATATCGGTAAAGCCCAAGGGGATGTCTTTGTTTGCAGTGGCGAACAACGTACGCGACCTGAGGTCCAGGGTGAACGCCTTGAAGGAAGCCGATGTCAAGTGTTTCTGTCCGTGCAAGGATTTCAGATATTCAGGCGCGGCATACAACATGGCACACCTGAATGACGGGTTTGAGGCAGGGCATGGCGATGCCGGTTCCGACATTCCGCCTGACATCCGTGACCCCGAGCGCAAGCATACCATCTGCAAGCATCTTGCTGCCGCATTCAAGGGAATGCTTACTAATGCTGGCACCATAATGAAAGATGCCCGCACTGTAAAGTTTGCAAAGAAAGAACCCGACAATGTGGACATAGGTCCGCTTTCCAAGCGTAAAAAGACCGAGCCGGCTCCAGGCAAGAATCCTGATTTGTTCAATAAGCCGGTCGTGGAACCGTCGGGCAAGAATCCGGAAGTGATTCCGGAAGCAAAAAATGTCGTCAGTGACAAGAATGCCATACCGAAAATGGAAGGCCTCAATCCGGTAAAGATACCCGAGGCACAGGAAAGCTTGGATGCCCTTGCCGATGTTCTTGAAAAGGGCGAAGACGAAACTCCGTCTACCGCCCCCGAAGAATTGCCGGATACCGATACCTCGGATGAAGAAAATGAAACCGAGGGCGGTGTTCCCGAGATGCCCGGCCTGAATGTTTCCAGCAAGAATGACAACTTGATGTATGATCTGGAAGATGCGGTCAGCGACCCGATTTTCAATCCGGACGAAAACGAATAATGTAGTTTCTTCATGGAGGAAAACCATGAATGAAGAAGCGAATGTAACCAACAATACCGAAACTCCCGAACTGGCTGACAAAGTAGATACCTTGCCGATGGATGACGTTAAGGGCGATGCGCCTGTTGACATTGAAGAACAGTATCTGGATGAGGGAGACGCTGAAGATGAAAGCGGCTCTTTCGATAATGAACCGAGTGCAGCTAAAAACGATGCCGGCCTGCTTGACGAACCGTCCGATGAAGAAAATGAACTGAATGAAGTTCCTTCTGTCGAGGCGCTTAAGAAAGTTGATAAGGACATGCAGGATGCCATCCTTGGCAATTCGAAACAGCCGTCAGAACCAGATTCTCCGAATGTACCTCCTGATATGCCGCACGAGATGGACGAAAAATATCCGCCGTTTGGCTTAGGGAATGAATTTTCTGGACAACAGCAGCCGAATATGGGCAATGACAGTAACGCTATTCCTCCGTACCTTACATACGAAGGTTCCCGCCTGCCTACCTATGAAGAAGCTTTGAAGCAAGTAAAACCGGATTATGACGATTTTTACTTTGGTGATCTTGGAATCAATGATGAACAGCTGCATGAGTATACTACGACACTATGGTATAAGGTGCGTACTCCAAAACAGCCCAATGGCCGCGACTACAAGGTTCTCGGAATGCCTAAATACCCGAAATTCCTGGAACGCCTGGGCGTAAAGAATATTTCCGAAGCCAGCCTGATGCAGATCTGGGAAACTTTTAGACCCAATTCGCTAAAACGCAAACTGGAAGAGGAAGATGCGAATCGCGCAATCGTCATAACTGCACAGGCAATAGTCTCCAGGATGGTCAAGGAACATCGCCTTACGTCTGGCACCTTGACTAGCGCAGACATGAATTTCATTGCCACGAGCATCCCGGACTATTCCGAGGGGACTATCCTGTCCATCAAGGAGTACATCCGCCGTGTCTATGAAACTGACCAGAATGTGGGACCTACCTTGTTCTATGGTCCGGAGCCGAGAATGGACTGCATCGTCAGCGACCTTAATGCAGATGGTGGAAAGCTTGTTGACGGTGTTCCTTTGACTAAGCGGGATGTTGACTTGGTCAACGAGGCGACCAGGAAGGTTGCTGAAAATTTTGACAAGGGTCCAAAGGAGCCACCAATGGTCGTGCCGCAACTCAAGATGCTCTTCTCCAGGCACAAGGACATTCCGGGCACCTTGTTTACCCGCATTTCCAAGATTCCTCCCAGTTCATGGAACATTTCTCTTGAACGCAACCTGTTCATGATGAACTATGAAGATGGCGTCCGCAGTATCAGGATTGAAGTCATGCTGAATGACGACAGGCCGGCATTCTTCAACATCAACTGCAGTGCGTTGATGGATGGCAGCGGTTCGATGAAGTATCACGAAAGTTATGATACCGTAGAGGATATGGCATCTTCCGGTCCGAACGCTCTCCGACTCCTGCGCTTCGTGGCAAGCAAGTTCAGCGGCATAACCGCTTAACATATTTTCCAACTTGATGAAGATGGCCACCTCTTGCGAGGTGGCCTTTTCTGTTAGTAGATTGTCCTGATTTTTTCGCCTTCCGGCACGCCGGTTCGGAGGTATCTGAGTTCCAGCTTTGGCACCTTGGCCATCTTTGCATTTGCGATGGACAGCCAGAAACCGAAGAAGTGTTCTGCCAGATATCCGTCAATTCTGCGGTTGGAATCATCCAGGCCAGCCTTCTTGTCGAATTCTGCAAGTAAAGTAAACAAATCTTTACAGTATGTATCGATAAGAGGCTTCTTGCCGATGAACATGTTGCACTGGATGAGGGACGGACCTTTCAGGTAGTTGACAAACCTGGTTCCGAGGTTGGTCTCGGTTTCTTCCAGTACCGACAGGAACATGTCAAGCCACTTCATGTACTTGGCATCGGCGAACCACATGAACGCCGAGTAGTTCTTCCTGTGGAAGAATTCGGTGACAATGATGTCCGACTTGTCGAGGAGCTCGTTCGCCTGGTTCTTGGTCAGCCGTGACCAGCCCTGGTTGTCCGCGTTTGCGAAGAATCTCCTGTAGTGTTCCAGGCCGATGATGTTTGCTGCCGAATGTTTCCACATGTAGTACAGCGCGGTTAGCTCACAGTACCATGGGTTGAGATTGTCGATATTGTCCCCCTTGTGCGGGGCGTCCACCAAGAATTTCTCCCTGCCCTCGTCGAGTTCAAGGAAATTGTTGCGTTTTGATCCTACTACATATATGCTCATACCCGAAAACTATATGAAAAAGACGGACCAGATGGCCCGTCCCTGAAATTAAGTGTTGATGAACTAGACTCGTTTTGGTTTTTCCTGCCACATATTGCGAGCGTAATCCAAGGATTCGGTATCGGAATTCAGAACGACGAGACCTTGTGGAAGAGTGTAGTTTCCAAATTTTCTGCACCACAGATACATGCTGCACGGTTCATTGATACCTGCAACAGTTACCGGGATGCCGTTGCCGTAATTCGGGTCGGCTGCCAATCCTTCGACTAAGTCTTGAATAAACTGTTCAGTAGTGGTTCCTACGAGATCAAGAATGTCGAACCCAAGACGGTCTTCAAGTTCGCCGTGCGCATAAACGCCTTCAGCGGGTTCGCTATTCATGTTATCTGTGGCATCGTTAGCTCCGATTAAGCGATACTTGCCTTCCGGCTGCGGTGTCGGCTGCGGATTTTCTTCATCCGGGGACCAGCCATTGCCATCGTAGTTGAAGGTAAAGCAGGAATCACATCCAGACTTGATAGCTTCCACGAGCGCGGCGTTTTCCTCGGTGCGCATAGACATGATTGCGTCGCCTAGCTTGGTGATAGCTTCGGCTACCATCGGGGATGGGTGATTGCAGACCTGCGGGATGCAGGGGGCGGTTTTCTTCCCATCAAAGCTTTCGAATGTCGCCTTTGCACCTGCGGCAAGCGAGTCGATGATGTAGTTGTTCTTGCCGTCCTTCATCGATTCAAGCGCGGCGTAAAATTTATCTTGAAGTTCTTGGGGAATCATGTTAACCTCTGAATTATAACATTTTCAGTTTATACGACTACCAGTATTTTCTGGCGTCATGGATTATCGCCAGCAGCTTTTCGCGCTCTTCCGCATCGGTGGGGATTGCTGTGCGGATTTCAATCATTTGCAGTTCTTCCTTGTCGCCAGGCATCATGCGGTCAAATGTGAAACCGGTAATCGTGTTGGTATCGGCGTTAATCTGGTCCTCAAAATCATAGGCGAGTGTCTGGCTTTCGGTTTCGAGCACCCTGATGTATTCGCCTGTCTGGATTTGGGCGACGACCACGTACCGGTGTTCGCTATCCTTGCTTCTGGTGAAGGTGTGAAATAAGTTCAATAACCAGTTGCCTACGATGCACCCGTAAACTGCCGATGCTACTTGATTGACTGTTATCATTTGCTTACCTCCTGGCAAACTATGTTATACCTCGGTAAAGAGCAGCTGCGTGGTCCTGAACGGCATGATGAATCCGCCGTGGTGAGAACCGATCTGCGCTTCCACCAGTGTCGGCTTCGAGTTGCTGGTGAAAAGGCGAGAAATGAAGCTGGATGCTCCTTTCCTGAATCCCGTACGTTCCTTAGGCACGAAGATGTACAGCGGGGGTCTTCCATTACGGTTTATCATGTTGGCATATTCTTCTTCGCTCATGCCAAGGGTATCCATGTAGATTTTTGCTCCCTTGACCGGCGAGAGGACATTGTACACTTCGACAATGAAGTCCCTGGTAAGCGGGACGGTGCCTATGGAAGTCTGCAAATCTGTTGATACTCGGGGATATACTGAGGCCATGACCTGTGCGTTGCCTACTTCAGTAAGGTCGTTGGCATCAACAGTTATGCGGTTGATTGCGCAAGTAACTCCCTTGGCATTCTTGAAGTCCTTGAGAACCTTGATCGGGGAAGACAGGCCAACGCGCTTCATCTGCTTTTTTAGCTTCGCATAAGACTGTTTCACCTGTTTTTCATCTTTGCCCTTCAATATCATCTGGATTTCCGGCGCACCGAAATTGATGAACGGGAAACCCATGGACGTTATGATAGGCTCGTTCCAAAGGACGGAAGAGTTGTCCTGAGTGAACCCGGCAGGCACTTCGACTGAACCTAGCGGCCTGGTCCGGCTGCCCGATATGAAGGTGTGACCGCCGGTGAGGTTGGTATGGGCTATGCCTTCACCACCCCGTGCCCCTGTCCTCGTGATATATTGCCCGCTTGGGGTGCGGTTGATGAGGATATCCTTGATTACTGACTGGGTAACGCCTGGTGCAAACCGGGTAAGGAATTCTGCATTTGCTGTACTTCCGGCAATATCGTCTTCGACCGCATGGATAGCAGCGATGATTTGCTCGCGGGATGCTGCATGTGCGTAGATTTCGGCAAGGACCTTCTGGGGAATGTTTACACGGGGCGCAATCGGAGGCGGAGTTAAATTGCCATCGGAATCACCCTCTTGATGTGCTCTTGTGCCATCAACACCGCTAGGTCCAGGATTTGGATTGGGGTCGGGATGGCCTATAAGTTCCAAAAGTTGTGCTATCTGGGATTCGGATAGCGATGACGACTGTTCACCAATTCGTGCAATTTCTTCCGCCGCTTGTTCGCGGGCTTCCTGTGCTGTTTGCATGGAAGTCCTGGTTTCAGCAGCGATACCTTGTATCTGTGCAAGGTAGTCTTCAATTTTTTGAAGAATTGTATTTGCTTGGGATTGGAAGGCTTCTTGTGTTTGGGTAGCGGTGTCCTTTGCGGCATCGACAATACCTTGTGCGTTGGCAAGAGCTTGATTTACTGTTGCGCTAGCCCGTTCAACCGATTGCACTGTTCCGCGTAGTCGTCCGAGTGCCTGTATCTGTTCTGGGGTCAACGAGGTGCCGGAATTTATGGATTGAATCCCGCTTATTGTTTGTTGTAATGCTGCTACTGCCTGCGCTGTACGGTCGGAGGATTCAATTGCCTTACGGGCAAGAGCCTCCACACCTTGCAGTGAAGCCTGCAGTTCTTCAATCTTGGCATTATCCTCGTCGTTTAATGGGGTGTGTAGCCATTTTTCAAAATTGAAATCTTCATCGTGTTCCATATCATCCTCGGCATCATTGGGTTCTGATGAGGTTGGTTCTGCTGGTGGTTCAACAAAGTCTTGTGCTTCGGTGTCATTCCCAGGAGGTATAATGTTCGCTGCACCAGCTGTGAATAGTTCACCGTTTGACTGCTCACCTGGAGTTGTTTTAGTTGGTACGTTATTTTTTGCATCAAGCACCGTGCCATTTGGTGGCGTAACTTGCGGTGCCGACGTTTCCACCGGTTTGTCGTCGGAAATGGGTCTAGTTCTTGCGCCTACACGGCGCCGTCTGATGGTACGGGAACCACCAACATCGGTAAAAAATCCGGGTTGAACGTTTAAAGTTCTCCCATAAAGTGGTGTTGCAGAGTCGGTTGTGACGGAAGGTAGCGCCGACAATTTGGAGCTTAAATTGGACATGAATGCTTCATCGGGAACTTGGGATTGCGATATAAACGCCGTATCACATTTGTTAAATATCTCCGCAATGGCGTTAATTCGAGTATTGAATTCAACTTCCTTGGCGTGCTGATATTCATCAGGGTGTTTTTTGAGGTGCTTATACCTATCATCCTTTGGGGTCATCCATTTGAGGGTGCTGTCAAGCTGTGATTTGTCAAATGCAGTACAAAATAGGCCGAGAATGGCGATGGACAATGGTGCGGAAGGAACTTCTTCGACCACACGATTCCATAAGAATGCAGAATCTTCGTCAGATGGTGTAAAATTCGTAACATTTCCGATGAGAACGGAGGCTGCGTTTTCCAAGAAGGCGAGTACTTCGCTGGGCTGATCCGTATCTGGAATATTTGGATTTGGTGTGGCTAGTTGATATGTAGCAAGAAGATACAATCCGGCTTTTGATGGGTTTGCAATGAATTTGCTTATTGCGCTTGATGTTGAAAAAGAGTGCATTACAGCATCTATGCAGTCTTGGGTGCATAGTTTTTGTGTCATTTGCAGGTACAACGCCTTAGCTGCCGGGGTACTATCGCATATATCCGACGGAAATGTTGTGTCGTTATTTAAATTTTCATCCGTTGGCACAAATTCAAAATTTGGTGTAGCCATAACGCCCTCAAAATGACAGTCCCCTGCAGTTTATAAGGTAAAATGGAGAAATATACCATCCGTGGTGGCCTAAAATATTTGGTCCGCACTATAAACTACCGGCAAATAACCATATTTTTTCAAAGGCTGTAGCATGAGCGTTCGTTCATTATTTGAAAGCACAATCAATGACGCAAAACAGGATGTTGCCGGTATTCGTACCTCGCTGCTAGGTTTAAAGGGATTGGCCAAGGTATTTCCTGAAATTGTAAGTGAATCCCCATTCTATAGCATTGCCCGGCATAATACGTCGATGTTGCGCTTCCCGCCAACTTTGCAGTCGGTGATATATGCGGCGTTTCATAAAAACGATGACCCGCTGTACTACAGTATCATCGCCGATGCGGTCACTGACGACACGGCTCGCCTGAATGATGGCAAAAAGCATAACGATGCGTCTAACATAGCTGGTGGACGTAATGATCCGGAATCTGGCCGTTTGGTCCCGTATGCAATTGATTCAAACACCTCAATGCAGGGTGATGCTATTGCCGAACAGCGGAAATCCAGACGGGGCGGTCCGACATTGGCGGAAGCTAGACACTACGTCATGGGTGTGTTGAATAACCCCGAAAAGCTGAAGAATATTGGTAAAAATTTTGGTGTTTATTTGTTTGATTTGGAAGATCATATCGAAGGCTCCCGCACTCGAAAGGCGATGCTTGAAGATATGACCAATGTGATGAATGATGCTCGCAATGAATATGTTGAAGGGTTGTCTTCAAGCAAGCGGGTATCTGCTGATGACAATGGATTGCTTCGTGAACTCAGGCCGAATCCGGATGTCAAAATCTCGGACGATGAAGTGTATGCGTTTATCGCATGCCGTATGTCTGAACATTACGCCGATGACGTGGAACATGAAGTAAACGGTCTTGCCGGAAAGAAGTTTAACGACTGGTTCTGGTCGAACAGTCCAGACATTACCGAGATGCCTGATGTCGCAAAGGGAAACGATGTTACTATTGCCGACACGGTTGAATTTGTGCACGACTGGGTTGAGGGTCGAGGTGCAACGGAAAGCCGCGAATACCAGACCGGTGAAGGGCGTTCTGAGTATATCGCGCTTAAAATCTTCAATGATTCCGTTGACTTGACAGGTGCGCCGGTTGCCCCGGAATATTTGCGCCCAATGTTTGCCCAGGATTGCGCTCAGTTCACTGGTAAGCGCGGCGCGAAAAATGAGATTTCGAAGCCTAATGTAATAGGTCTTGGCTATGAGTTGATTGCTGATGCTTTGGGCATGCAGGAACGCCTCCCAAGAGTTACGAATACAAAGGGCGAAGTAGTGCGAAGATGCGATGGTGCGGACTTGGATGCCATTCGCGCTCAAATTAATGATTTTATCGCAGAATTGGCAATGGATCGTGACAGGGCGAATGAGGTCCGCAATGCTGCAATTGCCAAGTTGAAGTCTAAGCTCGGCGATGCTAATATTTCGAAGCTGGTGCAAAACATTTTGCGCCAGGTATTCCAGTTGATGCCGCCTGATTTCACTGATACACAATATCCTGGTGTTGCCGGATATGGTGATGAAATCTTGCTCCGTAAAACTAGCGTTGCCGAAGGTGAAATTACAAGCCGTATTTTAAAGGCTGTTAAACAGTTCCCGAAGCAATATGTTGTGGTTTCTGACGACAAGGGTTCCGGTGCTGTTACGGTGAAGCTTGGTGATGAAACGGTAACTTTCCGCCAAGGTGCTGGTGATGGTGCTGAAAATCCTGATTCGTTCATTAAGACGACGTTGTTCCCCTACATAGACAGTACGACATCCTATGCAACTTACACTGAATGGCTGGGTGTTGTTCCGTATAGCCGTGCAGTTGACAATCAGCTTGAACATCTCAATGTAGAAAGTGATGAACTGAATGCAGTAAGGCAATCCGAAGGACCGGAAATAGCACAGGATACATTGGATTCCATGGTGGGCGCTCGCCAATCGGCTTCCATGTTGACCGGTACTACTGACTTCTATGATAATCCGCCATCTAAGAAGGAAATTGCTTCCACGTTGCCTGCTGCCGATAGGCGTCTCATCAACAGCTGCACTGATGGTGAGCTTCAGGCGTATGCTATTGTTAAGAGCATAACTGAATATGACAGTAAACTGAAGTTGTATCTGCATACGGCTATTGGTTACAATAGGACTAGCCCGGTTGATGATGATACCGCTATTGCAACGGCATCATATCGTTACGCTTTCTATGACGTGTTTGGCAACATCAAGAATCTGGTGTCTGATGCGTCATATGAAGACTTGAAGGCACAGGCAGTAGAAAAGGCACGCATGTATGCTGCGGTCATGTACAATAACCCTGACTATGATGCGCATGCAAAGGGTCCGGAAGCCATTCATGAGAAAATGAATGAGGCGAAGGACTATGCAAGGGAAATGTGCTTTAATTTCACCAGTGCATTAAAATCCCGCGATATTCCAAGTGAAATTGCAAGCGCTTATAATGGTGACGCGAACGAGTCGCTGAATGCATTCAGAACGTTCCTTATGGATCTTGCGTTGTCCGGAACCAATTTTGTTAAGGGTTATGGCTATCAGTTCCTTAACGATATCAATACTTATACCGGCGGTAAGTATGATACTGGCAACCGGATGCTGGTGACATATGATAGTGAAGAGAATATTCCGCTAGGACGCCTTGGTGATGCAAACCTGGCAGACATGATGCAACGTGTTGATTCCGCCCGTCAGGCGGAAGTGGAACAGATTGCTAAGCTGGCTTCAATTGTAAAAACTTCTTCGATGGGTTCATACACAAAGGGTCCACGCGAACGGGTAATTCCGGGCGCACGTCCGGAAACAAATAGGGCGCTGCTCAACCAGGTCAAGCAGATGATTGCGTCTATTCCTGGGGTTGATCAAGCCCGTATTGAAGAAGTGGTTGATGCTTTCAAGGGCCGAGGCTTTGAACAGGGCACTTTGGTTCAGGTATATGCATGCGTATATGCCGCATTAGTGGCGATTATTCTGAATGGCGATGTTGCAAAAACTATTACGCCGTTGCTTATGTCGCTGGTCCCCGACTCGTATACAACTGCGGTCGATGGATTGATTGCCAAGGCCGAGGAAGTTGATTCAAAGTCCGGTACGGTATCGGGTATTTTGCTGAGTGTTGAAAATGCTCGAAAGAATCTTAAGCTTCTTACGTCCGATGGCAAGCTCCTTGAACCGATTTACAACGCATTCCGTGGTAATGCGGTCGGCGACGAGGCAGAACGTAAGGCATATGCCAAGATGGCTGCATCGGCCTTGTCTGTAATTAAGAATAGTCATGATATTGACTCTTTGAAGCAGAATGTGGCCCAGTTCTTCCATACTGAGCCCAGCAAGCTGTCGCAGATTTTTGACGAAACCATCCCGTTGGATGATATGCCCGAATCCGAAAATGCCGTTGAACAGCAGGAATACGGAATTGGTGAATACGTTGCTGAAAATATGCCGCAGTGGACGCCAAACGGAAAGAATTATGCTGGTCTAACCGGTTATTTTGGATTTGACTCTGTCAGAACCGGGGAAACACATAAAAGTTCTGCTGCAGAACGTCCATTGGTGGATGGCGAATCTGCGTTCGTTGGATTGAGCCAGGATGCAATGATTGCTTGCGCTGACCATATTCAGTCTGCTAGGGAAGAGTTGAAAGAACTTGAATCCCGAGCAGGTTCTGCACAGGCTGATGCCCTGAAGACGGAACATCCACTGTTCTGGGCAGATGATGTAATTGATTACATCGGGACGAATTACATGGAAATTCGTCTGAGTGCACGATTGCTTCATTCTCCTAACGGCGTTGTTTTGGATAACGCTAGTGGTGCAGAATGGCTTAAGATAACCAAGAATGCCATTGATGGCGTGAAGCAAATGTGTGCTAATGGCAAAATCATGCTTCCTGCCGCTGCTGCTATACGTTATGAAGTGTCAAACTTCCTTGATAGGAAGATGGTTGTTGGGGCGCTTCCGGTAAAGTATGATGATGTGATGAAGATAAGCACCGGCTTTGCTCACATTATCCTTCGCCTTGGCGACATGACGAAGATTGTCAAGATGCCTAACCCGTTGCGTGGATTGGCTACGCCGAATTCTGACATTCCGGGTGCAATGCAGGATGTGGCAGCTGAACGTGCTTTCCCTAAGGAAGGACGCGATGACAGCGTGGAACATCAGTATCTAAATAAGAGTGACGCCCACGAGCTGCTAAACCAGGCGCGTGACAGTGTTACGGATGATAATCTTGCCCATGAATTGGAAAGTTTGTACAACGACTTTGCAATGGATGCAACTTCTGGCGCACATCGAGTACTGAATTATTTTGTCAGAAACGCTCATGATGTTGACAATAAGCTTCATCGAATGGATACTGACATAAATGTCGGCGCCGCTGCAAATAGTACGGCTGCAATGTGGCTGGGACATATCCTTAGGTCTGAGGCAACTGGTGATCGTCAGTATACGGCATTGAAAAAGATCTTGGCAGAACAGATTAAGGGCAATGCTGTGCAATTTATTGGGGATGTATTCGAACTTCTTGGATTGAATGAACCCGCTAAGTATGGTAGTCGGGCTGGCATGACGTATGCTGAAATGGGATTCAGCAACACAAATACGTCGGCTAAATCCGCCAAGACAGTTGCTGCCAAAAACTTGCTCACTGTTCCGAAATATTTGGATTCTGTCGTTAGGGCCCTTCGATTCCAGATTGCTGATCGACTGATGGATAACCGTTCATTTAGCCAGCTGGCTAAAGAAGATCCTGCGTTGATTCAAAAAATCGCTGATACGTTCTTTAACCTTGCGGGCAATTTGGATGGTGGAAAGACGGCTGCAATATTTGCCGCTCTTGACCCGGCTGAACGCAATGCCGCTCATGCTGCATTTGCTGGCAAGGTACGTGACGAGATTAATACGGATGAAACTATTGGTGCGGCGTATGACTCTGATGAGTTTACAAAAGAACTTACGGGTGCATACCCAACACATGATGTTGGTAGCAAATCCGAAATCAAACAGTTGATTGGTGATATTATTGAACCTGATGGAAAGACCAATGAAGCCAAGGCTAAAAATAGGGCTGATGCCTATGCCAAGCTAGGTGACCTTGCGGGTGAAGATGCTGTCGATTTTGTGCAGAGTAAACTGGGGTCCAGTGCTGCTTCTAAAATAATGGCTGACGGAACTTCTGTGTCTGAAAGAGATCGTATGAGTGAATTGCTTAGCAACAAAATCATCACTCTCTTTGGAACTGACCCTAGAGGAGCTTACGACCGTGGCACTAAAATCGATACCGCCATTGCCAATACAAGCGAGAAGCTTGCGAACGCATTGCATGGCGTATTAACCGCCCGAGAACAGGCTGCTAAACTTCTTGGTGTGCATACTGCTGAATTTGTTGCCGAAGTTGGGAAAAATTCAGCCTTGCTGAGTGACACTGGTATGCGCAGTTGGCTGAGTGCTAATCACGTCAACAATCTTGATGCATCGAATGTTGCTGAACTTGTTAAGCTCGCTGGATTGATGGCCGTGCGGCTTAATGAAATCAAGGCTATTGAAGGTGCTGGTTATATTGATTTTGTAGAATCTTGCCGCATAACGCTTGAATCCAGGGGCGATAATCATTATACGCTCGATGGGATTAAGGATTTGCTTGGTGAGATTCGCGAATCCGGCGCGGGCGGATGGTATACTAGGTTGATGAAGTATGCTGCTAATCAGGCTCAGACGGATGCAAAACCGGGGCTGGTGGGTAAACGTCGTAAAAACTCCAATATGGGTGATTTTGAACGTGAGCTCGACACGGTTGACAATAAGCTTGTTGGTTCAGTGAATGCTTCCAATACCCGCTCTCGTGCAGTCGGTGGAAATTTTGGCGAATCTTATTTGAATCAGTCTAACACACGGACCTTTGACGCTATAAAGAATACCGTGCGTAAGGAATTGATGAATATTCCTCTTGGTGCTGACGAAGAAGAAATGAACCAAGTGTTCCAAAAGCTGAAGAAGGGTACTGGCTTTGAAGGTAGTATCCGTAAATTCATGCAAGAATTGCTTTATGGCCACGAATCTCGTCACCAGCTTGCATCACGGTATGCTAACGACCCGAAGAATTACAGCGCTAGCGGTGTTCGTAGGGCTATGAACGGTCCGATTGGTGCATTGGCTCCTGAAGCTGCTAAGACGCCAATGCGTGGCGATATCACGGAAGCCGACATGAGATGGATTGCTCATATTGGTATTCCTGGCATCTCCATGGTAATTGACGCCGATGGCGAGGAAACTGACAATATCATCATTGGTAATAACCAGCCGATGAATATCAATACGCCAGTTGCCAGAATGACCATGCGTACGCTCATCAACAAGGCTGAACAGAAACTCGGTAAGTCTATCTTTGACGATAAGGGCGATATTATCGAGGAGGCATATCCAGTTCTCAGAAGACTTGCCCAAGGCAACGTTGCTGCTTATGACCCGATCGTTGCTACGGACCGTGCGGTTCCGGTGTTCGTCGGCATCATTCAGAATTCCATGGATTCTTCGACTGGCCGTCCGTGGGCTGTTCGTGATGACAAGGGTAACTTCGTTCATAAGTTCACCGACGAAAACAAGAACATGTTCTCGGTTACGTTTGGTGTGGACAAGATTAAGAGCATTGTCAACAGCTTGTTCAACGGCAAGTATAGCGATGCTTCCCAGGAAGAACTCAAGCAGGCAATTGGTGAATTCCTTAGCCGCAAGAAGAGCTCCATCCCGTCGAATATGGTGGTGATGGTTGAAAATCGGGTTAAGGGAGATATCAATGGGGTTGCCGAAAGAATTGCCAAGGACTTGGTTGCTGCCGGTGACATTAAGCGTAGTGATCGTGGTGTTCGGGTTGAGTGGTTGAATCCACCGGAACCGGAGAATCCACCTCCGGTGAGGGCTCGCGGCCCGGTCCGTGGCCCGAGGGCCAATGCCCCGGCACCGAAACCGGTTGCTGCCCCGGCCCCGGAACCTGTTCCGCCGGTGAACGCCGGTGCCCAGGCACCTAAGAAAGCCAGGGCTCCCAGAAAACCGAAGGTAACCCCGGCTGCTCCGCCTCCAGCAAGTGAGGAAGAACCTGTATAACAAAAAATCCCGCCAAATGGCGGGATTTTTCAGTAGAGGAATAAAAGTTAATTTTCTTCCACGCTCCACCCACCGGCGGTAGGCATGAAACTTCCGAAGTCATTGCCTTCGTCTTCGCCTTCGTAGGCGCCTTCTTCCCCATCTTCCGGTGCCGACTGCATGAAAAGCACGTCGGACGGGTTGAAGTCAATCGGGTTCTCGCATTCTTCACCCAGCTTGCTGAAGTCCGGGAGCATTTCGCGGAAGGAGTCTGCAAGGAGGTCGCTGTATGACGTGAAGCCGTCGGTATTCTTGATCCACTTTTTAAGGATTGCGAGGTCGCTTTCCTTCAGTTCGGCATCGAACGAGAAGCGGTTTTCTTTCTTCATGTTTGCCATGATTTCGGCTGCCGCTTCGGCAAGGTTGTTTTTGTGTTCGTCTTCTTCAAGCGCCTGGTCAAACTGTTCCTTGTTGAACTTGTTGTTGACATCGAAGAGAGTAATCTCATTGATAGTCTTCTTCCCTTCGAAGAGAGCTAGGAACTTGGGGTACTTGGGCAACTGTTCGATGCGATAGTTTTTGCCATTGACTGGCGGGTCTACCTTCACCTTATAGTAGAACACCTTGGTGAACTCGGCAAGTTCATCGCATGCCCCCATCTTACCACGGAGCACATCGAAGTCGTCGTAGTCGGGCAAAGTGTTTTTGATTACTTCATCGTATGTCGGCATGTCAAGCGTATCGAATGTGAGACACTTCATGGTGACTTCGCCTTCTTTCGGCTTGCAGTTTTCGTCAATCAGCACTTCGACAACACGCTTGGTTGGCGTGACTGGTTGGGTATTTTCTTCTGCCATATAAAAATCCTCGGGTTATTTCCGAGGATTAAACTACATTAAAGGTGCCTGGTTAGTGACGGAATAGCCAATAATCTACACCGGAAACCGCCTTAAAGAGCTTGAGTGCGGTTTCGCAGTTGGCCGCAGCCGTCGCGATGAGGTTTTCCTTGACTATGTCTGCCGGAGCGCCATTCCCCATGCTTTGACATCCGTCTGCAGCCGAATAGAGGGCGGTATTGCATTGGCCTTGCTGGGCGCGATTGAAGATATCCATGACCTGATTAGCGATAGGAGTGCCTTCCATCTGTGCACGGACTGCTTCAAGACAGGCATTGAAGGATTTGAGGTCGATAGATTCTCCGGTTGCCGGGGCAGCGTTGCTCCCGCCGGAAGTAGCGTAGCTGGCGTCCGCAGCTGCGGCTGCTTCGTTGCCCGGTATGTCGCTGATTGCACTACCCATAGCAAAACCATAGAAACCGGCTTTCTTCTTCTGTGGGCCGTTGCTTTCGATTGTGTGGGTGATTCCACCAGAGTTCTTCCCTGCATTGACTACGCTATTGACAAATGTGTCTTTTTTGGCCATGATGTAACCTCTTGGAGATAGTTTATAGTATAGGGGCGGGAAAACTCACCGCCTTTTTAGGCGGCGAGATGAAAGCCTCTTTAATAAACTGTTAAAATGGAGTATATTTGAGATATGTTTCAACGGGCATACAACATCCGGTTATATCCAAGCCGGCAGCAGGCGGTCTTGCTAGGCAAGACCTTCGGCTGTTGCCGCAAGGTGTACAACTGCATGCTGGATGCCCGTTTGAAGTCGTATGAGGCGACCGGCACACAGTGTCGGACAAAACCAACCGACTATTATGCCGAGTTTCCGTTTCTAAAAGAAGTTGACAGCAACGCCCTCACAGGCGAAGTCCTCAACCTGAACGCGGCATTCAAGAACTTCTTCAAACGGAAGGCCGATGGGGTCGGGCTTCCGAAGTTCAAGGCCAAGCATCGCGACCGCGACTCCTATACCAGTTACCGGACAAAAGAAAATATCCGAATCGAGAACGGCAGGCTGCGCCTTCCGAAAATCGGGTTTGTCAAGTTCAAGGATTATAAGAATATCGACTGGAACGGGAAGGATATCAAGCACGCGACTGTAAGCCGGTCGCGTTCGGGAAAGTTCTACGCCTCGATAATGGTCGAGGAGGAAGCGCCGAAGACACTCTCAAAATCCGATTATGCCGTAGGCATCGACATAGGAATCAAGGACTTCTGCGTGACGAGCGACGGCGAGGCCGTCGCCAACCCGCGCTATATGAAACAGGCCGAGGACCGCCTCGCGGTCCTCCAGAAGGCTTTTTCAAAGAAAAATGGCAAGTCAGTTCGACGCGAGGCGCTGCGCAAGCGCATCGCCCGCCTCCACGAGCACATTGCTAGCCAACGCAAGGATTTTCTCCACAAGCTATCATCCCGACTCATTCGCGAGAACCAAACGATTGCAGTCGAGGACTTGGATGTAAGGCAGGTCGCCGAAGGCGATCTTGCCAAGTCCGAGCATGATACCGGGTGGGGAATGTTCCTGAACATGCTGAATTACAAGGCTGAATGGTATGGAAGGACCATCGTCCGTGTCGGACGATGGTTCCCTTCCTCGCAAATCTGCCACTGCTGTGGCTTCAGGAACGAAGTTGTTAAAAATTTGAGTGTCCGGGAGTGGAAGTGCCCGCAATGCGGCACTTCCCACAATAGAGACCTCAATGCCGCCATCAACATCCTTGACGAAGGCAAAAGAATTCTCGCCGCCGGAACGGCGGTCCAAGGCGCGGGCGCTCCTACGGGGCTAACGCGAAGCGTGCAGCTTTCAAGCTGTGCGTAGTTCACAATTTGAGAGGAATACCATGAAAGATGTCTATACTGTTATAGGTGTGGCTAGGAAAGCCAGCGATGAGGAAATTCTTGCCGCATACAAGAAACGGGCGCGCGAATTGCATCCAGACCACGGTGGAAGCCCGGAACAGATGGCTGAGCTTAATGAAGCGTATGCCAAGATTAAGACGCCGGAGTTGCGTCGGAAATATGATGCCTCACATTCGTTTTCGAGTACAATGGCTACGTGGAGTGCCGCGATGGGAAAGTCAAGCGTAGCCAAAAATTTTGGCAATGCACCAATTTCGACAGATCCGCGCAAGGTTGACGGCACTGATGCCCCGGTGAATGTGGAAATTTCCATGGAGGCTTTTGTAAAGGGCGCTCCTATCATGACGGTGCAGTACATGGTCGAGCATGAATGCCTTGAATGTTCGGGTACAGGGGGTGACCATCTGGAAACATGCCCGAACTGCCACGGTGAACGTAATGTACGCACGGTAACGAATGAAGGTGACAAGGTTATCAGATGCCCGGTATGTTCCGGTACGGGCATGGTTCCGGTTGGACAATGTGTCGTATGTGGCGGAACCGGGGTTTCCGGCAAGCAGGTGAGCCATTCATTCCATTACAAGAAAGGTACCGTCGATATGGTTGTCCCGGGAAAGGGGAATGGTGGCCGATACGGGGGCATGAACGGAAATCTTGTATTGGAATTCCACCCAAAGGCGACGAAACATTTGAGCTTTGATGGCGACAAGTTCATTTATTTCCACCAATTGCCGGTAGAAAGCTTCATTTTGGGAACATCGGTCGAAATAGACTATCCGGGTCCATTGATGGTCAAGAAGATACCGGCTGGAAGTACGTACAGTTACAAGGAAACTGTAGAAAATTTCATGGGCCTGCCATATCCATGCGATTTTGTGTTTACCCCCGCCGACGAACCTGCCTCGGATGCCATAAAGGGTAAGCTGGAAGAAATTTCAAAACTGCGAATGAATATAGTTTCCGACTAAGAGGTTTAAGAATATGAGCAAGAAAATCAGTCTCACGATTGCCGAAAGGTATGATATTGTCAAGTACGCCCACCAGATTCCGTCTACCATGGTGACATACTTTGCTTTTCCGGAATTCCTGGAAGTAATCCAGATTACCGATGAAGAAGCTAAGGAATTCGGCGTGAAAGTCGTTGATGGTGTTGTCGAGTGCAACTGTCCTGACCGCAAGTTTGAATATGATACGGACAGCTTCCCTAAGCCAATCATGGACACTATTTCCCAGTACGTCAAGGATGTGCAGGCAGAGATTGACGAAGAGAAGAAGAATACTCCGGACCACAGCGCATCTCCACTGTACGAAAAGATTGTTGCATCTCTTTCCAAGATTCTCTAATGGTTTCCGTACCCTGTCAGCTTGGCCTAAGCTCGTGCTTTTCGCAGTATAACGTCATGCTCTCCGATGAGGATGGGGAGGATGTTGTGCAGCGTTTCAAGGATGAAATCGATGGCCTGATGGGTAGTCCGGAACTGTTTTACATCCCGGTGCCATTCTATGTGGCTACCGGAACGATAGGCAGCATCCATGCGGAATTCATGATTGTATTCCTGTATGCCGGCATACCGTTTATCCTCACCTCCCCATATTCCATTGATGGGGCCGGGCTGGGTGATGCCGAGGTTACCTATGATGGTGGGCGCCTGGTTGCCCGTATCTTTGGTGAAAACAACCGCCAGGTCTTTTCGTTGGGGTTCATTCCCGACGGTGAGAATCCGCTGGAGTATGCAAAGACGTATCTTATGCATAATCCGCCCATTCCATCGCCGGATATTGACATGATGGTAGCCGAGGAACACTTGGTCAATGCCAAGGTGAATGAAAGAAAGGGTGTGATATCAAAGGACGGTGGAACCCGTCTCGAAATCTACGCGCTTGATACCGACGAAAGCCGGATGATACGCGCCAACAAGGATTTTGGTGACGATCCGTACAAGGAGCGGGGGATACCTGCCGGGATGACCGAGGTCATTGCCTATGGCGGCATGCCCGATATCATCTCCTTTGGGAACATCTGTACTACCGATGGCTCTGTGTTTGAGGTATGGGCACCCAATGCCCCTGGATTGACTCAGGTTGCCAGGTCCATCTTCGACGATGAACTGCTTCCTGTCGATTCAATGACACTGGATACTGACGGGGTGGAGGAATGTTATGCCAAGTTCCATAAGAAACTAAGGGAAATGGAAGATGAAATCGTCGATAAGGAAATTGAGGCGGAAAGTGATGAAGAAACACCGCCTACGATATCCGAAGATGAATATGAAGAATGATGAAATGCGCTCCACTGGGGCGCATTTTTGATGAATATTTTATAAAACTGTAGCTAAATTGACAATCTGGGAAACTGAATATGGCTAGTATTAACATGACTCCGAAAGCGGCGTTTGAAAACATCCAAAATCGTCTGTATGCCGCGATTAAAGAAGGCAAGGAAAAGACTGGAATCTTTGAGTCTATCATGGAAGCGACTGGTGGTTCTGGCTTCATTGATTTGGGTGAGGATGCCTTATTCGGTGATGGGGATGATGACCTTGATTCATTGTCTCCTGATGAATCCAATCCGGAACAGTCTGATACTCCGGTACAGCCTGAAAATAATGGTGCTGCGAAGCCGATGATTGATTTGGGCGAGGAAGCCGTATTTGGCGGTGACGATGATTTGGGTGAAGAAAGTCCGATTGTTCTCAGTGATGATAACCTGTTCAATCCCACTCCCGTGGATAGTGCCCCGAAACCGGCAGCAAAGAGGAGAGTACGTAAGACTGCGGCAGAACGTGAAGCGGAAGAACGCCAGCATCGTGAAAAACTGCGCCAGCTTGCCAAAGATACCACTTTTTCATCTGCTGAAATTAGGGAGGGCTGGCTTAAGCTCTTTAGTATTGCCGATAAAAATAAGGAATACTTGAAAGATGCTGGACAGTTAGTTACCGAAGATGAAGTGCAGGTGCTATTCCTTACCGAATATAACAATTATTCTGGCCGTGAACATACCGACGCTTCCGACGCGGCAATTACTGCTATACCGGATATTTTCAAGAAAAAGCTGGATTTCATTGTTTCCAGTATCGATGAACGCCTTCATGGCAGGGGCGACTTCATGCGTAACGGGTCTATTGTCCAGTACCTTATGCGTGCCGGTACCCTTGAGTCTGCTCATAGAACTATTAGATTAAGACGTTCAGCAGATTTGGGTATTAAAGACAAATCGATTGCCTCGGAGAAAACCGACATTCTTAATCAGTTCATTCTGAAGTCGGACCTTGACCAATGCATGGCTTGGCTAAGCCATCGGTTTAATGGCTATAATGTACCTCTTGGTGCTTTGGAACACATGGCGCTTGAAATTCTGGGTAATGGCGTTCATAAAGGCGACCTTGCTACTAAACTGGGTGGGAAAACGGAAATTCCTCATACTTTTGATATTCCAAAGTATGGTACAATTTCTCAGTCCGGTGACAACGCGGTTGTCATGGGTCCACAAAAGTTTCTTGAAAATTTGAATAGACTTATTGCACCACTTTTGCCGAGTTCTGCCGTTAATGTTGCATACAGGGGTCTTAAAATCGAAGACTGTGACAGCATTGTGAGAGGCCGGCATCATGGCGGTGTCAAATGCATTAGGATGAATGCGGCTCAGTTCTTGCCAATTCTTAACCGATTGACTGCCGATTCAGAAGATGGCGCGAACGATGCGCCGATTATTCCGATCGCATTTAAGGTTGGTATGGTTGCCACTGATTCGATGACGGGCTCGGGTGATAAGAATGGAACAAGTGGAGCAGACGCTTTACTTTCTAATAAGTCAGATGATGGTACCGTTGAATTTTCTGCCGCATTTGGTGAACAGCGTGCGGCTAATGGATTGATGCGAGTGCTGCATTCAATGGCGGCTAGAGATATTGCCCGCATTGCCATTGCGGAAAAGGAGTTGTCTGATGCAGTAAGCCATCCGGGTGAAATTGGTGCATTGTCTGAATATTCATCCAGTATATTGAAGTGGCTGTGCGATGTTGCTAAAATTCCATACACCACGACTTCAAAGAAAGGCATTACGATATTGAAGCCGGAATCCGACAAGTCTATCGTTGCCCAGGCGGCCAAGTCTGCGGATTTGAGTAATGGAAAGCATGCTGTCGTGCAGGCTGCAATGCTTTTCAATAATTCCCTGCTTCATAGGTTCTCGGACAAGGATGACATGGGCGATATAAGTGATATCCCCTCGATGAGTGCCGAGGAAACTCGTAAGGCTGCTATGCCGATACTCCAGCTTGGCGACCTTGCTGAAATGTGCTATGATAATTTGTCCAAGAATTACGGCGGGACGAATGGTGAAGATGCCGGTGCTACTGATATCCTGACAGTTTTTGGTAAGGGATACATTGTGTACCGCATGGGTGCATTGTTTGACATTGATACCCGTAATATTCTTCCTCTCGTTACCGATATGCGTACATTCAATAGGCAGGTTGCTGCGGGCACCGGTTTGGAAAATGTACCGAATGTCAATATGCTCCTTTATCGGTTGACTGAGATGGGTGCCGCTGACGTGGTCAGCATGGCTAACCGTCTTACCGAAGTGGCTGATGAAATGGATCTTGGCAATGTAGCGGCCCTTAGTAATGAAGAAATTACGACACCCGGCTTCTATGTCAACAATTCCATGAAGTTCTCTGATTTGGAACAGAGCGGCCTTCTTCAGGCTATAGCGCATGTTACCAATATGGAGCCGATGGAATGCGTATGCAGTGCTGCGGAAATACTTACCGGAATGGATAATGGTTCCATATCGAAGTATTACTCCGAACTGACAAGGGGCGTTGACAAGAATGCCATCGTCCAGGGTGCCCGGTACATCAAGAAACATGGCGGTGACTTGGTTGACATCGCAATGACTGATTCTGGAAAGGAAGTGATTAAGAAGGCAGAGCCAAAACCGGCAGTTTCGACACCTCGCGCAGTTCCTACTACCAGGGTGGCTCCTAGACGCGTTGGCCGAGGCCGTTTCTAAGCGAGGGTTTCGTGAGTATCATTCATCCGACATATGATACCTATTTTGTGGTGGGGGACAATGGTGTCACGCACAGTGACGCCACTGTGCTTCCTATTTCGGAAAAGTCCTTTGCTGCATGCAAGTTTGCTATATCCGGGCTGGACGAAGTCAACCATCCTGAAGTACTCCTTAAAGTAACTGTCAAGTCCTCCAATATACTTGGCAATGTTATCGGCATGCTTGGGGTATACGAAATTTCCGATTCCAACTGGATTGGTACTGATTCATATGATAAGGTGGATGGAAAGGTGAGTGTCAGCCCCATTGCAATAAGCAAACCTGTCAGTTCCCTTGACTGGGCATGTGGAGGCGATGCGAAAGATCCGGAAATAACCTTTACCATTCCAGCATCCGTAGTCAAGCAGTGGAAGCGCAACCACCTGAGCTTGGTGTCCTTAGCCATTGCAAATTATGGTGATTTTGAACAGGATGGCGTGGTTGAGCTGGATTCTGCTGAAACTGCATTGGATATTGAGGAAAGTACGCAGCCTGCAGAGGAACCATTTGATGTGATTGCTACTCCGAGCACCTTGATTCCGGGTGGACGGGCTTCCATCACTATAACTACGCCTGAACGTACGTTCGGTTCTGATATCGAGGATATCGTCGTTACGCTTGATGGCGAAAGTGTTCCGGTTATAGCAGGCGATGAACATTCCGTGAAGGTGGTAGTTCCTGACATTCCTGGCAAGGTTGAAGGCATGGCGGAATTGCTGATAACGAATGGGGATGGTGTTGCATTAAGCAATGTGACCCGTGTCTATTATGACGCAAGTTCAACCAAGCGGAACAAGGTGTTTACTGCGCCGGCCCGCCTGGATGACGATAATGAACGGCTGAGTAATTCCGCGGTCTACAATCGTGACCTCGGGTTCAACAATTTTGCCGAAATCACTGATGAAAACAGCTTGGTGCAGAATATTTACAACATCCTCCTTACCAGGAAGGGCGAACGGCTGTTTAATTCCAATTTCGGGACGACTATCGAAGAACGTGTCTTTGGCATAATGAATGAGGATGATGAAACCAGTATCCTTCAGGAATGCTTTGCGGCTATTCAGGAATATGAGCCGCGAGTGTCTGTTGATTATGAGGAAAGCCGGGTTGATATCGACTATGACGGCAATACTATCCGCATAATTATCGCGGTCGTGCTGCCTAGCGGGTCATCGGAATACATTGTTCTTCCATTCAAGACTAGAGGGAATATCGTCAAATGATGCTTGGACAGCAAGTTGCCGCCAATACCCACCTGGTATACGTGGATAACTACAAGACCGACTGGAAGGAAGTTGGCCTGCGTCTTGGCATTTGCGATAAGGATGGTACACCGAATTCGGGTACCTACATAATGGAATCCAATTATTACAATTCCAACGGGGTGACAATGCCTGCGATGCGACTTGATGGCAAGAGCGTCGAGATATTTGTCGTGGACGGTGTTGTTGAAGGCGTCAAGGATCCAATTTCCTTGGTTAACGCCCTGAATCATTTCCATGTCCCCACGATGGACTTTGGGACTTACAAGTTCTCTGGCAAGTTCAGTACGGCTCCAGGCAAGCCAAACATGGTATATGACAAGATGCGACGTGGCATTACCTTCAATACGGACCGTATGAAGGACTTACGCGGAATTCATGACCTGATGCGACGCATAGACTTTGACGATGGCAAGTTTATGGAGCCGTTGCTCAGCAGGTACATTTACACGGTGCAGAACATGCCAAGCAAAAAACATCGTGGGATTCCGGTGATTGGATATTTTGACCTTGAAGAGTATCTGTCCATCATGCGTGACCCGAGGGTGGCGTTGTTCCATCCGGCTGGGGCGACTAGCGCACTGATGTACATTGAAGTCGCCCAGACACCCGGGAAGGTTGTCTTGAAGGACATTGCCGAAAACGGCTCGTGCATGCTATCGCTGGAAGGCTTCAAGTCGGTGCTTGATGTCAAGAAGGTGAACTCGTTCCGACCGATTGTCCTGTTGACTATGGCGCCGTTTACTCTCCCGGATACGTCCAACTTCCCGTGGCATAAGGTGACGTACGGAAAATTCAAGGTGTTTTGCACACCGATGATTGGAAAGATGGATTTATGGGAACGGACGCAGGGCGGGGTGAATTTGTTGTCCCCAATGAAATAAGTGTTGATAAGTTGTTGATAGTGTGGATATTTCAGTTATTTAGTAGTTGACAGTTTGGTATCAAGTAGTTAAATTTCAGTTGAAAAAAGAGGTATCTCATGGCTAAGAAAGTAGCAAATGTAGCAGCGACGGGTGTACAGGTTGCCCCAAATTTCGGTTTCTTCCGCAAGTTGAAGACCGGGGATAAATACCTGGACCATAACAAGAAACGTCCTGAATACGGTTTTATTAACAGCGGTTCCTATGCGTTTAACGCGGCTTTGTCCGGTGACGTATATCAGGGCTTCCACATGAACAAGTTCTTCATGGCGGTGGGTTTCTTCGGAACCGGTAAGTCCTTGATTGCCAAGTTGAACTTTGCCCTCGAACTCATGAAGCAGGGCTATTATATTTTCTGGTATGACACCGAAAATGAAACCACCGAAGAAATGCTCATCGAGAACTTCGGGTTCATTCCTGGCCAGTTCGAAATTGTCCGTATGCATACGGTCGAAGAATTCCACCACAGTATGTCCATGATCGTCAGCCAGCTTGAAGAAGACAAGGGTGAAAAGTTTGAAAATGAACGTAAGTGCGCCATTGTGCTTGACTCTGCGGGCGGTCTCTTTACGAACAAGGGTGTGGACGATGCCCAGAAGGGTGCCGATAGCGCTGACATGACCAAGGCTAAGAAGTTGAAGGCCTTCTTCACCGACATGACATTCCGTTGCGGTGAACTCGGTGTGCCGATGTACATTACCAACCACAAGTATTTGAAGCCGACCAGCTACGGCAACCCGGAAGAAATTGCTGGTGGTGAAGGCGCCAAGTATTTTGCCCGTGTCATCTTTGACCTTACCGTTGGATTCGAAGTTGTTTCTGCAACTGACAAGACAAAACTCGGCCTTATCCTGAACGTGAACATCAAGAAGAGCTGCTTTGTCCACGTCGGTACCAAGGTCAAGATGTACCTTGACTGGAAGACCGGACTGAATCCATACTACGGTCTTCATGATATCGCCAAGGCGGCTGGCCTCCTTGATGCTTATTCTGCCACAAAGTATCCGGATGTCACTCCTCCTGCTGGCCGTATCGGCAATGCCGGTGCATGGGTCATCAAGGATCCGCGCAAGCCGCGTTCCGAATGGATTACCTGCTTGAACAAGGACCTCCACAAGGCTGAAACCATCGGTACCATCCTTGACCCGATTAACGACTATGTCCATGAAACCTACAAGAATAGGTCTCTTGCCGACAAGCTCGGTGAGAACGGCATCGACGAGAGCGTAAGTCTCGAAGTGGACGAGGAAGCAGTCGAACGCAACCTCGAAAGGGTCAAGAAGGAATCCAAGAAGAAGGCCGCCAGCATGGCGAAGGCCCTCGGCGAAGAGGAAGAGGCACCGGAACCGGAAACTGCCGCCATGGTGGTTTCGGACGAAGTTGCCGAATAAAAGAACACGTAAGTCGAAAAGAGTCGGGGACTTCCCGACTTTTTCGTTTATTTTGCGATTGGTTTGCTATATTTTTGCTATATTTCCGAATGTAATGAATTGTGATTTTTATGCGTTGTGATTGACTTATGCCAGAAACCGTGAATGAAAACATGTTACCTCCACCTTTCCAGCCGGTTCAACCGGTAATGAATCCAGCACAGCAGGTGGTCGTTCCTACACAGCCAGATGCTCTAGCGGCAGCTCTCCCTCCCGCATGGGACCCGGCCTCAGCTAATGCCAGGGCGGTCCCTGTAATACAGCTGAGCAGGGAAGACTTAATTCTCAGAACCTTCTTCAATGACAATGTGATTGGCCCTAAGCTTAGGCCGTATCTGAACACTAGCATGTTCTTGGATCCGGTTAACCAGGCACTTGTCAAAGTAATCAACAAGTTCGACAAGAAACATAAACGCAGTCCTAGCGCCCAGGAACTTATATTGGGCATGGGCTCGACCGGTTTCTCTGAACAGTTGGTTCAAAAACTCGGATACATCTGCAACACACCGATGGTCGGTGTTCGGCAAGATTACCTTATCGAGATTCTGGAAGGATATTTCCGTGAACGAATGACGGAGAATATCCTCATAAATGCCGCTGAAAACGTCCATGACAGACATGTTGATGGCATCAACGGTCTCCTCCCCAAGCTTAAAGAAGCTGTAAACTTCTCCCTCCATACCAACCTTGGTCTCAACGTTTATTCCGACATCGGGACGGCACTGGCACTGTTGAAGGAACGCAAGGAATGTATTCCTTCCGCAATCAACGAAATTCGCGCCAAGACCGGCATCATTCAAGCCGATGGTACCATCAGGTGTGGCGGTTATTATCGCAAGACACTTACCCTATATGTTGGCCAGCCGAACGTCGGTAAGAGTCTTATCCTTGGCAATGAAGGTGTATTTGCGTATTCTTGTGGGTATAACGTTCTCTACATTTCCCTCGAACTTGCCGAAGACTATCTATGGCAGCGATTGGCCGCTAACCTATGCGATGTGACCATGCCGGAAATCCTGCAGATGACCGAGGAAGAATGCCGGGCGAAGATTGATGCGAAGCTTCGCGCAAACCAGGGCGATGGCGTTCATGGCAACCTGCAAGTGAAGCGCTTGAAGACGACGACTACGCCTGCCGATATCGAAATGTACGTTGATCAGTTCGAAGCTACCTATGGCAAGCTTGATCTTCTGGTGATTGACTACATCGGCATCATGAAGCCAGGTCTTTCTGCAGCCGAACAGCGTAGCATGTATCTTGACGGTGTTGCCAAGGCGGAACAGATACGAGATTTTCTCATTGAACGCAATATCGCCGGTATTTCCGCAGTGCAGTTCAACCGATTGGGATATAATTCACTCGATGCGGGTATCGAAGCTGTGCAGGGTTCTTCTGGCTATACGGAAACGGCTGACGTGATGATTTCAATCAAGTCCGACTCCGTGTTGCGTGAATGCGGCATGTTCTACCATGAGTTCTTGAAGAACCGTTTTGGTAGAAATTCCGACATTTTCCAAACCCGTTGCGACTTCATGCGGATGAAGTGGTTTGATGCGACGCAAGAAGAACTCACCCATTATCAGGAACTTCGTACTGAATCGGATGCGGTCATGGCCAACCAGATGATGTCACGCGGTCCGCGCCCTCCAAAACGCGGAGCTGCGCCTCCACCGCCACCAAAGGCACAGCAGTCCGCCCCGCAGGAGCAGTTGCCTTCAAGGCCGGGTGAACGGGTTGCCAGTATGATTTAGTTTTCCGGTATGAAGATTGCCGGAATAGACCCATCAATGAATTCGTCGGGCAAGGTCATAATGGACCTTGACGACGCTACGCTTGACATCAAATCAGTCGATTATTATGGATACAGCTCCAAGTTGTGCTATCTTCATGACGAGGAGCATGTTCATATCTACGCCCTCGGTACAGATTACACAAAGCTCCCGATGATGGCCAGGATGGAACGCGCCTATACCTTGCTCAACAAGGATATGGAGGACGTGAAGTACATTTCCTTCGAGGACTATGCCTATGAAGAAGCCGAACGGCAGGGAAGCAACGCGATTTTCCAGATTGGCGAGTTCTGCGGAGGTGTCCGATACCATTTCTTCATGCAGGGCAAGGGCATCATTACTTACGGCATTCCGCAGATTAAGCATTTTGCCACCGGTAACGGCGGTGCGAAAAAGCCGGCAATGTGCCAGGCGGTGAAGGAAATCTATCCACAGTTCTACTATCCATACTTTGATACATTGGCGCAGTTCGAGAGTCCACATTCCGACTTCTGTGATGCGTTCTGGATGTGCGAAATCTTGCGAAATCATATCAAGTTTGACGTACTTGGACCTGAGTCATTGGAACCGGATACCCTCGCGCTCATGCGCTATACCTCCAAGCCGTTGTCCGGAAAGAAAAAGAAGACCAGGTGCCTTCTTGATTACGACCTGGCGCTCCGTTCGGACATGATGTTTGACCAGGAGGCCGCTGCAAAACGCCGAAAGCCAAAAAGGACCGCTAAATAGTGCTCAAATGGAGTAGTTTCTCGTAGGTAATAAATAGGAAACATTATGCTCCATCTGAACACTGATTCTAATGACCCGTCTAGCGCGGTAAACTTGAGCAAGGAAGCTGAAACCGAGCTTCTTGTCAGTGAAATCAACAAATTTTTAAGCTCCCCGCCGAGATATGATGGCGACATGGCCATTGTCCTTACAATGCCGGAATCGTACCTCAAGAAAGGCAGGGCAAAGCTGAACGAAGCAATCCATGTCGTTTATGACCGGTACAAGGAATATGGCGTCACCATGCTCACAATCCTGTGCGCGATTGAGAGCGTGGTCGAGTCTACAAAGCTTGGCCCGCTTGTAGATAACGACATCAAGCTCATGATTGCCGCTGAACAGGGGATTGAGATTTCTGTCGAGGAGCTTGAGCGGGTCAATGAACAGGTGAAGAAGGGCGAGCTGAATTTTGACATTCCTAGACCCCAGCCGCAGATTGATCCCGATGATGACGAGGATGCAAAATTTAACGCCATGATGGACATGGTGGCGGAGGATGACGAGGATGAGTAAGTATCACTTTCCAGGACATGGCGCCGTAGTGAAGGAAATCCAGGAAACCCTGGAACGCGAGGCTGAAGAACGCAACAAGGAAATCAAGAGTACCAGCTTGATGCTCCTTAATGCACAGGATGGCGTGTACGGCAGCCATCAGAACCTCCCGACGGTTTATAGAGAAAAGTGGCTCGCAAAGTTGCGCGAGGAACGTGACAACCCGATGCTCGGCAAGAGCTACATCGCCCGTGCGCCCGAGTACGAGACTGATGCCGATGTTGTCACCGAGGCGCATGAGCTTACCGACCAGGAAACCAAGGATATGTTTGTTACCGATGAAAACGGCAATAAGTACATCCCGGAAACCTATAATCCGAATGTGGACGATTCCCAGACATCCGACTTGGATGACGAGGCTAAGAAGGTTATCGACTTGGCCATTATCCAGAATGTCGCGGCCAAGTGCATTGGCTGGGAATTCGAGGATGTCATGAAGGAATGCGCCATGGCGTTCGAGGAGGAATACGGTGAAGACTTTGTCCTCCCGGATAACATGGAAGAAATCGTTACTGCTGCGGTCAATGATGCCGAGGTAAACGCCAGGATTGCGTATCAGAAGCCGGAAGCAAAGTAAAAATATATTTACATGCGAAAAATTTCATCAGGCGGTCTACAAACCGCCTTTCTTTTTGCTACATTTTATGATGGGTGCGAAAAGTGCTCCTACTTATAAACTGTGGATAGAAGATATTAGCAGATACTAGCAGCAATTTAGCATCAAGAACTAGAAATAAGGATAACTTATGGATCAAAATATTCCTCAGCAGAATCAATTCGGCATTGGCGGGCAGCAGCAGTTTGCTCAGCCTCAGTTCACTCAGCCAGGTGCCGCTCCTCAGTTTAATTCCATGTTCGCAGGCATGGGTGGCGTTCCGGAAACTCCGGCAGGACAAGGCGCTCCCGCAGACCCGAACGAATGGCAACTCCAGTGCGACGCACAGCACGAAAGCGTTGAAGCCATCATCCGCATCCTCCCGAGAGGGCTTGCAGGTGTCCAGAACAATCTTTGGCCTCACGTCAATTGCAAAAAGCATTATCTTAAGAAGCGCGATGGTCAGCGTTGGGGCGAAGGCCCGATCATCTGTCGCGGAAACATTCCCGACCCGAACGCAAAGTATGGCAAGGCTTATTGCCCGCTCTGCAAGGAAACGTGGGACCGTTACTACAAAATCAAGAACACTTATGGTGAACAGGCAGCCAAGGATTCCGGTATTTCCGGCAACCTCTCCGTTGATGACATCTATGTGAACGTTCTCGTTATCAATGACTTCGTTCACCCGGAAAACAACGGCCAGATTAAGATTTGGCACGCCAAGACAAAGCAGTGGGACAAGGTCATGGCTGCATTGCCGGAACGCAATGTCAACAAGAATGGCCAGGCCAAGCAGCAGTACACCAGTACGGTTAAGTATGTCGGTGTCCCTTGGAATGTCCTCACCGGTGCAGTGTTCCACTTGAAGGGCACGTGGGACACCACCAAGGCATGGGGTACTCATAAGGGTGCTGCCGTGTGGGAGGCTTCCGAATTCGATCCGATGCCAACTCCGCTTGCCAACAATGATGAAGGCATCATGCAGTACCTCAACCAGTGCCATGACCTTTCCAAGTACGAACTTCAGCCGAAGTCTTCCGAAGAATTGGAAGGTATTACCCGCAGCTTCTATGCTGCCTACGATGGCGCTCCTGCACAGGCCGTGGACAACAATAACAACATTGCAGCTAACGGCTATCCGGCTTATCAACAGCCTGCCCCGTTTGGTCAGCAGTTTGCTCAGCCGGCCCAGGGTGGCACTATGCCGGCTGCTACGCCGAGTGCCTATGTTCCGCCTCAGCCGAAGACTACTGTCGGTAATGCCGGTGCATTCTTCAATAACCCGTCTGCACCGAACTATGCACAGCCTCAGCCTCAGCAGAGCGCATACGTGAATCCGGCAGCAGCTCCTGCACAGCCGAGCGCATTTGCGGCACCGGGTGTAGCACCTGTTCAGCAGAGTGCATTTGCAGCTCCTCAGGCAACACCGCAGTTTGCAGCTCCGACACCGCAGTTTGCGGCTCCGGCAGCAGCACCTGTTCAGCAGAGTGCATTTGCAGCCCCGGCAGCAGCTCCGCAGGCCAACTTTGGTGCTCCGACTCCGCAGGCAGCCCCGCAGTTTGGTGTTCCGGGCGCAGCTCCGGCTCAGCCGGCGGCATATACCCCGCCTGCAGCTCCTGCACCGCAGCCGACTCCATTCGGTAACGCTCCGGTTGGTGGTGCACCTGCGGCCACGACCATCCAGGTTGATGACGACGCGGATTTACCTTTCTAGCAATTGTCTAGTTCGAAACGGCATCGTCATTGACGGTGCCGTTTTTCATTGAGTGTTTATTTAATGGCTGTTGATTATTCAGAAATACCCGCTGCGGTGTATGATCAGTTCATTCATGAACTTTACGGGACCCAGAACCTGAAAGAACGTTCTGACCATTATGAGTTCGTGTGTCCGAACTGTGGTGACATGCGTTTTCCAAACAAGCGGAAGGCCTGGATTTATAAGGACACGTGGAAGTATATCTGCTTCAAGTGTCCCTGTTCTATGCCGTTTGCCTATTATTTGAAGCAGACTGACCGCGAAGCTTACAAAAGGCTAATATATGCCGCATTTGGTGAAATGGGGCATGAAGGTACGCGAAAGGAGAAGCCGAAAGAAGACCGAGTGGAACTTTCTCCGGAATTGCCGTTCGTGGATGGCGAGCTCCTTCCCATTACGGCAAATCACCCGCTGGCACAGGCAGGCCTGGCTGAATGCAAGAAAAGAAAGATTCGCCCCGAAGTATTCGAGAAGTGGTACGTTTGCCAGGAAGGGAACCAGTTTCTCCATAGGGACGAAAACGGAAACCTGATTATAAACCCGAATACCGGAAGACCGGTCGGTAACGAGTATAAGAACCGTATCATTATACCGTTTTACCATTTTGGTGGCAAATGGACACAGTTTGATGCCCGCGCCATTGATCCGAACAACCCTACCCGATATTTGAACTGGAAGGGCGTACACCGCGAGGCTTACAATATTGACTTTATCCGGTTTGACCGTCCGTTCTACATTCTGGAAGGGTCGATTGACTCCACTTTCATTCCGAATGCAATCGGTATCGGTGGTGTCGAACACATGCAGGAAATTCTGATGGACAACCCTAAGATTGCCCAGAACAAGGAAAACTGCGTGTTCATATGGGACAATGACGAGGCTGGCCGCAAGGGTCGAACCGCATCATGCCATTTAGGGTATAAGTGGTTTGACTGGGAAGGTATCAATGAAAAGGATGTCAACGCCGAAGTGCTACACGGTACCAACATGCCGCTTGATTCGGATGGGTATGTCCGGCAGGAATATATAGATGCGCGTACCCGTCAGCCAGGTGGCTCCGACATATTGTTCATGCTGAAATATGGAAATGTCGCCAAGGAAAAGTACAAAAAGGACATGCAGCGCCGTAAGGAAGCCAATGCCAGACGGCAGCTTGCCGTAACACCGGAGGTTTACTTCTAATGCTTGACCGACTTATCAAGAAACTGAATGAACCTGAACCGGAATTTGTAGACGAGAAGTGGGTTGCATCCTACATCAAGAAGGATGTCGAATACGTCCGGAAGATTAAGCTGTGCGAAATGGTCCCGTTTCGCCTGGACGAACATGGCAACAAGATTTACAAGACTTCGGTAATCAAGCATCGAATCATGCGGTATCGGCTGATGCCTGCATCCACTGACCATCCGCTGTATGAGATGACGCAGGAAGAGGCCATGGTGTACCTGAATATCCATAGCCCTGCAAAATACGTGAAGCATGTTCGGGCTGGCGACATCAAGGTTCACCTAAACGCAAATGGAAAGAAGCGTGTCTACCGTCAGGATGCCGATGAATTTCTTCGCACATTCGATCGTCTATATCTACTGAAATACATCAGGGAGCCGCTGGTCTTTACTGATGCCGCGCTTCTGTTTGGATTCAAGATGAGCAACATGAAGTTCATGCTCAAGCGCAAGCGTATTGAGGCTGAACCGCGCAAGAAGTATGAAATCCGCAAGGTTTCGCAGGAAACGCTAATCAAGTTTTCTCAGGCTAGGGTAGATAACGGCCACAAGTTTAGAAGAAACCCCATCCCGGAATACATGTCCCGCAGCATTGCCGAAATATACTGTGGTGCGGTTCCGGAAGCAAGGAATGCCGTTCGCGGAAAGCTCATCAAGTGTGAGCAGTACACTGCCGCAAATGGCAAGGTGAAGTGGGGTATCAGCAAGGCGAAGCTGGATGCGCTGATTAACAAGTGCTGGCAGGGACGCTGTTACGGTAGCGGCAAGCAGCCTTATTACAACTCCAGGAATGTCGAGTATATCTTTGGTAAAAGTCAGGCGTGGATTGATAACTGTCTTCGTGGCAAATGTCCGCTGGTGGACAAGTATGGCGATCCTGTGGAAAAGAAGGATGCCTTCAAGAAGATATGCGGGTGGGACAAGAAGGCTGTCGAGGAAATTATTGCATCGGGTGTCGAATATTATCCGAACATCCGTATAGGCAAGACGATTAAGAACCCGGAACCGAAACGCTTTACCACTCCCAAGCCAAAGACTGTCATAACACATGCTGCCGTTGAGGCGATTGAATATGCGTTGGACAATGCGTATTCTGAAAGGGAATTTGCCAAGGAGCAGCATGCGCGTGAAGTGGTCAATGCCAAGAACGACAGGCAGCGTGAAAAGGAAGCTATCCGTGTAGAGCTTGGGTTCAAGCCGACCAAGGAATTGCTTCTTCGTCGCGACAATGTGCTGAAATACTCGGAGAACAGGGAAATAATTTCCCTTGTCTACACAAATGCCGGCTGCAACATATACAAGGACAGGTCACTGGGTAAATATGACCTGGCGGTATTTGTCCGTGACCATGATTTCAGGCTTAGGCGACGGGTTACCCCGAATTCATCCACCCGATTGATACGCCGGGGCATAGAAAATTCAATCATGCGCAAGGTGAAGATGTTGCCGGAGTGGATAATAATTGTCCCGGGAACATCATTCATAAACGATATCAACCTTTATGAAACTTTGCGGCAGGTCCCTAGCGAAGTAATGGCAGTCGCTCCGTTTGGATATGAGTTTACTCAGTTTGACGGTACATGGACGAAATGCACCCGCACTTACGGATTTTACCAGAAGTACCGGTTGAACCCGGCAAGCAACGAGATGGTGCTTGGGTCGGTAAGGGTTAACGGGATGAACCCGGTTGAAGTACTTGACGGTCCATTTGTTGCCGTCCGGGGCGAAATGCTTGACAAACTTAAAGAAATTCACTATTTTAATGTACTGGGCGAATGCCGCAGCGCTATGGGCCCGATTATCTCGGCGGTTTGTAGAAGATATCGGCTCGGAATGATGCAGGTGCCGGTCAGTTCTTCGTGTTCAGGTGACTACATGGTGTCCTATGATAGTCCGAAATGGCACGAGATTGAGGATAGAATCATCAGCTACGTGGCGGCTACCGAGCAAGCCATAGCGTTTAACCGCAGGAAAGAGATATGCAAGAAATAAGATTTAGTAGGCCGTTCTTCAATGTAATCAAGCAGGTGTGCTTGGTGACCAAGGCTAAGACTGTCAAGTTTTTCCATGACGGCGACAAGTCTTGCCTGAACATACACAATGAGAACAGCTTTATCCATATCAGCGCGGGTCCCACCGATTTTTCGTTTGACGGACTGGAAATCAATTCGTCATCGTTTATCGAGTTCATCCGGTTTGCTGAACTTATTGGCTACCCGGAAACTGGCAGTATCGTAGTTGACAATGAAGAAACCATTGCTGGCCATATTTATGAGTTTATCCGCTTTGCCAACGGTTCTGAAACTGCCCGTAGTCTTACTGCGGAACCGTCGTTCTTTAATGAAGACGACACGAAGATTCCAGCTTCCCGCGAAGCTGACCCGATGAGCCTTTTGGCCACCATCAAGCTGAACAAGAAGGATTTGGAAAAGTATGTCCAGAAGCTGAAACTTGTTCCCGGGTGCCAGTTCTTTAGCGTGAATGTGACTCCGAAGGGCGAAGTCAAGTTCTATTTCAAGGGCCGTGTTGGGCAGCAGATTACTAGCAAGGTTGACTACACGATGACTCTTCCGGGCGACAGCAAGGCTATCGAGGTTGCTTATGGGCAATCCTCCAAGCAGAGATACCGTAAGATTCCTGCATCCATCTTTACGGTACTTAAAGGTCTGGGCTGTGAAGAATATGACATGGAAATCCGCTACGTGGCTGCTGACTTCGACTCCATCGCATTGAAGTCGTTTGCCAACTTGCAGGGTCTTGACCAGCAGTACCCCATTGGCATCTATGCGATGATTGTGGAATGCTCCGGCGCAGAGGAAAATGCAGAAGAACTTGTTGATTAAGGAGGCATAATCATGAAAACAGCAGCAAAGTGGCCTGCGATTGATCCGGTAGTCAAGGATTGGATAATCGAGTATTTCAGCAAATGCAACAAGATGGGTCGCCCATTGAAGGCCTCACACATTAAGCCGGAAATCGACATCGTGAAGTCCATTGTCCTGTATATGCCGGTATGGGGTTCCGATGAGACGTGCTGGGTGGACAATGAAATTATAACCATCAAGGTATTTTCCTACCGCGATAGTCCACATAAATACATGCTCGTGACCGCCAGAACACGATCCGGTGAAGTGGATAACCATTATTACACTTGTACGACGGTGGACCATCAGGCGGATGCCGGTGATATTGAATGGCTTGAACGGCTGGTGCGGGAGCGTGAATAGTTGCGGTTGACCTTATAAACTTCTCCCAAAGAAGAATTTTTTAGAGGTCAATCGTGCCGATTACTATATCTCGTCAGGAACTCCTGGAAAAATTGGGCAATATGGGTAAGATGAGCTATGTCAAGACCCAGAGCGGCCCGGTCGTTCCGGCTAAGAAAGAACTTATTGATACCATCACGAAGAATGTCCCGAAGCCTGTTGGCGACCAGACCAAGGCGAAGTGGGACCATCGTAGATACGACAACGATCCGCTTACACTCAACAAGAATTACCTGAACTTGAAGGACCTTGGAATCAAGGTCATGACCGAGTCCAGGCTCCGTTCGTTGAATGAAGCTAATGGCATGACGTGCAAGATTGACTTGCCGGTCATGGACCAGCAGGTGACTTCCGGCAAGATGCAGTGCCTTGGCCATGAGATTCAATTGCAGATGATGGCACCAAACGATGAAGGCGAAGTTACTATCATTCTCGATGACAAGAATACCGGCAATACTACACAGCGTGTGTTACCGGCGGATTCTGATGAACTGAAAGGCCGCCTTGACTTGGTAATCAAACGCTTGGCAATCGACCTCGTGAAGAATGGTGACCGTGCCGACAACTTTGACCAGATGACTGGCGGTGTTGGCTCTGTTACTGGGTTTGCCGGAAACGACAACTTCGGCGATGTTGATTTTGACAACCTGAATACGGCTGAAATGGGTCCAAGTGCGCTGGTTCGACAGGAATCCGTGGACTGGCAGCTTAATGCCCTTCTAGGCATGTGCAACAAGATTACGCTTGAAGCTGAAGGCGATTTCACGGCAGATGACTTTGCTGCGCCTGCGGATGGTGGTGCCGGTGGTGCTGACGGTGGTGCTGGAATGGATCCTAATGCCGGTGGTGGCATGAGCGCCGGTGATGTGAATGCCAATGCCGGTGGTACAGCCGAAGGTGCTAAGGAGACCATGGAATTTACCACGTTCTGTGACCCTGGCGTGGGCGATGACGGTGCCGGTCTGTCTCAGAAGGCTGTTGATACGCTTAACAAGATTATTGCGAATGCGTATACCAAGGGCTTGAAGGATGACAGCTCGGGTGTTCAGCCGGACGAGGATGAAATTGCCAATGGTTGGGCCGGTACGTTGGCTCAGCCGCGTGTGGTTGCAGTTCCTACGTTCCTTAAGTTCCCGAAGTATGCTGCATTGGGCAGTCAGCCTCTTAACAAGGATGGCCTTGTCAAGATGGCCAAGGCTCTTGAAGACGGTATTGACCCCAAGACCTTCGACCAGCGTCTTGGCACATGGTTCCCCGAGGTTTACAACGAAGACGGCACGAGCATCAACGATGTCGATGCTCAGACAGCCGCTATGCGCATGCCGGGCGATGACCCGACCGGTACTGGTGTTGGCTTTGACCCGAATGCCCAGATTGGCGATCCGAATGGTGGCACTGGCGATACCGGTGACATGATGGACAGGGCTAATAACTTGTTTGGCGAACCGGGAACCGAAATGAAGGAAGGCGAGGGTGACGACGGAAACGACAACGTAGACTTCGACCTTGCCGCTCTGGACAATATTTATTAATCTATTCCTCCTGAGTAAAAAGAGGCGTCCCATTGGGGCGCCTTTTTTGATGTAGTTTTCGAATGAGGTTAAGTATGTCAGAAAAAACTCCATCTCTTGTAATGTTTAATACCGCCACTAGGTTCCGTTCCGCGATTTCGTTCCTGTATTCATCGACCAGGGATGACAACATGAGGGCTCACGTCTGGACCGACAAGGACTCTGATGGCATTGTGATTTTGCATGTTCAGACTGAACATGGTGTCTATGTAAACACGGACTCCACATTGAAGTCCGAACTCCTTGATTGTGATGCCTGGGTCAATTTGCATGATTTCTGCGAACTATGCCGAGAAGTTTCCCAGGAAAACAATGTCACCCTTTGGGTGGATGGCGGGCGCCTTTATGTAGCGTCGTCCTTCAATGAAGACTTTGAAGGGTTTGAACTTGAATGCTACTGTGAGCCCGTTGAGTCGTTCGAATATGACGATATGGGGGACAGCATTGATGAAACAATCAAGATTGAACAGGGTTCATTCTCCATCGTGACGGACAGCTCGTTTGACTTTGAATGGATGGAAATTCACCGTCACGAAGGGTTGCTTTCTTACCGCTCCGGCAAGGACAAGGTTGTTCTCGCCACTGTCGTTGCTTCACTTTCTGGGCATGACGGTGTCGAAGTGAACAAGGGCCTTCCGGATTTCGCAATTAGGATTCCATGCGACCTTTTCCGTATCATCCCGATGCTTGAAGTTTCCCAGGAATGTACCCTTAATCTTGACTACAAGAATAAGCGTCTTCGCATTGCCGGTGAAGTCATGCGCATTGATTATTCCTACAAGGAACCGGAATTTCCAGCAATGTCATCCGAAGGGATGACCGACTACATGAAGTTTGATACCGCCGCGATGATTGCTACCATTGACACGATTTATCGAGTGAACTACAAGAACCCGAGTGCCATTGTCAAGATTACCCCGGTGGATGAAGGGCATGTTTCTATCGAGTTCAAGGTGGAAGGCCGCTATGGTGCAACTGTGACCATGGGCGAAGTCCATATGTTCGATCTGGAAAAGTCGGTTGAACTGTCGATGGATATCATTACGATTATGATCCGCAACTGCAACTGCAAGAATCTGCTATTGAAGTTGGGCCCGGATGACAAAATGATGCTTTGTTTCAGCAACCAGCTGTTTGCTAGAAAGGTGTATTATCTTGGAAAATAAAATAATCGTTGCAAATGCAACGATTATGTGCCAATAGATGGGATAAGCGGTGTATTTGCACCGCTTATTTTTTATTCTTATGCCGGTTCTTCGACGGGTGTTTCATCCGTATCGACTGGTGTTTCATCCGCATTGTCGGTTGCTGTATCGGTTCCGACTTCCTCACCACCGGGTTCTTCCGCCGAGATGTTGTTCACGTCACTTGCCGTTTCTGCACCATCTTCCGCGGTGAAATCGTCAAATGCGTTATTGGCGGTATCGTTAAGGGAGCTCATGTCTTCATCGCTGAAACCCATGGCGTTGTTGTCTATTCCGCCACCGAAGTCACCGCCATCAAAATCACCACTACCACCAAGCATTTCGTTATCATCATCTGGGGCTGCAAATGCTTCTGAACCCGGATAGCTGTCGCCAAAGAAATTTTTGAATTCTTCATCCTGTTCGGTCTGGTTTTCTTCCGGATGAAGCAGTTCGTCTTCCACTTCCTTGTAGCTCTGTTCCTTCATGTCGGCAGTTGTGTTCCCAAACGGGACTTCGGATGGTGTTTTCAGGCGTTTCTGGTTGAGTTCCATAATCTTGTCATGCAACTTTGCCTTGATTTCGCTGATAGGTACCTTAGTGTCGTCGTGGAGTTGGGTAACTGCGGGGGATTCATGACTTACTGAACCTGATGTGGGGACGTTAAGTTCCATAATTGATGCCTTTTTGATGTCGGATATAGATTTATAACGCAATTGGACTATAAATATTTTTTCGTTGTACTATAAACTTTCAGCATAAGAAAAATGTCCAAAAGGATTTAACATGGGATACTCTATAGACCAAGATGTAGAAATCATGAAGGAAATCGAAAGGATTTCCCAGGAACCCATCAATGAAAGCCAGTACACAGCGGTTCGTCGTGGTGCAAAACCCATCGTTGAATCGATGGCTGTCTTTGATGACGTGAAGGTTGACTTCAGCAAATGGACCAGTGACAGCAAGAAGGTCAATAAGGCTAAGACTGCCAACACGGGTTCTGCCAAGCCAATCACCAAGAATGACACTGTCGAAGAAAAGAAGAAGGGCGGTCAGGTGACTGAAATCACCAATGTTGAACTGTCCAAGAAGAAGGGCCAGGTGGTTGAATCCAAGCAGGAATCTGATGGAGACAAGGCTAAACCGGCACCTCAGGTCAAGAACTTCGACAGCAAGGCCAAGTCTGCTGCTGCAGCAAACCGTTCTGCTGCTGACAAGGAAAAGCACTTTGCCGAAACGGCCAAGAAGCAGAAGAAGTTCAAGACTTTCATCGAAAGCCTTGTAGTTGACGAAGCTTCTCGTCGTGCTGCTGATCTTGTTCTTGCCGAAGCTGAAAAGGTTTTCAAGGCTCAGTTCGAATCTGCTGCCATGATGGAATCTGTTCAGGAAACCGCTCAGAAGGTTTATGATGCCGTTGCCAAGAAAATTGGCCCGCAGCACGCAAAGGGTCTCGACCTTGGTGAAATCTGTGATGAACTCAATGCAGGCAAGACTCCGCAGGAAGTTGCCAACCGCATGATCCATTTGGTCAAGCGCAAGGCTCAGGATGCTGACAGTGCCTTCAATAATGGTGTTGACGGCCCGATGCCAACTCGAAACCAGCTTAAGAACAGGGAAGGCATTTCGGTTAACGAATCTGCTGCCATGATGGAATCTGTTCAGGAAACCGCTCAGAAGGTTTATGATGCTGTCGCCAAGAAAATTGGCCCGCAGCACGCAAAGGGTCTCGACCTTGGTGAAATCTGTGATGAACTCAATGCAGGCAAGACTCCGCAGGAAGTTGCCAACCGCATGATCCATTTGGTCAAGCGCAAGGCTCAGGATGCTGACAGTGCCTTCAATAATGGTGTTGACGGCCCGATGCCAACTCGAAACCAGCTTAAGAACAGGGAAGGCATTTCGCTTACCTAGTCGCTGAAAGAAAAAATGTGAAAATCCACCCATTGGGTGGATTTTTTGCTATATTTCCAAACGAAATGTCATTGGTGTTAGAAAATAATAAGGTTGCAGACTCCCAAGAAGTCCATCCGATGTGGACTGCAATTTATCATGATAGGGATACCGACCAGTTATTTCTTTGGTACGATACTGGAAAGCTGGAAACCAAGGTAATTTCCAATACATTCTATACGCCTAATCGAGGCGAGTACAACTCGATTCCCTGCGGGATGAAGGATATCTATGGCAGGGAGATGTACTCGGTCACATGTAAATCCAAGGTGGAACAGGACATACGAAAGCGTACCATGGGTCCGAATAACCACCTTTCCGAAATTGATATTGACCCAAGGGCTCGTTTCCTACAGAAGCATTATGCAAAGTCAGGCATGTTGAAGCCTGACATGAAGAAAATCAATCTATGCTTCCTCGATATTGAAGTGGAGACGGTGGGTCGCTTTCCTGCTGCCCACCGTGCCGAATATCCGATTAACTGTGTTACGGTCTATTTTTCCAAGACTGACCATTATGTGACGTATGGTCTTGGACGTGATGTATCTGATTACGTCAAGGAGGAAATGGCTAAGGAAAATGGCCATTATGTCCTATGTTATACGGAAAAGGAACTCCTTGAAAAACTTTTCTCGGAGATTGGACGTAACCAGGTCGATATTCTGTCGGGATGGAACTTCTCGTACGATACCACTTACATGGTGAACCGTGCCGCCAAGTTGAAGGTGGACTTGAAGCTCATGTCCAGGCTCCCGGGCCAGTTCCAGAAGGCCTACTTTGACCGCGAGGGCAACCTGCAGATTGCCGGTACGGAAGTTATTGACTTCCTTGCTCTCTACCGCAAGTACACTTTTTCGGAAGAACCGTCGTACAAACTTGACTACATTGGTGGCCTTGTTGTCGGTGAGCACAAGGCTCCATTGCCCGATGGCTACAAGTCATGGAAGAACTACTGGGATGAGTTCATCCTGTATAACTTCCAGGACGTTAGACTGCTGAAAAAGATTGAGTTGAAGGTGCGCATGTTCCAGCTTGCCGTCATGGCTGCTTCGGAAGCCCGCGTGCCATTCTCTTCAGTATTTGAATCCAAGAAGATGCTGGTTGGGTTCGTGATGAACATGCTTCACGAACAGCATCTTGTGTTCCCTCCGATGCAAGCCAAGAATAAGGAAGAATACCCGGGTGCATTCGTGTATTCCATTCCTGGATATTATGAATTCTTGGTTTCTTATGACTATCGTTCCCTGTATCCGTCCATTATGATGACCTTCAACACCTCGCCGGAAACCAAGGTCATCAAGCCGATTGATTACGTGCTTACTCCGGAAGAGAAGGACAAGCTCATCGAGAGTCCGTGGACACATAATGGTCAGTACAAGGTATATTTCCGTCGTGACAAGGAAGGCATTGTTCCTCAGGTTACGAGAAAGTTGTTTGACGGTCGTGCGAAGCTGAAAAACAAGAAGAAAGCCGCTGAAAAGGCTGGCGACATGGAAATGAAGGACATATACGATATGATGCAAAAGGTCTATAAGGTCCTTGGCAACTCTCTGTATGGTCTTCTTGGTTCCAACTTCTTCCCGTTCTATGATGTCGATAATGCCGCTTCTATTACCGGTTACGGTCAACGGCTCATCAAGTTTACTATTGCTCAACTCGCCAAGTATCTCAATGAAGAACTTGTCAACGACCAGCGGTTCTATGATGCCTTTGGTTACAAGCCGACTATTGATCCTTCGTTCCTTGGAACTACGAAGGACGAGGATGGCCAGATTCTTTATCGCCGCATGTCACATGGTGATACTGACTCGTTCTACTGCAAGATTGGTGATATTTTCAAGGAATTCGGTGCCAAGGCTGGCTCCGGTGTTGAGGTTATCGTATTTGATGGCCACAAGGAAATCTTCCGCCAGGGTTTCGACAATGATCATATTCTTGAATCCAAGAAATTGTTCAACGCGGCTTGCAACCAGTATCTGCATGATGTCTGGCATGACCCGGAGAACCGTTCAGTGGACAAGAAGACTGGCCTTACGAAGGTGCAGATTATGTTCCATGATGGTATCGTCATGGGTAAGCGCTATCGCGTGATTTATAACCGTTTCCGCCTCACGGATTTCTGTCGCATTATGGATGCTGCCATGCTTGAAGAGAAGCTGGATGAGTACATGCTTGCGTATGCGAAGAAATGGAACTACCTGACCAACGAATTGTTCTTGAAGCGTGAAAAGTGCATTTACAAGGCAATCGTTACTGCGAAAAAGAAGTACATCTGCGAAGCTGAATCCAACGAAGATATCGTGTACCTCGACCTTGGACATAAAGGCGAAGATGGTAAGTGGGTACCGGGTACGCTTGAACTCGAACCGCATTTTGCTATTACCGGTCTTGAAATTGTGCGTAGTTCTACCACCTTGTTCAGTAGGGAGCGTATGCTCGACATGGTGAAGCTGATGCTGAAAACCATGGACAGGGACGAGGTGCGCCGTAGGCTGCTTGTCATGAAGAAGGAATTCTTCGAGGCCGTCAATGCCGGCAACTACTCCTACATTGCATGCCCTTCCGGTATGAAGGAAGAACCCCTCCCGTACTTGAAGATGATAACGATGCCGCGTTCCGAAATCAAGGATATCGACTGGCGCCGCAGGGCCGCTTCTGTGTGGAACTACCTGATTGAGAATGACCCCGTTCTTACCCAGGAGCCGTACGAGCCTATCTATGCCGGTGACAAGATGAAGTTCATCAAGAAGGCCGATGACCGCTATGGTGTCTCAATCATCTGTTATAGCGGTGAGAAGTGTCCGGAACGCCTCCTGCAACTCTTCCATGCCGACTGGGAAGAACAGTGGCATGTCTCTGTCGCCCAGATACTTGGCCGTCTTTTCGAGGCTGTCGGGTGGCCGAAGGAACTCGAATACGACGAAACCAAGAAGGTTCGCGCATTCGTTTAACGGTCCCAAATCATATAAACTGCAGACCGATGTAGTTTTATGGAAAATAGACGGGATTCCCTATGTACGATTTTGAAAAATACTATGCTGACATGGACGTTAAGGCCGAAGCCAATATCGACCTGAGCGGTGTACAAATTGAGAATCCCCAGGGAAATCCGAACGAATATGTCACCAACAATGTCGTATATTTCATAACCGGCATTATCCTGTCGAATGATCCGAATTTTGGGTCGTATGTTTCGGTCGGAATTAACGACAGGTTGAAGATTACGATCGAAGAGGGTAGTTCCACCACAGTCCATTGTGTCGCACTCATGCACCCGATGGCTGATTTGGTTGAGGCGAATGTGGCCAGCCTGTGGAATCCGGGCAAGGAGCGGGAGAATTCCTTGACTCTTGATTCCAGCAATGGGGGCGCTGTCATAACATATACACCGTTGCATGATGGTACGTCCATTCCTTCAGTCAATTACTCTTACGCCCGGGCGTATGTCGCACCGCGTTATGAGTTTATTACCGGTATTGGCGGTGATGACGTGATTGCTCGTTTGGCATCCGGCTTGCTGAATCCGACACTGGTCAACCAGAACGTGATTTCACATCATTCAATGCCAGCTGCGAATTTGTCCGAGTCGATGCGTGCGATTTATATGATGCTTGGCCTTAACGGCAAGCGCAAGATATCGCTTAAGGCGTTTAGGAAGGGATTAGAAAGCAAGGCTGCGCGATATAACGCTGTAATCGGCTACGACCTGTTCCGGAAAAGAATGAACCAGATTTCTGACTGGTGTGGTGAGAACAATTACGGTGTCGATGTAAAGTACTATGACCAGAGTATGTCTGATCCGTTGCCGGAAAGTGTCGAGGATGCTACCGACGCAGATTACAGGAAGAATCCCCAGGCAGCCCGCGTGAAACACCAGGCTTATCTGAATGCCGTTGCTAATGCCGATAAGACCAGGACTTCCATGCAGAACCGAACAAGTTTTGATGAAGCATATCAGATCCATCTGCCGGCATTCCTGGATAATCCTAAGATATCCCCGCTTGTTGATGACTTGACACCGTCCGGTGATGGCGTGACTGCCCTCATTCCCCCGGTGAAAGATGCCGTGAAAGGCGTGTTTTATCCGAGAGAGGAGATTGAAACCGAGTTTTATGAGAACTTTGAAAACGTGTATGATGAAATCAGGGATGCCTTGAGTATCATGAGGCGGTATCTTAGCAGGAAGACTAAGAGAAAGATAACACAGCTCGATGCAAAATTTACCCATTATCCGTCCAATAATGGCGGACTGGCATTTGACCTGGATTCATTAATCAATTCATTCCAGACAAATTACAATGCTGTCGGTACAGGGAATGGCGAATATGCCACCGGTAATGTTCAGAATATGCCGGAATACATAACCGCATATCCAAGAGTGTTTCAGATTAACGGAAAATACGAACCGGATGCTGGGGGTGCCCCGGCTTCCTGGGTGGCGTTGACTCCACCGGATAATCCGACGTTTATTGGCAGGGCCTGGGTTACCAGCGGCACTGGCTTTTATCGGGCGTCGGATTATACTCTGAACAAGAAAGTGGTCTCAATGACCGGCCAGGAAGTGCGCGAAGCGATTGTAGATGCGTACAACTGGATTCTTAAGACGGATGGAAAGCAAGTGCTTGATTATGAAGCCGACATCAACGTAAATGATAATACATTCGATGGCGGTTATGATAGTAGTGCCGATGCCGACACCAGGGTAAAACAATGCAAGCGTCTTATCGAGTTGATTGGCGGATGGATGAACCTCTTCAAGAAATGTGGTTCCAGGGAAGGCGTCCAAATATTCCTGGCTGCACACCCATTCAATCCAGGAGAGAATATCATGTCATGGCTGAGCCGTATGGTTGTCGCGGGATACATGACATGGAGCTTGAAGGATAACTATGACATAATCGACTGGGAATCATCCTCTAGTTCAAGTTCCGGTGCTACTGACTATGCCAACTTCGTTCCGGCATTTACACCGGAATGGGGTATCGATCCGGAAAGCGAAACCGACATTGACGATGCAATGCGTGCCGCGTCGGTAATGGTGAGCGCATACAAGGAAATGCGCAGTCAGTTGGTAACCCGTGCGTTCCTGATGAATCCGGTTCGTGTGGCCAGGGCATGGCTTGCGCTTGAGGATGCGTCTGATGCTATTTCGGCATTGCAGGATTCAATCGACAAAGTAATCTGGTATCAGGCGTTTGTAAATGAATCGGTCTTTACCAACCGGTCCATGTACCTCAATTTTGCCAACTGGCTTAACCGTGGTGATGGAAACGATGACGATTATGTCAAGATTCCGTTCTCCGTCTGGTCTCTGCCTGCCAGATTCATGGTTCCGGTTGCGATGTACCGGAAGGTGAGGAAAAAGTATCGTACATGGTTTGGACGTACCCGTCATAAAACCGTCAAGGTGTTTGATGGCGTGCGTTGGGCAGAAGTTCGGTTCTATGACTTGAATGTGTACGGAGAATATCCGCAGATTGCTGAAACACCGGGCAACACTATTCAGCTTGATAAGCCGGCAACCATCGAACGGGTTGGAAATGTTTGGTATCTGAATTTTGATGAACCTCTGCCTGAAGATGTTTGGAATGCAGGCAGTGGTGAAGTGACGTTTGATGATATTGCAAAATCGGCATTGCAGGTTGTGTTTGATGGTGACATGTCGGCGCATGTACCGGAAGATGCCGACCCACCAACGTTGATCGGAGAGCATGTGGTTGTATCTGTGAAGGTTCCGCCGGAACGCAGCCGCAACGACAGTGAAAATAAGACTCCGGTCACAGTTCATGTGAAGGCTCCGGGGCTCCCGTATGACGAAGAAATTCGCAAACAGGCGTTTGTTGAATACGGTCCGTTCTCGCAGGATAAATTGTTTGAAGTGGTTCGGTATGGAAACGGGGGTTTCCCGAATGTTCCCGAAACCCAGCGGTTTGATGGATGGAAGGTGTTTAGGCCGACCTCGCGCAAGATTGAAGACATGCGAGAAGGGTTTGGACTTTATGACAAGGTTGCCTTCCTGATGTCCATCCTTACGCATGAGTTTGGTGCGGGACGCGTCGAATTGATTAACACGTGGCGTTCCGCTGACGACCAGAAGAGTATTTGTATGGGCGGTCCAGAAAGCAGTATGCTTTCGTGGCATAACTACGGTATGGCCGCGAAAATTTTAATTTATCAGGCTGACCGTACTACTCCCATTGAAGACAAGAGCGACGATATGAAGCGCTTGGTGAAGGTGGCCAAGGCGTTTACTGAAATATGCGCCGATGGAAGGGCAGGGGTTCCGTGCAACGTGGTGTGGTGTGGCCGTCTTGTAGTCAATCCGAGCTTGTTTGACTGGGAATTCTTGCCAATGGGACTTGGCCACAAGGATGCCTTCAAGTTCCGCGAGGCGATACTTGCGCAGCGCGATCCGATTAAGGAATATGCGTACGTGGACGTTGACGCTGCCGGAATGGTTACCGGTAAGGCGCCAGAGGGAAATGAACCGTATGTCCTAAAGACTTCCGCAACTTATCGGAATGCGAAGATTGTCAATGGGCATCATTATGTTTCTCCGGACCGTATCGTCAATTATCATACACCGGAAGACATTGTCCTATATGATCTGGTTGAATACATAGACCTAATTAACCTTAAGATGAATGCCAACGGCAACACGCTTGGCGATCGAGGAAACATCTATGAATGGAAGGCCTTGAATGATTCCGCGTGCTCCCAGTTGATTAGGTATTTTGCGCTGACAAACAACATCAAATCAGCCAAGGCCTTGATTGCTGGTGATTTCGTTGAAAAGTACCAGGCAATCGAGGATGCTTTCTATTCGACATCTACGGTAGATTATGTGAAGAACATGCTTGGCGAACATTACGAGGATGTGTACATTACAATCGATTCCATGAACGATGCCGGGTTTATTTCCCTCAGCAATGGAAAGATGTATATCAAGGTCCATGACCAGATACCTGACAATGTTCCTACCATGATTGACATGCATGGGCAGCAAAGGGTGGACAGTAACCATATCAAGCGCGGTGTGTGGCGTAACGGCGTGTTCTACGGCCTGGATGAGATTGAGATTCCTTACACGGAAAGCGATGGCCCGGTAATAGAAGGGTATGTGGATGGCGTGGCGTCTTATGGGGAGGCAATTTTCTTACATAAGTCCGTTGCATCAGCTTTACATGAGGCTTTCCTGAACACCCGTGACATGTTCGAACGCTACCAGGGCGCTGTCATGTATGACCGTTTCCAGGATGGCCCGAATGCTTCCCGGTTCAATCAGCTGGAAAACGAATTCGGTGCCATTGCCGCACAGGACTTAATGGACTTTGGCGAACTGGAAGCTATGCTCGCACAGGATGACATCAACAAGCGTGCGGACATTGAATCCAATGGGGACAGGAATGGCCTCATTGACGGAAGTATTTACGAAAAGGTCGTAAATAATGCACAGCTTGCCGGTATGCGCAAGGCAGTCAAGACCAATGAGCGCATACATATCACCGATAAGGGTAACGGGTTGACTCCGGGTGAAATATACCGTGCCGTAATGGAAGGACGGGCTCCGGGGGCTAACGATTTGATGTCCAGAAGGTAGTTTTCATATAAGCTGCAGGAGAAAAGGAATTTGGTAGCCCGATGCCTGCACAAGTAGCGATTAAAAAATATACCGGAAAGGATTCTGAGTTTGGGACACTGGTGTCATCCTTGGGTATCAAACGAGTTGACACGTGTGTCCCGTCCGTGTATAGCTCGGAGCGTCTCGGTGGGCGTACCGTACCTGCCGACGATGGCAGTGAAAGCCAATTTTATTGCATCTATCGTCCGGACGATCCTAAATGCAAGGCATACTCGATGGAATGCGTGTTCAAGGTGCACCTTGTTGCCCCGCCTGACCGTCAATTGACCAACATTCGTCTTTATCCGACTGGCCCGAGGCCGCGTGGCGAACATCCGGCCATTTTGAGAATAGGAAACTCGATTTCATATTCCCGTCCGACAAACAGCAAGTCGCTTATTGCAACTAACGATATTTGGGAATTTAGTCCGGAACATCCGTTTTATCTTACAGTTTCTGGACTGTATGGCCAGATGCCGCAACAGCAGCTGGGCCATACCCATTTTATCACGGAGTACCGTGATGTCGGCGCGGGGAACGTTGTTTTTCTTGACGGGATGCGCCAACCAGTAGTCCCAGTCGGCGTTTACACTGATGATGAGAAAGACATTACTATCACCTTTGAGGACCGTACATTTGCTGCCAACACTCACAAGTACACTCCTTGCTTGATATTTGTCGATCCGAAAACAGGAAAGGACATCAACACGATTGCACAGGAATCTGGCATGGAACCGTTCTATCAGGTTGTTGTCCCTGATGACAAGAAAGCCGTTGATGGGGTTATTTATCCAAGCGATGGTCCTGTTGTTGAACTTCGTGTAAAGACGAAAGAATGGAACCTGATGAACATGTTCCCGTCCGGTCTTATCTACCAGATTCCGCCTGATAGGGAATGCGACTATCGCGGGTCTGGATATGTGGTGGCATGGATGCCTCTGTACTGGGGAGAGCCGGGATGGCAGTCTACTGATTCCGGCGATTCTGAGCTTGTCGAAACGGCTTATGTTCCAAACCGCTGGTTCAAGCGCGTTTACACTTTGAGCGATGGTACGGTGAAGGAAGAAGATTTGCCTGACCACTTCAAAAACAAACCGACCGAGTACTATGATGTCGAGGTTCGTCCTGGCTCAAATGGATGCCCGACCTATTTCCTGAATGGGGTTGAACGTCCCCAGCTGATTTTCGATATCCACAAGACATATCATTTCTTCAACAAGAGCGGTTCCAAGTTCCCGATGCGGTTCATAGGAAACATGTTTGCTCCGCAGGCAATCATTCCTGAGGATGTCGTGTCTGCGGGTGTCGTTGTTCTCCGTGGAAATACTGACATGGAAGAGCTTTTTGTCAATCCGGAACTGATTTTGAAGTCAGGCGCCAGGATTAATGCATATCAGAGCGTGTGCGCACCTGGACTTGGCAATGTGGTCTACAACCATCCGTTGGCCATGTGCGGAAGCTACAATATGTGTCGCGTTGGCGGGGGCATCTATAATCCCCTTATGGCGGGTGAAACCGACTATGTTTACCTGCAACTCGAAGTGGACGGGAATACCGATCCGGGAAGCTGTATTCCGAATATCAAGATGGAATACGACGAGGTTTAAAATTTTTGAAACACTTATAAACTTTCTGTCAAATCAGCCCCAATGGCTGCTCAAAAGGAACAAATCTATATGACACAAGAAAAGAACAAGAAAGCTGTTGCGGACCTATTTTGCATGGAAGATGCAAGGGCCGTATGTGAAGCCATTGGCGGTCTTGGCCTCAATACCGACAATCAGGCTACCGATGATCCACTGGAATACACTCCGGACAATATCCTGGATGTGACAGTGAATGAAAATCCTGATGGTATGCCGGCACTTCCGCAGTTCACCCCGAAGGAAATGGATAGCGAAACACAGGCATTCGTTGTCGATGAACTTGCCAAGGAATTGCAGGCTGATGGCCGTGAATCCCTTAATGACGAAGACCTTGTTCCGTTCATGGTGAAAATCAAGGGTGAAAACCGCATTTCCCAGGACTTGACTCCGTTCATTGACCAGATTACTGGTAACGCAAACAACCGTCTTGCTACCCAGAACGTTTCTGAAGCTCAGCCAAATGGTGTTGCTACTAACCTTACGAATGGTGGTAACGGTGCTGCTCCTGCTGCTCCTGCGGTCGCTGACCCGACTGCTGGTATGGGTGCACTCCCGCCGGAAGCTCCGGGTGGCCTTGATGCCCCGACCGAAGCTCCTGCTCTCGATGCCAACGCTGGCGACTCCCTCAACGGCGATGAACTGTGGGGAAATGATTCTGCTGCACCGGGTGCCGAAGGTGACTTCAATCTTGATGTGCCCGAACCGGGTGCCGAGGATGCCTCTGCTGGTGGCGATGATACATTCAATCTTGACATCGGCGATGAAGGTGGTGAAGCTCCGGCTGGCGATGACACTGACACAATTGGCGAATTGGACTTTGGCGATGAAGGCGGTGAAGGCGCATCGGAAGGTGGCGACGCTTCTGCCGAAGGCGGTTCCAGTGAAGACGACCTTTTCAGTGCCCTCGATGGCATGAGCGATGAAGATCTCGATGATGGTTCTGATTTGGGTGGTGACACTGGCGACGCCGGTGATGCTGGCGATCTTGGTGATCTTGGCGGTGAAGGTGAAGGCGGTTCCGAAGATGAAAAGCCTACCGAAACCGAATGCGCAGCCGCACCTGTTAAAACCGAATGTGGCGAAGCTCCGGCTGACAACACCGACATTCAGCTTGAATCCATCAAGGCTAACTACGTAGCCAACCTTGCTAAGGAACGTGTCCGTGCAATTACGGAAGCTTATGACCGTAAGCGTGCTTTGGCTGAAAAGCGTGCCCTTTGCGAAAGCATCATCAGTAATTATCAGGAAAATGAGGCTGCCAAGGAACGCAAGACTGTGGTAGAATCTACCATGGGCGAAAAGTTATCTGAACTTGGTGACAAGGTTGCCACGCTTTGTGAAAATGCTTCCAAGGATAAGGGCCTCGATGCCAAGCTTGAATCCATTCTTAACAATGTGAAGAAAGGCAAGACGCTCGATGCCAAGTTCGAATCCATTTTGAGTGGTTCCAATAAGCCGAGGGTTCAATCTTCGTCCAGTGTCTTGGATGCCAAGCTCGAATCCATTCTTGGCAAGGTGAAGGCAAGCAAGGCTCTCGACGCCAAGCTTGAATCCATCGTCAACAAGGTTTCTGCTGACAAGGCAGTCGATGCAAAGCTCGCCGCCATCGTGGAATCCGTGAAGGCTCCGAAGGCTGCAGCGGCTAAGGCTCCGCTTGATGCCAAGCTTGAATCCATCATTGCTTCGACCAAACAGAAGATTGCTGCGGCTAAGTAATCTGGATTGAAATTTGAATAGACACCGCCCTTTGGGTGGTGTCTTTCTGTTTGCTAGAAGAAGATAGTTTTACATCAACCTTGATAAACTGCAGAACATGGGACATTTCAACGGACGACTTAAAGAAGCTATACAGGCCGCTGCCGAGAAGGCTAGGGGGCAGGAGGGCTCGTTTTATGATATCCTCAAATTTTATAAGTTTTTTGATGTCGCCGATACTGATAATGGATTGACTGATTGGCAGCGGGCAGGAGTCCCGGAAGCGAACCAACATAGGATGAGCGCATTTTGTAGTGCGTTTGCCGATATGATTGAGGACTTCCTCGCCAATGATGAATATGGTGTCTTGACTACCGCCATGGAAGATATTGTCAACAAGCTGGACCAGAGAGGTGCCCAGACTGCCGGCGAAATGGATGTTATCGGTGGCGTTGTAGGCGGATTGACAGGGGGTGCGAGTGAATCGGCTCGCCAAAGCCTTTCTTCTGCAATCGCTGCGGCTATGCAGGGCAACAAGTTCGACCCTGATGTGCTTCCGCCAATATCCATTGGCCTTAACGGCCTTCCGATTTCCCTGTCCAACTATTACAAGCCCGGCTTTTCACAGCCCAACTGGCCTTTCCTTTATGAGCATGAAGTTCGGAAAGAAACCGGGTTCTATGAGGGTGATGACGGCTATTTGATGGTTGGCCCGGGCATCCCGCTATCCCTTGGCGGAAAGGCCAAGATTCTTGTACTGAAGGCTATTTTTGCCGTACCGACTGTCGATGACCACGGAAATCCGGTGGGCGACATGGAAGGCGGGTTAAGCGAGGAACAGTTCGAAATTGTCAAGAGAGTAATGGACAAGCGCGTCTTGAGCGACTTGACTGATGAAGAAAAGAATTTTAGTCTGACAGCCGAACAGTCCCGTGCATCCTACTTCCGATATGTCAACATGGTATTGTGGGATGCAGTGTGCAACAAGAACAACTGGGCGTATCTGCACTGGGGCATCCTTTCGCATAACTCAATGCCGGAACCGGTCAAGACTGCTGTATGTAGCTTCCTGAAGACAAACGGCTTGGCATTGGACGCCAATATTAATGGTCCTGCAGCGATGATTAGCTATTGCTTGAATATCGGCATGGCTTATCTGATTGGTCGCAGGAATCCGGTTACGATCGTCGGTCTCCCTGAACAGGGCTTGAAGGCTATTCCTGAAAAGGGTTCCAAGGATGTTGAATTTTTGGCAGAAACGGGCAAGGCTGTCCGTTACAACGGAGGAGTCCCGAAGGATTTGAGACTGGCCAAACTGCATTTTACCTATATAGCCGACATCTTGGTTAGACTTACGAACGGGTCGTCCGAATACGATACTGAACTGAGAAAGCGCCGTATTGATGAAGCCAACCTGATTTATGACTACTGCGGGTTGCCTAAGGTGGAATACGGCATGTCGCCGGCTTCCGTTCCGCCGGAACTGAAGGCTGATGCCCTGGTGAAGCGTGGATTCCTTGACCTGATGCGCTCCACGATTTACGTATTCCCGAACAAGTCGGGCAACTATGGTTCCGGCGCCAATGTGAAAATCGAGATGCAGTCGAAGAACATCGACCCGGATGGCACTCGCCTCCAGCCGAGAACCAAGCAGGTGCTCCAGTGGCTTGGTGCACAAATCGGTGTCGATACTATCCAGGTTTCATCCCTTATCCGTGAGCCGGATGTCCAGGGACGCATCATGTGCGACAACTGGCACATGGGCAAGCGAATTTCCTATGGAAAGGGCGGTACCGCGGTCAATATGGTGTATGTGGACTGGACCAAGAAGCATGGCGGCACCGAGATTAACTGTGCCAAGCATCTTCCGTACGACACGCTGCTGAAGGTGAATGATGCTGACCTTCCGAAAGTCAGGGAACTGATGAAGAAGAAGGCAAACGAGGTTGTCGCGAGCGGAATAAAGGTATCAAACCATTGCTGTGACCCGACCATTTACCAGGCGGTCGATATTAGCGCTACCCATCTGGCGAGATACGGCAGGGCGATATGCGACAAGGCTGTCGCAATATGCGAAGATGCCAAGAAGAGAAAGATTTTGCAGGGCCTCATTCTTCCTGATGGATGGGGTTCTCCACCGGCAAAGACTGGTGAACCGGCACTCCACATCGAAGTTGACCCGCGCCGGACTGAGCCGGCAATTCCGATGGCGGGGGAGGATCCGTCCGCACTTGCGCCGACACCGGGAAGTGATATCCAGATAAGAATTTACAACGAGAACCTTACAAGCAAGGGTGCATTGGATGCGGTCTTTGTAAAGGACTGCGTTGACAACAAGAATGCGTAGGTAGAACATGTCCAAGCTGTACACGAAAAAGAAACAGGAATTTGATGACACCGTATTTGGCTATCTGGTGAAACGGTTGACTACGCCCATTACGGATAGCGATGCATATCACACTGGCCATGTTGACGAAAAGGGCAATGAAATGAAGGCTCCCGACGACTGGTCGTATACAAGGCTTGATCGTTTGGTATTTGACCTGAAGGCAATCCTTGGTGACCGGGTGAACAACATTGCGGAATCCTATGCGGATGTTGATTCTTATGCCTTGATGAACGGGAAGGTTGATGCGGGGAAGTACACGGAAAAATACCATCAGGTGCTTTCGATTATCGAGGAAGCTGCCTACATTCCTCCGGCATTGCGCGGACAGGCCGGGGAAGCTAATGAAACCAGTGACCTTCCGATGAGTGACCGTATTTCATTCGCGCTGTCTGTGGCGAACTTCCTACTGTTCTCGGCAAGATTTAGCCGTTTTCCGAATACGGTCGAAATTGATGACGAAGTGCTCCCGTCTGTAGAATCGACGTTTGGTGTTCGTGCGCTTGGCTCGCAGCAGGAATTTCTTGATTACGCAAGGAATGCCAAGATTACCGACGGGCGCGGACTGAACAACAATGGATATGTGCTCCTTGTACGGGCCGCCAGGAAGATTGTGTCTTCTGACATATTGAAGCCACGCAATTTCGGCGAGCACAATCAGAGCGAGCAATGGAGGATTGTTGCGAATGCATAGGATGTACAACGGATTGCCATTGTTCGAGGTGGATTTCGGGGACTTCTCCTATATAGTCGAATGCGTTATGCATGGTAAGCGCATGTTGGCCCGCAATATCTCTGACAATGGATTGAAGGAATATTTCAATACCGTGCGGCGTGCGAACTTTGCCGCGACCTACGGGGGCACGGTTATAATTTACGGAAGGTAGAGTTATGCTTTTCAAGAAAAACAAGACACCGGAAACCCTCTCGTCGAGACTTCTCAACTACGAGCGTAATTACGGTATCGGGAACCCGAAAGGGCCGTATTTTGACCGAATTTTTAATCGAATAGACACGGAACGCAAGGTCAATGCTTCCCGGAACTCGGTTGCACAGGGCATGAATGACATGATGTTTCCGAACGGGACTACCCCGGACGGTTACAGCACGTTCACGCCGATGCTCGGCATATCCACGGAGTCGCTGGATCCGGACAAGGTCCAGGACTCGATTGCCCAGAAGGAATGCGACCTGTACTGGCGAAAGAACGTCGAGCGTTCATTGAAGTATGAAACGGTTGCCGGACGTTCCGAAGTGAACGAGTCAATCATCCAGATTTGTAACGAGGCTGCGTACAAGGATGACATGGGTGAATCATGTTCCCTTGAAATTGACCCGGATGCAAAGATTGGCGATGCTACCCAGGACATCCTTCATTCAACCTTCCGTCGCAAGGTTCTTCGCGAGCTTCTCAATTTCCGAATTAACGGCTGGAACTACATGCGCTATCTGTGCATTCATGGCCGTATCTTCTTTGAAATCGAGTTTGACGAGAACAAGAGCCAGATTCTTGGCTTGAAGATGCTTCGTGAAGAGAACATGATTGTCATCTACCATGACGACTTGATTATCGGTTATCGCCAGATGCAGTCGGGCTGGACGAACATGCGCAACGGTGGCAAGAACTACAAGGACTTCTCCCCGAACCAGATTCTGTACGCATCTCTCGACATGACAGGTCCTGGCGGCATCAATGACCCGCGTTCTATTCTGGAACCGGCAATGAAGCCATATAACCAACTCAATACCATTGAGGATAGCGTTGTCATGTACCGTATTCTCTGGGGTCAGGAAAAACTGGTCATGAAGGTCGATACGGGTAACATGCCGAAGGATAAGGCCGAGAAGTACATGAAGGACCAGGCCAAGGTCTTCTCCCGTAAGCTGGATTACAATTCGCAGACTGGCGAAGTGACGAACTTTGGTAAGGCAATCGGCTTGACCGAACATTACATCATCAGTCTTTCCCAGGGCCGTACAGGTTCATCCATTGAACGAATGAATGCCGGCAACAACCTTCAGAACATTGACGACTTGAAGTTCTTCAAGCGCAACCTTGTCAACTCCCTCATGGTGCCTCCTGGCCGTATCACTGCGCTTGCGGGCGATAACCAGAACTACACGCAGGGCAAGATTGGTGAAGTTACCCAGTCCGAAGTATCGTTTGCCGCGCTAGTCCAGCGTTATCAGACCCCGCTTGAAGCAATCATGATTCGTCTGTTTGTCATGGTGCTCAACACGATGAAGAACGTGGACAACTCCATCAAGAGTGAAGTCAACTTCTCGGTCAGGTTCAAACGTTCCAACGGTTTCCAAAACTTCATCGAAAGTGAAATCTGGAACACCAGGCTCAATACGTTTGACCTCATGGCCAAGCATTGCCGTTCCAAGGATAACCCGACCGGCATGCTTCCGAGGAAGTTTGCCCTCATGAAGGGTCTTCGTGTCAGCAATGAAGAATATAACCAGATTCGCCAGTGGCTCCAGGAAGAAAAGAACGATGAGCTTTATGGCGAAACCGGTTCTTCGTCTGGTGGTGGCGATGCGGGCGGTGGAGCCGGTGGTGACGCTGGCGGTGGTGCCGGTGGCGGTCTCGGAGGCCTGATGTAGCCCGAAAATGTATGGAAAATCCCGGTAACCCCGGGATTTTTCTGACTTTAGCGGTTTCAGTGCACGTTTTTGGCCTGTTTTTCATGTTAAAAAATGAAAACTCTAAACATTATGGCAGAAAACGTTCGAGAGTGCTTCCGTTCGGAGCACATGATATGCGAACGGAACACTAACTCAACAAAAGGTAACAAACAATGCAGGTTATCCAGAACAAGTCCAATACACGTAAGTGGAAGGCCGTCCTTGAATCCAATCTCGGTCGCCCGCTCCGCAACCGTGGGGAAGCTTCTGCAATCGCAGTGCTTCTTGAAAACCAGAACTTGGTCAACCGTGGTGCCAAGTTCGAATCTGCCAACATCACCGCTGATGTGGCTCAGTACCAACAGTATGCCCTTCCGCTCATTCGCCGTCAGTTCCCTGAACTCTTGGCTATGAACACTGTGGCCGTCATCCCGACGACTACTCCACAGGGAATTTACTTCGCGTTGCGTTATCTGTACGATAACGAACCGCTCAAGACGACTGCCTTCCGTTATGGCCAGAAGCAGGAAATCGGTTACGATTTGATCGCTGACCACACCGGTTTTGCAACGTCCTTCAACCCGTACAGCACGGGCGCTGGCGAAATGCTCTCCAACTACTCCGAAGGTACTCAGGAACGTACCGGCCTCGCTTATGGCGTGAAGAACCCTGGCGATCCGGGCTACCTCTACAACAACTTCGGTGGTCTCACCAACGATGGTGATGATGAACTCGGTCAGTACGCTTACAACATCAAGAAAGCATCCATCAAGGTGATTTCTGGTGCTATCCGCGTCGGTACTCGCGCCATCAAGAGCCATTACACGCTCGAACTCCAGCAGGACATGGCTGCAGCACACGGCCAGGACGTTGAAGCTCTCTTGCTCGAAGGCCTCCAGTTCGAAATCCAGCAGAACATCGACCGTGAAATCCTCATGGCCATGATCATGGTTGCTCAGAACGAACGCCTCGGTGGTGAAAAGGTCATCGTTGTTGACCTCAAGAACACTGAAACGGGTCCGGCTAAGGGTCGTTGGGCTGCCGAATCCATCGCAGCTGGCATCGTGAACACCATCATCGCTGTTTCTCGTAAGATCGCTCTTACGACTCGTATGGGCTCCGGTAACTTCGCCATCGTGTCCCCGGACATCGGCGCTGCTATCGCTACGTTGAACAACGGTATCTACATCCCGAACGGCTATCTCGGTACTGATGCTACCATGCAGCCGGCTGGTGGTGTTGCTGACGCTGGTTCTCTCCTCAATGGTCAAATCAAGTTGTACCAGGACATCTACGCGAACGCCTCCTACGCCCTCGTTGGCTTCAAGGGTCCTCGCCAGGGTGAAAGCGGCATTATCTTCATGCCGTACATCCCGTACATCTTCACGAAGACCGCTGGTCAGGAAGATGGTAGCCCGCGCTTGATCGTCAAGTCTCGTTACGCCATCGTGGCTAACCTCCTTGGCGCCGGTCAGTTCTATCGTATCATCCAGTTCAAGAACGTGAACAACGTGATTACTGGTATCGACTTGAACGAAGCTCCGTGGGAATCTAACGGTTCCTTCACGGGTGACAACCTCGAACCGGGTCTCTCCTACCACGATCAGTCCACCGAGCTCTACAACGCTGCTGGTGGCTTGACCTTCGAAGACAAGCACTGGTAATCTTTACCGGTCTTGCCCGAAAGGGGAAACGGAAATGAATGGGAGTGGGTGAAAACCCGCTCCTATTTTTGTTTGGCAATGATTTAAAAATTATGAACTACCCACCGGCTAAAGACCGGTGGGTTTCAGTAACCACCGGTGCAACCAGTTGAATTTCCCGCATCACAGCACCACTGCTTTTTAGGTCGTTAAGACGGTCATCCACAGTTGGGTTCTCCGCAAGGCATAGCGGTCGCAAGACCACGGCTTCCCCGGTTCGCGGGGTACCTTCATTATCTAGTATTCTAAGACCTTCATCAAGTATGTTCTTGGCGGCATTCCAGTCCCTATCTATTACGCTACCACATTCTAGACATATCCACTCGCGTTCGCTAAGTTTCAATGTATGGTATCTATGCCCACAGTTGTTGCATAGTTGCGAACTGGGGAAGAACCGTCCTACCTTAACGACAGTACGGTTATGCCATTGAGCCTTGTACTCTATCATCTTAGTTAGTGTACCGAGTGCCTGATTGGCCAACGCACCAGCAAGACAGCGGTTCTTCAGCATTCCCTTTATGTTAAGGTTCTCCATGCAGATTATGTCATAATCTCGGACTAACCTGTGTGATACTTGATGAAGGAAGTTATTCCTTCTGTTACCCAGTTTTTCATGGGCTGCAGCAAGTTGAATACGGACTTTCTCGTATCGACTGCCGCCTTTCTTCGCCTTTGCGAGTTTCCTCTGCAAATGCCTAATCTTTCGTTCCGACTTCTTATCGAAATGTGGATTCTTAATCACTTCTCCGTTGGACATCACGATGGACGACTTGATACCGAGGTCGATACCCACACATTCGCCAGTATGTTCCATTTCCGGCACATCAACATCACAACAAATAGAACAATAATAGTCGCCCTTTCTGCTCTTCTTTACGGTGACATGATAGATTTTAACAATATTTTCGTGTTCAAATGTCTTGCCGAAACGGCACTTAATTGCACCAACTTTCGGCAGTACAATGGAATTGCCGACTATTAGTTTCTTAATATCCTTGTGACACATAGCATTCCGGTAACTCTGTTTGTCCTTCTTGGACTTGTATCTTGGATACTTGGATTTGCCTGCAAAGAAGTTCTGATAGGCTTGGTTCATATCCATATAGGCATTAGCCAGTCCTTGCGAGTCGGCTTCTTTCAACCATTCCCATTCTTCCTTAAAAGACTTCAATTTCGGCTGAAAGGACATCTTGGTCTCTTCGTAGATATATGACTTAATTCTAAGGCACTGGTTATACACGAAACGACAGCAACCGAAGGTCTTCGCGAAAAATACCTTCTGCGCTTTGTTCGGATATAGCTTGATTTCGATGCCTTTCTTAACTATCATACGAAAAAACCTACCGGAACTGGTCCTTCCGGTAGGATACAATGTACCTAAGTACATTTTAAACTCTTCTGCGATGGCAAGGACCAGTTGCCTTCGTATATCAGTTTATATATGTAGCAAAAATTCCGAAAATAGTCAAGCGGCTTTCATCTCACCCACTAAAGATGGGTGAGTTTTCTCGCCGCTACATTATAAACTGTACCATGAAAGATTTTTACCGACTGGTGTGTTTATTATGATGGATATGTTTGAATCGCTTGAAAGTATGCTTCCGCTGTGCGAAATGGCGTCAGTGGACATGACAGGCAATGCTGGGACATTGGATGCATCTCACTACAAGGCATATGCCAAGAATCCAAGTGAACTCGACCAGAATACGCTGGCTGAACTTGCTGACATGGTTGACCGCGCCCATGATGCAAAGAACGTGATTGCTGCGCAACAGGCATCCGGGCGTGAACCGATGGCGACACCAAGGACGATTGACCAGTTGATGAATAGCATACTTGTCCTCTACATCACATGTGACGATGCGCCCGTGGCTGTTACGAATGTAGTGGACCCGTCAATGGAAGACTATCATGGATATGTGCCCATCAGGTTCTATTCATTGAAAACCGGGTATAACCTGGATGGCCGTCTGCAACAGTCTTTCTTCTCCATTGAGGAAGATTTTCGCTCATCCGGCGTAGCAAAGGAATTGTTCCTGCAACTGAATGTCAACGGTTCGCCGTGCTTCATCGTGGTTGACCCGATGGATGCACCGACAGTGAAGAATGTGCAGGAAAGCGGATACAAGAAAGTGGGCCACATGAAAATAGATGGCTCGGGTAACGAAATGGAGCTGTGGGTATCCCCAGCAAAGGAAAAGGTAGCTTCTGATGAGCAAGATTAATAAGGTTCTCTATAATGTAGACCAAACTACCGGTACTAACGGTACTACCGCAGATGAACGGAAACTGGCTCGAAAAAATATTGGTTTGGATGAAGTTGTTGGACATGCAGCGACTGCATCCGAATCTGGTATTGCTCCGCTTGATACGGGAGGTAAGATTCCTTCCAGATGTTTACCTTCACATGCACATGGTAATATTACTAATGATGGTAAAATTGGTAACACATCAGGGCTTCCTTTGGTGACAACGACCGATGGTCTAGTTACTACGGGTGCATTTGGTACTGCTGCGGGTCAATTTGCAAGTGGTAACCATACACATGGATTTATTACTAATGATGGTAAGCTAGAGAATCGATATGGAGAATTGGAACCGGTGCTTGTTGCTGAGGATGGCACTATTGGTCTCGGCTTATTTGGAAGCGCCGCTAACGCCGTTGCTCGGGGTAACCATGGCCATGGCAATATTGCCAAAGATGGCAAGGTGAGTGTCGCAATTGGGAATAATGAGGTTCCAAACTGCATATTAGTAACTCGTACTGAATCCTCTGGACATGAGAATGACGTTGCATGTGGGCCGGCATTTGGAAACGATACTTCCAAATTTCTAAATCAAGCTGGTAAATGGGCTAATGTTGGAGTCGCAACAGATAGTTCTGTTGGCGGCATAATGCTAGGTTACACGTCAACTGGGAAAAATTATGCTGTGGAGCTTGATCATAATATGGCATATGTTAATGTGCCGTGGACTGAATATACCGCTGGCACCAACGTGAAGATTTCTAACCAGAACGCCATCAGTTCCCTTCATGGCCTGAAGTCTTACAGCCGTACACAGCCGACCGGCGGCTATGGCGACATGGTGGAAGACGATTTGATTCTCGGAGTCTATCACATTTCTCCGCCTACGATTGTGAACAATGACAAGAAAAACAACATAGTCTACGAATACAAGGTAACCGACATTACAAATGTGTCATATTTTGACATCGGCTACGCGATGACTCCGGATGCCGACGGCTTTGTTCCGAATGTCCATTTCGTAATCGACCTTACTGGAGAAATTACAGACGATTCCGATCCAAGTATGATTAGATCACCGCATGACCATCTGACTCTCAGTGTGGGCCATGGCGATCCAAAAGCAATGGTAGCGAACTACTATGTACGCTACATCCCGATCTACATCGGTCACAAGTACTTGGTCGACTTCTACGGCAATGTAGCCCATGTGAACGTGCTGGGTGAGAACCGTGTACAAGACATTGCGCCGAACTGGGGCGATGTACAAGAATTCTTGAGCACCACCCCGAACACGACTCATCATAACATATCGTACAAGCTAGACAGTTATACGGTCTACCACATGGACATTTATACGAACGGCCTCCAGGCGGAGAGCACGGATAAGTACCGGTATCGCGTAGCACTCGGTGTTTACGGCTCGGGTAACATAAGGTACCTTACCGGATGGATCCGCCAAGACTCTGGCAAGGCCATACAGCCGCACCTTGACTTCAATAGCGATATTTTCAGATCGATGTTCATAGAGTTTGACCAGGCGAACTACCCGATGGCCACGCAGAGTGTAAACCTTATGATCATGGGAACAAAGGAGAGGATGTAATGGGAACTGTTGGAGAAATAACTTAAGGTTAATCTATGGCATCTCAGGCAAAAGACATAAGGGGTTCGCTTATACTCACGCCTTCACAGGCGGAGTTCATGGGCATACTCCTTAAAATGATGAAAAAGGAATGCAAGCATGTTCAGGAAACCGGTATGATGCTAAAGCCGGGCCCAGGCAACATGTATTCCGATTTTGTCATTACAGTTAAATGCTCCCAGGACCGCCGTACATGCGAAGTGTACCGGAACAGAACCGGTACACTCATATTTGCAATGCTTAATGGCAAGGTTGTCGCTGCCGATTACGAAATCGATTTCGTTACGGAGCACATGAAGCGCAAGTTTAGCGCTCTATGAACTTTTTCAGCTTGCCCTTGACACTTTCATAATATTTCTGCCAGATGTCGATGACCTCGTTGACGGTCTTGTCGTCCGTCTTGTCCATCTTAATCTTCTTGTTATGGGATGGCGATGCGCGGAACACGTTTTCCTCGCCAAGATGGGCGCATGCTTCATAGTAATTGGCCATGCCGCTTCTTGCAACCCATTCGTCTAGGATGTATTCAAGCCATCCGAGCTTGGACATGTTGCCGCAGGCTGTGTGCGGGGTGTCCATGCCGGTATTGAACGACAGAATCTTGAAATCTCTATGTCCTGCCTTGGTCAAGCCGGATTCAAGGGTTTCGATAGGGTCATTGGCCCACATGCCACCATCACAGTAGCTCTTGCCATCCTGCATAATTACGTCAAAATAGGTCGGCGCGGAGCAGCTTGTGAGTACCGCGAACCACTTTTCGGTATCCTTATCCCCAAGGTCCCAGACCTTTTCGACGCTCTTGCCGTTCATGAAGGTAGCCGGGATGTACACAGACTTTTTCCAGTCGCCTATCTTGCCCGGAAAGGTCTTTTGAAGGATCGTCTTGAGCTTGGAATTGTTATATGTCGGGCACTTGATGTCAAAAACCTTATATGCAGGGTACTTTTTGAAGATATTCTTCAAGTTTCCCTTGTACAGGTCGAAGATTTCGTGCGCCGACAGGCCTTGTGCAAGGCCTGCTGCGATAATCGAGCCTGTAGAGGTGCCTCCGTAGGCGAAACTCATGTCGCAGAGCTTCTTGCCGAAATCTTGTTCCATCCTGGTCATGAATGCAAGTGGACCGATACCGAGGGCACCGCCACCGGAAACGCTGATTGCTAGTCTTTTCATTGGAAAATCTCCTGTTTTCCAAAGCTTTAGCGGTTGGCCACGGTTTTTTAGCTTGCGATTGTATAAACTTTTCTTACATTTTCGTCAATTAAGTGTTGACAGAGTGTTGATAAGTTGTTATATTAAGGTTAACAATATACAAAGGGGTGTGTTTTGCCCGCAATTTCAATTGAACCAGGAGTGCAAGAGCTCTTCGCCGAGGTTGCCGGTTATGAAATTATAGGCCAACGGGCGGAAAACGCCTGTTTCCAGACCTATCATACGAGCAAGAATGAGGGAGTGAGGGAAGCCGCCAAGGTCAAAATCATCAAATCGAACCTCAGGCTGGTGCTGAAGCTTGCAATGGACTATCACAATGTCACCGGATTGCCCATTACCGACTTTTATACCGAGGGCAAACTAGGACTCATGGAGTCGTTTTACAAATACGATTATCGTAAAGGCGTAAAATTCGGCTCATTTGCCATCTGGGAAGTCAGGCGCCATATGTCTATGGTTGTCCAGGGGCGCGATTTGGTCCATGTCCCCGTGCGTCAGCGCAAGCGCGTATTGAAGGCTATACGGGACGGCCTACCGATGGACATGAATTACGGGACGGAAGCCATGAATGCCATCCTGGGCCCGGATTCGCTCGACATGCCTGTGGGCGAGGATGGCGAAAATTCCACGTTCCTGTTGCACGATGTCATACCCGATGAATCTACTGATGCCAATCCGGAAAAGAACGCTATCATGGAAGACATGCGAGATGGCCTTGTTGCCGAAATGAAACGCGTCCTTACACCGATAGAGAACAAATTGTTGCGTTCCCTGTACGGACTTGACGGAGATGGGAGTAGTTTTGAGGAAGAGGCGGCGAATACCGGCATGAGCAAGGACTGGATTCGCAAGATCAAAAACCAGGCAATAGAGAAGCTGAGGGACAGCAAGCGCCTCAATGTCCTCCGCGACTGCTATATGGAATAACTTAATGTGGGCATCTGGTCCAAAATTGTCAACTTTTTCAAGTCGAAGCCGGACGATGACGGCTCCGAGGAGCGCAGTATGTATAATGTAGATGACGGTCCTACCCTTATTTATAGTGACGAGCCCAACTTGTCGGATGCCGTGTACGATGCGAATAGCGGTCGCATGGTTGGCCACGCTTCCACTAGCGCAAGGGCGGACTTGGAAAGGGTCGCCAGGGCGAATGCGTCAATGATTGTCCCGGGGCAGGTCGTTAGGCAACGCAGGCCGGCACAAAGGCCGATGCAGCGCCCCGTGCAGCAACCGGTGCAGCAGCCTGTCCAGCAGGCCCAGCCGACACAGCCGGTCCAAGAGGCGGCACCCGTGGAGCAGCCGGTGCAGCAGGCCCCACAGCCGCAACCGCAACCCGTCTACCAGCAACCGGTGTATCAGCAGCCTATGTATCAGCAACCAGTATATCCACAACAGCAGTATTACCAGCAGCCACAATATTATCAACAGCCACAGTATTACCAGCAGCCGATGCCCCAGCAGCAACCACAGCCGCAGGGCGATGATGAAATCAAGCTGGTGCAGGGTGAACGCATCGCAATCGCCCCGAACTTCCCGGCATACGAGATGATTGAGGTGAACGGCGTGTATCACTTGTACATCGACCTTCCGGGTGTGAAGAAGAGTGAACTTAAAATGAACTTCTCCGGTGGAAGCCTGTATGTCAGCGGGCACCGTGAACTCATGTGCGAGAAGTACCGCCCGAAGGGAAAGGGCAAGGGAAACAAGGGCAAGAAGCCGCAGTACGAGGCACTTATCGGTGTCGGGCGCCACTTGCTCGGGGATTTCAGCTTCCCGTTCTACTTCCCGAAGCCTGTAGACACTTCCCAGGATTCGTTCAAGGCAAACTTGGTCGATGGCATCCTTCATATCGAGATGAGGGTGGCTGGTGTGGACACTGGAATTTCAATTGGATTGGGGTAAAGTATGGTAAAGTTTGACCTTGTATTGACTGATGGCCGGATCCATGTCGATACCATCGATGATGCTGAAAGTACTCCGGGTTCATCCCGGCAATACACTCGGTTCAATGCCGAGTGCAAGCCGGAACTGAATCAGGTTCTTTCCAATCTGAG
>Ga0265300_10000025_pt1 | contig 199969 bp, 177 predicted proteins | sample AusTroGonzalo_MG_FD_193482 | JGI IMG/M metagenome (GOLD analysis project Ga0265300, IMG submission 193482) | Bovine rumen microbial communities from tropical cattle in Woodstock, Queensland, Australia - Gonzalo_03 | ecosystem: Host-associated > Mammals > Digestive system > Stomach > Rumen ... | reverse complement strand
ACGAGATTGACAGCAGACGGGCCTACCATCGCGAGACCTCATCGCTTGTGAAAGCATCAGTTGCACTCTCTTGCAATCATCTGACCCTCATCGCATTCTCGCCGACGCGGGACGTGGAGATTGAAGGGAAAAACATCCATATCGTTTCGGCATTGGAATGGTTGTTGCAAAGATGACATGAATGTGGACTCCGGCAATCGACAACCGCAAACCATAAATCAACAATTCCTTTTGCCACGCGCGTTCGATGAATTAATCATCCGATTATAATCCCACACATTCCCCAAAAAATTCTATTTTTGCACCATTGTTTGAAGATATGGTAAAAAAGGCTGGCATATCGTCCTTCCGGGAAAGATTATTTTCGCTCCTGTACATGGTGGCATTGACGGGATGCCTGCTCGTTGTCTCTAATTCTTGCAAGAACAAAGCAAAAGACAAGGGGAAAACGCCAATTGAGGAGGTGAAAGAGGCGGGAAGCGTTGGCTTTGTGGAGGATTTGGAATATGCCGACTTCTCCTTCTCCAAAGTAAAAGGGTATTTCTTGGGCAAAATCGATGGGCGTTTATGCGTGTTGAGTATCGAGAGTGCCAATAAAACCAAGGTGACCGGGAAATATTACCCCATCGACTCTCTGGCCAACAGCGCGGTCCCTGTTCCGTTCAAACTGCTGAAAGATAACGACGGCTACCGACTCGTAGCCGGCTCCACCAACGACTTGGCAACCTTTTCCATCTCTGCCGATTCTACCGCTATTCTCGGCACTATCACCACCCTTGGCGAACAGGGGAAAACCCATCAAATCTCCTTTCAACACTACAAAGCGCCTGCCTTCAGTGATCCCAAATCTAGCCGCTACCGCAAGCCGCAGTTCACCTACACCATGACTTCCGATGTGCAATACGGGCAAGCCAAAGGTTTCTGGACCAGCTACCCCATGGAGAACGACATCAACTTCACCAAAGTGTTTCTGAAACTGCTTCCCAAGACGATTTCCGCCAAACAGCAAAATCTGCTACTGGATTTATATATCCCTGAAAACGACAGCGTTGCAAAGCACCCGCTCTTTGTGCTCCTCCACGGCGGCGCCTATTTTGTGGGCGACAAGAGCACCAAAAACATGAAGGGCTGGTGCGAGTATTTTGCCAAAAGCGGCTATGTGGTGGCCTCGGTCAACTACCGCATGGGGTTTGCCGTTGCCAAAAGTTCCATCCAGCAGTGCGGCTATCAGGCTATTCAGGATGCGCACGCCGCCCTCCGTTATCTGGTGGCACACGCCGACGAATACCACATCGATCCCAACCACATCTTCCTTGCGGGAACCAGTGCGGGCTCCATCACCGCATTGGCCGCTGCGTTTATGAACGACAAGAACTGCCCGAAATTTGTGACCAAGCACAAACTTCGGAAAAAATGCGGTTCTCTGCACACCTCCGGCAATGAGCACCGCGATGAGGTGAAAATCAAGGCGATAGCCAATATGTGGGGCGCCGTTTACGACCTCCACGAGCTGGACGGACATCCCGTTCCGGTGGTCTCCTTCCACGGCACTGCCGACCGCATTGTGCCCTTCGACCGCGGCGTTCCCTTCTCGGAGATAAAGAGCAAAATAGGGGAGATGCTGTTTGACGAGATGTACGGTTCCAAGGCCATCCACGAATACCTCGACTCGCTGCACGTGCGCAACAAACTCTACCCGCTGGAGGGCTGCGGTCACGCCCCGCATCAGGAGAAAGACGGCCGGCTGAACGACCACTACCAGTTCATCCAGGAGAAGATGCAGGAGTTTTTCTATCCTGAGCTGAAGTCGAGCGGCACGTTGAAGCACGACGACCACAACCCGCAACTCTACTGTCTGGAGGAAGAGGGCTATACGCAACTCAGCTGGCAGGCGGAGGGCGGCATCATCCTGAGTGCCTCCGACGGCGGTGTGCGCGTGGTTTGGCTCGACGACGCCCCAAAACATGTGTTGCGCGTCAGCGGATTCAACCCCATCGGCGTTCCCTACAAACAAGAATGGAAACTTTAACCCCTAAGCCTGTAAGCCTGTAAGCTCCTAAGCCTGTAAGCCTCTAAGCTCCTAAGCCCCCATACTCCACTGTCAACACTCCCGTTTTAACATGTTGAAAAATATTTTTCGCAACGGGTTGATTATGTGCGAAAAAATTCTATTTTTGCAGCCCGAAATTTTAGAACGTAAAAAATCAAAAATAGTTAGAAAATAATGGCAAACCACAAGTCATCTTTAAAGAGAATTAGAGCAAACGAAAGAAAAAGATTAGCCAACCGTTACTACTCCAAGACTATGCGTAACGCGTTGAGAGACATTCGCGCTATCAGCGACAAGAGCGAAGCTACCGCAAAGCTGTCTAACATGACCGCTATGATCGACAAGCTCGCCAAAAGAGGCATGATCCACAAGAACAAAGCCGCCAACCTGAAATCAGGTTTGATGAAGAAGATCAATGCCCTCTAAACCACTCATCGACGAAACGCCTTTCCGCGTGTCCGTGCCTGTGCAGGTGCGGATGAGTGATTTAGACCCCTTCGTCCATGTCAATAACGGTGTGCAATGCCACTATTTTGACTTCGGACGGAGTTTTTATTTGGAAAAAGTACTACAAAACCAGGTTGATTGGACCACCATCGACCTGGTTTTGGTACATATAGAACTTGACTTCGCCGCGCCCATCGAATTCCACGACCAGATCGTCTGCGAAACCAAAATCGTGGAAATCGGTCACAAGAGTCTGAAGATGATTCAACGGCTCCGCGAAACCAAGACCAACACCGTGAAAACCACCTGCTACAGCGTTCTCTCCGGTTTCGACCGCGTCACCCATCAGTCTATTCCGATTCGGGAGGAGTATAAGGTGCTAATTCGTGAGTTAGAAGGTTGTCAGTTGTAGGCTTTTGGCTTAAACCTTAAACCATAAACCTTAAACCTTCAAAATATGATCAGCAAAAACCGGATATCCCAAATTCGTAAGTTGCATGCGAAAAAGTTCCGCGACGAGGAAGGTCTGTTTCTCGTCGAGGGCTACAAGTGTGTGGAGATGCTGTGCGGTTCGGATTTTGAGGTGGAGGAGATTTTTGCGACGGAGAACGCCATCCGTGAAAACGAAACCTGGCTGAAAAGCAGGGAGATAACGACCGTTACCGCAGAGGAGATGTCGCGCATCAGCACGATGCAGACGCCGCCGGAACTGTTAGCTATTGCACAACAGCGGACAAACCTGCCGGAAATTCCGAACAACCAACCCGTGCTCGCCCTCGACCACATTTCCGATCCCGGCAACCTGGGCACCATTATCCGCACCGCCGACTGGTTCGGAATCCAGCACATTGTCTGCTCCCCCGATTGCGTGGAACTCTACAACCCCAAAACCATCCAAGCCACGATGGGCTCCTTCGCGCACATATATGTACATAGGTGTCCGTTGGCCGCTTTTCTGCGCAATGAAAGCCCCCACCGCCGCATTTTAGGCACTTTCCTGAACGGTGAGGATATTCGCACGCTCGATTTCCAACCCTCTGACATCGTGGTTATCGGCAACGAGTCGAACGGCATTTCCGACGAGGTGGCAAAGGTGGTTACAAACCGCATCACCATCCCTTCCGCTGCACAAGGCCGCGAAACTGCCGAGTCGCTCAACGCCGGCATCGCCGCCGCTGTGGTGATGTATGCTTGGCGGTAGTCTGCCTTTCGTTACCGCTTAATAGAGAAATATTCCTGCCATTTTGTTTATTTTTTTCTGATGCATCGTAAAATTATTTTATGTAATTTTGTCGCATCTAAATTAAAATCAATTGTTTATGAAAAAACAGGTATTCTTTTTTGTGCTGATGTTTGCTGTAACATCCTTTGTGACAGCTCAAACCGTTGTCTTTAGCGACAACTTTGATTCTTACACCGCAGGCAGCCACCTCGCGCAAGTCAATCCGGCTTGGACAACTTGGAGCAACACGCCTGGTGGAAGTGACGATGGCGTTATTTCCAACGCTCAGGCTTATTCCCAACCCAATTCATTGTTTATTGAACAGGGAATAGACCAAGTCTTTCCTTTCAACAATTACACCAACGGACACTATATCATCGAATTTAAACTTTATATTCCCTCTCCGAGTCAGGGCGCTTCAGGACCTGGCGCCTATTTCAACGTCCAGCACATCTTGCGCAGCCAAGGGGCTTTTGAGTGCCGTTTCGACAACGATGGTATAGGGCGTCTCTTAGTAGGCAACGGACAGGCCAGCTTTAACTATACCTTTAACACATGGATTCCTGTCCAAATCGATATTGACATGGACAACGACCAGGCATCCCTAACCATTAATAACAATCTCGTTCACAGCTGGCCATTTCACTATACTACAGCTACAACCACAGGAGACAATCGGTTAGATGGTATCAATATATGTTCAGGAACCGTTTTGAGAAAGATCTTCTATGTGGATGATTTTGTGGTGACCGAGGTTTCCGCTGCGCAATTCGGCGAATTTGAAGTCTCTCCGGAAAATTTGTTAATAGGCATGGCTTCCAATTCCACAGCTGCAGAACCGATTATCATGGGCAATCCCGGCGCAGGTGTCACCAATTTCAGAGTTGTTCCTACTTACGACATCCCGAACCCTAACCCCACTTCAACGGGAGTGATCGACTTTCATTATTACCAAGCTCAATCTCCCTATCAAACTATCATCTCCTATGTTGGTTCTACCCAAGATCTCGCTGTGGGTGTCCCCTCCTCCGCATTGCAGTCGCATATCGGAAAAAAGCTTAACGAGATTGATGTTTACTTTTCCAGCAGTGTCGCCAACCCCAAGATACGTGTATATGCCATGAGCGACATGCTCGTCCATAAGGGTCCTGGCGAAGTGGTTTATGAACAGACCTTCACACCCGTGGACGGATGGAACCACATACAGCTCACAACGCCTTACTTGATTGATGGAAGTGACCTTTGGTTTGGGATATCCTACGTGGAAACGGGCATAGGCGGCCACATCTACTTGGACGGTTATCCGGCTAACGAGTATAGCAATTGGGCCAATAATGGCCTTGGTTGGCAAAACCACTTCACCGGCTACGATTACAATCTGATGATTGGCGGTAAAATTGACGGTACTCCCATTACCCCATGGCTCACTATGGAAGAATCCGAGGGCACCATCGCCCCCGGCGCCACCGTTTCTAACAATGTGGTAGTGAACACCAATGGCATGAATATTGGCGAAACCCACACCGCCAAACTACATTGCTACTCTAACGATTTGGAGAACAGTGAGGTTGTGGTGCCGGTCACCCTCAATATCACAGGCGTTTCTGTCAACGAGCACAACCAAATCGAGGTGACGGTTTATCCGAACCCGGCTGTCGATTATGTGCAGGTGAACTCCGAGAGAATCGAGCGCGTGGAAATCCACAATATGATGGGACAAAAGGTGTTCGACAGCTACTACAACGACACTCACGTGGTGATTTCCACTCAAGATTTGGCTCCCGGCACCTACGCAGTGACGGTGACCAGCAATGGAACTCAAGTCACCAAACAGGTGGTGGTTCAATAAACCATCAAGTTATACAGATCACGGGCGGACATTTCTCCGCCCGTTTTTTTTTTTTGTTTTTTTTGTGCACATGTAAAACAAAAATTATGTAATTTTGTCGCATCATTCAAAAATCAAATGCTTATGAAAAAAAATGTACTATTTTTCCTGTTAATGTTTGCCGCAATTTCCTTCACTTTTGCGCAAACGGTCGTGTTTAGCGACAACTTTGATTCCTATACCGCAGGCAGCCATCTCGCGCAGACGAATTCGGCTTGGACCACTTGGAGCAATGCGCCTGGCGGTGCCGAAGACGGTGTGATTTCCAACGCACAGGCCTTCACCACCCCCAACTCGTTGCTCGTAAACGGAAGTGTAGACCAGGTCTATCCTTTCGGCAATTATACCACTGGTCACTACACCGTTACATTCAATATGTACATTCCGAGTTCCGGTAACGGCGGCTATTTCAACATCCAACATGTGTTATTGCAACAATGGTCTTACGAATGCTATTTCTACAACGATGGCACTGGATATCTCAAAGTGGGTGGCTCACAGATCAATTTCAACTATCCTTCCAACGCCTGGTTCCCTGTGGTAATGGATGTGGATATGGATCAGGACCAAACCTCCTTGACCATCAACAACGTGCTGGTGAACTCATGGCCGTTCCACTACACGGGTGACGCTACCACCGGCGGTGTAAACCAATTGGCTGGTATTGACCTGTATGCCGGTGCGCCCAACAACCTTTCCGGTACTTACTATGTGGACGATTTCGTGGTAACTGAGCTCTCTGCTGCACTGGTAGGAGAGTTTTCCGTTCCCACTGAGAACGTCAACTTGTCTCTTAACCCCAACTCCACGACTACAGGCACAGTGACGATGAACAATCCCGGCACCGGCGGCACCGATTTCCGCATCGTTACCACCTACGATATTCCGAACCCGAATCCGGCCTCAACAGGGGAAGTTGAGATGCAGTATTATCAAGACGATCCTTATACATACGTAGGTTGGAATGGCGAAGCTGCCGATGTTGATCTTGCGGTCTGCTTCCCTGCATCAGTTCTTCAGTCGCATATTGGTAAGACGCTTAACGAAATCCATATTTTCATGAGCCAAGCTCTTCCCACCGCCAAGGTGCGTGTTTATGCGATGGGGAACACTCTCTTGCATCCGGGTCCTGGTGAGGTGGTCTACGAGCAGACCTTCACTCCTGACAGCGGTTGGAATTCTGTCACGCTTACCACGCCTTACCTGATTGACGGCAGCGACCTCTGGTTCGGTGTTTGGTTCGTGCAACCTGAAGGTGCATATCTTGCTCCCCTGGACGGCGCTTTTGCCAACGACTACAGCTGCTGGTATAAGAGAGGCTCGACTTGGTACAACCGTTTTACAAGTAGCAATTACGATTATAACTTGTGTCTTGGTGGCAAAATCAACGGCACGCCTATCACTCCTTGGTTGACTGTAGCTCCTGCCACTGGAAGCATCAATGCGGGTGCGAGCGTGAACGCAACGGTGACTGTAAATTCCAACAGTATGGCTGTGAATGAGACGCATACGGCCAAACTGCACTGCTACTCCAGCGATATCACAAACGGTGAAGTTGTCGTTCCCGTTTCTGTGAGCGTAACGGATGTCTCCGTAAACGAGCACAACCAGATCGAGGTGAAGATTTACCCGAACCCGGCCACCGATTACGTGCAGGTTTCTTCTGACGTGATTGAGCGTGTGGAGATCCACAACATGCTGGGTCAAAAGGTGTTCGACAGCTTCTACGGCGACAGCCATGTGCTGATTTCCACCAACGGAATGGCACCCGGCACCTACGCTGTGACGGTTTACACTTCCGGCGAAAAGGTCACCAAACAGGTGGTTGTCAAGTAATTTGTAAAGACGCGATGAATCGCGTCTCTACAGGGCTACGGGCGGAAAATCTCCGCCCGTTTTTTATTTCCGACATCATCTTGATACCTCTTTCAACATTTTTTGTATTTTTGCAGGTTAAAATTTAGACGGATTACATGTTTGCCAGAATAAAGAATTACTTCCTTCGTAAGCGCCTTAATGCGAAGAAACCCGACAAAATCAGGGAGATTTGCGCATTGGAGCGTGCCAACTCCATCGGGGTGTTGTGCGAAATCACCGATGAGGATTCCTATAAGGCCATTTTCAAGATTTTCACGCGGCTGCAGCAAAACAACACTATTGTGCACCTTATCGGCTATATTGACGAGAAATATGTGCCGTTTTACTGTCTGCAGCAGCTCTCCGCCGACTACTTCTGCCAAAAGCAGCTCACCTGGTGCGGCGAGCCCAACATGATTCAGGTCACCGACTTCATCAACCGCGATTTCGATGTGCTTTTGGACTTCAACTACCGTTATCATGCGCCCATTGAGGCTATTCTGGCCACTTCACATTCGCACTTCATCATCGGCAGCTGCGCTGACTACAAAGACCTGTACGATCTCACCATTCAGACCGACAGTGGCAATTACAACCAGTTTTTAGCTTCCGCCTTCAACTACACCCAAAAACTTGCAGGAAAATGAGAACAGATATCCAACAGTCATTCAAGGGTTTGGGCGTTGCCCTGATTACCCCTTTTACTTCCGACGGAGAGATTGATTTCCCGCGACTGGAACAACTGGTCAACAAGGTGATTGGCGAAGGGGTGGACTACCTGCTCGCTTTGGGCACCACCAGCGAATATCCCACGCTCGCACCGCCCGAAAAGGACGATGTGTTGCGCTGCATATTAGACACGAACGCCAATCGTTTGCCCGTGATGGTGGGTTTGGGCGGTCCCAACACGCAGTTCATGATTCGCAAACTGGAACATCTGGCCCAGTTCGACGTGGACGCCATCCTTACCGTTACGCCTTACTACAACAAGCCTTCTCAAGCGGGCTTGATCGCTCATTACAAGGTTTTTACCTCAGCTACGGATATGCCCGTTTTCCTCTACAATGTGCCGAGTCGCACCTCCTGCAACTTGGAGGCGGCCACCACGCTGCGCATCATCGAGGAGTGTCCGAATGTGGTGGGCATCAAGGAGGCTTCCGGTATGATGAAGCAGATTCTGCAGGTGCTGGCGAAACGTCCCGACGGCTTCCTGGTGATTTCCGGTGACGACCTGCTCACGCTGCCGCTTATGGCTGCCGGTGCCGACGGACTTATCTCCGTGATGGCCAATGCGTTCCCTGCAAAGGTGGCAGATATGGTACACCACATCATGGATCAGGAGTTGGACGAAGCGCGCAAAATCCATCAGCAGTTGGTGCCGCTCACCGTCGATTGTTTCAAAGAGGGCAGTCCCGCTGGTGTGAAAGCCATCATGTCCGCTATGGGGCTCATCGACAACTCGTTGCGCCTGCCGTTAGTGCCGGTATCCGACAAATTGCAGGAAGAGATTGAGAAATTAGTAATGAGTAATGTGTAATTAGCAATTAATAATCGTCACAACAAACTAATAATCAACTTTTTAGAGCAGAATGTTTTTTTTGAAAAAACAACGTAACCTTTTGGATTTTTTGCGTCATATTATAAAAAATATTTGCGTCATATGAACAAACTATCAATCAAGGTCTTTTGCTTCATTCCTTGGCTTTGTATGCTGATGGTCGGTTGCCAGAAAGAGGGAGTATATCAGCCGGAAAAGAAACTGTCTAAAATTCATATCACGACAGACTATTTGCAACGGGATATGACTTGGCATTGGAACGGGAATTTGCTGAAATCAATCATTGTCAATTCTACCGATAGCTATGGTAGTGTCCGTGGTGACAACTATGAGTTTGAATATCAGGGGCAACGGGTGAAAAACATCATTTGCACGGATATTTCAGGTTATGATCCTGCTATATACTATCATTTCCACTATAACGGCAGACATCTGTCCTATATTGAGGGTGTTCAAGACACGAACAATGAGGATTTTCCGCAACGGCCATGCGCCAAATACACCTTCACGCACAATGACCATAACCAAATCACAGAGATTCAAGTTGAGCGATATGGAGAGAAAAAGTCCGAGAACGATCCTTTGACCGAAATTCTGCCGATGATATTGCCCGGAATTTCCCTTAAGGACGCGGAAAGGATTCATCAGTCTCAAACTGAAATGCCAGCCCCAAAAGAATTTGATAAAAGAGTGATTACCCTTGCATACGAGGGCGATAACGTGAAAGAATATCGTGTTGACTGTGGGTCTATGGAATACGTTTATCAATACCAATACATGGATTATCTGAACCCCATGTATCATTTTTTCAGTGGCGGATACACCGAATTGATTATGCCCACGTTTAGCTACAGCCGTAATCTGCCGTCTTCAGCAGATATTCAATATAACCGCGTATGGGCTGGCTCCGTCGAAAATATTGGTAACTATCATAATGAATACCATTATCAATTGGACGAAGACGGGTATATCACAGAGTCCCAATATACTGGAATTGACTACGACGAGATTGTTGTGACCTCCCGGTACGAGTATGTGAAATAAGGTGGTGCCTGTTGCCTCTTACCTTTCCACCACCACCTTCGCCACCGCACCACTTTGTTCGCGCACGAAATAGACGCCGCTGGGGTGACACGACAGGTCGATTTGCACCGTCTGCAGGGATGAGGTACACATCGTCTTTACCACATTCACCAGTTTTCCATACATATCATACACCCGAATGTCGATATCGGGGGAGTCGCATTCAAACAATTGGATATTGAAGACGCCTGCCGTTGGATTCGGATAAATCACCATGTGTGTTTTCTCACGCGTAGGGGTTCTTGACGGGGCATTGTGTCCCGTGAAAAACTCGTAAATAATATCTTCGTAGGCCACATCATACAGGTCGGCATTGTGATACCATTTGTGCGTGCCGCCCACCACTTTCAAATGCTGCAAATCGGTGTCGCAATCGTAGGTGTAGCGGATGAAACGCAGCCCGTCGACCTTGCGGTCGGGCAGCGTGTCAATCACAGGATCGCCGCTGCAACCGTTGGCGTTTTGCCAATAATTGAGGATGGCATCCACCCCCAGACCGAGCGTGGAGCCGAAAGAGACCCCGTTGTAGCCAACGATGATGTCGTTGGTGCCGTGGATGTGGAGCATGCGGACGGGCGTAATGGGGGTTTGGGCGGCATCTGCGGTGGAAATCAGTCCGCTGACGGGCGCACAGGCAGTGATGCGGTCGCCATGCTCAATGGCCATGCGATAGGTCATAAAACCGCCCATGGAGAAGCCGGTGAAGAAGACGCTGTCGGGGTCGAGTTGATACTCCACCGTCAGTGAATCGAGCAGCGCCAGCAGGAAGCCGGCATCGTCGATTGAGCTGCTCAGCAGCCCCGCGTTCCACATCGTGCCGAAAATACCCTGGGTGAGGGCTTGCGGCACCACAATCGCCCAACCGAAATCCTCGGCCAGCTGCGCGAAGTTGAACTCTTGGTCACAAACGGTGATATTGTCACCCAGTCCGTGCAGGAAAAACAATACCGGCAGCGACCCGTCGTGGTCAGCCGGTGTTGTCACAAGATATTCACGTTGTTTATCCTGCCATGTAAAATGCTGAATTTGAGCATGGGAAGTGTAAACAAAGGCGAAGGACAATAGGAGGATAAGTGACAGACGTTTTTTCATAACAATTCATTTGAGTTGATTTCGTTGAATTGTTAACGGGAAAAACGGGTTAATATTGTCCTGTTTTACAAAAAAATATATCTTAACACAAACAGAATCGCAAGCACCCACAAAACGGCGTTGGTCTTGCTCATTTTGCCCGTGCAGGCGTTGATAATCACATAGGAGATGGTGCCGATCATGATGCCGTGGGAGATGCTGTAAGTGAGGGGCATCAGCACGGAGGTGAGGAACGCGGGGATGGATTCGCGGTAGTCGTTCCAGTCGATTTTGGCGATGGGCGACATCATAATCACGCCTACGATAACCAGCACAGCGCCGGTGGCAGCCGTCGGGATGGCTAGGAAGATGGGGCTGAAGAACAGTGCGAGGACAAAGCAGATGGCCACCACAAAAGCGGTCAATCCGGTGCGTCCGCCTTCCGCCACGCCGGAAGCGCTTTCAACGTAAGTGGTTGTGGTGCAGGAACCTAAACACGCACCGATGGTGGTAGCGACGGCGTCGGTCATGAGAATCTGGCTAAGACCTTCCACACGGCCCTCTTTGTCAATCATATTGGCCTTCACCGAAACGCCGATGACGGTGCCGAGGGTGTCGAACATATCCAGGAAAAGGAAGGTGAGTACCACCACGAGCATGTCCCAGGAGAGGATGTTCGACCACTCGAACTTGCAAAAAATGGGCGCTATTGAAGCGGGCATTGCCACCGCATGGTCGATATGGGTGGCCCCGAAGAAAATGCCGATGACGGTAGTGGCCAGCATACCGAACAGGATGCCGCCTTTCACCTTCATCACCACGAGGATAGAGGTGATGGCCATTCCGATGATGAAGAGGAGCACAGGGCTGTTTTTGGCTTCGCTGAGGGCGACGAGTGTTGCGGGGTCGTCCACGATGATGCCGGCATCCTGCAGCCCGATGAACGCAATGAAGAGTCCGATGCCCGCCCCGATGGCGTATTTCAGCGAGGCCGGGATGGCATCCACAATGGCTTGCCGGACGTTGGTGATAGTGAGGATGATGAAGAGAATGCCCTCCAGCAGGATGGCGGTGAGGGCAAACTGCCACGAATAGCCCATGGTGAGACAGACGGTGAAGACAAAGAAGGCGTTCAGTCCCATGCCGGGGGCGAGAGCGAAGGGCTTCTTGGCGTAAACCGCCATGATGAGGGTGCCCACAATGGCCGCCAGCGCGGTGGTGGTGAACACCGAGTCGGTGGGCATCCCCTGCTCGTTCAAAGCGCTGAAAATGCTGGGATTGACGGCCAGAATATAGGCCATCGTGAGGAAAGTGGTGATACCCGCCACTATTTCCGTCTTAACACTATGTATTTTAGAATCAAACCCAAAGAGTTTTTGTAACATACCTTGGAAATAAACAACGGCGCAAAAGTAAGAAAATATCTGTAACGATATTATCCTACACCGTCTTGTCCGTCACCTCTTCGGCATTCAGCACGAAGGCGCGGAGACCCTGCTGCTCGGCAGAGAGGTCCAACGCGTGGAGGTCGCGGAGCAGCGGCGCCACCTTCTCATCCGGCATAAAGGCCAGGATGGCGGAGTTGAGGGTCGGCCAGGCGTGCGTGCCGTAGTGCGGCTCGCCATCGTCGCTGCCGCGGCCCTGCACTTCGTTCCAGTAGGTAAACCCGCGGATTTCATTGTTGTCCAAAATTTCCATTACCTCCTCGTAGAAGGCTTGATATAGGGATATGAAGACTGCTTTCATTTTTCGATATTGTTTGAATGTTTGTTCCTGTCCACCCCACATTGCGCTTCGCTTATGTGGGGTTAATTGCGCTTCGCGCGTCTTGCCCCTCCGGGGCTGCTCAAGGAATATGTTTTTATATTACTACCCCGCCCTTCGGGCACCCCTTCTAAAATAGAAGGGGAATTGGGGTCGCTCGCAACTGCTAACTACTAACTGCTAACTAACTACACCTCATTAACTCCAAGGGCTCTGTTGCGTTCGCGGCGGGCGCGGCGGCGGGCTTTGCCACGGGCGTTCCATTCGGCGAATTTACTGTAGATGATCGGGACCAACACCAAGGTCACCAAGGTGGAGAACGACAGACCCCATGCGACAACCATACCCATGGAGTTCCACATTTCGGCACCTTCGCCCTTGTCGACGGCCAACGGAATCATACCGAGCACAGTGGTGAGGGTGGTCATCAAGATCGGGCGCAGACGGGAACGACCGCCGGCCACCACAGCATCCTTGATGCTCATGCCGCGCTCCACACACAAGCTCGTGTAGTCCACCAGCACGATACCGTTCTTCACCACAATACCGATTAGCATCATTGCGCCGATGAGGGCCATCACGCCCAATGCGGTGCGGGTGATTGCCAAACCAATCAACACACCGGTGAGTGCAAACGGAATGGCCAACATGATGACGAACGGGTAGGTAAATGACTCGAATTGAGCCGCCATCACCACATACACCAACATGATAATCAGGGCGATCAACACGAACATATCGCCGAATGCCTCCTGTTGCTGCTCCCAAGTACCGGCAAGCTTATAGTCCAAGGTAGAGGGGATATCCATCTGCTTTAGCTCGTTTTCGGCAGCTGCTACCAATTCACTCAATGCAGCGTCCTTGGCCACCACGCACGACACTTTCACCATACGCTCACGGTCCTTACGGACGATGGTCGGCGGGGTGAAGGTCTCTTGCACCTTACCCACATCGCCTACGCGGATGCCCTTGCCCATGCTGTTGTACATCAGGATGTTTTCAATAGCGTGGATGTCGTTACGGAACTCGGGCGCGTAACGTACACGGATGTTGTACTCGTCACCGTCCTCACGGAACTGCGATGCGGTGTAACCGTTGAAACGGTTGCGCACGTAACCAGCTGCTGTAGTGGAGTTTAATCCGTTTTCGGCCAACTTCTGGCGGTCGAAAACAACCTCCAACTCAGGGGTATATTCATCACGGCTGATCATCACCTCAGAACAGCCCTCCACATGACGCATTCTCTCTGCCACTTCAGCAGCGAACTGGTCGGTGGTGTTGAAGTCGTAGCAATAAAGCTCAATATCCACAGTGGATTGTCCACCCATACCGCCCTGTCCGGTGGTCACCGTAAAGGTGTTAATTTCAATATGTTTGCGCATAATATCACGGATACCGTCGGCAATTTCCGTGATGAATTTGTCACGCTCGGTCTTCTTCACCAAACGGATGTTGAAGGAGAGCAAGTTGGTACCGTTTTCACGCATCAAGCTCCAGGTGTTGTCCTCATCGGGCATACCCACGGAATAGTTGATGGCTTTGATTTCGTTCGGATATTTTTCATGGATTTCTCTCACCAACTCGTCACCGAGGGCCTTTGTGGTCTCCACGCGCGTGCCTTGCGGCAACTTCACCGTCGCACTCAAACGGGCGCTATCCTGCGTGGGGAAGAACTCGGTGGGGATGACCTTCAACAACGCCAAGCTGGCGACAAAGATGGCGATAGAGGCAAACACAATCGTTTTACGGTGGTTGACACTCCAACGAAGCAGGCGAGCATAACCGTGGTCGAGTCTTTCCAAAAATCTTTGTACAGGTTCGTCGATTTTGGAGAAGAATTTGCTCTTTTTGGGGTTCTTCTTCAACAAAAGGGAGCTCAACATCGGGGTCAGCGTCATGGAGGCAATCAAGGAGACGGCAATCACAATGGTGACAATCCAGCCTAACGATTTGAAGAGCACGCCGGCCATACCGGTGAGGAAGGTCAGCGGCAAGAACACGACGATAATCACGAGGGTGGAAGCCACGATGGAGAGATAAACCTCGCTGGTGGCGAAGATGGCCGCAGCTCTGGGCTTCGAACCCCGTTCGATATGCGTGGTGATGTTTTCCAACACCACAATGGAGTCATCGACCACCAAACCGATGGCGATGGAAATTGATGACAATGAAATGATATTCAGCGTGTTGCCAGTAGCCAACAGGTAGATAAAGGCGGCAATCAAGGAGACGGGCACCACCACGGCGATGATCAACGTAGCACGCCATCTACCCAAGAAGAAGAGCACCACCACGACCACCAACAGCAGGATGATGAGGATGGTCTCCTCCAAGCTGTCAATGGTGTTGACGATGTTGTCGGAGTTATCGACCAACACGTCTAATTGCACGTCAGCAGGCAGCGAGTTCTTGATAGCGGGAAGCTCTTTCTGCACCTTCTTACAAATCTGCACGGTGTTTGCGCCCGTCTGCTTTTGGATGATGATCATAGCACCGCGCTCCCCATCGGTAAAGGATTCCTGCATACGCTCTTGCAACGTATCTTTTACCACAGCCACATCTTTCAGGAAAATGTTACGGTTGTTGTAGCTGCCGATTACGATGTCCTCCATCTCGTCGGCGCTGTTGAATTCGCCATCCACACGCATGGAGTAGGTCTTGGAGCCGACATCCATGATACCGAGGGAGACGTTGCGGTTTTCCGCGCCCAAAACGGAGGCTATGCTCTCGATAGTGAGGTTGTAACTTTCGAGTTTATAGGGGTCGCAATAGACTTGGATTTCGCGCTGCGGGGCACCGGAAATGGAGACCGCACCCACGCCGCTGATACGTGACAGGGGGGAGGAGACCTTGTCGTCCAGGATTTTATACAGCGCTTGCGTGCTCTGTCTGGAGCGCACCGACAGCATCATGATGGGCATGTCGTCGGCGCTGAACTTGAACAGATAGGGCTGGTTGGCACCGTCGGGCAGTGCCGATTTCACCATATCCAACTTATCGCGCACGTCGTTGGTTTTCTGTTCGATATCCACACCGTATTCAAACTCCAGATAGACGATGGAGTAATTCTCCTTGGAGTTGGAGGTGATGTGCTTGAGGTCGCTCAACGTATTGAGCACGTTCTCAATGGGTTTGGACACGTTGTCCTCGATATCCTCCGCGCTGGCGCCGCCATAGACGGTGAGCACCATGATGGTATTGCTGTCGATGTGCGGGAAAAGGTCCACAGGCAGCTTGGTCATCGAGAAGATACCGATGATGATGACGGCGATGTAAATCAGGCCCGTCATGATAGGTCGTTCGACTGATTTTTGATAGAGACTCATATTTCTTTTTGTTCCATTTCCAGAGGTTGCGGCGTTCGTTCCTCACGCCTTACCTCTGGCTACCGAGCTCTTGCCCCTACGGGGCTGCTCATTGAAAATGTTTATTATCAATATTTTTCTTGACTTTGGCTATTCAGGCTATTGGCATTAAACCTTAAACTTCAATAACCATTAACCATTACTTTTTCTCCACATTGACCTCCAAACCGTCTTTCAAGCGGGCCAATCCCGTGGTGGCCACCATGTCGCCGTCTTGGACGTTGCCGGTGAGCAGTTCGTAGGCGTTGTCAAGGTGGCGGCCGATCTCCACTTGGTTGAAGGAGACCTTACCATCTTTATATACATAGACGTAGCGGTTACCGGAACCTTGCTGACGGAAGATGGCCTCATCGGGGACCACCACGTGCTTCTCCGTGCCGAAATTGATGGTCACGCGGGCGTACATACCCGGGCGCACGCGGCTGTCGGTATTGGAGAGCTGCACCTCCACGGGGAAGGTGTGTGTGGCACCGTCCATGGTGGGGTAGATCAGGCTCACCTTGCCGTGGAACTCCTCATCGCCGTAAGCATCCACCTTGACGCTCACCGGAGTACCCACCTTCACCTTCTTGAATAAGTTTTCGGAAAGGTTGATGTTCATCTTCACGGGAGTGATTTGCTGCACTTGCACCACAGGAAGACCGCCGTAAAGGTCGCCGCTGTCGTAGTTTCTTTGGGTGATGACACCGGAAATCGGGCTCACCAACTGCGTGTTTTCCAACAGGTTGTCGTAAGTGGTCTGCGCCACGTCGAGCTGGGTTTTCATGGCGTCCCAGTCGGATTTGGAGCATCCGCCCACTTTGTAGAGCTCGTCGATGCGCTTGAAGCTGGCCTTGAGGTTGTCGAGTTGCGCTTTGGACTGTTTCAGGCTGTTCTCGTTCATCTGCACGAGGACTTTGCCTTTGCTCACGCGGTCACCGACCTCCACATAGATTTTGTCGATACGGCCGCCCGTGAGCGGGGCGATGTTGTTCACTGCGTTGGCCTCCACGATGGCGGTGTATTCGTAGGTTTGCTCCACCTCTTGGGTGTGCACCTGCTGCGTGCGGATGGTGAACTTCTGATCACCAACGGTGGCGGCCTGTTCTTTTTTCTTACAACCGGCAAACACGATCATGGTGATTGCCAATAAAATGGTGATGTTTCTTTTCATATTTGGTATTTTTATTTTCGATTTTGACGGCAGGGACTCACGCCGCCTGCCATTTTCTCCTTAAACTCTAAACCTTAAACCTTAAACTAATTCTCCACGCCCAGCGTTGCGTCCAAGTTTGCTTTCGCCGTCAGGTAGTTGAAGATGGATTGGCAGAAGGAAAGGCGCGTGTTGGTGAGGGCGAGTTCGGCGGACATGAGGTCGAGCCAGGTGTTCATGCCCACTTCGTACTGTTTCTGGGCAATTTCGTAGGCTTTTTGGGCTTGGTTCAACGTCTGTTGGTCGGCTTCCAGCTCGTCGAGGGCTTGCTGCATGTTGTCGATATAGCTCTGCACGCCCAAACGGAGGTTACGTTCGGCATTCAGACGTTGGTCGCGCATGTTTGCGATATTCAGATCCGACTGTTTCAGCTTGTAATGCGTTGAGGCCCAACCCACAATGGGGATCTGCAAAGATAATGCGATGTATGAGTATGGGTAGTTGGTGAAGGTGCCGCCGTCGTCGCCCATACCGGAATATTGGAATGCGCCGGCCAATGCGAGCATCGGCAGGGAGGAGCCGCGGACGATCTTCTTCGACTGCTCCAACTCCTCAATGCCGAGGTCCAACTGACGCAATGCAGAGTTGTAAGCCAAAGTCATCTCATCGGTGGAAGGGATGCCTGCAGCCAACACAGATTGCTCATAATCAGAGATTTTGCCATCGAAGATGACGGGCTCTGCAATGTCCATGCCCAAAAGGACTTTCAAGCGCATGGCCGCCAGACGCACGCCGTTGGCAGCGGTATTAAGGGTGGGACGCTGGTTCTGCAACGTCACGTCGGAACGCAATTTCTCGAATTCGGAAACCAAACCTTGGTTGTAGGAATTGGTGACGATCTGGTTGCTGACTTCGAGGTTCGCATAGCTTTGCAGCAGCACGTCGTAAGACTCCTTGGCCAGCAGGAGAGTGAAGTAGGCCTGCTTCACCTGGTTGATGAGCTCCAGCTTGGAGGAACGGGCCGATTCGACCGCCAAGTCGATGTCCATCGCGCTGAGTTTCAGGCTCGACCAAATGACGGGTGCCACGATCGGGAGACTCAGATTCGCCCCCACAGAGTAGGTGTTGTCACGACCCACCTTGATGTTCATCGTCTGACCGCCCATGTCCATAGACATCGTCTGCTTCAGCAACGTGCGGTTGTAGTTGGATGCCAAGGATACATCGGGGAAGAGCGACACAATCTGCTCTTTTTTGTACTCCTTCTTGATCTGCACATCTCGGTCGGCGATGTGCATCGTGGGCGACTCTGAAAGAGCGATGTCAATGGCCTTTTTCAAATCAATATGGATGGAATCTTGTGCGAACAGCTGTCCGCAACCGAATAACAACGTGCATAAAATGAGTGTTACACTTTTTATGCTGTACTTTCCAACGCTAATCATCTATCTTAATTTGCTTTTATTAAACTAATATTCAAATACTTACATCCTTTTGCACCTTATGAAAAAGGAACGGCAAAAATACGAATTTCAATGAAAAAAACAAGGGGTTGTGTGTAAAAAGTACACATGTTGCATAAGTTTTCCGTTAAGTGTAAACGGAACCTGTTTTTACACGAAGAAAAGACAGACGCCAATGACGCTGATGACTGCGCCAATCACCTCACGCACAGTGACTTTCTGATGGAACAGGAAAGCCGACGGGGCGATGATGAGAATCGGGGTGAGGGCGAAGAGTGTCTGCGCGATGCCCGCTGAGGTGTATTGCGTGGCGAGCAGCGATGCGCTGACTCCGATGAACGGGCCGAAGATGGTGGAGGCGAGCACGCACCACATCGCCTTGCGGTCGCGGACAGCGCTGCGCAGTTTCGATAATCCGTCTTTGCTGAACAGCATCAAGGAGAGGAAGAAACCGGCCAGTCCGATGTAGCCGCGGATGGTGGTTGCGGCGAAGGGCACGCAAATGCTGACGGGCAGCGGCAGCACCGCCCCTTCGAAAACTGCGTCTTGAGAGATGTTGAGCGCTGCGAGTGCCGCGTCGTAATGCTGAAGACCTACCTTGCTGAGTACCAGTCCGAAACCTTGACAGATGCCGGCCATAGCGGCGTAGAAAATACCCTTAGCCGGCAGTTTGAAACGGAGACCATGGTGCTCGGTGGTGTCGCTTTTGGAGAGAATCGACATAGCGATGCCGCTCAGGGTGATCACCATTCCGAGGATGGCGACGGGGCGCATCTGTTCGCCAAGGAGAAGTCGTCCGGTGAGCGCGGCCGTAGGTGCCGAAAGGGTCATGAAGAGCTGTCCGAAGCGCGACCCGATGTGGATGTAGCCCTGCATCAGGCAGTAGTCGCCGATGACGTAGCCGACCACGCCCGAGAGCAGCAGCCAGCCCCACGTGCCTCCGTCTGCGAAGCGCGGGTAGGGGACGCCCATCACAAGCCAGAGGGTGAGGACAAGGAAACACAGCGACATCGTCATCCGTATCGTGTTGAATGGCAGCGAGCCCATGCGTTTCGAGCCCACCTCCGCAAAAAGGGCGGTGGCAGTCCAGGAGAGCGCGACGAAGAGGGAAATCAGTTCACCGAGAAACATGGGGTGGGTTTAGAACAATTGAATGATTTTTGGGAGGAAGATGAGCAGGCCGATGGCGGCGGCGGTGATGGCGTTCACCAGAACGGCGGCGGCTGCCAGGTCTTTGACCTTCTTGATGCGATCGTCGCGTTCGGGGCAGACCACATCGGAGAGGTCTTCGATGGCGGAGTTGAAGATCTCGCCGCTGAAGACCAGCCCAACGGCAAAGGCGACGGCGGCCCACTCCAGCGCCGACAGTTTGAGCAGCGCGCCCGCGATGATGACGCAGACGGTCGCGAAAAGATGTATCCGGCTGTTGTGTTCCTCTTGGAAGAGCACCTTCAGCCCGTTGAATGCGTAGGTAAAGCTTTTCAGCCGCTTCGCAATTGAGAATTTCTCCTGTTTCTTCATTACGAAATATTTTGAGGGGCAAAAGTACAATTTTTGTATTTTTGCGGAAATATTTTTTTCACAGATGAACACCATTACGAAACCTCATAAGCCTCTTCTCACTGTCAAATTTTGGGCAGTATTGCTTTTCTTGATGGCAATTCCAACGTTTGGCTCGGCGCAAAATGCTGACCAACAGGTGGATTCGTCGAAAACGGTCTATGTTCCGGTGGACTTGCCCGATTGTATGCGACAATTGGATTCCCTTCTGACACAGGAAAACAAGGAGTTGATACGGTCGCTGGAGGAGAATGATTTCTTAGCCAGAACGCATTTCGCATTGGGTATTTGGATACGCAATAACTGGGGGCTTTGGGCTGGTTCCCGTTTGGCAACCTATTTCGACGGACAGGGAATCCACCATCCGGATGATATGTCGGGTGTGATTTTGTGCTGCTATTATCATTATCTCAAAGGAGAAAAGGTGAACTATCAGCAGATGCTGCGAAAAGAACGGCGACAGGAGAAACAATGGGCTAAAAAACAGAAGAAAAGTCGGCAAGAGGAAAAAGAAAAGTGGGAGTATGAGTGGAGATATTCGTGCGATAGTGAAGTGGACACTTGGTCAGAGGAAGAAAACGAAGCGTTTCTCCATCTTCCGTTCATTGCCGACAGTGCGACAGGTGTTCAGATCTATTTGCGCAACCGTGGTGATTCGATTGCGGAAGATCTGCGCTTGATAGAGCAGAGTCTGAACCGTGAACCGCGCCGGACGCCCCTGAAGGATGGGCTTGTCAATCCTGTTGTTGACATATACTACGGACGAAATCCCAACGGGCGGGTCAAAAGCATAGAAATCAACTATGTTGACAAGGGAAAAGTGAAAATCAGTTTTAACCCTGATAGCACCATTGCCCGCTTTCAGAATCATCGAATTCTTCAAAATGGCCAAAAAATTAATATTGACGAACATTACGAATACGACCAAGGCCACGTTTCTCGGGAGGTTGTCTATTGGAACGACACGCTCCAGAGTGTCACGCTTTATCGTTTTTCAGACCCCTGCCATTGTCAGGTACTCCATTTTGAAGGTCGGGTTTGGAATTCGCTTGCTGCTGAGTGCGACACCGTTGCCATGGCTACATCCATTGGCCGTGTAGTGCTTTCCCCCGAAGGACAGAGATTGGCTTCATGCAGAGATTTTTGTTCCTTCCGACAATATGACAGCCTTGGTCGTGAAGTGTTGTGGATTGAGTCCAGAGACGGATATACAGTAGATCATTGCCAAGTCACCGTTTATGATGACGAGCGCAACGTCTATTACGAATATCAGGGGTTTGGTTTTCTGGATGCCACCGTGCTCAACGCCCAAGGTGACGAACTGGGAAGGTGTTGCTCGAAACTGCTGGACACGTTTGACTATAATAAAACGTTGTTCAGCTACCGCTACGACCGGCACGGCAACTGGACGCACTGCTACGAGAAAGGAAAACTGTACAAGCAGTGCAAGATTCGGTATTACTGACCATATTTGAATATTGTGTACCTTTGCAGCGACAAATCAAAAATCAAATCAATCAATTATAAAAAATCACCATTATGAAAAACATCCTCTTTATCGTGGGTTCCCTGCACAAACAGTCGTTTAACCGTCAGCTGGCCGGTTTGGCCGAGAAAATGTTAGATGGCCAGTTTAATATTCAATATCTTGATTTTGAAGATGTTCCGTTGATGAATCAGGACTTGGAAGCGAACACGCCCGCTCCCGTGGCGCGTGTGCGCAAGGAGGTCCTCGCCGCCGACGGCATCTGGATTTTCACGCCCGAGTACAACTACAGCTATCCCGGCTTGCTCAAGAATCTGCTAGACTGGCTCTCCCGTCCGATGGACATCAGCGACTTCACCAACCCCACGGCAGCTGTTGGCAAGAAAGTGACGGCGAGCGGAGCCGGTGGCACCAACCAAACCGCCTCATGTCGTGCCAAACTGAATGACCTGTTGGAGTTCATGAAGATGCAAGTAATGAAAGAGCCGCAGACGGGCATCGCCCTCGGCGTAGAGGCTTGGACCAAAGGAGAGTTCAACCTCACCGACGAGCAGGTGGCGCAGTTGAAGGCGCAAGCGGAGAAATTCGCCGCCTTCGTGAACGAATAATCGGTTTACCATTGTAGAGACGGGGCGCGCCCCGTCTCTATATCCATTAAGACCCCTATCTCTACATTTCCATCCACATCTTCCGCTCCTCGTCATCCATCTGTTCGATGGCGTAGCGGAGGGCAGTGCGTGGCATTTCGTGTGCGTGCAGCTGGAGGAACTCGCGCAGCATGTCCATACTGATACGTTTACCCATTTCGCGGAGCATCCAGCCGACTGCCTTCTGCATCAGGTCGTGCGGGTGGTGCAGGTGTATTTCCGCATAACGCAGGCACCACCAATAGTCGCCCTGCTGCAGGGTTTTCCACGTGCATACCATGCTCATGCGCTGTTTCCATAGGCAAGGACTTGCGGCCAGTTCGTCCATCACCTGCACTTTGTAATCCTCGTGCATGTCTAGCTCGCCGCCGCCGAGGAAAGTAGGCAGTAACAGCCAGTTGCCCAATATTTTATGGGTAGATAAATCGACCAAGTCCCAGTTGTTAGCCCGTTCGGCGTATTGCAGATACATCGTGAGGATTTCGTCTCGCCGGCGTGCCGCTTCCGCATTGTTGGCCAGCCGTTTCGTGGCCAATTTCTCGAACTTTGAGACGAGGATCAGCAGACCGCAGAGCCGCACCTCATGCCACTTCGACATCAGCAGCTCCGGCACCTCCTCAAGCGGGAAATCCTTAACGACGGCCTTCACCACCTCGCGGGTCTGCGGCACCTTCAGCCCCAGGAACTCATCCCCCTCGCCATACTGTCCGGGTCCCGTCTTGAAAAACCGCATCAGCACCGAGCGTTGTTTCTCGTTGCGGAGGGATTCGAGATAGGCGATGGTGTCGGGGGCGGAAATATGGGGAGGTGTTTTGGAAATCATTCGATGATAGTTGTTTTCTGATTAGGCAGTTTTATTCCAAATAATATCAGTTGCAAAGACTTGGCTTAAAGTGCGATCACTTTTTATAATCCAATACTTGAATCCCAGCAATTCTTTCTTGATGGACAATTCATCTCTAACTGCTTTTTCAGTTTCAGGCGTTGGAGATTCCTGATACTTCATCACCAAATCTGTGAATCTGTTCATTATACCTAATGTTTGCTCGAAAAAGCGTTCCTCTTTAGTTGTTCTTAGTTGATTAGTGCCATTGTATATTCTGTACAACAATTCTATGGTTTCATCATGTTGTTCATCATTAGCTTTTGACAAAAAGACCGCTTTCTTGTTGAAAAAATCAATGGTTTGCTCTATCTCATCCTCTATGTTGCAATCTTTTGGCACAAGAGTGTTGTCGAAAGAATCCGACTTCTTTCTATTGCAATAGCCACAGCCCATATAAAGATTGTTCCAATCCTGCTCTAATTTTGGAAAATTATGTATACTTTTATGATGTTCTATTTCAAAATCAGTATCACGTTTCCTTTCACACAAGTAGCATTTGTCATTTTGGTCTGCGAGCAGTTGTTTTTTAACATCTTCTCCATCGTATCTTGAAGTTGTAGTCAAGGATGATGGCACGTTATGACTTTTCTTTACTCTAATCATTATCTTATAGGTTCTTGAGTTTATCTGAGTTTTGGATCATCAACTGACGAAAGCCGCCGACAATCAAAGGGGAGGCTGTCTCGGAAATTTTTTCAAATTCGGATTTCAATTGTTTGATTGCCACTTTGTCAGCATCCGTCCATGTCTCTTTATCGAGCAAACTTTTGAGTGTTCCCAACTGCATTTCGGCATAACTTGAGGGTGTTCTAACGCCGAAATACCCTTCTGCCAGCGATTCGTATGAGTATTCAGTCAAATCATCCAACACTTTCCTATGCTCTAAATCAAACGCCACGGCATCGGGCATCGAATTCAAAACGAATGGAGAATGGGTGGTGACAATAAATTGGATGTTGGGGAATGTCTTTGTCAAGAACGGCATGATAATCCGTTGCAGTTCAAGATGCAAATGGGTTTCAATTTCATCAATCAGGACAATGCCTTCCTTTTGATAGGCGTCAGAAAGTTTACTTCCATGTTGCATTTTCAAGATCAAGTCAGAAACGATATTGATAGCAGCTTTGAAACCATCGGACATTTCATTAAAACCGAATTTTTGTTCTCCCAGAACTATCTTGAACGAATACTTGTTTTCCTGATCAAAATCCAGCCTCAAATCATCATTCAAAAAGATACCTTTAAGCACTGATTCAAAACCTTTGAACCAAGACTTTATGGATTGTTCACGTTCCTTATTCTGATCACTAATTGCCAGTAATTCTTGGAATTTCAGATCCACAAGAAACTTGATAAATTGGTCGGAAACTGTTTCGCGTACGTTACTGACATCTCCCAACAGTGGTTTTTGAGGCGAATCTGGCTCTATCATTTTGACGTGACGGTCAGCCTGATAAAGTGCCATGATGAAATCCCCTTTTCTGTATTGTTCTACTATATAAGCCAAGCTGACAATATCGCACTTGATATTGCTACCTCTATAACTATGAACATTATCAATAACATAGTCCCAAAGTTGGGATGAATATCTGTTCTTAAGCATAACTTCAACATCCTTATCGTTCGGCAATAGTTCCAAAAGATTGGCAATGGCGTTGAGCAGCACCGTTTTCCCGCTTCCGTTCTTGCCCGTAATGATTAGATGAGGATACTTAGCATCGGCAATCGGAATGTCAAAGTTCTCAAGATGGAACAATTTGTTGATATGGATATTTTTGATGAAGTAATTCATAATATATCGGTTTGTCTTTATTCAAAAAATAGAATTTTGTTTCGTTTTATTGTCGTTGCACTCAGCCACTTTCTTGATAGTTTGGTCAGTCTGCTTCTCGTCATTCAGTTTTAGATATTTGAAATCGCAAAAATACACTTTTCTTTGGTTGAGGTGAATACGACATAACTCATTCGTATATTCTGTTTAATACTTATTTGTAAGATAGTATAGGCGTGTTCACTAACTGTAGCCCTAATTTATTATTTAAGTCACCCCATGATTCATGAACATATCTATAAGATTGTGGGGCAACTTGGATGTCATCTAATATGTTAATCGATTTTGGTTCTTGTAATTTATGAACCTCTTTAATTCGAATAGCACACGCATTGCTTTTCTGATTAAAGTATGACATAAAATAATCCTCAGAAATACCAGCCTTTAGTTTGGTCTTTTCCCAAATTTCTTGTGGACTTCCCTCTAACACAGAATCAACTTCAACAATAGCAACGATATTTTTTACCGGAACTGTCGCATAAATAATCACATAGTCAATATCTGTCGGGATTTTTTTCCTGTATTCAAACAATTTTTCTCCAGAAAAGATCTTCTCAACAAAACACGGATGTATGGATAATAATATGGTTTTACTTCTCATTTCTTAAAGCAATATATTGTTCGTTACTTATTTTTCGAATACTTTGAATATTTCCCATAACCCCAACAGAAGCCAATGATTTAAATGTTACTTCTTTGTCGAGAGCAATGAATCTGAATAGCAATATCAATGTCTTCTGCTTAAGTATTTCAATCAAATCAGCATAAGAATATACCGTTCTCTTGGATATTAAAGGGAACACTTCGTCAATATTTTCAGAAAAAAACACGTCTTCCACAACACCCATGCATTGAATGGATTTCCTATCGTGGCTTCGATAGAACAATAGCACATCACCTTTCTTTATTGATTTGATTTTAGAATGACAAAGATATGCCTTTTTGATAGTGTTTCCTTGACAAGAATAAAGATTTTGGTCGCTTTCAAATAAAGAACCTTTCAGGTTGCTGAAATCAGGAAAAAGATCTTCATGATATTTCGGTTGAATCGGAACAATGAATTTTTGAACATCATCACCATCTTGAAAATAAGGATAATACCGAATCAAGGAATCCAAACTATCAAACTCTCCTTTTTGGAGTTTCATGGGCTTGATATAAACATCATCTTGCTTGTATTTCCCAAGGTTATAAAAACCATAGTCTTCACATAAGCCAACTAATGTTTTCTGCTCATCGCCGAAAGTGTGCAGATATACCCAGTCTATGTTGTTTTTTACGCAGTAATCAAATGCAATATACAACAATCTCTCTCCTAATTTCTTACCACGAGCCTGAATATCGACTTTGAAAGTGCATAATTTTAAAATGTCACCGCTGACAATCTTCCCATCATCGGTGAGTTTTTCATCCTTTTCCAACTTGTATATACAAATGGCTGCCACATGTCCTTTGTCATCCTCAATACACCAACATTTGCGCTGTTGTTCTGCACTTTTCTGATACCAGTTGTCAAAACCATCGTATGCTTGACGTAAGGAATCAAAGAAAGGTTGTTTTTTGTCAATTTCATACATATAACGGTCTTGAACACCTGTATAACTATAGGAAATAGGAGTGTTAGAATATTTCCGTAGGAAATCAAGAAACTGTTCTAAACGATATACTTTGTCTTGAACGCCGATTTTAGATGCTTTCTTGTGTATGCCCTCATCATTTGTAACCAATAGATGTGCTGCTCCTCGATATAAAGCAAACAGCACATTATTATCAACCTTGTCGTTATCATTGGAATTGGATAGTCCTAATGCCGCACATTCTTCATCTGACAAGACAGGAGGATTATCAATCTTTGAATATTGGTTGATGCGGGATAATACTATTTTTTTCCGTCCTTGGTCTTTGTCCCGATTGATATCGGCAAGTTGCATAGGATGAACATACAGACAGTGTTGCTGTTCTACGGCCAATCTCCGCAGCTCAGCAAAAGAGGTGTCCAGAACTCTGCTGGTATCCTCTAATGGAATGATAATGTTTGTGTCTAAGAGTATGTTCATTATTGAGCTTTGATTAATAAGGGATTTATATCGGACAAACTAAATGACAAAGTCTCTGAATCATCATTTAACGGAGAAAGACCATTATACTCTTCTAACCATTTTTGATATTCCGAAATATTGGGATCTGATATGCAAATGGCATACTCTATTCCTGCTATAGCCATCACAAAGTATATCTCGGCTTCTACATATCCATTAGGTAAACGTTTGTGTTCTCTTGTAAAGAATTTCATTTCATGAAGTATTTCATAGTCTAAGTCCTCATTTTGATTAAACACAACATCACCTTCGGAATATATCCTGCGTTGGTTATAATGCCAATACTCACCTTTGCCATATCGAGCATATTCACGTAGAGCTTTCAATATATCAGATTCTTTACACAGCAGTTCTTGAACACACAAATCATATTTTTCCTTACCCATATTGTATAAGAAATATTCGTATGCACATTTTGCGAGAAAACGAGACATTATTTCATTAGGGTACTCTGGCTCGGGAATGTATGGCGCAATCATCCTTCTCGTTTTTCCTGCTTTTATTGCTTCAAATAATTCTTCATCATCAAATGATGCGAATAACCCGTTTCCCGTCTTCTGCATTACAACTTCTGTGCTCTTCATTGCACCAGGAAAAACCATCTTTTGCCTTACTAATTTTCCTTTCTTTGTTAGAATTTCATTCCGGGAACGCATCGAAACAAAATAAGGTTTCGATAGTAATTCATTTTCGACTTTTATCGCAAAATAATGGTTGCATTCGTCACACACATAGCCCTTGGGCAAGAAGTGATGTTTATTCCCGAGCGATTCGGGAATGATGTGCTCAACACTTTTTGAGTTTGATGAGTCTTTATGGCAGAAGATGCAGTTCATTGGTAATGTTAATTAATCTTTTCTATCTCCTTCTCTACCATCATCTTTGCCTCTTCAAGCAATCTCTTGCTTTCAGCTTTCAGTGCAAAACTCTCTTGAATTTTTGCTGAAATGGTGTCTTGAATTGGCTTTGGCAGTTTGGGAATGGGTAAATTCAAAATGTCTTCATCTTTTATAACAGGATAAGAACTACCGACATTCCACTTTAACAACCAATCTTTATAGATTTGTGTGCGAAGAAGAACTTGCAATACTTCTTTTTTGTATGTTGAGTTTTCATGTAAAACAGTAAAAGCGCCGCTTCCAATCAAATTTTCGTCATCAAAATCAATAATTGCAACGGCACCACGATAAGGTCTAACTTTTGAAATAAGTAAATCATTCTTATGAAGAACTCGTTTTGCATTATCTGGCAACTCTTCTGTTGAAACTAAATTGAAACTAGTCGTACCATCACTTATGTTGACATCACCTATTTCTATGTAATTGTATGCATCTTCTTTGTAATCGCATACATCTGTATTTTGAGTGAATAAGTTTCCTATTTTGTCATAACCATGTTTGTATTTTGTAATAGCAGTTTCTATTTCATCATATTTTGGCTGGTAATACTCCGCATCCAATCTTCCACTTGCCAAAAACGATTCCTTTAGATGCTTGATGTTAATAGGATTGTTGTTAGGTTGCCAACCCTTCAGGCCTAATTCTGATAATAACAAATTCTCTGCATCTGAATAAACCGTTTGAGATAACAATAGTTTTTCAATAGAATTTTTGATGATTGATTCTATTGAGATTTGAAAACTGTCATCTGGAAGATAAACAAGAATCCTTTTCACTCTTTCGAGTGTCAATTGATATTGTATAGTCAATTCCCGTGCTCTCAATAACTGGGTAAACCCATATTTTGATCTTAAAAATGTAAGAAGATAAAAAGGATTAATACCGTGTATACCTTTTAACCCCATTACAGTTCTTGAAAGTGCAACCACATCATGTTCATAGACAATGCTTGCAAAACATGGCGAGCCCACCTTTGTGATAACTATATCATTTTTGTTTAGCAAACTTATTCCATTATTCTCCTCAACAAAAGTCATCGGTATTTTTTCAAAAGAAATGTCCTGCTTTTTTGTAATAAGAGGATAGTTTATACAGTCAACACAACGAATAAAAGGCGTGTCCCCGATTTCATATAATTGAGTAGCGGCAGGATAAAATGCACTTGCAACAAAACTGGCAAAACCTCGTAATTCAACCGCCCCTTGTTTCTTTAATTCATTTTCTATTTGAATATTCTCTTTTGTAAAATAATCAGCATCAACTCTGTCTCCTAAATCAATATCACTCAGCCAAACTTCGCTAATCTCCAGCCCTTCCAACAACGCCTTATACTTCTCCTCGTTGAAAGGGCTACTTAAAAAAAACTTAGCCCTTCCTTTTTTGCAAACTCGGCGAAGGCTTCAGCAATACCGTCTTTGGTCAAACCATCGTGGTTAAAAAGGTCATGCTTTACAATTAGATGCCCATGACTGTCTAACAGGTATTCGTTGTTTTCCTTTGGGGTAACTTCGTAATGAGTTACTGGATCGCAAACAACATTTTCTTGTACCGACTTTTCATAATTTTCATAAATAGATCTGGTAGAGTAGGGATAATCATTTCTCTTTACAAAGATCTTCTCTCCACTATTGTCTTTGCTCGGTTCTTGCATGGTGGCAAAGAAAATAGGATAGTCTTCTTTTCTAGGACACAAGGCATCGTCCCATTTCTGCAAGAACAATACGCTTGTTTTCGTCCCTGTATGCGGCTTGAATACATTGCCATGCAATCCCACTACCGCCAAAATGCGACAACGTTCGGCAATATATTCGCGGATATATTTGTCGCTGCTGTTGTTGAAACGGCCCTGAGGCAAAACAATGGCCATACGCCCGCCTGGTTTCAGGAAATCAAGATTGCGCTCAATGAAAAGAATGTCGCGTCCAACCTTGCTTGCCATCTTGCCTGCGGAATTCTTGCTCAACTCATATTTTGACAAAATGCGGCTTTCCTTGATGTCTCCTGCAAATGGAGGATTAGCCATGAGAATGTCGAACTGGAAATCACGGTTGCTGTTTTTGTCAACACGCATCTTTTTCAGTTTTTTCCATCCTTCAAAATAAGTTTCCTGCCAATTTTCGTCTTTCAGGTTTTCGTCCCAACGTTCGTAATCCAATGTGTTGAGGTGCATAACATTGGTTTGTCCGTCACCCGCAATGAGGTTCAAGGTTCTTGCTACGCGCACGGCCTTTTCATCAAAGTCAATGGCAAAAACCTTGTTTTGAACGTAGTCAGTACATTCTTGTGGCTTTTGTTCCAATGTAAACAAGTGACTCTTTTTCAATCCTTTGCTTTCCAAAATCTTTTGCCAAACATAGAAAATGGTATGCACAGGGAAACCGCAACTACCGGCAGCTGTATCAATCATAGTTTCTCTTTCAGACGGATTCAGCATACGCACACACATGTCAATCACATAACGCGGTGTAAAATACTGACCTTTTTCGCCCTTGCTGCTTTTGTTTATCAAGTATTCAAAGGCTTCATCAACTACATCCAAATTAGAATTGAACAGTTTCACATCTTGCAACGAACTCACGCAAACCGACAAATGCGAAGGTGTCAGCATCAACTTGGCATCCTCTGTGAAAACGCCCGACCATTTTTCTTTTGCCTCATTGAAAAGGTTTTGAAGTTTCTCTTTCAGTTCGGTTTCAGTGTCGCCATAATTGCGGAACTCCAAATGACGGTCTTTCTTGCGGCCGCTTTCCATTTCGTCATATAACTTGGTGAAAATCAACTTAAAAACTTCCTCGAACACATCCACACCGGCATTGGCAAGCACTTCGTCTTCCATTTCCAAAATCAGGTCTTTCAGCGATTTGCGCTCATTGACCAATTTGTCTTTCTTCACCAAGTCGTCAATGAACCAACGTTCACTCAAAATGTCGGAAAGTTTCTCGTTGGCTTTGGGAATGGTTGGAATATCTTCAAAGAAGTTCGGGTCTTTACGGTGATAGTAAGAGATACTTTCACCATTTGTCCAAACACCAATCGGTGCACCAGTGCCGTTGCAATAGCTTTTGAGTTGTTCCTTTCCGTCTTTCAGTTTTGGACTTTTTAACTCAACAATGATGTACGGAGTATAGGTCTGATCTTTGTCGAAAATTACAATATCAGCACGCTTCTTCTCTCGTCCAAACGTCACCACATATTCCAATTCCATTCGAGAAATCGGATAATGGAAATCCTCTGTCAGAACCATGAGATAGAGTTGACGGACTATCTCTTCAGGAGTGAGTTTTATTTCCTTGTTCCTTACCAAACATTTGATATAAGGTGTTGGTTTCCCTTTCACCTCTTTTTCAATGATATTGTTTTCCAATTCAATAATTTTGTCTTCGTTGAATTGGCTGAATTGTGTCAAGCGGTATTCGCTGCCTTTTAGGATATCTGAAATGGTTATCATATTGATTCTTAATCTTTCTTGCTTTGTTTTGATTTATCGGCAAAAATACTATTTTCTATCATTCGGCGAGTTGGAGATTTGCATCTTTTCCACATAAAAACAAAAATTTCTCATCCAATATAAGATGATTGCTAAGTGAATTGGAATGCGACTATTGTAGTTTATGACACTATCGAAAGAAAAAGAACAAAAATTAAGTTTTCCATTTGTGTCAATCGAATCGGCACAAATTCAGTGATTCAAAATTGTGCCAGTCGAAATGGCACAAATGAAATACACAGGAGTAGTAACAATCAAGTTGTCACTACTCCTGTATAGTACTGATGTACCAATATACGGTACTAAAGAGTACAATTACCCGGCAAAAACCTCCCCACCTTCTTGCAATACTCCTCGTACTCCTCGCCGAAGTCACGGCGGAGGCGCTTTTCTTCGGTGTGGACTTGTATGAGCATGATGGCTACGAAGACGAGGAAAACCACGACTGATTGCCAGGTCCAGAGCCAGATGCAACAGCCTATCAGATAGACGAATATGCCCGTGAGCATGGGGTTGCGGCTGAGACGGTAGGGACCGTCGGTCATCAGGTGTTTGGTGCGCGGGGCGACTTCGTGACCGAAAGCATCCATCGGGTTGCCGTCACCCACGCGGCGCATATAGACGATAGCCCAAATGCTTAATGCTAAGCCTACTACGGCGAGAAGTAACGTGATGATGACTTGTGCGGTGTTGACATCCGTGCCAGGCCGACCAGAACAGAGCCACATGATCACGGGAATCAGCACCACAAACAACACGAACCCGAGGGCGTAGCCAAAGGTTTCTTTCAGCTTGTTCATCTTAGCGAATCACTTTGGTGAACACGGGAGTTTGGCCGTTCTCAACGGTCACATAGACCTTCACCTCGCCGGCGGGCGGCATGTTCGGTTTGTTCTCGCGAGGAAGATCTTCAGCGGTGAAGAGGTACTCCATGCCGTCGGGGAGGGCGCGCGTGGCCACCGTTTTGGCCTTAGCGTGCAGCATTGGATAGTCACCGACAGCAGCATTGAAAATGGCGGCTTCCTCTTCGTTGACTTCATGTTGCTCAGGGAATTCCTCCAATTTTACAAACTCGCCTTCGAGGTAGCCATTGGCTTTCAGGAACTGATCCACCTCCTTGGGCATTGCATCCATGCGGGCAGCGCGGACACCGTAGCCCGGCATCACTTCCGCATTGGGTTCAGCCTGCATAATGTCTCTCACGCTGGACTCCAAACCGCCGCTGCCGAAGGTGCAGAACGGCACGATCTTCTTGCCGCTTAAATCAGCACTGAGGAAGAACTTCTGTACAGGCGGTGCATAGGTGCCGAACCAGACGGGATAGCCGATGAAGATGATGTCGTAGCTGGAGAGGTCGGCCTTGATCGGTTGAATGTCAGGGATGTTTCCCTGCTCGTGTTCCTGTTTGCAGCGTTCGATGGTCGCTTGGAAGTCGCCATCGTAAGGGTTCACCGCCACAATCTCCTCGATGTCGGCACCCAACTTCGTGGCAATCTCGTTCGCCAAAGCTTTGGTATTGCCGGTTTGGGAGTAGTAGAGCACCAGCATCTTCGGGGTTTCCTCCTTGGGAGTTTCTTTTTTCGAACCGCAAGAGACGGCGGTTAACGTCACGGCCGCAAGGACCAGTAAAAGGTTGATGTTTCTCATTTTATTACGTTTTTTGTTAATTTTCAGCTATTCTCATAATCCGCTTCGCTACTTCCTCAGGATGGTCCACTAACAGCTGCCCGTGGTTCATCTTGTCAAAGATCTCCACATGGAGATCGGGACAGAGCGACAGCAGGTGCTTGACCTGCGGTTTGGCGACAAATGCCTCTTTGGTACCGTACCAGAAGTGGATGTCGGGACCGCTGATGGATTCCAATGTGTTGGTATAGACGGACTTGTATCCTTCCCGCACGGCGCGGGTTCTATCAGACGGGAACACCTTCTTCACCTCGTCCAACAGCACATCGAAATAGTGCGAATGGAACAACCACCGCCAGAAACCAGTACAATGGTAACAAGTCCACACGTTGAATGCTTGGTAATATCGCAACGGTCCAACACTCCATCTCGGCAGAGCTAATAGCGGTGCGGCATCCATAACGGTGTGACTGATATAGATTTCGTTGCGCTCCATCATCCGCGAGAGTATCTTGCCGCCCAACGACAGCCCGTAGGCCACGTCCAGTTTCCCGTCGAAGTGTTCCTGCACGTAGCGGTTGACTTGCGCCGCTTGGTCATCCACAGAGGTGAAACGTGAAGGTTTCCCAATCAGAAAACCGTCAATATCGGCCGTCACGATGTGGAAACTCTCTTTCAGCAGTTCCACCAGAGGGAGGAAAATCTCGTGCGACACACCCAATCCCGGCAGCAGCAACAGCGTCGGGTTCGTCTGGTTTCCGTATATGTGAAATTCCATTGTTCAACGTTTTTTACGGGTCGCAAAAATACATAAAAAACGGACAAAGGAGGCTACTCCTCAAAATATTCAAAGGCATCCACAATATCAAGATAAACTCCGTCGAAACCGGCGGAAAGGATGCGGTTGAGGTAGCTGTCGCCAGAGCCGCAGATGATTTCCTGCCATTCAGAACACCAGTAGCAGACTTTGTAATTGCCTGGCCATTCGGGGTTTTCTCGGGAGAGCCAAGCGGGCGCGTGCTGTTTCCACGATGGTTGCCAATAGTATCGGTAATCTTCTGCCTCGCCAATAGACATATAGCAGATTATCAGTCGTTTACCGCCATTGGATTTCTGCTTCAAACGGGCCACTTCCTCAGCGATGAAGGCGGTGCCATCGTTGAAAAACATATCCATGATAACCACATCATAATTGGTGGCAGCAACGGCCTCTATAAATTGGTTTTTGCTGGTAAAATTCTCGTTGTTAATCAGATACAAGAAATTTTGTGCATCTCTTAGCCGAACGATGTTCTGTGCGTTTTCGCGAGGCGGCGCATCTGATGGAATGACATCTAGTTCGCGATTCGGGGCAGCAAAAGAGAGGAAGCCCTCCGTGTCACAACGGTTGCGGGCATCGGCCACATATTCGGGACGAGTGCAATAGTCGGTCACCAAAATGGTGTTTCCCGCTTGCTGAGTACGACGGAGGTAGGAGAGCAGGTAGTCTGTCGCATCCGCTGGGGTGGGCATGTCGTCGTCCTGGTAGCCGTAAAAGAGGTCTTCCTGCCCGTGACCGTCAATAGCAGCCAAATAGGTGGTGGCTAAGGAGGCGTTGGCGTCGTCACTCAACGTGATCAGCTCGATACCGTTTTGCGGAATAATCACAAAGTCAGGGTTTTGCATCCTTGCGGTCTCGCTGATACGGATCACAAAACCGCGCATCGCCTGACGGTAGTCGTCGCACGGTTCCACATTCGGGCGATTGCAGGAAGTCAGCGTGCATACTGTTACCATCACCCACAATAGTATTTTCGAAATAGATTTCATAACCTTTTATCAAACAGACCTTCCGAAAACGATATTTGACGAATATTATTGTCACACAGAACCGCTCATTTTCCTCCTCATTACACATTTGTTTCGAATACTTTTTATTGCTGGCAAAAGTCACTTACCGATAGCAAAAAAAGTGTACTTTTGCGCCCTCAAATTTTGGGCTGAAAAAGTATATGAAACCTTGGCAAATTGCGCTGTTCATCATTTTGATAATCACTTGTTTAGGGGTTATCAGCTTCTTCTTTCCCGAAGACGGAATAACGCTCGCCAAACACACGATTAACTTCCCTTCTATCGAAAAAGTGCTGGCCGACCCCGATGCTGACCTTCCCGATCTGCCGGGCGACAGTCTGTCACGCGACAAACGCATCCCTCGACCCACGCTCTTCAACCGCAAGAAACGTGAGGCTATCATCGCGGAAATTGCCCGTGAGGATTCCATCAAACAGAGACAAATTGCACAACAGCTCGATACGCTCGAACATTTCAAAACCACGCTTGCTTCGGAAGGCCATTTCTACCTGCCCGACGGCGATGTCACCTATTTCGACAAATTTTTTGCTAGAGCGGTAGCCGCAAGAGGAAAGGGCGAGGTAGTGCGTGTGTTGCACTACGGCGACTCGCAGATTGAGATGGACCGCATTTCAGGAAATCTGCGCAGCTATTTCCAGTCGAAGTTCGGTGGCGGTGGTCCTGGATTACTGCCTGCTGTTCAGACCGTTGCGTCATACGCAGTGAGTCAGTCGGCCTCCGGTCCGTTCACCCTCTACTCGACCTACGGCGATGGTGCGCGGGCACGCGGAAACTACGGACTGATGCTGAAATGCTACCGTCTCACCGGCAGCGGCACCTTCACCGCCAACGCCACCTCCAACAAACGCACCGACAACCGCGTGAAACGGTTCTCCCGCGTCACGCTGCTTTACAACGACCACGACGGCAAGTTCCGCGCCACTCTCAGCGACCGCAAACACGGCTACGATTCCACTTGTACCAGCGCAGGCGCGGGCATCCATGCATTTCGCTGGCAGACAGACTCTTCCACAGCCTCGTTGCGCATCAATATGCAAGGCACCGCCGACATCTACGGCATCATGATCGACAACGGTCCGGGCGTGAGCGTCGATAACATCCCGTTGCGAAGCTCCTCCGGCAATCAGTTCACCCTTGTCACGGATAGCATTTTGCGCAAATGCTACCAACTTTCCGATGTCGGGCTGATTATCTTGCAGTTCGGTGGCAACCAGATGCCTTCCACCTACAGTACCGCCTCCATCAACAAATACTGCACCCTCATGCAGAGCCAAATCCGGCGCATCAAGAGCGTCTGCCCCAACGCCACCCTGCTCTTCATCGGTCCTTCCGACATGAGCCACTCCTACAGCGGTTCGCTGCAGACCTACACGTACCTGCCCGCGATGGTGGACAGCTTGCGCAATATGTGTCTGCGTAACCACGTGGCTTACTGGGATTTGTACGAGGTGATGGGCGGCAGAAACTCCATGGTGGCCTGGGTGAAGAAAGGCTGGGCCGGTCCCGATTATGTACACTTTACTCCTACGGGCGCGAACTACGTGGGCAAGACGTTGTCCGAGAATTTCGCGACCCTGTATGAACTCTACACCACCCGTCGCAAGATGGGGAACCAACAATTCGACAATCTATGGGAGGCCGCCGAAAAGTAATACTTATCCCTTTGATACTCTGCGTGATGCAATCTTTTGCGCAGTGTGATGAGCCTGCTGACAGCGTGGCGTTAGAAATGCAGGCGGACACTTCTGCGGTGTGGGTGCTCCCCGAAATGTTCTCCGATTACGATTCTACGTTTTCTTTCATTCGTTTCAACGAAGACACCCTCTATTGGGGCAAAGACAGCATGAATTTGGTGCGTTTTTACCAAAAATGGAACGATGTCATCCAAAATAAGCATGGCAATGTCCACATTATGCACATCGGCGGCTCGCACGTGCAGGCCGGCACGATGTCCCACCGCATCCGCAAGCACGTTTTGGCGGAATACGGTGGCGAACCAGCCGACCGCGGGATGATATTCCCCTATTCGGCGGCCAACGCTTGCAACAATCCCCGCGACTACCAGATTACCCGATCGGATGTCTTTTCACTGATCCGCAACGTCTATAAGGAATATCCGTCGCCATTAGGCATGTCGGGCATCTCCGTATATTGCACACAGTCAGTGCATTCCATCAAGTTCAAGATGAACGAGCCGGCATACGATTTCGCCACCGACACGCTCATCCTGCTTGGTCGCTCCAATGGCCACTACATCGATCCGATTCTGAAATACGACACCATCTGGCGCTTTGCGGACGAAACCGACACCGTGAACGACCGTTTTTACTACTACCTCGACCGTCCGTTGCAGGAGTTTACGTTTTACTTCCCCTGTGGCACACCGGATACCTTCTTCGTGAACGGACTGTGGCTGAAAAACGGTAAACCCGGCGTAACGTTCACATCCATAGGTGTTAACGGCGCGGCGGTGCCCTCCTATCTGCGCTGTAAGAACTTCACCCGCGATATGAAAGCTTTCCCTCCTGATTTGGTAATTTTCGGTATCGGCGTGAACGACGCTTTCGGCAACGATTTTGACTCTACCGCATTCAAAAACAACTACTTACAACTCATCGCCCGTATCCGTGAGGCCAATCCCGATTGCGCGTTCATCTTCCTGTCGAACAACGACACCTGGAAGAAGGTACGACGCGGACGCTATGCCGTGAATAAGACGGGTCCTGAGGTGAGTGAAACGATGAAACGTTTAGCCGACCTTACGGGCGGTGCCTGTTGGGACCAATTCGAGGTGATGGGCGGACTCGGCTCCATGGCCAAATGGCAGGCCAAGGGGTTAGCGCAGAAAGATCGCGTGCACTTCACCGTGAATGGCTACAACCTCATCGGCGACCTTTTCTATCATGCTTTTGTTCAACCACTTAAATCGCTACAACAATGACCTGGGAGAATATTTCGCAATTTCTGATCAACTTGTTCTCATTTGACGAGACACATCCGTTGCTGTTCACCCAGTTCAACTTCTGGGCTTTCTTCGCTATCGTGTATGCGCTTTTCGCCCTCTTCCAAAGCAAACGGCTGTTACGCAATACGTTTCTCTTCTTCGTCAGTCTGCTTTTCTACTACAAAACCTCCGGTCTCTTTGTCCTTATCTTGCTGTTTGACACCTTCTTAGACTACTTCCTCGGCGTTTTCATGGACAAATCGCAGCGCAACGGACTACGCAAAACGTTCATGATTTCCGGTGTAGTCATTAACTTGCTGGTACTCTTCTACTTCAAATACGCATACTTCTGCACCGATGCCTACAACACTATCGTGGGCAGCGAGCACGAGGTGATTAACTGGCTCGCGCAGTGGGCCAACGATTGGTCAGGAACCGACTATTTCGATGCCTCCAAGATTCTGCTGCCCGTCGGCATCTCGTTCTATACTTTCCAGAATATCAGTTATTTAGTCGATGTTTATAAGCGGAAGATTGCGCACGTCTCCAACATCCTCGACTTCGGGTTCTATGTTTCGTTCTTCCCGCAGTTGGTGGCCGGTCCTATCGTCCGCGCCGACCAGTTCGTGCCGCAACTCTACAAGAAGTTCTTCCTGACCCGCAAGCAGTTCGGTATCGCCGTCTTCTGGATCCTCAACGGCTTGGCTAAGAAACTGATTATGAGCGACTACCTCGCAGTCAATTTCGTGGATAGGGTCTTCAACAACCCGTCATTGTTCACCGCGTTCGAGAACCTGTCGGCGTTGTTCGTCTATTCGCTGCAAGTTTATGCCGACTTCTCTGGCTACACCGACATCGCCATCGGCGTGGCCATGCTGATGGGCTTCTACTTGCCGAAGAACTTCAACTCGCCGTATAAGGCCACCAACCCCGGCAATTTCTGGAAACGTTGGCACATTTCACTCTCCAACTGGCTGAAAGACTACCTCTATATCCCGCTCGGTGGTAACCGAAACGCCACTTTCGGCACCTATTTCTGCATTTTGCTCATTGCCGCCGTCATTATCCTGCTGACTAAGAGCGTGGTGGTGACTTGCATTATCGGCGGTATTGCATTTGCGTTGCTGATTGCCTCGCTTGTGAGCAAGAAGGCGCGTTTGAAGATCAGCACTAACCTCAACATGATGAATACCATGCTGTTAGGTGGCTTGTGGCACGGTGCCTCATGGAACTTTATGATTTGGGGCGGTCTGAATGGCATCGGTATCTTGGCCTACAAGATTTGGCGGCACTGCAATATGTTGGTGCGCAGTACCATCGCCACGGTATTCTTTGTCACCTTCTTGATTACCAATCACCTGTGGCCGCATCCTGCCTTGATGATTGGTGTGGTGTGGACCGGTGTTTGGTTCGTAGGTACGCTCATTAAGACTATCTTCACGCTTATCAAACCCGAAAAAACGGTAGAGTGGCTCGACAAGACCTGGGGTATTTTCCAGACGTTTGTCTTCATCAGCTTCACGCGCTTGTTCTTCCGTTCCGGCTCCAACCTCGATCCCGCCACGGCCAATGAAACGGCGTGGGAGACCGCGAAAGCGATGGTCAACAGCATCGGTGGACAGTGGAACGTGGCGGCCATCCCCGACATCATAGCCAACTACAGCTCCGTCTTCATCATGTTTGTGTTAGGCATGATTATCCACTGGTTACCAGACCGTTGGAAGCGCTGGTACCGCATCAACTTCGCCATGCTTCCGCTCTGGCTGATGGGACTTATCGTGGTGGCGGTCGTCTTCGTCCTCTACCAGTTCGTCACCGCGGATTTGCAACCGTTTATCTATTTTCAGTTCTAGGAGTCAACGCCTCCGAGCATTGAACAGGCAATAGGCAACAGTTATACCAGCCGAACCGCCAATAGCTCTTTCCCGATACTTTTAGTTTTTTTGATACGAACACAGATACACACAGATTTACACAGATATGTATTCCGTCATCTGTGCAAATCTGTGTAATCTGTGTTCGAACTATCAGTATTAAAAAAACAAAACACACCAATCTCAATGATTTTCAAGTTTTTTCATACGTCCAAAAAAATCCTAACTTTGCGCCCTAAATCAAACCAAGATGAGATCATTCGGAAGTGACAACCATTCGGGAGTGCATCCCGCTATTTTAGAGGCGATTGCCGCGTGCAATGCCGACCATGAGATCGCGTATGGCGACGACACTTACACCGCCCGATTGCGGGAACTTTTCAAAGCACAGTTCGGAGAAACGGCTGAGGTGTTCCCCGTCTTCAACGGCACCGGTGCCAACGTGGTCGCGCAACGCGCCTGCGTGCGGTCGTTCAACAGCATCCTCTGCGCTGAAACTGCCCACATCGCTGTTGATGAGTGCGGTGCGCCCGCCTTCATGACAGGTGCATCGCTGGTGTCCATTCCCACGCCCGATGGCAAGCTGACGCCAGAGCTCATCCGCCCGCACCTCACCAACTGGGGCTTCGAGCACCATTCTCAACCCAAATCCGTCTATATCTCCCAGTGCTCGGAACTCGGCACGGCCTACACCTGCGAGGAGATCCGCGCCATCGCCGACTTCATCCACCCGTTCGGCATGTATCTGCATCTTGATGGTGCCCGCATTGCCAACGCGGCAGTGAGACTCGGCAAGAGTTTCAAGGAGATGACCACCGACTGCGGCGTCGATATCGTCAGTTTCGGGGGCACCAAAAACGGGATGCTGATGGGCGAATCGGTTGTGGTGCTGAACCAAGCACTCGTGCCCGACCTCAAGTACCACCGCAAACAATGCGCTCAACTCAGCTCGAAGATGCGTTACCTCAGCTCCCAGTTCATCGCCTACTTCGAGAACGATCTCTGGCGGAAGAACGCCGCCCAAGCCAACGCACAAGCACAGAAGCTTCGTCAACGCATCACGGAACTGCGCGGCGACATCTTCACCCAATCCACCGACTGTAACATCCTGCTGCTCAGACTCCCGCGCCCCGTCGCCGACCGCCTCGCACATACCACCTTCTTCTACTACTGGAATGAGGCCGCCGACGAGATTCGGCTGGTTACGTCGTGGGATACGACGGAGGAGGATATAGAGAGTGTGGTGGAGGCGTTGAAGGGATGAGGAGATAAAGAGATGAAAAGATGAAGAGATGAAGAGATGAGGAGATGAGGAGATGAGGAGATGAGGAGATGATTGGACTATGAAGCGACGTATATATATTATTGTACTTTTTCTGGCTTTTGCGTTGTGTTTGCAGGCGCAGCGAGATTCTCTTGCCTTCGTGAACGGCAATTGGAAAACCGATACCTTAGACGGCATGGTGCTGCGGCAATGCCAGTTCGATGGTAGTAAGCAGCTTTTCGCGTCGAATCAACAAATCTTCGTGCTGGAAATCCCTGATACTGCGCATTATACGCTCGCATTCGCGCATAAACCGCGCCGCACGAGAACCTCCGAAATGGCGCTCAAACACAATGCGGTGGCGGCGGTCAACGGCTCCTTTTTCGACATGGACAAGCACTTCCCGATTTGCTATCTCCGCATCGACAGCGTGAATCTCGGGGAGAACACGCCCGGCAAGGACACGGTGAACCGCAAATACTACCAATACGGCACGCTCTGTCTGGGCGGCGACAGCGTCGTTATCCTCAAGACCGACTCTTCACGGCATTGGGAGGACGCGCTCCCCTATTCTAATATCATGACTGCCGGACCGTTATTGATCTGGCACGACACGTTGCAGTATATGCGCAATGACCGCACCTTCGTCACGCAGCGCCACAATCGCACGGCTGTGGGTATTCGCGAAGACGGCACCGTCCTGCTGTTCGTGGCCGACGGACGGTTCAAGCAAGCGGAAGGACTGACGCTCACGGAGTTACAGCAACTCTTGCGCTGGCTCGGCTGCTGCGACGCCCTCAACCTCGACGGTGGCGGATCCACCACCATGTATCTGAATCTCGATGATTACCAAGGTGTTATCAACTATCCCTCCGATAATGCCCGATTTGACCATGCAGGGGAACGCGGGGTGTCGAATGCTGTGATGGTAATTAAGAATGCGGATATTAGAATTGAGAATTAACCGCACATGACATTTGTTTCAGGTTTCAAGTTTCAAATCACAAATCAGAGAACAACAAACCAACAATTTTCATATTTTTGCCGTATCAAATTAATCACCAAAATCAAAAACTATGGACTTTGCAAGCATTATCATTTTCCTGCTCATCGGCGCAGTGTCTGGCTGGTTGGCCAGCAAACTGATGAAAGGCGGCGGCTCTGGCCTCATTGTCAACATTATTATCGGTATTATCGGCGGTTTCCTCGGTGGCTGGCTCATGAGCCTCGTCGGCATTGAGAAGGGCGGCCTCGTATGGGAGATCATCACCTCCGTCATCGGCGCATGCGTACTGATCTTCGTGGTTTCTCTGTTCAAGAGGAAATAAGATTTGAGACTTAAGACTTGAGATTTAGGACTTAGGATTCAGTATCTTAAGTCCTTTTTTGTTCCAACTACTAACTGCTAACTGTTTTGGTCGGCGAGCCACCGCATCACCTCCACAATTTGCGGTTCCTCGTACTTTTTGGACAATTCAGACAGAATTTCTTTCTGCGTTTTGTTCTGTTGTTGTAATGCCTTTATCTCCTTGGAAATCAGTTCGAAATCCTTGTTTTTCACGCGTTGGATCTGAGTCCGGCGGCAGACGTCGCATTCGCCACAAGGCGTGCTGTCCCATTCTCCGAAATATTGCAACAGCAACTGACTGCGGCAAACATTGTCGGTTTTGACGTAGTTTTCCACCGCATCTAAGCGTTCTGCGGCTTTTTCTTTGCGAAAATCGTAGATTTTTTTGTCGAAATAGAGATACTTTTCGTCGATTCTGTCTTTCAGGAAGACCATCAACGGGATATTGCTTTGCGGTTGATAGGAGAGTATTTTCTCCGAACGTAACTGCTTAAGTTGTTCAATAACAGATTCTTCCGTCGTTTCCAATCGGTTGGCTAGCAATCGCTCGTCGATATTGGTGAATTGCGAGAAAACCCCTGTGTAGGAACGCAGAATAGTGGTGATAAGCGGTTCATACTCAGGTTTTTCCTGATAATATTTGAGCAGTTGATCGCCGTTGAACCGAAATCGCAGTTCAGATTTTTCGCGCAGATGTTCGGAAACCAAGATAACACCGATGTTATTGAGCAGTTTCAGCGCGTTAAAATACTGTGTGGCGTTCATATTCACAGTGCGGGCATGCTCCTCCATCGAAAACGGGAATACTTTGCCCTCGCCTGTGCCGATTTCGATGTGGTACGACTGGCAGAGTTCCCGATAGACCTCGCGCACGCGGTCGAGCTCGGGGAACGTAAAGGTGAAGTTGCGCTTGAGCTGCGCCACATCGTAGTTGTCGTAAAGCAGAATGGCAACGGCAGACTTTTCATCGCGACCGGCGCGGCCAGCCTCCTGGAAGTAGGCCTCCAACGTGTCGGGCAGGTCGATGTGCACCACGAATCGAACGTCGGGCTTGTCGATGCCCATTCCGAAGGCGTTGGTGGAGACCATCACGCGCGTTTCGCCCTTCATCCAACTCTGCTGCTTGCGATCGCGCTCGCGAGGCTCCAGTCCGGCGTGGTAGTAGTCGGCAGAGATGCCGTTATTCCTCAGAAAATCAGCGGTTTCCGCGGTTTTCTTGCGGTTGCGTACATAGACGATGCCCGAACCCGGATAACGGTTCATGATGCGCAACATCCGACTGTTTTTGTCCTCTTCGTAAACGACAAAATAGGTGAGATTGGCCCGTTTGAAGCTCTTCTGGAAGACATTTTCGGTCTTGAACTCCAGTCGCAGCTGGATATCTTTGACTACTTCGGGCGTGGCGGTGGCGGTAAGCGCGAGTACCGGCACCTGCGGGAATATCTTGCGAATCTTCGCGATTTCAAGGTAGGGCGGACGGAAATCATATCCCCACTGTGAGATACAGTGCGCCTCATCAACCGCAATCATTGAGACGGGCATCCGCTCGAAATTGACCTTAAAACTCTCTGTCTGAAGACGTTCCGGTGAAACGTAGAGAAAACGATATTCGGGATCGAACAGGCAATTGTCGATAGTGGCCTGGATTTCGCTGACGCGCATTCCTGAATAGATGGCACCGGCTTTGATGTGCCGGGCTCGCAGATGCTCGACCTGGTCCTTCATCAGCGCGATGAGTGGGGAAACCACGATGCACAGACCGCCTTTGACCAGCGCCGGCACCTGAAAACAGATGGATTTTCCGCCCCCCGTGGGCAGCAGCGCCAATGTGTCGCGCCCCTCCAACACCGACAGGATGATATCCTCCTGCAACGGCCGAAAGTTGTCGTAACCCCAGTGTTGCTTGAGGACGTTTCGGGCTATTTGTCGTAAGTCGGGGGCTGCGGACATTGACTACGCTTTCCGTTTGTCGATTTCCTCTTGGATTTTCGCTGCCAGCTCGTAGTTTTCTTCGTCAACAGCGTTTTGCAGAATCTCTTTGAGCTCCGCAACCGTCATGGCGCCCCAACCGGTACCAGGTTCGGATGCTTGCGTTTTAGAGGAAGAATATAAATCCATGTAATCCGCAACTTCTTGACGACCAGATGTTTTTTGCGTAATATGCATCTGCTCCTCGAACAGAACCTTTTTGAAGAAGATGGGCACTCGGGCGTGCAACGCGATGGCTACTGCATCTGACGGACGGGCATCCACATTGAAATAGGAACCATTGGGCGATTGGATGACGATGGAGGCGTAATAGATGCCTTCATTGTATTCGTCAATGGAGACAAACTCGATGTTGTAGTCTGATATGTAGTCGGTTAGCAGGTCAGCGAAGAGGGTGTGCGTAAGCGGACGCTGAGGTAGCCTTCCATGTCGCTCACCCAAAATCGCCCGCGCCTCGTTCAGCCCGATGATGATGGGCACGTAGCGGTCGTCCCTGAACTTGTCGGTCAAAATCAGGGAAAAGGCCTCCGTCGCGTGCGATGACGACCGCACGTCCAGCACCTCCACTTCGATGTATTCTATGTCGTTGATTCGCATTTCTTTTTGTTTGTTGACCCCACACTGCGCTCCTTCGTCGCTTGTGTCAGCCCCACACTGCGCTGCGCTTGTGTGGGGTTAATTGCGCTTCGCGCGTCTTGTCCCTCCGGGACTGCTTAAGGAATATATTATTAAAACTGTTGCCTATTGCCTATTGCCTAAAATAAGTGACTGCATTCGCAAAGATATCCTGCACCTTGTTCCCCTCAATGTTCTTGTACAGGTTGCGGCCCTTGCGCTCGCTGTGACCCATCTTGCCGAGAATCAGACCGTTATCGGAAACGATGCCCTCGATGGCGTAGAAGGAACCGTTCGGGTTATCGGCGGGGTTCATGCTTACGATGCCGTTTTCATCGCAATATTGGAACGCCACCTGACCGTTCTCAAAGAGCTGTTTAGCAAGCTCTTGCGAGACTACAAACTTGCCTTCGCCGTGGCTGACAGCAATGTTGTGGACATCGCCTTCGCGGAATGAAGCGAGCCACGGGGAGTTGGTGCTGCCCACGCGCGTGCGCACGAGACGCGAGATGTGACGGTTGATGTTGTTGCGGTAGAGGGTGGGGGAGTCGGGAGTAACCTTACCAAGCTTGCCGAAGGGCAGCAGACCCGATTTGATGAGCGCCTGGAAACCGTTGCAGATGCCGAGCACCAAGCACTTACGGTCGAGCAGATCCTCCACCGCCGCTTTGATCTTCGGATGGTTCAGCACGTTGGCGATGAACTTGCCGCTACCGTCGGGCTCGTCACCCAAGCTGAAACCGCCAGAGAGCGCGAGAATTTGCGACTCGCGGATGGCTGCAGCCAGTTCGTCGATGGAGTGCTCGATGGCCGCCTCGTCCAGGTTTTTGAAGACCAAGATGCGGGTTTCAGCACCGGCATCTTCGAAAGCTTTAGCGGTGTCGTAATCGCAGTTGGTGCCGGGGAAGACAGGCAGAATCACCTTCGGGGTCTCGACCTTAGTAGCAGGTTTTGCATTGAAAGTCTTGACGTTATGAGTAAACTCCGCACCCACGGAAGTCGTTTCGTTGGCGGCCATTTCGGGATAAAGCTTGCCGTAGAAACCACGCCAAGCGGCCAACAGAGCTGCCTTTTCAAGCTTCTCACCGTTGACGATAAAGTCGTCAGCTACCTTACCCAACTTGATGGCGAACGGAGCGTCCAGTTTCTCGGTGGTCTCCACGATGAAACTACCGTAACCGTATGCAAACAGATCTTTATCTGTCTGAATATCAAAGCCTAAGTCGTTGCCGAAGCTCATCTTGGCCAAAGCCTCTGCGATACCGCCGAACTGCAGCGTGAAAGCGGAGACAATCTTCTTGCACAAAATGTTTTTCCGCATGAAATCAAAGATTTCACTGGTATGCTTGATATTCGGAATATTGTTCTCTAACTTATTTTCAATGAGGTAAATATGATTGCCTTTCTGCTTGAATTCCGGCGAAATGATGTGGTCGGAATTCTCTGTGGTAATAGCGAAAGAGACAATGGTGGGCGGCACGTGCATGTCCTTGAAGGTGCCGCTCATGGAGTCCTTGCCGCCCAAAGAGGCAAGTCCGAACTCCTTCTGCATCCAGAAGGCGCCCAACAGTGCGGAAAGCGGTTTGCCCCAGCGAGTTGCGTCCTTACCGAGCTTCTCGAAGTACTCCTGGAAGGTGAAACGGATCTTGTTGTAGTCGCCGCCGGCTGCCACGATTTTCGACATAGCTTCCAACACCGCCATCACGCCTGCATGATACGGTGAGCGGATGGCGATAAACGGGTTGTAACCGAACGACATGATGGAGGCGAGGTTCGTATGTCCGTGACGCACAGGTAGTTTCTGCGCACTCACCTGCGCTTCCGTCAGCTGGTTCTTGCCGCCGAACGGCATTAGTACTGTGGAGGCACCGATGGTGGCATCGAACATCTCGATCAATCCCTTTTGGGAAGCCACGTTCGGATTGGTGAGGCAGCTTTGCCACTTCTCTTGCATGTTATTTCCTTGGATGTCAGCGGATTTCAGCACATCTTCTGCCACAGGGGCAATCTTGGCGGTCACGCTTTGACGCACGCCGTTGGTGTTGATGAAATCGCGGCTGAGGTCGACGATGGTCTTACCGCGCCACGTCATGGTGAGGCGGTTGTCGTCGGTCACCTTGGCGATGATGTTGGCCTCCAAATTCTCCTCGCGGCAGTATTGGAAGAAGGTCTCCACATCCTCGGGCGCGACCACCACGCTCATACGCTCCTGCGACTCGCTGATGGCTACTTCCGTGCCGTTCAGACCTTTATATTTCGTGCGCACCGTGTCCAAATCTATGGTGAGACCGTCGGCCAGCTCGCCGATGGCCACGCTGACACCGCCCGCACCGAAGTCGTTGGACTTCTTGATGAGCTTCGTCACTTCGGGACGGCGGAACAGGTGCTGGATCTTGCGCTCCTCTGGGGCGTTACCCTTCTGCACCTCGGCAGCACAGGTGTCAAGAGACTTCTCTGTGTGCTCTTTTGAAGAACCCGTTGCGCCTCCGATACCATCGCGACCGGTGCGACCGCCGAACATGATGATGATGTCGCCAGGCTGCGGACGCTCGCGGCGCACCTGATTCTCGGGAACGGCACCTACTACGGCGCCGATTTCCAATCGTTTTGCTTGATAGTCAGGGTGATAGATTTCGCGCACGCAAGTGGTGGCCAAACCGATCTGGTTGCCGTAGGAGGAATAGCCAGCGGCAGCGGTCTTGGAAATCACCGACTGCGGGAGTTTGCCGGGCAGCGTGGCGGAAATCGGGGCGTTGATGTCGCCCGCGCCTGTAACACGTAGTGCCTGATACACATAGCTACGTCCGCTCAGCGGGTCACGGATGGCGCCGCCCACGCAGGTAGCCGCACCGCCGAACGGCTCAATCTCCGTCGGGTGGTTGTGCGTCTCGTTCTTGTACATCAGCAGCCAATCCTCCTCTTTGCCATCCACATCAACCTTCACGCGGATGCTGCAGGCGTTGTTCTCCTCGGAAATCTCCTTGTCAGGAAGATTGCCGCGTTTGTACTCGTATTTGCCGTTGATGGAGGCCAAATCCATCAGCGTGACGGGGCGTTTCGTATCCTTGCCGTACATCTCGTCGCGCACAGCGAGGTATTCACGTAACGCGTTTTCAATCTGTTCTTTATAAACGTTGTTGCCCTCGGTTTCAATATTGGTAATGGCCGTCTCGAAGGTCGTGTGGCGGCAGTGGTCGCTCCAGTAGGTGTCCAGAAGCTTAACCTCCGTGTCAGAAGGATCGCGCTTCTCGTCGTTGGCAAAATACTGCTGGATAAACTTCAAATCCTCCAACGACATGGCCAATCCCATCTTGCCGTGGAAATCGAGCAGTTGTTCCTCCGTCCAGGTTCTGAAACCATTGTAAATCGGAACGTCTTGAACCTCAGGATTTTCCGTCAGTTCCAAACGAGCCATATCTTTTTCTCGGGCTTCCACCTCGTTGATGCAGAATTTCTTGACCCGCTTCCACTGTTCATCGGTCAGGTCGCCGTCAATCACGTAGAGATTGGCGCTCTTGATGACCGCTTCCGTCTTGGGATTCAGGAGCTTAAGACACTGCATGGCGCTGTCGGCGCGCTGGTCGAACTGTCCGGGCAGGAACTCCACTGCGAAGTACTTCAATCCGCTCAGCGGAAAATCGTGGAAAACCTCGTCGGTCACGGGTTCGGAAAAGACCACGTTCTCCGCCTTCGCGAGCAGGTCTTCCTCTATGTTGAAAATGTCATACACCTTCAGATGGCGAAGGCTTCTGATATTAAGGTTAAAGTTCTGATTCAAAGTGGCTTTCAGACTGTCGGCTTCGACTTGAAAACCCAGTTTCTTTTCTACAAAGATACGAGCATTACGCATATTTCGACTATTCTAAAAAAACGGCGCAAAGGTACATAAATTATAAATATGTACAGACAACTGAAATTGCCGTTGTAATTGTAGAGACGCGATTATTCGCGTCTCTACGGCGGAAAGACACTATTATTCAATTGAGGATAACCGTAAATTGTATATTTTTGCGCAAAAATTGAGACAAGAATGATGCTTCAAACTTCCATATCAAGACCGCGACCTTATACCTTATGGGGCTTTGTGTTGATTGTAATATGCTGTTTTTCAGTTTGTTCCGCGCAATCGCAAACAGAGGGGAACATTTATCTGCCGAAGGATTCTCTTATGCGGCAAGCCGATTCCCTATGGGCTTTGGCGTTGTATGAGGAGGCGGTACCTGTTTATGAGAAAGCCACGTGGAGTGTTGAGAAAGAAGATATGGAGGCGTTTATCGCTCAGAAAAGCGCTTCCAAACAGGTTCAAGCGGCCTATTTATTGGGATTACTTTACCGCAACAACTTTCGATGTTTTGATTTGCAAAAATCTGTGGACCAGATGATTATTGCTGGTGAACAGCGCTACAAACCCGCTTTGGAGATGTTGGCCGACTATTATGTGAACCTCAAGATTTCTTCCAACAAAGAGGCTCAGGTGCTAAGTCTTTTGCAAAAATCGCTTGCTGCCGGTGATACCTTCTTGGCAGAACCGCTGCAACAGCGCAAGGATTTTGACCAAAAATTGTTGAATAAGCCTTCCCCGTCAACAGGATACGGATGTTCTGGCGAAGAATTGCCTGAATTTCCGGGCGGAGATGACTCCTTAAGCACTTTTTTGCAAAAGGAAATCCACAATGTTGATTCCAAAGCTCGTCCAGGCACTGTTCTTGTGGAATTCGTTGTGGAGAAGAACGGTCGCGTAAGTAACGCCAGTGTGAAATGGTCCAGTGCCCCGGATTGTGATCAAGAGGCACTGCGTGGCGTGCTTTTGATGCCCCGTTGGGAACCGGGTCACAATCAAGGAATTTACGTAAGGTTTTTTTACCAAATACCCATCACCTTTAAGGGGGAGAAAGAGAAAGACCTGGCTTCCGGCGATCTCCTGTTCATCCGCAGCAAGGATTCCGAGATGGAGAAGGCCATCAGCTCGACCACGGGGGAATACACGCATGTGGCTTTGGTGGAACGAGATAAAAATGGGTACGTTTGGGTGATTGAGGCGGACCGGCAAGAGGGAGTGCGGCGCATCCATTTCTACGAATGGGAACAAGAATATGCCGATCGATACGATGAGTTTCGGCTCACCCAACCCTTCGACACGGCTGATGTGATTTCACGCGCCAATCGTTTTCTTTGGAAACCCTACGATGATGCTTTCCTGCCGGACAATGACAAAGTTTACTGCTCAGAACTCATCTACGAGTGCTTTTGGAAGGATGGTGAGCACCTTTTTGAGGCAAAACCGATGAACTGGCGCGATGCCGACGGCAAAATCCCAGAATATTGGATCGATCATTTCCAAAAATTGGGGGTTCCCGTTCCGGAAGGGGTTCTCGGCACCAACCCGACGGATTTGGCACGTTCACCTTTATTGCGAAAATTGTAGAGACGCGATTAATCGCGTCTCTACGAAAAACACACATATTCGTTGATTATGAAATTCAAACAACTAGAAATACACAATATCAACTCCATCGCGGATGCTGTCATTGATTTCGAGAATCTGATGCCGGCAGACCAGCACATCTTCATGATTTGGGGACCATCAGGCGCGGGCAAAAGTACCATATTGGATGCGATTTGCATGGCGCTTTTCTGCAAAACGCCTCGTTTGCAGAGTATTGCGGAGAAGAAGGAGAACCAGTATGTGGATCCGGAGTTTCAGTTCAGCGACCGCGCCAAGGGTATCGCCATCAACGATTTGCGGCAATATCTGAAACGCGGCACGAAAGAGGGCTACTGTTCGCTGCAATTCGTTGGAAACGACAGCGTTACTTACACCGCCAAGACCTCCTTCTCCATCAACCGTAACGGCAATCTCAACAACATCGAATGGTCGCTGAGTTCAGAAAATGGTCAGTGGAGCAAGGTAAAAGAGGTTGAGCAACAGGTGATTACGGTTACAGGGCTGACCTACGAGCAGTTCTGTCGCACCACCATGTTGGCGCAGGGCGAGTTCACCAAGTTCATGAAGAGCGACCAAAACGGCAAAGCCGAAATTCTTGAAAAACTCACCGATACCAGTGTCTTTTCGGAGATTGGTCGTCGGATTTACGAGAAATTCAGTCAGAAAAACAAGGAACTGGAGCTGCTGAACCGCGAAAACGAAAATATAGTGCGTTTGGAAGACGAGCAAATAGCGGAATATCAGCAGCAAATCGGCCAAATCGAGGCGGAAGTCCAGCAAACGGATGTGGAGCTGACAGCGTTGTCACAGAAATCCAATTGGTTGATACAATTAGCTAAGTATCAGGAGGATGTAACGAATTCCGAAAAGCAGTGGAAGGAGAGTGAGGATGCTTTGAATTCCGAAGAGTTCCAGCAGTTACGTAAAACCATCTCTCTTTGGGAACAGACTGAGAATGAACGGAATACACTGTTGGAAATGCGGAAGCTTCGACAAAATGAAATCGAGTTAGCACGTTCTGAGAAAGAGTATCAATCTATATACCAACAACTTATTTCTGGTTACCTTTACCTGCAAGAAACCCTTGCTCAAACTGAAGCCTCGAAAAAGCAACTGGAAGAGAGTCTTAATGCGCAGGCCTACAAATGCGAGACATTTGCCAATGCGCAGTCACTCTCCGAAAAACTGAAGCAATATTCGCAATTGGGTCAGAACATTGCCAAAAACAGAGAGAAATTTAAGCAGAATTCATGGGTTTCATTCACATCAAGTGCAAGTTTAATAGAAAAGCTGACGATAATACATCAGAAACAAGCGAAAATTGACGAATTAGGCAAAGAGTTGAACAAATTGAAAGAAAAAGCGAAAGCTTTCGATTTGAGTCAACTTACCCTGTTGCAATCTCAGCAGAAAGACCGGTTACGGGATTTGAATGAGGCTAATAAAACTGTACAAACGCTTAAGAATCAGCAAAATGAGATTAATACTCTTAAAGCAACACTTACGGAGAAACAACAGCTGATGGTGTCGTTGACGGTGCAAATGCAGCAAGAGCAGGAAGATTACGAAAAGATGCAAGCAGCACGGGAGACTGCGCAAAAAGTGTATGATTCTGCAGCAAAAAGTGTGCATGATTTTGCGAAACAGGTTCGCGCAACGCTTCAAATCGGTGATGTTTGTCCCGTTTGCGGCCAAAAAGTGGCGCAACTGCTGACCAACGAGGCGGCGGAAGAGAGCATCTTGAAACTCAAGAATGCCTTGGAAAATGCTAATAAAGAGGTGATTTTGAAAAGAAAGCAGTTGGATGAAACGATTACGAAACTCAAGACCGCTGAAGGGAATGTCAATTCGCTGAAAACTGATTTACAGAATAAAACGTTAAGGAAAAAGAACGATTTGGCGCTTTTGGAGGAAACGTGTAAGCGACTCAATATTGTTGTCAATGAAACCATCCAGATTCAAATCGACCAGCAACTCGCTGAAAACGAGACAGCTCTGAAAGAGCTGGAATCGAAAATAAATGATTCGCACAAAATCAATCAGCAAATCGACAAGGTGAATACTGAGTTGGAAAAGCAGAGAAAGGAGCAAGAGGAACAACAAAAAGACTACCATGAAACGGAATTGCAAACGGCTAAATTAGAGGAGGAGAACAATGCGTTGCAAACACGTTTGCAGGAAGATGTGAATCAACAATCGGAACTGCAAACAACAATATCGGAATTTTTGTCCACTGCTTATCCCAACTGGGTTGATGATCCGACGACAACCGCCCAAAATCTGCTCAATGAGGCTAATGGTTACGCCAAAACGCAGGAAAAATTGGTAAAACTGCAGGAATCCATAGAAAAACTACTGAACGAACTACAGCAAATTGAGCGCAACAAGCAGCAAATTCGTAAAGTTTTCGATTGGTCTGTCGAGAATAAATCACAACAGGTTGACCATTTGGTGGACAAATGGACGGATTTCGTCCCTAAATGCACTGTTTTGTCACAGAATTTGACAACTTTGCGCGCCGACATTGACAAAAAGGTGTCTTTGTTGCAAACTTTCTATACCACGCATCCCGATATTCAGGAAGATGTGCTTACACAGCTGGCCAATACTTCCCGGGAAACTATCACGCAAATGCGTGAGAAACAGGCAAATGCGCAACAGCAGTTGCAGACCGCTCACGGCAAGTTCCAGCAGTCGCAGCTTTCGTTGCAAAAGCATCAGGAGTCCAAGCCTGTTTTCGCCGAAAGAGAGAATCTCGAACAAATTGAGGCGCAAATCGCTGAAAAGAATCGGCAAAAGACCGAAAAGTTGCAGCAGAAAGGGCAGGTTCAGCAGATTTTGCAGCAAGATGCCGACAACAAGCGCAAATATGCCGACACGCTTCAGGAATTGGGTGCGCTGCGGCAGGAGATGCGGCAGTGGGAACGACTCAACAACACCTTCGGCGACAGCACCGGCAAGACCTTCCGTCGCATCGCGCAGAGCTTCATCCTGCAGAAACTGCTCGACAACACCAACTACTTCCTCGGGATGCTCTCCGACCGCTACGAACTCACTGGTGCGGGTCGCGAGCTGATGATCTTGGTGAAGGACAAGTACTTAGGCGATGCCCCGCGACCTGTGGAGATGGTATCCGGCGGCGAAAGCTTCCTCATCTCTATCGCACTTGCGTTGGGACTCTCCAATCTTGCGTTGCAAGGCATCTCCTCCGACTTCCTCTTCATCGACGAGGGCATCAGCCAGCTCGACGGCACTCTCTGCGACAGCGTGGTGAACACGCTCCAGCAGCTGCACCATATCGTGCATTGCAACATCGGCATTATCAGTCACTTGGATGTTTTGGCCGACAAAATCCCGACCAAAATTATCGTGCAGCCGGTAAGTCACGGCACGAGCGAAGTGAGAATCGTAAGCTAGTTTTCAGGGCACAAACTTTCTTCCAAATTTTGTTTGGTGATTTCAGATAAAATGCTATTTTTGCGCCCGTTATTATATTGGCGAAATTTTTTCATGGACATCACCAGCGTACTAATCGCAATCTTAACCTTGACGGCAGGTATCGGCGTTTTTCTCGTGGCCTGCCAGATGATGAGTAACAATCTTGAGTCGGCGAGCAGCCGGCGTTTGAGGCGGTTGTTTGCCAGAACAGGCAACAACAAATGGGTCGGTGTCGGTATCGGTCTTTTGGGTACCGCCGCCATCCAGAGCAGCGGTGCGGTGACTGTGATGGTGATCGGTTTCGTCAATGTGGGCATCATGAGCCTCGCGCAGGCGGCCACCATTATCTACGGCTCCAACATCGGTACTACGGTGACAGCGCAATTGGTAGCACTCGGTATGTTCGGGCGCAACAGCATCTCTACCACCCTTATTTTCGCATCTTTTGCAGGCATCGGCGCCTTCATCTCGCTCTTTTCCAAGACCGATAAAGGGAAGCAGACGGGCGGTATCCTCACCGGTTTCGGTATGCTGTTCGTCGGTTTGAGCATGATGGCTTCGGCCATGGAGGATTTTGCGGCGCTACCGGAGGTCAAAACGATGCTCGCAAGCGTCAGTAATCCTCTGCTGTTGGTCATTGTGGGTGCGCTGCTTACCGCGATTATCCAATCTTCGTCCGTGATGACCTCCATCGCTATTACCATGGTGGTCACCGGTCTTGTGAACCTTAGCCAGGGTATCTACCTGACCATGGGATCCAATATTGGTTCATGTGTGGTGGCTTTGATTGCGGGTATGACCAGCGGCACGAATGCAAAAAGAACCGCTCTTATCCATTTGATATTCAATGTGATGGGCGTAGTGCTCTTCATGGTCTTGGCGCTGATTTTGCGCATTACGACGGCTGGAGTATGGAGCTTTGGCACCATTTTCGAAAGGTGGTTCCCCAATGCACCGCAGCTCCAACTCGCTATGTTCCATACCTTCTTCAACGTCTGTACCATGTTTGTGGCGCTGCCTTTGACGAATGTGTTGGTGAATGTAGCCTGTCGCATGGTTCCTGAGAAAGAAGAGCGGGATTCTGGTCCTCGTTTGCAATATCTCGACCCTTCGATGTTGAGTACGCCGGCAGTGGCTGCCCGTCAGTTGAAGACCGAAATCGAGAACATGGCGGAGTTGGCCATTACCAATTTCCGTCGCTCTATCAAGGTGATTACCACGTTGGATTACTCTGAAATTGAGGAGTTCCGACAGACGGAAACGCGGCTTAATTTCTTGAACCAGGAACTTTTGAAATACGCGGTGGCGTTGTCTGAGAGCAACCTGAGCAGCTACGACCAACGCTACATCAGCTCCACCATCCGGACCGTCAGCGATCTGGAACGTGTGGGTGACTACGCTGAAAACATTGTCGAGTATGCAGACTCCTTGCGCGAGCAGGAGGCCTCATTCTCCAAGGATGCGGTGAAAGAGATTCTGCGAATGGAAGAGTTGGTAAACAACCTTTATGCAGAGGTCATGCAAGCTTATCACAATAAGGATTTAGAGGCGTTGGGTCGCGCCAATGTCATTGAGGAACAGATAGATGACTTGACCGTTGAGATGGAACGCAACCACATTCAACGCTTGACGGACGGCTCTTGCAGTCCGGCTGTCGGTTCCGAATATCTCTCCTTAGCTCAAAATTCCGAGCGTGTCGGCGACCACTTGATCAATGTCGGAAAGACCATCAGGGATCTGGTCAATTAATTATTTGGAGTTTCAGGATTTTCTTCGTTATCAGCAGGTTGCTGAGGAGTTGTCTCTTCAGGCACTGTCGTTTGCTGAGTTGCAGTTGAGTCTTGCGGTGCAACTTGCTGTTGCGGGGCTACCTGTTCTTGCGGAGCTGGTAGCGGTTGCGGAGCTGTTTGTTGCTGCGGTGCTACAGGTTGTTGCGGGGCCGCTTGCTGCTGTGGAGCAACGGGTTGTTGCGAAGTTTCCGGTTGTTGCGGAGCCGCTTGTGGTTGCGGGACTACCGGTTGTTGCGGAGCCGCTTGTGGTTGCGGGGCTACGGGTTGTTGTGGAACCATTTGCGGTTGCGGAGCCACAGGTGGTACAGGTATCACTGGCGGTTGGGGCATGGGAGGATTGTTTGTCCCTTGTACCGGTTGAGTTGGTGCAACGGGTGCAACTGGAGCTACAGGAACAACAGGTGCAACGGGCGCTTTGGGAGCGTCGGGAATCGACACGGAGACGGTGTTGCCATAGCGGATGCCTGATTGCGTGCCTGCGTAGGCGCGGAAGTAGTAAAGCGTGCCGGGTTGCAGGTCGCTGATGACAGTTGTGAAATAGCCTTTGCCGCTACCGTCGGAGGTGTGTGTACCCGTGACGGACGGGTAATAGGTTGTACCCCAGCAGATTCCGCGTTCGGTGACGGGCTCGTCACCTTCAACTGCCACTTCACCGCAGATGGTGATGCTGCCGCCCGGATTCAGTTGGGAGACAGGAAGAGTGACCACGGTCAGAACTTCGCTCTTGACAACAGGAGCTGCGGCGGGCTGGGGTGCTGGTGCTGCTGCAGGAGCAGGTGCTGGTGCGTGCACTGGCGCCGGTGCCGGTGTTGCGACATTTTCCACAACTTCCACTTTTTCAGTAGGTTGATTATAGAATATCGGTTCGGAATTAGCAGCCGGCGTCGTGTTGGTTTGTTCGTTGAACAACGAGCGGTTGTTATAGGGAATGCAGACGCCCAAACCGGCTTTCGCGCCGAACGTGAGCCGTGTTCTATCGACAGTGTAGTTGGTGATGTTGAACCCTTGGAGATTATAAGAGCCTAACACCTCAGCAGATACCACAAAACCGCCAAGGTGTAACATGAAGCCGAGTGCAGCGGCAGGACCTTGGGCGGTGTGATTGGCCACATGCGCCCATTGGCCGTATATAGTCTCATTGTTGAACGAGCGGTAGCTGTAGCCAAGTCCCATGTGGAAAGACAGCGGCTTCCAGTAGCGCAGTGTGATACCGCCCAACACGTCAAAATAGGAGGTACTGGTGTTTCCTTCCAACACCTCATTTGCTTCGCAGGTCGTGAAGGTCCCTTTGAATTGGAAATTCGTCATGGCGCTCAAGTACCAGCCCACATTGCGCATCGTGCCCGCCTTGAAACCGAACGCCGGTGTCTGCGGATTGAAGGTCTGGTCGGGACGGTAACCGCCTATATATTCCGCATTTATCGTGAAAAATGAAGAGGGATAAATGGTTTTATACAAAGGAATTTTCCCGCTTTTGTTGCTTTTTTGTGCTGATATACTGCTGGGAATCAATAGGATAAATGCCAAAAATAGAGTGGACAAAAGTATAATCTTTTTCATATTTTCGTTTTTATACCATATTTATATTTCAGTGTGCAAAAGTACACAAATTTCGATTATGTACAAATTCCGTTTTATTAAAATGAAAATAGTACTTTGCAATGCAAGGTATTAAAATAATTTGTATTTTTGCCGCGAATTTGAAATGATAAAAAGATGGATATCAATGTCGAAAATGTCAAATCACAGATGCGCAAGGGTTACCTTGAGTACTGTATTTTGCTGATTATCAACAAAAAGCCAGCGTATGTATCGGACATTATCAATGAGCTGAAAGAGGCGCGGATGATCGTGGTCGAAGGCACCCTTTACCCGCTTTTGTCGCGACTGAAAAACAACGGCATCTTGAGCTACCAATGGCAAGAGTCGCTTTCCGGTCCGCCTCGCAAATACTACGAGCTCACCGAAAAGGGCCAGATCTTCCTCGCGGAATTGGAAAACGGTTGGGAGGAACTCGCCCACGCCATCCAACTATTACGAACAAAGAATGATATCACCCAAATATAATTCCTTGAGCAGTCCCGAAGGGACAAAACGCGCGCAGCGCAATTAACCCCACACAAGCGAAGCGCAGTGTGGGGGATATAAGAAAATAAAAAAAGTCCTTGAAATATGAAAAAGACAGTAACAATCAATTTAGGCGGCATCGTTTTCAACATTGATGACGATGCATGTGATCGTCTGAGTCAATATCTCTCCGATCTGGAAAAACGTTTTCCTGAAGAGGAACGCGGCGAAATTCTCCGTGACATCGAAGAACGCATGGCGGAGCTGCTGACTTACAAGCTGCAAAACCGCAATGTGGTGGAAATCAACGACGTGGAGGAGGTGATCGAGGTCATTGGTCGTCCCGAACAGTTCGACGACGAGAGTGGCGATAATGCTAAACAGGAGCCTGCATCCAACGCCTTTTCCTCTCAAGAAGCAACCGCGGGCAAGCAGCAGGCACGCCGTCCGCGTAAGCTCTACCGCAACAGCAACGACCGAATGGTGAGCGGCGTGGCGAGCGGTGTGGCAGCCTACTTCGACCTTGATCCCGCTATCGTGCGTATCTTGTTCGTCGTGCTGACGATCATCAGCTTCGGCTGGGGCGTCCTCATCTACCTGATTCTCCTCATCGCAATGCCAGAGGCGAAAACCAAAGCGCAATTCCTTGAAATGCAAGGCATTGAGCCGACGTTGGAAAACATCGACAATTTCCATCAGGAGCCCGTGGAGCGAAGTGTCGGTTCCAGCGCCATAGGTAACATCATCAAAATCTGTTTGATAGTGTTGGGTGTGATCATCGGCGTAAGTCTTGCCCTCGGTGTGTTGGGCATCTTCATTGCGATGTTTTCCGCTATGCTGTTGCATACGCCAGGCTCCTTCGGCAACGCTGTAGATATGGGATTGTTAGGCAGTTGCGCACTATTCCTGCTCTGTCCGGTCATTGGCATCGCGGTGCTGTGTACGCGTGCGGCCAGCGGCGAGCGCAAGCACAAATGGGTCGGTTGGACATTGCTTGCAGTGTGGATTTTGAGCATTTTCGGCATTGTCGGTTTCGGCATCCAGGAGGGCAAGCAGAACGACCTTGACAAACGCCTCGAACGCAGCGGCGCCGCCCTCGAACGTTGGTTCGACGATGACTGTTACGCGACATACGACGAGTATTACAACGCCGACGACATCGACCGCATCATCGACCCCGTGCTTGAAGATTTACGTGACGAAGAGAGCACCTACGACATCTCCATCCGCACCAGCCCGGAAAAAGGCGTGAACGTCCGCATCCAAAGCAATAAAAAAGCAGACAGTACGTTAGTTGATACTATATAGCTAACAGCCAACAGCCAACAGCCAACAGCCATTATTCTAACTCACGTTATGTTAATAGAACTACACAACATCCACAAAACCTACGACAACGGGCAGCCGTTGCACGTGCTGAAGGGCATCGACCTCGGGATCGAACAGGGCGAGTTCGTCTCCATCATGGGCGCGTCCGGCTCGGGGAAATCCACATTGCTGAACATTCTCGGCATCTTGGACAATTATGACGAAGGCGAGTATTGGCTCGACGGCAAGCTTATCAAAAACCTGAGCGAGAAGGAGGCGGCGCATTACCGTAACCAGATGATAGGCTTCGTATTCCAGTCGTTCAACCTGATTAATTTCAAGACGGCGGTGGAGAATGTGGAGTTGCCGTTGTACTATCAGGGCGTTGGGCGGAAGAAGCGCAACGAGCTGGCGATGAGATATTTGGAACACTTCGGTCTGGCAGAGTGGGCAACCCATTACCCGAACGAGCTTTCCGGTGGTCAGAAACAGCGTGTGGCCATTGCGCGAGCGCTCATCACGAATCCGCGGATCCTCCTGGCCGACGAGCCCACGGGCGCATTAGACTCAAAAACTTCCGTGGAGGTGATGAATCTGCTCACCGACTTGAACCGCACCGAGAAAGTCACCATCATCGTGGTGACGCACGAGAGCGGTGTGGCCAACTGCACCGACAAAATCATCCACATCAAGGATGGCATTATCGGCGAAACAACTATGAATGAGCAACATAAAGCTTCTGTTTTCGGAACAAGCACCATTATGAAGTAGTCCATGAAAGACCTGTTAGCGGAAATATGGGAATCGATTCGGCGCAACAAGCTGCGCACCGCCCTCACGGGTTTCGCGGTGGCGTGGGGCATCTTCATGCTCATCGTGCTCCTCGGCGCGGGCAACGGACTGATGAACGCCTTCAACCAACAGGGCGAACAGTTCGCTTCCAACACGATGGTGGTGTATGGCGGCGTGACTAGCCAGCCTGCTAACGGTTACGAAGCGGGACGCTATATTCAGCTGAACAACAATGATATAAGTATCTCACAAAGTGCCCTTTTTTCCGAAAATGTCGATGAAGTGGGTGCTACCATGTACAGTGGACCATATGTGCTGGTTCTCAATGGTCGCCACGTTTCCACTTATTTGGTGGGTTGTTATCCTAACATGAAGGATATGAATAAGATAGAGCTGATATGCGGACGATTTATCAACCCGTTGGACATGCAGATGGAGCGTAAAAGTTTGGTGCTTTCCGCTTCACACGCTTCGCAGTTACTGAACGGTGGTGAAGATTACGAATCGCTGTTAGGCAAAAGTGTCTCTTTCGGAGGCAATAGTTGGATGGTGGTCGGAGTCTATAAGACCGACAAAAGTGCGCAGCGCGTGGAGGAATATGTGCCGATGCCGACATTGCAAGTACTTACTAATGAGTTGAATAGAGTAGGGCAGATTAACTTTTCGTTCCATGGGCTTGCGACAGAAGAAGATAACAACCAGTTCGAGGCGCGTTATCGTGCGGCAATCAACAAAGCGCACAAGGCCGCGCCTGATGATCAGAGTTCAATTTGGATTTGGAACCGTTTTACGCAGAACATGCAGATGAACAAGGGTACAAGTATTCTTCGGAAAGCTTTGTGGGTACTCGGCATCCTCACGTTGATAGGTGGTATTGTTGGCGTGTCCAACATCATGTTGATTACGGTGAAAGAGCGCACTCGCGAGTTCGGCGTGCGCAAGGCTATTGGTGCATCGCCATGGGAGATTATGAAACTGATATTGGCCGAAAGTGTCTCTATCACAGCATTTTTTGGCTATGTCGGGATGTTCCTAGGCATGGTGGCGTGTGAGGTGATGAAGATGACGGTAGGGCAGTCTTCCGTGGAGTTCTTCGGCGAGAGCATCCGTCTGTTCGTCAACCCGACCGTCGGCTTGGATGTTGCCATTGGCGTCACGATTGTGCTGGTCATAGCAGGCACCCTCGCCGGCCTCTCCCCCGCGATGAAAGCCGCGAAGATCCGCCCGATGCAGGCATTGAATGAGACGTAAGATTATGCGATTCGATATAGACACCTACAGAGAAATCACAGACGCGCTGGTGCGGAACAAACGGCGCAGTCTCCTCACGGGCTTCGGCATCTTCTGGGGACTGTTCATGCTGTTGTTCCTCATCGGGGGTGGTAAGGGTGTGAAGTCGTTGCTGATGCGCAACTTCGAAGGTTTTGCGAGCAACTCGATTGTGATTGCCGCCAATGAAACTACCAAACCTTATAAGGGCTTCAAAGAGGGTAGGAGTTGGAATTTGCAATATACGGACATTGAACGTCTGAAAGTATTAGTCCCTGAGTTGGAGGTGGTTACGCCAGAACTGCCAGAGTGGGGACTTTCCGCCACTCGCGATGAATATAACGTCTCTTGTCACGCAAAAGGAGTGAGGGCGGATTACGTAAAGGTGGAGACTCCTTCTATGAAGTTCGGTCGCTTTCTCAACGAGGTGGATGTGCAACAGAAACGGAAAGTATGCGTCATTGGTGAGCGGATTTGGCAGTCGCTTTTCCCTGATGGAGACGATCCCTGTGGACAGTTTATCCGTGTGGGAAGCGTTTACTATCAAGTGATTGGCGTGGATGTGAGCACCTCCAACATTAACATCGGGGGAAGCAGTGCGGAATCGGTCACCTTGCCCATCACGGTGATGCGCGACCTTTTGAACAGCGGCGAATCCGTGGGCATGATCTGCGCCATCGGCCGTGAAGGGGTGAACATGAGCGATTTAGAGGGGAAAATTCGGCAAGTGATTGCTCGTCAGCACTATATCGACCCGAAAGACGAAGAGGCGATCATGGTGCTTAACATGGAAGTGATGTTTCGGATTATGGATAATCTTTTCCGAGGTGTCAACTTCCTGATTTGGATGGTGGGCATTGGCACGCTGTTGGCGGGTGCTATCGGGGTGAGCAACATCATGTTGGTGGTGGTGCGCGAGCGGACGGTGGAGATTGGCATCCGCAGAGCCATCGGGGCCACCCCGCGTGACATCCTCTCGCAGATTGTCTTGGAGGGTGTCGCGCTCACGATAGTTGCGGGCAGCTCGGGCATCGTTTTCTCCGTACTGCTGTTGCAGCTTCTAGAGGTTATCGCCCAGCACAAAACGATTTTCCAGATAGATTTCGGCACGGCCATGGCAGCGCTCCTGCTCCTCGGACTTCTTGGTCTCCTCGCAGGCATCGCACCCGCCCGCCGCGCCATGAACATCAAACCTGTGGATGCGATGAGGGATGAATGAGGGAAGAAGGAAGAGGGAAGAAGTAAGAAGGAAAATATTAAACTTCTTCCTTGAGCAGCCTCGGAGAGGCAAGACGCACGAAGTGCAATTAACCCCATATAAGCGAAGCGCAATGTGGGGATGAACAGAAAAATAAAACCAATAATATGAAAAAAGGACTAAAATACGCCATCGGGGTGCTCATCGCCCTCGTGTTCATCGGAACCTTCGTGTTCCTATTCAAGAAATCGAGACCCGAGAAGGAGATGTTCAACGAGTATGAGGTGATCTACTCGGATGTAAGTCGTAAAACACTGATTACCGGACAGATAGGACCGCGCAACGAAGTCGCCGTGAAGCCGCAGATCAACGGCATCATTGCGGAACTCTACAAAGAGGCCGGTCAGGAGGTGAAAGAGAACGAGGTCATCGCCAAGCTGAAGGTGATTCCCGACATGAACTCGCTGAGCGCGGCGGAGAGTCGTGTGCGCTTGGCGGAAATCAACTACGCGCAGGCGTTGACCAACTACGAGCGCGAGAAAACGCTGTATGACAAAAAGTTAGTCAGCAGCGAGGAGTACGAGCAGGCATCGCAGGCGTTGAAACAGGCGCGAGAAGAGAAGTCGGCGGCGCAGGATGCTTTGGAAATCATCCGCGACGGAGTTTCCTCGGCCAATGCAAAGTCCAGTTCCACGCTGATCCGCTCCACCATTTCGGGCTTGATTCTTGATGTGCCCGTGAAGGTCGGTAACTCCGTTATCCAGGCCAACACCCTGAACGACGGTACCACCGTGGCCACCGTCGCCGACATGAACGACCTGATTTTCAAGGGGAACGTCGATGAAACCGAAGTTGGCACGTTGCGCGAAGGGATGCCGATGACCATCACCATCGGGGCGTTGCAGAACTACACTTTCGATGCCGTGTTGGAGTACATCGCCCCGAAGGCCGTGCAGAACAATGGAGTCAACCAGTTCGAGATTCGCGCCGCCGTCAAACCGCAGAAAGAGAACAAGATACGTTCTGGTTATAGTGCGAATGCTGAACTTATATTGGAGAGTGCCGAGCACGTGCTCACCATTCCCGAGAGCGCCCTCGAATTCTCCGGCGATTCTACCTTCGTCTATGTGAAGAACGCCACGGGCTCCTACGACCGCAAAGCCATCACCACCGGCATCAGCGACGGCATCAACATCGTGGTTATCAGCGGGTTGAAAGAGGGCGACAAGGTGCGGGGAAGCAGGATAGTTGGTAATTAGTAATATAAAACATATTCTTTGAGCAGCCCCGTTAGGGGCAAGAGCTCGGTAGCCAGGGGTAAGCGAAGCGCAACCCCTGGACGGAAGATGAGGAGATAAGGAGATGAGGATATAAGACGAATTATGAATTATAAAAATGAATAGAATAACAGCATTAATAGTTTTCACGGTGATGTGTTCAGCCATTGCCACATCCCAAACCAACCCCTGGACCCTCGACGCCTGTGTGCAATACGCGCTGGACCACAACCTGACGGTGAAACAGAGCGAGAATGTCGTGGCGCAACGGGAAATCGAGTTGAACACCGCGAAGAACAGTATCTGGCCGGCGGTGCAGGCGAGCGCTTCGCAGAACTTCTCCTTCGGCAGAGGTCTTTCGGAGGACAACACCTACGTGAGCTCCAACACCGCCAACACTTCGTTTGGAGTCGGTGGGAGCATGAACCTCTTCACCGGATTGCGGGTCAAGAACAACATCACGATGGGAAAGCTCAATCTGGAGGCAGCCTCCGCCGATTGCGACAAAACCAAGGAGGACATCCGCATCGCGGTGACGCAGGCTTACATGCAGATTCTGTATAACATGGAATTGTGCAAAGTGGCTGAGTTTCAGATTTCTATCGATTCCACACAAGTAGAGCGGTTGGTTGCCTTAAGAGATGCGGGCAAAATCGGACCAGCTGAGGTCTCTTCGCGGAAATCAACCTTGGCACAGAGTCGTGTGACCCTCACGCAGGCGCGTAACAACCTGAGTATCGCTATTTTGGAGATGACCCAGCTGTTAGAGTTGCCCTCGCCGGAAGGCTTTGAGGTGGTGGCACCGGACGAGTCGGTGTTAGCACCGGAGATTTTGTCGGACCCGGAGCAGATTTTCGCGCAGGCTGTGATCGTGCGTCCGGCGGTGAAGGCTGAGGAGGTGCGCACGGAGGCAGCGGAGACCAACATCAAGCTGGCAAAGGCCGGTTGGTGGCCAACATTGTCGATGAGCGGCGGCATTATCACAGACTATTATGCGCTGTTAGGACACACCTCGAAAGGTTTCGCCTCGCAGCTTAGCGACAACTTCAGTCCGTATGTGGGGTTTACACTTAACGTCCCGATTTTCAATAGGTTGGAAACGCGCAACAGTGTCCGTATGGCGAAGTTGCAATTGGAAAGTCAGCAGTTGCAGTCAGAGAACGTCCGCAAGGCATTGTACAAAGAGATTCAGCAGGCTTACTACAATGCGGTGGCTTCGCGCGAGAAGTGGTTGAGCAGCGGCGTGGCGGAGGCGAGTGCGCGCGAGAATTTCGAATTGGCGGAAGCGTTGTACGAAGCGGGAAAAAGCACCGGTACCGAGTTCAACGAAGCGAAGAACAACTACCTGCAAGCAGCCTCCAATCTGGCGCAAGCCCGTTGCGAGTATTTCTATCAGGTGCGACTGCTGGAACTGTACCGTGGGAATTAGTAGTTAGCAGTTAAGAGTGATTAGGCAAAAGGCAAAAAGCAATAGGCAACAGTGTAGTCGCGAATCGCAAACCGTAAACCGCAAACCGAAATCCGTAAACTGCAAATCACATACCGCAATCCCCCTTTCATCTCCTCATCTTCTCATCTCCTAACCTTTTAACCTTCTAAGCTCCTAAGCTCTAAACTATAAACCTTAAACCTAAAATTTAACCAATATGATTTTAACAACCACACCCTCCATCGAGGGCAAGCAGATTTCAAGTTATCATGGTGTCGTGTTTGGCGAGGTCATCACGGGCATCAATTTTGTGAAGGACTTCTTCGCTGGAGTCCGCAATTTCGTGGGCGGCCGCTCGGGATCCTACGAGGAAGAGCTGATGAAGGCTCGCGACGCCGCTCTGCAGGAACTGGAGCAACGCGCAATGGAAAAAGGTGCCAATGCTGTCGTCGGCATCGACATCGACTATGAGGTGCTGGGCCAGAACAACGGCATGTTGATGGTCACTGCGTCAGGTACTGCCGTCACGGTCGCGTAATGAACCGTGGTGCCGTCCCCCTGTAGGGACGATGTGCACATCGTCTCTACATTACCCGGGACATCAGAAATGCCTAAGAAATAAGGATTTTTTAGGCTATAAGCAACAGAGAACAGCCCGCAGGCGAAAAAAATGCAACGCCTGTGGGTTCGTTCCCACTTTTTTTGTATTTTCGCGGCCGATTTTATAGTGAGTATTTTTTATCAAAACTAATTGAAAATGACGAATAACAATGTGAAGTATGTCTATACTTTTGGCGGAAAAACGGCCGAAGGTAAAGCGGACATGAAGAATCTTTTGGGCGGCAAGGGTGCCAATCTGGCCGAAATGTGCCTTTTGAAGCTCCCCGTTCCGGCTGGTCTGACCATCACCACGGAGTGCTGCACCGCTTACTATCAGAATAATTGCCAACTTCCTGCCGGCTTGATGGATGAGGTCCACGCTGGTATGAAGAACATGGAGAACATCATGGGCATGAAATATGGCGATCCCGAGAACCCGCTGCTCGTCAGCTGCCGTTCTGGTGCACGCAAGTCTATGCCCGGCATGATGGACACCGTGCTGAATATCGGTCTCTGCTCCAAGACCATCCCTGGCTTGATCAAGAAGACCAACAACCCCCGTTTCGTGTATGACAGCTACCGTCGTCTGATCATGATGTACGCCGACGTCGTCATGGAGAAGGCTGAGGGTATCGAACCCGCCGATGGCAAGAGCATCCGCAAGCAACTCGACGATATGCTCGACGCTTACAAAGAGAAAATGGGTTATAAGAGCGACACCGAACTGAAGGCTGAAGAGCTGCAACAACTGGCTGAGGACTTCAAGGTCCGCATCAAGGAAGTGCTTGGCACCGAGTTCCCGGATGACGCTGAAGCTCAACTCGAAGGCGGTATCAAGGCCGTGTTCAAGAGCTGGAACGGTAAGAAGGCTATTTCCTATCGTCGTATCGAAGGTATTCCGGACGACTGGGGTACTGCCGTCAACGTGCAGACCATGGTCTTCGGTAACATGGGCGAAGGTTCCGCTACCGGTGTGGCTTTCACCCGTAACCCCGCTACTGGTGACAACCAATTCTATGGCGAATGGTTGATCAACGCTCAAGGTGAGGATGTGGTGGCCGGTATTCGTACCCCCAACCCGCTGAACGATGATACCAAGAACGAGCAAAACAAGCACATGCATTCAATGCAAGAGCTTATGCCCGAGACTTATAAGGAACTCTGCGAGGTGCGCCGCATCCTTGAAGAAAACTATCACGATATGCTCGACATCGAGTTCACCATCCAAGACGGTAAGCTCTACATGTTGCAGTGCCGCGTCGGTAAACGTACTGGCGTTGCCGCTCTGACCATGGCTCTCGACATGTTGAAGGAAGGCCTCATCGACGAGAAGGAAGTTGTGATGCGCCTCACTCCCGAGCAACTTGACGAGCTGCTCCACCCGATCCTCGACGCTGCTGACGAGAAGAAGCACACCGTTATCGCAAAGGGTCTGCCTGCAGGTCCTGGCGGTGCTGTGGGTAAAATCGCCCTCACCAGCGAGAAGGCCAAGGAGTATCGCGCCGCTAAGGTGGCCAACGTCCTGGTTCGTGAGGAAACCAACCCCGAAGATGTCGAAGGTATGCGTGCTGCCGACGGTATCCTGACCGCTCGTGGCGGTATGACCTCTCACGCTGCTCTCGTGGCTCGTGGTTGGGGTAAATGCTGTATCGTGGGTTGCGACGCCGTTAAGATCGACCTCGAGAAGGGCATCGTGAAGATCGGCGACCAACAGTTCAAGGAAGGTGACACCATCAGCTTGAACGGTTCCAAGGGTTGGGTGTATGCTGAACCCGTTGGCATGATCAACGCTACTGAAAATCCGCTCTTCCAGCAATTTATGGCGCTGGTTGACAAATACCGCAAGATGGGTGTCCGCACCAATGCCGACAACCCCGAAGATGCTCAGAACGCCGTCAACTTCGGCGCCGAGGGTATCGGTCTGTTCCGTATTGAGCACATGTTCTACGGCAAAAACAGCGAAGAACCTCTGGCTAAGCTGCGCAACATGATCCTCGCCAACACTACCGAGGAGCGTGTGGCTGCTCTCAACGAGCTGGAGCCTTACATCAAGAACGCTGCCAAGGGCACACTGAAGGTTTTGGATGGCAAGCCGCTGACCTTCCGCTTGATGGACCCGCCGTTGCATGAGTTCGTGCCTCATACCGAAGACAAACAGAAAGCCCTCGCCAAAGAGCGTGGTATCAGCTTCGAAGAGATCAAGAAACGCATTGACGCCCTCAATGAGGTGAACCCGATGATGGGTTTGCGTGGTGTGCGTTTGGGTATCGTCTATCCCGAAATCACCGAGACTCAGTTCCGCGCCCTGTTCCAGGCTACCGCAGAATTGATGACCGAAGGCTTCGACCCGCATTTGGAGATCATGGTTCCGCTCACCATCAACGTGAAGGAGCTTGAACACCAGAAAGCCATCGCCAACCGCGTGAAGGCTGAAGTGGAAGCTAAGTTCGGTGTGAAGATCAATTACATGTACGGTACGATGATCGAGATTCCTCGCGCTACCTTGGTGGCTGACCAAATCGCCAGCGTGGCCGAGTTCTTCAGCTTCGGTACCAACGACCTCACCCAGATGACCTTCGGTTTCAGCCGCGACGACGTCAACGCTATCGTGAAGGACTACATCGAAGAGAAGATCATCCCTGCTGACCCGTTCAACACCCTCGACCAAGAAGGCGTTGGCCAATTGGTGAAGCTCGGCGTGGAGCGCGGTCGCAGCACCCGCAACAACCTCAAGTGCGGTGTTTGCGGTGAGCACGGCGGCGATCCCGCATCAGTGCATTTCTTCTACAAGACCGGTCTGAACTACGTGAGTTGCTCACCGTTCCGCGTGCCCGTCGCACGTTTGGCAGCTGCTCAGGCCGCTATCGAAGAAGAGAGAGCATAATTCCGAAATCCCTGTAGAGACGCGATTAATCGCGTCTCTACAATATCATATATGGACAAGCGTCGTGAGCTTGTCCATTTTTTTTGTATCTTTGCCGCTTAATTACTTTGAAATGAGAAACGACAACAATAGAAGAAGAAATAATCGAAGAAGAGAAGGCTCAGAACCTCAGACAGAGACAAACCAAAATATTAAAACAGCTGAGAATAAACCAGTTGAAGATAACGCCGACAAAAAAGATAATAACACTGCTGCATCGGGTCAAGAACAGGTGAAACAGGCCGAAAAAGAGGCTCAGAAAGAGCAGAACGGCGGAAAAGATCGCAAAAAGAAGGATAATAACCGTCGCCACGACCGCAAGAAGGTGAGCGGCGAACGGCTGCTGAAAGACCCCGAGCTGGTGCACAGCGAGGACGAATCCGAAGAGGATCGCGAGTATTTCGACACGATGACTGCCGAGGAGCTGGAGGAGGCTACCCGCATGATGCGCCGCAAGACCGCCTCGGTGGACAAGCAAGATCTTGAAAGCAACGTACCCGCCGGCGAGGACTGGGAACCCTATCTCGACATGGATATCCGTACTGGTGTCTCCTACGAGGCCGACAAAATCGCTGGCAACATCTTTCATACCCGCGGTCTGAAGGACACTCCCAACCCCGAGCGTGCACATTGCGAACAATACCAATACAGCTCCTGTAAATTGCCCTCCTACAACTGGATGGACAAGCTGGAAATCGGACTCGACTACTTGGAATTCCCCATTGCGGAGGTGCGCTTCAAAAACAGCCACAAGGATTTCTTCCTGCTGCCGCCCAACATCGTCTTCAAGGTGGGCGACATAGTGGCGGTGGAGGCCAATCCCGGACATGATATCGGTATCGTCTCCATGCTCGGTCTGCAGGTGCAGCGCCAGATGCAGGCCAAGCGCGTGAAGCCCGAAGATGTGGTCAAGAAGCTCTATCGTCATGCTCGTTACGCCGACATTGAGGAGTGGATTGCCACCGTTGACAAGGAGTACGCCACTATGCTCTCCTCACGTTACACTGCTTGGGACCTCGATTTGAAGATGAAGGTCAATGACGTTGAATATCAGGGCGATGGCACGAAAGCTATCTTCTACTATTCTGCTGAAGAACGTGTGGACTTCCGTGAGCTGATCAAGATACTGGCCGAGCAGTTCCATATCCGCATTGAGATGCGTCAGATTGGTGTGCGTCAAGAGGCGGCCCGTTTGGGCGGTATCGGTTCCTGCGGTCGCGAACTATGCTGCTCACAGTGGCTCACTAATTTCCAGTCTGTGTCAACCAATACGGCTCGTACCCAACAGCTCTCCCTTAACCCGCAGAAGCTCGCCGGTATGTGCGGTAAACTCAAATGCTGTCTCAATTTCGAGCAGGACACTTACCAGCGCGAGCTCAAGGAGTTCCCCTCTTCGCATGTGGTGCTTAAAACCCAGAAAGGCAAGGGCATCTACAACAAAATCGACATCTTCAAGAAAATTGTGTGGTATTCCTATGAAGATGATCCTTCCACGATTTTCTCCATCCCGTTGGAGCGCGTGAAGCAGATTATCAAGATGAACGAGCAGGGCAAGATGCCGGAAAACTTGGAGGGCTTTGCTGTTGTCAACCAGAAGAAGATGGAGGAGAACAACAACGTCAGCGCCGAAGAACTCAAACATATTGCAGATTCTTAGTCGATATGAAACGGATATATTTGATAATCAGTTTTTTTGCTATGCTGCTGTTTGCCGGCTGTAATTCCAAAACCTATTACGCCGAGGTGAAGCAGCTGCCTGACGAGAAGTGGGCGGTCGACAAGCCGTTGTACTACAAGATGACCATCGAGGATTCGATGCAGTATTACAACATGTACATTCAGCTGCGCAACACCACCGATTTCGAAACGCAGAACTTCTATGTCTTCATGAAAACGAAGTATCCCGACGGGCACACCGAGCAGGACACTTTGGGGTTCATCCTTTGCGACAAGTTCGGCAACTGGACGGGCAAAGGCAACGGTCGACTGAAAGACAACAAGTTTTTGTTCCAGCCCAAGGTGCGGTTCCCCTTCAACGGCGAGTATATCTTCACCGTCACGCAGGGCATGCGCACCGATGTGGTGGAGGGAATTGAAAGTTTTGGGATTATTCTGGAGAAGTTTGAGGAAAAATGATTAATGGGATGAGGAGATGAGGAGATGAGGGGATGAAAAGAGGAGAAACATTTTCCAAAAGGGCTGAAGGCCTGAAATATGTCAGCTTAGGGTAAGCGGAGCGAGCCCTAAGATTGGATGATGAAAAATAAACGATAATAGGAAAAAACAAATACGATGAAAACAAAAGATGACAATAACAAATATCCGATGATTTTATGGCCGACGGAGGGTGTTGAGGTTGTTCCGCCACAATCCGGTGGCTCCAATATTCGCGGATATTCCGATGATTATTTTTGGAAAGTGTTGAATGATGGTAATTTAGGTGTGCAGATACATCGAAATTGCCATTTGGATGTGCCGTGTCGGGCGATTCCCTACGAGCCGGCGATAGTGCTGTCGGACGAAACGGGTCGCTGGTGTGTGGATGTGGAGATTGATGCCCCTTATCACGGGTGGTATCGCGTACCTTTGCATTATGTTGACAGCAAAGATGCGGTGCGCGACGGCTATTTCAACGATTGCGGTTGGACGGTAGTGCGCTTTACGGAACAGCAAGTGCGAAAAGAGCCTGAAGCTTGTTTGGAGGTTGTTCGTATGGTGGTCAGACAATTGCAGGGCGATGTCTCGGAGATTACGACAAATGTGATGCCCGAAAAGCGGTGGACTTTCAAGGAGGCGATTGATACAGAGCGAGACCTTTTGAGGGAGAAATACTTGAGCATCCAAACTTTCGGACAGCCGGAACATTTACAAGAACTGCGACAAAAAATTCGTGAGAACGGTTTTGCACTTTCCGACTCGCAATGTCCCGAAATCGTTTTCGACGAGGCGACGCACACTTACGCCGACAGACGTAACACCACCGGCACCGCCGACTACACCTCCGTGACCACGCTCATCGAGAAGTTTTTCCCTTATTTTGACGAAGAGGCATACATTCAGCGATATATGGCGGAGTCGGGGAAGAGTCGCGAGGCGGTGGTGCGCAAGATGCTCGAACCCTCCGAACGCGGCACCGAGATGCACCAGCAGATCGAATATTTCCTCAAAGGAAAGCCCCACAGCGAAGACTTTAAGGAGTTCCAGCTCTTCCGGAAGTTCCACGAGGAACAGATTGTGCGGCGCGGACTCACTTTCTACGATGCGGAGAAAATTGTCACGCTCCCGCAGTACAGCATCGCCGGCACCGTGGACGCGCTCTTCCGCAAACCCGACGGCTCCTTCGTGATGGTTGACTGGAAGCGCAGCAAGCACCTCATCATCGACGGCTACCCCAAAAAGTACGGCATCGGCCGCGGTATCTCCATCCTCTCCCACCTCGACAACTCCAGCTACTACCACTACGAACTCCAACAGAGTTTCTACAAATACATCCTTGAAAACGACTACGGCATGAAGATCTCGTCTATGATTCTTTGCGTTTTGCATCCGGATTATGATAGGTATTATACGATTAAGTTGTCGGACTACCGCAAAGACGAAGTGGAGGAGATGATTGCAGCGCACATTTCAATGTACAATTAACAATGTACATTTTAGAATATTTAACCCCAACAATAACGACTTCTTAATGTACATTGTTCATTTTACATTGTACATTTAATACGATAACTTTAAAAAGCTTCATTAACTAACAACCATTACCAAAATGTCTTTTTTGAACCAACTGGCAGACGCCATCGACATACAACAACAACTCCAAGACCAGGAATACAACGAACTCATGAGCCGTCCGTTGCAGGAGCGGGTGAGCAGAGGCTACACCATGACCAACCTGCATGCGGAGTTCGAGTTTTTCGATGGAGCGCCTACCCGTTGGCTGCCCAATCCGGTGCCGCCGAAACGCTACATCAACCGTGTGCGCATCCGCTGCGAATACAACATCTCCAAGTTCCGCGAGGGCACGCAGGTGCGGCTCAGTCACGGACCGCTCAGCTTCCTCATGGAAATCGAGCAGGACGGGGTAAACGACTTCGTGCTGCGGACTGGCAGTTTCGAGTACCAACGCAACGTTTTGGATGCGAACAACTACCCGCGCGACGGATGGGAAATCAATGCGGTGAACACCAACATCACCCAGAAGTTGCTGCGCTCTTCGTGGGAAAACCTCTACGGCAATCCCGACTACTGTGACCACCTCGAACGATTTCTGACGGGACAGTTTCCTAACCAATATCGTGAATCCCCGTCGCCGTCGTGTGGCAACCCTTCACAGAACGAGGCCATCCGTAAATCCTTCGTTTGTAGTTACTTCCATCTCATCCAAGGACCTCCTGGAACAGGCAAAACCTTCACCATCGCGAAGATTGTCTATTATCTGATGAAGTCGGGCAAGAAGGTCTTTGTGACTGCGCCCACCCATACCGCCATCAACAACTGTCTGAACGCCATCGCTGCCGAGTTGCAGGATGCCTCTATGGTGGTGAAGGTAGGGGAGCGGTATCAGGCGGACGAGATTCTCCATAACCCGTACATTACGCGTAAGAAATCGCTGAAACTCTATGAGTATAAGCAGAGTACAGAATTTTCGAAAGCGGGATTTGTGGTGGGCGGCACTCCTTTTGCGCTCTGTTCTCCCGCCAGCAAAAAGCTCGAAGGCTGGCAGTTCGACTACATCATTATGGACGAGGCGGCGCAGATGAGTATTCCGTTGGCGTTGCCTGCCATTATGCGCGGTCGGCGGCTCATTTTCGTGGGCGACCATCAGCAGCTCGACCCCATTGTGCCGCAGAACACCGGCAACCGCTTCTTCGATTGCAGTATCTTCAAACGTCTGGCCGACCTCTACCCGCAGGACATTACCCTGCTGGACCACTCTTATCGGCTGAACGACAATCTGATACACATTCCTAACCAATTGTTTTATGGCGATCGGATTTCTGCCGCGCACGACATCGATCGCCCTTACATCAACTTTATTAGTACCGCAGCACCGCAAATCGTCAATCATCCTTCCAACGAGCTGTTGGTAGTGCATCACGAGTTCGACTCTCTGGGTCGTTCGCCATACGAAGCCAACCTCACCGCCGACATCGTGAGCGACCTCCTTCGCAACGGCGTTTCAGTGGGTGAAATCGGGATTATGAGTCCTTATCGTGCGCAGATCCGCGAGATCAAACGGGCGTTATCCGAGCGTAATGATATTTCAGAAGAGATTGTCAACCAGCTGTTTATCGATACGGTGGAGCGGATGCAGGGCCAAGAGAAGGATTACATTATCTATAGTATGTCCAATTCCAACCCGGCGGAGGTGGAAGACCGTTTGGAGTTCTTCTACAGTCCGAACCGTCTGAACGTTGCGCTCACCCGCGCCCGCGTGAAGTGCATCGTCATCGCCAACGAGAAGATCTTCACCTTCTGCGACGAGCTGTGTAAGCAATCTGGCACCTCGGACCAACTGCATGTTGGTGCGGCGATTTTCCGCCAATATTTCCAAATCGCCACGAAATTGGAGATGACATCGGCGGACGAGGAGTGGTAAGAGGTTGAATGACGAAGAATCGGAGTTTCAGTTAGGTATAGTGTTTTTGTTTTGCTGTTTCAGGCTGTCGAGCTGGATGTTAAGAGTGAAAAGAATGGGAACGATAATCTGACTACTAAATAATTCTGTGGCAAAATAAAGGTGTGTCAAAATATTTTTGTATTTTTGCCACGGTTTTACCAATCCTTAGATTTTGGGAAATAGACAAACTACAAACAAATACAGTATGAAAAAAACTATCGGACGAAATCTCAAGATTCTACGTGAAGAGAATGGGTTTACGCAAGAGAAAGTGGCCGAATTTCTAAGCATCGGTCGGTCAGCGTATGCCAACTATGAAGCAGGAGAACGCGAGATGCCTTTGGATGCTCTTGAGAAGGCCGCGGCTTTGTTTGGCTGCGACCTGGCCTTGTTTTTTGAGGAGAATCCGGAAATGTTGCAAGCTGAATTGGCCTGCGCATTTCGGGCTAACAGCCTTTCTGCAAGCGACATGCAAGAGGTGTCTGCCTTCAAGAACATTGTACTTCATTATTTGAAAATGGAAAGATTACTGGCAAAATGAAAAAAATAAACCTTGAAACAGCGGATTTTCTCGCGACCAAGATGCGTAGCGAATATCTCCGTATTTCCTGCAACGAGCCCATTAACATGAAAACTACACTCCGTCAGTTGAATATCATGACGGTGTATCGGCCATTGTCTGACAACCTGTTTGGAATGTCACTCCTATCGTCAGACAAGCAGCATCGGTTTATGTTGGTGAACAGCAATTCGACCCGTGGCAGACAGCATTTCACCATTGCCCATGAATTGTATCACTTGTATTTCGATGAAACCCCAAAACCGCATTTTTGCAGCAAAGACAATGACACCAACCCTGCCGAGCGATCCGCCAACATGTTCGCTTCAGCATTGTTGATGCCGAAAGAGGGCTTGCTACAGAACCTGTCCACCGCTGAAATCTCCAACAAAGAGGTTGAAATTGACACATTACTCCGCTTGGAACATCTGTATGGAGTGTCACATCAGACATTGTTAGTGCGTCTGAAAGAGTTGCGAATAATCACCCCCGCATACTATGACAAGATGCAGAATATCAGTGTGACATGGGAATCTTCTATGCGCGGGTATGAACTTGACCTATATCAGAAAGGCAACGAAGGTCTGATTATCGGCGACTTCGGCTCCAAAGCCCGCAAACTTTTTGATGAGGACCGCATATCCGAAGGCCACTATCTTGAACTTCTTAATCTTATCGGTTATGGCAAAAGTGAGGATTGTTCTGGATGCTGATGTGCTGATTCACTTTTCAAAGGGAGATATGCTGAGCTTGTTGCCTGACATTTTGCCGGAATACGAGCATGTGATCCTCAGTACTGTTTACGAGGAGATTCATTCCATCCGTAATCAGGTGGACAATCAGGTGCTTTTTCTGAAAAACATCACATTGGAACCATTCAATCCCACTGGTGAGATGTTAAAGGAGTATGCCCTTCTTCTCCAGAATTTTGGCAAAGGGGAGAGCTCCTGCATGGCATACTGCAAGTTCACGCATCACGTTATTGGCAGCAGCAACCTGAAGGATATTAAAGAGTATTGCTGCAGAGAACAAATCACATACCTGACCACGCTGGATTTTCTGTATTATGCATTTATCAGGGGTAAAATCACTTCCGAGGAATGTTCCCAGTTTATCTCTACAGTAAATGCCAAAGACAGTCGTTTGCCTGTTATGGATATTACCAAGTATAGTCCTTCCGTCCAATTGTAAGCATTATGCCTCCACTCCACAAATCCGACATAGAACAGATGCTCATCGAGCTGCTGAAAGCCAATAGCCAAGGTCATTGTCGTTGGTCTATGTCTAAGACGTAGTGGGATTTTGGTGCGGCCGCCGTGGCCATAAACATTAAACCTTAAACCATAAACAAAAAAATCGTATCTTTGCCGCCGATTTTTTCAAACTAAAAATTCTAATTAAAAATAATATTGTATGGCAACAACCGCTGATTTTAAGAACGGCCTCTGTATTGTTCACAACAACGAGATTTGGTCCATCGTGGAATTCCTGCACGTGAAACCTGGTAAAGGTAACACCTTTGTCCGCACCAAACTCAAAAACCTCAAGAACGGTAGAGTTCAGGAGTTCAGATTCGACGCCGGCATCAAGATTGAGCTTGCCCGCGTGGAACGCCGCCCTTACCAATTCCTCTACAAGGAAGGCGATAACACCTATATCTTCATGCACACCGAGACTTACGAGCAACTTCCTATCGAGAAGGAACTCATCAACAATCCCGGACTGCTTAAGGAAGGTCAGGATGTGGAAATCATGTACCACACCGACACCGACACCCCGCTCACTTGCGAGCTTCCTCCTTTCGTAGACCTCGAAGTCATCGAAGCTGATCCTGGCGTGAAGGGCGATACCGCTACCAACTCTCTCAAACGCGCTGTCGTGGAGACCGGTGCTGAAGTGTATGTGCCTCTCTTTATCAACGTGGGTGAAAGAATCAAGGTGGACACCCGCACCAACAAATATTCTGAACGCGTTAAAGAATAATCTTTTCGAATGACTTTTCAGCAGTCGCTGACAATCGACGAACTGATACAACTGATTGGACATCCCGTTACCGTGAAGGGCGATTCTGCCCTTAAGGTGACGGGAATCAATGAGTTGCACTCCATCCAGAAAGGGAATCTCACCTTTGTGGATCATGAGAAGTATTACCTCCGCATTCTGCAGAGCGAAGCTTCCGCCATCCTCATCAACAGTGCTGAGGTGGAGTGTCCCGAAGGCAAAGTGCTGCTCATCTCCGACGATCCGCTTCGCGACTATATCGCTATCGTGAAGCATTTTACCCATTTCACACCGCAAACCACTCCCATCCATCCGAATGCAGTCATCGGCGAGGGCACAATCATCCAGCCGCTGGTTTTCATCGGTGAGAACGTGCGCATCGGCAAAAACTGCATCATCCACTCCAACGTCAGCATCTATGCCGACACGGTGATTGGCGACAATGTAATCATCCACTCCAACAGTACTATTGGAGCGGATGCCTGCTATTTCCAGAAGCGTCCCGACGGTTGGTTGAAGTTGGCTTCTTGCGGTGATACCTACATCGGCAACGATGTGGAGATCGGCTGCAACTGCTGCATCGATCGCGGCGTTTCGGGTACCACCTACATCGGTGACGGCTGCATTTTCGACAACCTTGTGCAGGTGGGGCACGACACGCACATCGGCAAACGCACGCTCTTGGGCGCACAATGCGGTGTGGCGGGTTGCACCTACATCGACGACGATTGCAAGATTTGGGCGAAAGCGGCGGTTAACAAGGACCTCTACATCGCCAAAGGCACGGTGCTGTTAGCGCTGTCGGCCATCGACAAAGACGTAAAAGAGGAGGGTCGCACCCTCTTCGGTATGCCTGCCGGCGACGCGCAACAACGTTGGCGCGAAATGGCCATGATGCGCAAACTGCCCGATCTTTTCAAGGAATTGGAGGAATTAAAGAAGAAATTACAATAACCCCATCTGTAGAGACGCGATTAATCGCGTCTCTACATTCGGCAAAAATAAAACGGCCAGTGTTCATCAGGACACTGGCCGTTTTTATTGTTAGGTCGATTTAGGTCTTGTTTTCAGATTAATCCACCGTAGAGACGGTGTGCACATCGTCTCTACCAATAGAACGGATCATACCACGGGTCGTACCACGGATAGAACGGGTAGACGTCCCACGGATAGAAGTCGTAATAATCCCATGCCCACGGAGAAGAGGTGTGGAGGAATGTGAATTTTGCACTATTGGAGTTGTCCATCGTGGAGATTTTTCCGGTGAATCCGGAAGGATCGATGTAATAGGTGCCGATCTTCATCTTGGCTTTATCCACGTTTTCGTTATTATCCGTGATGAATTGCAGGTAGATGACCTGGTCGATTGCCTGCCATGTGAATTCGTAGCTCAGGTAGGGGATAGGCGCATTGTCTTCGAAGGTGTTGCACCATTTACCATGACCGGAAGTAGTACTGTTGATGTCGTTCCAGAACTGCACGTGTGTGCCGGTGGATTTGTATTTCACGCCGTTTCTGGTGTAGCTGATGTCCATGGTGCCGTCCCAACTGCCGTCAACCAGCATGGCGAGGATTTCGTCGTCTGAGTATGTAGGCCCGCAGCCTGAGAACATCAACGGAGCTGTGCAAAGCAGCATCAAAACCATTAATAAGGATGTTTTTTTCATTGTTTTTTGATTTGATTATTGTTTGAAATTGTTATTGAACAAATTATTAAATGAGCTGGCAAAAATAGAAAAATTTTTGATAATTAATTCAAAACCTTGCTAATTGCTTGCTGCACAAGTTTCTCCATAATGAAATAGGTGCCGGCGTTGGGGTGGCACCCGTCGTCGCTGAGCCGCTTCGGAAAGCCGTTCTGCTCGTCGGCTAAGGCAGCGTGATAGTCCACATACACGATATGGTTGGCTTCGGCATAGGCCTTCAAAATCTTATTGATGTCGACAATCGTCTGTGCGGCATTCTCGATTTCGGGTCTCCACACAAATCCGGCGCAAGGAGGAATGGAGCTGATGATGGGGATAATACCGTTGGCGCGGGCTAAGTTGCACATGGCTATGACGTTCTCTACCACCTGGTTAGGCTTCACCCAATAGGTGTTGTGCGCCACATCGTTGGTGCCCGCCATGATGACCACCGCCTTGGGATGTAGGTCGATGACGTCGGAAGTGAAGCGCACCAGCATCTGCGCTGAGGTCTGTCCACCAATGCCCCTGCCACAATAGTTGTGCTTGCTGAAGAAATCGGGATGGTAGAGAGCCCAGTATTCGGTGATGGAATTTCCCATAAACACCACATCGGGGAACTGTCCGCTCTTGATAATCCTCTCGTTGTCGGCCTTGAAGCGGTTAAAACCGAACCAATCTTCTTGTGAAAAACCCGCAAATGTCATACTGAAAAAGAGGCTGATAAACGCTATTTTCTTCATATTGAAAAATTTTGGCAAAAATAGCGTTTTTCTAAATCATTTTCTTCGACAACGCGTTTTAACGCCCTTTTTTCGCGTTTGGGGTATTTTTCGCTGTTGATAAAAAGTGACAGATTTCCGCCCAAGAAGTCGGAAAAAAGTATATTTTAGCCTTTTATTGTTCAAAAGCGTAAACTTTTCATTTTAAGATAGTTAGAGATTTAATAGAAGACAAGAAATGGAAGAGAATGAGATTTTAGACGAGAAAATTGTTCCGTATAACATCGAAAACCTGATGAAGACGGCTTACATCGACTATTCGATGTCCGTCATCGTGTCACGTGCGCTGCCTGATGTGCGCGACGGCCTCAAGCCTGTGCAACGCCGCATCATCTACGCCATGTGGGACATGAACATCACCGAGAGCGGCCCCTACCGTAAGTGCGCCCGTATCGTCGGTGAGGTGCTTGGTAAATACCACCCGCACGGCGACACCGCTGTCTATGACGCCCTCGTGCGTATGGCACAGCCCTGGACTCTCCGTTATCCCTTTGTGGACGGACAAGGTAACTTCGGTTCCGTGGACGGCGACAGCCCCGCCGCCATGCGTTACACCGAGGCTCGCCTCCGCCGCTCCTCAGAGGAGATGGTCGCTGATATTGAGAAAGATACGGTAGACATGGTGCTCAACTTTGACGACTCGATTCCCGAGCCTACCGTGCTGCCTGCCAAGATACCTAACCTGATTGTGAACGGTTCTTCCGGCATTGCTGTCGGTATGGCCACCAATATGGCGCCCCACAACCTCAGCGAGGTGTGCGACGGCATCTGCGCCTATATCGACAACAACGACATCACCATCGAGGAACTGATGCACACCATTAAGGCTCCCGACTTTCCCTCTGGCTGTATCATCTACGGTTACAAGGGCGTGCAGGATGCTTTCCTCACCGGTCGCGGCCGCATCGTGATGCGCGGTCACGCCGAAATCGAGACCGAAAAGAATCATAACTGCATCGTGGTCACCACGTTGCCGTATATGACCAACCCCTCCGATATGATCAGCCACACCGTGGATCTCGTCAAGGAGGGCAAAATCGCCGGCATCACCGATGTGCAGAACCTCACCAACAAACGCAACGGTACCCGCATCATCTATGAACTCAAGAAAGATGTGGTACCTGAGGTGGTGCTCAACAAACTCTATCAAATGACCGCTCTGCAATCCTCCTTCAGCATCAACAACGTCGCCCTTGTCAATGGACGTCCTATGACGCTGAACCTCAAGGACATGATTGTGGAATACGTGAAGCACCGTCATGAGGTGGTGGTCCGTCGTACCCAATTCGACCTTAAGAAGGCTCAGGAGCGTGCCCACATCCTCGAAGGTTTCCTCAAAGCGCTCGACATTATCGACGAAATCATCGCCCTCATCCGCGCATCGCAAACGGTGCAAGAGGCACAACAGGGTTTGATGACCAAGTGGGACTTCACCGAAATCCAGGCGAAAGCTATCGTGGAGATGCGTCTGCGCCAACTCACCGGCATGGAACGCCAGAAGTTGCAGGACGAATACGACGAGTTGATGAAACTCATCGCTTACCTCAACGATGTGCTTAACGACGTAAACCTTCGTATGGGTATCATCAAGGACGAGTTGCAGGACATCAAGAAACGATTCGGCGACGAGCGTCGTTCGCCCATCGAATACAGCTCTTCCGAGTTCCGCGTGGAGGATACTATCGCCGACGAGGAGGTGGTGATCACTATCTCGCATCTCGGCTACATCAAGCGCACGCCGCTGGCTGAGTACAAGGTGCAGAACCGTGGCGGCAAGGGCTCTCGTGGCAGCAGCTCCCGCGACGAAGATTTCATCGAACACCTCTATATGGCCACCAACCATAATTACCTGCTCTTCTTTACGGAGAAAGGTAAGTGCTTCTGGATGAGAGTGTTCGAGATTCCGGAAGGCATGAAGACCTCTAAGGGTCGCGCCATCCAGAACCTGTTGCAAATTGAGGAAGGCGACAAGATTACCTCCATCATCAATCTCAAGAGTATCGATGATCCCGATTACATCAACAACCACTTTATTATATTGTGTACTGAGAAGGGTATCATCAAGAAGACCTCTATCGATGCTTACTCACGTCCGCGCAAGAAGGGTATCATCGCCATCAACGTGCGCGAGGGCGACCGCCTGTTAGCTGCCCGTTTCACCGATGGCAACAGCGACATCATGATGGCTCTCTACTCCGGTCGCGCCATCCGCTTCCACGAAAATGAGGAGTTGCGTGCTATTGGTCGTACCGCTGCCGGCGTGCGCGGTATCAGTCTGGAGGACGAGAACGATCGCGTAATCGGTATGCTCGCCATCGACAATGATCGCAGCAACGTGCTGATTGTCTCCGAAAATGGTTACGGAAAACGTTCACTGTTAGAGGATTACAGAATTACGCACCGTGGCGGTAAGGGTGTCAGCACCATCAAGATCACCGAGCGCACCGGCAACCTGATCGCCATCAAGGCGGTTACCGACGATGATGACCTGATGATCATCAACCGTTCCGGTATCGCCATTCGTCTGCACGTGGATCAGCTGCGTATCTTGGGTCGTAACACGCAGGGTGTGAGACTGATCGATCTTCGCGGCAAGGATACCATCGCTGCTGTTTGTGAGGTGCCGCGTCAGGAAGACGAAGAGGAGTACGACGAAGCGGAGGTGGTTGAAAATACCGAAAATGGCGAAACCGCTCCCTTAAACGAGACTCCCGAAACCGAGTCTGAAGCATAGAATTTTAAAATCGTAAAGCGATGAAAAAATACATTCTGTTAACCGTTAATTTGCTGCTGTTGGTCAGTCTTTTCGCGCAGAAACCTTCTTTGACGAAGGCGTATAACTGTTTCTACGACAAGGACTACGACAAGGCGAAGGAACAGATCGACCTTTGTGCGGCCGATGAGAAACTTTCCGCAAAGGCCCAGACTTGGCTTTACAAGGGCAACATCGAATTCTTGTTGGCCAATCGCGAGTATAGCGAGAAGCAGAAGAACGAAAGTTACCAGATCAAGTACCCGAATGCTCCTATCGAGGCTTTCGACGCTTTCGAGAAGTCCATCTCCATCAACCCGAAAGTGGAGGCTTTGGACATGATGACTGCTCAGGATGCTTTGGCGCAGCTCTATCCTTACCTGCTCGTTCGCGGTGTGGATCAGCTGATAGCCAATGACTTCGCAGGTGCGAAAGCCACTCTTGCCAAGGGTATCAAGAGTTACGAGATGGGGACGCCGCAATATCCGATGAACGGCGATCTCTACTACTATTATGCTTACGCGTTGGAGAGTCTCGGTGAAACGGCTGAGATGAACCAGTACTACCAGAAAGCGCTCAATGACGGTTCGCAGAATCCGTACGTTTTTGCGAAGCTCATCGACAACTACAAGACGACCAACGACCGCGCGAACATTGAGAAGACGTTGGCTTTGGCCAAGGAGAAGAATCCTAACGATATGAGCGTTAGATTGTTGGAGATCGATTATGCTTATTGGAAAGGTGACAGTGCGTTGGCTATCAATTTATTGGATCAGATTAATCCGCAGTCGTTGAAGACCGTGGACGAAATGGTGAATATGGCCAACTTTTATATCAAGGAGAAACGCTATGAAGCGGCCGAGAGACTTCTCGCACGCGCTAACGCTATGAGTCCCAATAATTTCGTGATTCTTTACAACTTGGGTGTTTGCACTTACAGCTTCTCCGAGTACTACTTCAACCGTCAGAACCAACTGGCGATTCAGCAGGGTGCTAAGTCGGACATTGAAGAGGCCAAGTCTATGTCGGAGCAATATTTGCAGGAGGCTGCCGGTTACTTCGAGCAAGCTCGCAAGCTGCAGCCCGAAGACGTGAATCTGCTGAACACACTGCGTGCTATCTACGTGCGCCAGCAGTCGCCAAAGGCCGACGAGATAGATACGTTGATTAAACAACTGGAAAAATAATTAGTCAAATTAATAAATCACTTAAAAATTGAGAAAAATGAAAAAATGGATGCTTGTTTTAGTTGCGCTCTTCGTAAGCGTTAGTGCTTTCTCGCAATCTTGCTTGGACGACGTTTGGCAATGCCTGAAAGCAAACCAAATACCTAAAGCGAAGAAATTTATGGAATCCTGCATGGCTGAGAATCCAGACAACGCCGCCGTCTGGTTGATGCAAGCGAATGTCAATATCAATCTCTACAACTATGATTTGGAGAGACAGAAGAAAGATCCTTCAGTTGCCCCGCGTTATCCCAACGCTTTGGAAGATGCATACGCCGCTTTCTTGAAGGCTGTTGAACTGGATAAAAACGTGATGCCCAAAACGGGTATGTTAGGTGCACAGGATGGCCAAAAGCTGCTGGCTGACCCGTTCCAAGAAAAGGCCGTAAAAGCAGAGGATAAGGGTAAGTATGATGAAGCGTTGAAATATTATGCTTTAGCTGCCAAGTGCTATGAATTAGGTGGATTGAAGCCAAATGCCGCTGCCATGTACTATTATTCGGCAAATGTATATGTCAAAATGAACGACAATGAGAACAGCACGAAAATGCTGGAGAAGAGCATCGCCTTGTCGCCGAACATCACTCCTGCTGCTTACGATGTACTGTATTACAACTACAAAGATATGAATGATACGGTGAAGTGCGGTGAAATTCTGGCTAAAGCTCAGAAAGTCTTTGGGGAAGATCCTGAAAAGTTATCTGTTCTTTATGCTTCGACGATGGACTACTATTCTATGATTGGTGACCAGGAAAAATTGTTGGCAACTTGCGATAAAGCCATCGCCTCTGGTAACCCTGAGATGATTTCCCGCTGCGCAACCTATCTCTCCAATGCCAAACAATATGCAAAAGCTGAGCAGATTCTGAGAGACGCGCTTGCAAAAACTCCCAATAACTTTGACCTGCTCAAGCAAATGGCTTACCGTTATGCACTGGAGTATTACGACTTGATGGATCAACGTAAGGCCGCTATGGATAGTCGTAGATATGACGAGGCCAACAAGATCTACCAAGGTCCTGAGCGTAAAGCTGCCATGGAGAACGCTCACGAATGGGCTCAGAAGGCATACGATCAGAATTCAGATGATTTGGACAACAACTTGATTTTGCGTGAAATGAAGACACTGTTGCAACTTGAAGTTCCGCAGGAGTTGAATGACAAAATCAACGCTCGTATTCAGAAATAATTTTAGATAAAACTACTGATAGTCCCCTTCACTGATGTGAGGGGGTTTTTTTTGCAATCATATTTTATGTATTTTTGCGGCAGGAAGAGTGTAGGGATTGGAATTACCGAATTGGATAATGTAGTTCTAAAATGTTAAGAAACAGATTATTGATATTGGCATGCCTGTTGGGAATGATAATCGGTGCAACGGCTCAGGAGCAAGAGAAGAACCCGCTTTCCCGCTTTTATGGCGGCGTAAGAGTGGGTTTTACGGCATCGCAGATTTCGGGAGATGACCTCTCTGGCTTCCATAAAGTGGGGGCGCATGCGGGACTCTTCGTCAATCACGCTATCCACCCGTCCGGGAAGCTAAAATTGCAACTGGAGCTCGACTTCACCATGAAGGGTAGCCATTCATATACCCCTAAGAATCAGCCTTCTTACAATTTTTATTCGCTGACACTCGGTTATGTGGAGATGCCGGTAATGGTTGTTTGGACCGCAGGAAAATGGACTTTGTGGGGGAAACCGTTCCAGTTTGAGCTGGAAATCGGACCAGCGTTTGGGGTGAATGTCTTCAGTCGCGAGCGCGAAGCAAACGGACTCATTGTGGGACGACCGCCGTTCCGCTGGTACGAAGTTTCAGGAATCGCCGGCATTTCGCTGATGGTGGCGGATCACCACAGCATCAATTTCCGCTATGAGAACTCTATCGTGCCGGTACGTATTCCCACATGGGTGTACGGCCGCGTGGTCATGAAACAGTTTAATTCCTTGATGACCTTTAGTTATTGCTATCAATTTTGAAAGTCTCTTCGCTGTCCCAGTAGGCACGGATGTTGATGTTTTGAGGGAAGGCGAACATCTTTTCGGGTTGGCGTTTCTGGCTGTAGTCGCCGGGATCCCATCTGCCGTTTCCATTTTCATCGCAAAAGACGCTCACTCGGTAAGTGTCAGGATTTAAGAATGGATAGGTGATTGTTTCTGAGGAAGTTAAGATATCCTCTTGCAAGATTTTATCTTTAAGCCATAAAGTGGCGACGTAAGCTTTTCCGTCATTGGGAAGCTCATAGTTCATAATCAGCGTGCCGTAATCTTTGATGGATTTGGTCGAGAATTTCGTGGTCAGCGTGTCGTTGGTGAGGCCGTTGTATCCGTAAAAGATAGAATCCGGAATCATGACGGTGTAGCTTTTCTTCTCGGTAACATTCATTGGGATAGGTAGTTGCAAAACAAACGAATCGGGGACTGCAACTCGGAGTTCGAAAGTGTCTTTTTTGTCTTGTTGCTGCGAGTAGACCCAAATGCTGAACGAATCTGTGGGGCGGATGGGGTAGGGGAACTGCAGCGTAAGGGGTTTGTGGTACTCGCCGGCGTTAGCAAAGCTTACGAGGAGTCTCTTCGTCGGTGCCGTTTTTCCGCGTCCCAAGTTTTGCTTCTCCTTGAACGGCGTAAGTGTCACGGTGTCAATGTGATTGTCGGTAGTCAGAATGTAGATGGCCGTGTCGGTCAGAGGCGTTTTGAAGTACCAGGTGACCGTATCGCGGGTGGGGTTGATCACCTCGAAGTAGTCGTGTTCGGCGCCCATTGGTTTTGCGGAGAAATCAATCATTCGGACCTTATAGGGGAACTTGTAGATTCCGGCGGCGGGATTTTCGTATCGGGAGAGCTTCTGTGCGGTGTCGGCGGCGGTGAAGGTGTAGAGGGTCAGCATCGGCAGTTCGGCTTGCAGGGAGTCGGCAACGCTGTCGGGCAGGGCGCGGAAGGAGGTGACACTCTCCTCCAGAAAGGCGATCTCCTCATTAGGTAAATCGTAACGGAAGTTGGAGTTGATATCCTTGATGGCGAAGATCTTGTAGTCTCCCTGTGTGATATTCTTCAGCAGGAAACTGCCGTCGGAGAGCGTTTTGGTAACGTAATTGGGCAGGGTGGTGAGCGGCAGGGAGTCGTCGTTGCCTTTGTAGAGCAGCACGTAGAAGTCTTTGACGGGAGTCAACGTTTTGGCGTCCAAAAGGTTGCCGCGGATCATGTAGTTGTCGAGACTGTCGCCGGTGGAGAAACTATAGTGGAAATAGTTCAATGGATTCCCTTCGTGATAATCTTTGATGCAGTCAGAGAAGACCATATTGTAGGTCGTATTCTCGCGCAGTGTATCTTTGAACTTGATGACCAATGCTTTACCTTTGACAGAGAAGTCGGGCGCCTTCGACATCGGCGGGGAGATCAGCACGTTCTCGGTGGGGTTGTTCAGAGTGATATACTCGTCAATATGGAGTTTGATCTGTTGTTTGCTGTCGAAATGCACAGTGCCGTCTGCGGGCTCCGTCTTCAGCACTTTGGGAGCAGTGCTATCCTTCGGACCGCCTGTGGGCGTCGCGATTTTTGCGCACCCTGCGAGAAGTGCGGCTGCGAATATCAAGATGGGAAGTAAATGTTTGTACATTATGGTCTAAAAAGGAATGAAGCCAATGCCAAGTTTGATTCCGGCCCAGTAGGCGCCGAGGATGCGGGCGCGAGCGTAGTCGTCGTAGTGCAAGGTAGACTCTTCGTAGTAAATGTCCATATTATTTTTCATCTTGGCACCAAGCACCGAGTAGCCGCCGAAAGTGGTTCCGATGCTTGCGCCCAATGTGAGTTTAAGGCGGTTGAGCAAGATGAGATCGTAGCCGTATTCAAATTTGAAACCAAAGAGGTTGCCTTTGTTTTCGATAATCTCTTCATAAGGCTCTTGAGTGCCTTGAATGATGCCCATGAGGAGGCCATCGGTATTCATTTTGTAATGGTATAAGTAGCCGTCGAAAACGAATTTGAGGTAGTGGCCCAGAGGCGCAAAACGGTCGCCGACATATTGCTTATAATAGACGTTGAAACCGTGTGCGATGACATTGCCATAGAGCTCGGCTTCGCGCCAATCGGTGGAACCGTAATATTGATATCCGATACGAAGGCGGTTGTCACTGCCCTTGAACGGCGAGTTGTAGTAGTTGTAGCCCACTCCTATGGTGCCTTTTTTCCAGACCATCAGCTCGAGGTTGGGCGAGAGGAAGTAGTTGACACCGAGATAGCGTTGTGCCGCTTCGCCGATGTCCCATCCGGAACTCACAGGGTTGGGGTTGAACCAGGCGGGTGAGAAGTAACCCTCCATGTTCAGGATGACATGGTTGCCTAAAAAGTTGTACATCTGGGCGTTGACAGAGGTCATCCAAGTGAAGAAAACAACGAGAATTATGGTGATTTTTTTCATAAAGCCGAATTTTTGGAGTTTAAGGTTTAGGGTTTAAGGTTAGTTTTTGCGTCTCACGTACTGTTCTAGTTTCTGATAAACGTAACCGTTGATATATGCTTTGCCCATCACTTCCGATTTGCTGTAGCGGCCGGAAGCTTCGGTTTTGCCGTCCACCACGTCGATGATGCGGAAGTCCACGTCCACGTCGTGGGTGCGGAGGCTCAACGTGCCCACCACGACGGGGAGGGTGTAGGGGAAGGCGGGAATCAGCCATGGCAGATAGATTTTGCTGGGGAAGAAGGCGCGGCCAGGAGCGTAGGTCACGTGCACGAAGCAGAGCTTACGGCTGCCCAAATCGGCGGCGATTTCATCGAGGTACTCGGAGGTGTGGTAGCGCATTTCTAGACCGCCGGCGTTGGTGAAATCGTCGTTCCAGCGGCGCATCTTCATGAAGTTGTTGTAGGCGTCGGTTTCCGGCTTGGCGAAGTCCATGGAGAGGGTCACAGGGGTGATTTTGTGGCGTTTGAGGGCACGACACATCAGTTTCTGCAACTGTTCGGCATTGCGCCTGTTGGCCTCCCGACTCTTAATGCGACCATTATTGTCGTAGATGAGATAAATCGGAGTGGCGATGATGACCGAGTTCTCGTTGCCGATATGGGCGTCGGAAACCGACTCCAAAACGGCTTGCATCTCGGCATTCACCACTGCATCGTTCACCCAAGCTTTGAAGAGCGAATCGCTGTGGATGTCCACTAGCATGTAGTTGACCGTCTTGAACTTAGGGTCAGGCAGCACTTTGATGTTCATATTCTGCTGCTTAATGCGGTCATATTTGGAACTCTTCTGCTGGGTGGTGTCGCCGCCCGTCTGTGCAATCTCTTCCAGCGAAGTGCCCTGCGGGTAGTCGCAGAAGTCGATAAAGCGCATCTTGTTCTTCACAAAGATGTCGGAGATGAGGTCTTTGGCGATGCTTTGCAGGTATTCGTCCTCGGGAGCAGACTGCAGTGCTGCCCATGCCTTGCGGAGCGCCAGTACGGCATATTCGTTGCGGTTCATCTTGGAAAGCAGGTAGTTAACCTGTTGCTGTTCGCCCTCCACATCGCGGTAGGACTCCATAAATGTACTGGTCTGACCGGAAGCTTTGTGCTTGGCGGCACCATAGTAGGCCGTTGCTTTTGCGCGCTGCAGATAGGCGTTGTTAGGGAAGGTTTGCTCCATCACATAGATATTGTAGATGGCCTTGTCGTAGTCGTGGTTGATCAGGAACTGATCGATGCAGGCGAAACGGGCGACGTTGCGCAGGCGGGTGAATTGCTCTTCTGGCTGCACGAACGTTTTGCGGCCAGCGTTGGAGAGATTGTTAACCAGCCCTTTGGCGATGGTGCGGCGCTTCTCCACGTTGGGGTGGGTGAGCAGCGTGTCGATGATGTTCGAGCGGTCGGGAATATTGGCGACCGTCTTCAGGAAATAGTTGTCGGGGAATTGGTAGAAGTTGGTCTCCACCTCGGAACGTTGGAACGGGATTTCATCGAACGGCAGGTCGGAGTAGAGCAGCACGTCGAAGAGGCCGTCGAGGATCTCGTAGCTGTAGGGCGAGTCTTTGTAGTAGGTGGTCAGTCCGACACGGTCGGCGGCAAACTCCTGCTCGCGGGAAAACTGGTGGTAGCGCATGTAGCGGCTCACAGCGTCGTTGTTCTTCCCCTTCGTGTTGTAATCGCGGGTGTGGTGCTCGCTGTAGTGGGCGATCTCATGCGCTAGCACGAAAGCGAGCTCCGCCTCGTTTGTCACCTGCGCCAGCATCCCCATGGTCACCAAAACGGTGCCGTCGGGAAGAGAATAGGCGTTCACAATGGACGACTGCAGGACGTAGATGTGGATCTCCTGCTGCAGCTGCGGGTAGTTGACCAGCAGCTTCTCCTTGATGTTGTCCAGATACTGGTTCATCTCGGTACCGTAGATGATTCTGCCGTTTTGGAGCATAGAGACCAGGAACGGACTGTAGGTTTTAGCCGACTTCGGGGTGTTGGCGGCGTTTCTCAGGTCGGCAGGGAAGTTCCCCTGCGACTCAATTGGCGCGTAGTTGTTGACCGAAAGCTGCGGCTGCGCAAAGGCGGTCATACACACGAGCAACAGGATGCTTGCAAAGAGTTTTTTCATATTGAGGTGGTTCTGTAGGGACGTATCGCATACGTCCACGGGTTATACATCTATGATACAAAAATGTGGAAAGGTTGCAGTTTGTTGAAAAATATTAGAATTGGTGTTTCAGTTTGGAAACGGCGCCGTACATGCCGCTGCTGTTGTAGATCAGCAGACCGTCTTCATCGATGGCTAACGGTCTGTAGATGACCGTTTTGTAGTTTTGGTAGTTGATGAACATGACAGGATCCGAGATGCGGTGGTCGCCATCAATGGTGCAATACAGACCGCATTTTTTCTTATAGTTGGTGTTGGTAAGATCGAATGGTTGACCCGTTTTGCCCGTGTGGTTGGCGAGATTGTCGTTGTAGAAGATGTACAGTTGGTCGTTGTGCATGATGATGGTGTAACAGAGCATTATCGACTGGTAGTACTTGGTAGATCTGTTGATGTTGTTGGCAACGGATTGAACTTTATGGATCATTTGAAATTCGTCCAGTTGATTGTTTTTGTCGGCAAAAGAGATGAGCGTGTTGCCGAAGAGGGTGTAGGAGTAGGGGTAACTCTCTACATCCAAACGAGCCTCGCCAAGCAGTACTTTTGTGCCGTTGCTGAATTCCTTGAAGTCAATCGCAATAGCGTCGAAATCTTCACCCTTTTTGGAGAATTTCGAATGTTTGTAGTCGTAATATTCCTGTGGGAACGGCTGGATGCTGAAACTGCCGCTTTCCATCGTCTTTCCATCAAATGTGGCAATGTATGCACCGGAAGCTTTCTGTTTGCTGTCTTTTTGGTAATAACCGCCGAGGGCAATATCGCCGGAAGCGCACAAGAGCAGTTTTCCGTTGCGCAGATTCCCGAAATCGGGTTGGATTTCCGCCGTGCGCGTCTCTTCGGCTCCGACTTCGAACAGGTGAAGCGTCTCGTTCTCCCTGGACGCGTTAGAGCCTTTCGCTTGGTTGAAAGAGCAGATGGCGACATACGTGTTGGCTTTGTTGCTGATGGCAAGGTCGATAATACTGATGGTGGAATTGGGGAAATCCAACTCCAGCGGATTGGTCCACAGAAGCCCTTCGTCGCCAAAGGTCAATACGCCAGACCCTTTGAGCTTGTCGGTGCGGTCGGATTGGAAGACACCGGCTTTGTTGACTTGAAAAATGACGATGGATGCTTTGGTTTGGTCGGGCGAAACGGCTGCCCCCACCATGATATCTTCGCGACGTTCCATCTTGAAGGAGATGATTTTCTCAGGATTCCATGCGCCGATTGTCGCATCTTTGGCCACGGAGTTGAGGTAGATTACGTAGGATTTTGCTGAATAGTCGTATTTGCTGTACAGACAGTGAATTTGACTCTCACCTTCGTAAAAGGTGAGCAGGCTGAGGTCCATAGAGCGTTCCACGGTGATTTTCCGCCCTTCAGTGCCGTTTTTCGACACGCAGGTGATGATGTCCTGACAAATGCGAGTGAAACCCTGGAGCATGGTGTAGTCGGTGCAGACGTAGTATTCGTCGCCCATTCCGTTCAAAATGGTGCTGTAGTCGTAAGAGAACACGCCGTTTCTGTCCACAATCTGTGTCAGCTGATCCTGCGCGTAGGTTGCCATTGCGAATAACGCGGTGATAATGAGGATGATTCTTTTCATAATGATGATGTTTTTAATGGTGCAAAGATACGATTTTATAGTTTAAGGTTTACACGTTTAGAAGTTTACACGTTTAGAAGTTTACACGTTTAGAAGTTTAGGAGTCAAAGTTAAAGTCAATGTCAATGTCAATGTCAATTACCTTCATCAATATCTCGCCAGTGTCAACCAACTGCTAACTACTAACTGCTAACTTCCAATCTCCAGCATCAACCCTTTCAAATAATTCCCTTCCGGATGGAAGATGCTGACGGGGTGGCAGGCGGCGTGTTGGAGACGGCGCACCACGCGGGCGTTGCGACCGGCCAAGGCGGCTGCCGAGAAGGTGAGGGTTTGGAAGTCGTCGCGACTGATGGCCTGCGAGCAGGAGAAGGTGAAGAGTAGACCGCCGGGACGGATCTTTTCCATCGTCTTGCGGTTGATGTTGCGGTAGCCTTTGATGCCCTGCTCGCGCACACGGTGGTGCTTGGCGAAGGCGGGCGGGTCGAGGACGATGAGGTCGTAGGCGTTGGCGGGCATCCGTTCGAGGAAGGCGAACACATCCTCACAGATAGCGTTGTGCCGCTTTGCGAAATCGCCACCCATGAGCTGCACGTTCTCCTCCACGAGGTCGATGGCCTTTTGCGAAATATCTACAGAGTCAACGTGTTCCGCGCCGTTGCGGAGGGCATAGAGGGAGAATCCGCCGGAGTAGGAGAACATATTGAGCACGCGCTTGCCTTTGGCGAACTCGCCCACCATGGCGCGACTGTCGCGCTGGTCAAGGAAGAAGCCCGTTTTCTGTCCGTGCTCGATGTCGATTTTGAAGAGAATGCCATTTTCCATGCCGATTACATCACCGTCGGGATGACCGAAAATCCAGCCCTCGTTCGTTCCCTCTTGGTCATCAGTCTCTTCCATGGCGGTCTTCAGATAGACAGATTTTACATCAGGAATCAGCACCGTAAGTAGCTCGGCGATAGTCTTGTGCAGGCGGTACATGCCCATAGAGTGTACCTGCATAACGAGGTGTGGACCATAGACATCGATAATGAGTCCGGGCATTCCGTCTCCTTCGCCGTTCACAAGGCGGTACATATTGGTCTGTGGGTTGGGCAGGAGGATATTCTTGCGGAAGTCGATGGCGTTCTGCAGTTTTTCGCGCCAGAAGTCGCGGTTGATGTCGCGTTGTTCAAAGCTGAAGAGCCGCACGGCGATGGTGTTGGGCTGGTAGTGTCCGGTGGCGAGGTATTGGTTACGGGCATCGAAGACCTCCACGATGTCGCCGTCGTGCAAGTCTTTGTCTTTGCGGGCAATAGCTCCTGAGAAGACCCACGGGTGCCGCCGCAGGATAGATTTCTCTTTGTCGCGTTTGAGGGTGATTCTGGCGATGGTCATTTTGTCGTTTGTTTTTAATCTATAGAGGCGGCAAAGATACGAATTTTAGGGAATAGGGAAAAGGGAATAGGCAACAGGGAATTTTATCGAAATTTTTTTCGAATAATTGAATAGTATTAAAAATAATACTATTTTTGCAGTCTGAAACTTAAAAACAATTTATTGAAATGAAAACGAAAAAAGTCAGAGAGGTGATACGCATGTTAGAAGATGATGGTTGGTACTTGGCCTATACCAAAGGGGATCACAGACAGTTCAAACATCCAATAAAAAAAGGAAAAGTGACCGTGAATAAAAAACTTTCGGATGATTTGGATGATTTTTATTTGAACAGTATTATTAAGCAAGCAGGTTGGAAATAATGATAAATAATAATAGAAAAGATATGGTAACGATAAAGGTGACAGTAGATTGGTGCGGAAAGAATTATGCTGCATACATTTGCGACTCAAGGGTCGGCGGAGTAGTGTTGGCAACGAGCAAGACATTTAATGGTTTGCAGAAGGAGGCGGAAGAGAGTGTCCGTTTCCAGATTGAAGGCTGTCTGCATGATGGCGACGACTTGCCTGAGGATGTTCGGAAAGGGAACTATCGACTTGAGTTTGAGAAACGGATGAGTGCTCTGCTGCACGAAGTGCAACAATATACAACGCTTTCGGCGTTAAGTCGCGTTACGGGCATTCGTCAGGCGCAGCTGTCGCATTACGCCAATGCCGTTTCGCAGCCGCGCCCTCCGCAGCGCGCCCGCATCATCGAGGGTCTTCACAAAATCGGAGAGTATTGTATGGCGGTGGTGTAATTATGGTCGCATCATCCAACCATACACATACGCTACGCCGTTGAAATTGCGGGGCTCGTTTCGTCTTGATGTAAATGAAAATGTATTTATTGCATGAAATATATGGCATATCAAATGGAAAAATCAGACAGAATATACTATCGGGGAACCATAATAGAGGTTTCATACGAGTGGGAAGGACTGCACGAATGCCATCAGGCCATTCTTGCGGAATTGAATGAGGAGGATTTTGTTTTTCAGGTCATCCAGATCAACGAGCATCATGCAGGATGTATCGACGGGTGGATTCACAATCAATTTGAAGGCGTGGTGGCTGTTACATACGATTTTCTGTTTGAAGAACTAAAAAAACAATGCTATTCTCAACTTTATGATTTGAAAATAATCAATGAAGACCATTCTGAGACGGTTGAAGAATTTGTAGGAAGAATGAAAGAGATGGGCTTCGAAGTGAGCTTTTGACACAGACTTTGAGAGCAGGAAGGAAATCAATAAGTCATTCTTTCTTTAAATTGCTTATTGATGTAAAAAGTTACTTGATGAAGACGTTACAGCACCGAAGCGATTTTTCGGACGGCGGTGAGGCGGCGGATGAAAGAGCGGTCGCGCTTGGTGGTAATCATATCGTAGCGTGTTTGTAGCGCAAGCAGTGGCTCTGCGTCCAAATCAAGAGCGGTGGCAATCAGGATGGCCATTTCTGTGTTGAGCGGACGTTTTCCATTCAAAACCTCATTCAATTGTGTGTAAGAAACACCTATTTCAGCCGCAAGCATTCGTTGAGAGATGCCGCGATATTCTATTTCGTCTTTGATTACCTCGCCGGGATGAGTGGGAATATAAGGCTCCAATTTGCCGACTTCCTTCTGTTTCATAATGATTATTGATAATGATTGCTCAATTCCGTGATATTTACAATGTTCACAAAAAAGTGAATTCCTGTCACTTTTTCTTTTCCCTCTTTCTTGAATATTTCCCCTTCACAATCTCATACGAGTTCCGCGTCATCTCTTTAAGCATCTCTGTGTCAATGGTTTGCAGGTTGATGCCGATCCAGTATTTGGGGCTGAAATGGTTGTCAGGGGGCTCCACGCCTTTGGCGGTGCCGAGCAGTTCGGCAATGCGCTCGGGCTGGCACTTCACCACCACGGTGAACTCGTGGAGGTCGCAGTAGCAGAAGGTGTGGCCGCAAACGTAGAACACCAACAGGGTGTCGCCGCCGGGCATCTTCGCGAAGGGCATCTTCTCCTCCACTTCGCCGAGCGACAGGCAATATTCACGGAATTCTTCGAGGTTCATTGTTGGATAGTTTTGGTTAATACTACTTGCTTTTGGCTGTTAGCTGTTAGCTTTTAGCTGGTATCCGACATCGTACGTCACACGTCATACATCACACATCACTAAAATTCGGGCAGACATCCTATTTCTCAGAATTGTACGACTCATTGTCCTCCGCCGCAAAATTCGATGCTATTTCTTGCGGTTCATACACAGCAACACCTTTTTCGTAAAGGTATTCGGGGGCGATGTCGATGGAGCCATTCTCCCAAGTCACCGTCCATCCATCCAATGTGATGTTGTGGAATTTTTGTTTGTCCTGCAGTGGGCCAAAAACAGGAAATTGCTGGATTAGTGGCTTGCAGTCAAAGTTTTTCACGCTACCGTTGTTGAAAGTCAGCCGCAACACATAATTGTCAAGCGCTTCCGCTGCGACAACCCAAATAATATTGTTTATTTCTTCCATTTTACTCTAAAGGTTTAATTGTGTTCATAGGTTCTCCTTTTTCCATTCTTCTCCAGTTTTCCCATAACTCATCTTTGTGCAAATCCATCCATTTATATACAAGTTCCAAGGCCCTTCTGCTCATGGATCCAGTAATTTCTCCTGTGGAGATGTTGATAAGAGCACGAAATTCATTGTACCTAACATGAAAATGAGGTGGGTTGTGGTCTGGGAAGTACATGGTGATGATGATACCGTAGAATCTACTAATTTCGGGCATAGTTTAATTTTTTTAGTGTGTTCTTTATAGTGCGGCAAAGATATAAAATTTTTGGATATTGATATATAATCTTTTAATTTTTATATCTTTTTGCCAGTAAAAAGAGAAGCACAAGAATGGCGAGGTTGCTAACCAAGAGAGCAATGCCCAAACTGAATAGGTGTGAATGATAAGTGCTTTCTGTTAGGCAATATTTGCCATCGAGCATCGCAGTGACAAACATCAATAATTCTATCACAACAACAATGCCGAACACGACAAAAGCTGTGATTAGGAAAGCCTTATGTTTAGCTGATTCTTTCATATGACTGGTTATTTCCTATTAGATCTTATAGATAGACGTTTCAATCATGAATAGTGGAGTTGTTTTTGTGTCGGTTTTTGTCAAAAGCTCGCCATGAATCGTGAATGCCGTGAAGATACTCCCAGTAGTATCTTAGAATTGTGTCCGACATATCATCGGGATGTCGGAGACCGCGTTGGAGACAGTATTTTTGTAACCGAGAACCACACCACAACCCCCAATTGTTCCGCATCCATAGTCCTAAACTGAAATGGAGATTGATCATCTCGTCACTGCTTTCAAAATTCTTTATGGTGCGCAAGTCCTGGGGTGAAAGCAGAGTGTCAAGCTGGTGAAAGCAATCTTCTATATCCCGAGGAATATAAACGCCGTTGATAGAGTCTGCAGTAAGGCGTGCTAAATACGCTTCGTGTTCTTTCTTTTTTTCCAATCGCCTCTCTTTTTCCGCAACACGTTTGTTGCTATTACGCATAAAGGCGTAAAATTCTTGATACCAGCATCCGATTTCATTGGGGATGTTTTCGGGAAAAACATATTTGAAACCCAGAATGGCTTCTCGAAGTTGTGTGTCAGGCAATCCGTCTTGGTTGCTCAATTCTATAATGTTGGCATGCCCGGTTCTGTCAATGCTCAACATAGCATAAACCCGATAATATTTATATCTGTCCCGGTTCCCATTCTCGTACATGTCTGTTTTCATATTGAAAGCTTCCGCCAAAGCTTCCGCAACAGCATCATAACTGCCATTGTCAATTAGTTTGGGTCGTCTGTTTGAAGACTCGAATGTCACTGTATTTCGTTCCACGGGGGAGATGGCCGATAATTGTTGCATAGTAAAGGTTTCAAAAACGGTGTCTTTGAATTGGCCAGAGAGAAGAGACAATTCGATTAGGCGGCGTGTGGAAGTGTAGAGGAGAACTGTATCTTGAAACAAAAAGGTGGGGTTGTAGGTAAGAAAACTGTCTCGAGGGGAAGTGTTAGGGATGAAAACGGGTTGATATTTCCCGTCTTGCATTGTAAAATCCTTGATGGCATAGAAGAACAGGTTGTTGCCGCAAGTGTCACAGTGCGTCAGTTCTTTCAAGGAGATGCGTTTGAACACTTTTCCGTTGCGATATAAGTTGACCACATGGGTGACATATTTAGATGTGTCTCCGCCATATTCCTGATCAATAATATGGGCTACCGTTGTGCCATCATCGCTGATAAAGAGATAACCTTCTGTCAGGCATTCGGGAATGCTGTATAGAAGGTTGGAAGTACGGGTGTCATATACGTTTGTGTTTCCCCAGCGAGCTTCAAGAATGTTAGAGTAGGGAACGGAAACGACCTTGTAAGCCCTATTCGATGAATGGACTGTGACAATTGTTCTTTTAGGTGCCCAGGATTCGGCTTGAATGTGACCGAAACATAATCCAAGCATGCAGAGAAGAAGACCTATTCGGTAATATTGAAAAATACGCATCATTCAAGTTTTTATCAACGGCAAAGATAAATTTTTTCCGCACATCTTGCGTGTCACGAGGAAAACATACGCGCAGATACGCGCGATACGCGGAGATCATATCATACTTGGAGATTAAAACTTCCCGAAATAATACTGCCCCTTCCCGACACTCGCTTTGCCGTACTGGATCGCGTTTTTCGGACAGTGGTGGAAGCAGGCGTCGCAGTTGGTGCAGTGGCCGTGCCATTTCGGGCGACCGTCTTCCAGGGTGATGTTTTGCAACGGACAGACACTCACGCACTTACCGCACGAAACGCAGTCGTCGGTGCTACGGAACGGCTCGTCGGAGACCCACTTGTAGAAGCCTTTCCCGATGACGTTGGTCTTGAAGCGCGGGAAGATGCCCCGCCGCATTTCAGTCACGGACTTCCTTTCAGTGATAGCTGCGATGACCTCCGGAAGATGCGCTTTGGCTTTCTCGATCTTCCGCTTTGCCACCTCCGGATTGTCGGTGCCCATGCCAGCCATGTTGACGTAGGTGTTGGGCATCTGGAAACAGAAGTCGGCGTTTAACGTCAATCCAATTTCCGCCAGTTGCTTGCCGAAAACCTTTTCTGCTACCCCTCCGTTGTCGCCGCAGGTGACCGCCATCCACACGTAGGCGGGCGTTTGCGCGAATTTCAGCTTCTGCACAAATTCCAATACGAGATGCGGCGGCTGCCACGAATAAATCGGGAAGACGAACCCCACGCGTTCACCCTCCGAAAGGGTGTACTCGAAATGGTTTTCGCGCTCGGCTTCAGGGATGAAAACGAGCGGCTCATTAATCGCTTGCGCGATGCTTTCTGCAATAAAACGGCTGTTGCCGCATCCGGAGAAGAAGAATATCATAATGATGACGTTTTTGATTCGGCAAAGATACATTTTTTTGTTTCAAGATTCAAGTTCCAAGCAGCACCTGAAACTTGAAACCTGAAACCTGAAACTTGAAACCGCGAACATAACTCAACAGTCAAAGTTGTTTTTTTGTTATTTCGATGTGGTTTCGAAAAAAATGCTATTTTTGCACCCCGTATTATTTAACTGTAAGCCATATTATTATGATGAAAATCGGTTTTGATAACGGGAAGTATCTGAAAATCCAATCAGAGCACATCAAGGAGCGCATCGCGCAATTCGGACACAAGCTTTATTTGGAATTCGGCGGGAAGCTGTATGACGACTTCCACGCCAGTCGCGTGTTGCCGGGATTCCAGCCCGACAGTAAGTTGCGGATGCTCACGCAGTTGCAAGATGATGCCGAGATTGTGATCGTTATCAGTGCCGTGGATATCGAGAAGAACAAGGTACGCGGCGATCTGGGTATCACCTACGACGAGGACGTGCTGCGCTTGCGCGACATCTTCATCGCCCGCGGTTTCTTAGTCAGCGGGGTGGTGATTACGCACTACAACGGCCAGGCTAGCGCGATGGCTTACCGTCAGCGTTTGGAGCGCATGGGCATCAAAGTCTATTACCATTATTTGATTGAGGGTTATCCCACCAATGTCGATTTGATCGACTCAAAGGATGGCTTCGGTAAGAACGAATACGTCGAGACCACGCGTCCGTTGGTGGTTGTGACGGCTCCCGGACCTGGCAGCGGCAAAATGGCGGTCTGCCTGAGCCAGCTCTATCAGGAGAACGAGCGCGGAGTTAAGGCTGGCTACGCCAAGTTCGAGACCTTCCCCATCTGGAATCTTTCGCTGAAACATCCCGTGAACATCGCCTACGAAGCCGCTACCGCCGATTTAGACGATGTCAACATGATAGACCCGTTCCATTTGGAGGCTTACGGCAAGATGGCGGTCAACTATAACCGAGATGTTGAGATTTTCCCTGTATTGAATGCCATTTTTGAAGGTATTTACGGATCGAACCCCTACAAGTCGCCTACTGACATGGGCGTAAACATGGCGGGTTATTGCATTTCCGACGACGAGGCGTGCTGCGAAGCCTCCAAAGACGAGATTATCCGACGTTATTTCACCGCGTTGTGTAACGTGGTAGATGGAAAGGCTACAGAGCAGGAAGTCAACAAGATAACGTTGCTGATGAAGCGCGCACAGATCACCGTGGACGACCGCAAGTCGATTATTGCGGCTCGGAAGCGCAAGGAGGAGAGCGGGGTCGCCTCATCCGCCATCGAGCTCGCCGACGGCACCATCATCACTGCCAAGACCAGCACATTGTTGGGACCGAGTGCCGCATTGCTGCTTAATGCCACGAAACATTTGGCCGGCATCGACCACGAGGTGAAGCTCATCCCACAGGCTATGATTGAGCCCATACAACGCACCAAGGTCAACCTGCTGCACGGTCATAATCCGCGTCTGCATACCGACGAGGTGCTGGTGGCCCTCTCCATGCTCAGTCTGAACGACGAAAACTGTCGCAAGGCGTTAGCTTGTCTGCCTCAATTGGAGGGTTGCCAAGCCCACACCACCGTCATGCTGAGCGAGGTGGATCATAAGATTTTCAAGAAATTAGGAATCGGCCTTACCTGCGAGCCTATCCGTAAAAACAAGTAGAGACGCGATTAATCGCGTCTCTACAGTATTTGTCGATAATTAATCACGAAATATCGCCAACTAGCAACCAATCGCGGCCTGCATAAACCCTAAGAACAACGGGTGCGGGCGGTTGGGACGTGATTTGAATTCAGGATGGAACTGACAGGCCACGTACCACGGGTGGTCAGGCAATTCCACCATCTCCACGATGCTTTCATTGGGCGAGGTGCCGCAGAGCACCATGCCGTTTTTCTCTAATACGTCGCGGTAGTCGTTGTTGACTTCGTAACGGTGGCGGTGACGTTCTTCGATCAGATCGGTGCCGTACGCCTCGTGGGCTTTGGTGCCGGGTTTCAGTTTGCACGGGTATTTGCCCAAACGCAGGGTGCCGCCCAATATGCTGTATTCGTTCTGTCCGGGCAGGAAGTCGATGACGGGGTAGGGGGTCTTCGCGTCGATCTCCTTGCTGTGTGCGCCCTTCAGACCGCAGACGTTGCGGGCGAACTCAATGATGGCGATCTGCATTCCGAGACAGAGTCCGAGGAACGGAATCTTGTTCTCGCGGGCGTAGCGGGCAGCATTGATTTTTCCCTCGATGCCGCGCGTGCCGAATCCGCCGGGGATCAGGATGCCGTCCAAACCTTGCAGCATGGCGCCGGCGTTTTTCTCCGTAATCTCCTCAGAGGCAATCCATTTCAGGTGTAGTTTGCATCTGTGGAAGATGGCCGCATGTTTCAGAGCCTCCACCACGCTGAGGTAGGCATCCTGCAGCTCGATGTATTTGCCGACGATGGCCACCGTGGCCTCGCGGTCGAGCTTGCGGCTCCGTGCCACCATCTCCTCCCAATCCTGCATGCGCTTTTCGCCGCAGTGCAGTTTCAAGCGCTTGATGACCTGCTCGGCCAATCCCTCTTCTTCCAAAGCAAGCGGCACATCGTAAAGCGACGGCATGTTGTTGTTCTCGATCACGCAGTCGTAGGGCACGTTGCAGAAGAGCGACAGCTTCTCCTTGAGCTCTTTGGTGAGCGGGTGGTCGCAGCGGCAGACCAAAATGTCGGGATGGATGCCGAGGCTAAGTAGCTCTTTCACACTGTGTTGCGCCGGTTTGGTCTTCATCTCGTTGCTCGGGGTGATGAACGGCACGAGCGCCACATGGATGTACATGCAGTTTTTGGTGCCCTCCTCGCTGGCGAACTGACGAATGGCCTCCAGGAACGGCAGACTCTCGTAGTCGCCCACGGTGCCGCCGATCTCCACGATGGCGACCTCCGCGTTGTTGGTCTTCGCGTTCAACCGAATCTGATCCTTGATCATGTTGGTGATGTGTGGGATCATTTGGATGGTGCTGCCGGCATAGACGCCGTTGCGCTCGTTCTCGATGACCTGGTAATAGACCTTTCCGGCGGTCACATTGCTGTGTTTGTTGAGGTTTTCGTCGATGAAACGCTCATAGTGCCCGATGTCGAGGTCGGTTTCGCCGCCGTCTTCCGTCACGTAAACCTCACCGTGCTGGTAAGGGTTCATGGTGCCGGGATCGACGTTGAGGTACGGGTCCAGTTTCTGCATCGTAACGCGGATGCCGCGCGATTTCAAAAGGCGTCCCAATGACGCTGCCGTGATGCCTTTTCCGAGTCCGGAAACCACACCACCCATGACGAAGATGTATTTGGTTGACATTGTTAGTTTAAGGGTTAAGGGTTAAAGGTTAAGGATTAGTAAGTTAGGAGTTTTGGTAGTTTTTTAAAACGAAGCGGCAAAAGTAGCATAAATTTTAATAACTTCTCCGATTTTTTTTGAAAAAAACACATTCCAAAACCTTAATTTTCAATTGTTAGAAAACGCCTAGAATCCATGCGATTAGCACTCCAAGGTAGTTACCTGCGGCGTAACCGGCCAGACCGATGACGATACCGCTGAGGAGCACTTTGCGGTTGCCTAACGCCTCCACGATGGGCGGTACGAACGGCGGCGAGCAGAGCAGACTGATATGTCCGACGGTGAAGAGGTCGCCTTCCACCTTGAAAATCTTGCAGATGATGAGATGCAGGAAGATCGATGTGAGCATCACGAAGAGGATGAACCAGAGGATTTTCAGAGAGCTGCGGTCGATTTGGTGGATGTCGAACTTAGAGGCCACCACCACGCTGAATATCAAGATGAAGAACATGCCTAACTCGAAGGTTTTGGGCAGGTTGCGCACCTTCTGGCTGAAGGAGGCGATGATGGCGAGGGTGGTGATGGTCAGGATGACAACCAACTCGTTGAGTTTGCCCGTGATAAGCAGCGATAGTCCCGCGCCGATGGCCAACATGCCGAGCGAGAGCAGGAATCCAAGCATCATCTTTCCAAAGGTTTTGGGCTGAAGCATACCGCGATAGTTTTCAAAGCTCTCTGTCTTAACAGATTGAGTCTCTTCCGTTGCGGCATCCTCAGACTGTTTAGCAGGCAGTAGCCAGCGGAAGAAGTTGTAGCCGCCCGCGACGATAAAGACGATGAACGGGAAAGTGGCGATCTCCTCAAAGGTGAGCGTCAGGGTGATGAGCGACGGATCGACCTCCAGCATGCTTCCCAAGGCGGAGAAGTTCATGGTGCCGCCGGTGTAGATGCCGGTCATCATGGCCGCCACGCGGTCGAATTGAGGGATGCCGGCGTTGCGGAAGATGAAGTAGCCCGAAACGACCGCCACGAGGATGGAAATCAGTCCGCCGATGAGCACCGCCATGGTTTTCGGCAGCGACTTGGTCCAGAGTTTGAAGTCAGAGTTGAAGAGCATCAGCGGAATGGCCAACGGCACCGCGACGTTCATCAGCGTCTTTTGCATCGATTCGAGTGCCTCCGCGCCGGGTTCCGCACCCGACGGCAGAATGCCCAGCAGCGCGACGATGATACCCACGGCATAAGCCATAATGACGGTTCCGATGCTTTTTGCCCATCTGAACTTGTTGAAAATTAAGATGATAAGGAAGGGGATAATGAAGTATCCGATAAGAGTAAGAACTGTGACCATAGGCTTTGATATTTTCAGATTAGAATAAACAAAAGTACATTTTTTCTATTTTATTGTCTGCCACGGAAACCACACCATCCATTCATTTTTCAAATTCAAGGCAACCAAAGAGTGTCGTTCGTTGGAATGAGCATGTTGCTGATGCTGAATCCAAGAGGATCTAATCCGGCTTCCTGAATGTTGACGTGGGTGATTTTATGGTGTTTGTCGCAAGAAAACACTGTGATGGCTTTCGTTTGAGCAGAATCCGTGCCAGTATTTATATTGTAAAACAAGACAAAGTCTTTAGTGGGAGAATAATAATAGATGTCAGCCTCGTTGGTTGAAGCGTTGAGAATGCCGCAGGTGTCCAGGCGTGCGATGTGAGAAAAAGCCATCAGCAACTCGCCTTGCTTTTCAGTTTCAGTGGTCTGGATAAAGTAAAGCGGATTATAGGGCAAGATGGAGAGTTGTTCCAGTAGCTCTTCTGGATTAAAGGCAAAATGGTAATAACGATGGGCATGTCTTCTGATCAGGGTTTTATAGCCATCCTCGGAGACGGGTGCATCTGTAGTGTAGATAAGGGCGTTTTCAGGGATTATGTCAAAAAAGTTGTCTTGTGCGGCGAGTTCTGTGACTGTAATGCGGTTTTGTGATTTCTTCCATTCTTTGCTTAGAAGGTCATTCGTGTAGTAAGACAAAACGGCGCCGGCGAAAAGCAGCACGCACCAAATCAAACAAACAGCATATCTAATGCTCTTTGCAGAACATAATTTAATGGAAGCAATGATTAGGATTGCGTTAATCAACATTATTCCGAAGTAGGAATAAAAAGAGGTGACGTATGTTTGCATCCAATTGGCCCAGCCTGAATTATATTTGTCCGCTATGGCAATCAATATGTGAGCAGAAAGGGCGAAAAGCAATGCAGAAACGGCACATACGGCAATGGCTTTCCAGGATATATTTCTAAAATCGGCTTTATGGATGATAAACCAAAGAATGCAGCACTGCAGAAGGGCGTTGATGTAGGCTATCGCAGGGGCATGCGTGAGGACATAGAAAATATTGTTGTAATGACCCGAAATCAAAGGGGAGTTTTCTGCCATGATCTCTCTTATATCATCAAACAGATAGGTCCTGCAGGGTAATGTGTAGAAAGTGCATTTGTTCAGGATCTTGCAGAAATTGACAAAACTGAAATTGTGGGCGATAGTGGCACCGTCATATAAGTTGATGTCATCAATTGTATGCGTTAAATACTGGCGGTAACCAATATAACAAAGCACATATAGTGCAATTCCAGCGATATACGGTACTAATTCCATATAAAACTGCTTGCTTTTCAGCATTTGGACAAAGCCGGAATGCCGCCAATTCCGAATGAGAATATAGCAACAGAAAAAGAGGGAAAAGACAAGGTAGTTCTCATAAAACAAGTACGAGATGAACAAGAGAAGTGCGCTGACAAGAACTCTCCAGTAGCCGTTTTTTTCGGTGTAATTAATGAAAAGGAGTATGCCACTCAAGAAAATAATATAGCTGAATGTAAAATAGAAAGGGAATGCGGTCGGGATGGAAAACCAATCGTATCCGACAGACATGTTGAAGATAAGTAGTAATAAGGTAAGCGCTCCTAATCTTTGAGAATTGAAAATGCGGTATATGATGTATGAGAATAGCAAGTAACACCCCATCAAGGGGATATATTGTGTGGCTTTTGTCCAAATATAACTGTCAATGAGATAGGGTAGATAATAGAAATATTTGGTGATAAGAAAATAGAATCTTCCGGCTCCTTGAGCATAGATTGTAGCGTCTTCCAGCCAATATTTCCAATCGCTATGGGCAGTGTTGTAGTATTGGAAATCATCGCTGTTGGTGATGCCAACTTGGAAAAAAGGCAACAGTGTGATTATTGCAGTGACCGAATATGCCAGAATCCAAAAGCATTTTTCTTGTTTACTCATCAGATTTCTATAAAAATGAAACGGCAAAGATACATAATTTCCTGTAACACACGTGTTCTTGCATGATTTTTTCACAAAACAGAAGTCGATTTTGTTCCTTCCTTTAAACGAAAATTTTTGTACTTTTGCAGCCTCATTAATATCAAAAGAAAAAAGTTAATATGCGTCCTGATTTCAGCAATATCGACTTCAAGAAACTCCCCCAGAATCCTACGGATTTTCGTCAGTGGGAGAAAGATAACAATATCATTTCCAATTGGATGACCTCCGAGCAGATCCCTGTGAAACAGGTGTATGGCGCGGACGATCTTCTGGGTATGGAGCACCTGAACTATGCGTCAGGTGTGCCGCCATATTTGCGCGGACCTTACTCAATGATGTACGTTTTCCGCCCGTGGACCATCCGTCAGTATGCCGGTTTCTCCACTGCTGAGGAGTCCAACGCCTTCTATCGCCGCAACCTGGCTGCCGGTCAGAAAGGTCTGTCTGTGGCTTTCGACTTGGCCACGCACCGCGGTTACGACTCCGATCACCCGCGTGTGGTCGGTGATGTCGGTAAAGCCGGTGTGGCTATCGACTCCATCCTCGACATGAAGATTCTGTTCGACCAGATTCCGTTGGACAAGATGTCCGTCTCCATGACGATGAACGGTGCTGTGCTTCCGATTCTGGCGTTCTACATCATCGCCGCCGAGGAGCAGGGCGCTACGCTCGACCAGCTGTCGGGTACCATCCAAAACGATATCCTCAAGGAGTTCATGGTGCGTAATACCTACATTTACCCGCCGGCACACTCCATGAAGATCATCGCCGACATCTTCGAGTTCACTTCCAAATATATGCCGAAGTTCAACTCCATCTCCATCTCTGGTTACCACATGCAGGAAGCCGGTGCCACCGACGACATCGAGCTGGCTTACACGCTGGCCGACGGTCTGGAGTACCTTCGTGCTGGTGTGAACGCAGGCATGAGCGTCGATGATTTCGCGCCGCGCTTGTCGTTCTTCTGGGCTGTGGGTATGAACCACTTCATGGAGATTGCCAAGATGCGCGCCGCTCGTATGTTGTGGGCGAAGATTGTGAATCAGTTCAACCCGCAGAATCCGAAGTCCATGGCGTTGCGTACGCACTGTCAGACTTCCGGCTGGTCGCTCACCGAGCAGGATCCGTTCAACAACGTCTGCCGTACCTGTGTCGAGGCTATGGGCGCTGCGCTGGGACACACGCAGTCGCTGCACACCAACGCATTGGACGAGGCCATCGCGCTGCCGACCGACTTCTCGGCACGTATCGCTCGTAACACGCAGATTTACATTCAGGAAGAGACGCAAGTGTGCCGCTCCATCGATCCGTGGGCTGGCTCTTACTATATTGAAAGCCTCACGCACCAGATCGCGCACCGCGCTTGGGAGCACATCCAGGAGGTGGAATCCCTTGGCGGTATGGCCAAGGCTATTGAGACCGGCATCCCGAAGATGCGTATCGAGGAGGCTTCCGCCCGCAAGCAGGCCCGTATCGACTCTGGCAAGGAGTCCATTATCGGCGTCAGCAAGTACAAACTCGACAAGGAGTCCCCGATCGAGACCTTGGAGGTCGATAACACGACGGTTCGCGAGGCGCAGATCAAGCGTCTAGCCGAGCTGAGAGCCAACCGTAACGAGGAGGATGTGCAAGCCGCTTTGGAAGCCCTCACCGAGTGCGCCAAGACCGGCAATGGTAACCTGCTCGACCTCTCCATCAAGGCCGCCAGAGTGCGTGCTTCGTTGGGTGAGATCTCCATGGCATTGGAGAAAGTTTATGGACGTTATAAAGCGAAAATCAATTTAATATCAGGCGTGTACAGTAAAGAACAACAAGACAACGCCGCCTTCAAACGGGCGTGCGAGAGATGCAATGAATTTGCCAAGAAGGAGGGTCGTCGCCCGCGTATCATGATTGCCAAGATGGGTCAGGACGGTCACGACCGTGGTGCCAAGGTGGTTGCCACCGGCTATGCCGACATCGGTTTCGACGTCGATATGGGACCGCTCTTCCAGACTCCCGAAGAGGCAGCAAAACAAGCTGTTGAGAACGATGTGCACTTCCTCGGTGTTTCCTCACTGGCAGCAGGTCACAAGACTTTGGTGCCGCAGGTGATCGAAGAGCTCAAGAAGCTGGGCCGCGAGGACATCATCATCACCGTGGGTGGTGTGATTCCGCCGCAGGACTACCAGTTCCTCTACGACTGCGGTGTCGCCGCCATTTTCGGCCCCGGCACACGTATCGCGGATTCCGCGAATGCGATGCTGGACATCATTATGAGTGAGTAATTTTGAATTAAGATAAGAATTAAGAATGACGGGGCGTAACGTTGGTTGCGCCTCTTTTTTTGTGCGTTGGCAGGGACTTGAGAAATGCCTCGGAGAGGCAACACGCGCAGAGCAATTAACCCCTTACAAGCGACGAAGGAGCGCAGTGTGGGGCTGCGGATACGGCTCCGTGGCGGCGTGTCTGAGACACGCAACTGCTTTTAGTGAAAGCGCAACCTATTTCGTTATCAGTTTCGAAGGAATGATTCGATCTACCACCACGGTGTCGCCCTCGATATGGAAGATATAGACCCATCGTTTGTTGTGCGAAACCATTCGGCGAGCACGAGGGTGATATCGCCGTATGTCTGCGTAATGGCTGGGCTGATACAAGTCGGCCAATATAGACAGGGAATTCACTTCGTTAAGCATGTTTTGATGATATTTCCACGCACCCTCAATAGACATGACTTTGCGCAGAAAAAGGGCCAAGCTCATCAAATCAGCATTTGCTGCAGCATTGATTTTGACGTTATATGTTTTCATAGAGCCCCTTCACGATGTACCACAGTTTTCCAAAATACTCGTCAACTGTCATGAGCTCCTTTTTGCCGAACTTTTCATCGGCTTCCGCTTTCAACCGGGCATAGCAGGCATCAAATCCTTCCGGCTTGTCGTCCAAGGATACAGATGACAGATTTGAAATGACAACATCGTTACTATTGGCAGCCGTTGACCCGTATGTGGCAACTGGTTCTTCCACTTTGGGCAGGGGCTTTTCTTTGGATTTATACTTTTTTGTCTTCATTTTGAATATTAAATTTTAGAGTGCAAAAATACAAAAATTTCGGAATGGGGAGGGGGCTTTGATTTATTCTTGAAGCTATAATTTTTGTCTCCGCGTATCACACGTATCTGCGCGTATTATCCAAGGAATCTTATTATATCTTATTAGAAAATCTAATGCGTTTTATTCGGCATGCAAATCTAAAAACGGCCTGTTTTCCTGAAATAGAGCTTTGGTATGACACGTTTCTCATTCTGTTGAGGTGTTGGGGTGACCAAAACGGTAATAGAATCATTCATTTGATCCTCCCAACATGGCCATAGCCAAGTTCCATATTCTGAAATACCATGCTTTTGTATATCACTCGCAAAGTGAACTTCACAAAGCCTTCCAGCACCTTTAATAACGTATTGTCCAGTAGTATCTAATAAAAAAGGAACTGATTGACCAACCTCAAAAGTCATATCTGAATTGAAAACAATCATCAAATCTTTATAATTGTCTTTTTCTACCTCATATTCGCCCCATTCTGTCCGTTCCATGTCAATGATATAATTGCCGACCTGATTTTTTTTTCTTTCTTCGAGAACGGGATCACTGGAAAAAATGCATGATTGAAACAAACATGCCAATAGTATGCAAAATGTCGTAATCTGAAAAACAAATGCCTTTCTCTTCATCTTAAAAATCTTTAAGGGTCTTCTGTTTTTACTTCTTCACCTTGCCGCTGGTCTTGGTGCGAAGTCCGTTAAACACCAGTCAGGCAAACAACGTCGCGAAAATACATAAATTTCGGAATGAGGAGAGAAATTTAATTTGTACTTTTGCGCCTCATAATCAGCCTTTATGTTGAAGAAATACATACTTCGGGCAAATGTGCTGACTACGATGCTTTTGGTCAGTACCTTTCTGCTCTCATCCTGCTACAGCAACAGCAAACTGGTGGGCGGTCGAAGTGTAAGAACCGTGGCGGATAGCGTATGGGCTTACAGCACCCAACATCCCGACGGCTTCACGATGAACATTGCCACGATGACGGAACCTTCGGAGGGTGTTGTCGTTGCGTATGCCGCCACGCAGGGCTGCCACTCCCGCAAGCAGCTCGGACGTGTGGTGCGCCACGCGATACGTCACGATGGTTACGTGGGTGGCTGGCTCGACACCTCCGACAGCCTCTACTATTTCGACAGTTCCCGCCTCTTCCCTGAGGATTCCCTTGCCGCCGCCATCCGCTTCGGCATCGAAAATGGTCAGATCGCGATCTTCATCCTTTCGGAGGGACGCGAAGTGCGGTTAGAGAAGTAATGATCTCCGCGTATCACACGTATCTGCGCGTATGTTTTTTGCGGGAAAAGGTTATCGTTAGGATAAAATACGTGTAGATCCGCGCGATTCGCGGAGATATTTTTTTCAACACACTGCAACCTTTTGGGATTTCTGCGTCATAATAGTGAAATAATTGTAGTTTTGCGGCGGTGTTTTCCTGTTGGGATGTTGGGCGGACTTCGCATCCGGCAGGGGCAACGCGGAGAAATAATCATCAGAAGTCCCGTAAATATTGAAGAAATGAAACGTTTTTTGTCGGTTTTGTTGGCGTTTCCACTCCTGATGGGGATGTTCGCTTTCTCTGTCAAGGCGCAGGATTACAGAGACCTTCCCCCACGTCTGCTGGTGTGGCAGGATACCCTTTTCGGACTGATCGACGGTTCGGGGAAAACCGTGCTGCCTTGCGAGTACGAGGCGCTTTTCACGTACAACGACATCTCCTATCCGGAAGGATATATCGTGGCCAAACGACAAGGTCTTTGGGGCGTTTTGGACTGGAACGGGCGACCGATACTGCCTTACCGCTATGACGCGAGACCGGAACCGATTTCCAACAGCGATGGACTTTTCGTGGTCTGTGAGAATGACAAGCCCGGCGGAGTCGTCAACAGCAAAGGCGACACGGTGCTGCCTTTTAGATACCTCAATCTCTCGGGATTCGGGCCATACAATTCCACCCAAACCGGACATCCACTGCTTCTCTACTCGGTAGAGAGGACGCCCTGTGGTGACGAAACTCCATCTAAGCGCCCGAACCAAAATTTGAGAGGTTTGTTGGACTTGGCTGGTCGCGAGGTGCTGCCACCTATCTATAAAAATATTTACAGCTCTGACAATATCATCGAGATCGCAGACACGAATGGCTACGAAGGGTTGATGAATTTCAAGGGGGAATGGATTCGTCCGATCAGTCCGTTGTACACATACGACAAATACTATTATGACTTTTATGTGTCAATCACTGAGAGAAGAACCCGCCTTAAAGGCCTGATATCGGATGATGGCAATATAGTTCTGCCTATCGAATATCAGGAAGTATGGCCGTCGTATCCTTCTGGAGAATTGGTTAGAGTGAAGGACCGCACTGGTCTTTGGGGGATAATGGACGCGCAGTTCCGTCTTCTCATCCCTCATTGCTATACAGAATTGAGCGAACTTGGCGAATTGGGTGATTCCTATTATTTTTATGGTGTCTTACGGGATGGCCAAGTGGAGATCATAGATACTGCGGGACATGTTGTGGCTATGGATACGACCATCCGTTTCGACAACGACAATATCCCTTACTCATTCCCTTTGGTTTATGTCGATAACGCATGGCGGCTGGTGGATCCTACGGGGAAGTTGCTTCCGCAGCGTTACAGCGATGCCTCCAACTATTGGTCTTTTACGCTGATGAGTGTCGCCACGGATTCACTTCACCACGGCATTGTTGATTTGTGGGGAAATGTGGTGGTGCCGTTGCGCTACGTGGAGGCCGATGCGGACGGTGACGATATCATCTTTGCACGCCGCCCGTCCGGCAAGGTGGAGGTGTTCAACGGCAAGGGTCGGAAACTGCTCTCCTGCTGGGGCGCACGGCAAGACTGGGGTGTTCTGTTCGTTGCCAACAAGAAGGGAAAATGGGCCATTGCCGACAGTAAGACGGGCAAACGCCTGAGTCGCTATTACGACAGATGGAATCATGTTGGCTCCTCCTCCGCTGAAACCTGTTGGGCGGTTTACGATACGAACAACCGGATGGGCTATGTCAATGCGCGCGGCCGTGAAATTCTCCCCTGCAGCCTTGACGAAGTACGGGCTACAGTTACGCGGTCGGAGGTGTTATACAGCTACATCTATCACGAATGTTCCTGTGGGGAACTCATCTACTATTTCCTTCGGAGTAAAGGACGTAGCGAGGGCCCGAAACGCGGCTGCTGATCTCCCTCTCGCTGAAGATTGGCACAATGTAGGCGTTTTCATAACTGTTTAGCAATAACAGAAAAAATGTATCTTCGCACCATCATTGATTCTTGATTTTGAATTGACATGAAAAGAGGCAAACGAACATGCGAAATCCTGAAGGATGTGCGGCGGAAAGTCGCGCAGGAGAACGGCATCCCGTTAGTGGAGCGCGAATGCACGCACGAGGGTGACTGCCGCGGCACGTGTCCCTACTGCGAGTCGGAGGTGCGCTACCTGGAGCGGGAGCTCTCGAAACGCCGGGCTCTCGGTAAGGCCGTCACCGTGGCAGGCATCGCTGTTTCTTCCATGATGATGGGTGCTTGCCACAGCCCCAAGACACCTGCACCAGCTGCCGGCAACGAACCTGAACCTGCTGTGGAGGCCGCTGCCCAGCAAGTTTCGGAAGAAGCTGACGGACAGGATGTTCCGCCTCCGCCCGGACAATCAGACCCGTATGAGCTGGATGGAATCGTAGAAGAGGTGGGAGAAATAGCGGAGCCCAACGATAATTCATCCGAGTCCGCTCCGAACCGTTGCTCGCAAAAAGCGGCTCAATTATCGAATAAGGATGGGTGGGATGGAGATTTTTGGATGGGCGACGTTGAGGTAGTGGAGACGGAGGGTCTTGTTGTGGAGGTGGATGAGATGTCAGATTCCGAAGATTCTCCTTTTAAGTTTGTGGAGGAAATGCCCGAGTTCCCTGGAGGAGCGGATTCTCTGAAAGCCTTTTTGGCAAGGGAGATTCAGTATCCGCCTGTGGCGAAGAACAACGGTATCACGGGCACGGTGCTGATCGAGTTCGTGGTGGAGAAGGATGGACAGGTGACGAACGCCAAGGTAAAAGTGCCGCTCTTCCCAGAATGCGATATGGAAGCCGTGCAGTGCGTGATGTCGATGCCGAAGTGGAAACCCGGCAGAAACATGGGGAAACCCGTGCGCTGCTATTTCCAAATACCGATCACGTTTAGGAATTAGGAATGACATTGGATTATGAGGCGGGCGTATGCGATACGCCCCTACAAACAACCTATTGCCTTAAACCTTATACGTAAACCGGTCAAACTTCCCAAACCCTAACTCCTTCAACCGTTCCACACTACGCTCCGTGTCCTCCTCGGTGTTGTACTCGGGGATCAACGGCACGCGAATGATGACGTGTTCGCGGTCGTAGTTTTCGGACAGCCATTTCAGATTTTCCCACACTTGGGCGTTCGATTTGCCGGTGTAGGCCGAGTAAATGCTGTCGTTTGCGTCTTTGATGTCGATGATGAAGTCGTTGACGAGCGGCGCGACCGACTGCAGCGATTCCATCGGTACGTTCAGCGAGGTTTCGAGGGTGATTTTCCAGCGGTCGGCGCAGAGGGCGTGGAAATGGCGGATGAACTCCGGCCGCAGCAACGGTTCGCCCCCTCCGAAACAGATTCCGCCGCCCGTAGCCACGAAGTAGAGATCGTCGATGAGCAGTTGCTGGTAGAGCGACTCTGGGGTGTGGCGAACCACGCGAGCGTTAGCGTCCAAACAGCTTTGGTTCAGACAGTAACGACAGTGCAGCGGACAGCCGTGGAAGGCTGCCAACGTGGTCACGCCTTCGCCGTCCACCCCGATGCGGTGGCGGTTGATGCCGATAAAGGGTGTTTCGTTAGCGTTCATCGATTTTTACTTCCAATTCTTGTCCCACGATGCGACTCACCGTCTTGCTGTCGAAGACGAAATCAATGCGATAGAGCTGATAAGGATGTTTATTGGAGAGTTTCGGGAGAATAATATCGTGCTCAACGACTCCGTATTGTGTTAAATATGGTTCACTTACGGTTTTCACCTTTGCGGTTTTGCCGCACTCTGCCATTTGGCCATCAACAAAAGTGATTGGAGTGATGGTGATAGCGGATGGAACACTATTTTGCTCTCTGAAGACGCGAATGGTGCGATTGCTCTTGGGATCGTCAATGGTGTAGAAAGGTATGCATACATCCGTTTCACCATACTTTAATATATTGTAAGCCCGCAGAAAATCCGTGATGCCGTAGCCGTAACCGTTTTCTACGTCGGGTTCATTGATGGTTTGACCGTTCAGTTTGAGATAGCGATCGCCGGCATGGCGAACGGCTTCCATGATTTCATAGTTGCTCTTTTCGGGGAAAGCTTGCCATAGACAGGCGACCATGCCGGAGAGCATCGGAGAGGAGAAGGAGGTGCCGTCGGCCATGGTGATGATGCCCAGAGGCGAGCTCAGGTAGGTGTTGCGGCCCACTGCGCAGGCATCGGGTTTGATGCGGCCGTCCGCGGTGGGACCGAATGAGCTGAAATAGGCGCGGTTACGCTTGATGTTTACTGCGCCAACGGTGAGGATATCCTTTGCATCGGCAGGCGCACCGATATACTTCCACTTCTTGCCGCCCTCGTTGCCCGCACTGTTGCAGATCAACAGACCTTTGGATGCGGCGATAGTGGCTGCTCTCGAAGCGCGGCTCACCTCACCCGTCAAATCGGCGTAAGTGCGTTGGTTCACTGAATCATCGAAGGTGGTATAGCCTAAGGAAGAGTTAAGCACCTGACAACCAAGACTGTCTGCATACTCCAGACCGGCTACCCAGTTGTCTTCCTCCACGCGGTCCTCGCTGCCGGACTCTTCGGTCTGGGCTACATAGACCTGCACCATCGGGGCGGTGCCGACCAATTTGCCGGGGATGTAGGAGGCGATGCAGGAGAGCACCATCGTGCCGTGGGTGTGCTTGCGCATCGGGTCTTTCTCAGGCTGCACGAAGTTGCGTGCGCCTAACAGACGGTGGTCGTTGCGCATGATTTCGAAGCAAGAGATGGTGTCAATGTTCATGAAACCGCCGTCGAGGACCATCAACTGCATGCCCTCACCACGGAATCCCATGCGGTGCAACCAATGCACGTTGTTTACGCGCACCTGGAATTTCGCTTTGCCATAGTCGAAGTCGTTATTTTTTTGTATATCAGGTTGATATGAGAATGTGGGTGAACCGCCGTTGTCAGGGAAGACATAGGCGGGTTCTGCAGGCGGCAGAGGCTCTTTTGGAACATCGGTGCGCTCTACGGAATCCACGAAAGGCAACTGCTCGATAGCCTCCTTCATGTCTTCACGCAGGGCATAAACGGTCATGCCGTTCAGCCATTTGGAGGTGGTGAAGCAGCGGGCTGCGGTGTCGAGGGCGAGCACCTGACGCACGTAGTCGGGATTCACGGGCAGGTCGCGCTCGTCGATGGCGATGCCGTGCGACTTGCGCAGCTCGATGGCGCGGGGCGAGAGGAACGCCTCGGGTCTGTCGATGGAGTAGGGCGTACCCTTTTTGTCGGTGAACGCCACCCAGTACTTTGCGGGCGATTGCGCGAATGCGGCGGCCACGAACGCGGTGGCCAGGGCCAAGAGGAAGAGTTTTTTCATATGCTATACATTATTCGTTAATGTGACATTCGAAAGGTGATGGGTAATCGGTAGCTGCTGCGAACTGGCAGACCGCGGTAGAGTCCAGGAATCCATTTGGGCATGGCCTTGACAGCACGGAGAGCCTCCTCGTCGCATGGTGCAAACAGAGGGGTGGTCACTTTCGGATCAGTGATGCTGCCGTCGTGCTCGATGGTGAATTCTACCCAAACGACCCCTTGTATGTTGTGGACACGGGCCACTTCAGGGTAATGAATCTCTTTTGCCAAGAAATTGTTCATAGCTTCTGCGCCGCCAGGAAAAGATGGCTCTTTCTCCGGATCGAAGTCCCCTTCGGCAATCTTCTCTGGATACTTTTCCGAATCATTCGGGTTGATAATAAAAACGGTGAAGTCTGTGGAGGTACGCATTGTACCAGCCTCCGAATGCGCAATGATGTTGCTGAAGGTGACGGAAGAATTGCTTGGGGCTTTGCGAATGATCTGTTGGATGGACAAGGGAATGGAATCCCCGTAGCAGATCTCGTCAGCGACTACTTTGCCCTGACTAATTACGGTGGCCCGGAACGAAATCACATACCATTTCACATCATATGGGAAATTTGCCCATTCTGTAGCTCTAAGTTTTGGGAAACGCAGAATTTCATCCGCCGTATAATACCCTTCTCTGAACAATGCTCCGAGGCTTGGATTGGGATAAGGCACTTTATAAACAAAAAATTTGGATGATCCGATTTCTTTTCCCGTCTTCTTTTTCAGAACGGAGACCGTTACGCGCTTACCTTGCATGGAATCGGGTACTTGCAGGTAATATTTGCTTTCCTCTTGCTTGACAATACCCTCCGAAATGGTGAGGGTGACATCTTCCGGACGACCGTCTGTCTGCACTGTTACAGGAATAGGAATGCCGGAATAGATCACTGCCGACCGCACCGGCTCGACATAACCGTAAGTCTGTGCGTAAATCCAGTTACATAACAAAAGGAATAATATTCCAAATAACGATGCCAATTTATAATTCATAATTCTTAATTCTTCATTCGTCATTCATCATTCCTCCTCAAATACTCCTCTGCATATCTGTAAAATTTCTTCGCCATCTCCTTGTTGCCGCGTTTCTCGGCCTCGCGGGCGATGGTGAGGTACGACTCATAGACGCCCTCGCGGGAACGCAGGATGCCCTTGTAGTAATCATCGTTGCAATAGCCGCTGGGCATGTTGTTGCAGAAGTGTTCCAAGGCGAGGAAAACTTCCAAGGCTTCCGCCGCGCGTCCACTTTTCACTAACTCGTCGCCATGCGTGTAGAGCCGGTCGTAGAGCACCAGCGTGAAGTCGGAGACGGCCATTTCCTGCTCATCGGTGAGGGTGGCCTGCGTATAAACTTTGTGGATGAGATCAACGCAGGGCTGGAACTGCCTCTGATTCAGCAGAATCTTGCACTTCAGCAGCATCGCGTCGGGGTTGAGCGGATTGTACTGCAGGGCGCGTTCGAGGTTGTACATCGCGCGGTTGGTGTCGCGGTAGTGCATCTCCTCCACGGCGCGTTGGTAGAACACATTGTCAACCTGCGACTTGCGCTCGGCGAAGACTTCGTTCATCGCCTCCGCCTTGCTGTGTACATGCCGGAACTGTTGTTTTGTGGCGTAGAAGTCCGTGCGAGGACTCCGCGCCAGCGTCTGGTTCAGCTGCGGTTCCAGTTTCCGCATCTCCTTGAGGATGTCCTGCAAAAACAGGTAGTGCAGCGACACAATCTCCGGATCCTCGTAGTCGAGTTCTTCCAGTCGCGCATCCCATCGTTCGAACAGTCCCAATAGTGAATCCGCCGGCACCAGCTTTTGGGCATTTGCGCCCGCCAATGTCAGCAGCATCACGAAAAGGAGTCCGAGTTTCCGCATTTAGAGGTTAATGGTTAAAGGCTTATTGTTAGTTAGCAGTTAGCAGTTAATGGGGTAAAGTCATAGTTAAAGCTAACAGCCAATGAACAGGGAACCATGTACTGGCCCAAAATTCTCAATTTTCAATTCTCAATTCTCAATTATTTCAAAAAGTCCTGAATCACCTTCTCCAACTCTGATTCCGTTGGGGCACCGACCATTTTGCCGGGCTGTTCGTTGGGCTTGAAGAAGAAAAGGGTGGGGATGCTGCTGATACTCAGTGCCTGACAGATGTCCTGAGCCTTGTCGACGTTCACTTTGTAGATGATCAGCTGACCTTTGTATTTGGCGGCGAGCTTCTCTGTAATGGGTTTCAGCTGCATGCAGGGTTTGCACCAGTCGGCGTAGAAGTCCACCATGCAAGGGGTGTTGCCTTTGTAACGGAGACCCAAAGCGGGATCAATTTCTGTGACGCGATCCAGAAACTCGCTGGCGGTCAGCGCAATGACTTTTCCAGAGAGATCTTCAGAATTCTTGGCAGCGCCGTCGTCTTGTCCCGGATTCAGATGACTGTAGCTGTTTTCGGTAGTCTCTGTTTGGGGCTGTTCCGTGGTGTTTTGGTTGTTTTTTTGTCCGCATGCGGTCAAAAACAACGCCAAACTAATGATTAATAATACGTTCTTTTTCATTATCTTTTGGGTTTGGTTATCATCTTATCATCTCCTCATCTTTCCTCCAGGGGCTTCGCTTCGCTTACCCCTGTCTACCGAGCTCTTGCCCCTACGGGACTGCTCAAGGAAGCAGTTTCTTTTTATATTGAGGTTGCCCATAACTGCTAACTGCTAACTACTAACTGTTTAAAGTAGTTGCCGCGTTCTTCGAAGTTCTTGAACTGGTTGTAGCTGGCGGCGGCAGGCGAAAGGAGGACAACGCCGTTTTGCGGGGTTTTATTGTAGGCGAAGCGCACAATTTCTGGATAGTCATCCGTTTCGATGTAGTTCTTGGGCATGGCGTTTTGCTCGCGGCACATCTCCAACATGCGGTGGCCGGCAGGACCCGTAAAAGCGATGTTCTGAATCGGGTTCTCCTTGAGGAAGTCAATGAGCACTTGATAGTCAATGCCGCGGTCGAAACCTCCGAGGATGAGGGTCTCCACACCGCGCAAGGCTTTCACTGCAGCGATGGCCGATTCGGGAATGGTGGAGATGCTGTCGTTGTAGAACTCGATGCCCTTAAACTCGCCTACGTACTCGATACGGTGAGGCAATCCCTTGAAGGTTTGGAGCGCATCCATAATGTCGGCATGCCTCACCCCTAATCTGCGACTGATGGCGATGGCAGCCATGATGTTGAAGTAGTTGTGCGTGCCGGGCAGGTTCTTGTAGTCGATAAGGTCGTACTCGTCCACAATCTCGCCGTCGTTCATGAAGCGGATGAGGTGGTTGTGACAGCGCACGTGCAACCCCGGATGTATCTGCGTACCGAAAATGCAGATGTCGCTTTCGGGCTTGTTGCCCTTCACCCAGCCGGGAATGTGTTCGTCGTCTCCGTTGTAAACCAAGAAGTTACCCTGCTGTTGGAACTTGAAGATGTTGGTCTTCGCGTTTTGGTAGTTGTTGAATGAGTTGAAATGGTCGAGGTGCTCCTGATATATGTTGAGCAATACGGCGTAGTCGGGCGAATGGTGTACGAACTCCAGCTGGTGTGCTGAAAGTTCCGCCACTACAAGTGAATTAGCATCAAGTTGTTCCACGATATCGAAGAACGGAGTGCCGATGTTGCCCGCCAAGAAGACATTGCCACGGGAATGGCTCAATATGTGGTAGATGAGCGAAGATGTGGTGCTCTTGCCCTTGGTGCCGGTCACGCCGATTACCTGCTGGTGGAAATATTCCAAAAAGAGATTGGTTTGCGAAGTAATTTTTTCATTCTCAACATAATAGTCCAGCATGTTGAAGCTGATGCCCGGACTCTTGAAAATCAGATCGTAGTTGTTGAGATTGCGGTTGTAATCCTTCCCTTTGATGAATTTGACGTGCTTGTCGTCAAAGTCGTCGGTCTTCAGGTTCTCGTTCCCGTCGGCGATGACGAGGTTCATTTTCGGGAAATGTCGCCGGATAAAACGGTAGGTGGAAATGCCCTCCTTGCCGAATCCTAATATGATAACTTTCTGATTTTTAATTCTTTCCAGAAGTTGTTCTAAGGCCATAATGTGGTTTTGGTTTTGAAGGTGCGAAAATACGATTTTTATTGTTTGTACTTTTCAGCGCTGGCTTTATCACCTTTATCCGTATACATGTAGTAAAGGTTAAGTTTGATATTGTCGTTGTCGGGGGAGAGTTCGAGGGCGCGGAGGAGGCAGCGTTCGGCGTTGGTGAAATCCTTCTTGATGGCGTAGCAGATGCCCATGTTTTCCCATGAGCTGGAGAATTCCGGATTTTCGGCCACGATCTCTTCGAAAATCTTGATGGCATCGTCCAGACGGCCGTAGCCGCGACCTAACACGTTGCCTTTCACGTTCTTGGCCACGATGTTGTCGGGCTCTTTCTCTAAAATTTTGTTGACCTCCCGCCAAGCTTCGTCCACCTTTCCTTCATTGAGCAGCTCGTTAACGGGATCGAGTTCGTGCGCCTTCATAGAGTTGCTGGCCATCTCCATCAGGTTTTGCGCCTGTGGATTTTCAGGGTCAATGAGATTGGCGTTCCGGGCTGCTTGCAGTGCTAGGTCTGGGTTTTCGTCCAAATAGGCTAACTCGCTGAGCAACAGATAGGCATTCAGCGCGTGATCGTCCAACTTCAACGCTTTGTCCAGATATCTGTAGGCATCGCGTTTGTCTCGGTCTTTGTGACTCTTCTTCCAAATTTGCAAACAGCTTCCGCCAGCGGAGATGTTGCATTTGATGCTGTTGTCGGAGGTCTTAACATCGGTGAGGAAAAGGGTGAAGTCGTCCATCCAGGTAAAGTTACGCGTGAAGGTTTTGATGCCGAACAGCAGACATACCACCGCAGTGATGCCGACGGCCGTCTTTTGCAGGGCGGGGAGTTTGGAGGTGGACAGCAGGTAGAGCCACCAGCCTACGAGCAGAGTGAAGCCGACAGACGGCATAAACACGAAACGTTCGTTCATGAAGGTGCCCACGTTGAAGAGCAGATTGGAGGTGATGGAGAAGGTGATGATGAAGTAGAGGATAGCGAAGGCGGGTACGGTCTTCTTCTTGAGCTTCCAGATGCTATAACCCACAAGGGCGATGCAGCCGGCTAAAATCAGCCATACCAGCGGGTTACTGAAGTCGGTGATGGCAATTTGGTGCGGATAGTAGTCGTGGGTGAGCGGGTGCGGGAAGAAGAGAAGTTTGAGGTAGATGGCCCAGGTAATCAGGGTGGTAGCGATCTGTTGCGCCCGCGTGGAGTGCACGTACGGGTTGTTGAGGATGTTGCTGGTGAGGTCTGGCGGCATCATACTGCCCAACACCTTGTAGCGCACCCAGATGAAGAAAACACTGCCTATCAGCATGGGAATCAGGGTGATAAAGTAGTCGGAAGTACGTTTGTTGTCGTTTTTGTAATAGAAAAGCGTCAATGGCAACACCGCGAGGAACGTGATGGTATTCTCCTTTGAGAAAATTCCGAAGGTGAACGCCAAGAGACTCACTACCAGCCAGTACCATTTCCGCGTGTCGACATATTTCAGCGAGCACCACAGAGCGAAGAAGGAACCAAGCATGGCGAAAATTTCGTCACGACCCTTCACGTTGGCCACTGCTTCGGTGTGGATAGGATGCACTGCGAACAGTATCACTGCGAAGAATGCCAACGACTGAAACCATTTCGCACCCTCATGCTCTGGGAAGATTTTGGCCAGCACTTCGTAAATCAGCAGACATAACAGAATGAAATAGAGCAGGTTCATGAGGTGACAGACGAAGGGTAGGGGCGTATCGTAAAAGTAGGCCTCGTGGTCACCGTTATGGATGTTGTAGTAGTCGTCCAAATCACCGATGCGGTCTTTGATATCTTTTCCAAACAGTTGGAACTCAATCATGTATGTCAATTGAGACATCGGACGGTAACGACCGCCTGCCACAATGGAGTGTTCTGCACCAAAATAGCCGGAAAAAGTATCTTCAGTGAAAATGGCCTTCACGGAATCCCAACCTCCTTTGAGGGTGTATTTGCTCTCCAAGATGACCATGCGGTCGTCAAGTGCGAAGTGCAGGGTGAGGGTGTTGGCGTAAACGAGGAATGCCAAGACTGCGATGATGATGCGGTGCAGGGAGGCTTTTTTCATAGTTGGTTTAGAGTTTAAAGTTTAAGGTTTAAGGTTTAGGGTTTTAAGGTTTGAGGTGTTTTCTTGAGCAGAACTGTCAGGGACAAGAGCTCGGTAAATATTATACTATGGCTTTTCGAATCTTCAACAGTTTTATCAGCAGGGGTTTAAGTTCGGAGAGAGGAAGCATGTTGGCGCCGTCGGAGAGGGCTTTGGAAGGTTCGGGGTGCGTCTCCATGAAGAGTCCGTCAAAGCCGACTGCCACGCCAGCGCGGGCGATAGTTTCGATGAGGTCGGGACGGCCGCCGGTGACGCCGGAGGGCTGGTTTGGCTGCTGCAACGAGTGGGTGCAGTCAAGGATGACGGGACACTGGTTCTCCTGCATGGCCTTCACTCCGCGGAAATCTACGACAAGGTCTTGGTAGCCGAAGGTGGTGCCTCGTTCGGTGAGCATCACGTTGGAGTTGCCCGCCTCGCGCACCTTCTCCACGGCGTTGCGCATGGCTTCAGGCGACAAAAACTGTCCCTTCTTGATGTTGATGGTCTTGCACGTCTTGGCGGCGGCCACCAGCAGTTCAGTCTGCCGACAGAGAAAAGCGGGAATCTGCAGCACGTCGGCCACTTGCGCGGCCCATGCGGCCTCTTCAGCGGCGTGGATGTCCGTCACAATGGGCACATTCAGCGTCTCCTTCACTTTCCGGAGTACTGCCAACGCCTCTTCGTCACCGATGCCGGTGAACGAGTGCAGAGAAGAACGATTGGCTTTTCGATAGGAGGCCTTGAAGCAGAAGGGGATGTTCAATACCGTGCATATCTCCTTGATTTCACGGGCGATACGCATGGTAGTCTCTTCGCCTTCTACCACGCAGGGACCCGCGATGAGGAAGAAATTGTCGTTGCCGGCAGCGACCGGTCGTAATATCTCAGGAATCATATCTTCGTCGTCTTGATTTTCGGCGGCAAAGGTACATTTTTTTTCCCGAGGTGGCGACTAATACAAAGAAATTGTATCTTTGCCGTTTGTAAAAAAAACTCAAGAAATGAAGCGTAGACTTTGGATTGTACTGCTGGCATGTGTTTGTCTGTTGGGGTGTGCATGTCAGAACGGAAAAAAGAAAAACACTCCTGAAGCCGTAACCGAAGCTTTTGCAAAAGCTTTCTACACAGGGGATTTCACGCACATGTACCAATATGCGAACAAAAAGTCCCAGATTGTAATCAAGACTATGCAGGATGGTATGAGAGATCAGACCGAGCGTCTGGATGCTATGCATAACGCCAAGGTCGAGTTTGAGTCGATTACCGTTGAGGACCTGACCGATTCGACGGCAACGAGTACCACCCACACACTCATAGATGGAAAACCCCTCACTGGCAGGTGGGATCTCGTCAAAGAGGACGACCTGTGGAAAGTGACCATGGTCATGCCTTAACCTTTAACCCTTAACCTTTAACCCTTAAACTAAAAAATGAATTTCGTAGAAGAATTAAGATGGCGCGGCATGTTGCACGACATCATGCCCGGAACCGAAGAGTTGTTTAACAAAGAAGTTTGCTCCGTCTATCTGGGCATTGACCCGACGGCGGATTCACTGCATATTGGCCATTTGGTGGGCATCATGATGCTCTCCCACCTGCAGCGTTGCGGCCACCGTCCCATCGCGCTGTTGGGCGGCGCCACCGGTATGATCGGCGACCCCTCCGGCAAGAGCCAAGAGCGTAACCTCCTCGATGAGGCGACGTTACGTCACAATCAAGAGTGCATCAAAAAGCAGCTGAGCAAGTTCCTCGACTTCGATAGCAAGGAACCTAATGCAGCCCTCCTGGTCAACAACTATGACTGGATGAGTAAGTTCTCTTTCTTAGAGTTTATTCGCGACGTTGGTAAACATTTGACCGTCAACTATATGATGGCGAAAGATTCCGTGAAGAAGCGATTCAACGGCGAAGGCGACGGCATGTCGTTCACTGAATTTTCTTATCAGTTGGTGCAGGGCTACGACTTCCTGCACCTCTACCAGACGCAGAACTGCAAGGTGCAGATGGGCGGCTCCGACCAATGGGGCAACATCACCACCGGCACGGAACTCATCCGCCGTATGCTCAACGGCGAAGCTTATGCGCTTACCTGTCCGCTCATCACCAAAGCCGATGGCGGCAAGTTCGGTAAAACCGAGAAGGGCAACGTATGGCTTGACCCTGCCCGCACCTCCCCCTATGCTTTCTACCAGTTCTGGCTCAACTGCTCCGACGAGGACAGCAAGCGCTACATCCGCATCTTCACCCACTTCACGAAAGAGGAGATTGAGGAGATGGAGCGCCAGCACGATGCTGAGCCGCATTTGCGCATCCTGCAAAAGGCATTGGCCAAGGATTTGACCGTTCGCGTACACTCGCAAGAGGACTACGACGCAGCTGTCAACGCTTCCGAAATTCTCTTCGGCAAAGGCACTGCCGAGAACCTCGCATCCCTCTCCGAAGAAATGTTCCTCTCCGTGTTTGAGGGCGTTCCGCAATTCGAGGTGCCCACAAGCGTCCTCGACGAAACTTGCGGTGTGGTCGATTTTCTTGCAAAACATACCCAGGTCTTCAACTCCAATGGTGAAGCCCGTCGTATGCTGAAAGACAACGGCGTCTCCATCAACAAAACGAAAGTCAAAGAGGACAAAACCGTGACCAAAGACGATCTCCTCAACGGCAAATACGTGCTCGTCCAAAAAGGCAAAAAGAACTACTACATCGTCAAATTCGTTTAGTAACCTCATAACCTTCTAACCTTTTAACCTTTTAACCTTAAACCTTAAACCTTAAACCTTAAACCAACAATGGGCTACATATCCCTCATCCTCCTCATCCTCCTCGGCATCGTCCTGATGATCCTCGACTTTCTGGTGATTCCGGGCGGTGTGGTGGCCATTCTCGGCGTGCTTTGCATGATCGGGGGAGTGGTCACATCGTTTGTGCAGTTCGGCACTACCGTGGGCATCATCACCCTCGTGCTGACTGCGGTGATCACCCTCGGCTCGTTCTGGCTGATGATGCGGTCGAAGACGTGGCGCAAGCTGCAGCTCAAAACGCAAATCGACAGCAAGATGAACGAAGTCGATACCGACAAACTGAAGGAAGGTATGGAAGGGGTGGCTATTTCCCGTCTCGCCCCGACCGGCACGGGACTTTTCGGTGACACGGAGGCGGAGGTGGTCTCTATGCAGGGTTTTATCGATGAAAATTCGCCCATTGTGATTCGCAAAATCGAAGGTAGCAAAGTTATTGTAGAAGTTATTCATCAAAATTAATACATTATGCCTGAAACAATTATCACCATTGTGATCGTATTGGCGCTGGTCATCCTCTTTTTCTGGATGGTCCCCTTGCGTCTGTGGTTCAACGCCCTTCTGAATGGCGTCCACGTCTCTTTAGTACAGCTAATCCTCATGCGTTGGCGTCGCGTTCCGCCAGATATGATTGTCAGCTCTATGATTACGGCTTCGAAAGCGGGTATCGACATTAATCGCGACCAGCTGGAGGCCCACTATCTGGCAGGCGGTCATGTGAAACCGGTGGTCAGTGCGCTGATTGCCGCCGACAAGGCCAACATTTCCCTCGATTTCAAATCGGCTACTGCCATTGACTTGGCTGGCCGTAACGTGTTGGAGGCCATCCAGACCTCTGTGAACCCGAAGGTCATCAACACTCCTCCTGTCGCAGCAGTTGCAAAGGACGGTATCCAGCTGATTGCCAAAGCTCGTGTCACCGTGCGCACCAACATCCGCCAGCTGGTGGGTGGTGCCGGCGAAGAGACCATCATCGCCCGTGTGGGTGAGGGTATCGTCTCCGCCATCGGTTCTGCCGACACGCACAAGATGGTGCTCGAAAATCCGGATTCCATCTCCAAATTGGTCTTGACCAAGGGTTTGGACTCCGGTACGGCATTCGAAATCCTCTCCATTGATATTGCAGACGTGGATGTGGGTAAGAATATCGGTGCTATGCTGCAGATGGACCAAGCTAACGCCGACAAGAACATTGCACAGGCAAAAGCCGAGGAGCGCAGAGCTATGGCTGTGGCACAGGAGCAAGAGATGAAGGCCAAGGCTCAAGAGGCTCGAGCTCAGGTGATTCTCGCCGAAGCTGAGGTTCCGAGAGCCCTTGCCGAAGCTTTCCGCAGCGGCAATCTCGGTGTGATGGACTACTATAAATTAGAGAACATCAAGGCCGACACCTCCATGCGCGACGGTATCAGCAAAATGGGACAAAACACTCCCAATACACCAAAAAAATAGACCAATGAGCTTAAAATCATTGTCGTTTTGCATCATTTTGGGCATAACCTCCTTGGGTTATGCTCAAAATGTTTCTGCACCTAAGTATCGTTATCAGTACAAGATGGTGAAGGTGGATTCCACATACGATGCGAAAATCGACCCGAAATTGGCCAAGTATGTGGATAAGAAACGTCGGCAGTTGGAGAAGCAGATGCAGGTGGTGATTGCGCACACCGATGTCGAGCTGGAGTCCTTGTCGCCCGAAAGTCCTCTCTCCAACTTCTTGACCGATTTGCTGTTGAACGAAGCCTCCCATTACATCAAAGACACTACATTTGATAATTTGGACCTCTCCATGTTGAATTTTGGCGGCATCCGCACCTCCATGCCGGCAGGAAATGTCACCGTGGGCGACATTTTCAACATCTCTCCATTCGACAACTACCTTACATTTATCGTGATGAAAGGCAGTGAGTTGCGTAAAGTCTTGGAGAAATTTACGGATAAGTTCAATGCGCCGTACGCTGGCGCGACCATCACCTACAAGAACAATCATCCGTCACAAATTCTGGTGGGCGGCAAGCCTATTGACGACAACCGCCTCTATAAACTCGTTACCGTGGATTTCATTGCGGATGGCGGCGATCATCTGATCGAAGGCGTTCAATTTGAAAAAAAGGAATCTACAGCGGTCACCTTCCGTGATTTCTTGATTTCAGAACTCAAAGCGATGACCTCTCGTGGAGAAAAAGTGACGGGTGAAAAAGACGGAAGAGCTTCTTTTTAAGAAAATTAACCGTTGAATCGTTTTTTTTCGTATTTTTGCCATTTTATTTGTATTGGGTATATTAGCCTTTTTTGAAGGCTCTTTTTCCCAGTGGTCGATTAAACTATGTAGATATCATAATGTCTGAAAAAACAATGAAACGGGTATCAGATATGAAACAGAAATTGGTGGCATTGTGGCTTTTTGCCGCAATGTTGTCTTGTGCAGGTTTGTTGTCGGCACAGTCGCAAGGTACTGGCAATAAGATATTTACCGTCAACCACATTCCCATTAAGATGGTTTTTGTGAAAGGCGGGGAAATGCAGCTCGGTTGTACCGCCAGTCGGGATGATAGTTGCATGACCGGAGAGACCCCTTCGCATACGGTGAAGTTGTCGGATTTCTACATTGGTGAGACCGAAGTGACGCAAGCCCAGTGGATGGCGGTGATGGGTCGCGACAACAATCCCAGTTATTGGAAAGGCAACACCCTTCCTGTGGAACGTGTGAGTTGGGCTGAGTGCCAGCGTTTTATCGCCCGCTTGAACAAGTATTTGGCTGCTGAGTTGCCGGAGGGTTACCGTTTCGCCTTGCCGAGCGAGGCTCAATGGGAATATGCTGCGCGTGGCGGAATGAAGAGTGCAGGTACCCGCTATGCCGGTGGCAACGACTTGAATCAACTTGCATGGTATTATAGCAATAGCAATGAGCGCACGCATGATGTGAGAATCAAGGCTGCTAACGAGCTGGGCGTTTTCGATATGAGCGGCAACGTATGGGAATGGTGTCAGGATTGGTACAATGAAAACTATTATGTTGAGAATCAAGATTGGGATAATCCGTTGAATAACCAAGAAGCCGATTATTTTGTACAGCGAGGCGGTAGTTGGAATTACGCGGCACCCTATCAAAGATGTGCTAAACGCGATCGCGGCAGTCAACACTCCCGGTATGAAGACTGCGGCTTCCGCATAGCTTTAGTCCCTAAACGATAAAAAAAAAACTCCGCAATTGCGGAGTTTTTTTTTATCGTTGTCTTTCCTAGAAAGCGTATTTCAAATGGAGTAGGATTTGCCAAGTGGAGGACAAATTGTTGTAGTAGGACCACGTGGACGGAGTGAAGGAGTAGTTTCCGGTGGTGTTGTCGTATCTTAACACCACTTCGTTGTCCAAGATTTTGTAAGCGCCCCATTTGCTGCAGAAGAGGTTGGCCAAGTTGTTGAAATCCACGCCGACATTGAGGGTCTGACGGTGTCCGCTGATGTCGAAGTAGAACTCCTGTTCCACTTTGAGATTAATGCGGTTCACCCACGGAGCTTGTCCGCCGTTGCGTATTGAATACTCACCTCTGTGTCTGCTGAGGTATTTGTCGTTGCAGATGAAATCTTCGAAGGCAGCGCGGTTCTCGTCAGACACAAACGGCATGTCAGCCAGCTCTTCCGTGGTGGGGATGTATATGAGCTGAGAACTGGCCATTCCGCTGACATTCCGGATGAGGTAGGAGCGGTGGGAGCGATAGTTACCGTTAAACATGCCCAAGTTCAGACCTTCGTAGAAGAGTCCGAGTTTGGTGGAGGTGAATTTGCCTTCATTGATGGTGTAGCCGACGGAGAGGATCACGCGGTGCGGTGCTACATAACCGGTGAGACCCAGTTCGGGGCTGTTGCAATCGTTCACGTTGGAAGTGTAGGCGAAGCTGGAGACTTGGTCGGCAATACCGTCTGAGATGGCAGTGGCCTGACTGAAGGTGTAGGCCGCCATCAAATTCAAACCAAAGCGGAAATCCTTGTTCATCTGTGCGGTGAGGGAGAAGAACTGTCCGTGTAAATTCTTTTCGTTATAGAGGTAATAGCCGCTCATAGTGGCACCTTCGCAGTTGGTGATTCCCTCGCTTGTATAGTGAGTTCGGGAGCCGGGTTCACCAGGCAATTGGACCGTGCCGTCCTCCTTATATCCTAACACTTTAGCGTAAACTTCGTTGAAGTTGTAAGAGTAAATACCTTCAAAGGTGAACTTCACGTTGCCAGGAATCATAACGTCCAAGGCCAGTGAGGATTTCCAAGTGTAGGGCATACGCAAGTCTTTGGATAGGATAGTGGCGTTGGTGGGGGCAGGCAGATTGGATTGATGGTAGTGCTCACCATGATGAACTTCGTTGATGATGTTTTCGAGTTCGGAATCGAATCCCACTACCTCTTGACCGGTTGACAGATTAGCAATATATTGATATTGCAGACAGTTGGAGTTGCCAGCGGCGCTCACTATCCAGACGTTGGGAATACGACCCGTGAAGAAACCGGTACCACCGCGAAGGAAGAGCTTGCGCATGTGGGTGATATCCCAGTTGAAACCGATACGCGGAGAGACGTGGAAGTCGGTGCCGGGGACGTCAGCGGTGCTGAGTCCGGCAAAGGAGCTGTTCGGGTTCGCGGCTGCAACGGCATCGAAATCGGCATTCCGGTTGTCATAGCGGAAGCGGATGAAGGGCAGCTCCAAACGGAGTCCAGCAGTGAGTTTGAAGAACTTGCTGAATTCTATGTCATCCTGCGCATACAGGGAAATTTGCGATTGGTAGAAGGTGGGATAGACCTGCTCGGTGGGGGTCTCGGTGTTGGCGTGGGTGATCATGAAGAGAGAGGGACCTGCGCCTTCCACGCCGTTCACGTCGTCCAGGAATGATTGCCAAGAGTCATATATGTACCAGCCGGCACCACCTTGCATAAAGCCGTTTCGGATGATGTTGAACTCAAACTGGCCACCTGCCAAGATGTTGTGGATGCCTTTCTTGTAGTTGAACTCGTCCGTGATGGTGTAGCTGCTCACGCGGCGCGTGTTGCCATAAGTGAACGGGTCGGGACCGAAGGTGGTGAACATAGCGAGCTGTGTGCTGCCGTCGGGAGCAATATAGGGCTCCATGATGTCCACTGTCGGGAACAAACCGCCCTCAAAAACACGGGGCTCGTTTTGCAGCGACCATGTAAAGCGTACCATGTTGTTGGCGCGTCCGTTCATGAAGTGGGTGTTGAGTTCCGCAGCCAAGGAGGAGAAATTCAGCTTCTGGAAATAATAGGCCGACTCAAACGGCATTGCAAAGGGAGAATTTCGGCCGGCATTGTCACGGTTCACGGAGTATAATTGTCCATTGGACATGAGGCTGATGTTGGTGCCGCCCAATGGACTGTAGGAGTCGGATGGTTTTTGGGAAGTGGTGAAACTCGTGTGGGAGAAGCGGATCTGGAACAGGTTATAATCGTTGATGCGCCAGTCCAGACGTGCAAATGCTTTGAAGTCGGGGGTCGCCACCGTGTAGCTTTGGAAGCGGCCGGGATAGTAACCGTATTGGTCCGTCAGGAATTGTTGGATGGATTCCATCTGGTCTGTGGTGGGACGGCAGATACCGGTGCTGCCACCATAAGGCTCACTTTCGTCGTTACGCGATAGAATGTCGGAACCCGCCTGATGGTCGATGGTGTATTCGCCGTTGACAAAGAAGAAGAGCTTGTCTTTGATAATCGGACCGCCAAGGGTGAATCCAATGCTGTTGGTGAGGGTGGGGGAGGTGGTCAGCCAGTTGGTGTCGATGTGCTTGCCCCGCAAGTCGCTGCTGGTGAAGAAGTCATATACCGAACCGTGCCATTCGTTGGTACCGTGTTTGGTGACCATGTTGATGGCGCCGCCTTGGAAGTTGCTGTGACGCACATTGTACGGGGTGAGGTTCACGCTGACTTGGTCGATGGCTTCGAGGGAAATCGGGGTGCCACCGGCCGGCAGACTGGAGCCGATACCGAAGGAGTTGTTGAACGATGCACCGTCCACAGTGACGTAGGAACCGCGGTAGCTGGCACCGCCAAAGGCTGCTCCGAACTCAGTGGTGACACTCTGCGGGGTGAGTTTCAAGATGTCATACAGACTGCGGCTCACGGTAGGGGTCATCTCAATGGCGGTGCTGTTGAGGTGTATGCCGATGCCGGATCGGTTGATATTCATAGATGAATGCTCACCATCGCCGAAAATGTTCACCTCTAAAATTCTTTTGGTGGTACGCTCCAACACCGCATCCACTATGACTGTCTCTCCCAGAGGAGCTTCAATGTCGTGAATGATAGCGGTTTTATAGTTGAGGCGTTCCACGCGGACAATGTAGGGACCACCGGCTAAAATATTGTTGATGACATAGTTACCCTTTTCATTGGAGAAAACATAGTAGTGTTGGCCGGTAGTCATGTGTATGACGGTTACAACAGCTTCAGGAATGGGTTCTTTGCCGTCGCTCACGTTGCCGGAGATGGCAGCAGTGGTGATCTGCGCCGTGAGCATCAGATTAGGCATAAGGCAAAAAAGTGCCAACAGCAAAACCGACAAGACGGTTTTTCGTCCCTTGTTTCCTTCAGAAAAGTGCAAAATATGAGCCATAATCAATATAATTCAAAACGATAAACATAACATAACCTACTAAATGACAGGGATATACGGAATATGCTCCCGAATATCGCATACCATTAGTAAGAAGTTACAAAATTACAAAAAAATCTCAATTGAAAACCACAATAATTTTTTGGCACTAAAGCATAAAAAAACTATCTTTGCCGCTTAAAAATTTGAAAAATGATAACTTTCTGTATTGCATTAGTTTTACTCATTTTAGGTTATATTTTTTACGGAAAAGTGGTGGAGCGCGTGTTCGGAATTGATGAGAGCCGCCCAACGCCCGCCACGACCATGGCCGACGGTGTGGATTATGTTCCGATGAAGCCGTGGAAGCTCTTCCTTATCCAGTTTCTGAATATCGCAGGTGTGGGCCCGATTTGCGGTGCCATTATGGGCGCGCAGTTCGGTACGGCCTCCTACCTTTGGATTGTCTTCGGCTGCATTTTCGGAGGTGCAGTCCACGACTATATGTCAGGTATGATCTCCCTGCGCGAGAATGGTTGCAGTCTGCCGGAAACCCACGGCAAGTATCTCGGCAACGGGGTCAAGCAGTTCATGCGCGGCTTTATGGTATTGCTGATGATTCTGGTCGGGGTGGTCTTCGTGAACACTCCCGCTCAGCTGCTGCAGACGCAGTTCACTCCCAACATGAGTGTCTATGTTTGGGTGGGTATCATCTTGGCTTACTACTTGATAGCTACATTGTTACCTATTGATAAGGTCATTGGTCGCATCTACCCCATCTTCGGTTTCCTGTTGATGGGTATGGCCGTAGCCATCGTGGTGGCTTTCGCCATCTACCATCCTGAAATCCCCGAAATCTGGAGCGGCTTGCAGAACCGTCATCCGCAGGCGGCCACCAACCCTATCTTCCCGATGATGTTCATCAGCATCGCGTGCGGTGCGGTGTCGGGCTTCCATGCCACGCAATCCACGCTGGTGGCGCGCTGCATGACCAACGAGCGCCAAGGCCGTCACATCTTCTATGGTGCGATGATTGTGGAGGGTATCGTTGCCCTGATTTGGGCCGCTGCTGCAGCCTATTTCTACCAAGCCGATCCTGAGTTGCAGGCCAAGAGCGGTCCCGCCATGGTGGGCCACATCGCCAATACCTGGTTCCCGACCGTTATCGCGGTCATCACCGTGCTGGGCGTCATCAGCGCTGCGGTCACCTCTGGCGATACGGCTTTGCGTTCCGCCCGCCTCATCGTGGCCGACTTCATGCACGTCGAACAGAGGAGCATCAGCAAGCGTTTGTGGATTGCAGTGCCGTTGTTCATCGTCACTGGCGGTCTGCTCGTTTTCAGCCTTGCAGCGCCGTCCGGCTTCCAGGTCATCTGGCAGTATTTCTCTTGGGCCAACCAGCTGCTCGCCGCCTTCACGCTCTGGGCAGTCACGGTTTATTTGCGTCGCAGCAAAACAGTCTCCTACTACTGGATGTCACTCATTCCGGCACTCTTTATGACGATGGTGACGGTGAGCTTCGTCTTCGTCTCACCCACCTTCCTCGGTGCTCTGCTGCCGCGCACAGTAGGTTACATCCTCGCCGCTGTGGTTACTTTTGGTGTGACGGGGTTGTTCTTTAAAAAGGTAAAGTTTGTGGATTAACACCCCCACATTGCGCTACGCGCGTCTTGTCCTTTCGGGAATGCGGTATAGACGGTGTGCACACCGTCTATACAAAGAATCAAAATTCTTCTCTTCTTAATAAATTACTGGTAATCGTCCTGTTGGCTTCGACGGGAAATCGAAGCGTCTCGTAATTCTTTTCGGACACGGATAACTTTTTGTGCAGTTGCTGTGCCAGTTTTTTCCGAAGATATTCGTTGACGGCGGATTCGGACTCGTAATACAGATATTGTAGGAAATCGAGCACCAGTTTGCTCTTTTTCTGTCCGCTCGCGATGTTTTGCGGCGTGTCTTGACATAGAAATTTGGTGCCGGAGAGCGTAGGAAGCAGCTGGATGTAATCCTCTAAATCCACCTGTTTGTCGGCGGAGAGCATCAGCAGGTAATCGGTTTGTGGATAGGAGAACTGGATTTTTGTAAGTCCCTGATTGTTGAATAGATAGTAATCGTCTTCAAAGAGCAATCCACCGAAAAGCGGGTTCTCCTGCGACAACGACATCTCCATCGGGGCGGTGACGTGGTTGGCGAGAATCACCAAGTGGATGTCATACTCTTGGTTAAAAGAAGTGAAGTACATCGGGAATTGCAGGTCGGGGTGGACGTCTTCGAGAGAGATGCCCCCGATGTAGGCGCAAGGGTGTCGCAGCTCCTTTTGCACCTGATTGGCGAAGGAGAAGGGCGACAATGGAGACTGAATTCCGCAGAGCCAGTAGTTTTTGGCGCTACCGAAGGAGTCTAACGAGATGACTTGCGGGCTAATTTTCTTCTTTTGGGGCATTAGACGATTATTTCGAGGGGCAAAAATAAAAAAAAAACGTATATTCGCGCCGCATTAAAATTTGAACTAAATAAAATACAAAGAACTATGAGTCAAATCGTTAAAGTTTATGGTAGAGAGATTTTAGACTCTCGCGGCAATCCTACTGTTGAAGTTGATGTTTATACCGCTGCCGGTGCTGTCGGTCGTGCGGCTGTTCCCTCCGGCGCATCCACGGGCGTACACGAAGCTGTGGAATTGAGAGATGAACAGAAAGACAGATATATGGGCAAGGGCGTGCTGAAGGCCGTCCAGAATGTGAACAGCACTCTCGCAGAGGCTGTCGAAGGCATGGAAGTGAGCGATCAAGCCGAACTCGACGCTCGCATGATCGAGGTCGACGGTACCGAAAATAAAGGTGCTATGGGCGCTAACGCCATCCTCGGTATCTCCCTCGCAGCTGCCAAGGCTGCCGCTCAGGAGACCGGTCAAGACCTCTATCGCTATGTCGGTGGTTGCAACGCTACGGTGCTGCCTGTCCCGATGATGAATATCCTCAATGGCGGTTCACACGCTGACAACCGCGTTGATTTCCAGGAGTTTATGATCATGCCTGTAGGTGCTCCCACCTTCCGTGAAGCTGTCCGCATGGGCTCCGAAGTGTTCCACAACCTGAAGAAGGTGCTCAAGGGCCGCGGCTATTCCACCAATGTGGGTGACGAAGGCGGTTTCGCTCCCGACCTCAAGTCCAACGAGGAGGCCCTCGAAGTGATTCTCCAAGCTATCGAAAATGCCGGTTACAAACCGAAAGAGGATATCTGCATCGCGCTCGATCCCGCCTCTTCCGAGTTTTACGATACCGAAAAGAATATCTACAAACTGAAATGGTCCACTGGCGACGAGCTCACTCCCGCTCAGATGGTTGATTACTGGAAGACCTGGTGCGACAAATACCCGATCATCTCCATCGAAGACGGTATGGCCGAGGACGACTGGGACGGTTGGAAACTCCTCACCGACACCATCGGCGACCGCTGCCAGCTCGTGGGCGACGATCTCTTCGTGACCAACGTGAAACGTCTGCAAATGGGTCTCGACAAAGAGGTGGCCAACTCCATCCTCATCAAGGTCAACCAGATCGGTACTCTCACTGAGACCATCAATGCCGTGCAGCTCGCACAGCGCAACTACTATACCGCTGTGATGTCTCACCGTTCCGGTGAAACCGAGGACACCACCATCGCCGACCTCGCCGTCGCTTTGGGCACGGGCCAAATCAAGACCGGTTCCGCCAGCCGCACCGACCGTATCTGCAAATACAACCAGTTGATGCGCATCGAGGAGATGCTGGGCGCACAGGCCATTTATCCCGGCAAAAACTTCCCGTTCAGAGGATAATCATTCTTCCTTATACAATGAAAAAGGACGCCATTCGACGTCCTTTTTTTGTTGTCCATTGCAGAAACGGTGTGCACACTGTCTCTACTTTGTCGGGGCAGCACGCACTTTGTCCTCGCGCTTCCAATCAACGGTCATGCCGAAGAGGGAGACACCCAAATAGCCGCGCATCTTCAGCGTTTTGCCGCCATCCACAATGCGGATGTAGGCTTTGTAGGTGCCGTTTTTGCCGGGGTACTTGATTTTGCCGTTTTGGTATTCATTCTCCTTGGCGTTGTAGGTCAGCCCCTTCATGAACACTAGGCCGACCTGGTCTTGACCTTTCACGTCGTTGGTCCATACCACCTTGGCTTCATACGTGCCGTCAGAGGCTTTGTAGATTTGGGCCTGTGACTGCTTTTTGGAGAATGGGTCCACGCAGTAGTAGATGCCCAAGATGTCGTCGGCTTTCTGTGCGTAACTTGCTGCTACGAAGACGGTGAGGATGATTATGGTTATTATTCTTTTCATCATTTGTCCTTTCTTGCCCCCACACTACGGCTATCGCCTTGTGTGGGGTTAATTGCACTCCGTGCGTCTTGCCTCTTCGAGGCTGCTTAAGGAAAATATCTTTAAATTATTCCTCAGGCGCGAACAATGGGTCCCAAGCAGGTAATAGGATGGGTTTCTGGTCGAAAAGTTTAAGGGTGGCGGCGGGGATGTATTTGGCCTCCACCACGAGACGGAACATATATTCGTTGAACCATTCGTCGGTCATAATGAGGAAGCCGTTGTGGCCGCGGTTGCTGCCCCAGCTGTTCTCCACCATCCATTTCGTGGGTTTGCCGTTGGCATCGAGATCAACACCGCAGAGGGTCATAGCGTGGGAAGAACCGCTGGCGTAGGTGCTCACACGCTGCTTCTTGTCCATGCCGAAGGTGGTGCCGAAGAGGGAACCGTAGTCATAGTTGTTGACGTCCATGTAACCCTTGTCGCGGTCGAGGAACTTGGCGACATCGCAGGAGAAATACATCATGGTGCTGTCCTTGATGCTGGCGATGGCCATTTGCGAGATTTCGTTCATCGGCAGATTGAGGTATTTCCAGTTCTGGCCGTCATACACGTGGCGGTCGTATTGGATTTCATACACTTTGTAATATTCGCGGGTCGGGTCGTTCATAATCATGTAGTATTGGGTGAAATCCTGGTTCACGAATTTGTTGTAGAACGACATCGGGGTGTAGGTTTCGGTGCTCACCACTTCGCCTTTGGAGTTGCGCTGCGTCCAGGTGAACTCTGTGGGAGGTTCGCCAAAGGTGTAGGCCAGCATACGATAAACGGTCTCCAGCATCTCCATCTTGGTGGCTTGCAGCTTCTGCTCGGTCATGCCTTTGTTGTTGCACATGTCGCGCAGAATCAGACCGTCTTCGCGCAGTTTCAGCTTGATGAGCTCGGAAATTTTGGAGGTGTGGTTGCTGTTGTAAGTCTCGGGCATCACGTCTTTCGGCACCACACCGTATTTGGTCATCAGGTTGGCCACGCCGGTGAATTGGCCGCCGTCGCCGAGCGGGTTCTTGAAGAGCCATTGCACCGTCTCGTCCTCCATGGATTTGGCGCGGTTGTCCAAAATGGCCTGCAGGAAGAGGTTGGCCTTCTCCAATTGGTCGTAGAAGAAGGTGTAGCATTGCGAGAACTGGAAGTCGGCGGGCAGGTCATATTTGCGGATGGCCTTGTTGCGCAGCACGTTCATGCCGGTGAACATCCAGCAGCGGCCAGAGGATTCTTGGTTGGTGATAGCCTTGGAGGGCACCGTGTTCGACATATTCGGGTCGAAAGCCGTCCGGTTGTCGTAGTTCACCGCCAGTTTGTTGATTTCGTTGGCGTTGATGGCGTTGCGCATCGCCTTGTTGTTCGGATTGGATTCGTAAGAACCTCTCAGTTGACTGATCTGCTGCATGGAGAGACCGCCGTTTTTGTCGATGGGTTGCGCGTTCAGGGCCATCATACAGGCTGCCGCGCATGCGATAAGGAAAAATTTTTTCATTAATTTATTGTTTTTATTATACTTGATTCAATAGGTTTAAGGTTTAAGGTTTAAGATGGGATATCACCATAAACTATAAACCTTAAACCTTAAACAATATGTTCCAGCATTTGCCAGAGGAGGCGGGTGGGGAGGCCCATCACGTTGTAGAAGGAGCCGCGCACCTCGCGGATACCGACGCGGCCGATCCACTCCTGCACACCGTAGGAGCCGGCTTTGTCGAAGGGTTGGTAGGTGTCGATATAGTATTGTATCATCTCGTCGCTCAGGGTTTCGAAGATGACGTCGGTGGAGCGGTAGTCGGTGAGCTGCTTTTGCGGCGAGGCCACCGTCAGCCCGCTGTACACCGTATGGGTGTTGCCGGAGAGCATCCGCAGCATCCGCTTGGCGTCCTCCTCGTCTTTCGGCTTCCCGATAATCTGCCCGTTCACCACCACGATGGTGTCGCAGGTGATGAAGATGGTGTCGGGCGTGTACTGCGACATGTCGATGGGCGAAAGTTTTAGCTTCGACAGGTGCATCACAATCTCTTCGGGACTCCACGACGGGTCGTAGGTCTCCTCCACGTCGGTTTTCATCACCTCAAACTCCACACCCATTCCCGCGAGGAGCTCTCTGCGCCTCGGGGATTGCGATGCCAGGATGACTTTTCGTTTTTTTAATTCTTCGAGCAACATCCGTAAGGGTTTAGAGGTTTAGAGGTTTAGAGGTTTACAAGTTTAAGCTTCCAATTGTAGTTTTACGTCGTTTAGTACGTTCATATAGTTGATAAACGCCTGATACGGTGATGAATAGACCTCAAAGTTGCGTTTCACGAAGCGGTGTCCGAACCATTTGGAACTCATGAAGTTGAAGTGGTCGGCAGCCTGCAGGCGCAACCAGCTCAGCTTGGCTTCCACATTCTCGGATTTCTTGTAGAGCGGCTCCAACTTGAACAGCTGGTTGAAAGCCTCTTGCTGAAGTTCGTTGCCGAGCCATTCGTTGGTGTCCTTCTCTTCGCCGGAGCAGGAGATAGGCCACGGAGCGTGCATGGTGGAGGGACTGAGGTCGAGGTTCAACACCTCTTTCGGGGTGATGAAGGTGTAGCTCTCGTGCTGGCCCAGTTGGGTGACCAAAGCCCTGAAGAAGTCGAAGATGCCGGTGTCGGCAGTGTAGTGCTCGCCGATGGTCTCATAGTCCCAGAAAAGGTTGATGAGCGCAGAGTCGCTGTCGTTGTTTATCTTTTCGAGGAAACGCATGTATTTGTCGGCGGTCAGCGGGTACTGGTCCCAGCCTTGGTCGGCAAAACGCAGCGTGATGTCGTCGCACAGCTGGTAGGAACGCAGCAGCAGACGCACGTCCGTTTGGTAGGGGTTGCAGTAGAGGTAGGTCGGGCTCTTCCAGCCGAGGATGTGGCGTGCGCCTTCGGTGAGGATGACGCGGTAGCCGGCGTTGCCCAGCCATTCGCCAATGTCGTCGGAGTAGATGATCTCGGTGTTGCAGAAGGAGACCGGCTTCACCCCGAAAGTGTCCATCAGCAGCTGTTCCTGCAGCTTTACCTGCTCGATGAACGCACTTTCGTTATAGAGCGCGGCGAGACTGTGGGTGTAGGTGCTGCCCGTGATTTCCACGCAGCCCGTATTAATCAGCTCTTTGAAACTCTCGATAACTTCGGGACAGTAGTTCTTGAACAGCATGATGGAGCTGCCCGAGATGCTGAAGCTGCACCGGAAGGTGTCGGGGTTGTTTTTGATGATGTCCAGCAGCATTCTGTTTGCCGGAAGGTAGCAGCGCTCGGCCAGACGTTTCGTCAGATACTGGTTCTGGTATTCATCAAAATAGTGATGATCCTGATTGATGTCAAAAAAGCGGTACGTGCGCAGGCGGTACGGCTGACTGATCTGAAAGTGGAAACATATTTTATTCATAATGCAAAGTTTTTTCGTAGATTTTGACTAATTTTTTAGCCACGTGCTCCCATTTGAGGCGGTCAACCTCTGCGGCACCCTCCTCGGCGAAGAGTTTGGAGAGGGCAGGGTAGTGGAGCAGACCATAGATGGCATCCGCAGTGGCGTCGATGTCCCAGAAATCGACCTTGATGGCGTGGGTAAGCACTTCGGAGACACCCGACTGCTTGGAGATGACCACGGGGACATGCGCGCGCATAGCCTCCAATGGAGATATGCCGAAAGGCTCTGAGATAGAAGGCATTACGTAAACATCGCTCATGCCGAACATCTTGTTGATGTCCTCGCCGCGCAGGAATCCGGTGAAGTGGAAACGGTCGGAGATGCCCAATTCGGCCACACGTTCGATGATGTGTGGCATCATGTCGCCGTCGCCGGCCAGCACGAAGCGCACGTTCGGATCCTTCTCCAAGACGCGCTTGGCGGTCTCCACAAAGTAGTCGGGACCTTTTTGGAAGGTGACACGGCCCAGGAAGGTGACGATTTTCTCGGTGACGAATTTCTGGCGCTCCACCTTCTTGTCGTTGGGCTCCACCGCGTTGTGCAGGGTGAAAACCTTCTCTTCGGGGATGCCGTATTTGTTGATGACAATGTTGCGGGTGAGGTCGCTGACGGCGCATACCGCATCAGCGGCCATCATGCCCTCTTTTTCCATACCATATACAATATCGTTGTAGTTCTCGCCGCTGCGGTCGAACTCGGTGGCGTGGATATGCACCACCAACGGTTTGCCGGAGACCTGCTTGGCCGCAATACCGGCACGATAGGTCAGCCAGTCGTGCGCGTGAATCAGGTCGAAATCCTCGTTTTGGGCGATTTCTGCCGCGATATGGGCGTATTGGTTCACCTCCTCCATCAAGTTGGAGCCGTATTTCCCGGAGAAAAGATATTTTCTTTTCTCGCTAGAAGAGGGAAAGACACCGCTCTCAATCTGGTTAATGACATTGTAGTAGTCGTCTAAACCCACGTAGGGAACCAGCTTACTGTCCACTTGGATGTACGAGGTTTGTTTGGAGTGGAGGAAATAGCTGGAAGTGCGCGGGTCCACTTCCACGTCGCTGCCGTTCACAATCTTGACATACGACGTGTCTTCATCCCCGGAGGCCTTGGGCATCACGAAAGTGACCTTCACACCGTTGAGAGCGAGCCCTTTGGTGAGCCCGTAACAAGCTGTGCCTAAGCCACCTGAGATGTGGGGCGGGAATTCCCATCCAAACATTAATACTTTTATCGGCATATATGTAGTCTATTTTTTTACTTGTTCAATTTTCCATTTCATATAGAGCAGCGCAGCGACGCTCCATGCTTGCGAAATGCAGCCGTTGGGCTTGAAAGGCGGGTCTCCGTCGGTGATTTCGGCCACGGTGGAGACGCCGTAGGAGGTCATGCAGCCGTCGAAGCGGTAGAGGATGCGGTGCAGCACGTCAGGGGCGCTGTCGGGATACACCTTCAGGAGGCAGTCGGTGAAGGGGAAGAGCAACCACGGCCATACGGTGCCCTGATGGTAAGCGGAGTCGCGCTCCACCTGTCCGCCCTTGTAGTGCCCCTTGTATTCGGGATCCTTCGGTGAGAGGCTGCGGATGCCTTTGTCCACAAGCAGCTCTTCGGTAACCCGTTTCAAGATCAATTGTCTGATTTTCTCGCTGATGGGTGCGAAGGGCAGGGAGGCGGCAATCAGCATGTTGGGGCGCACCTGGAAGTTCTTGTAGTCGCCGTCCACGTAGTCGGCAAGGTAGCCCATCTCTTTCGACCAGAAGGTCTCTTTGAAGACGTTGGGGAAGTCGGCCACAACGGGCTCCCAGTCGGTGAGGAAATCTTTGTCCTTGCTCACGCGGGCGAGGTCGAGGGCGAACTTGATGGCGTTATACCAGAGGGCGTTGATCTCCACTTGGCAGCCGGTGCGCGGGGTCACGGGGCGACCGTTTACCACGGCGTCCATCCAAGTGAGCGCGAGACCGGGACCGCCAGCATAGATGAGGCCGTTCTCCAGCATCCGGATGTTGTTCATCGTGCCGTCACGGTAGGCGCAGAGGATGTTTTTGACCACTTCGCCGTATTTTGCCCATACTTTCTTCGGCTTGTTGAGATAGTCGCAGTAAATCTGCAGACTGCGGATGAACCAAAGCGGTGCATCCACGGAGTTATAGGCAGCGGATTCACCGGTGCCGATGTTCGGGAAGAGGCCGTCTTTGAGGTCTTCTATCATCGTGTCGGCAATCTCCTCAAAGAGGTCAATCTTGCCGAGCGCCAGAGTAAGTCCGGGAAGGGCGATGAAGGTGTCGCGTCCCCAGCGTCCGAACCAAGGGTAGCCGGCAATGATGTCGGTGCGTCCGTTGCGCTTCACAACGAACTGTTCGGCTGCGTTCTGCAGACAGCTGGCGAAATTGTAGCGAGGGGTGTGTTTCTGCTCCTCGGCCTTGTAGAGGGCGGCGATTTCAGCGGGTGCCATCGGCTCAGTGCCAATGGCGAGGTAGAGCTCCTTGCCGGTAACCTTCACGGTGAAGGTGCCGGGACGCCAGAGGTCTTCGTGCCCGTCGTAGCCGCGTTTCAGTTCCTCTTCATATTCAATATTATAATACCAGTCGGGATGGTGTTGGTAGAGCGCCGGTTCCGAGAATTGGAAGAAGACCGGGCTGTAGCCGTCGTACATGCAGAATCCCGCTCCGTTATCCACGGTCCGGAAGTCGGTATGCACGCCGTCGTTGGCGTGGGTGAGCTGGTGGATGTTGCGGAAGGCCAGCAGAGGCTCCACCTGCAGAGCCACCTCTTCGACGTCGTCCAAGAAGGTGTATTTGATGATCAGACGATCGGCGTCGTTTTGGAAAAGCAGCGACTTTTGGAAGTTGAACTTCCCGACGCGGAAATCATACACCGGCACGCTGTCGGCTGAGAAGTGCTGCAGGTACTTGTTGCCCATGGGGTTGATGACCTGGCCCTTGTACTGATGGATGCTGAGATGGAAATCCATGTCATTGACCACGATGTTCTCGTTGATGCCGGAGACCAGCAGATGTCGTTCGCCGCCGAAATTGTCCTGCGGCACGATAAAGAGTCCGTGGTATTTGCGGGTGTTAAGTCCGCACAGCGTGGTGGTGGCGAAAGCACCGGTTCTGCTGCAGCGCAAAATCTCTCTCTCTCTTGAGAATCCGATGTTTACCAGCTTATCCTTGTCAAACGCGATATAACTCATCTTTTCTATTATATATTTCGTTGATACATTTCTAAATTGCTGAGATTCAATAGGATATAATCACCCTAAAATCTCCAATAAAAACAATCTGCAAAGATATATTTTTTTGACAATACGTTGTGGATTTTTTTTTCAAAAAAGTATGTCTTGTATTATTGACAAAAAAATCCCGGACCGTGTGGCCCGGGATTTTTAGGAGGGTATTAAACCGAAAGATTAGCGAATAACCGTGAATTTCTGGGTTGAAGTGCCGTTTTCGGTTTCGATCTTCACCGTATAAACACCATTTGCGAAGTGAGTGGTGTTGATTTGGGTGTTGAGGTCGTTAGCATCGAATGAACCAACCATCTGACCCATCGTGTTGAAAATCTCAACACGGTTGATGTTGCTGTTAGCATTGATGTTCAGCACATTGTTGGCAGGGTTAGGATAGATGGTGACATTGTTCTCGAATTCGTTGACACCGACGGTACCTGTGATGCTGATGTCATCAAGATCAAGCCAGAACATGTCAGTCACATTGTAGTGACGGAAAGCGAGACGGATATTTTGTCCTGCGTATGAGGTAAGGTTTGCAGTGTGTTGCTCCCAATCACCATTGGCTTCACCTTCGTACAAAGTGGTGCTGAAGTTGTTGGTGTTAGCGCCGGTTGTAGAAACCAATACTGCATAGTGCTCAGCAGCGTAAGAAGGATCTTGACCTTTTGCAAACCAAGAAAGGGTAACAGAATTGTAGTTGGCAGGAATGATGATTTCAGGAGTGATCAACCAGTTGTCAGGTGTGAGGGCGCCAGTGCTGCTGAGCCAAGAACTTGAAGCAACCATACCATAGCTACCGTTGTGGCCATAACCTTCACCAGTATCCTCATCTTGTGAATCGCGGAGATAGGAAGGATCCCATAAGTAACCATCGCCGTCAGCGTCAACAAAAATCCAGCATTCGAGGGTGCCTTCATCTTCGAAGTCTTCGTTGAACGGAAGGTTGATAGGAGCAGAGCAATCCAAACCGAAACCGCTAACATTGATAGTAGCGGAGAGAGAACCGCTGGTCAGCGTCACAGTGCCGTTTTGAGAGCCGGCAGTTGTGGGTGCATAACGGACATAGATCACATGGTTCACAATGCTTGCAGCAGGGATGGTGGCAGTGGTGCCGAAGGAGGTGCCGTTAGCAGAAACCTCAAACGGAGCAGCCGTGCTCACGGTGATGTCATTGGTGAGGGAATAAGCAGTAACGTTGGCAGTTTGAGCGTTAGCAGTTGCGCCAACGATTGTAGAGAAGCTCATGGAAGTGGGATCCACGTTAATAGAAGCTGTGGGCATTGCCTCAACAACGAAGTTGGTGAAACCAAGCATGTACATGTCAGCATCGGATTCAGCCTTGAGAGCAATACGAATGGTTTGGTTGGCGTATGCTGAAAGGTCGAAGTTTTGGGTTGCCCAAGAAGTGTTGGTGACATCAACTGTGGGAACGATATTGACGGCATTTGCGAGAGTTCCGTTGGCAGGAATCACGTAAATGGAGAATTTCTCAGGATAGCTAGAGGAAGCGCAAGCATAGTCCACGTGACCATAGAGATTGTTGGTGATAGTCATTTCAGGAGAAATCAGATAATCATCTGCATCTTCTACGCTGCTGTATGCATAGATAACTTGACCAGCTTCATCATTGATGGTGAAGGTGTTTCCATCATTGTTGTTATCCACGATTTGCCAGCAAGGAAGAGTGGTAGAAGTGCTCAAAAATGATTCTGTGAACGGGAAGGTGGTGATGACACTACACTCGATGCCGGTACCAGTAACGGTAACAGTTTCAGTTGCACCGGTGGTGCTCAATGTAACCGTGCCGTTATGGTTACCTGTGGTGGTAGGATTGTAAGCCACATAGATGGTTTGGTTAGCCACAGTGCCGGTAGGAGTGGGGATAGTCACTGAAGTGGCGAAAGTGGAGTTGTCCAAAGAGACGGTGAAAGGAGCGGCCGTAGTAACGGTGATGTTGCTGGTGGCATTCAGAATGGTAGCATCAAAAGAGCTGTTTGCCGTGGCACCGGTCGGAAGAACTCCGAAATCGATGGTTGCAGGGTTAACAGTGATGTTGGTGGTAGCGGAGAAAATAGCGAAGTTTGCAATGTAAAGTCTCAGCTGATCGGCATCAGAAACACCATGGATGGCGATTTTGTAGCTGCCGTTAAGGTTGCTGAGATCCAAATATTGGGTTTGATAGGTGTTATTATGAGCTTCCACAACAGGAGTCAGGGCCACAGTGTCGTTAGCACCGAAAGCGAAGACTTGGAATTTCTCGAAATAGCTGGTGCTACCTGAACGATAGTCGAAAGAACCCATTTGGGTGCCGTTGAGCGTGAAGGCAGGGGAAACCAACCAGTCGTCCATAGCCAAGGTGCTGTTCCAACGAATGGAAGCATAGCCATCAGTGAGGTTGAATTCGAATGTGTAGTCATCGTTGTTGGCGTTAATGACTTCCCAGCATTGGTTTGCAGCATCGCTAGTGAAGCTGTAGCTGTAAGGAAGGGGGTTGTTGCTACAGTCAATACCTTCACCTGTGAGGGCAAGGGTGACATCGCTAGCGCCAGTAGAAGCGAGGGTCACAGTACCGTTGTTGGCACCAGTAGCGGTAGGAGCATATTGCACATAAAGAGTACCGCCGGCAGCTGCAACGCTAGCGGTGGTGCTGAAAGTAGTACCATCAGCAGAAACGCTGAACGGAGCGGTAGTGGTGGCAGTCACAGCAGCGGTGAGGTTGTAGGCGACCACGTCCACATCTTGTGTTTGGGTAGAACCAACAGCAATCATACCGAAGTTAACAGAGGTGGGGTTGACAATGATGGTCGGGCCGGTGGGTTGGGCGAGAACCTCCACATCGTCCAAATTGAGGACGAACATGTCGTTGCAGTTGAAGTGACGGAAAGCAATACGAACCGTTTGACCAGTGTAGCTAGCCAAGTTCACGGTTTTCTGCTTCCAAGCACCTTGCACACGGGCACCACCGTTAGCATCGATGGTCTCTTCCATGAGTTGGGTGAATTCAGTAGTGGTCGTGCCAGAGCCCGTGGTGATGTACACACCATAGTGCTCAGCGGCATAGTTGGCATCCTGTGCGCAAACCCAGAAAGTCAGGTTGGAGTTGGAAGTCAAGTTGATGGCCGGGCTGACCAACCAGTTGTCAGGGGTGATGGCTTGGCTCGTCACATTGCTGTAAGAACCTGAGAGAACAAAGCCGGTGGAGCTGTTGTGGCCGTTGCCAGAGAGGTCAGTGCCAGCTGCAAAATAGGAAGCGGGATTTGAGCTGTGCTCCCAACCCATGTTGTCGTTGTTGGCGTCGATTTGAGTCCAACCGGTAGGCATTCCTGAATCGAAATTCTCGGTGAAAACCGGCACCTGCGCTTTTACGCTAAAAGCAAGGGCTAAAAGCGCGAAGAACATAGTAAAAATCTTTTTCATTTTTTTTTTGGTTTTGATGAATAATTAAGTTGATTGTTTATTGATATAATATGTTATTTTTTGCCACTGTAGTCTTTTACTTTTAACCTGCAAAAATACACTTTTTTTTTAGATAATTCGCTAATGCATTTTTTTTATATTTTTGCGGCCAAATAAAAAAAAAGACCTATGGAAGAGTGTCGGCTGTATGCGGTTCCGGAAATACGTGAGTGCGAGCGTTTTACAATGCAGAAACGCGGCATTTCGTCGTTGGAACTGATGGAGGAGGCCGGACACGCCTGTGCAGAGGAGATTTGCATGAGCAGATGTTTTGGGGACATTGACAATATTTATATATACGTTGGCACCGGCAACAACGGTGGAGATGGCGCGGTCATAGCCGTCCACCTGGTCGAAGATTCGTTTGTGGACAATAATGTATATCTAGTCGTTTGCGCTCCTGAAAAAGCCCGTTATAGCAAGGAGATGCAATATCAGCTGAAACGATGGAAAAGGCTTGAGAAAAAGGAAGTTACAGCTCATACGATATACTATTCTGCTGAGAATCAGCCAAATCCGACGAAAGATGATTTGATTGTCGATGCGCTCTTTGGCATCGGACTCAACAAGCCGGTCACGGGCTTCTACGCCGACGTGATTCATCATATCAACGCTTCCGATGCCTATACGGTCTCCGTTGACACGCCTTCCGGACTTTTCGCAGACCAGCCCACGCCCGACAACAGCGCGGTGGTCATCGCCGACATGACCTTGAGCATCCAGTTTCCGAAGGTCGCTTTTCTGCTGCCTGAAAACGCCCCCTACTATGGAGAGGTTGAGGTGGTGGACATCGGGATGGAAGCTCCTGAGAATCTGGAAACTCCCCGAATGCTGTTTACCGCTTCGGATGCGAATGCGCTCTTGCGTCCGCTACCCAAATACGCGCATAAAGGCACCTTCGGACACGGACTTCTCGTGGCGGGATGTGCGCAGATGCCCGGTGCAGCGATTTTGGCAGCTAAAGCGGCTATGCGTGGCGGCATCGGCAAACTCACCGTCCATACGGTGAAGTCGGTGCGCGACATCTTGGCGGTCTCTCTGCCCGAAGCCATCCACCAGATTGACGATAACGAGCAGTATGTCAGCCATATCGACTGGAACACGCTGCCCGAAAACATAAACGCGGTCGCACTCGGTCCCGGACTGGGTACCCGCCAGCAGACCGTTGCCGCGATGAAGGACATCCTCGACACGGTGAAGCTGCCGTTGGTGATCGATGCCGATGCCTTGAACATGTTGGCGGAGAACAAGACGTGGCTCGCTTACTTGCCCCCTCATAGCATTCTGACTCCGCATTTCGCTGAATTTGAGCGGCTTGCGGGTAAACCTTCCGACGATTTCGACCGTCTGGAGCGTGCAAAGGCGTTCGCGCAACGCTATTCGGTGATTCTAGTGCTGAAAGGCCATCACACGGTGGTGACCTTCCCCAACGGACGGCAGTTTTTCAACACTACCGGCAATGCGGGTATGGCCACGGCGGGCAGCGGCGACGTGCTCACCGGACTGATCCTGTCGCAGCTGGCACAAGGCTATAGACCCGAACACGCGGCGCTTCTCGGCGTCTTCCTGCACGGCGCCGCCGGCGACGCCTACGCCCGCGACAACGATCCACGCACGCTCATCGCATCGGATTTGCCGCAGCATTTCCCCGAAGCGTTTGATTTTGTGAGAAATTGTGACTTTGGATTTATGAAGTTTGATTAATGACCATTTATTAAAAATATATTCATTGAGCAGTCCCGGAGGGACAAGACGCACGAAGTGCAATTAACCCCACATGAGTGACGGAGGAGCGCAATGTGGGGTAGCCCAGAACAAATATAGTAATAATGACTAAAAGAAAAATAATAACCTTGCTAATGCTGATGTTCACGACAACCCTCATGGCCCAAGTGAACATCCACATTGATTTGCAGAACACCAAGACGTTCGACTCGATTTTCGTGAAGAGCGAGGCGAAGTTGCAGACTAAGAAGTATTTGAGTGCGCCGTTCGGCCCTTCTGTGACCTTGCAGGACAAGGAGTCGCTGAAGCCCGGCATGTACGAAATCTTGGGCGACAGCACCTTCCTCGGGGTGATTTTGATTCCGACCGAGAAGAATCAGAAATTTTCGTTAAAGATTGATGATGAGAAGGTTACGTTTGCGAATTCCAAAGAGAATACGGCCTATTACAAATATTTGGATGATATCGCGGCGTACAATCACAAGCTGGATTCGCTGAACGAGCAGTTCCAGCAGGCGCAGAAGAGTATGCCTCAGTACATGCTGAAGGTCTTTGTGGATTCGCTCTCCGCATCCGCGCGTCGCATCAACAACGAGATGCGGGATTTCCAGACGCGCACGGCCAAAGCGAATGCCGGTACGCTCTTCGGCTCCGTAGTCGCCACCTCCACCTACCTGCAGGATCCCCCTCAGGAGATCGTCAGCGACCGACGCGCCTTCCAACGTTACTATATCGAGCACTTTTTTGACAATTTCGCTTGGGAAGACCCGCGCATCTTCAACACCCCGATTGTGGAGCAGAAGCTGAAAGAGTACTGTAACCTCATTTACCAGTTAGACAATCCCGATTACGACACTTTGGTGGTGGCTGCGCTGAACAAGGCGAAGGTCAACCAAACCTCTTACGAGTATCTTTTCGATGCGCTGCAGTATGTGTTGGGACGCATTGTTTCACCCTACAAAGTGGAGCACACCTACATTGCCATGCTGAAAGATGCTTTGACCTATCCGAAGTTGAATGAGGACCGCAAACGTCATCATACGAGGGAGTTGGGCTTCATCAACAAGAACCTGGCCGGTGACACTATCCCCAATTTCGTGATGGTGTTGGCCAACGGCGACACCACCACTATCTACGACATCCAGAGCGAATACACTATTCTCTATCTCCAGCACCCGACCTGTCCGACCTGCCACAATGTGCGCAATATGATGAAGAATTTCCCGAAACTTAACCAGGCCATCGAATCCGGTCGGCTGAAAGTGGTGATGGTCTATTTTGAGGACGACCCGAAGGTGTGGAGCAACTACATCAACTCCAGTGAGGCCAACCCCAAATATGTGCAGGGGTGGAACTTCGATCAAGCCATCGACGACAACGACCTCTTCGACACCCGAACGATCCCTTATATGTTCCTCCTCGACAAGGACAAGAAGGTGATCAAGAAGGATTTGCTTTATAATGAAATTGAACCCTATATCGAATACCTTAGAATTGGCTATTAGCCTTAACCCCTAAGCCTTAAACCCTAAACCTTAAACCTTAAACCTTAAACTTAAAATGACTGAAAACCTATTTATGCTGATCTTCATCGTGGTCATCGCGTTGCTGCTCTTTTTCGACCTCGGTGTTATGCACAAGAAAGACCACGAAGTAACCTTTAAGGAATCCGCTGGCTGGACGGCGGTGTGGGTGACGTTGTCGCTGCTCTTCTTCCTGTTCCTCCGGATGCAGGGCGATATGGTGGTGAACGTTCACGACCAGGAACAGTTCGTAGAGCAGAACAAACTTTACGACCACGGGGTGACCTACGACGAGGCGCTCTCGTGGGACGACAATATCAAGAATTACAAGAAACAGCTCTCGTTAGAGTATATTACGGGTTATCTCATTGAGTTGTCGCTTTCCATCGACAACGTTTTTGTGATGATTATGATTTTCCTCTCGTTCGGAGTGGAGAAACAGTATTACCATAGGGTGCTGTTTTATGGCATTCTCGGGGCGATTGTGCTGCGATTTATCTTCATCTTTGCGGCGGGAGCGCTCATCCAGAAGTTCCATTGGCTGCTGCTGGTTTTCGGTGCATTCCTGATCTATTCCGGTGTCAAGATGTTCATAGACCGGAACAAGACGGAGTCTATCGATGTGGAGCACCATCCGGTGGTGAAATTCCTGACGAAGCGGAATTTGAGTACGTCGCAGTTCCACGGTCACGATTTCTTTACCAAGATTGACGGTCGTTGGCTCTGCACGCCGCTTTTCGTGGTGTTGATGATCATCGAGTTTTCAGACATCATCTTCGCCTTCGACTCGATTCCGGCTATTTTCTCGGTCACCCATGACCCGCATATCGTCTTCTTTTCCAATATTTTCGCCATCTTAGGCTTGCGTTCCATGTTCTTCATGCTGGAGAGCATCATGGACAAGTTCGCCTACTTGCGCATCGGTCTGTCAGCTCTGCTCACTTTCATCGGTGTGAAGATGTTCCTGCCGTATGTAGGCATTGAGGTCGGCATTGTGGCGTCGTTGGTGGTGATTGTTTCGATACTGACGTTGAGCATTTTGCTTTCAGTGCTATTCCCTCCGAAAAAGGCATAGGGTGTCGCCCCTTCGGGGCTTTTAATAGGATTGATTTCTGCTTAACCCCACACTGCGTTCCTACGTCGCTTGTGTGGGGTTAATTATGACCTTTAACCACTAACCTCTAAACCTTAAACTATAAACCATAAACTTTAAAACAAAAATAAGCGGCGCTCGTTAGACACCGCTTATTCCATAAGATAATTATTACTAATGGTATAAAGACCGAAGGGTTATGCGTATAACTCTTCGAAGATCTTTCTGAGTTCGGGGCTTTCGCGGAGCTCTTGAAGAGTGAACTCAGCGTGGCCTTTGGTGTAGCCGTTACCCATGATCATGTTCACGTCGCTGCCGATACCTTCAGCACCGAGGGAAGCTTTCGTGAAGCTGGTAGCCATGCTGAAGAAATAGACGATACCGTCGTCTTTGGTGATGAGCACAGCGGTCATTTCCTGATCGGGAACGTTGACGCAGTTGATGGTGACGTCGGCCATCTTGCCGTCGGTGAGCTTTTCGATGAGCTCATAAACTTGGACGGGGGTCATGCCAGCTGCAGATTCCACAACGTCGCAGAAACCGAGGTCTTTGATACGTTGGGTGCTCTTCGGGCTGTTGGCGATACCGATGACCTTACCGGTGACACCGACGCGTTTCTTAGCCTCGTAGCAGCAGAGCATACCGCTCTTACCACCGGCACCGAGGATAACGACGGTTTGGCCGTATTGGCACAATTTAGCGGTTTGTGCAGGAGCACCAGCCACGTCCAATGCGCTCAAAGCGAGCTTCTCAGGCATGTCGGTCGGGATCTTAGCGTAGATACCGCTCTCGAAGAGGATAGCTTTACCCTTGATGTCAACTTGGTCAACATCAGGACGGATTTCGAGGATTTCGTCGATGCGCAGCGGGGTGAGGCTGAGGCTGACGAGGGTGGCGATGCGGTCGCCCTCTTTGAGGTCGATTTTGCCCTTGAGAGCGTCACCGATCTTCTCAACTTTGCCAAGCAACATGCCGCCAGAACCGGTGCGGCGGTTACGGTGCTTACCCTGCAGTTCGACATTCAGGAGCATCTCTTTCTTCACTTCTTCCATGATTTTTTCTTCGGAAGCGCCGGGACCAGCTTGTTCCTTGGCGTAGTTGTGGATGTCGGTAAATGAAGCGGAGTCAATGTTCAGGGTTTGGACATCGATGAGGATTTCATTATCCCAAATCTCGTCCATGTTATTGTCGAGCTTGTTAGCGGGCTGCGGGAGAACACCCTTGGGTTCAATCACGCGGTGCGTACCGTATTTGTTGCCTTTTTTCTGCATAATTTGAATGATTTTTAGAATGATACAAAACTTTTATGCCTCAAAATTTGAGGTCGCAAAGATAGTATTTTTTTGAAATATGCCGTTGTGTTTGTAAAAATATTTTTTTTCAACGAAAAAAAATTGTACCTTTGCAGCGTTTTTTAATTCAAGCATATTTAATTAAGTATCATATTTAAAAATAGACAAAATGGGAAGAGCTTTTGAGTATCGTAAAGCAAGAATTTTCAAGAGAAACGCATATTTAGCCAAGACTTTCACTCGTCTGGGCAAGGAAATAACCATGGCTGCAAAGGCCGGCGGTCCCGACCCCGAGCAGAATTCCAAACTGCGTCTGCTCATCCAGACGGCCAGAAACGAAAACATGCCGAAAGACAACATCGATCGCGCCATCAAACGCGCCTTCGAGAAGGATATGTCCGACTATAAGGAGATGGTTTACGAAGGTCGCGGACCTCACGGTATCGCCATCCTCATCGAGGCCGCTACTGACAACAACCAACGTACCGTCGCCAACGTGCGCAGCTACTTCAACAAGTTCGGTGGCTCTCTCGGTACCTCCGGTATGCTTGACTTCCTGTTCGACCATAAGTGCATCTTTACCGTCGCCCGCACTCCGGAACTCGACATTGAAGAGTTTGAGCTTGCCATGATGGATTTCGATGCTGAAATCGACGCCGACGACGAAGAGGTGATCGTGATTGCTGAATACAAAGCATTCGGTCCTATCCAGAAATTCTTGGAAGACAACAAGTACGAAATCAAGAGCTTCAAGTTCGACCGCATCCCGAAGGAACTCAAGGCCCTCACCGAGGAACAACGCGCCGAGGTCAACCTGCTTCTTGACAAGATCAACGAGGATGAGGATGTCTCGAACGTCTATCATAATATGGAAGAGCCGGAAGAAGAATAATGTTTCGGACTGTAGAGACGCGATTAATCGCGTCTCTACACCAAACAACCATTAACCATTAAACCTTAACCATTATGTACTATTACAAATTCAAAGTGTTTTACGACGAGGTGGAGGACTTCGTGCGCGACGTGGACGTGCTTGCGAACACCAACTTCGAGGAATTCCACCTGTTCCTGTACAAGTGTTTGGGCTTGCAGGGCAATGAGTTCGCCGCTTTCTCCATCTGCGACCAGAAATGGAACAAGCAGAAGGAGATCACCATCATGGACACTTCGGAGGATGAAGTTGTGGAGACTCCCGAATATGACGACGAGGATTCGTTCAGCACGAAGACGCGTCTGCCTAAGTTTGTGATGAAAGATGCCATTTTGAAGGATTTCATCACCGATCCGCACCAGCATATCCTCTACGAATACGACTTCATCGATCCGAAGACGTTTTATATTGAGTTCCAAAAAGCGGCGCAGACCGAGAAGCCTGACGAGTTTCCGCGTTGCACATTCCAGAAGGGGACGCTCCCGGTGCGGCTTACCGCCAAGGATCTGCCCCAGCCGGATGTGGACGAGGCACAACTGCTGTTGGACGAGCTGGAAGAGGAGGATGACGACGATTTCGGCTTCGACGACGGCTACAACGAGGAGGACTACACTGACCTGAATGAGTTCAGCGACTTTTAGTAGCCCGACGCTGTACATACTGACTGGCCCGACGGCGGTGGGCAAGACCGCCTACACCATCGAGCTGGCCCAACGGTGGAATGCGCCGATTATTTCGGCAGACTCCCGCCAATTCTATAGAGAGATGCGCATCGGCACAGCTTTCCCTACCGAGGAGGAGCTGGCCGCTGCGCAACATTTTTTTGTGGGGATGCTCTCCATCCATGATTACTATAATATATATATGTTCGAGCAGGATGTGCTCAAATTGCTACAGGAACTTTTCCAGAAACATCCGGTGGTGATTATGACCGGTGGCAGTCCGCAGTATCTGGACGCGGTGTGTCACGGGGTGGACGAGATGCCCGACCCCGATCCGAGCATCCGGCAGTACGTCATCAACCTGTTCGATAACAATGGGGTAGAGGCATTGCATGCGCAGCTGCAATTACTTGATCCAGAGTATGCTTCCAAAGTCAACCCCAACGATTCCAAACGGATAATGCGGGCGTTGGAAGTGAGTCTGCAGACGGGAAAACCCTATTCCGAACATTTGCAAAAGAGGCAGGTGGTTAGGGATTTCAACATCGAAAAATATTACCTCAATCGTCCGCGCGAAGTGCTGTTCGACCGCATCAACCAGCGGGTCGACAAGATGATGGCCGACGGTTTGCTGGAGGAGGTGCGAGGACTGTTGCCCTATCGCCATCTTAACGCCCTCAACACCGTGGGCTATAAGGAATTGTTCGACTTTTTTGACGGAAAGTGCACGTTGGAACAGGCGGTGACGGATATCAAAACGCACACGCGCAGATATGCGAAGCGGCAGATTACGTGGTTCAAGCGCGAATACCAGGAAATCCTCCTGTAGAGACGGAGTGCACGTCGTCTCTACATCGTTTCCGAACCGTTCCTGTAGCGAAGCAAAATTTATTTCCCGTTGAGACCAAAAAAAATGTATATTTGCCACCTTGATTTTTATGGTTGAAATCAACAAATAATCAAAATAATAACTCTCTAAAATATTAAAATTATGGCATTTAAAGGAGCTTTAGTGATTGACACTGAAAAGTGTAAAGGTTGTGCCGTCTGCATAACCGGTTGTCCGCAAGACCCGAAGTGCATCGCCCTTTCCAAGAAGGTGAACGCCAAGGGTTACAACTATCTGGAAATGGTCAACGAGGACGCTTGTATCGGCTGCGCCAGCTGCGCAGTGATCTGTCCTGACGGGGTCATTGAAGTGTATCGCGCTAAGATCTAATCCAGTGCGAGGAATCAAGAAATTTAACAACAATTAATTAAAACATCTATCAAAATGGCAAAAGAATTAGTATTAATGAAGGGAAACCAGGCCATTGCTGAAGCCGCCATCCGCTGTGGTTGCGACGGCTACTTTGGTTATCCCATTACCCCGCAGTCAGAAGTGCTGGAGCACCTGATGGCAGAAAGACCATACTTGACCACCGGCATGGTGGTGTTGCAAGCCGAGAGTGAGCTCGCGTCCATCAACATGGTTTACGCAGGCGCTGCTGCTGGTAAGCGCGTCATGACCTCTTCTTCTTCTCCGGGATTCTCCCTGATGCAAGAGGGCCTCTCTTACATCGCCGGCGCTGAACTGCCCGCATTGTGTGTCAACGTCGTGCGTGGCGGCCCCGGTCTCGGTACCATCCAACCTTCACAGTCTGACTACTACCAGACCACCAAGGGCGGCGGTCACGGTGACTACCGTTTGATCACCCTCGCTCCTGCATCTGTGCAAGAGATGTACGATTTCGTGGAACTGGGCTTCGATCTTGCTTTCAAATACCGCAACCCGGTCGCCATCCTTTCCGACGGTGTCATCGGTCAGGTGATGGAGAAAGTCATGGTTGACGATTACAAACCGCGCTGGACTGACGAATATATTGAGCAGAACTGTCCGTGGGCTGCTACCGGTCATCGTTCTACCGGCAAGCACCGCATTGTGACCTCCCTCGAACTGGAGGCTCTCAAACAGGAAGCTATCAACGACCGCATCCAGGCCAAATACCGCAAATGCGAAGAGGAAGACGCCCGTTACGAGGCTATCCAATGCGACGATGCGGAATACATCTTCGTGGCTTACGGCTCTGCAGCCCGTATCTGCATGAAGTCTGTTGAGTTGGCACGCGCTGAAGGCATCAAGGTCGGTTTGATTCGTCCGATCACCTTGTGGCCCTTCCCGACCAAAGCCGTTGGCGAAATCGGTGGCCGCATGAAGAAGATCCTCAGTGTTGAGATGAATGCCGGTCAGATGATCGACGACGTGAAACTGGCTGTTGGCTGCAACGTTCCTGTGGAACACTACGGCCGTTACGGTGGTGTCATCCCGACCCCTGTCGAAATTCTCGATGCTTTGAAAAAAATGATTAAATAATTTAAGTATTTGAAGTTATGACAAGAGAAGATATCATAAAACCCGAAAATTTAGTGTACAAACGCACCCCCGTCTTGACGGATGCAACGATGCACTATTGTCCTGGTTGCGGTCACGGCGTTGTGCACAGAATCGTCGCCGAAGTGATCGAAGAGATGGGCATTCAAAACAATGTCGTCGGTATTTCGCCCGTGGGTTGTTCCGTGCTGGCTTACAACTATTTCGACGTTGACTTCGTGGAAGCCGCTCACGGTCGCGCACCTGCTTGCGCTTCCGCCATCAAGCGTCTCCGTCCCGACACTTTCGTGTTCACCTACCAAGGTGACGGTGACTTGGCCTCCATCGGTTGTGCAGAAGTGATGCACGCTTGCAACCGTGGTGAGAACATCACCATGATTTTCATCAACAACGGTATTTACGGTATGACCGGCGGTCAGATGGCTCCCACCACCCTTGAGGGTATGGAGACCGTGACTTGTCCTTATGGCCGTGATCCGAAGATCATGGGTCACACCATGCGCTTGACCGAGATGCTGGCTCAACTCCCTGGCACGTACTATGTTACCCGTCAGGCTGTGTACACTCCGGCAGCTGCCCGCAAGTGTAAGAAAGCCATCCGCATGGCCTTCGAGAACCAGAAGCTTAACAAGGGCGTCTCCTTCGTGGAAGTCACCTCTAACTGTAACTCCGGTTGGAAGATGACCCCCGTCCAAGCTAACAAGTGGATGGAAGAGAACACCTTGAAATACTTCCCGCTCGGCGATATGAAGGTGGACGGCAAGTTCGATCCTAAGTTCATCGAGCGCGTCGCTACGTTCGACCAGCCCAACGAAACCATCTTTTCACTGAGAAAAAAATAAATCATTAAAATCCAAAAGCAATGACTGAAGAAATCATTATAGCAGGCTTCGGCGGACAGGGTGTGCTCTCCATGGGTAAGATCCTCGCATACGCCGGCATCATGCAAGACAAAGAAGTGAGCTGGTTGCCTTCCTACGGTCCCGAGATGCGCGGTGGTACATCCAACGTCACCGTCATCCTCAGCGACGAGCGCATCTGCTCTCCCTACCTGAACCAATTCGACACGGCTATCATCCTCAACCAACAGTCTATGGACAAGTTTGAGTCAGCCGTGAAACCTGGCGGTCTGTTGATTTACGACCCCAACGGTATTTCTCACCACCCGACCCGTAAGGACATCAACATCTATCAAGTGGCAGCTACCGACAAGGCCAGCGAACTGGGTATTGCCAAGCTGTTCAACATGATCGTGCTGGGCGGTTTCCTGAAGGTGAAACCCCTTGTCACCCCCGAGATGTTGCACAAAGGTTTGATGAAATCCCTGCCTGAACGTCACCACCACCTCATCCCCAAGAACGAGGAGGCTGTTGAGATTGGTAAGGGTTTGCTGCAACCGTATCATACGATTTAGCTATTAGCTGTTGGCCTTTAGCTGTTAGCTAAAAGCCAATCGCCAAAAGCCAAAAGCCAGAAAAGGACGATCGAAAGGTCGTCCTTTTTTAGTTAGCAGTTAGTAGTTAGTAGTTAGCGGTTAGGCGGTTAGCGATAAGTTGGTGGATAATTTGCGAAAAGAGAGGACTGTTAATAGATGATTGATGATTAGAAGTCTGGTTTTTTGATTGTAATTATTTGTATTACAATAAGATAAAAATCTTTCAGAAAAAATCATAAGGTGGTTGAAACATAAAAAAAAAGTGTATCTTTGCCGCCGTAAAGATTCGGGGTGTGGCGCAGTTGGCTAGCGCACTTGCATGGGGTGCAAGGGGTCGGAAGTTCGAGTCTTCTCACCCCGACTATTTTACGGTAATGGTAATAATCTTTGAGCGTGGCTTTCGGGTCACGCTTTTCTTGTATTAGGCAATAGGGAATAGGCAAAAGTTAAGAGTTAATAGATAATAGTTAATAGTTGGTGGGGAGAGATTCAAAGTTTCAAGTTTCAAGTTTCAGGTTTCAAGTCAAGGTCAAAGTCATAGTTATTGTAATTCATAATGTGACAAAAAATAATCGCGCCTGCCGATTATTTTAGAATATTATGTACTTTTGCGGCCTTAAAATCTGTATTCACAAAAATTAAGATAAAGATGAAAAAGATACTGGTCATTGGAGCTTGCGGACAGATTGGCTCAGAGTTAACTCCCGCATTGCGTGCAGTTTATGGAACCGACAACGTGGTTGCCGCCGACATGATTTATCCTTTGAAAGGTGATTTGGCAGATGCCGGTCCGTCGTGCAAAATTGACGCCACCAACGCTCAAGACATCGCCGATGCGGTGAAAAAGTACAACATCGATGCCATTTACAACCTCGCCGCCATCCTTTCTGCGAAGGCTGAGGCCAACCCGATGCTGGGCTGGAACGTCGGCGTGGGTGCGTTGATCAACTGCTTGGAGGTCTCCCGCGAGTTCGGCTGCTCCCTCTTCACCCCCAGTTCCATCGGTGCGTTCGGTCCCGATACGCCCCACGACATGACCCCGCAGGACACCATCCAACGTCCGAAGACCATCTACGGCGTGACGAAGGTGACTGGCGAGTTGCTCAGCGACTACTACTTCAAACGTTTCGGCGTGGACACCCGTTCAGTACGTTTCCCGGGTCTGATTTCCAACGTGACGCTCCCTGGAGGCGGTACCACCGACTACGCTGTGGAGATTTACTACGCTGCTGTGAAGGGCGAAAAGTTCGTCTGCCCCATCGCAAAAGGCACCTTCATGGACATGATGTATATGCCCGACGCATTGAAGGCTGCTATGGATCTGATGGAAGCTGATCCCACCAAGTTGGTTCACCGCAACTCCTTCAACATTACGGCTATGAGCTTCGAGCCCGAGATGATCTTCAACGAAATCAAGAAGCACATTCCTGATTTCCAGATGGAGTACCAATACGACGAATTGCGTCAGAGCATCGCCGATTCCTGGCCGAACCAGATGGACGACCACTGCGCTCGCGAGGAGTGGGGATTCAAACCGCAATACGATCTCGCATCCATGACCGTGGATATGATCAAGGTGCTGAGAACGAAGAATTTGTAATTGAATATTTCGGATTCAGAAAAAAACGCCCCTGTTGGAATTCCAGCAGGGGCGTTTTTTTTGGAGTTAGGAGTTAGGAGTTAGAGAGGGAGCATTTGATAAGTCTTTCGATCTAATTTTCATATTGGGACGTTTGAAAAAACTATAGGGACTCCCTATTCATCAAATAATTTAGTATTTTTGCAGGTTTGAAAAAAAGAAAGAGTTATGACAACTATGCAAATGAATGCAGAACTGTTTCGCGAGTTGAGTGTTATCGCCGAGGACGAAGGTATGATGGAGAAGGCTCTTAAGGCGCTTCGCCGTATCACTTCGGCGCGCAAAAAAGCTATGTCCAAGAATGTGGAATTGGTTGAAGATGAGACAGAACTTCCCGAATCATTTAAGAGAATTCGGGGCATGGGTGTAATTGCCCAAGAAGACATCGACAATGATGAACGTTTAGCCTATATTTTAAGTAAATGAACAAAGTATTTCTCGACACTAACATCCTTTTGGATTACTATCTCAATCAGTCTGGAGCTGATATGGCTGAAGAGGTCTTTAAGAAAGCTAATTGTGGCATAATAACACTGTATGCTTCCGCATTGACTTTTGCCAATTTTGCATACGTCCTGAAACGCTTGCATACGAGGGAAGAAGTATATTCAGTACTTGATGAGATCGAAAAGCTAATTTATGCCCTTCCGATGAATCAGAAACAACTTCGTGCTTCTATCGATGCCAAAAGCAAGGACTTTGAAGATATGTTGCAGTACCAATGTGCACTCGCAGGCGGTTGTGATGTTATATTGACTAATAACAAGAAAGATTTCATCGGCTTTAGTCAACTTCCTTTGTGTACTGCGGAAGAGTATATAAAGACAATAGCCTAGTGTCCGTTCTGTTTTATCATGCTCTTTTGCATTGATGAAATAAAACAACATAAGAGTTGTATGGGATTACAATAGAATGATAATAAATTGAATATCAAAAAAAACAGATAATAGGATAAAGAGATAATAAGATAAATAATAGTATATCATAGCGTTTGCTATTTGTTCGATAACGTTTCTGAAACCTGAGAAATTTCAAAAAGCAATTGCTCGAACAAGTCGTAAATGTCTGCGTAATGCGTGGACAGACTTGTCTGTAATTGCGGGTTTTCTCAGGACCTCAGAAACGTGGATAAGGAATGTCCACGTTTTTTATGTGTCCTAGTGAAGACCTGTGTACCGATAAGCAAACCGCGTAAAACCGAAGGCAACATGGCAGAACCCATACACATCGGGCATATCATCCAAGAGGAACTTCGCTCGCAGGGACGCAGCGTAACGTGGCTTGCACAAAAGCTTCACACCTCTCGTATGGCTTGCTATCGAGTTTTCCACAGTTATAGTATTGACACGAATCTCTTGTATCGGATTTCAGAGTTATTGGGAAAAAATTTATTTGAGGTGTATGTGAAACGGCTGAATGCAGGCCGTTAGGTCTGCTGGGCTCGGTAGCTGAAGAGCAACACACGTGTTTTCATTTTCGCACGCCGCAGGCGTGCGGGCGGCATAACCGAGGAAGCAAGTATTGCAACATAATTGTTACGTATATGCAACATTGTTGCTTCTGCATAAACACCTATCCTAATGATTGTTGTTGTAGATTTGCAGCGTCTTTAATTAATTAAAACCGATGCGCCAAATGGGATATAACAGGGCATTGTCATTATGGATAATTCAATGAAGAACGATGAAATTCAGTCAAGAAGAGAGTTTTTCAAAAGCGCAGCTAAGAAAGCATTACCTATTTTGGGCGCAATTGCATTAATGAACATACCTTCATTGAATGCACAACCAATGCAAGATGCTGGCTGTGAGTGTCAAGGGGCATGCGGGTCAGCTTGTACAGGATATTGTCACGGGACATGTAAAGGTACTTGTATGGGTACTTGTGAAGGTACATGTTCTTATACATGTGGAGGTGCATGCGAAAAAGATTGCACTGCGAGATGTGGGACGACTTGTTCAGGCGGATGCTCAGGCGGATGTGAGACTAGTTGCACGGGTCGATAATACAACTTTAATTCATATACTTGAACAATATGGATAATAAGGATGCTCTGACAAGAAGAGATTTCTTTAGGCAATGTGTTTCTAAAACTTTGCCTGTATTTGCGACAATTGTATTATCCAACATTCCTTCTTTGGCAAGTTCAAAGGAGCCGACATCCTGCGAGTACACTTGTAGGGCAGATTGTCAAAGCGACTGCTATAGAAGTTGTGAAGGATATTGCAGAGGTGGTTGTAAAGGTATGTGTGATTCCACATGCAAAGGTGGGTGTAGAGATACATGCACAGGGTGCAAAGGAGAGTGCGGTGGTTGTACAGGATGTACAGGGACATGCCAAGGCTCCTGTAAATTCGGATGTAGAGGTGGAAATCAATATTAATGATTAATGCTTATAGTTATGGAAAAAGACATTATATCTCGGCGCGAGTTTTTCAAGAGCTCCTTCAAAAAAGCATTACCGATTATAGCGGCAAGCGCATTGTTATCACAGCCCATACCCCTATCCGCACATAAAATGTGTAACGGTTGTGAGGGCAGTTGTTCCGGTACTTGTACGAGCTGTACGGGAACCTGTACAGGGGGGTGCGCAGATAGATGTACAATGGTTTGTACGAGTTGCGAAGGAACATGTAAAGGAGGTTGCTGGAGAACATGTAGTGGAAAATAACTTTATACGATATGCGATTTTATATAATATTTCAAAAACGAACTGATATGGATGATGTTGCTCACGTTCAAACGAGAAGAGAATTCTTCAAGAGCTCACTTAAGAAGACCCTGCCGATTATTGCAGGAGTAACATTAATGACTCAACCATTACAACTTATCGCACATGATGCGCCTACCGCATGTGAGGGCAGTTGCTCTGGAAGTTGCCAAGGTGATTGTATTGGCAGCTGTAAAGGCGATTGCTCAGGCAGCTGCGGAAAAAACTGCGGCAACAATTGCGCTGGGACTTGTGATACTACTTGCACACGTGGATGTACTGGCACCTGTATCGAGGGATGTAAGTGGACACAAACTAGTGCTAGATAAAAAAATAATTAATATATGGTTGAACACGACTTTTCAAACATCCAATCCCGCCGCGAGTTCTTCAAAAACTCCTTCAAGAAGACCTTGCCGATTATTGCAGGAGTAACATTAATGTCTCAACCATTACAACTTATCGCACATGAAGCGCGTACCGCATGTGAGGGCAGTTGCTATGGAAGTTGCCAGGGTGATTGTATCGGAAGCTGTAAAGGTGATTGCTCAGGCTCTTGTGGAAATAATTGTGGTGGAACGTGTACTGGCAGCTGCGGACAAAATTGTTCTAGCGATTGTAGTAAACAATGCAGTAATAGTTGTAAAACAGGGTGTGACACAGACTGTGACTTACATTGCAGTAATAGCTGTGTGGAAAATTGTCGGAGCACTTGCTATATGAATTGTGGGCATGCTTGTTCATCCACTTGTTCAAACAATTGTACAGGCAGGTGCGACACAAGTTGTAATGCTCGGTAAATGTAGTTCATTAAAAAATAAACAATAATGAAACACGATTTTTCAGACATTCAATCCCGCCGCGATTTTTTCAAAAACTCTGGCAAACTTCTTCTACCATTTATGGCAGTAATGGTAGGGAACTCAATCCCTGTTTTTGCTGATGAGACAAGGTCTATTGCCACATGCACCAGTGATTGCACAGGAACGTGCAAAGGAGATTGTAGCAAGACCTGCGAAGGAGAATGTAATTTAGAATGTGGAGATAATTGCGTCAACACCTGCAAAGGGACATGTAGTAAAACATGTTCTGGCAGTTGCAAGGAAAAATGCGCAAAAAACTGTGCGGACGATTGCACAAAAGATTGCGCTAATAACTGTTCCAAAGGCTGCTATCAAGGATGTTATGACGGTTGCTCTCAAAGTTGCATAAATGAATGTACAGCTACATGTGGACGTTCATGTTCCATAGTATGCCAGCAATATTGTGACAACACTTGCCTTAGATCTTGTAGGGGAGAATAAATTATGCGCCAAACTATCACTTTCATTGTTACACAGGATTGCCAGCTGAAGTGCAAATACTGTTATCTCGTGGGGAAAAACAGCGAAACAGAGATGACCACGGGAACAGCGTTGAAAGTGGTGGACTTTGTTTTCCAACATTGCGAGGATTTCAACACGGCGGAAGAATTAGTGTTTGATTTTATTGGAGGGGAACCATTGTTGCGCATGGACTTAATTGAGGAGGTTTGTTCGTATATTGTAACGAGGACTGCCGCACAAGAAAATCCCTGGCAGGACAACTATTCTTTCCGCATTACAACCAACGGATTACTCTATGGTACACCTAAAGTCCAGGAGTTTATCCGAAAATACAAGGACCTACTCTACGTCACCATTTCAATTGACGGTACTCAAAGCAAGCATGATGCGAGCCGGATTTACCCAAATGGAAAAGGTTCTTACGCAGACATCATTAAAAACGTGCCGCTCTGGTTGCAACAATTCCCGGAAACCAGCACAAAAGTGATCGTTTCTTCTGAAAATGTGAGCTATGTCAAAGAGAGTGTTCTCCATCTGTGCTCTTTAGGAATTAAATATATTGATGTGAATCCCGTTTTGGAGGAAGGTTGGAAAGAGGGCGATGATACTATTTTTGAGCAACAGTTGATTTTATTGGCTGATTATATAATTGAAAATCAATTATTTGACAAATATAGAATAGGTTGTTTTAGCAAACTCATAGGTCAAAAACTGTCTCCCGAAGAAGAAGCGAAATGGTGCGATTTGTCAAACACGTTGTGTGTGGATGCCAACGGCTATTTCTATCCATGCATCCGATTTGCCAAGTATTCATTGCGAGATAAACAGCCTTGGTCGGTTGGAAACTTAGATTATGGGATAGACAAGAACAAACTTCGACCTTTCCTGCTATTGGATCGAGTGACGCAAAGCCCTAAAAAATGCTTGGAATGTGAAGTCTCCGGTGGCTGCGGATGGTGTCCTGCAGAGAACTACGACAGTGCGGACACGCACACTTTATATCAACGAAGCACGGCGGTCTGCAAGATCCATAAGGCTCGTGTCCGTGCAAATAATTATTACTGGAATAAATTATCATTCAAACTCAATCATTCAAATGACTGAAAAAATTAAACCTAATTCACAATCTTGGCAGGGTGGTATAGCCAAGAGTATCACATTTATTGTCACCAAAGATTGCCAACTGGCTTGTAAATATTGCTATCTTGTTGGGAAAAACATATCCGAACGGATGAGTTTTGAGACGGCCAAGAAAGCCATTGACTATATTTTAAGCCATGAAGACCTATTTCGGGAGGAATCTGTTATTTATGACTTCATCGGTGGGGAACCTTTTTTAGAGATAGATCTCATTGACAAGATATGTGATTATTTGAAAACCGAAATGTTCCGTCTGAACCATCACTGGTTCAATTCGTATCGTTTCAGTTTCTCAACCAATGGTATCAATTACCATGAAAAGAAAGTACAGGACTTCATAAAAAAGAATGCATCCCATGTGAGTGTTGGCATTACGATTGACGGAACTGAAAAGAAACACGACATGAATCGTGTTTATAAATTGACAGAAAAAGGTTCCTACAAAGATGTGGTGCGCAATATTCCTTTATGGTTGGAACAATTCCCTAACGGGGGCACTAAAGTGACCGTTAGCAGTCCAGATCTGCCGTACATTGTAGAAAGTGTCCTCCATCTATATTCTTTGGGGATTCATGAGGTGAACATCAACGTCGTTTTCGAAGATGTCTGGCAAGAAGGTGACGATGAATTGTTTGAACAACAATTGATCCAACTTGCAGATATAATAATTGACAAAGAATACTACAAGGATTATGCTTGTTCCTTCTTTTCCGAAAACATTGGAAAGCCGATGGACAGAGTAAGAGATAATAACAATTGGTGCGGCGCTGGTAAGATGCTTTCTGTGGATGCTGCCGGCAACTTTTATCCCTGTACCCGTTTTGCGCAATATTCATTGCGTGACAAGAAAGCCCTGATTATTGGGAATGTGGAAACAGGAATTAATGATAATCTACTCCGTCCTTTCCTTACATTAGACCGTTGTACGCAAAGCACCGAAGAATGTCTTGACTGCGAGGTGGCCAGCGGATGTGCATGGTGCCAAGGTGAAAATTATGATGCTGCTAAAACCAATACAGTATTCCAACGGGCAACAGCAATCTGCAAAATGCATAAGGCTCGAGTACGCGCGAACAACTACTACTGGAACAAACTATTTCGTAAGCTAGAATTGGAAGGTCAACGAGAAGAGTACGAGAAAAACAAACGGCAAAACATCGAAACAATCTGTTAAAAGCAAACGTATATGATTAAATATTTAGTAATCCTTTTAGATGATTCTGCTACATCTTTTTGCCATTATGGCAACAAGAGTGAGCACAAATTGATTTCAACCGAGGACTTGAAAGAAGGCATCTTTTTCGGAATGAAAGAGAATCTGATGATTCAGTTCGTATATCCAGATTATCAACTTCCACAAGAACATCTTAACCTCATTGAAAGTATTGATCACAGCAAGATAATGTCCTCAAGTAATGAGAACGCCTCAGATGCCGATGTGATAGTCTTGAACACTTTAGATGCATTTAACCATACGATTTTGGAGTCAGGAGCAGTTTACACCCTTCGAATTACAAAATTGGACATTAACAAAGCTTTCTCCGTCATTTCTTCCAAACCTGCAACATATCAACGATTGAATCTTGTGGTTACAGATATTGACACTTGCACGGAAGCGAATTTGCTTGATTACAAAAAATTGCTACAAGATTTGTCAAAATGGTACATCCAACAATTATACACAAATAATTCATTGCAAATCAATGTATTGAGTGACAGAATAATGTTGGATAAAATGAATAATTGCGAAGCGGGAAATGAAAACATCACCCTTGCTCCCAATGGCAAATTCTACGTTTGTCCTGCGTTCTACTATGATAATCCAGAAGATTCTATTGGCGACTTAAAGACCGGATTAAACATCCTTAATGCTCAATTGTATAAAATCGCTTATGCACCAATTTGTCGAATTTGTGATGCTTACCATTGTAAACGCTGTATTTGGTTGAACCGTAAAACAACATTGGAGGTGAACACTCCTTCACATGAACAATGTGTTGCATCTCATATAGAAAGGAATGTCAGCCGTGAGTTGTTGGGAGAATTGCAGAAGTTAGGTGTTTTTGAAGAAAAAACAATATCAGAATTGGATTATCTTGACCCTTTTGAGAAAGCCAATAACTGGAAATGAAGTAATGTTTAATAAAATTCATAAGCAATGAAAAAATCAGTTGGATCTGTAACTCCAGAAGAAAAAAATGAAATACTATCCCTTTTTGAAAGAAGGAACGGATTAACCGAATTGGCCAAAGTCTTAACGGCTGACAATGCTGAACTTTATGAGAAGCTAGTCAAGGACATGGGTGAAACCAGTACCAAATTCCAGAATTGGTGGGACAGGATGGCCGCAAAATACCAGTGGGAAGGTGCTGAAAACGGCCATTGGGAAATCAACTTCGACACTTGTGAAATCCTTTTAGTAACGGAATAGTATGACCATACCACTTTTATTTATTGGCACTACGGAACTCTTGCTTATCGGCGGTTTAGCATTGTTGCTCTTTGGCGGCAAAAAACTTCCCGAAATGATGAAGGGTCTGGGGCAAGGCGTGCAAAGTTTCAAGAAAGGGATGAGTGAGCCTATTCCGGAAGATGCTGAAGAAAAAGACGAGGCGCATGTCGAAGAAGAAGGACCCGAAGGCGGAAGAGAATCAGCCGGAAGCGACGACAACGGACAACGCGGCGAGTAACGGCGAACTGCTGACCTTCGGTGGTCATCTCGAAGTCCTGCGCCAAATGCTCTTCCGCATTCTGGCTGTGGCGGGTGTTATTGCCGTTGTGGTATTCTGCTTCAAGGATTACACATGGCAAATGCTTATGGCACCCAGCCAGTGGGATTTTTGCACCTATCGCTGGATAGAACGAATGATCCAAGCGATGGGCTTCGATTTTCATTTTCAGCCTTTTGAGGTGGAGATGATTGCGACAGACCTCTCCAGTCAGTTTATGAAGCATATCACAACAGCCTGCTACTTAGGGCTGTTGGGTGCTTCGCCATACATATTGTTTGAGCTTTTTCGTTTCATATCGCCTGCCTTGTACGAAAACGAACGGAAATATTCTGTGCAGGTGGCTATTATCATCTACCTGCTGTTCATTGTGGGCGTTTTGATGAGCTATTTTGTGCTCTTCCCAATATCCTTCCGATTTTTGGGAACTTATAGCGTATCTGCGAAAGTGGTGAGCAACATCACATTGGATTCCTACATCAACACATTTGTCTCTTTGACCTTGGTCATGGGGTTGGTGTTCCAGCTGCCGGTCGTTGCATTTTTCCTCGGTAAACTGGGTGTCATTAATGCAGAGATGCTTTCCAAATACCGCAAACATGCGTTTATAGTCATCATGCTGGCGGCAGCGGTCATCACACCGCCCGACCTGATGACTCTCATCCTTGTTACTATCCCGCTGTACCTGCTTTTTGAGGTTAGCATTCGAGTGGTGCGGAGAGTGAAGTGATGGGACGAAAACAAGTCGCCCTTGCACTACTAACTACTAATTGCTAACTGCTAACTATCAGAACATCAACCCCTCCATCTCGCCGACAATCAGATTGTCCAGCTCGCTGAGCTTCCTGTAATCCGCGCTCTTGCGGATTCGACCGGCTTTGAAGAGCAGTCCCAGCTTGCGGTAGGCTTTCTTCAGGTCGGCGGCGATGACGCCGGTGATGGCTGACAATATTATATATAGTAGGCCCATCCAAAAGTGGTGGCACAGCAGACTGGCCACGACCAGGAGGATGATGTACCAAATCGGGAAGGTGAATGCGGTGCCGATGGAGTACTGGAAGGTGGAGTGCATCATCGGGTCTTTGATCTTGTGGGCGAAATGCTTTGCGAGCCAAGAGGGTAGTAGGTTGTTGAGGTAGCCGAAGAGGAAGATCGGCAACAACAGAATCGAGCAGAGGAGGTGAACCACCATCTTGAAACCGGATACTTTGCGGTTGACTGCCCAGGAGTTCAGACCGGTCTGCTTGAGCAGTTCCAAATATTGACGCATGTTGTCCATCAGGGCGGAGAAGCGTTCGGGCTGCTCATCGCGCAGTTTGCGCACGGCGGCGATGGTCTCCATGTCGGCCTTCTTTTGGTTGGAGAGCACCTTGGCGTCAACACCTTTGTGTTCCAAAACCGGCTCGCGCATGATGCGTGTGAGCTCATCGATCTCTTTGTAGTATTCGGGAATGTCGATGTCGGGGGTCATCTCCTTCACCCGCGCCCGCGATTTTGCGTTAAGAGCGAGGTAGGCGGGGTTGGGCGTCTCCTTGTACATATCAAAGAACTCCTCGAAGGTGAAGGGCTTGCCGCAGGTAACGGTCAAGTCTTCGCGCGCTTCGAAATAGTTGGAGTAGTGGATGTTGAGCGGCAGAATCTGCAGATTCAGCTTGTAGTCGTTGGTCTCCTCGGCGGTGAAGGCGATGCGGCTGAACCCCTTCTTGAAGGTGCTCATGTAGTGCCCTTGCTGATGTCCTGCTTCGGGGAAGATGACCAAGGAACGACCTTTTTGGAGAATTTCCGCCGCCTGATTGAAGATGGCCAGGTCTTTCTCGATGTCGCTGCGTCCGCCGTCACGGGTGCGGAAGACGGGCAGGATTTTCAGGAACCGCAGCGCTTTGGCCACCGCGTCCTTCTTGAAGATGTCGCCTCGCGCGATGAAGACGGGCTGACGACGGTCTTGTCTGTACAGCGTGTGCAGGATCGCCATGGCGTCCATCATGCCGTTCTGGTGGTTGGCGATGACCAGCGTCGGGGTGCCCTTCGCTGGGATGTTCTCGGGGTTGTCGACCCGGAATTTGCGGTAATAGACGATATTGTGCGCCATTCTCAGATACGCCATCAACAGGTCGTATTTCCAGGAGGGTTGGTCGATGTTTTCGAAAGATATCATTTTGGTTTAAGGTTTAAGGTTTAGGGGACCCCACACAAGGCGAAGCCGCAGTGTGGGGTTATTAGCACTTCGTGCATTTTGCCTCTTCGAGGCTGCTCAAGGAATGTTATTCAATTACATCAATTTCGTCCACGATGTTCTTGGCGCCGGCGAATTTGTCGACGATGAAGAGGAAGTAGCGGGCGTCGAGGCTGATGTTGCGGCAACGATCCACATCGTACCAGATGTCGCTCATGGTGCCTTCCCACACGCGGTCGAAGTTGGTGCCGATGAGCTGACCGTAGCCGTTGATGACCGGACTGCCGGAGTTGCCGCCCGTGGTGTGGTTGCTGGCGATGAAGGCCACCGGCAACTTGCCGTTCTTGTCGGCATAGCGACCGTAATCTTTCTTCTGCCACAGCTCTTTCAGCTTCGGATGCACCTGATAGTCATACACATCGGGATCTTCTTTCTCCATGATGCCGTCCAACGTGGTGTAATAGACATAGTCGGCGCCGTCGGCGGGTTGGAAGCCTTTCACCTGACCGTAGGTGACACGCATTGTGAGGTTGGCATCCGGATAGAACGCTTTGTCTTTATCCTTCTCCATCAACGCCTTGACGTAGGTGCGGTAGTACTGGTCAAGCTCAGCTGTTTCCGTACGGTAAGCGAGCACCGCAGTGCGATATTTGTCGAACAGTGCGGAATAGAGCATAATCATTTCATTATTAGCAGTTTTCGTAATCTGCTTCGGAGTGGCTTTGGAGATGAAGTCTTGATATTTTGCGGCATCTTGGAAGTAAGGCGCTTTCTTCGCGCTGTTGTCCCAAAGTGCAGTCATCATCTGACGCACAACAGGTTCGCTTTGGATGTATTTTTGCAAAGTGGCGGGAATGTTCTCTTTCTTCTCGTGGGTGAAGTAGTAGGTCATCAGTTCCACAAAACACTCTTTGTCGATCACATCAAAGTATTCGGCACGGAAACTCTTGTCGGCATCCATCATCTTGGCGCGGGTAGCGTCGGTGATGTTCTCTTCGCCGTAAAGTTTGCTCATGTAGGGATAGACGACCTCTTCCATCAGTTCCACGCCGAAAAGGTACTCATTAATATATGTAACCACTTGCAGGTTGTTATTGTAGCTTTCATAGACCTTCTTCATGTCTTGCAGCAGTGTGCCATATTCCGCTTTGCGTTTCGGATCGGCATTCACCCATTTCTGGAATTCAGCTTCCTGAGCCTGTTTCTTGCCGATGACGTCGCACTCGCGGATGCCCTTGCTCTCGCCTTGCCACTTTTTCCAGCCGTTGGAGATGCCGTTGGCCTTGGCGGAGTACATCAGACGGATGCGCGGGTCGAGGTTCATCTGTTTCTTCATTGCGTCGAGGCGGATGGTGCGTGCCTGTATCGCAATGGGATTCTGGATATTCGCCACTGCGTTCACGCCGTCAGAGATGAGGAACTGCTTCGTAGTGCCGGGATAACCGAACACCAACGTAAAGTCGTTCTCCTGCACGCCCTTGATGGAGACTGGGAAGTACTGCTTCGGCTTCATCGGGACGTTGTCCTTGCTGTAGTCGGCGGGCTTGCCGTCCTTGCCGGTGTAGATGCGGTAGAGCGAGAAGTCGCCGGTGTGGCGCGGCCACATCCAGTTGTCGCTGTCGCCGCCGAACTTGCCGATGCTCTCCGGCGGAACGCCCACGAGGCGGATGTCGTTGTAGGTCTCCGTGACGAACATAAAGTATTGATTGCCATAGTAGAATGGCTTGATCTGTGCCTTGTAACCCGTGCCTTCAATGGCCTTTTTGGTCACTTTGGCGATGTTCTCCTTGATTTTTGTCTGGCGTTCCGACTCCTTCATTTGGTCGTTCACGCCCGCCAAAACCTGCTCGGTGACATCTTCCATATAGACGAGGAAGGTGACAGTAAGGCCCTCCATAGGGATTTCCTCTTGCATACTCTTGGCCCAGAAACCGTCGCGTAAGTAGTTGTGTTCCATGGTGCTGTGAGATTGCACGTAGGAGTAGCCGCAATGGTGGTTGGTGAGCAGCAGACCTTGTGAGGAGATGAGTTCTGCGGTACAGCCGCTGCCGAAGAGCACGATGGCATCCTTCATGCTGTTGTGGTTGATGCTGTAGATGTCGTCCGCCGTTAGGTGGAAGCCGAGTTGCTGCATTTCCGCCTCGTTCTGACTCAGATAGAGGGGGATCCACATGCCGCCGTCGGCGCGTGCGAAGCCAATGATGGCCGCAAATAAGAGGGTGAAAAGTAATGATTTTTTCATATTTGAATGTTTTTAATTGACACGTTAATTTAGAGGGCGCAAAGATACTATTTTTGTTTACACGTTTACAGGTTTACAGGTTTATAGGTTTACAGGTTTATAGGTTTACAGGTTTAGAAGCTTAAAAAAATGTAATTTTGCGGCCCGAAAAAAGAGGATTATGAAAATCATCAGCTTCTGTGTCAACTTAGTACAAAAATATCTGCCGGAGCCGTTTGTTCTGGCCATCCTGTTAACTTTGATTGCCGCGCTCACTGCCATGCCGATATGCCACCAGACCCCCGTGGAGGTGATCGAGCACTGGGGCAATGGCGTGTGGGGACTGCTGGCTTTCTCCATGCAGATGTCGTTGATTCTGGTTTGCGGTGCCACTTTCGCAGGTGCGCCTGCTGTGAAGAAGGGCATCCGCAAGATTGCCGCGCTGCCGAAGACCCCTACGTCAGCCATCGCCACGGTGACGCTCGTATCGGCTATTGCCTGCTGGATCAACTGGGGCTTTGGACTCATCGTAGGGGTGATCCTTGCGAAAGAGATTGCTCGCGTTTGCAAAGGCGTGGATTACAGACTGTTGATTGCCTCGGCCTACAGTGGCTTTGTGGTGTGGCACGCCGGACTTTCCGGTTCCATCCCGCTGACCATGGCCACAGCTGGGGATTCGCTTACCAAAGCCACGAACGGTGCTTTGACTGAGCCTGTTAGCATCGCCACTACCATCTTCGCGCCGCAGAATCTCATTATCGTGGCGCTGGTCATCGTGGCCATCACTGTAGTCAACACGCTGATGCACCCCAAAGGCGAACATGTGGTCACTGTGGATCCGCAGCTGCTCTACGAACCGGAAGAGGCTCCCGAGAAGGATGACAACTCCCCGGCGGCGAAGTTGGAACAGAGCCGCATTGTTTCGGGCGTGATTGCGCTTCTGGGTTTCAGTTTCTTGATAATCAAGATTTTCGTAAGAGGTGGCGCGGTCGATTTGAACGCCGTCATTATGTTGTTCCTCTTCACGGGCATCCTTTTCCACGGCACGCCTGTGAAGTATGTGAGGGCCTTCACGAAGTCGGCCGGCGGCGCTGCGGGCATCATCCTGCAGTTCCCGTTCTATGCCGGCATCATGGGTATCATCACCGGGGTAGGGGAGTCGGGCATCTGCTACGGCACAGTCATCAGCGACGCCTGCATCGGGATTTCCACGCCCACGACCTTCCCGCTGTTCACCTTCCTCTGTGCGGCAATCCTCAACCTGTTCGTGCCGTCGGGTGGCGGTCACTGGGCCATCCAGGCGCCCGTGTTTTTCACAGCAGGTGCCAACTTGGGTGTCGATCCGGGTCTCACTGGCATCTCCATTGCCTGGGGCGATGCGTGGACCAACCTTATTCAGCCGTTCTGGGCACTGCCCGCGTTGGCTATTGCGAAGCTCAATGCCAAAGACATTATGGGGTTCTGTTTGATTGATTTGGTGATCACGGGAATCATCATTTGTGTGGGATTACTCATTTGGGCGATGTAGTCAGTAGAGACGATGTGCGCATCGTCTCTACAGCGGCAAATTCATCTGTCTGGGTGTTTATAAATTATGTACATTTGCGCTTTCAAATGGTGAAATTGTAAAATGTTGAATATGAGGAAATTATATGTTTTTGTGGGGCTAATTTTGTGCTCTGTGATGCCGTTTTATGCGGTGGCGCAGAGTCAGGACGAGAAAAAAGAGAAGAAAAAGAAGGAGCGCAAGGAGGTGAAACCGAACTACAAGCACAAGTTCACGACCTTCCATCTGGAGGCGCGGGCGGATTTTGAGTATAACTATGACTTGAGAGAATGGTCTAATCTCGCAAATCCGACCAATCCGATGCCAGGAAGTGCCACGCAACACAACTATGGTTTCCGCGGCGACTATTTCAATTTCCTGTTGGGTGGTGACATTGGCGACCACGTCTCCTACTTCTTCCGTCAGCGCATTGTCCCCGTCCAGGGCTTTACCGAACTGTTCGATAACACGGATTTCCTCTACATTCAGTATAAGTTCAACGACCGATGGTCGCTGAGAATGGGTAAGGAGGCTATTTACGTGGGTGGTTTCGAATATGATGCACCGCCTATCGATGTCTATTACTACACCCACTACTGGGGCTCGTTCCCCTGCTTCCTCTTAGGCATGTCGGCCGCGTACACCGACAAAAGCGGTAAAAACAAGATTGTGCTTAATGTTGCCAACTCGCCATACGTTCATTACATGGATAACAAGTGGAATTCCGGGCTGCTCTCCTATAATCTCTATTGGTCAGGCAATTTCGGTCATTTTTCCACCCTCTACTCTCTCAACTTTTTAGAGTATCAACGCGGTAAGTTTATTAACTTCATCGTTTTGGGTAACAAACTCTCGTTCGACAAATGGTCCATTTATGTGGATTACATCAATCGTGCTGCAGGATTTGATGGTTTCTTCCAAGATTTCTCTTTGGTGAGCCGTCTCGACTGGCATGTCAGTCCGAGTGTAAACCTTTTTGCCAAAGGCGGTTATGAACAGAATTTTGCTGGCTATTATTATACAATGGGAGACGATGTGGCTGTTGATGTGGACATGCTGATGCCCAACAATCGCAACCATTGGTTCTATGGTCTTGGTGTAGAGTACCGCCCGAGAGTTTATCCAGACCTGCGTGTCCATGCATATGTTGCGAACTCTACGATGCATCAACCCATGGATGCCACACAAACTCTTTCAAATATGGAATTTACAAATTCCACTCTCACTGCCAACGTCGGTGTCACATGGTGGCTCAATTTCATGAAATTTCTGCCCGAAAAGCTTAAATAATTCATAATTCATAATTCCGAATTCATAATTAACAAGATGCCAATATTCCACTTCAAAAACAATAACATCCTTCATCAGGTTTCGCGGATTTCGCGGAACAACGTGGTGCGCTACATGGTGCGTGCATACAGTCGAACCCGGGAACTGATCATCTTCCTGGTGCTGTTCTTCGGTTTCTTCACCGGACTCTCCATCAAGATGGGTCTGCCGAATATGTTGAACACCTTCATGAACACGGCTTATAAATTGCTGATTGAAACGGTGTTTTATATTATGGCCATCACGGTGATGACGGGCGCAATCAGTAAACTCTTCGTGGAGTTCGGTGTGGTGGTGTTGTTGGAGAAGATGTTGAAGCCGCTGATGAAACCGCTTTACAACCTTCCCGGTGTGGCTTCGCTTGGTGCGGTGATGACCTTCCTGAGCGACAATCCCGCCATCATCACGCTGTCGAAAGACAAGACCTTCAGTCGCTACTTCAAGCAGTACCAGATTGCTTCGCTGACCAACTTCGGCACCTCGTTCGGTATGGGTTTGGTGGTGGTCGCCTTCATGACAGGTCGCGGCTACGGTAGCGGCGCCCTCATCGGCTTGGCAGGTGCATTTATCGGCAGTATCGTCACTACTCGCATGATGCAGCATCTGACACTGAAAGCCTATCCGGAACTCGACTCTCCGATGCCCGATTCTGAGGTGGAGGAGAAACCTTTGGATGAGGTGGTCAATGAGACGGAAGGGGCTAACGTGAAGATCGAAGAAGAGAAGAAGGGACCGTTTTTGCGCACGCTGAACGCCATGCTCGACGGTGGCAAGAGCGGTGTGGATATCGGACTTTCCATCATCCCTGGCGTGCTCATCATCTCCACCATTGTGATGATGGTGACGTTCGGCGCTTCGTTGGACGGTACCTACACGGGTTCTGCTTTCGAGGGTGTGCCTTTGTTGCCGTGGTTGGCTTCCAAGGTCGATTTCCTCTTCAAGTGGCTCTTCGGATTCGTGCATCCCGAGCTGATTGCTTTCCCGATCACGGCTTTGGGCGCTGTGGGCGCGGCCATCGGTTTGGTGCCCGCGTTCGATGCCTCCGGACTCATCGATAGCAACGCCATCGCGGTGTTTACGGCCATGGGTATGTGCTGGAGCGGCTTCCTGAGCACGCATACCGGCATGTTGGATTCCCTTGGTTACCGCAAGCTCATCTCCAAGGCCATTGCCTCGCATACGGTCGGCGGTTTGGTTGCGGGTATTTCCGCGCACTGGCTGTATGTGTTGTTTTCCCTGATTTAATTTGTCGCAAACGATTCGTAGAGACGGTGTGCACACCGTCTCTACAGGGGTTCGAAATAATAAACTCCATTGACATAAGAAAAACGGAAGGCAGGGAACCTTCCGTTTTTCAATCAACAACAACCAATTTTTTATATTAAATCATGACAATTCTGCTCTGATTTTCACGGTGCAAAGAAACAATCATTTTCGCACGTGGATTATCCCCATTATTTGTGCTTTTTTCTTGATGTCGTAACCATTTTTTGTGATTGATTTTGTTATTTATCAGATAGTCAATGTGTTAAGTTTGGTCTTGTCGGGATGTGTAATCAATCCTTTTATCAATATTTTTCAACAATTTGGAGGTAATCTGAAAAATTCTTATCTTTGCAAAAGGTTTATTGTCTTGAATTTGAGTGTAATTAACTGATTGATAGGATTTTAATAGAAATATTGATAAAAAAACTATTGTTATGCAAAAGCAGACTCTATTTTTTGTATCGTTTATGATGGTTTTGGCGGTTGCTGTGAATGCGCAGAGCGTGATTGTCCCGGTGGGCGGTGACGTTCAGAACAGCAATGGCAGTGTGAGCTACACGGTTGGACAAATTGCCGTGGAGACGGCTGTGAGCAATGAAGGTTCCGTTTCCGTAGCGGAAGGTGTGCAACAACCATACGAAATCCAGACGGTGGGTGTGAACAACTACCCGCAGATTGTGCTGAATGCCAAGGTTTACCCGAATCCTACCGAGAATCTTGCGCAGCTGGAACTCAACGGTTTCGAGATTCCTGATAATGGTTTGAAGGCTTATCTTTATGATGGTAATGGCAAGCTTCTTCAAACTTTGACGATTACGGACGATATCACTTCGTTCCAGATTGGACAATATGCCACCGGCAACTACCTGCTGGAGGTGAAGTCTGGGAATAACTCCATGAAGACCTTCAAGATTGTCCGTAAATAACAAAAATCAGACTTTTATGTATAATTCCGACCCCCGAACTGTCATCACTTTGGACGCTGGCGGCACGCATTTCCGGTTCTCGGCAATGCGCGGCTGTGAGGCGGTTACCGATACTTTTGAACTGTCGACCCATCCCAACGACTTGCCTCAACTTTTGGAGGATTTGCGTGTGGGTTTTCAGCATATCATCGACCAGCTGCCGGAGAAGCCTGTGGCTATCAGCTTCGCCTTCCCTGGTCCGGCCGATTATCCCAACGGCGTCTTCCCCGACCGTCTCACCAACTTCCCTTGTTTCGAGGGTGGGGTGGCGTTGAGCGCCTTCTTGGAGGAACAGTTCGGTCTGCCCGTATTCATCAACAACGATGCTGACCTCTTCACCTACGGCGAGGCGTTGGCGGGTGCGCTCCCGATGCTCAACGAGAAGATTCGCAATGCCGGCGGCGTGAAGGAGTACCACAATCTCATTGGCTTTATCTTGGGTACGGGGTTTGGAATCGGCATAACCTCTCATAATCAGATGTTTATGGGTGATAACTGCTGTTCGGAGATCTATTGCACGCCCAGCAAGTGGGGTCAGGACCTTATTGCCGAGGAGGGCGTTTCGCTTCGCGCTGTGCTGCGTTATTACCGCGAGCTGGCGAAAGACGAGAAAGCCGCTCAATACACGGATTCTTACGACATTTACCGCATCGCTGACGGCGAGTTGGCGGGCGATCAAGAGGCGGCTCGACAGGCTTTCGCTCGTTTCGGAGAGGCGGCGGGCTATACCATTGCGTACGCTGCCTGCATGTTGGACGGCATTATCGTGCTCGGTGGCGGCGTCAGCAAGGCCGCGAAGTTCTACCTGCCCGCTCTGCTCAAAGAGTTGCGCGCTACCATGCACACCCTCAACGGCAATACGTTGGGTCGCGTGCCCTCCTACATCTACGATTTGGAGAATCCCGAGGAGTTCGAGCAGTTCGTGCATGGACAGACGAAAGAGATTACGGTGTTCGGCACCGACAAGACCGTCCGCATCGACACCCAGAAACGACTGGGCATCACGCTGTCGCAACTCGGCACCTCCCGTGCCACGGCGATCGGTGCCTACTGCTTCGCACTCCATGCGCTGAACAATTAGTAATTGATAATTGATAATTGATGTGAACACCACCATCCCCTTTTTTATCTCCTAACCTCTAAACCTCTAAACCTGTAAACTTGTAAACCTTAAACCTTAAACCTTAAACCGAAAATAATAACCAAATATCAACAAATATGACAAAAGATCTAACCCAACAGCATATTGATGCTTGGCTGACCGGAAATTACGATCAGGAGACGAAAAAAGAGATTCAGAGAATGCAGAAGGAAGACCCTGCCGCATTGTCGGATGCGTTTTACAGAACCCTTGAGTTTGGCACTGGCGGTTTGCGCGGTATCCTGGGTATCGGTACCAACCGCATGAACAAATACACGGTGGGCTTTGCTACGCAAGGCTTGGCCAACTATTTGATCAAGTGTTTCAAGGAAAACATCAAGGTGGCCATCTCATTCGATTCACGTAACTTCAGCACCGAGTTTGCGCAGATTTCTGCCAACATTCTGGCTGCTAACGATATACAGGTCTACCTGTTCGATTCATTGCGTCCCACTCCGGAACTCTCTTTCGCAGTGCGTCACCTGCAGTGTAACGCCGGTATCATGATTACCGCTTCCCATAACCCGAAGGAGTACAACGGTTACAAGGTCTATTGGGAGGACGGCGGTCAGTTGGTACCCCCGCATGACAAAAACGTGATTGCCGAGGTCAACAAGATCAAAGAGGTGGAGCAGGTGAAGTGGGATGGTCGTCCCGACCTGATCCGTTCTATCGGAAAAGACATTGACAATGTGTATCTTACGATGATTCGTCGTCTCTCGTTGCATCCCGAGGCAGTGGAAGAGGCGAAGAAGTTCTCCATCGTTTACACCCCGCTGCATGGCACGGGTATCTCTGTGGTGCCGCAAGCCCTTTCGGATTTCGGTTTCAAGAATGTGCATATTGTTGAGGAACAAGCTGTTACTGATGGCAACTTCCCGACGGTGAAATCCCCGAATCCGGAGGAGCACGCTGCTTTGGAATTGGCTATCAAGAAAGCCAAGAAGGTGAAGGCCGACATCGTGCTGGCCACCGATCCTGACGCTGACCGCGTGGGTATCGCTGTGCGTCGCGAAGATGGTGAGTACCAGCTGTTCAACGGCAACCAAACCGCTACTTTGCTGTTCCACTACATGCTTTCGCAGACGAATATCGACCAACTTAATAACGATCTCTTCGTGGTGAAGACCATCGTCACCACCGACCTGATTGACCAGATTGCCACCGATTTCAATGTGGAGTGCTACAATGTGTTGACGGGCTTCAAGTACATTGCGGAGAAGATCCGTGAGTTTGAAGGCAACAAACATTTCCTCGTGGGTGGTGAAGAGAGTTACGGCTACCTCGTCGGCGATTTTGTGCGCGACAAGGATGCTGTTTCCGCTTGCTGCTTGATTGCGGAGATGGCCGCTTATTACAAGACGGTTCACAACAGAAGTCTGATCGACCAATTGGAGGCTCTTTATCGTGAGTATCAATATTATAAGGAAGACATGGTCTCTCTTACCGAACCTGGTGAAGCGGGTATGCAGGCTATCCAGAAGCGCATGAGCGACTTGCGCGAAGAGTTTCCGAAGCAGCTCGGCGGTCAAAACGTGATCAAGGTTCACGACTATAAGACCCAGCATACGTGCAATATGCAGTCTACGACTGACGACCGCATCGAATTGCCCGTCTCCAACGTACTGCAGTTCCTCACGGCCGATGGCAGCAAGGTTACCGTGCGTCCGTCTGGTACCGAGCCTAAGATCAAGTTCTACTTCAGCGTCTGCCAGGATATCGAACCCGAGCAATCCATGCAGGAGGTCGAGGAGATCCTGAACAATCGTATTGCCAAACTGAAAAAGGACCTTGGACTGAAATAGTTAGCAGTTAGTAGTTAGCAGTTGGCTCTGGCGAGTAAACCAGTAAACCTGTAAACTCTTAAACATTAAACTTTAAACCTTAAATCATAATGATCAACCCCAAATTATTAGACCCTAAGAGCATCGTCGTGTGCGGTGCATCCAGTGACATCCATAAACCCGGCGGCAAGGCCCTGAAGAACCTGTTAGAGAGTGCGTTCAAGGGACAGGTGTACGCCGTCAATCCCAAAGAGACCGAGGTTCAGGGCGTGAAATGCTACGCCAAGGTCGATGACCTGCCTCAGGTCGATTGCGCTATTCTTTGTATCGCAGCCAAATTCTGCGCTCAGACCGTCGATATTTTGGCCAAAGAGAAGGGCTGCCGAGGCTTCATCATCGTCAGCGCCGGTTTTTCTGAGGAGAGCCACGAAGGTGCCGAGATCGAGAAGCACATTGTTGACACGATCAACAGCGTGGGCGGATCGCTTATCGGTCCCAACTGCACGGGCTTCCTCAATACTAACTATAGCGGCTGCTTCGACACGCCGATTCCGAAACTCGACCCGAAAGGTGTCGATTTCATCACCGGTTCCGGTGCTACGGCCGTGTTCATCAAGGAGTACGGTATCAGCAACGGACTGAAATTCAACAGCGTGTGGGCTGTGGGTAATAGTGCCCAACTGGGTATCGAGGATGTGCTCGAACATTTGGACGAGACCTTCGACCCGGAGAAATCCTCACGTGTCATCATGCTCTACATGGAGAAAATCGGCGACCCGCAGCGTCTGTTGAAACACAGCCGCAGCCTCATTAACAAGGGCTGCCACATCGCTGCCATCAAGAGCGGTGGTAGTGCTGCGGGTTCACGCGCCGCTTCTTCACACACGGGTGCTTTGGCTACCAATGATGCCGCTGTTGATGCCCTCTTCCAGAAAGCCGGTATTGTGCGCTGTCAGAACCGTCAGGAACTGACTACCGTTTGCGGTGTTTTCATGCATCCCGAACTCAAGGGCAAACGTTGTGCTGTCATTACCCACGCAGGTGGTCCTGCTGTGATGCTCACCGACGTGCTCTCGAATGGCGGCATGGAAGTCCCCCCGTTGAAGGATCACCCCGCCAGCCCCGCCCTTTTGGCGAAGCTGTTTGGCGGTTCCTCTGTGGGCAACCCCATCGACTTCCTCGCAACCGGTACGGCTGAGCAACTCGGCTACATCATCGACACGGTCGAAAACGAATACGACGAGATCGACTTTTCTGTGGTTATCTTCGGTTCACCCGGATTGTTCAGCAACAAGGAGGTTTACAACCTGCTGGACGAGAAGATGAAGACCTGCAAGAAGCCCATCTTCCCTGTCTTGCCGAGTATCATCAACGTGAAGGACGAAATCAACGACTTCATTGCGAAAGGCCGCATCAACTTCCCCGAGGAGTGCGTTTTAGGCAACGCCCTCGTGAAAGTTTACAACACTCCGAAGCCGCAGCCCGAGCATGTGGATCTGCCGAAAGTCGATGTGGCTCGTATCCGCGCTACCGTGGATCGCTGCAAGGACGGCTACATGGAAATTGCTGACTACAACGAACTTCTGGATGCTGCCGGCATCTCCCGCAAGAAATCCGTTGAGGTTTCCAAGAAGGAGGACGCGCTGGCATTCGCCAAGGAGGTCGGCTGCAGCAAGGATGTGCCGTTGGTGATGAAGGTTGTCGGTCCGTTGCACAAGAGCGATGTGGGCGGTGTCACCTTGGGTGTCAAGGACTTGGATACCGTCGCCAAGGAGTTCGACCGCTTGATCGTCATTCCCGAAACCTACGCTGTGGAAATGTACCCGATGCTGGATGGTACGGATGTTTACATCGGAGCCATTCGTGACGAGAAGTTCGGTCACCAGATCTTCTTCGGTCTGGGCGGTATCTTCATCGAGGTGCTGAAAGATGTGCAGAGCGCGTTGGCACCGATCACCGCTGCCGAAGCCAAGGAGATGCTCACGAAGTTGCGCGGTTACAAGATTCTGCAAGGCGTTCGCGGTCAAGAGCCTGTGAATCTCGACCTCTATGCCGACCAGATTGCCCGCGTGAGTGCGTTGGTTCAGGCCGCTCCCGAGATTGCGGAGATGGACCTCAACCCGCTGTTAGGCAATCCGAAATATGTCACCGCCGTGGATGCGCGTATCCGTTTGGAGAAGTAATCACGACGAAATTCCCAATGCTATTGGCGCGGAGATTTTCCTTCGGGAAAGTCTCCGCGCTTTCTGCTTTTTCAACACGCAATCCTTGATAAAAAATTATTCAAATTTATATCGTGATATTTGAAGAAAAATTGTATCTTTGCGCCTTGGAAAATAATGTAAAATAATATAAGTATGAAAAGTAACTTTTCCTCAATGAAATTGTTCGCAGTTGTTGCGTTAGTTGCTTGTTTCACAATGAGTTATGCGCAATGCGACAAAGGTAATGTGTATGGCCAGAAAGGTCAGAAGTATGGTGTCGCTATCGTGATGGGTGATTCCACCGGTCAACATGTGGTGCCGACGGCTGCTATGACGCTCCCCACTTTCAAGGGTGGCAACAAGGCAATGTGCCGTTACATCAACAAGACGAAAAAGTACCCGGTGAACCTGAAGAACCAGAAAATCTCCGGTACGACCACCGTGCAAGCTAAGGTTTTGAAGGACAGCACGCTGACGGATATCGAGGTGGTTCAAAGCTCTGGCTACCAAGCTTTCGATGACGAGGCTCTCCGTGTGGTGAAATCCTTCCCCAAGATGATTCCCTCCACGCAAAGCTGTGAGGCTCAGGACATGATCGTCCAAATCCCCGTGGTTTTCGACTATGAGGAAGAGATTGCCGCCGACAAGAAGAAAGCCGAGATGGAAGAGGCCAAGAAGGATCTCGTGAAACCCATCACGCTCTATTTCGAAAACGACCGTCCCGATCCTCGTACCAAACAAGAGACCACCAGCACGGAATATGTGGGTCTGTACAACGACTACATGGCTGCAAAGAGCAACTATGTGACCAACGCCGGCAAGGGTTTGGCAGGTGCTCAGAAGACTGAGGCTCAGAACACGATGGAGGCTTTCTTCAACGATTCTATCCAAACGGGTTACAACCGTCTGGTGAAGCTCACCAACTTCCTCGTTGACGCTCTCAAGGATGGTCAGCAAGTGGAGTTCACCATCAGTGGTTTCGCCAGCCCGGTGGGTGGCAGCGACTACAACAAGATGCTTTCCGCTCGTCGTATTCAGAGCGTGTTGAACTACATGTCACAGGCTCACGGCGGTTACTTGGCACCCTACATCAACGGTTCTCGTCCGGGTCTCACGATTCATCGCGATCCCGAAGGCCAGGTGGGTAAATTCAACACCACGGCTGTCCGCGAGACTGTTTACGGTCTGAAAGCCGCCAAGGACAGAAAGATTACGATTCATAGCATTTCTGTCAAGTAAGTTATATATATACAATAATATATTTTAAGGGGAGGCGCAGTGCTTCCCCTTTTTCGTTAATTGAAAATTGAGAATTGAAAATTGAGAATTGTGGGGGAGATGTTTTTTTGTGTGTTTGCACTTGATTATGGAAATGTTTTTTTTGAATAAATATAATTAACTATGAAAAAGAATGTTGTTTTAGAAAAAAGTGCTGCTTTTTCAATTCGAGTGGTAAATCTCTATAAGTATCTAACAAACAGAAAGCATGAATATGTGATGGCTAATCAGATTAAGAGGTCAGGTACGAGTATCGGTGCTAATATATGCGAAAGTCAAAACGCACAAAGTAGGGCTGATTTTATCCATAAATTGAATATTGCATTAAAGGAAACTGATGAAACAGTTTATTGGTTGACATTGTTAAAAAACACAAAGTATCTGACAGAAATGGAATATGATTCTATGAAAAGAGATGCGGAAGAGCTTAGAAGGATTTTGACATCGATTATAAAGACCTCAAAATCACGTACGACCATCTAATTTTCAATTCTCAATTTTCAATTCTCAATTAATTGAAAATCAGTGTAATGCAATGTCCTGGATGAATAGCAAAAAAAATATTTCAACACCTTATTGGGGATAAAGAAAAAAATGTATTTTTGCAGGCTTTTTGAAGTGGAATGCAAACGCGAGTGGGAAGTGGGTTTTGAATCGCGTAACTATTTGATTTCACGGACTGTAATGATGATAGGGTAGGGTCGAAGAGATAGGATTTTATGGTTACGTTTATGAAGATAGTTGCATTTTTCTTTCAAAAATGGGCTATTTTTTTTTGAATATTAATAATGTAAATAAATTTTAGAAGGGATGAAAAAGATTAAAATCACACAAGTTAGAAGCGCGGTTGACAGACCCGCACGTCAGAAAAAATCTTTAGAAGCATTAGGCTTGCGCAAAATGCATCAAACTGTTGAGCATGAAGCAACTCCCCAAATCCTGGGTATTGTGGACGCTGTCAAGCATTTAGTAAGCGTTGAAGAATTATAATTTTTAATAACCAATTGAATATCAAAGAGATGGATTTACACAATTTAAAACCGGCAAAAGGATCAACACACAGAGAACGCAGAATTGGTAGAGGACAGGGTTCCGGAAAAGGCGGCACTTCCACACGCGGCCACAAGGGCGCACAATCCCGCTCCGGTTACAGCCGTAAGATCGGTTTCGAAGGCGGTCAAATGCCTATTTACAGAATATTGCCCAAAAGAGGTTTCAAGAATATCAACCGTGTGGAGTATAACGCTATCAATGTCAGCACTCTTCAACAGCTCGTCGAGAAGTGCAACGTTGAGAAGATCGATCGCGAGGTGCTCGTGAACAACGGTTTGGCTAAGAAGAACGACCTCATCGCCATTCTGGCCAAGGGTGAGCTCACCGCTAAGGTGCATGTGGTGGCAGACAAGTACTCTGCAAAAGCCAAGGCTATGATCGAGCAATGCGGTGGTACTGCAGAACTCGTTAACGCTCCCGCAGCCGAGTAATTTCATTAAAAAGTCTTTACAATGAGAAAATTCATAGAAACCATTAAGAATATTTTCAGGATTGAGGATCTGAGAAAACGCATTCTCTACACCCTCTTCATTATCCTGATTTACCGCTTAGGCGCTCACGTGGTGCTTCCGGGCATCAACCCTGCCGCCCTTTCCGCTTTCAGCAGCGCGGCGCAGAAGGGTCTTCTCGGCATGCTGGACCTCTTCTCCGGCGGTGCTTTCTCCAACGCCTCCATCTTCGCGTTGGGTATCATGCCTTACATCACCGCGTCCATCGTGGTGCAATTGTTCACTCTCGCTGTTCCTTATTTCCAGAGACTGGCCAAGGAAGGTGAGAGCGGTCGTACGAAAATCAACCAGATCACCCGTTATCTGACCGTTGCAGTCCTCGCAGTGCAGGCTCCCGCTTACATCGCCCAGCTCACTGGTCAGTTCCCTGGCGCTATCGCTCCCTCTATGCTCGAGACCCGTATCCTCGGTTTCTCCGCATTCGGCATTTGCGCTTTCATTCTGTTGATTTCCTCCACTCTGTTCATCATGTGGTTGGGTGAGCGTATCACCGACAACGGTATCGGTAACGGTATCTCCATGATCATCATGATCGGTATCATCGCTCGTCTGCCTTTCGCTTTGCAGGCTGAATTCACGGCTCGTATCACTGAGATGAACGGTGGTCCTATCATCTTCATCATCGAGATCCTCCTCATGATGGTGATCATCGGTCTTTGCATCATGTTGGTGCAAGGCACTCGCCGCGTTCCCGTTCAATACGCAAAACGCGTTGTGGGCAACAAACAGTACGGTGGTGTCCGTAACTATCTGCCCCTCAAGGTCAACGCTGCTGGTGTCATGCCGATCATCTTCGCTCAGGCGTTGATGTTCATTCCCTTGACGTTCGTTAACATTTCCCAAGAGACCACAACTGGTTTCTGGGCAAGCTTTATCGACTATAACCGTTTGGGCTACAACATTGTGTTCTTCCTGTTGATCATTGCCTTCACCTATTTCTATACGGCAATCACCATCAACCCGCAGCAAATTGCTGAGGATCTGAAGAAGAACAACGGTTTCATTCCCGGTGTGAAGCCTGGCAAACAGACCGCTGAGTACATCGACAAGATCATGTCTCGCATCACGTTGCCTGGTTCTATCTTCTTGGGTTTTGTTGCTGTCATGCCTGCAATTGTGCGTCAGTTCGGTGTCAACCAACAGTTCGCTCAATTCTTCGGCGGTACCTCCCTGCTGATTATGGTAGGTGTGGTGTTGGATACGCTGCAACAGATCGAGAGCCACCTGCTTATGCGTCACTATGACGGTCTGACCAAGTCCGGCCGCATCAAAGGTCGTATGGGTGGCGGTATTTACGGAGCCCACTAATAGTCGTCAGTGATATAAGGAAAAACGATGTTCAGAAGAGTGAAATATAAGTCGGAAGCCGAATTCGCGAAGCTCAAAGCCAGCGCGAATGTCGTGGCGGTGACCTTGGCCGAGGTGGCCAAGTACATCCAGCCGGGCGTGCCGCTCACCTATCTCGACCAGATTGGCGAGCAGTGCATCCGCGACCACGGTGCGGTGCCCTCCTTCAAGGGTTACGAAGGCTATCCGGCTGCACTCTGTCTCTCTGTGAACGAAGTGGTGGTGCACGGTATTCCCCGCCCCAACATGTACTTGCGCGACGGTGACATTATCTCTGTCGATTGCGGTGCCTTGTTGGACGGCTACCACGGCGACTTCTGCTACACCTTCGAGGTGGGCGAGGTTTCCAAAGAGGTGCACGCGCTCTGCCAGCGCACGAAAGAGTCGCTTTACAAAGCGATAGAGATTGCAAAGGCAGGCAACACCATTGGTGATATCGGTTACACGGTGGAGAAATATGTCTCCCAGTTCAACTACGGTGTTGTCAGAGAGTTGTGCGGTCACGGTATCGGCAGAGACATGCACGAAAGACCTGACATTCCGAACTACGGAAGCAAGGGTGCCGGGATGAAGATTGCCCCGGGCATGTGCATCTGCATTGAACCGATGATCAATTTGGGCAGCCATAAGATCACGATGGACAATGATGGTTGGACCATCCGCACCCGTGACCACAAGCCTTCGGCTCACTATGAGCATCAGTTGATTATCACCGAGCATGGTACTGAGGTAATTTCATCCTACAAACTGCTTGGCGAAGTGATTGGAACAGAAGAATTATATTAAAATATTGAAGATATGGCAAAACAAGCAGCAGTAGACATTGACGGTGAAGTGATTGAGGCGTTGGGTAATGGACAGTACCGTGTCCGTCTGGAAAGCGGTCACGAGATTCTCGCCCACCTTTCGGGAAAGATGCGTATGCACTACATCAAGATCATCCCCGGCGACCGTGTTCAAGTGGCAATGTCCCCGTATGATTTAACGAAAGGACGTATCACCTATCGTCACAAGAATTAACCTTGTCCTTGAGGACAAAAGCTCGGTAGAAAATATTTCGAAATAATAATAAAAAATAATAAAGCAATGAAAGTAAGAGCATCAGTTAAAAAGAGATCAGAAGATTGCATCGTGGTAAGACGTCACGGTGTGGTGTATGTGATTAACAAAAAGAACCCCAAATTCAAACAACGTCAGGGTTAATAGAGAAATTAAATAATTATTCATCAATAAAAAACATAGATTAATATGGCAAGAATTGCAGGTATTGATTTACCTAAAAACAAACACGGTGAAATCGGCTTGACCTACATTTACGGAATCGGCAGAAGCACTGCCCAAAAGATTCTGACCAAAGCCGGCATCAGTTGGGATAAAAAGGTAAATGAATGGAATGACGATGAGTTGGCATTGATTCGTGGATTAGTGAATGAGTTGAAGGTAGAAGGACCGCTCAGATCTGAAGAGCAGATGAACATCAAACGTCTGATGGATATCGGTTGCTACAGAGGCATTCGTCACCGTTTGGGTTTACCGGTACGCGGTCAGAGCACCAAAAACAACGCCCGTACGCGTAAGGGACGTAAGAAAACTGTCGCTAACAAGAAGAAAGCGACCAAGTAGTTATTAATCACGGATAGAAGAAAATTATCAGTATGGCAAAAAATACAAAATCAACGAAGAAGAGAGTTGTTAGAATCGAGGCTCAAGGTAAGGCTTTTATCTATGCTTCTTTCAATAACGTGATTGTCTCCCTCACCAACAACGACGGTCAGGTGATCTCCTGGTCTTCCGCTGGTAAGATGGGATACAGAGGTTCCAAGAAAAACACTCCCTACGCTGCCCAGATGGTGGCTCAAGATTGCGCGAAAGTGGCATACGACCTCGGTCTGCGCAGAGTGAAAGTGTACGTTAAAGGTCCGGGACAAGGCCGTGAGTCTGCCATTCGTTCCATCAACACCACGGGTATCATCGTGGAAGAGATCACGGATGTCACTCCGCTGCCTCACAATGGCTGCCGTCCTCCGAAACACAGAAGAGTATAATTTTATCATTCATCATCGAAAAAATATAGAATATGGCAAGATATACAGGACCCAAAACGAAAATCGCAAGAAAATTCAAGGAACCCATCTACGGTCCCGACAAATATTTCGAGAGAAAGAACTATGCTCCGGGTCAGCATGGTCAGTCTCGCAGACGTACGAAACTCTCTGAGTACGGTATGCAGTTGCAGGAGAAGCAGAAAGCTAAATACACCTACGGTATTCTGGAGCGCCAGTTCCGTAAATTGTTCGACATGGCTTCCCGCATGAAAGGTATCACGGGTCAGAACTTGATGCAACTCATCGAGTCCCGTCTCGACAATGTGGTGTTCCGTTTGGGCATTGCTCCCACCCGTAACGCTGCCCGTCAGCTCGTTTCCCACCGTCACGTCACCGTCAACGGTGTTATCTGCAACATTCCTTCTATGTTGTTGAAACCCGGTGACATTGTGGAAGTTCGTGAGCGTTCCAAGAGCCTTGAGGTGATCGAGAACTCCCTCAGCGGCAAGGCCATGAACTACGCTTGGCTGGAGTGGGACGGCAACCTCAAAGTTGGTAAGTTCATGCAATATCCTCAGCGCGAGGAAATTCCGGAGACTATCAACGAGCAGGCTATCGTCGAGTTGTACTCCAAGTAAGGATTAAGGTTTAAGGTTTAAGGTTTAGGGTTTAAGGTTTAAGGCAACCTGATAACCATAAACGTTAAACCATAAACATTAAACCATAAACGTTAAACCAATAGATAATTAAAAAACAAAGAAAATGGCAATTTTAACATTTCAAAAACCCGATAAGGTCATCATGAATGAGGCCGACGATTTTCACGGCATATTTGAATTTCGTCCCCTGCAGCAAGGTTTTGGCGTCACCGTTGGTAACGCTTTGCGCCGCGTGCTGCTCTCATCATTGGAAGGCTATGCCATTACCTCTGTGAAGATCGAAGGCGTTGCACAGGAGTTCTCCTCCATCCCTGGTGTGATGGAAGATGTGCTCGACATCGTGCTCAACCTCAAACAGGTGCGCCTCAAAAATAAAGTCGAAGGTTACTCCTCCGAGAAGGTCTCCATCGTGATCAGTGGTCAGGACACGTTCACGGCAGGCGACATGAACCGCTATCTCAACTACTTCCAGGTCCTGAATCCGGAATTGTTGATTTGCCGCATGGAGCCCACCGTTCGCCTGAACATGGAGATCACCATCGACAAGGGTCGCGGTTATGTGCCCGTTGAGGACAACCGTCAGATTCACGACGGTATTGACGTGATTGCTGTGGACTCCACGCACACGCCTATCCGCAACGTGAAATACACGATCGAGCCCTATCGTGTGGAGCAAAAGACCGACTTCGAGAAGCTGATTCTCGAAATCGACACCGACGGTTCCATCCACCCGAAGGACGCCATCCAAGAGGCTGCGAAGATTCTGATCCAACACTTCGCTCTGCTCTCCGACGAGAACATTGCTCTCGACGCTCAGGAGCAACCCGACAGCCCCGAGGTGATGCAAGACACTGAGAAGAACATCCGTCAGATCCTCCAAGCCAAGTTGATTGACATGGACCTTTCTGTCAGAGCTTTGAATTGTCTGAAGTCTGCCGAGCTGGAGACTCTGGGTGACCTGGTGGCCTTCCACAAAGCCGATTTGCTCAAATTCCGTAACTTTGGTAAGAAGTCACTCGCTGAATTGGAGACGCTGGTGCACAACAAAGGTCTGGAGTTTGGTATGAATGTAGAAAAGTATAATATAGATAACGAATAGAACAATGAGACACGCTAAGAAAATTAACCATTTAGGAAGAAAAGATGCGCACAGAAAGGCCATGTTGTCCAATATGGCAACTTCTCTGATCATGCATAAGAGAATCAGCACTACTTTGGCTAAGGCAAAAGCGTTGAGAACATACGTGGAACCCATCGTGACCCGCTCTAAAGAGGACACGACCCACTCACGTCGTATGGTTTTCTCCGAATTGCAGAACAAGTATGCTGTCACCGAGCTGTTCCGTGAGATTTCTCCGAAGATCATGGATCGTCCGGGCGGTTACACTCGTATCCTCAAAACCGGATTCCGCAAGGGTGACAATGCCGAGATGTGCATCATCGAGTTTGTAGATTTCAACGAAACCTACACTGTTGACAAATCCAAAAAGAAATCCACTCGTACGCGTCGTAGCAGCAAGAAAGCCGCTGCTCCCGCTGAAAACGTGGCAACAGAAGCTCCTGCAGCAGAGGTCGAAGCTCCCGCAGCTGAGTAATGTGCATTTGGAATTAGATTTTAAGAAAGCGGTATCTGTCTTGATGCCGCTTTTCTTGTATTGAGTTGGGAGTTGGGAGTTAGGAGTTCTCGCTAACAGCAATAGCCAAAAGCTAAAATCGAAGAGTAAAAAGAATAAAAACAATAAAAATGGTAATATTGGAAAGACCTTTTGCGTCTGACATGATGGTGGAGACGCTGCAGAAAAATAACATCCCTGTGTTGCGCAACGAGATGTCTGAAAAGCGCGTCAAGGATGGCAAAATCCTTAACGACAGTGAATTCACAGAAGCCTACAAGAAGGCTGGCAAACTCTACACCGTTTCTGAGAACGCCCTCGGATGGATTTACGATCATATTGACGACAAACGCTTTTTGGACGGAATCTCCCTTGTGAAGGACAAATCCGCCTTCAGAAGCATCTGTCGCGACATCTATCCCGACTTCTTTTTCAAAGAGGTGGGAATCAATGAGTTGGAGACGCTCGACATCAACAGCATCGTCTTCCCTTGCGTCATCAAGCCGTCGGTCGGTTTCTTGAGCAAGGGCGTCTTTGTGGCCCGTAATGAGGAAGACTATCGCAAGGCTGTGGAGTCGCTGATGCGCGATTTTGCCACCGCTAAGGCTGACTTCCCCGAGTTTGTAGTCGGGAGAAGCCGCTTCCTGATTGAGGAGTACATTCGCGGCGAGGAGTATGCTGTCGATACCTATTACGACGAAAACGAGACTCCCGTGATTCTGAACATCTTCCATCACAAGTTCATGGACGAGTCAGACACCTCCGATCGCTTGTATATGACCAGCAAAGGGCTGTTCGACCGCTATGAGGGACCGTTCACCCAGTTCCTGACCAATCTCAACAAAACGCTGCATCTGCGGAATTTCCCGATGCACATCGAGTTCCGTTACGACGGGAAGAAAGCGGTGCCGATCGAGATCAATCCGCTGCGTTTCACGGGTTTCTGCCTCAACGAGCTGCAGGTCTTCATCAGTGGACAGCACCCGATGCTCTCCTACCTGCGCGGTACGCACGTCACCAAAGAGGAGATGTGGCGCGGAAAAGAGAACTACACCTACGCTTTCACCGTGTTGGATTTGCCGGCAGGTTGCGAGGAGAAAACCTTCGACGAGGCCAAGTTCAGAGCCGATTACCGCGAGGTTATCGACGTGCGTCTTGTGCCTGATAAGAGTTCCGGCGTGGCTGCCACCGTTTTCTTGCGCATTGAAACGGAAAACGAGAGCCAATTCGACGGCATTATGTCGTTGGATATGCGGGAATATATGCGGTAAAAATAATGCCGTAATTAGGAATTCGATAATGTAGAGACGATGTGCACATCGTCTCTACATTTCGTTTATGCGCCATACAATAAAGTTCACTTTTTCGAACATTTTGTCGTTCTTCTTCTCGCCCCAAAACACTGTTTCGGATGTTTCGTTGGATTGTGTGCGGCAGAAGCCGTACGAGTCGGCGCCCACGAGGTAGATGGCGTTCTGCACGCCGAGGTCTGCCAATGCTTGCGCGAAGTCGTGGAGGGATTCCTTCTCCATACTGCTCACGGTCACAATGGAGCCGTTCCACTCGCAGAGGGCGTGGCGCAAGGCCTTGTTCTTGGGCTTGTTTTCCACCATTTTGCCTTCCAATACTAATGGATATTGCCGGAAGAAGTAGCCTTCCTTTTCGGTGGCCTCTTCGAGTAGCGGGGTGCTCTCTGCCATACCAAGTTGTATCTTGCCGTCGATGATGGCGCAGAAGCCCTTTTTGGAGCGTCCGCGGGAGAGCATCTCGCCTTTGAGGACGAAAGCGCCGAGAATTTCATGGTTGTCGGCTCGGATGTCGGCGGCTTGGAACGCCAGCACGAGCGTGTTGTCTTTCGGGTCAGGATAGCCGATACAGAGTTCAGGTACCGCATTCACGGGCGTGTAGATGCGCATCTGTACGTCGTTCACGGAGGTGTCGCGCACCAGCACGGTGGCGGGTTCCGCCTGCACGATGGTCGGGGCAATGGGTGCGGACTCTTTCTCCACGATACCTACTTCCGAGGTGGCGGCCATCTTCCGATTGATGTTACGCGTCAACAGCCAGTTGGCCACGGCTAACGCTATCAGTCCGACCAGCGCCACCCAAAACCACCACTTGCGGTAAAACGGCTTGCGCAGCGTCTCTGTCGGCTGATCGGCGTTGCCGATGATGCGTATCTCGTTGTCTTTTATGTCGTTATAATCACTCATAGTTGCTTTTCGAAATAATTCTTCAACTCCCGCAAAGCCTCCTTGGAAGCCTCTAAGCTGAACTTGAAGGTGTGGCTGTCGGACAGCACAATCTGTCGCTTGGCCGGGTTGATGTAGTGTACGAATTCCATATTCACAATCAGACTTTTGCCGATGCGCACGAACAGGTTGCCGTCTGTGTGGAACTGCTTGTGAATCAGCTCTTCAATGGCACCGAGCTGAATCGTCACGGTGCGCTTCTCCCCGTTGCGGGTGTAGATGTCCGAGTAGTTGCCCTCGCTAGCGACATAGACCAGGCTCTCCGCCGGAATGCGGATCAGCTCGTTGGCGTTGGAAAGGGTCAGATGGTCGGACATTGTTCGTAATTAAAGCGCGAAAGTACATTTTTTTTGGATTGTTCGAGACTTGAGACTTAAGACTTAAGATCTTATATCTTATATGACTTTGGCCAGCAACTCCAAACTCTTAACTCCTAACTCCCAACTCCTAATAGTACCACGCGCTCCATCGCCAATCCCTTGATTCCTCTGATCGGTCGTAATCGCAGGCGAGGTCGCAGAAGGTCTCCCGCACCGATTTGTTGAAGATTTCGTAGTCCCAGTAATCGTCTTCCTTGATTGTGACCAGATAGGACTTCCTCTTTTGACTGTGCAGGATCTTGCATTTGAGCGACAGGATGTTGTCGCGGGAATCCTTCAGGGCGATGTCCAGCACTTCATCCACACGCGCGTTGACCCGCGCTTCGAGGTCTCTGTCGGCGCCGGGTGCACCGTGACCCTCGTGAGCGCCCCAATTATAGCCGTATTCGTAGTAGTTGAGCGCCCAAGCGTGGCCGATGCTGCTGCGGAACAACCCCAAACCGTACGCGTAGGCAGCGTTCGCGCGCACCTCCTTCGATTCGGAACTCTTCATCAGCTTTTGAAGTCGCAGCATGATTTTGCAGAAGGTCTCTTTGCTGGGGTTGTCGGCGTAGACTTTCGCCGGATTGAAGGGCAGCCGGAATTTCGCTTGCTGCTCTTTCCGCGTGATCCAGCCTTCCGTGAAGGGGTTGTGCTCGCTGTCGATCTCCATGTCGATGTTCTGCGTGCTCAAGAATTTCGGGCTGACCCGCTTCAGATAGACCAGCGCGGAGTCGTATTTTTCCATCCGCATGTACTTGGTGGCGATGAGTTCGTTGTAGTAGTTGAGGTCGCGGTAGTTGTTTTGGATGACGAACTTCTCCGCCGCCGTCTTGCCGCCCGACTTCAGAAACTGGACGTAGCGCAGCAAATCCAGCAAATCAGCCGTGTCAATGCAGGTGAAGAAATCGGTGCTATAGTCCATGTTCAAGAACCATAAGGTGCTGTCGGCCACTATTTTGGTACACGGCTCTCCCAGGTCGTGAGGCTCCAGATAGCTGTCGAAAGCCGCTTTACGGTAAATGGGAGGGTGGATGTAGGTGGACCCAAAGAGGTTTGGGCCGCGGTGGAATTCACCCTTGCGTGCCATGGCGCGTTCCTCCTTGTAATTAGACACGACTTCATCGTAGAGATTTTGGTAGGCCATACATTTGTAGGGCATATTAAGTCGTTGAAAATGAGGGATTAGACCCAGCATGATGGTGCGGCGCAGCACTTTGACGTGATGATTCGTCTTGCTGGGCTTGCAAAAGGAATCATAATCATTATAACAAAAGCACTCATTTGGATTTTCCGTATTAATGATATTGACGAGCCATTTCAGATCAGGGTAGAGCACCTCTTCATATTTGTTGTCTATGTCCGTCCGCAAAGCGTTGAACATCAGCTTCATCATTCGGATATTGTCCTTCACCGCCTTGCTGCCCTTCGCTTTTTCGGCTTGACCAAGCAGTGAAAGGGCGGCATTCAGATCCCCGTCGATGAAGGCGAGGGCGGATTGCGCCGACAGCCATAATGCAGGATTCTTCGTGATCCCTACTTTCAGAACTTCATCCGACAACTTGTTGAAGGCTAAGGATTTTGCGGTTTCAGGGAGAATATATTCCGAAAAGCTGTAGTAGTTGTAGTAAGGGATGCTTTTGCGTTGCGCATAGACGTGGTCGAAATAGGTGTTGACGAACTCCTGAATCATAAACTCAAACGCCTCGCTGTTAGGATCCTTCATGTAAATATCCTGAAGAACCTTGACGTCGTAGTGCAGTTTCGGGTTGAAGTAGCCGATGGTGGCGTAGGCGACGGCAGCTTCGGCATCGCGGTCCACCCGGCGCAGCGCACCTCCGTAGTAGTTGAGGCATTGGCTCCGCAGCACGCTCTTCGGCACCGTTTTGCCGTATTTCTCCCACACGTTGATACAACGCTGATAGTCGCGGCAATAGAAATATTTCCGTATCACCTGCAGGATGTAGCGATGGCGGATTTGCGCGTTTTTGCATTTGTCGATTACCGATTCGTCCAGCGTCTCCACCTGCGAAATGCTGAGGTCGTGAACAGGCTGCTCGTCCTCATTCCACCATCCCCAGTATCGCTCTCCGTCCTTTTCGTCATAGTACCATGCTGACTGTTGCCATTGCATTTTCTTGATGTAGGCGCTGTCGGAGGTCTTCAGCAGCATCCAATATTGGAGCGCCTCCTTGTCGTTATGGTCAATGAGATAGCGGAAAAAGGCGTTTTGGGTGTGGCTGTTGAGCAACATCACGTCGTAAAGCGCGGCTTCCACCTCCTCTTTCGACACTTTTTGGTGTACGTAGTGGTGCCAGAAGGTGATGTTCTCTTCGCGGAAAGCGCGGTTCAGATTGTATTGCCAATTTTCGTCCGCACTTTGATAGCCGGTGTAGAAAATCCAATGGCAGTCGGGTGCCACCAGATATTCTCCCTCCCCGCAGGCAAAAGCTGTAAAATAGCCGAGCAGGCAGAAAAAGCTAATCAAAAAAGGCCTTGATTTCATCGTCTGAGTATTTTGAAAGTTGTTTGTTGTCTAAATGGTAAAGCACAACGGGCATATTGCCGTAATATTTCTCGACTAACGCTTTGGATTTCAGGATGGTTTCTGCAGAAACCACTTCGTGGCGGATGTATTTGGTGGTCTCCTCTTCCCCGACAGGCGAAACGGCATACATGTTGCCTTCCAGATGTTTGAGATGAGTGGAGTCGTACCGTTCGTCGTAGTCGCCTCGGTTGAGCCGCACGAACTGGTGGTTGCCGTCGAATTCCACATCCCACGAGAAGTCGGGTAGGGCGAGCTTCAGCGGCAGCGCGTATTTTTTAAGGTGTTTGGCGTATTTCTCCACATCTTTGACGTCCAAAATGGAGTTGTCGGTCTTGAAATCCTTGAAATTCCCCGTGTTGTAGCACATCAGCACGCCGTAATCCACCGCAGGCGGCTCTTGCGTGAGCTGGTGCAGACGGATGGTGGAGGAGATGGCGATCTCCTTCTTGAAGTACTCTTTCAGCGCAGGACGTATCTCCTTGATGAACTGGAAATAGGCCGCCTTTGTGCTTTCCGTCCAGTCGCAGTCGAACTGCACCTCGTCGATGCTGATGCTGTTCTTCTTGCACATCGCGTAGAGCCGGTGCGCGAGATTGTCGGTGAACGACTCATACTCCTTGATGGCAGCCGGCGTGATGAAGACGACCGGCACGATGCGTAAGTTGCCGAACGACTCATCGGCGATGCTGACGGTGGCCACGGGCGCGCACTTGTCGTTGGAGAATTCCTCTTGGTTGATGTCCACGTCGAAAAACCGCAGGTAAATGGTATGGATGCTGTTTTTGTCCAAGAACTCTTGGTCCTGTTCATCCAAACTGAACCAAGTCTGCCAGTAATAAACGGCGTTTCCGCTGTATTTCAGCTTGTCGTTGTAGGGGTTTTTCTGCTGGCAGCCGACCATACACACCAGCAAAATGGCACAGAATGCGATACTTTTTTTCATTGTTTCGGAACTTAAAAACCGGCGGCAAAATTAGTATATAAGTCCGTTGAAAAAGCACCGCAACCTGTGCCATTGTATGAAATGTGGTCTCGGCTGTATGAAATGGATTACGAGGAGGATTCTTCGCTTTTTGGCTTTTGGGCGTCCGCCTTTTTCGGCAGTCGCCCTGCCTTTTTCAGCGCCGTGGAGAGGATCCATTCGATTTGCCCGTTGGCACTGCGGAATTCGTCCGCGGCCCATTTCTCGATGGCCTCGAAGATTTCGGAATCTACTCGTAAGGCGAAATTTTTCTTCATTCGGTTCGGTTATTGGTAAAGGGTGCCGGTGTTGATGACCGGGGAGGCGGATTCGTCGGCGCAGAGCACCACCAGCAGGTTGGAGACCATAGCGGCCTTGCGCTCCTCGTCGAGCTCCACAATCTTGTCGGCGGAGAGTTTCTTGAGGGCGAGGTCGACCATACTCACAGCGCCTTCCACGATCTTCTCGCGGGCGGAGATGATGGCGTCGGCTTGCTGGCGGCGCAGCATCACGCTGGCGATTTCGGCGGCGTAGGCCAGGTAGTTGATGCGGGCTTCCACCACCTCAATGCCGGCGATTTCCAGATGTTTGCGCAGCTCTTCCTCCAGCCGTTCGTTCACCTCTTCGCCGCCCGAACGCAGGGTCACCCCCTCGTCGGCACGGTCCATGTTGTCGTAGGCGTACAGACCCGCCAGCTTGCGCAGCGCAGCGTCGCTTTGCACCCTTACGAACGGGTCGAAATTCTTGGAGGTAGAGATGGCGTTTTCGGAGACTTTGAAATCGGAATCCACCTCAAAACAGGCTTTGTAGGTGTCGCTGATTTTCCATACCAACACCAAGCCGATCATGATAGGGTTGCCGTTTTTGTCGTTCACCTTGATGGGCTCCACGTCCATATTCTTGGCTCTCAGCGACAATTTCTCCTTTTTGTAAAAGGGATTCACCCAGAAGAAGCCGTTCTCTTTCACCGTGCCGGAGTACTTGCCGAAGAAGGTGAGCACGCGCGACTCGTTGGGCTGCACGGTGATAAATCCTCCCAGATGCAGGAAATAGGTCATCAAAAAGATGAAACCCGACACGATGGGCAGCAGGATCCACGGCGTGACTTCGCCCTCGGCGTCCCTCATGCAGTCGAAATGGGCGAATTGCACCACCACCCAGATGAAGAAAACCAGCAGTGCCAGATTGATGAAAAGATGCAGGAAACCGTTGTTCCCTGATGTCATTTGTTTGTTGAACTCTTTGGATTCCATAACTTTATGATTTTTGATGATACATTGAAACGATATCAATTTAATATCACGGCAAAAATACATTTTTTTTAATACGACGGAGGGGTGTGACGTTTTTTTTAAAATTGTAATTTTGCCAATCGGAATAGAATATATCTAAAATGCAGAAAAACAGAAATATACATATACGGCAATGGCTTCAAAGGGTGTTGGTGGGTTTCGCTTTGGTGTTGTTGGCGGCGGGACTTTCCGCGCAGGAAAACGGACTGGTCAACATCAGCTTCGACCCCGAGGCCGACTCTATCTATTTCGCCAAGGTGCGAAGTTACTTGAACGAAATCCGCAAGGAGCGCCCCACGGTGGCGCTGGTGTTGGCGGGTGGCGGTGCCAAGGGCGCTGCCCATATCGGTGTGCTCAAGTACTTGGAAGAGAAGGGGATGCCGATCGACTTCGTGGCGGGCACCAGTATGGGTGCGCTGATGGGCGGACTCTACTCTATGGGCTACTCCGCCGAGCAAATCGACTCCATTGTGCGCTCCATCGACTGGAATATGATGATGAGCGACAACATTCCGATGGAGTTTTATTCCTACAAACGGAAAACCTACAAAAACACCTACGTTTTGGACGTTCCTTTCACGGGAACCGAGTTTCTGCGCAGCCTTCCCTCCGGTTTTGTCTATGGTCTGAACATCTATAATATGTTGAGCGCCCTGTCGGTGGGCTATCAGGAAGAGGGGATGGATTTCATGACGATGCCCACTCCCTATTGTTGTGTGGCCACCGAGATTGTGTCGCAAAAGGAGAAGCACTGGACCTCGGGTCCGCTCATCGAGGCGATGCGCTCCACAATGTCCATTCCCGGCTACTTTATGCCCGTGCGCGTCGATTCGTTGATCTTTTCCGACGGCGGCACCAAGAACAATTTTCCGACCGACATCGCGAAGGCGGTGGGTGCCGACATTATCATTGGGGTGGAGATGACCATGCCCCGCGACTATGCGAAGGTCAACAACATCGCCGAAGTCTTGATGCAAACGCTCCAGTATTCCGGTGGTCTGGAGGCGCATAACCAGAACGTGAAGAACGCCACGGTCTACATCACGCCCGACATTTCCGGCTTCGGAATGCTGAGTTTCGGCACCGAGGAGATTGTCACGTTGATTTCGCGCGGCTATCACGAGGCGATCAAGCACACTCGCGAAATCGACAGCATCATCCGCATTGTGGGAAACGGCGGGCGCGAGCTGCACAACAAGCCCTCCACGAATATTGCCGTCACTGAGGTGAAGGTCACGTCGGTGGGCTACGAGGGCATTGATGACCAGGAGATGCAGTATCTGGACGACAAAATCCGTTTGAAGGTGAACGAGTACTATGGCCGGGAGGACTTTGAGCTCGCCCAGTCTATCATCTACGGCACGATGGTGTTCACCCACGTGACCTACCGTTTGGAGAGCGACGGCCACGACGGCTACAAGCTGGTGTTCAATTGCGTGAAGCGCCCTGAAAACTCCATCGGCATCGGCTTGCGGGCCGATACGGAAGAGTGGCTCGGGATGCTTCTGAACGGCGGTTTCGGCACCAACAAGCTCTTCGGCTCCACCTTCGATTTGACGGTCCGACTCTCGTTGTCCCCCTATTTGAAGTTCGATTGGTACTATATGCCCAAGCGGGGACCCAAGTTCGGGGCGTATGTGAAGACCCAGTACCGCACGCAGTTAGGTACGGTGGGAAATGTGTTCAATTACTCCTATTACAAGCAGTCTTGGCAGAATGAGGTGCGGGCCTATATTGCGGGAACGACCTGGAGCCAAGTGGATTTGAGCGGGGGTGTGCGTGTGGAGGGAATGCCCTTCTACAAGCAGATTGGCGAGACGCCCGACACCGTGTACCGTAAGAACTGGGATTGGAAGGATATTCATCCCTACGCCTACCTGCGCTTCGTGTATGACAATGAGGATGCCCGCTATTTCCCGGAAAGAGGTGTCAGATTGAAGGTGGCCTACGACTATAACTTCAAAAACACCCATTATGTGGCGGCAGGCGTCCACGGCGTGATCCCGATATGCCGCTTTTTCTCCATTCTGGCCTCTTTGAACGGCCGCTACATTTTGGGCGACAACTATACCGAGAACATGAACATGCGCAACTATGTGGGCGGCGTTATGGCGGGAAGGTATTACGAGCACCAGATTCCCTTTGTCGGAATCAACGGGGAGCGGTCGTGCGACCGGCTGGTGACCACGGTGGATATGGATATGCGCTTCAAAATAGCCAAGAAATATTATGTCTCCGTCATTGCCGCTGCCATGCACGACGGGAACTCCATTGAAAGCTACAAGGAGAAATTCGCCATCTTTGGCGCTGCACTTCAGTTCGCGTATAAATCCAAATTCGGTCCGCTGGCGGCCAATGTCCACTGGAGCAGTTTCGACAATAAGGTCGGGATATACCTGTCGGCGGGGTACGATTTTTGAGGTTTACGGGTTTACGGGTTTACAGGTTTACAGGTTTAGGGGTTTAGTTGAGGTTCCAGCAGAGGGAGAGGATGTCCTGCCAGGGAAGGTGCAGGGTTTCGGCGGTTTGCTGGTGGCAGAGGGTGCCGGCGTGGCAGAGGATGCCTTGCATCAGCTCGGGGGCGCGTTGCAGCGCGTAGGGAATCGAGGGGGCGTGTACCAGCGTTTCCACGAGCGGGAAGAGGAAGTTGGAGAGCGTGATTTCGAAGCCGGCGTCTGACAACGATTCCTTGCGAAGCTGCTCCATTACCGAACCTCCGTCGTTGTGGAACAGATCCAGACAAAACAGCGTGATTTTTTTCTCATTCAATGCCTGAATGTATTCTTCTGTGATGTTTTCCGGGGATAGCACGGAGAACAGTATCTGGTTTTCTTTGCAAAGGGCGATCTGGTCGAAGGTGAAGGCATCGAACTTCAGAACGACATGGCTGAGCATCGCGAGGTCGGCATATTGGGCGGTGAACTCCGCGCCGGCGTCGGCATAGTCGCTGTCAGCGAAGGGGTTGTGGTTGCCGAATCCGTGTTGGATGAAGACCTGCACCTGCTGGTCGATGAGGTTGCGCACGGCGATGGGGGTGAGGAACCCGCTTTCGGGGTGCGCGGTTTCGGGTTTGGCCAGCGAGAGGGAGAGTTTGCGAACCATGGTGTCGACGGCGGCCTCCCAAGTCTGGGTGTCGGCGTGGGGCATGTCGTGAAGAATGATATACTGGCCCATGATGATGTCGGTTTAGAAGGTGAATTTTCGGGTTTCGTCGTCAACACGCTCGATGTACACGGGGGTGTATTCGCCGTTGAGCAGCGACTCCACCTTTTCGGTCCATTCAATGAAGCAGTAGTTGCCGCTGTAGAGGTAGTCCTGGAAGCCGATGCGGGTGGCGTCGTCGGGCTCGTCGATGCGGTAGAAGTCGAAATGGTAGAGCGGTTCGCCCTCTTCGGTCCAGTATTCGTTGACGATGGCGAAGGTGGGAGAGGTCATATCGCCCACCACGCCGAGGTAGCGGCAAATTTCCTTGATGAGGGTGGTCTTGCCGGTGCCCATTTCGCCGAAAAAGCCGAACACGCGCTCCTGGGGGTGCGCCTTAATAAGAGCCTGCGCCACGGCGGGCAATTCCGATTCTTTTGCTATCAGCTTGTGCTCCATACGGTTATGAATCTTTGGCCTGAAGGTGTTTTTTCAGAGGGCAAAGATACGATTTTTTTGGTTTAAGGTTTATGGTTTAGGGTTTAAGGTTTAGGGTTTACGATAAAACAAAAACACCCTCGGAATGTTCCGGGGGTGTTTTTTGCGGTTTACGATTTGCGGTTTACGATTTACGATTTGCGGTTTACGATTAGCCGACGTCGCCGTCTTCGGGATCGGTGCCGCCGCCACCAGAAGACTTGGTGAACGTCTGGCTGGCCACGGAGCTGGAGGTGCCGTTCTTGATGGCGATGGCCTTCACCGTGGTGGTGTCGCTCAAGGTCAGCGCAGCGCTGTAGAGAGAGCTCGAGGACGTGGGCGTGCTGCC